>ERZ809296.135-NODE-135-length-130114-cov-76.812285_pt1 | contig 130114 bp, 150 predicted proteins | sample MGYA00520511_ERZ809296 | MGnify/ENA primary metagenome ERZ809296 (study PRJEB31576, sample SAMEA3212662) | Homo sapiens | biome: human-gut; feature: human gut; material: fecal | place: Sweden | collected 2012 ... | reverse complement strand
CTATTCGGGCAGTCAGTATCCGTGCATTCGTGCCAGTGGCTTGTGCCGTCCTTGCTCCAATCGCCGTAGCTGTGCTCATGGGCGGGCGGCGTGACGGTGCGCTCGTAGCCGCAAACATCGCAGGTCGTATCCGTGTCATCGGTATAGACGTGCGCGGCTTTGTCCGTGATGCTTTCTTCCCTATTCGGGCAGTCAGTATCCGTGCATTCGTGCCAGTGGCTCGTGCCGTCCTTGCTCCAGTCGCCGTAGCTGTGCTCGTGGGCGGGCGGCGTGACGGTGCGCTCGTAGCCGCAAACATCGCAGGTCGTATCCGCGTCATCGGTGTAGACGTGCGTGGCCTTGTCCTTGATGCTTTCTTCCCTATTCGGGCAGTCATCGTCGGTGCATTCGTGCCAGTGGCTCGTGCCGTCCTTGCTCCAGTCGCCGTAGCTGTGCTCATGGTGTCGCCTGTATGTTCTGACTGTCGCCGTAGTCTCATTTCCCGCGTTGTCAGTTGCGACCACGGTATATTCCGCTCCCGCGTCATTGTTGCCGCCGTCGGGTGCGGGGAGACGATAGGTGGGGCCGTCTTGCTCCACACCGTTGATGGTCACGGACTTGACGCCGGAAGACGTCTCTCCCGATGCAGCCGGGTCGATCACGGTGAATGTGTACGCGCCGGGCTTTCCATCGAGGGTATCCTCGACGGTGTAGCTTTCGCCGTCCGTCAGAGTTTCCATAACCGGGGCTTTCGTGTCCCTCTCAAGCACATGATCGCACACAGTGCAGAGCTGCTTTTGATTGCTCCAGTCGCCGGGGATGTGCTTTCCGTTTTGCTTGGACATTTCCGCGGCGGGGTCTCGTGCGCCGCACTTCATGCAGGCCCAGATGTGGCAGTCGTCCCTGATCGCCCAGCCAAATTCATGGCTACATGTGCTTTCCTCGCAGCGCAGCTCCAGCTTGCTGATTACTCTGCCGTAATTGTAGGCATACGGCAGGCTCAGCCGTTGCAGGTCCACGCGCCCATTTTCGTTGGGGATAAGAAGCTCCGTTGTGGTGTCCCAGTACCAGTACTTCTTCGGTTCCTGGTTGTGGCGCCACTGCCACCCTGTCGCGCTCAGCCACACGGACTTCCCGTTTGAGGCTCCGATTTTGATGTTCTCTTCTATAGACATTGCAAATTCCTGATCTTGCATCACTATCTGGTAGTGCACCCGGTTCGAGCCTCTTCCGACCGCAGATGCAGACAGCGCTGTATAATCGGGACTCGAATAAAGCGGAAGGGCCAGCGCAGTCAGCGTTGTGTCCTTGATTAGAATGTTCCCGCTGTTGCCGTTCATGCCGCCGCCGATGCCCGCACCAAAGTAGCCCTGCGCCCTCACCACGCCGCCAGTGATGGAAATGTCATAGCCCGAACCGTCTCTTCCGCCACCGATTCCTGCACCGGCATAGTTACTCCAAGCTTCGACCGTTCCACCGGAAATCTCGATATGATGCGCATCTTCCGACTTGTTCTGTCCGTCTTGATCGCCGCTGCCGATTCCTGCTCCGCCTGACTCGCTGCCGGCATTCACCGTGCCGCCCTTGATATAAATAAAGCGTCCGGGGCCGCCCTGACCGCCGCCGATCCCTGCGCCTTCCGAAACGGACCGCACCATCAGCTTGCCGGAATACACATAAATCTGCTCGCCGACGCCGCCCTGACCGCCGCCGATACCAGCACCGTATACGCCGCTGGTCGCAAGAATCTCACCGCCATAGATATCCGTCGCCAGAGAGCCGAAATGAAGGTTCATGCCGTGTCCCTGCGAGAATTTCTTGATTCCGACCTTTGAGCCTCCGATGCCAGCGCCATACCTGCCGCCTTCACACGTGAGCTTTGTCCCCGTCTGCACCAGAACCCGGAGATGACCATCGGTTTTGTTTTTCTGCAGCGCGGCGAAATTCTCCGCGCCGATCAGCTCGCTGTCGTTGCCGATAAAGTACAGACAGGCGGAGGCGCCGCCGTAAAGCTCGATGGCAGGGCCGTCCTTGGGTGCCTGAAGGCGGACGCCGTCCAGAAATATGTGCGGCGTAATTTTCTTGCGCCCGCCATCGATTTTGATCCGGTATTGAAAATACCAGTTCGGATCTGCGGAGCCCTTGATCAGATAGGTCTTGCTGTCCGTGATTTTCAATTCTTTTTTCTGATTTGTAAGGTACACTGTCTTGTCAAACGTCGTTGGAATGGAAAGCTTGACATCCGGTAGCTCATCCGCCGCAAACGCCGTTGTCGGCAGCAGCGTCAGAACCATGCAGCATAGGAGCAGGATGCTGAGTATTCGTTTTTTCATTGGCTTTTCTCCTCCTGTTCGTGTCGGGCGTGCTTGTCCGCCGCGCCTTTTTTCTGTTTTTCTCTGTTCCTGAGCCGGAAGCACAGCGCGGTGATCGCCGCCGCCGCGGCAAAGCAGACAACGCCTACCAGCACATAGCCGCCCGCGTCCTCCCGCAGCAGCATCGCGCCGAACATGCCCCGTGCGGCGGTCTGTCCCCGCACGATAAGTGCGTCCGCCGCCCCGGCAAGTGCCGTGAATAACATCAGGCAGAAAGCGGAGAGGCTTATTGCCTCGCGCCGCTGCCTCCGGCGGGTGTTTTCCCGCACCCGCTGCTTGACGAGTGCGACCCGTCTTGCGGTATCGTACATAGTGGTGGAAGCCTCCTTTCCTTTTCCTGAAGTCAGGCTCTTTCACTTATATAGGTACATGAAATCGAAAAAACTCTCACCTCTGTCCCAAGTTTCTTCAAAAAAATCCGAGAGCTGCCGGAAACAGCTCTCGGATGAAGTTGCTTATCAATGTGTAGCCAACAGTGCCGCCGCCTTTCGGGCGACGATGATCTCCTCGTCGGTATGGACTGTGAAGACGCGGACGGGGGCGTCCTCCATGGAGATATCCATTCCGGCGATCGCCATACGGTTTTTGAAGCCGTCGAGCCGGACACCCAGAAATTCCAGACCCTCCAGACTCGTCGCCCGCACGAGCGGGCTGTTCAGGCCGATGCCGCCGCCGAAGACGATCGCGTCCAGCCCGCCCATGACTGCGGCGTATGCGCCGATGTATTTTTTGATCGAATAGCAGTATGCGCGGATGGCCAGCTCCGCGTCCTCGTTTCCGGCCTCGGCTGCCGCCTGCACGTCGCGCAGATCGCGGCCCGCTCCGCCGGACATCCCGTAAAGTCCGCTCCTCGTCTGGAGCATCTGCTTGACCTCCTCGAGCGTCATGCCGCAGGATTCGACCAGATAGAAGATGATATAGGGGTCGATATCGCCGCAGCGGTTGTTGTGCATCGTGCCGCATTGCAGCGTCAGGCCAAGCGAGGTATCGAGCGATTTTCCGTTTTTGACGGCGCAGATGCTCCCGCTGCCGCCCAGGTGGCACACGACGAGCTTCAAGTCCTCCCGTTCCATCCGCTCCTGTGTCCACTCGGTCATATATTCGATGGATGCGCCGTGGAAGCCGTTGCGGCGGATGTCATAGTTGCGGGAAATCTCGATCGGAATGGAATAATAGTACGCCTCCGGCGGCATGGTGCGGTGGAACGCCGTTTCGAACGCGCCGATGAGCGGCGTACCGGGCAGCAGCGCACGGAACTGCCGGATGGCGGCGAGATACGGCGGATTGTGCGCGGGTGCGATGGAGCTGAACGCCTCCATGCTGGAAAGCACATCGTCCGTCAGAACCTGCACGCCGCTTATGCCCTTTGCCAACACGACCTTGAAGCCCACGCAGTCCAGCGCGGACAGATCGGGAAGAACCGTGTCGGTCAGCTGCCGCAGCATACGCGCAATGGCCTCGCGGTGCGTGGGGAAGACAGCGCTTTCGTCGGTCAGCGCGCCGTTTTCATGCGTTTTGGCGTAAAACCGCCCCTCGCCCGCGCCGACACGCTCAGCCCCGCCGGAAGCCAGCACAAGCTCCTCAGGCATACGGAACAGCTGGTATTTCAGCGACGTACTGCCGACATTGCAGATCAGAATATTCATAGTGTGCTCCTTGCTTTTTTCTATACTGTAACAGATGGGGCGGGAATTATCAATACATTACATTTGGCCGTCCATATAACAGACAGCGGCCCGGAGAGAAGAAGCGCTTCCCACCGGGCCTCTATTTATTTGGGAAGATCGATTCAGTAGCGCCTGACGGTGACGGCCTCTTCCGGGTCATAGCGTTCGTCTTCCAGAACGCCGCCGTTTTTCAAAATGACCGTTTCGGACGCGGCATTGTCCGCATCGCAGACGCAGAGCACCCTGTCAAAGCCGAACTGCGCGGCAAGAGCAGCAGCGCCGGGATACTCCCGTGCGCTGCCGGAATGCGGATCGTCCGGACAAGAACGTCCCGGTCAGGCAGCATCGAGCGCATGGCAGCTCCTTTCTTTGTTTGAACGCGTCAACCAACCGTAGTTGGTAGGGGCGGGGCTTTGCTCCGCCCGGCGGGATGCCGTGGATTTATTAAAAAAACCACGGCGAATCCGTAGGGACATCCCAATGCGCTTGTAGGGGCCGATGCCCACATCGGCCCGTTGGGAAGTTATGAATTCGCCGCGGAGTTTCGTAAAAAACGGTGCATCCTGCCGGGGCAATGTGTACCGGCAAGCGGCAGACCCACATCCGTAACGCTCCTTCGCCAGCACGTCGCCCAGCCGGGACAGGTCGTAATACTTGTTGATCAGGCCGATATCCAGTCCTGCCGGACAGGGGTGGCAGTGCTTGCAGTATACGCACGTGCCCTTCGTGTCCTTCGGCGTGAGGGTGGCAATGACGGAATAGTCCCGCTCCTGCGCTTTCAGGTCAAGCAGATTGCGCAGAATGCCGTTCCGCTCGTAATCCTCCAAATCACCGATTTCATCCAGACAGTGCATGAAGCCAAAGCCGACGTTCTGCACAGAGTGCTCTCAGCCGACGGAGGTTCCAAGGCCGATCACGCTGATCTGCTCGTCCCCATGGGGCAGCTTCCGGTATTCCATAACGTTCACCTCATAAATTTATTGTACGCCTGCCAAGGCGTTTAGATAGCGGATAAACGCCTTGCTGTTGATCATGTAGGGATAGTTGATGACGATCAGATCGTCCACGCCCTGATCGGCGGCAAATTCGGCCAGATTCAGGCTCGGCTTGCCGTCGCGGTTGAATTCGCGCGGGTCGATGACGATGATGCGTCCGTAATGGCTCGTGAGGAACGGCACAAACGCGTTGCCGTAGGATTCCTTCAATACAATGCACGTCGGCCCCGGCACGTCGCTTTCGACAATGCAGATGGGCGTATCGCCGCCGATGAAGCAGAGATATTTATTCGAAACGGAATCGCCCAGCTCCGTATACACGACGCTCACCGGCGTGCCGTTTTCGAGATTCCCGTTTGCGTAATACCGCGCGTGGGTGTCGGCGATGGGCAGATAGTATTCCAGATAATCCGGGTGCTGCTTCAGCACCTCGCTCTGCGGATATCCCTCGGTGAAGCCGTACATGGAGCCGAGGAAGGTGTCGTAGCGGCCCGTCTGGAACTGCTCCAGCGGAACGGCTTCAAAGCCTGCGGCTTCGCAGAAGGCGGTGTAGGCATAATATGCCCCCAGCTGCGTCCAGTGGTGGTCGGTGCGGAAATAAATATATTCGTCTGTGTGGCTGCGGAGCTTGGAATAGGCGTCGACGGTGACGATCTTGTCGTTCATCTGACTGTAGCAGAACTCGATCATGTCCTTCTGGCTGTGCTCACCGGTGTGCAGACTCTCAGGCGAGTAAAATTCGCCGCCGTTCGGCGTGATGAGCGAGATCGTGCGCACGTCGGGACCCATGGCGCTGGCCAGATTGTCGATCGCGTCCGCGTAGCTGGTGATGAGATCGTCCAGCCGTGTGGGAATTTCCATCGCGCGGTCGCCCACGACGACCACGGAGCCAGCGTAGCTGGCGTCGGATTCCTCCGGCGTGTCAAGCTCCGGGTCGGCCTCCGGCTGCTCTTCGGGCTGCTCCTCCGGCGGTTCGGGCGGCTGCGTCGAATCTGCCGGTTCCGGCGTTGTATCTGGCTGCGGTTCCGGCGTTGTATCCGGCGCGGCAGGCTCTGTCTGCTCCGGCTGCGGGGTCTGGCCGTTGGCCCGCTGCACGGCGTCAAGCGATTCGCCGCCCTGTGCGGCAGAATCCGTCTGGTTGAGAATCAGAACGCTGTCTTCACCGCTGCCGGAATAATAATAGAATTTATTAAGCGTCCTGTTCGCTTTCAGAAGCGATTCGCGGCCCGGGAATGTGTCGGAATAATACTGCTCCAGCGCGGGGATATACGTCCCGTCCAGCAGCGATTTGACGGAGAATTCCGGCTTGACGAACTCCCGCTTTTCGGACACGGAGCCTGTCGCGTCATAGTCGGCCAGCGAATAGACCCCGACCGAGAACATGGCGGCAAGCAGGATCAGCAGAAGCGCCGTATATACTTTTTTCATAAGCCCGCCTCCTTAAAACCGGAAATACAAAAACGCGTTATAGGTCGAGCCGACCAGCGCGATCGTGGACAGCGCGAGCAGCGCCGCGTCAAACACGAACGAAACGGCGGCATAGACGATCTGCCCGCTCTTTTTTCCGCCCTGCGCGCACACGCCGCCGAACAGGCTGCCGAGATTGCGCGGGATGGACGTTGCGCCGATGGCGCAGAGGAGCAGCAGCGGCAGATTGTTCGTCAGCTGGATGCCGGCCTGCGCGTTGGAAAAGCCTGCACCGTAAAGCCCGAACATCACGCCGAAGTTCTGCACGAGCCGCGTCATGTCGGTGTAATAGAAAATGTTCCAGCCGAAGATGATCAGCAGCATCGTGCCGAGCCTGCGCAGCAGATACGGCACGCGCCGCATCGATTTTTCTCCCACCTGCTTTTCAATCGTGAGGATCACGAAGAAATACAGCCCCCAGAGCACAAAGTTCCAGCTTGCGCCGTGCCACATCCCCGTCAGCGCCCAGACGATCGCCATATTGAGCAGCCTGTGCTTTTTCTTGCCGCCCAGCGGGATATAGACGTAATCGCGGAAGAAGGAGGAGAGCGAAATGTGCCAGCGCCGCCAGAAATCGGTGATGGACACCGCGGTATACGGCAGGCGGAAGTTCTCCATATATTTGAAGCCGAAGATACGCCCCATGCCGATGGCCATGTCGGAATAGCCGGAGAAATCAAAATAGATTTCAAACGTATACAGCAGAATGCCGAGCCACGCGGCGACTGTTGTGTTGGACGCGAGACTGCCGTCCAGGATCTGCGAGGCGACCTTGCCCGCCGCGTCGGCCAGAAGCACCTTTTTGGCAAGGCCGATGCAGAAGCGCGTCGCGCCGTAGAACGCCTCGGAGGCGTCAAACTGCCGGTCGTCGATCTGTGCGGCGACATCCGAATAGCGGACGATAGGCCCGGCGATCAGCTGCGGGAAGAGCGAGATGTAGAGCAGGAGCTTTGCAAACGAGCGCTGCGCCGGAACATCGCCGCGCCAGACGTCGACCGTATAGGAAAGCGCCTGAAAGGTATAGAAGGAGATGCCGATGGGCAGCGCGATCTGCGGGACGGGGATGGACGCGCCGAAAACCGCGTTCAGGTTCTCCACGAAAAAGCCCGCGTATTTGAATACCGCCAGACAGCCGAGATCCAATACTAGCGCAAGAATCAGAAAAATCTTTTTCCGCCTGCGCTCGATGAGCAGGCCGAAGTACCAGTTGACCGCGGCGGAGGCGATCATTAGAAGCAGATAGACCGGCTCGCCCCACGCGTAGAAGATCAGGCTGAACAGGATCAGCACAGCGTTCTTCGCGCGGATGCCCGGGCAGAAGAAATACGCAATGAGGCAGACCGGCAGAAACAGATACAGAAAGATCAGATTGGAAAAGACCATGGCACAAACGCTCCAGCTTCGACATTGATTTACATAATTCGACTTCTTTAATTTATCAGATAGCAGCGCATTTTTCAAGCGGAATCGGCTGCTTTGCGCAACTTTTTCTTCCATTCCGCGAAAAGCTCTGCTTGCTTTCCCACACCACACGTGCTATACTGATGTTGTTTTATGTGGGATTGCCACAGGAAAGAAGAGGGATCCTAAAATGCTGGCTATCGAGAGAAAAAATGAGATCCTCGACAAGCTCCGCGCCGAGCAGCGCGTCCTCGTCAGCGACCTTGCCGCCTATTATCATGTCACGGAGGAGACGATCCGCCGCGATCTGGACAAGCTGGAAAAGGAAGGATACGCCACCAAGACCTACGGCGGCGCGATCCTCGGCAACAGCACGAAGACAGACCTGTCCTATACCATCCGGAACAAGACCAACGTGGAAGCGAAAAATCAGATCGCAGCCATTGCCAGCCGCCTCATAGAGGACGGCGACCATCTGATGCTCGACGACAGCTCCACATCCTTATATCTGGCAAAAAAGCTCAAGGAAAAGAAAAACCTGACCGTCATCACGAATTCGGTCGAGCTGGTCGTGGAGCTGAGCGACGTGGAGGGCTGGACGATCCTCCTGACCGGCGGGCGGCTCAAGCCGGAATCGCTGGCCCTCGTCGGCGACCAGACGCAGCAGGCACTGCGGCGCTACCACGTTGACAAGGCCGTGATGAGCTGCAAGGGCATCGATCTGGAATCCGGGGTCACGGATTCCTCCGAGTTCCACTCGCAGACGAAGCAGTCCATGCTGCGCTGCGCGAAAACGCGGATCCTGATCCTCGACAGCAGTAAGTTCGACAAGATCTCGTTCATCGACATCGCTCCGCTGGACGTGTTTGACACCATCGTGACCAACGCCGCGCCCAGCAAAGCATGGCTCGATTATTTTGCCGAGCACGGCATTGAATGCCTGTATCCGGGCGCGAAATAAAACAAGAACAGCGCGGCTGTCCCTTCAACCGGACAGCCGCGCTGCTGCTTGTTCCGCACGCGGATCGTTACTTTTCTTCAGCTGCAGTCTGCGCCTCTGCTGTTTTCTCCTTTTCCACCAAGGCCATACCGGCCAGAATGAGGAAGATGCCGGCGGCGCGCAGCAGACTGAACGTTCCGTAAAACACGTAATCGAGCGTCAGCGACATCCCCAGATTGCCTGCCAGCATGAGAATTGACGAAACGAGCGTGTTCGAGCGCAGCGTCCCGACGATCTGCAGAAGCTGCGCCAGCAGCCCGCAGATGCTTCCGAGATACACCCACCATGGGACGGATACAATATAGCCCCACGACAGCTCCTTCCCGTTTTTCAGCACGAGCATCAGCAGCAGCGACAGAACCGTCGCCTCCACATAGTTGATGAGCGCACCGTTTGCCGTGCCGAACAGCTTTCCGGCGCGGACGTTCGTCATACGGTTGACAGAGTTGAAAAAGCCGTTAATCAAGGCGGTCAGATAATAGATCATTTTGCAGCCCTCCCTCAGTTCAGAACGACCAGAAGCACGCCCAGCAGCACCAGCGCGTACCCCGGCAACTGCCGCTTCCGGATGCGCGTGACTGGCATACCGAACAGGCCGAACCGGTCGATCAGCGCGGAGGAGACGAGCTGTCCGGCAGTCGAAAGCGCCATGAACGCGCTCGCGCCGACGTGCAGTGTGCACCAGCTGGACGAGGCGACGATGGCGATGCCCATCACGCCGACCAGATACACGTACCACGGCGCACCCGCGAACCGCAGCGTCTGCCGCTTTGCCAGCAGATATGCAAGCAGCAGCACGAGCGCGATCGCGTGCACAAAAAAGCAGATGCCGAACAGACTGAAATAATTGCCCATCTGGCCATTGAGCGAAACCATGACGCCCTGCAAAATACCGGCCAGAAGCAGCAGCCCGAGATACAGCAGAACAACCCCTTCTTTCTATGGAACTGAGCGTATCTTACCACGGAACCGCCGCGTTTTCCAGCCCTGTTTTTCCGCCTTGACAGGCAGAATGCGCGCAGATATAATCACTGCATCAGAAAAACAGGAGGAGGCGCGCCATGGCGACGACAAAGGACTATCTTGATTTTGTCTGTACACAGCTCGAAGGGATCCGGGGCGTCGACTTTAAGCGGATGTTCGGCGAATATCAGATCTAGGGTGTATCTGAAAACTCCCAACGCACCCGGACAGCGGGCCTTTTTGCGGTGCGCCGCGTCATTTTTCCTTGAAATACGTCAGTATTCCTGCGAAAAAATGTCTTGCGCAACGCAAAAATCCCTCGCTGCCGGTCACATCATGAGTTTTCAGATACACCCTACGTCAATGACAGGCCTGTCCTGCTGGTCTGCGACAACACGGTGTTCGTCAAGAATCACCCGGCGCTTGCGCACCTGCTGGCCGAAGCGCCGGAGGGCCTTCCGTATCCGGGCGCAAAGCCGCAGAAAATTCTGGACGTGGAAAACCGCGCGCTGACCGCGCAGGTCCTGGAAATTCTGGAGCGCGTCACGCCCGTCTCCAGACGCCGGGCGCAGAAGACCTGCGGTACGCTTTAGCATAATCCATAATTTGTATATTTTGCCTGTGCGCGTGATTGCAATTTCTTCGCGATTGTGGTAAAATCAATTCCATTCCAATTTGGAGCACGGTTAATGATGAAGAAAACAAAGCTTATCCGCGGCGGCATCATGGCACTTTTTGTGCTGGCAGCGCTGCTGCTGGTCTATCTGGTGGTGCGGCAGACGATGCCGGATATCATTCCTCTGCTGCGCAGCGGCGACGAAGAGGCGCTGGAGGCGTATCTGAGCCGCGATATGTCGTTCACCGGCATTTTGTATATGGCGCTTTTGCAGATGGTGCAGGTCTGGTCCATCGTCATTTCCGGCGTGATCGTCAATGTGGCCGCCGGCGTCGTCTATGGCGTCTGGCGCGCGTTCGCCATCTGCCTCGTCTCGTCCTCCCTTGCGCATGGCATCAGCTTTACGCTCTACCAGCGTCTGGGGAAGTACCTCGATAAGCTCCTGCCGGACAACAGCTCGGACAAACTCGACATCGTTGCGAAGTCTGAGCATCCGGCCTATATGGTCGTGACGCTCTGCTTCCTGCCGCTCATCCCGAACGGCTTTATCCCCATTGCCGCCAGCCGCTCCCGGCTGAAGCCGTGGGAATTTACGCTTGCCATGTTCTTCGGCAGCGCGTTCAGCACGCTGGTTTACTGTTGGCTGGGCAGCAATCTGATCCACGGCGACTGGATCGGTTCTGCGGTGCTGGTCGTGCTGATGCTGAGCATTGCGTTTTTGCTGTGGAAGTACCAGAAGCAGGTGCTGCATCTGGTCGGACAGCTTTTGGAAAAGAGGAAGCAAAGAAATGGAAACAAAAACGCTGACCTTTCGGAAAGCAGCCGCGTCTGACCTTGACGCCGTAACGGCGATCTATGACAGGCTCCACGCGCAGGAGGACGCGGGCCGCGTGACCATCGGCTGGGTCACGGGTATATATCCGATCCGATTTGACGCCGAGCAGGCGCTTGCGCGCGGCGACCTGTACGTCTGCGAGTCAGAGGGCCGCGTCGCGGCCTCCGGCATTCTCAATCAGAGGCAGGTGGACGTCTACACGGAGGGCCGCTGGGCCTATGCGGCGGAGGACAGGGATGTTTTCGTCCTGCACACGCTGACCGTCGATCCCGATCTCTCCGGCCGGGGCATCGGCTGCGCGTTCGTGCAATTCTATGAGGATACGGCGAGAGCGCTGGGCTGCACCGTGCTGCGGATGGATACCAACGAAAAAAACGCTGCCGCGCGGCGCTTATACGCGCGGCTCGGCTACCGGGAGGCGGACATCGTGCCGTGCGCGTTCAACAGCATTCCGAATGTGCGGCTCGTGCTGCTCGAAAAGAAGCTATAATTTTTAATATGGAGGGCTGCGGAAATGGAAAGACCTGCATGGACAGCGCAATGCACGAACAGGAAGCTGATTGGGGAGCTGCTGCCGGTCCGGCGGCGGGAGAGCCACAAGGGTGATTACGGCAGAGTCCTTCTGCTCTGCGGCTCCGAGGGACTGACCGGCGCGGCAAGGCTTGCGGCAAAGGCCGCACTCCGCACGGGCAGCGGCCTTGTGTATCTCGGCGTGCCGGAGAAAATCTATCCGATCATCGCCGCAGGCGCGGGGAGCGAGATCGTCTTTCCGCTCCCGTGCGACGAGGCAGGGCGGCTCTGCATGGCCGCGCTGCCTGCGATTACAGCGCGGCTTCCCGAAATGGACGCTGTGCTGCTCGGCCCCGGTCTTGGCCGCTCGGAGGAGCTGACGCGGCTGGTGCAGGCGGTCCTTTCCGTCTGCCGTGTGCCGCTCGTTCTGGACGCGGACGGCATAAACGCCGCTGCGCCGCATATAGATGTGTTGCGCGGATGTGCCTGTCCGGTCGTGCTTACGCCGCATGACGGCGAGTTTTTGCGGCTGGGCGGCGACCCCAAAGCAGCCGACCGGACGCAGGAGGCGATGCGCCTCGCAAACCGGACGCACGCCGTCCTTCTGCTCAAGGGCAGCCGGACGGTCATTACCGACGGCTTGAATGTTTATGTAAACCATACAGGAAACCCCGGCCTCGCGGCCGGCGGCAGCGGCGACGTGCTCGCCGGGATGCTCGTGTCGCTTCTGGGCCAGCATATCATGCCGCTGGAGGCAGCTGCCGCAGCCGCATGGCTGCACGGCTCCGCCGCCGATCTTGCGGCGCAGGAGCTGGGGGAGTATGGCATGGTGCCGGAGGATCTGCTGCTGCGCATTCCGCGACTTCTGCCATAAGGGTGATATTTGTTGCGAAAAAAACTGGCGCTTCTTCTCTGCACGGTTCCCATGCTCCTGTCGGCCTGCTCGGCCAAACGTCCGGCCCAGCCGCCGCTGACGTTCCGCACGGCGCTTCTGCAGTCCGGCGGCTGCTCGTTCACCGCCGCCATTACGGCGGACTACGGCGAGAGCGCCGCGTCCTTCACGCTGGACTGCGTATTCTCGCCTGAAACAGGCGCATCCGTCACTGTGACGGAGCCGGAGTCGATCGCGGGCATTCAGGCGCAGGTCAAGGATACCGCAGCGTCCGTCTCCTATGACGGAATGCAGCTCGGCCTTGGCTCGCTGGCAGACGGCAATCTTGCGCCGCTGGCCGCGCCCTATGTTCTGGGACAGTGCTGGGCGGGGGAGTACATCGACGCGACCGGCACGGAGGACGGCCTTCTGCGCACGACCTATCGGATGGGCTACGAGGAAAAGGAGCTTGTCGTCGACACATGGTTCTCGCAGGAGCCGCTTGCGCCCGTCCGCGCAGAGATCAGCTTTGAAGGGCGGATGGTCCTGCGCACAGATATTTCTGCATTTTCAATGCGCCAGCCGACGCAATTAACAGAGGAATAGATATGAAGACACTCAAAAGAACCTGGGCGGATATCTCGCTCGACAATCTGGAATACAATTACCGCTCCATCCGGGCGCATCTGCCGTCCGGTACGCGCTTTCTCGGCGTGATGAAGGCCGATGCCTACGGCCACGGGGCCGTGCCGGTCAGCCGGGCGCTGGCCGATCTCGGCGCGGAATATCTGGCCGTGTCCAATCTGGAGGAGGCCGTGCAGATCCGGCGCGGCGAGGTGCGCCTGCCGATTCTGATCCTGGGCTATACGCCGCCGGAGTACGCCGCGAATATGATCTTCCTCGATATCACGCAGGAGGTACATTCGCTGACCTACGCGCAGGAGCTGAACGAGGCGCTGGCCGGGACGAACTACATCCTGAACGTGCACCTGAAGCTCGATACCGGCATGACGCGCATCGGCTTCTTTGCCTATGACAATGACCGGACGCTGGACGAGCTGAAGCAGGCTGCGGCGCTGCCGCACCTGCACATTGAGGGTGTTTTCATGCACTTCTGCGTCGCCGACAGCCGGGCGGAGGAAGACGTTTCGTTTACAAAACTGCAATACAAGCGTTTCATGGATATGCTCAGCGCCATGGAGGGCGTCGGCATCCGGCCGGAGATCCGGCACTGCTGCAATTCCGGCGCGGCGATCCTGTACCCGGAATTCGCGCTCGACATGGTGCGCCCCGGCATCATCACCTACGGCAACGCGCCGTCGGAGGAGCTGGAGGGCGCGATCAGCCTGCGGCCCATGATGTCGCTGCATTCCATGATCGCGCAGGTGCGCACCGTACCTGCCGGGACGGATATCAGCTACGGACGGCTTTACAGAACGACGCATGATACCCGCGTCGCCGTCCTGCCCATCGGCTACGCCGACGGCCTGAGCCGCCTGCTGACCGGAAAGGCAAGCTTTTATCTGCAAGGGAAGCTGGTTCCCGTTATCGGGAGAATCTGTATGGACATGTGTATGCTGGACGTTTCGGAAGTGCCGGACGCGAAGCCCGGCGATATCGTCACGATCTTCGGCTATGACGACGACGGCACGCTCGTGCCGTGCGAGCGTCTCGCCGCCGCGCAGGGCACGATCAATTATGAGCTCCTCTGCCAGATCAGCAAGCGCATCCCGCGCATCTGCCACCGCGGCACGGAGACATCGCAGATTTTGCAATATATCGTCTGATTTTGTGCAGCTTTTCGGCGAATCCGCAGCTTTCTCACGGACCTACAGGGTACGGCACAGAGCCCTGCCCATGCCAAATCTATACATAATACCCGAAGTACACCGAAAGGAAGTGTTTTTCATTTCATAGCCTGCCGCAGTGCCCCCTGAAGATGTGTGTGCATACCTACACTACAGACAAGGAGACATACAGATGATGAAACACCTGAAGCAATTAAATGGAATCCGAGGATTGCTCCCGTACCTGAAAACGAAAAGGCCCACGATCCTGTTGATCTTCTGCCTGTCTGTGATCGATGCGGGACTGAGTCTGCTCCCCATCCAGATCATCGCAGCGGTGGTCGATCTTCTCTCCACAGGAAAAAGCGCGTTCTCCTCTGTTCTGGGAACCAGTCTCTTGCTGCACGTTGTGTTCTTCGGCGCTGTGTACGCGGCGAAGCATGCGCTCAGCCTCATATACGGCTATACAAACACCATGCTGTCAAGCGGGATCATCGAATCGCTGCGTGACGACGCCATGACGTGGGCGCTGGAGTCCTACAAGCCGTATAAGGAGGAACGGCGGGAGGGCGACATCATTTCCCGGATTTCCGGGGATGTGGAAGCCGTCGTCCGCGCCGTAGCAGGGCCGCTGAACGGTCTGCTGCCAATGGTGCTTAAGATGATTGGCTCTGTCGTCATGATGTTCGTCTGGAGCCCGGTTCTCGGTGCGATCTCGCTGGCGCTGGTGCTCCCGCTGTATGCTGCCAGCAAGCGCGTGGCGGTCAAAAGCAAGGAGATTGCCGCCGAGCAGCGCGCGGCCAGCGGTCGTCTCGTGGGCGCTGTCGGCGACCTTCTGTACTGTATTCCCATTATCAAGGCATGGGGAAGCGAGCGTTTTGAGGCGGCGGGCTTCCATGCCTTCTCGCATCAGATGTATACCCTGAACAGAAAGAGTCAGCGGATTTTTAATGTCTACTGGGGCATTACCTACACGCTGATGACCATCGGATATCTGTCGGCGGTCGTCTTCTCCGCCCGTTCTGCGTTGGCCGGGGCCGCGACTGCGGGCAGCATTGCCGTCGCGTACTCCTATATGTCCAATATCCTGACGCCCGCTGCTTCGATCAGCCGGTACGGCAACGATATTTTCCAGGCCGACGCCGCGCTCGCCAGAGTGTTCGAACTGAAGCCGGCGGCAGCGTCCCCGGCCGCCCCGTATGCGCTGCATGACGCGCCCGCGGTCGAATTTGACCATGTGACGATCTCTTGCAGCGAGCACAAGCAGCTGCAGGATCTGTGCTTTACCGCGGCGCCTCATCAGCTCGTCGTGCTGGCGGGCGAAAGCGGCAGCGGCAAGTCCACGATTCTGAACGCGTTGCTTGGAAACCAGCCCACCATGGGCGGCAGGATTCTTGTCGACCATGCGGATGTGACAGGTCAGCTTGACCGGCTGCGCAGCTCTGTCTCCGTCGCGTTTCAGGCGTCCTACCTCTTTGACCGCAGCATCGCGGACAACGTGGCCTATGCCAGCGACGCGCCGGACGGACAGCGGATTGAAGACGCTCTGCGCGCCTCCGGGTTGGACGGGCTTGTCCGAGAACGCGGCGCGGATTTCACCGTGGGCAGCAAGGGAAAATTCCTTTCCGGCGGCGAACAGCGCCGCGTGGCGCTTTCGCGCGCCCTTTATAAAAACGCGCCGCTGTACTTACTCGACGAGCCTACGTCCGAGCTTGATCCCGAAACGAGCCGGGTCGTCATCGAGCAGATTCTGCGCCTAAAGCAGTCCGCGACCATCATTGCGGCGTCCCACGACGCGACGCTGATCGAAAAGGCCGATGTTGTCGTGACGCTTTGAGTCGGTTGAGCAGGGCTTCCCTCCATATCGTTTGTAAGCGCATGATTATGTCAACTTGCTGCTCAACTTTCTTAAAATGCAGAACGATGATCCGCCATTTTTCGCCGCTTTCTGCATAGTATGAAGTGGAAGCATCCGAATGTGAAAAGAAAGCGAGGTTCCTCTGTTTATTTTTGACCTCTGCGTGGGAGAATAGAAACAGCGGCGCGAAACGCGCGCGTACTTTTTCCGCGGAGTGTGAAGCAAATGGATACGAACGTCAAACGCGGCGACATTTTCTACGCCGACCTGAGCCCGGTCGTGGGCAGCGAGCAGGGCGGGTGCCGGCCTGTGCTCATCGTGCAGAACGACACCGGCAACAAGCATTCGCCGACAGTCATCGCCGCCGCCATTACCAGCCAGACCGGCAAGGCGCGCCTGCCGACGCACATTTCGCTGACCGGCCACGACGTGGGACTCACGAAGGACTCCGTCATTCTGCTTGAGCAGATCCGAACCATTGACAAGCGCCGCCTGCGTGAGCATACCGGCCATGCGGACCGCAGCGTCATGGAGCAGGTCGATTCCGCTCTTGCCGTCAGCTTCGGGCTTCAGGGCAGCTGAGCCGCCGCATGGAATATGGAAAGCACCTCCTGCATATCGTTTGCAGGAGGTGTTTTTATGCTTTCATATCCGATCACCGGCGTCCGCGAGGGGACGCTTCAGGCCGAGCGGGACGGCCTGTATTGGAACGTCAGCGCCGTATGCAGCAAGGACTGGGACTTTCCCATCCGTCTGATCGCCGAGACGGACGGCGCCCGCACCGTTCTGGGCGTCCCGCAGCCGGAGCCGGACGGCCTCCGGCTGCGGGCAAGGCTCTCCAACCGGAGCTGCCCGTTTTCCGGGCAGACGCGCATCCTGACCGACCAGACGCCGGAGCCGGAACCGGAGTCTGCACCGGCGGAACCGGAGCTGCTCCCGTTCGAGCCGGAGAAGCCCTTTGAGCGCATTTCGGAGTTTTCCGTCATGAACGTTGCAGAACAGGACGGAAAACCATACTGGAAAGTCCCCGGCTGACCAAAAAGGCTTCCCTTGTGCCAAAGGGAAGCCTTTGTCTGCCTCGTGTCAAATTGTCCAAAACAGCAGCAAATATTCAATATAAGATGTATATATCAACGAATATGATGAATATAATATTTTTTACTTGCATATTCATGCATAATGATGTATATTATAGCAAACAAAGCGCGATGGGCAGCATGGGAGGGGATCTGCATGAAAAAGGTATTTATCGACGGCAGCGCCGGGACGACCGGGCTTCGTATTTTTGACCGTCTGCATGGACGAACGGATATTCAGCTTCTGACGCTCCCGGAATCGGAGCGCAAGCTGGAGTCCAGCCGAAAAAGGCTGCTCAACGAGGCGGACGTCGTGTTTCTGTGCCTGCCGGACGATGCGGCGCGCGAGGCCGCGTCATGGGTCGAAAATCCCGATACCGTCGTGCTCGACACGTCCACCGCGCACCGGACGGCGCCCGGCTGGTGCTACGGCTTCCCGGAGCTTTCTCCCGTGCAGGAGGCAAGACTGCGGCAGGCAAAGCGCATTGCCGTTCCCGGCTGCCACGCCAGCGGCTTTATCGCGCTGGTCTATCCGCTCATTTCCGCCGGACTGCTTGCGCCGGATGTGCTTCTGAGCTGCTATTCGCTGACCGGCTATTCCGGCGGCGGCAAAAAGATGATCGCGGAATACCGCGCGCCGGAGCGAAGTCCTCTCCTGAATGCGCCGCGCCAGTACGCGCTCGGCCAGACGCACAAGCACCTGAAGGAAATGAAGGCTGTCACTGGTCTTGCAAGCGAGCCGGTCTTCTGTCCGGTCGTCGCGGATTTCTACAGCGGTATGCAGGTGACGGTTCCGCTGTTTGCGGGCTGGCTGAAGCCGGGCGCAGGCATGGAGGAGGTAAAAAACGCCTACAAGGCGCTCTATACCGGCCCGGTCGTCTCCTATACGGACGCGGCGGATGAGGGCGGCTTCCTGTCCGCTGCCGCACAGTCCGGTCTGGACAGCATGAAGATCACGGTCGCGGGCAACGAGCAGCGGATGCTCCTGCTGGCCGTCTATGACAATCTCGGCAAGGGCGCGTCCGGCGCGGCAGTCGAGTGTATGAATTTGGTGACCGGCGCGGAAAAAACGCTGGGTCTGGAACTGTAACAGGGAGGAACCACAAATGAAACAGATCGCAGGCGGCGTGTGCGCCGCGACAGGCTTTTCGGCCTCCGGTGTCCACTGCGGCATCCGGAAGAATAAAACAAAGCGCGATCTCGCGCTGATCTATTCCAACGTCCCGGCCAGCGCAGCCGCCGTCTATACGACCAATCTGGTCAAGGGCGCGCCGCTCGTCGTGACGAAGCAGCATCTGGCCGACGGCAAGGCGCAGGCCATCATCTGCAACAGCGGCAACGCCAACACCTGCAACGCCAACGGCATCGAAATTGCAGAGCAGATGAGCAGTCTTCTGGGACAGGCCCTGCACATCAAGCCGTCCGACGTTGTAGTAGCTTCTACCGGCGTGATCGGCCAGCCGCTCGACATCGCGCCCATCGCCGCCGGAATCCCGGAACTGGTCAAATGCCTCGGCCCGCACTCCGACGAGGCTGCCGAGGGCATCATGACCACCGATACAAAACGCAAAGAGATCGCCGTCAGCTTCACCGCCGGCGGGAAGGAATGCAAGATCGGCGGCATCTGCAAGGGCTCCGGCATGATCCACCCCAATATGGCGACCATGCTCGTCTTCATCACGACCGACTGCGCTATTTCTCCCGCCATGCTCCAAAAGGCGCTTTCAACGGATATCGCCAACACCTTCAACATGGTCTCCGTTGACGGCGACACGTCTACGAACGACATGGTGACGGTCCTGGCCAACGGCCTTGCGGGCAATGCGGAGATCACCGAAGAGGGCGCGGATTTCACCGCGTTCATGCAGGCGCTCAATACCGTGACCGTCTATCTCTGCCGCTGCATCGCGGGCGACGGCGAGGGCGCGACAAAGCTGCTCGAATGCAAGGTCTCCGGCGCGGAAACGCTGGACATTGCCAAAACCGTCGCCAAGAGTGTCATCTGCTCGTCCCTGACCAAGGCCGCCATGTTCGGAGCCGACGCAAACTGGGGCCGCGTCCTGTGCGCCATCGGCTATTCCGGCGCACCGGTCGACGTGAACAAAATCGACGTGCAGTTTGCGTCCAAGGCTGGAACCATTCTGGTCTGCGAAAACGGCGCGGGCGTTGACTTCTCCGAGGAGCAGGCCAAGAAAATTCTGCTTGAGCACGAGATCGAAATTCTGATCGACCTCAAATCCGGCAGCGCAGCCTCCACAGCCTGGGGCTGCGACCTGACCTATGACTATGTAAAGATCAACGGCGATTACCGGACGTAACAGGGGGGAGCGGCATGGATATCACAAATGCACAGCGGGCCAGGGTTCTGGTTCACGCGCTGCCGTATATTCAGGATTACAGCGGCAAGATCGTCGTCGTCAAATACGGCGGCAACGCCATGATCTCCGAGCACCTGAAGGATTCCGTCATCCGCGATATCTGCCTGCTGCAGCTGATCGGCGTGAAGGTCGTGCTGGTGCATGGCGGCGGGCCGGAGATCACCGAGGTGCTCGGCAAAATGGGCAAGAAAAGCACGTTCGTCGACGGCGTGCGCGTGACGGACGAGGAAGCCGTCGGCGTGGCGCTCATGGTGCTGGCGGGCAAGATCAACAAGACGCTCGTGAATCTGATTGAGCTTAAGGGCGGCAGCGCCATCGGCCTGTCTGGCCTCGACGGGCATATGCTCGAGGCGAAGATCAAAAAGCCGGAGCTTGGCTACGTCGGCGAGATCACGAACGTGAACGTCAAGCCCATTCTGGACGTGCTCGACAAGGGCTATATCCCGGTCGTGTCCACGGTCGGCTATGACGATGCGGGCAATATCTACAACATCAACGCCGATACCGCCGCCGCACGCATTGCGGGCGGACTTGGCGCGGAGAGTCTCATCGCCATGACGGATATCGCCGGGATCCTCAAGGACAAGGACGATCCGTCGACGCTCCTCTCGTCCATCAGGGTCGATGAACTGCCGGAGCTTGTTTCCAGCGGCGTCATTCAGGGCGGCATGATCCCGAAGGCGGAATGCTGCCGCAGCGCCATCGAATGGGGCGTGAACCGCGTGTTCATCATCGACGGCCGCGTTCCGCACGCCATTCTGATCGAAATGCTGACAAATGAAGGCATCGGCACAATGTTCACCAGATAGGAGGAACGAACATGGATACACAAAAGCTTGACCAGACCTATATTGCGAACACCTACGCGCGCTTCCCCGTGACAATTGTAAAGGGCAAGGGTTCGCTCGTCTGGGACGATACGGGCAAGGAATATATCGACCTGTCGACCGGAATTGCCGTTGATATCTTCGGCGTGGCAGACGAGGAATGGATGGCCGCCGTCACCAAGCAGCTCGGCACGCTCCAGCATATTTCGAATCTCTATTATACGGAGCCATGCGTAAAGCTTGCGCAGATGCTCTGCGAAAAGACCGGCATGAAGAAGGTCTTCTTCGGCAATTCCGGCGCGGAGGCGAACGAGTGCGCCATCAAGGCCGCCCGGAAGTGGTCGGAGGAGAAAAAGGGCAAGGACTATTCCACCATCATCACCCTGAAAAACAGCTTCCATGGCCGCACGATCACCACCCTGGCCGCGACCGGTCAGGACGTGTTCCACCACGATTTTACCCCCCTGACCGAGGGCTTTGTCTATGCCGAGCCGAACGATCTGGCCAATCTCGAGCAATTGATCAAGGACAACAAGTGCGCCGCCGTTATGATGGAGGTCGTGCAGGGCGAGGGCGGCGTCATGCCGCTGGACGAGGCGTATGTCAAGGGCGCGGCGAAGCTGTGCGAACAATATGATCTGCTTCTCATCTGCGACGAGGTGCAGGTCGGCAATGGCCGCAGCGGAAAGCTGTACGGCTATATGCACTACGGCGTGCAGCCCGATATCGTCTCCACGGCCAAGGGCCTTGCGGGCGGCCTGCCGCTCGGCGCGACGCTGCTGGGCGAAAAGGTGCAGGATGTGCTTTCCGCCGGAACGCACGGCTCGACCTTCGGCGGCAACCCCGTCTGCTGCGCAGGCGCAATCAACGTCCTGAGCCGTCTGGACGAGAAGATGCTTGAAGGCGTAGAAGAACGCTCTGCGTATATCAAACAGGAATTGGCCGGCGCGAAGGGCGTGCTCGGTGTGTCCGGCCTCGGCCTGATGCTCGGTATCCAGACGGAGAAAAACGCGTCCGACATCATCGCCGCCTGCCGCGAAAAGGGCGTGCTGGTCATCAAAGCCAAGGACAAGCTCCGCCTCCTGCCCGCCCTCAATATCCCGATGGAGCAGCTGCAAAAGGCCGTCGCCGTCATCAAGGCGTGCTGCGCGGAATAAGGCTTCTCTGAAAAGGGAGCTGGAGCGAAGCGCCTGAGGGGCAGCAGCAGGAAGCTGTGAGAAGCGAAAGTCTTCCGGCAAATTCGTATGCACTTCCATACTTCAGCGTAGGGGTCGATGCCCATCTTCGGCGCTAAGAGCCGCGCAAAGCGCGGTTGCGCCTCGAAACTATCCTGCGGGCATCGCATCGGCCCGGCAGAACGCACAGGTTTTACGGAGGTTTCCGGCGAATTCGCAATTTCCCAATGGGCCGACAGAGTCGTCGGCCCCTACAACGCCCATTCGCACTCCCTGTAGTGGCGGACGACTCTGTCCGCCCGCCAGAATAGACCGGTATTATGGTGGTCTTCGGCAAATTCGCAACTTCCTCACGGGCCGATGTGTACCGGCAAGCGGCAGACCCACATCCGTAACGCTCCTTCGTCGCGAACGGCTGTGACCGGCATCGGCCCCTACAAGCGGATCTCCAATATTTCTCAGTATAACGCACAAAACAGGCACAGCCCCCAAAAGGCCGTGCCTGTTCCTTTTACCGACATAAGCCCGCTGCGGACCGCTCAGCGCACCAGCATCGTGTCCAGATCCAGCGTAAACGCCTCGCTTCCACCGTCCGGCAACCCGGAGATCGTCAGCCGCATCTCATGCTCTGTCATGGAGACCGACCAGACCGTGTCATAGCTCCACAGCCCGAGCGGGGAAAGCTCGCGGTAATGCCCGTCCAGATAGTTCGCAAAGCACTCGAAGGGGATCTTCTGATAGACGCTGCTGAGCAGCACATTGTACGTGTATGTTCTGACATCCTCCGGCGCGTCGTCTCCGACAGATGCCTGATAGCAGCGGAACCGCGTGTCGCTCACAAGCCCCGTTTCCCCGTGACAGATCAGCTCGTCCAAGACCTCATCCTGCGCGTCGGGACGATAGATGGTCATGCATGCCACCGTATCGCTCAGCCGCTCGGCTGTCCAGCGCGATTCTGCGTCGAATGCGCCGCGCACCTCCAGCTCATCAAACTTGTCCAGCAGATAGGCGCAGAACGCGGCTTGCTCGCTGTCCGAAAGAACCGATGCGCCCGCTTGCTCCACGGGCGTCTTCAGCTGTTCGTCCGCTGGTTCCGCGTCTTCGACCCGCGCCGCGATAAGCGCCTCCGGCGGTTCGACCTCCGAGGCAGGCGTTTCCTGCGGAACGCTGTCCATCATGGTACACCCCGCCGCAAGCGCGGCGATCAGCACCGCGGCAAGCGCCGGTATTACCGGCTTCATGAACGCACGGATGCGCGCCCAGGGCTGCTCCGTCACGGCCCGCACCGTGTCTTCCAGATCAAGCTTCTTTTCCATGCGTACCGCCTCCTTTGGTTCTGTTTGTAATCTCAGGGTACCATGGCTGTTTATGTTTGTCAACGGCGTTATTCCGCGGGTTTTCCCAACTGATAGAAAGCCACGGCACTGGCTGCGGCGACGTTCAGCGAGTCGACGCCGTGGTGCATGGGGATGCGGACAGTATAGTCGCAGGCGGCGATCGTCGCGTCTGCAAGCCCGTCGCCCTCCGTGCCCATCACGACGGCGAGCTTCCGCTCGGCTGCGAGGCGCGGATCGTCCAGCCGGACGGAATCGTCCCGCAGCGCCATGGCCGCCGTGCGGAAGCCGAGCGTGTGCAGAAGCTCTGTCCAGCCCTCCGGCAGATAGGCCCACGGCACCTGAAAAACCGTGCCCATGCTCACGCGCACCGCGCGCCGGTATAATGGGTCGCTGCCCGCGCTCGTCAGCAGCACCGCGTCCATGCCAAGCGCTGCCGCAGAGCGGAAGATCGCGCCGAGGTTCGTGGGGTTCATCACGTTTTCCAGCACCGCCACGCGCGACGCGTCCTGCAGCAGCACTGCCGGGTCGCGCAGCTTCGGCCTGCGCATCGCACAGAGCATCCCGCGCGTGAGATGAAAGCCCGTCAGCTGCGTCAGAACGTCCAGCTCCGCCGCGTAGACCGGCACGTCCGGGCACCGCGCCAGCAGCGCCGCGCCCTTGCCCTCAATATGCTTCTGCTCCATCAGAAACGACACCGGCGCGCAGCCCGCGTCCAGCGCCCGGCCGATGACCAGCGGGCTTTCGTCCACGAACAGCGCGTTTTCCGGGTCGGCGCGGTTCACCAGCTGGTTTTCCGTCAGCCGCGCGTAAACATCCAGCTCCGGCGCGTTAAAATCGGTGATCTGATGAATTTCCATGTTTTTTCGTCCCTTTTCGTCAGAATAGCTGTATTATAGCATTGACAAGCGGAGGCCGCAACTTTTATAATCGCATCGAATACAGATAAAGCGAGGATCAGACCATGTATCAGCTTGCAATTTTTGACCTGGACGGGACGCTGCTCGACACGCTGGCCGATCTGCGGCAGGGACTGAATTATGCGCTTTCCACGCAGGGCTTTGCGCCCAGAACGCTTCCGGAGGTGCGCGCGTTTGTCGGCAACGGCATCCGGAAGCTGATCGAGCGCGCCGTCCCCGCAGGCACGGACGAGGCGCAGATCGAAGCGGTCTTCGAGGCGTTCAATCCCTATTACGCCGTCCACTGCGCGGATTTTACAACGCCCTATCCCGGCATTTCGGAGCTGCTGCGGCAGCTGCAGGCGGACGGCGTCGTGTCCGCCGTCGTGTCCAACAAGCCGGATTATGCCGTGAAAACGCTCTCCGCGCAATATTTCCCGGGACTTCTGGCCGCAAGCGCGGGCGCGAAGGACGGCGTGCGAAAAAAGCCCTGCCCGGACGCCGTGTTCGAGGTCGTCCGGCAGCTGGGAGCCGAGGCGCTGCGCGCCGTCTACATCGGCGATTCCGAGGTCGACGTGGCCACGGCCCGGAACGCGGGCCTGCCCTGCATTTCAGTCAGCTGGGGCTTCCGCGACCGGGATGTGCTCGTCAACGCGGGAGCCGAAACCATCTGTGACAGTATGGACGCGCTCTACCGTGCGCTGCGGGAGGGCTGAGGCGCGCATGGAGCGGAAAAACAACTACGAGATCCAGGCCGGACAGGCGCGGAAGCTGTTCTGCGCGCACGATCTGGACGCGGTCGCCCGCGCGCACGGATTGCGGACGGACGGGGATTTTTTATATCTGCGCCTGCTCAGTGAGGACTACCGCGTCAGCCGTGCAGACGGATATATCGCGCGCCGGGACTCCGGCGCGTGGCTCCCGGCGGACGGGTTTGACGAGACGCTCACGATCTTCGACCTGCTCTGCGACGCGAAGCCGGGCCGCAGAGCGGCAGGGGCGTGGAAAACGACGCTGGATTTCGGCGGACAGGTCCACCGGGGTCTGATGGAGCCGAATCGCGCGGACGCGCTGGAGCTGCTGTACGACCGGCGGCCGGAGCTGCTGGAGCGCGCCTGCCTGCGCCTCGGCGGCACGCCGATGGCGGGCGCGGATGTGAGCTTTTCGCTGCCGTTTTTCGAGGAGCTTCGCATTGCCGTCCAGTTCTGGCACGGCGACGACGAATTTGCGCCCCGCCTGCGCGTCCTGTGGGACGCGAACGCGGATCAGTATCTGCGCTATGAGACGATGTATTATGCCATCGGCCTGCTCAAATCCCGCCTGCGGGCATATGGCGGGGAATAAAAAGCAGCGTGTATGCAGCCCTTGCATACACGCCGGTTCCCATGTATAATGAAGCAAACCAAAAAAGAGGTACTGCCATGCTTGATTCCTATCTTTCCGCGCTCTGCCAATACGCCGTGCGCACGGGGCTGATCCAGACGGACGATGTGGTCTGCTGCCGCAACGCGCTGCTGGAAGCGCTTGCGCTTGATTCCTTTGACGAGGCTGCCGCGCCTGCGGAGGCGCCGCTTGCCGAGCTTTTGCAGACTTTGACGGACGACGCCGTTTCGCGCGGCGTGTGCCCGGACAATCAGACCGCGCGCGATCTGTTCGACACGAAGCTCATGGGCGTTCTCACGCCCCGACCGCATGAGGTCCGCACCAGCTTCCGCACGCTCTATGAAGTCTCCCCGCGCGAAGCGACCGACTGGTTCTACCGCTTCAGCCAGGATACCAACTATATCCGCCGCGACCGCATCGCGAAGGATAAGAAGTGGACGTATACCTGCGAATACGGAACGCTTGACATCACCATCAACCTGTCCAAGCCCGAAAAGGACCCGCGCGCCATCGCTGCTGCCAAAAACGCGCCGCAGTCCGGCTACCCCAAATGCGCCCTGTGCGCGGAAAACGAAGGCTACGCGGGCCGCATGAACCACCCGGCCCGGCAGAACCACCGCATCATTCCGCTGCAGCTGGACGGCGGCGACTGGTACCTGCAATACTCTCCGTATGTCTATTACAACGAGCACTGCATCGTCCTGAACGCGGCGCATACGCCCATGCGCATCTCCGGCGCGACGTTCCGTCGGCTGCTGGATTTTACGAAGCAGTTCCCGCACTATTTCCTCGGCTCCAACGCCGATCTGCCCATCGTCGGCGGCTCGATCCTGAGCCACGACCATTTTCAGGGCGGACACTATACCTTCGCCATGGAAAAAGCGCCGGTCGAGCTGCCGGTCACGTTCGCGGGCTTTGACGATATCCGCGCCGGGATCGTCAAATGGCCCATGTCCGTGCTGCGCCTGACCGGCTCAGACCCTGACCGGCTGTGTGCACTGGCGGATAAAATCCTTGCCGCGTGGCGCGGCTATACGGACGAAGCCGCCATGATCTTCGCCGAAACGGACGGCGTTCCGCACAACACCATCACGCCCATCGCCCGCCGCCGGGAAGATGCGTTTGAGCTTGACCTCGTCCTGCGCAATAACCTCACCACGGCGGAGCATCCGCTGGGCCTGTACCATCCGCACGAGGCGCTGCACCACATCAAGAAGGAGAACATCGGCCTGATCGAGGTCATGGGCCTCGCCGTTCTGCCGTCCCGGCTGGACAGAGAGCTTGCGCTTTTGACAGACGCGATCTTGCAGAACCGCGACCTGCGCGCCGACGAGACGCTGCAGAAGCACGCGGGCTGGGCGGAGGAGCTGAAGACGCGGCACGCGTTCACGCCGGAAAACGCAGAGGAAATCCTGCGGCAGGAGGTCGGCGCAGTCTTCATGCAGGTGCTGGAGGACGCAGGCGTCTACAAATGCACCCCGGAGGGCCGCCGGGCCTTCCTCCGGTTCGTACAGAGCGTATAAAGCAAATAAAAGCGCCTTCTCTGCGGAGGGGGCGCGTTTGCTGTGCCAAGTGCGCAGGCACGTTCGAATTGCCGGAGCTTTTGAAAAGAGGGCTTGGCAAATTAGAGGCATTGAACTGCAATTCATAACACAGTTATGAAACGATGTTATGAATGAAATGGAGGCGGCGGTATGGCCAAACAGATCGAAGGGGTTTCCGAGCGGATCTTGAGCTGCGCCAGAGCGGAATTTCTGGATAAGGGCTAATCTTCATAAATCTTTAACATTCTTCCGCTTGTTTTTTCGCTTGATTTCGGGTACTATTTTCTTTACTAATGAATGGAGTATTTGGCTATGAAAGAAAAGAACCGTCAGAGGCGGCTGCGGCTGGTCGCGGAGGCGAAGAAGAAGCCTGCTGTGTTTACCGTCTATATCATTCTGCGTCTGATCGTCGTGGCGATCCTCGTCTCGTCGATTCTGCGCGGCGAATATGAAAACGCGGCGATCTGCCTGCTGGTGCTGTTTTTGTTCCTGCTGCCGCTGTTTGTGCAGAAAAACTTCGGCATCGAGCTGCCGGGTACGCTGGAGATCATCATTCTGGTGTTCATCTTCGCGTCGGAAATTCTGGGCGAACTGGGCTGCTTTTTCATCAATGTTCCAAACTGGGATTCCATTCTGCACACGACGACGGGCTTTTTGTGCGCGGCATTTGGCTTCGCGCTCATTGATATCCTGAACCGCAACGACAAGATCAAGTTCCAGCTGTCTCCCATTTATGTGGCGCTCGCTGCGTTCTGCTTCTCAATGACCATCGGCGTTCTGTGGGAGTTTTTTGAATTCGGCATGGACAGGCTGTTCCACATGGACATGCAGAAGGACACGATCATAAGCTCGATCACCTCCGTCATGCTCGACCCGACGAACAGGAACATCCCCATCACCATCGACAATATCACCTCCGTTGCCGTCAACGGGCAGGATCTGGGCTTTAACGGCTATCTCGATATCGGCCTGTATGACACGATGGAGGATTTGTTCGTCAACTTTATCGGCGCGCTGACGTTCAGCGTGTTTGGCTATTTCTATATCAAGCACCGCGGCAAGGGCCGCATCGCAAAAGCATTTATCCCCACTATCACGGAAAATAAGAAGGAGTCAGACCATGCACAGTCGTCCAAACAGGCAGTGGAAGATCGGGACAGTTGAAAATTGCCGCCACCACTGGTATCTTCTGATCTGGATCGTCTATTTCGTTCTGTTTTATATTGCCGAGCACGTTGTGACCGACCACTACTGGGTGTCCTATCTGCCGCTCGACGACAAGATCCCATTCTGCCGGTATTTTATCATTCCCTACTGTATGTGGCACCCGCTGCTGTTTGCCATGACGCTGTACCTCATGTGGTACGACGTGCCCGCGTTCAAGCGGTTCATGGTGTATATCGGCCTTGGCTTCGGCGGCTCGATCCTGTTCTGCCTGATCTTCCCGAACGGACAGGATCTGCGCCCGACGGAATTCGCACAGCACGATTTCTTCATCTGGCTCGTGCAGCGCATTTATACCGCTGACACCAACACGAACGTGCTGCCCAGTATGCACGTCATCGGCTGCGCGGCGCTGACACTGGCCTGCTTTGATTCGGAGCCGCTCTGCAGGCGGCACTTGCAGTGGGTCGCGCTGCCGCTGGGGCTGCTGATCTGCGCGTCGACGGTGCTCGTCAAGCAGCACTCGATCCTCGACGTGTTTGTCGCCATCCCGGTCAGCGCGGTACTGTATTTCATCGTATACCACAGAGCGTTCCGCAAAAAGCTGAAACACGCATGAATTTTCTGAAAAAAGCGCGGAAAACCGCGCTTTTTTCTTGACTTTCCCATGTAAGTATGAGATGTTAACAAAATTTCACTGAAAAGGCTGTGTTGGAATTATGAGCATCCTGGAAATTCTTCTGCTGGGCATCGGACTGTCGATGGACGCGTTTGCGGTGTCGATCTGTAAGGGCCTTTCGACGAAAAAGCTGCAATTCAAGCACTATTTGATCGTCGGCGCATGGTTCGGCGGCTTTCAGGCGCTGATGCCGACCATCGGCTATTTTCTTGGCTCGACGTTCGAGCAGTACATCACAGCCTTTGACCATTGGGTCGCGTTCGTGCTGCTGGCCGCTATCGGCGCGAACATGATCAAGGAGAGCTTCTCCAGGGAGGAATCTGAAACAAGCGCCTCGTTTGCGTTCAAAACAATGCTGCTGATGGCGCTGGCCACGAGCATCGACGCGCTGGCTGTCGGCATCACGTTTGCGCTGCTGCCGGACGTCAATGTGCCGCTGGCCGTCTGTCTGATCGGCATCACCACGTTTCTCTGTTCCGCCGCCGGACTTCGGGTCGGCAATCTCTTCGGCCTGCGCTACAAGGCGAAGGCAGAGCTGGCAGGCGGCATCATCCTGATTCTGATCGGCCTGAAGATTTTGCTTGAGCATCTGGGCGTGATCAGCTTCTGAAGCTTCTCTCCGGCAGGGCCTCCTGCCGGAGATTTTTGCAGAATCAAAAACGCTTCGGGCATTTTTCGTGTCCCGAAGCGTTTTTTGATGTATTTGGTCTTTATTTTGCGTAGATCAGTCCGACCAGCCAGTTCAGCGTTTTGGCCGGGAGGATTTTGACGAGGAAGCAGAAGAATTTGTATTGCAGGCCGATGGTATTGATGGGCCGGACGCTCTTCTTGTCCGCGACGTGCGCAATAAATGCGCCCGCCTTTTCCGGGGCCATGCCGTTCTGCTCGTCGCGCTCCATGCCCGCGACAGAGCGCGCGATGCGCCCGCCGTAGACGTCGTCCCCCTCCGGGTTCTTTTCCCGCGCGGCGGTGAAGCCCGTGCGGATATCGCCCGGCTGGACACAGCAGACCTGAATGCCGAAGGGCTTGACCTCGTTCGCAAGCGCCATGGTATAGGAGTTGATGGCGGCCTTGCTGGCCGAATAATAGGTCTGGAACGGGATGGGGATCGCGCCTGCGACGGAGCTCAGGTTCACAATGCGGCCATGGCACTGCCGCCGCATCACCGGCAGCACCTGCCGGTTCATGCGCACCATACCGAAGAAGTTCACGTCCAGCTGGTGCTGCGCGTCCTCCGTCTTCGTGAATTCGACCGCGCCGGAAATGCCGAAGCCCGCGTTGTTGATGAGCACGTCAATGTGGTCTTCCTGCTTTAAAATTTCCTGCACGGCTGCGGCCAGCGTCTCTTCCTTTGTGACGTCGGCCATGATGTGCTTCATGCCGGGCGCGCCCTCGGCTCGTCTGGACAGCTCATAGACCGTGTAGCCCTTTTCAAGCATCGCCTGCGCCGTGCACAGGCCGATGCCGGACGTGCCGCCGGTGATGACGCATACCTTTTTTACAGGCGTCACAGGTCATACCCCCTTAAAACATCGGCGATCACGCCTACAGCCTCGTCGATCAGCGCATGGGTGTGCGTGGCCATCAGGCTCGTGCGCAGCAGGCACTCATGCGGAGCCGCCGCGGGCGGCAGGGAGGAATTGACGTAGACCCCGCGCTCATACAGCTCCTTCGCGATGGTGAGCGTCGGAATTGGTTCATAGGTATAGATTGGGATAATGGGAATACGGTCGCCGTTGGACGGGCGCATTTTGATGTTCCGCTCGTTCAGAAGACCGCGCATATAAAGCGCATTTTCCTGCAGCTTCGTCACCAGCTCCGGGTGCGCTTCCAGCTCGCGGAGCGCGGCAAGCGCCGCAGCGGCGTTCGCGGGCGGGATGGACGCGGAGAAGATGAACGGGCGGGAGCTGTGGCGCACGAAGTCTGCTACGCGGCTGCTGGAGGCCATATAGCCGCCGAGGGAAGCAAGCGACTTGGAGAACGTGCCCATGTAGATATCGACATGGTCTTCAAGGCCATAATAGCTGGCTGTGCCGCGGCCTCCCTCGCCGATGACGCCGAGGCCGTGCGCGTCGTCGACCATGACGCGTGCACCGTATTTCTGCGCCAGCGCGCAGATCTCGGGCAGGTTGGCAATGTCGCCGCCCATGGAGAACACGCCGTCGGTCACGATCAGGCAGCCTGCCGTCTCCGGCACCTTCTGGAGCTTCTTTTCAAGGTCTGCCATATCGTTGTGCTGGTAGCGCAGCATCTTGCCGTAGGACAGCTTGCAGCCGTCGTAGAGGCTGGCATGGTTCTCACGGTCCATGATGACATAGTCATGCAGGCCGACAATGGCGCTGATGATGCCGAGATTGGACTGGAAGCCCGTCGAGAAGGTCACGACGGCGTCCTTGCGCAGAAATTTTGCCAGCTCGTCCTCCAGCTCCAGATGCAGCTTGAGCGTGCCGTTCAGGAAACGGGAGCCGGAGCAGCCGGAGCCGAGCGTCTCATAGGCGTGCATACCGGCTTTGACGACTGCTTCGTTCGTCGTCAGGCCGAGATAGTTGTTGGAGCCGAGCATGATGCGGCGCTTGCCCTCCATAATGACCTCGGTATCCTGCCGGGATTCGAGCGCGTGGAAATAGGGATAGATGCCCAGATCCCGGACCTCATCCTGAATATAGCGCTGATTGCATTTTTCGAAAATATCCATAGTGTCCTCCTTCGTTACAGAAGCGTACCGAGCGCCAGCAGCACGCGTTCTGCGCTGCAAAGCTCCTCAGGCGTGAACTGCGCGGAGAGCGCAGCGACCTTTTTCTGCATTTCTTCTTCATTTTCATCAAAATAACCGGAAAACTTCTCCGAGGTCGTCAGCACGATCTCGCGCCGGTCGTGCGCCTGTACTGTCTTATGAAGGTAGCCCTTCGCAGCAAGCTGATTGACCTTATAGGTCGCGTTCGGCTGGGAAATGCCGATGGTTTCGGCAAACTGGGAGATCGTCGGGCTTCCGAGCAGGTGAATGATATCCGCGGAAAAGGCTTCCGTCGCGCTGAGACTGCCTGGCTTTTCCCGCACGGCGGCAAACAGCTTCTGATAGCAGAACAGGCGGTATTTGCGGAACAGCGCCTCGATGGTCTGAAGCAGCATGGCGGCTCCTTTCATTGCATAAAAAATTTTAATTAAAAATTTTTAAGTATCACAAGTATAGCGCGGACTCCTGAATCTGTCAAGAAATTTCTGTGCAAATTCTGGCTGTATGTGCTATACTGAACTGGAATAGGAGGCTTGGTTTATGAAGGTTCTCGCCATTATCGATATGCAGAAGGATTTTATTGACGGCGCGCTGGGGACGAAGGAGGCCGTTTCGATCGTGCCGAAGGTCGCGGCGCGGCTGAAAAGAGCGCGGGAGGACGGGGAAACGGTCGTCTTCACGCGCGATACGCACCATGCGGATTACCTGTCCACGCAGGAGGGCCGGAAGCTTCCGGTCCCGCACTGCATGGAGGGAACGGCGGGCTGGCAGATCGACGCGGCGCTGCCGGTTCCGGACGCGCCGGTCTTTGACAAGCCCGGCTTCGGCTCCCCGGCCCTGATCGACTATCTCAAGGGTCTTCCGGAGCTGGAGAGCGTTGAGTTCATCGGCCTCTGCACCGACATCTGCGTCATTACGAACGCGATGATGACAAAGGGCGCGCTGCCGGAGGTTCCGCTTTTCGTCCGTGCGGACTGCTGCGCAGGCGTGACCCCGGAAAGCCATGAAACGGCGCTGAATGCGATGAAAATGTGCCAGATCGAGATCGTGTGAAGGCTTGACATACTGTTTCAGTCCGTTATAATGAAAGTCAGTACAGAAATGGGGTGTGACGACTATGCTCGAAGACCGGGATTATCAGGAAATTGCCCATATGTTCAAGGTCATTGTGGAAAGTGACATCGGCCCAAAGCTCAATAAGCTTGCAGAAGGGCAGCAGGTTCTTCTGGAAACGCTTGCACCTAAGAACCGTGTAGAAGAGCTGGAAGACGAGGTTTCTTTCCTGAAGTCGCTTATCCGTATGCACAGTGAACAGATCGCGGAGCTGAAAAAGAAAATCGGCGCATAAAAAGGGGCTGCTCGGAAGCAGCCCCTTTTTGTTTTATCCTGTCACAGCTCGCCGGGGAACAGCGCGTCGATGGCGGCTGCGGCGGCGGCCTGCTCGGCGCGCTTTTTGCTGCTGCCGCTGCCCTTGCCGCAGGGCTTGCCGTTGAGCAGGACCTCGACCTCGAATTTCTTGTCGTGATCCGGGCCGGATTCGCCGATCAGCTCATAGCAGAGCACCTGATCCTTTTTTCGCTGCACCAGCTCCTGCAGCGCGGTCTTATAGTCGAAATTATGCGGCTTGCCTGCCGGAACGTCGCAGAGGATCAGGCGGTCGATGATCTCCTTGGCGGCGGAGAAGCCGCCGTCCATGTAGCTGGCCGCGATCACGGACTCCATGGCGTCGGAGACGATGGAATCGCGCTTGCGGCCGCCGCCGTGTTCCTCGCCGTGGCCGAGCAGCAGGAAGCTGCCGAGGCTGATCGTGCCCGCCGCGCGGGCCAGATTTTTCTCACAGACAAGATCGGCGCGGATGCGCGTCAGCTCGCCCTCCGGCCTGTCCGGAAAGCTCCGGTACAGATAATCCGCCACGACGAAGCCCAGAATCGAGTCGCCTAAAAATTCCAGCCGTTCGTTGTCGCGCAGACCGCGCTCGCGGTTTTCATTGGCATAGGAGCTGTGTGTCAGCGCGTTTTCGAGAATGCTCTTGTCCCGGAACGTGTAGCCCAGCCCGGCTTCCAGTTCACTCAGCATGTTGATACTCCTTTGGTATGACCATATGGTCCATATTTGCGGCCAGCGTCGCGGCCACATCTGCCTCGACAGCGCCGATGGCCTGCCGGATGGCGTTGCGGATGGCCAGCGCGTCGGATGAGCCGTGCGCCTTGATCACGGGCTTGCTCAGGCCGATGAGGGCCGTGCCGCCCGTCTCGCGGTAGTCCATCTTTTTCTTGAACGCCTTCACGCCGTCCATGCACAAAAGCGCCGCCAGCTTGGTCAGTACGTTTTTCTTGAACATATCCTTCATCATGGAGGCCATGAACAGCGCCGTGCCCTCAATGCCCTTGAGCAGGATATTGCCCGAGAAGCCGTCGGCCACGACCACGTCCGCGCCGCCCAGCGGCACATCGCGCGCCTCAATGTTGCCGGTAAAGTTGATCGCCCCGGCCTCGCCTGCCTGCTTCAGGAGCGGATAGACGGCCTTTTGCAGCTCGCCGCCCTTGGAATCCTCTGCACCGATGTTCAAAAGCGCGACGCGCGGGTTTTCGATACCCAGCACCTTTTCGGCGTAATACGAGCCCATGAACGCAAATTGCAGCAGAAATTCCGGCGTGCAGTCGGCCGTCGCGCCGCAGTCAATGAGCACGGCCTCCCGGCCGGTCTTCGTCGGGATCTGCGGAGCCATGGCGGCGCGGCGGATGCCCTTGACGCGCCGGACGGTCAGCGTCGCGGCGGAGAGCAGCGCGCCGGTCGAGCCTGCGGAGACGAACGCGTCTCCGCCGCCCTCCTTCAGCATATTCAGGCCCACGACCATGCTGGAATCCTTTTTCTTTTTTACGACCGTCGCCGGATCGTCGTGCATATCCACGACGTCGTCCGCGTTTGCGATCTCCACGCCCTTGGGAAGCGTTTCGATGCCCTGATCCTTCAGCGCACGCAGGATCGCCTCGCCGCGTCCGACCAGCACGACCTCGCAGCCGAAGTCCTTTGCCGCCTGGATCGCGCCCAGCGCGATCTGGTCAGGGGCGTTGTCGCCGCCCATGGCGTCTACCAGAATTCTCATGTTGCTTCCTCCTGCCCTGTCATTTGATCGATAAGCGCAAGCGACCGCTGCGCGATGGCGAGATTTTTATTGGCCTTTCCCTTGACGCGGCGGTCAAGCGGCGTCAGAATGCCGAAATTCACGTTCATCGGCTGGAACGAGCCGACGCTCGTATCCGAAATGTACGCCGCCAGCGCGCCGATGGCTGTTTCGCGCGGGAAATCGGGAAGCGGCTCGCCCTTGAGCTTTGCCGCCATGCTGACACCCGCAAGATAACCGGAGGCCGTCGATTCGACATAGCCCTCCACGCCCGTCATCTGACCTGCAAACGCGACCAGCGGGTTCTGCCTATCGGCATAGTACCGGTCAAGCAGGCGAGGGGAATCGAGGAAGGTGTTGCGGTGCATCACGCCGTAGCGGACGAATTCCGCGTCGTGCAGCGCGGGAATCATGGAAAACACGCGCTTCTGCTCCGCGAATTTCAGATGGGTCTGGAAACCGACGATGTTATAGACGGAGCCTGCGGCGTTGTCCTTGCGCAGCTGCACAACGGCATAGGGCTCACGGCCCGTTTTCGGATCTTTGAGGCCAACGGGCTTCAGGGGGCCGTAGCGCAGGGTATCGACGCCGCGGCGGGCCATGACCTCGACGGGCATGCAGCCCTCGAACACATGCTGATCCTCAAAGCCGTGCACCGGCGCTTCCTCCGCCGATTTGAGCGCGTCGACAAAGGCAAGATATTCGTCCTTCTCCATCGCACAGTTGACATAATCTGCATCGCCCCGGTCGTACCGGGACGCGAACCACGCCTTGTCCATGTCGATGGACGAGAAGGTCACGAGCGGCGCGGCGGCGTCAAAGAAGCTCATATACTCCTGCCCGCCGAAATAGCGCTGGATCGCAGCGCTCATCGCGTCGGAGGTCAGGGGACCGGTCGCAATGATGACCGGGCCTGCCGGGACTTCGGTTTCCTCCGCCTCCACGACGGTGATGTTGGGGTGCGACTTGATTTTTTCCGTCACCATGCCGGAAAAGCCGTAGCGGTCGACGGCCAATGCGCCGCCCGCCTCGACGCGGTTTGCCTCCGCGCAGGTCAGGATCAGGCTGTGCAGCCGCCGCAGCTCTTCTTTCAAAAGGCCGACGGCGTTTTCCAGCCGGTCGCCGCGCAGGGAGTTGGAGCAGACAAGCTCCGCAAAGTCCGCGCAGTGGTGCGCAGGCGTCATTTTGTGCGGCTTCATCTCGGTCAGCGTCACATGAATGCCGCGCTCGGCCAGCTGCCACGCGGCCTCGCAGCCCGCAAGACCCGCGCCGATCACTTTCACTTCCAGCATATTGGGGCGTCCTTTCTATCTCTGTATCAGAACGGAAGATCGTCTTCCGGCTCGGTCTTTTTGGCGGCCTTTTTCGCAGCCGGCTTCTTGGCCGCGGGCTTTTTTGCCGCTGCCTTCTTCGCGGCAGGCTTCTTTGCAGCCGCCTTTTCGGTGGGCTTTTTCGCTGCCGCTTTCTTTGCGGCTTTCTTTTCCTCTGCCTGCTTCTGCGCGGCTTCGGCCGCAGCCTCGGCGTTGGATTCCGCAGTCGCGGCCTCGCCGGAGGCTGTGGACTTGCGGCGGTAGCCGCGCTTGTCCTCCGGCAGGAAGTTCGAGCACTCGGGATTCGCGCAGAACGGCTTCATTGCGCCCTTGCCGGAGCGCTTGAACATCGTCTGGCCGCAGACCGGGCAATCCTGATCCGTCGGCACGTCCCACGTCATAAAGCCGCAGGCCGCGCCGCGCTCACACGCGTAATAGGCGTAGCCGCGCTTGCTCTTGCGCTTTAAAATCGCGCTGCCGCACTTCGGACAGCGGCCCGGCATTTTTTCCGTAATCGGCTTTGTAAACTTGCACTCCGGGTAGCCGGGGCAGGCGAGGAATTTGCCGAAGCGGCTCGTTTTCACGACAAGGTTCCGGCCGCAGATCTCGCATTTTTCATCCGAGACCTCATCCGGCACCTTGAGGCGGGTGTCCTTCAGCGCCTCCTCCGCATCGACCATTTCCTGATGGAAGCCGGTGTAGAACTCCTCCAGCACGCTCTTCCAGCGGCGCTGTCCGGCCTCGACCTGGTCGAGCTGCTTTTCCATGTCGGCGGTGAATTCGACGCTGATGATATTGGGGAAGCGGTCCATCATCAGCCCGTTGACCACCTCGCCGAGCTTCGTCGGCGAGAGTTTTTTGTCGGTCTTGATGACGTATTCGCGATCCTGGATCGTGGCGATGATCGCCGCGTAGGTCGACGGACGGCCGACGCCCTTTTCCTCCATCGCGCGCACTAAAGACGCCTCCGTATAGCGTGCGGGCGGCTGGGTGAAGTGCTGCTGCTTGTCAAAGCCGGAGGCCGTGAGCGCCTCGCCGGGGGCAAGGTCGGGCAGCGGGGAATCGAGCTTTTCCTGCTCGTCGTCGCGGCCTTCCTCATAAATGGCGGTAAAGCCGGAGAATTTCATGCTCTGGTGGGTCGCGCGGAAGACATGGCTGCCGCAGGCGGCCTCGATCGCTGTCACGTCGTACAGCGCATTGGTCATCTGCGACGCGATGAAGCGGCTCCAGATGAGCTTATAGAGCCGGTACTGCTCCTTGGTCAGATCATGCTCAACCGCCTCGGGATAGAGCGCGACATTTGACGGGCGGATGGCCTCGTGCGCGTCCTGTGCACCGGATTTCGGCTTATAGCGGCGGGGTTCGGCGTAATAGGCCGCGCCGTAGCGGCTGCGGATTGCGTCGCCCGCGGCGGCCAGCGCCTCTTCGGAAATGCGCAGCGAGTCGGTACGCATGTAAGTGATCAAGCCGACAGAGCCCTCACCGGAGATCTCCACGCCCTCGTAAAGCTGCTGTGCGATCATCATCGTGCGGCGCGGGGTCATGTTGAGCTTGCGCGACGCCTCCTGCTGGAGCGTCGAGGTGATAAAGGGCGGCGCGGGGGTGCGCTTTTTCTCCGATTTCTTCACGCCGGTCACGGAAAACGGCTGGCCCTCCAGCGCGTCCAGAACGGACTGCACATCCTGCTCACTCGTCAGCTCGCGCTTCTGCGGGTCGCCGTAGTAGTGCGCGGTGAAGCTGCCGGGCTTGCCGGCGCGGTTCAGATTTACATCCAGCGTCCAGTATTCCTGCGGGACAAAGGCCCGGATCTCGTTCTCGCGGTCGACGACCAGACGGGTCGCGACAGACTGCACGCGTCCGGCGGACAGGCCCTTGCGGATCTTTTTCCAGAGCAGGGGGCTGAGCTGATAGCCGACAATGCGGTCGAGCACGCGGCGCGCCTGCTGCGCGTCGACGAGATTCTGGTCGATGGGACGCGGGTGCTGGATGGATTCCTGCACGACGTTGCGTGTGATCTCGTTGAAGGTCACGCGGTATGTCTCGTTATCCGGAATGTTCAGCAGATATTTCAAATGCCACGAGATGGCTTCGCCCTCGCGGTCCGGGTCAGTCGCGAGATAGATGCGGCCGGAGCCCTTCGCGGCCTTGCGCAGGTCTGCGATGATGTCTTCCTTTCCCTTGAGCGGCTGGTACTCCGGCTCAAAATCGTGCTCGATATCGACGCTCAGCGTGCTCTTCGGCAGATCGCGCAGATGGCCCATGCTGGCCTTGACCTGATAGTCGGGGCCAAGATATTTTCCGATGGTTTTGGCCTTCGAGGGAGACTCCACGATGACCAGATTCTGTTTTGCGTTCGGCATAGACGCCTCCATGTTATTTTTTCGCCAGCTCATAATACCGGGCCGGCAGCCGCTTGACAAAGCCCTTGACCTCCAGCAGCGTCAGCGCGGACAGTACGCGCCCGGCAGGCAGCTGCGTTTCGTCGATCATCCGGTCGACCGGCTGCTTTCCGCCCTCCAGCTGCCGCAGAACGGCGGCTTCGTCGGCAGATACGCGCGGCAAAATTTCCTGTACGTCAATATAAGCCCTGTTTTCCTGCTTGTCAACGGCTTTTGTGTCAGTTTTTTCCGGGTTGGACGAAGTTTCCGCCACAACAAGGTTGTCCTTCGTCTCCTGCGGGCCGAGCGTCATGGGGCCGAACGGCCTCTGGCGCAGGGGCAGATCCGGGTAGAGATAGGTATATTCCTGTAAAACGTCCCAGCCCTCGGAGATCAGGATCGCGCCCTCCTTGAGCAGCTGAATATTGCCCTCGCAGGTCGGATTTCCGAGATTTCCGGGCAGCGTGAACACATCCCGGCCCTGTTCGAGCGCGTGGCGGGCGGTGATGAGCGCGCCGCTCTTTCTGGGCGCTTCCACGACGACGGAGCCGAGCGCAAGACCGCTCAGAATGCGGTTGCGGGGCGGAAAATGCTCCGCCAGCGGCGGCGTTCCGGGCGGAAGCTCACTGATGACGCAGCCGTGGGTGCGAAGATCCTCAAACAGACTCCGGTTGTTTGCCGGATAGTCGATATCCACGCCGCAGGCAAACACAGCCACCGGCGCTGTTCCGGAGGATATGGCCCCGCGCAGTGCCATGGTGTCAATTCCGGCAGCGCCGCCGGATACAATAATTGCGCCGTAGCGGCCAAGCTCATAGCCGAGGCGCTTCGCCTGAAGAAGCCCATACGCGGAGGCCTTGCGCGTGCCGACCATGGCGATGACCGGTTCCGCGTCAAAATCCGGGAAAACGCCTTGATAATACAATACCAGCGGCGCATCGTCAAGATTTTTGAGCCGGTTCGGATAAGCGGCGTCCTGAAACGTCAGAACATGGATGTTCTTCCGGTAGCACTGCTGCAGGATCTGCCGCGCAGGCGCAAGCTCCTTATCGGCAAGCGAAGCGCGCCCCTCCGGGCGCAGCGCCTGCGGGTAATCCTGCTCTGCCGCGCAGTAGACCGCCTCGGGCGTTCCGAACTGCTCTAGCAGCGCACGCAGCCCGCGCAGTCCCACGCCCCTGCGACCGGTCAGCCACAACCAGTATTCCAGCATAAAAATCCCTCTGTCTTTCTCGGATTTTTTATAGTTTGCGAATAGAAATAGTATGCAGTTGGGGCGGGGCTTTGCTCCGCCCGGCGAGAAGCTGTAAATCCGTGTAGCACTCTGTCTGCTCGGAAAATGTTTCGAATGTGCCGTGAATTAACGAAAAAATGGTGCATTCTGTCGGGCGGACAGAGTCGTCCGCCCCTGCGGCAAGCCGCGTGAGCGCATCATCGGTGCCTCACCGCTTCATCTGCCACAGAACGATCGTCGCGGCGACTGCTGCGTTCAAAGACTCACAGCGCGGGGACATGGGGATGATGATCTTCTGCTCTGCCGCTGCGAACAGCTCCGGGTAGATCCCCTGTCCCTCGCTGCCGATCACGACCGCCGCATTGCACAAATCTGCCTGCCGCAGATCAACAGCGTCGGCAGACATGGCGGTCGCCAGCAGCGGGATATGCGCTTCCCGGCAGGCGGCGATGGCCTGCTGCCTCGTCATGCTGACAGGCTGGGTGCGGAACACCGCGCCCATGGAGGCGCGGACCGTCTTGGGGTTATACGTGTCGGCGCAGCCGTCCAGCAGCACGACCGGAACCTCCAGCGCGTCCGCCGTGCGGAGAATCGTGCCGAGATTGCCGGGGTCCTGAATGCCGTCCAGCAGAAGCGTCCCCGGCAGGATCGTGCCGGGCTTCCGCTCCGGCAGGCGGCAGAGGAAGATCGCGCCCTGCGGCGCGTCCATCAGAGAGACGGACTGCATCACATCCCTGGGTACACGGACAACGCGCACGGTATCTGATAGTTTACATAATTCTACGTGTTCCTCCGCAATCACAGTATGCAGCCCCGGGTACCAACGCGCGGCCTCCGCCAGCAGCTTCACGCCGTCAGCGGCGAATTCGCCGGATTTTTCGCGGTAGGCGCGCGAGGTGAGCAGCTTTTTCGTGTGCGCCAGAAGCGGGTTCCGGCGGCTTGTGATTGTTTCCTCCATCACGGCTTCACCCTCGCGAGCCGGTCGTTCTCGCCGAGCAGGACAAGCGTGATATGCTCGTTCAGCGGGCGGTTCGCGTCCAGCGTGACGTGTACCTTTCCGTTTTCCCGCACGGCGATGACGTTCACGCCGTATTTTGCGCGGATATCCAGCTCCCGGATGCTCTTGCCGCACCATTCGCTCGGCGTCTGCAGTTCGGCAATGCCGCAGTCCGGCGAAAGCTCGATAAAGTCCAGAATGCTCGACGAGGTCAAAGACTGCGCCAGCTTGATGCCGGATTCACGTTCCGGCACGACGACATGATCTGCCCCGATCTTTTCCAGCGCCCGGCGCTGTGTTTCGTCGGTGGCCTTGCACACGACGCTCTGCACGCCCAGCTCCTTGAGGTTCAGCGTCGCAACGACGCTCGTAGCCAAATCGCCGCCGATGGCGATGACAGCGCAGTCGTAATTGCGCACGCCGAGCGTGCGCAGTGCGTCCTCATCCCGCACGTCGCACACGGCGGCGCAGGTGACTTTGCTCTCTATCCGCTGCACAAGCTCAGGCCGAAGATCAATCGCCAGTACCTCGCTCCCAAGCTCATACAGCCGCTGTGCGACCGCACAGCCGAAGCGTCCAAGTCCAATTACAATATATGTTTTTTTCATGGTTTTACTCCCTTTGTCTGCGTATAACCGCCGGTCGTTCAGGTGGAATTTCAAAAAAATCGGACGCACTCACCCATTGGAGTGTAGGGGCCGATGCACACATCGGCCCGTTGGGAAGCTGCGAATTTGCCGAAGATTACCGTAAAGTCGGTATATTCTGCGGGCGGACAGAGTCGTCCGCCCCTACAGGGGTTAGCGAGGGTCGTTGTAGGGGCCGACGACTCTGTCGGCCCATTGGGAAGCTGCGAATTTGCCGAAGATTCCCGTAAAATCGGTATATTCTGACGCCTTATCCGCTCACCCGATCATGATTTTTGTTTCCGCGTAGCTGACGCGTTCTTCGGCGCGGTCGGCGGCCATGAAGCCGACGCTGATGGTCATGATCCCAAGCCGCCCGAAGAACATAAAAATGATCAGAACGATCTGCGATGCGGCGCACAGTGAACTCGTGATGCCGGTCGTCAGACCGACGGTGCACAGTGCAGAAATCGTCTCATACAGCGCGTTTTCCAGACTGACATGATCCGCGATGCTCAAAAACGCCGCGCCGAGGCCGGACAGCAGCAGCACCAGAATGAACAGCGCGGACGCGTTCGCAACGGCCTGCTGCGGGATCCGGCGCTTCATGATCTGCACGCTTGTCCTGCCGCGTGCGGTCGACCACGCGGCAAGCAGAATCACGCCGACCGTCACGGTCTTCACGCCGCCCGCCGTCGAGCCGGACGAGCCGCCGACAAGCATCAGAAAATCTGCCACAGCCTTTGATACGTCTGACAGCGCGTTCTGGTCGAAGGTCGCAAAGCCCGCCGTGCGGAGCGTGACCGACTGGAACAGCGCCGCCATCAGCTTCTGCGACGGGGTCAGGCCGCCAAGCGTGCCGGGATTGTTCCATTCCAGCGCGGCGAAAATTCCCGCGCCGCCGAAGATCAGGACTGTTGTGATGAGAATGACCAGTCTCGTATAGACGCTCATGCGGGAAAAGCGGCGGTTGTGTCGGATGTCGCCCCAGACGGCGAAGCCAAGGCCGCCGATGATGATGAGCGCCATGATGGTGAAATTCACGACCGGGTCTGTCGCGTAGCGGCAGAGGCTCCCGCCTACGTCTGTATCCGCAAGCACGTCAAAGCCCGCGTTGCAGAACGCGGAGATCGAGTGGAACACGCCGTACCACAGAGCCTTTCTGAAGCCGAACTCCGGCAGGAAGCGGAAAAACAGAATGAGCGCCCCCGCCCCCTCGACTGCGGCTGTGCCGCGCAGGATATTGCGCACAAGGCTCACGATGCCGCTGTAGCTGTCGCTGCCGAGGGCCTGTGCCAGCACCATGCGCTCCCGCAGGCCGATCTTGCGGCGGAGCGCGAAGAAAAACAGACACGCGATGGTCATAAAGCCGAGACCGCCGATCTGAATGAGCAGGAGAATGACGACCTGGCCGAACATAGCCCAGTGCGTCCCAGTGTCGACGCGGATGAGGCCCGTCACGCAGGTCGCGGAGGTCGCGGTGAACAGGCTCGTCAGAAACGGCGTGGGTTCGCCGGAGCGCGATGCGGCGGGCAGGCACAGAAGACCCGCGCCGAGCAGGATGATGAAGAGGAACACCAGAACGATCAGCCGTCCCGGCCGCATGGTGCGAAACGGCCTTCCGAGCCGCTGAAAAAACGATAGAAGCATGACGAAGCGCCGTCTCCTTTTTGGAATATACATTATTATAGTCAGAAGCGGCACTGCCGTCAAGAAAAACCGCTCCCCGGACTTGTTTTGCCTGAAAAATCATGGTAAACTGACAAAAAACGAAACGAAGAGGGATCCCAAATGCGTATTTCCTGCCTGCTTGCCTGCTTTTGCCTGCTGGCGCTGCTCTGCGCCTGCGCCGCGCCGGAGGCGGCTTTGCCGGAGCCTCCCGCCGCGCAGGTGCAATCTCCGGAGGAGCCGCCCGCGCCGGTTGAACCGCCGGTGGAGCCTATCATCGAAGAGGAGCCGGAACCCGCGCTTTTGCTGTCGGAACCGGTCTGGCTGCTGGGACGGCTGACGGAGCTTTATCAGGCGGATGAGACGCAATGGGCCGCGCTGGCTGACGTGCTGGAGGCGGCAAAGACCCTAAATGCCGACGCACAGCTGGAAGGACTGGAGACAGTTCAATTTCAGGGCCGGGAGTATATCCCGCTGGCAGAGGCCGCACAGCGGCTCGGGCTGGAATGGGGCGAAGCCCCGGACGGGCTTCGCTATCTGGCACGGCGGCAGACCGTCGGCCAGATCCCCGAGGGCTGGAACGTGCCGGTCCTCATGTACCACGCCGTGGGGGACGAGATCTGGGGATATTCCGATCTGTTTGTCAGCGAGGCCGGGATGGAGGAGCAGCTGCAATATTTGCAGGAAAACGGATATGAGCCGATCTGGTTCTCAGACCTTGCGCACATCGAAGACTATGAAAAGCCGGTCATTCTGACCTTCGACGACGGATATGACGACAATTACACGGTGCTCTATCCGCTGCTGAAAAAGTATCAGACCAAGGCGACCATCTTTGTCATCGGCAATGCCATGGGCAGCCAGCACAAGATGACGCAGGAGCAGGTGTACGAGCTGGCGGCCTCCGGCCTTGTCAGCATCCAGAGCCATACCTACACGCACGGAAATCTCAGCGCCATGGACGAACCTGCGCTCCGGCAGGAGATGGATCTTTCCAATGCGGCGCTGGCCGCCGCGACGGGACAGATCCCGTACGTGCTGTGCTACCCGGAGGGCAAATACAGTCACCTGACGATGGACGTGGCGAAGGATTATTACACATTTGCCCTGCGCATGGACGGCTGGACCTATCAGACCGGCATGGACCCGTATCAGGTGCCGCGCAGCTTCGTCTCACGCCGCATCACGCTGCCGGATTATCTGTGGTTCCTCGCCCCGTCCGGAAAAGCGTCCTGAAGACAAAAGCACAGCCTGCGCCGCAGCATTTGCGGCGCAGGCTGTGCTTTTACAGCACGTGATAATACGGGCAGATGTCCTCATAATGGCCGTCCTTCATGCGGAAGCCGCCGGGGATGACGCCGAGAGGCTGGAAGCCGAGGCGCTCGTACAGGTGCCTCGCGTGTGTGTTGCTGGCGACGACGGCGTTGAACTGCAGGATGCGGAAGCCGTGCGCCCGGCCCTGCCTGAGACAGTCGGACACCAGCTTTTCGCCGATGTGCAGACCGCGCGCTTCCCGCTCGACCGCGTAGCTGGCGTTGCAGATGTGTCCGCAGCGGCCGACGTTGTTGGGATGCAGGATGTACAGACCGTAAATATGGCCGGTCTGCCGGTCCTCCGCGACGGCGGTACAGGTCTGCTCTGCGAAAAAGGCTGCGCCGGAGGAAGCGTCCAGCAGCTCCTCCTGCGGAAAGGCCACGCCGTCCTCCACAACCTCGTTCCAGATGCGGATCAGCGCCGGAAGGTCTGCCTGCGTATATGCACGAACCTGAATTTCCATGGAAAACACGCTTTCTGCTGGTTCAACCGGCTTTTTGATGGCGTAGTTATACCACCGGAAGCGCGGACTGTCAAGCGCTGCGCTCAGAGCGACAGGAAGGCTTTCCAGGTCTGGATATAGGACTGGGCTTTTTCGTCTGTCTCAGCCTCGGCAGCCATGCGCAGGAGCGGCTCGGTGCCGGAGAAGCGACAGATGACCCAGCTGCCGTCCGTGAAATAGACCTTGCAGCCGTCCTCACGGCTGATGTGATCGACGTTTTCAAATTCCGGGCAGGCGTGCTGTTCAAACAGGTACTGCTGAAGCGCAGGCTTGCGGGCCGGGGTCATGGTAAACGACGCTTCTGCATAGCGCAGCGCGCCGTACTGCGCCTCGATCTCGCGGTAGAGCGCAGAAAGCTTCTTGCCGGTCACGGCCAGCATCTCGACGAGCAGCGCGGCCGCGTAGATGCCGTCCTTGCCGGAGATATGCCCCCGGACGGCAAGGCCGCCGGACGATTCGCCGCCGATGATGGCGTCCGTTTCGGTCATTTTGGCCGACATCCACTTGAAGCCGACGGGGACCTCATAGCAGTTCTGCCCCAGTCCTGCCGCAACGCGGTCAAGCAGGACAGTCGTAGAATTGTTTCGCACACAGGGACCCTGCCAGCCGCGGTATTTGACGAGGTAATAATAGAGCAGGACGAGCAGCTTGTTCGGGTGGACGAACTGCCCCTGATCGTCGATCACGCCGAGGCGGTCCGCGTCGCCGTCGGTTGCAATGCCGAGATCGCAGCGCCAGCGGTCCATGACGACCGCCGCCAGCGGGCCGAGCGTGTCCTCGTTCGGCGCGGGAAGCTTGCCGCCGAAGAGCGTATCGCGCCGGTCGTGGATGATCTCCAGATCGCAGCGGCAGGTCATGAGGATCATGCTCAGGCTCGTCTGGCTGACGCCGTACATGGGGTCGAGCGCGATGCGCAGCTGCGCGTTCTTGATGGCCTCCACGTCAATGGCGGACAGGATGCTGTCGATATATTCATTCGTCGGGTTGTGCTCGGTGATCACGCCTGCCGCGACGGCGGCGTCGTAGTCCATGGATTTGATCGTATCCGGATTTATTTGGGCGATCTCAGCCTCGATCTTATCCGTGACCGTGCGGTCTGCGTCCCGGCCTCCGGCGGTGAAGACCTTGATGCCGTTGTAGATGGCCGGGTTATGGCTGGCCGTGACGGCGATGCCGTAGGGCATGGCGCGGGTCTTGACCATGAACATCATGAGCGGGGTAGGGGAGGAGCGGTTGATGACATAGGGCCGGAAGCCATAACCCGCCATGACCTCTGCCGCCCAGTGCGCCGATTCCTTGGACAGGAATCGGCGGTCATAGCCGACGCAGATTTCCGCGCCGTCGTGCCCCTCCTTGTGCATAAGGCTGCACAGGCCTGCGATGAGCAGGCGGATATTCGCCTTGGTAAATTCGTCCGCAATGACGGCTCTCCAGCCGCCGGTACCGAAATGGATCATGCTGTTACCTCCCCATTCTTACTTCCGCATGGCACATACCGCCTGCCGTGTGATTGAACACGCCGTACAGATCGCCGACGCCGATGTAATTCGTCCACGAGACGGGCAGATCGACGCGGTCGATCACATATTCGCGGCTTATGTTGTCAAAATGGCCGTACTGCATAGCTTTCCCATCTTATTTCAATAATGTGTCGCGCAGCTGCGCGGCGAAAGAATGATTTTTCGTGTCGAGGCTCGCTTCCCAGACGATGATCCCGGCCAAGTCCGCATTGCGGAGGAGGTCCAGCTTCTGCCCGAGCGAACGCGCCGTCTCCACCGATAAGAACCAGCGGTCGAATGGATTGTCCGGCCCGTCGTAGACGAGATATGCGCCGCCTGCCCGCGCGTCATAGGCGCTGTGCCAGCCGGGCGTCTGCAAAAGCTCCAATAAATCCTCCTGCGCAAGCGTGTCCCATACCGGCGCAGAAGCGCAAGGCAGCAGGCAATAAAGCTTGCGCGGCCCTCCTTTGTATACGCCATCTCGGAAAAATACCCGCAGCGCGTCCAGCCGCCGATGGAAAGTAGAATTTTCACTGCCGGATAGTTTTTGTGCATCACTGCGTACTGTGCAAAATGACTGCGCGGCAGCTCCGGATCGAGTGCGCTGGGAGCGAGATCCTCCGTGTCGCACTCCGGGTGCAGCGAGACGATGCGCCAGTCCGTCCGCGCGGGCTTTTTCCCGGCCCGGCGGGCAAATGAGGGTTCGTGCGTCCCCTCCGCCGGTTCGAGCACCCAGAACGCGTGGTTGAGATACGTCGCGCAGTCCCACGGCAGCGCGCAGACCTCGCCCTTCCGCGCCGGTCTTCGGTTCAGATTCCAGTTTGCAAAGTATAAAACAGCCTGCCGCACCAGCCTTGCCCTCCCTTTTCGGTTGTTCTGCTCTTATTATAAACGCGCAGCTTTTCCCATGCAACGCCTCCGGCTGACATCGACAACAACGGGCAAAAAAAGCAAGGATATCCGGTAACGGCTCTTTGCGCATATTGGGGGAAGTATGGTATACTGTGGTCAAGGCTTCCCCCCGCCGGGGAAGGCGTTTGGTGCATACCAACTGCATTCGGCTTTTGTTTGCTTTTTTAATGCACTTTCTGAAACAGGAGGATCAATTCATATGCTGATACGCCCCGTCACAAAAGAAGAGCGACTGCAGTCCGCGCAGCTGCTGACGATCGAAAGCGGCGATCTGACCATTTCCGCCGCAGACGACGCGATCCACTGCGACTACACGCTCCAGATCGGCGCGGAGGGCACGGATTGGCCTGCGATCTCGATCACGGATTGCGATGAGGGGCTGGAGGCCGCGGCGCTGCACGTCGCTTCGGGCGACATCCGCATCCGTGCCTCGGACGACTGCCTGAACGCGGCCAATTCCGACCTGTCTGGCTTTGATTTCTCCATGGATATCTCCGGCGGCACGATCAGCGCCTATACGACGGACGGCGCAGGCTTTGACTCCAACGGCTCCATGACCATCACCGGCGGCACTCCGCCGGAAAAGCCGGATGGCGGTACGCCGCCTGAAAGGCCGGACAATGCATCGGAACCGCCGGAGCCCGGAAATCTGTAACCCCGGGCCGGTGGGTGCTGAGCACACAAAAAACCGCCGCTCTGCATCGCAGAGCGGCGGTAAGTTGTTTTGCATCAGAACAGGTTCAGAACCAGCGTCAGGACGATGAACACGCCGCCGACCCATTTGGTGGCGAGGGCGAGTTTCGCGTCGAGGCCCTTGTTCTTGTTCTTACCGAGGTAGGTATCACCGCTGCCGCCGGCGATGGCACCGGACAGACCTGCGGACTTGCCGGACTGGATCGTCACGATGACGACGAGGCCGACGGCCAGAATGACCTGAATGATCGTTAAAATCGTATGCAGAGCGTTCATGAAAATTCCTCCAAACCATTTGCCGCCCTTCGTCGGCAGACGGCTCGCCGAGATCATATTTTATCAGGCTGTTTCAAACAGCTAGAAAATCATATCACAATTCAGATGTGAATGCAAGTGCATTTTTGCCGTTTTCCGCAGAAATCAGCTCTTTGTGACCCACGTATTTGTGGCAAGACAAGTCAGATAGGCGTTGATGAAGCCGTCGAGCGCACCGTCCATGACGGCGTTGACGTTGGATGTTTCGAAGCCTGTCCGCGTGTCCTTGACGAGCGTATAGGGCATGAAAACGTAGTTGCGGATCTGGCTGCCCCATTCGATCTTGAGCTGTGCGCCCTTGATATCGGAGATCTTGTCCAGATGCTCACGCTCCTTGATCTCGATGAGCTTCGAGCGCAGCATCCGCATACACGTCTCGCGGTTTTGGAACTGATCGCGCTGCGTCTGGCAGGAGACGACGATGCCGGTCGGCTTGTGAATGAGACGCACGGCGGAGCTTGTCTTGTTGATGTGCTGGCCGCCCGCGCCGGAGGAGCGGTAGACCTGCATTTCGATATCCTCAGGCCGGATATCGACGTCTTTGGAATCGTCCGTGATCTCCGGAATGACCTCGACTGCGGCAAAGGACGTCTGACGGCGGGCGTTTGCGTCGAACGGGGACACGCGCACAAGGCGGTGGACGCCGTTTTCGCTCTTGAGCATACCGTAGGCGTTCTCACCCTCGACGAGAATGCTGGCGGATTTGATGCCCGCCTCGTCGCCGTCGAGATAGTCAAGGATCTTGTAGGTCAGGCCATGCTGCTCGGTCCAGTGCGTGTACATCCGGTAGAGCATCGAGGCCCAGTCCTGCGCCTCGGTGCCGCCTGCGCCCGCCTGGAACGAGACGATGGCGTTGTTATTGTCATATTCGCCGGAAAGAAGCGTCTCAAGCCGTGCGTTTTCCATCTCCTGCTCGAGCTGGGCATAGCCCTCGGTCAATTCGGGGAGCATGGAGTCGTCGTTGCCCTCCAGCGCCATTTCGCAGAGCGTATACAGATCGTCCCACTGGCTGCACATTTTTTCGTATCGCGCGACCTTGGCCTCCAGCGTCCGGCTCTGCTTCATGACCTTCTGCGAGATCTCCTGATTGTCCCAGAAGCCCTCGGAATCGATCTGCGCGTGCAGGCGGTCGATTTCCTCTTTCGCGGCCTCAATGCCGAGGGAGTCCGCCAGCGCGTCCAGCTTGGGGCGGATATTATTGAGCTTTACCTTATATTCATCGAATTCAATCATGCTTTTCCCACACTTTTCAAAATTGTCGGGGTATATTATACAGGAAAACCGGCGGGATGTAAAGGGGAAACGAGAATTCTGGACGCTTTATGCGCGCAGACCCTGCTCCGTCTCACGGGCGACGATCCCGGCCTCCATGACCGCGTGGACGCGTTCGCCGACCTCAATGGCCGTTTTTCCGTCCAGCTCCTCCGCAGGAACGATGTCCAGCACGTCCAGCCAGACCTCCGTGTGCTTGCGGAACATATTGTGCAGAATTGCGCGGGAATTGACCAGTGAGCAGACCACGATGGGCACATTCGCCTTCTGCGCGATCTTGAACACGCCGCTGCGGTAGGGGAGAAGCGGAGCGTCCGTTTTGTTCGTCCCGCCCTCCGGGAATACGGCGATGGAGGCCTTGTCGTCCTTGATGAACTGGATGGCCTTGAGAATAGACTTGAGCGATTCGCGGTCGTTGTTCCGGTGGACCGGCAGGCAGAGTACCTCGCGCATGACCTGTGCGACAATAAAGATCGAAAAATTCTCCTTTTTGGACAGGAACGCCAGCTCCGCCCACGGCATGACGGCGTAAAACACGATGGGGTCGAACGCGAACCGGTGGTTGCTGACCAGCAGGAAGCGGCCCTTGCGCGGGACCTTTTCCAGCCCCGTCACATTGACATGGACACCGCCCAGTGCCAGCGCAATGCGGCAGAACTCGTTGAGGAGGAACCGGAAATAGCCGCTCGGCTTTTCCAGCAGCTTTTTCGGGTCGACAAACAGACACGAGACGAGCACGACCAGCAGAAACAGCACCACAAGCGCCAGAAAGCAGCCGAGAAAGAACACGGGAACCTGCCACACAGCCGCAAGCGAGGCAAAGCCGGACGCGGCATACGTCAGCGCGCAGCCGGAGAGCAGCGCAAGCGCGAGGAACACATAGAGCATGACGAATGAACACCTGCCGAACATGAAGATTTTCTGAAAATCCTCTTAAGATTTCAAGTATTCATTATATACACGGCCGGCGGGAAAATCATCCCGAAAAAAAAGAATTCACAAATAATTTAATAATTTACGGCTGCTCCGCTGCGCGCTGCCGGCTGATCTCAGCCCAGCTCGGGAGCTTCGCGATGCGCTCCGTCAGCTCCTGCATGCAGGCCGGAATGTCGATCTTCTGCGGACAGACTGCCGCGCATGCGCCGCAGCCGAGGCAGCTTTGCGGCTTCCGGCTCTTCGGCAGGGCTTCGACCGCCATGATCGCGTTCGTGGACGGCACGACGCGAAGCTCGTTCAAAACACGCAGCATCTGCGGAATGTCAATTTCCTGCGGGCAGCCGTCGCAGCAGTAGCGGCAGGCCGTGCACGGAACGGCGGACTTGAAGCCCTCCGCGATCTCCAGCAGCAGCGCCTGCTCTTCGGCACTGAGGGGCTCCGGATGGTCAAACGTGGCGAGATTGTCCTGCATCTGCGCCATGTTGGACATACCACTGAGGATCATCGTCACGCCGGGGATCTCCTGCACCCACCGAAGCGCCCAGGACGCGTCGGTGGCCTCCGGCCGCAGCGCGTGCAGCTTTTCCTGCGCGGCAGCGGGCAGATTCGCCAGCTTCCCGCCGCGCACCGGCTCCATGACCCAGATGGGAATGCCGTACCGGTTCAGCAGCTCACATTTTTCCTTCGCCTGCTGCAGCGTCCAGTCGAGATAGTTCAGCTCGATCTGACAGAATTCCATCTCGTTCGCGTGCTTTTCCAGAAACGCTTCCAGCGCAGGCAGTCCCGCATGCGTCGAAAAGCCCAGATGGCGGATGCGCCCGTTCTTTTTCTGCTCCAGCAGATACTGGAGGATGTTCCAGCGCTCGTCTTCGTAGACGGCGATGGAATTTTCATAGACGTTGTGCAGCAGATAGAAATCGAAATACTCCACGCCGCACTTTTTCAGCTGCCTTTCGAACACGCCCTTCACGTCATAGCTCGGCGCGATCTGGTGTCCGGGGAACTTGTCGGCCAGGTAGAAGCTCTCGCGCGGGTACTGCTTCAGAATTTCGCCGATGACGAGTTCCGACTTGCCGCCGTGATACGGCCAGGCGGTATCAAAATAGTTGACGCCCTTCGCAATGGCCTCCGACGTCATGGCGGCAGCCTGCTCCGCGTCGATGGATTTGTCCTCCCGCAGCGGCAGCCGCATCGTGCCGAACCCGAGCTGCGAAAGCTTCAAGCCCTGAAAGTCCTTATAGATCATAGTTTGCATTCCTTTCTGTCGTTTTTATGTGAGATATTCAAAGTGTTCGTAGGGGCGGACAGAGTCGTCCGCCCCTACCGGGATTTGCAATCCGGGCTATGGTGTATCTGAAAACTCCCAACGCACCCGGACAGCGGGCCTTTTTGCGGTGCGCCGCGTCATTTTTCCTTGAAATACGTCAGTATTCCTGCGAAAAAATGTCTTGCGCAACGCAAAAATCCCTCGCTGCCGGTCACATCATGAGTTTTCAGATACACCCTAATCGTCGTTTTCCTGCATCCAGTATAACAGAAAACCGCAAATTGCGCCATAAAAACATGGAAGCGCTCGGATTCTTTTTGACACGCTTTTTTCGAACGTATAGTGGAAATATTTTTGAATCTGTGTTAATATAAATTGGTATGCCGACCGGTGCGGGCGGCGACTTTCCAGACGGAGGAACTGGTATGACCTATTGGACAGCCATTTTACTTGGGCTCATACAGGGGCTTGCGGAGTTTTTGCCGATCTCCAGCTCCGGACATCTTGCGATCCTGCAAAACTTCCTGCGCATCGGCGATCTGGAAAACCAGATGCTGTTCGACGTGCTGCTGCATCTGGGGACGCTTGGGGCGGTGATCTTCGCGTATCATACGGAGCTGCGCGGGCTTTGCCGCGAGGGCCTGATGCTGCTGCACCTGCAGAAGCCCAAGCGCGGCGCGCGGCAGGACCCGGCAAGGCGGCGGCTGCTGCTGTTTCTCATCGCGGCGACGCTGCCGCTCATCCCGGCGGCGTTCCTGAGCGACTACCTTGACTCCCTGTTCTACGATACGTTCTTCATCGGCTTTGCCCTGATCGCGACGGGCTTTCTGCTGCTGGCCGCCGACCGCTACGGCCACGGCAACAAGACGGAAAAGGCCATGACGCTCTCGGATGCGCTGGTCATCGGCCTTGCGCAGATGATCGCGGTCGTGCCGGGCTTGTCGCGTTCCGGGACGACGATCTCCGCCGGGATGCTGCGCGGGTTTGACCGGACGTTTGCCGTCAAATTCTCGTTCTTCCTTTCCATTCCCGCCGTGCTCGGCGCGAATCTCCTTTCGCTCGTAAAGGCAATTTCCGCCGGGATCAACTGGGCGGAGGTTCCGATGTATCTGTGCGGCGTCGCCGCCGCGCTTGTCTCCGGATATCTTGCCATTTTCGCGCTCAACCGCATTGCGCAGCGCGGAAAATTCGGCGGCTTCTGTTATTACTGCTGGGGTGCGGGTCTGTTGACGCTGATCCTGTCCCTGATCTCGTGAGGTGTTTTGGTCACATGGCTTCTGCGAACAAAAGAAAGTCCACGGCCTCCCGCGGACGGAAAAAAACAACAAAAAAGCAGTCCGCGCCCATCCGGCGCGAGATCGGCGCGACGGTCTGCGGCCTGCTTGCGCTGCTGACGATCTTGTGCTGCTTCAAGGTGAACGCGGCATTTCTGGATCTGATGACGTCGGTGTTCCGGGGGTTGATCGGCGCAGGCTTTTACATCCTGCCGTTCTCGTTCATCATGAGCTTTTTGATCCTGATCCTGCACGACGGCAGGCCCGTCGCGCTGCGCGTGACCTGCACGTTCCTGACGGCCATGCTGATCGGCAGTCTGGTGCAGCTGGTCGGCGGAAAATTTGACGCGGACTGGGATTGGAGCGTCATTTCCGCGCTCTGGGACGGCGGCATCGACGGCACGGCAGGCGGCGTTCTGGCAGGCGGCCTTGCAAGCCTCCTTGAAGCGCTCATCAGCCGCATCGGCGCGGCTGCGGTCGTGATCGTGGGGATGCTGCTGAGCCTGATCACAAGTCTTAACATGACGGTGGCAAGCATCGTGACGGCCATCAGGAACCGGCCCCGCGCGGAATATGCCGAGCCGCAGCGCGAGCACAAGGACCCGGCGCAGGTGCTCGTCGATACCGTTGCGAACAAGCACATCGAGCACGTGCAGCGCACGGAGCAGCGCCGGGCCTCCCGCGCAAGCGACTTTGACCTTCCGGTCGACGATCCCCCCATGCCGGAGCAGCCGGAGAAGAAGACCGCGGGCAGAAAAAACGCGCCGGTGCGCCCGGACGTTTTTGTGGAAAACAGCCGCCGGCAGGAGAAGGCCGCCGAAGCGGCCCGGCCCGAACCGCAGCAGGAGCCGCAGGCGCCTGCCCAGGAGGAGACGGAGCAGCCGCCTATCCATAACGATTACAGAGCGCAGTTTGACGCGCTGATCACGGACGCACAGAAAGCGCCGGCGGAGGAAGCGCCGCCCGTGCCGAACGTTATTCCCATGGAGCTGCCGCACCAGATGCCGCCGCTCGTGATCGACCATTTTGACGCGCCGAAGCCGGCTCCCGCCGCACAGCCGCTGCCGCCGGTCGAGATCCCGGAGCAGCCGGAAAAGCTCAAAAAGGCGGACGTGCAGCTCGAAGCGGCCCAGATCGCGCAGGAGATCGGCCAGCAGGAGCCGCAGAAGCCGGAATACGAATTCCCGCCCGTGTCGCTCCTGAAGGCCGGAAGCGGCCAGTCGCACGACGGCACGGAGGAAATGCGGCAGAACGCCGAGCGCCTGAGCGACACGCTCCAATCCTTCGGCATCGAGGCGCATATCATCAATGTTACGCGCGGCCCGTCGGTCACGCGGTACGAGCTGGAGCTGCAGCGCGGCGTGAAGCTCTCCAAGGTCACGAATCTGGCCGACGATATCGCGCTGGCCCTCGGCGCGTCCGGCGTCCGCATCGCGGCCATCCCGGACAAGATCTCCGTTGTCGGCATCGAGGTACCGAACCGGATCGTCTCGGTCGTCATGGCGCGCGAGGTCATCGATTCGCCGGAATTTGAAAAGTGCAAGTCCCGCGTGTCCTTCGCTGTCGGCAAGGACATCGGCGGCAACCGCATCATCGGCGATATCGGCAAGCTGCCGCATCTGCTGATCGCCGGTACGACCGGCTCCGGCAAATCGGTCTGCATGAACTCGCTGATTATCTCCCTTCTCTATAAGGCAAAGCCCGAGGAGGTCAAGCTCATCATGATCGACCCGAAGATGGTCGAGCTTGGCATTTACAACGGCATTCCGCACCTGCTCATCCCCGTCGTCACAGACCCGAAAAAGGCTGCGGGCAGCCTGCAGTGGGCCGTGACGGAGATGATGCGGCGCTACCGCATGATGGCGGATGCAGGCGTCCGCGATCTCGAATCCTACAACAAGCAGGCGCGGGCCTCTGCAGACGATGAGCTGGAACCCATGCCGCAGATCGTCGTTGTGATCGACGAGCTGGCTGACCTCATGCTGGTCGCGGCCAAGGAGGTCGAGGAATCGATCTGCCGCATCGCGCAGATGGGCCGTGCGTCGGGCATTCATCTGGTCATTGCCACGCAGCGTCCGTCCGCGGACGTGATCACCGGCCTGATGAAGGCCAACATCCCCTCACGCATCGCGTTCGCTGTCGCCTCCGCGATGGAGTCGCGCATCATTCTCGATACGGCGGGCGCGGAAAAGCTCGTCGGCAAGGGCGATATGCTCTATGCGCCGCTCGGACAGGGCAAACCCAAGCGCGTGCAGGGCTGCTTTATCACGGACGACGAGGTGCAGGAGGTCGTCTCCTTCGTCAAGGCATCCAGCGAAGCGGAATACTCCGATTCCGTCATGGCCGAGATCGACAAAAAGGCGGCCGAGAGCGGGAAAACCGGCTCCGGCAGCTCTGGCAGCACAGCCGCAGAGACAGACGGCTCTGACGGCGACGAAATGCTCCCGGCGGCGGTCGACGTCATTCTGGAGACCGGACAGGCCTCCGTCTCCATGCTCCAGCGCCGTCTGAAGCTGGGCTATGCCCGCGCGGCGCGCATCATGGACGAGATGGAGGAGCGCGGCATCGTCGGCCCGTTCGAGGGCTCGAAGCCCCGTCAGCTGCTCATCACGCGCGAGCAGTGGCAGGCCATCAAGGACGGCGCGCCCATTTCCAGCGAACCCGTCGAGGAAGAAATTCCGTGATCCTTTATTTGGAAAAAGTATAAATAAAATGACTGCACGGAACAATTTCAGTGTACAGATTGCGCCAGCGGATTTTTTGCCAGGCAAACAAAAGCCGGAGGAAATCCTTTGTGGATTTCCGAGGATTTTTGTGAAGCATGGCGAAAAAAATGCAAGCAAGCTGTGCGCTGTAATTGTGTAGTGCTGTCAAATAAATTTGCGTTGCATCCGGAATATCCGGAGTGACAGCAGGAGGTACTTATGAATCGCAAAAACCATGCATCCGTCGTCCGTCTGACCTCGCTGGCCTTGCTGGCCGCGCTGGTCGTCGTCCTGCAGACCGTCGCAAGCGGCATCCGCATCGGGCCGGTTCCGATCTCGCTGACGCTGGTTCCCATCGTCGTCGGCGCGATCCTCTTCGGGCCCGGCGCGGGAGCCGGGCTTGGCGCGGTGTTCGGGGTCGTCTGCCTGATTGCGGGCATCACGGGCGCGGATGAATTTACAAACGTCCTGTGGGTCGCAAGCCCGTTCTGGCTCGTCGTCGTGTGCGTCGGCAAGGCCGTTCTGTGCGGGCTTTGCGCGGGACTCGTCGCAAAGGCGCTGCGGCACAGGCAGACGATCAGCTGCATACTCGCCGCGCTGACGGCCCCGGTCGTGAACACCGGCGTGTTTGCCATCGGGATGCTCACGGTCTTCAAGCCAGTTCTGCAGGACTACGCGGGCGGCACGAACATTGTCTATTTTCTGTTCGTCGCGTTCATCGGCGTGAACTTCCTCGTGGAATTCGCTGTCAATGCGGCTCTGAGCGCCGCGATCGCACGCATCGTGCAGGTCGTGCAGAAGCAGCTGGAAAAATAAACAGCACCCCCTCCGAATGGCAGTCCGCCGCCCGGAGGGGGCTTTCCTTATATCCCCAAAACAGCAATCGCCGTTTCAAGCTTCCTGCGCTTGTAATAAAAAAGCCCCTTGTCATGCGCTGCATGACAAGGGGCGTCGGTATGGGAATTATCGCACCAGCTCTGCTTCCTCGTTTTTGCCGAGGCGGCGGAGCATGGTTTTTTTCACGGCGCGGAAGATGTTCTGGTAGCCCGTGCAGCGGCACAGGTGGCCGGAGAGGAGCTTGCGCAGTTCGTCGTCGGTGTATTCCTTGCCGGAGTTGACGATCTCGGTCGCCGTCAGGATAAAGCCGGGGATGCAGAAGCCGCACTGGATGGAGGTTTCGTCCATGAAGGCCTTCTGCACGTCGGAAAGCGTCCCATCAGGGTTCATCAGGCCTTCAAGCGTGATGATGTGCTTGCCCTCGGCCCAGACAGCCAGATACAGGCAGGTGTTGATCGCCTCGCCGTCAATGAGCGCGGTGCACGCGCCGCATTCGCCGACCTCGCAGCCCTTTTTGACGGATGTGAGCCGGAAATCATTGCGGAGCATATCCGTCAGGCTTGCGCGGACGTCGACGATCTTTTCCACGTCTTTGCCGTTGATGTTGCATTTGACAAGAGCGTACTGTGCCATCAGATCTCACCTCCGCAGCGTTTGACAGACTCAATGAGCGCGCGCTTGGCCATTTCCACAGCGATGTGCTTGCGGAACGCCTTGCTGGCACGCCAGGAGTCACGGGGATTGATGTCCTCCAGAACGGCCTTGGAGAACGCCTCAACATTTTCCATTGTGACGGGCTGGCCGTTCACAACGGCCTCGGCGCTCGGTGCGCGCATGGGCACGGGGCCTGCGACGCCGTAGGCGATGCGCACGCGGTCGAACGTCTTCTTGTCCCCGGACAGCCGCACATTGACCGAGCAGCCGGTCGTGGCGATCTCCATGGCGTTACGCATACCGTATTTGATGTAGAAGCCCTTCGTGTTTTCCCACGAGGCCTTCGGGATCAGGATCGCGGTCTGAATTTCGCCCTCGGCGACGTTGATGTCGACCGTACCGGCCTTGATGTAGAAGTCCTTGATGGGCAGGTACCGCTTGCCGTTCACGCCGGTCAGCTCAACGATGGCTTCCCATGCGTGCAGCGTCGAGGCGGAGTCCGCCGAGGTCACGCCGTTGCAGGTGTTGCCGCCGATGGTGCCGGCGTTGCGGATCTGCGGGCCGCCGACCATGTCGACAGCTTCGCCCAGCACGTTGATCTTTTCGATGATGATGGGGTTGTGCGTAATATGGGAGAAGGTTGTAAGCGAGCCGATGCGGATGTTCTCGTCTTCATCCATGCTGACGCCGCGCATGGAGTCGATCTTCTGAATGGAGATCAGCTCCTTGCCCGCGCGGCGGCCTTCGCGCATCTGAACGAGCACGTCCGTGCCGCCTGCGATGATCTGCGCTTCGGGATGCTCCAGACGAAGCTTGACTGCTTCTTCTACGCTGTACGCTTCATAGAGCGCTTTCATATCATACATAGTCTGTTCCCTCCCTCAGTCCTGAATCAAGCCCGCTTCGGTGAATTTGGCGAAGAGGATGTGCGGCGTGATCGGCGCCTGATTGATGGCGACGCCGGTCGCATGATAAATGGCGTTGCGGATGGCAGGGGCCGGGGAGCAGGCGGGCGGCTCGCCCAGCGCCTTGGTGCCGAACGCAGAGGTCGGCTCATAGTTTTCCACAAACTCGGCTTCGAGGTTCGGATGATCCATAAAGGTCGAGAGTTTGTAGTCAAGAAGGTTGTTGTTGAGGGGCCGTCCGGTCTTCTCATCGAACAGCAGCTGCTCGGACAGGCCGTAGCCGATGCCCATGGACATACCGCCGTGCACCTGCGCCTCAGCCAGCGCGGGGTTGATGAGCTTGCCGCAGTCGTGGACGTTCACGATGTTCAGCAGCTTGACCTTGCACATCGGGATATCAACCTCGACCTCGGCGAATGTGCAGCCGAAGGAATAGGCGTTGTTGCGGATGGTGTAAGTAGATTCCGCTGTGAGGTGCTCGGAATGGACGGGGTTATACTGCGCGGTCATGGACAGCTCGGACAGGCTCATCAGCACGCGGCCGTCGGTGATGCGGACGATGTTGGAGTCGATGATGTCCATGTTATAAGTAGCCTGCCGCGTGAGCTCGCAGGCGTATTCGAGGATCTTCCGCTTCAGCATCTCGGATGTCTGCCGGATGGAGAAGCCCGCCGTAAAGGTCTGGCGGGAGGCGTAAGCGCCGAGGCCCGTCGGGGTCACGTCGGTATCCTGGCAGGACAGAACGTGTACCTTTTTATAATCGGACAGGCCAAGGATCTCCGCGCACATCTGTGCGTAGGCTGTGTCTGCGCCCTGACCGATCTCGGTTTCGCCGACCTGCAGATTGACCGTGCCGTCGAGGTTCAGCTGCAGACGGCAGGAGGAGGTTTCCAGCGAAATGGGGAAGACGGCGGTGTTGTACCAGAAGGTCGCAAGGCCGATGCCGCGGCGGATGGGGCCGGTCTGGTTGGCATAGGCCTTCACCTTTTCCTCATAGCCGATGGCCTTCATACCCTTTTCCATACACTGCCGGTAGGAGTCCTCGTAAAGCTCGTTTTTCGAGAAGCCGTCGACGTAACCGGGCTTCATCAGGTTCTGCCAGCGGTAGGCCAGCGGCGTCATGCCGACAGCCTCTGCACACTGCTCCGCGTGGGACTCGTCCGCGAACGATGCCTGCGGCATGCCGTAGCCGCGCATGGCGCCCGCCGCCGGGCGGTTGGTGAAGACGGTGTAAGCGTCGCCCTCAAAGTTGGGGCAGGGATAATGCTGGTTAAAAGAACCCAGCGCCTTGGCCACGATCGAGTGACCGTGAGACGCGTAGCCGCCCTGATTGGAGAAGCACTCGACCTTCTTGGCGGCAATGGTGCCGTCCTTGCGCAGCCAGGAGATGATGTGCGTGCGGATGGCATGGCGGACGCGGTTGGAGACGAAGGTTTCCTCACGCGAGCAGTCGAGCTTGACAAGACGGCCTCCGACCTGCGTGCAGCACCAGGCGCACAGCGGCTCATACAGCGCGTCCTGCTTGTTGCCGAAGCCGCCGCCGATGTACGGCTTGATGATGCGGATATCGCCCCACGGACGACCCAGGGCCTGTCCGACGATGCGGCGTACGATGTGCGGGATCTGCGTGGAGCTGGTCACGACGAGGCGGCCGTTTTCCTCATAGCAGAAGCAGCCGTGATTCTCGATGTGGCAGTGCTGCACGGTGGGCGTCTCGTACCAGCCCTCGACCTTGATGAGGCCCGGCTCTTTGATCGCCTCGGCGTAATTGCCCGCCGCTGCGGTCGTATGCTTGAGGATGTTGTTGGGGAACGCCTCGTGCAGCTGCGGCGCGCCGGGCTCCATGGCCTTCTGCACGTCGAGCACGAACGGCAGCTCCTCATACTCGACCTCGATGGCGCGCACGGCCTGCATGGCTGCGACCTCGTCCTCGGCGATGACAGCGCAGACATCGTCGCCGTAATAGCGCACGTGCCGGTTGAGCAGGTGCCGGTCGGCAATGTCCTGATGGGACGGGTCCATCGACCACGGGTGGCCGGCCGTGGGGAACGGGATGTCCGGCACGTCGAAGCAGGTCAGGATCTTCACAACGCCGGGGATCTTCTCGGCCTTGCTGATGTCGACCGACTTGACGAAGCCATGCGCAATGGTCGAATGCTTGACTCTGACGAGCAGCGCATCCTTCGGGGCCAGATCATCATAGTATTTTGTCCGGCCGGTCGCCTTGTCAAAGGCGTCGACACGAACCTCGCTCTTGCCTACGATGTTCATTCGGTTACCTCCATTTTGCTGGGTGATGGACGAAAGCCGCCGGTTTCCGTGCGGTTTCCGCCAGTTCTCCACTTTGATTTGTTTCTATTGTAGCATATTGCATTTTCAAGAGAAAGCAAAAGCATTATCCTACTTTCTGAATAACGGCTTTTTTCGCGAATGTCGAAAAAGCTGTATGATTCTTGCGCAAATATGCAAAAATAGCTATACTGTTTTGTAGAAAATCACAAGGAGCATGCAACTATGGCTGAATGTTCTGCGCTTCGCGCCGGCTGTCTTGTCATGGCGGCCGGGAATGCTTCCCGCTTCGGGGAAAACAAGCTGGCCGCGCGCTTTGACGGGCAGAGCCTGTTCTCGCTGGCGCTTGCGGCGATCCCGGCGGAGATGTTTGCCCGCGTCACGGTCGTCTCGCAGTATCCGGCGCTTCTGGAGGAGGCTTCGCTGGCGGGCTTTGATACGATCCTGAACGACCGGCCGGAGGACGGCATCAGCCGCACCATCCGCCTCGGCACGCAGGCGATGGCAGACTGCGCCGGTATTTTATATATGGTCGCCGACCAACCGCTGCTGCGGGCCGGGACGGTGCGGCGCGTCGTGGACGCGTGGCGGGCGAACCCGGACTGCATCGCCGCTGCGGCGCACAACGGAAAGCGCGGCAACCCGTGCCTGTTCCCGGCGCGGTTCTTCCCGGAGCTGTGCGCATTGGAGGCTGACCGCGGCGGCTCGTCCGTCATCCGGCGGCACGAGGACGCGCTGCTGCTCGTCGAGGCAGGGGAGCGCGAGCTGTTCGACTGCGACACAAAGCAGGCGCTGGAGATCCTGAAGGGAAACGCATAGCGCCGCTCATTCCCGGCGCGGCAGGAGGAGCATGGCGAGATCGTTGACGTTGGTGCCGGTGGGGCCGGTGTGGATGAGGCCGCCGATGCGCTCCAGCGCGGGATAAGCGTCGTTGCGCCGCAGAATGTCGGCGGGGTCAAGCCCGGCGGCGCGGAGCGCGGCGAAGCTGTCCTGATCGACAAAGCCTCCGGCGGCGTCGGTCGGGCCGTCGGTCCCGTCGGAGCCGAAGGAGAAGACGGCGGCCTGCGCAAGCCCGGCAAGTCCTTCCGCAGCGGCCAGCGCAACCTCCTGATTGCGTCCGCCGCGTCCGGAGCCGGTCAGATGCACGACCGTCTCGCCTCCGGCGAGAAACGCAAGCGGCTCAGACGGTGACGCGTGCGTCCGCGCGACGGCGGCAAGGAACCGCCCCGCCTCCCGCGCCTCGCAGCTCAGACAGTCGGTCAGCCGGATGCAGCGGTAGCCGAGCGTCTGCGCCGCCTGCTCTGCCGCATCGCAGAGGGCGCGGACGCTGCCGGTCACGCGGGAGACTGCGTTCGGCAGTGCTTTCGGCGTTTCTGTCTGCAGGCAGGCCAGCGCCCGGTCAGACAGGCGCAGTCCGTATTTCCGCACGACGGCCAGCGCCTCGGCGCACGTGCTGCTGTCCGGCGCTGCAGGGCCGGAGGCGATCATGTCGAGCGGGTCGCCGAGAATATCCGACAGCACGACCGAGAAGACCGGCGCCGGACGGCAGTGCAGCGCGAACCGCCCGCCCTTGACGGCGGACAGCCGCTTGCGGATGGTATTGATCTCCACAATATCCGCGCCGCAGGAGAGCAGCTGGCCGGTGATATCCTCCAGCTCGGCAAGCGGCACCAGCGGAGACTCAAACAGCGCCGAGCCGCCGCCGGAGATGAGAAACAGCACGCAATCCTCCTCCCGCAGTCCGCGCGTCAGCTCCAGCGCAGCCTGCGCGGCGCGGAGCCCGGCCTCATCCGGCACCGGATGCCCGGCCTCAAAGATCTGAAGCGGGCCGATGGGGCCGCGGCTATGGCCGTATTTGGTGATGACCGCGCCGGAGGTGATGCGCGTGCTGAGCGTGTCCCACGCCGCGTTCGCCATGGCCCACGCGGCCTTTCCGATGGCGATGAGCACGACGCGCCCCGCGCAGGAAAACTCCTGCAGCGCGCGCTGCACGGCGGCGTCCGGCTGCACGGCGCGCAGACTTGCGCGGATGATCTGGTCAGCGGTATCGCGAAGCGTCATAAAATCTGTCCTTTCCGATCAAAAGCATTCTGCCGACAGTGTATCACATAACGTACCCTTCCGCCAAGTATGGCGGAAGAAAAAAAGCGGCCTGCGGGCCGAGGTTGCAAAATGGGCGCGTTTGTGGTAAATTGGGTACAAATGAACATAAGAGGTGATCGCATGAAGCGGCTGCTGCTCCTGCTGGCGTGCCTGCTGGCGCTCTGCACAGGCGTCTGCGCGGCGGAGCCCGTTATTTCCGAAATGAAAACAGACTGTACCCTGACCGGCAGCAGCTCTTGTCAGGTCACGCAGAGCTTTACGCTGGAGATCAACGGCGCGCAGACACAGCTGCGCTTCCCGCTCAGCGCCGGCGCGAAGAAGGCCTCCGTCGCGGGCTATCAGACGCAGAAGCAGACCGACGGCGACTGCCCCGTGCTCGTGCTGACCGATGCAAACGGCTTTACCGGGACGCGCTCGTTTACCGTCATGTATACGATCTCGGGCCTTGCAAGCGAGGCCGACGGCGTGCAGACGCTCAGCCTTCCGCTCATGAGCGCGAAATGGGACTATCCCATCTCCAAATATGTCTTTACTGTCACGCTGCCCAAGCCGTTTGAAAGCTATCCGGCCTTTACCAGCGGCTACCACGGCGACGTGATCTCCGACTATATCGATCTGGATGTCTCCGAGTCGCGCATCACGGGCGTGATCGAAACGGGGCTGAAGGACCATGAATCGCTCGAAATGACCCTCACGCTGGATAAGTCCTATTTTTCCGGCGCGCATACCACGCTTTCGTTCGGCTGGGCCGGCACGGCAATCATTCTGCTGCTGCTCGCGCTGGCGTTCCTTTACTGGTTCTCGTCTCTGCGCAGTGCACGGGTGCGCGTATCCTCACGGATGCTGCCGCCGGATGCGGCGCTGCCGTGCGATATGCCGTTCCTGCTGGCGGGCGGACCGATTCAGTTCAATATGCTGGTCTGCCACTGGGCAAGTCTGGGATATCTGACCATCTCCTGCGGCAAAAATGAGCGGGTGGTGCTGCGCCGCCGCGTCGATATGGGCAACGAGCGCCGCCCCGCAGAGGTCAGGTTGTTCCAGATGCTGTTTTCGCAGGGCGACGTGTGCGAGGGCGTAAGTCTTCTGTACAAGCGCACGGCGGAAAAGGCCGACGAGGTCCTGCGGCGCTACTGGGTCAGGCGGATGTACCGCAAAACCAGCGGCAATCCGCTCATTATGCGTGCGCTTGGCATTCTGGCCGGAGCGCTGACTGCCGCCGAGGCGGCAAGCCCGATCCTGCCGTCAGGCTTCGTGCGCTGGCTGCTGCTGGCCGTGATCTTCGTGCTCGGCGGCGTACTGTTTGCGGTGATCCAATATGCGCCTGCGGCGTATTATCAGGGAAAATGGCCGCTGGCAGGACTGGCTGCGGCGTGTGCGGCGGCGCTTCTGGCAATGGCGCAGCTCGGCGAGGGCGTTCTTGTGATGCTGCTGGTGATCGCCTGCGAGGTGCTGATCGGCGTGCTGACGCTCCACGGCGGCAGGCGCACCGCCTTTGGCGACGAGATCGTCGCGCAGGCGCTTGGCTACCGCAAGTTCCTCCGGCGCGTCACGCAGAGCCAGCTGCAGTCCCGGCTGGCGCAGGACAGCCAGTATTTTTACCGCATCCTTCCGTATGCCGAGGCGATGGGCCTCGGCAGGAGCCTTGCCCGGACGCTCGGCGACACGGCGCTGGAGCAGTGCGACTGGTACCAGGGCGCCAAGCCTGTGCCGCGCACGGCGGCAGGCTTCTATTCCAGCCTGCGCGAGGCGCTCTCTCTGATGGAGATGTCCATCCGAAATTAATGCATACATAAAAAATTCAGCCGGCGGAACGCATCGTTCCGCCGGCTGTTCACTGTAAAAGAAATGTGTCAGAACAGGCTCTGCTGGGGCTCGTCCGGCTCCGGCTGGGACAGGAGCACTTCGATCTCGCTCTCGCCGTAGACGGCGATGCCGTTTTCCTTCAAAAGCGCCGCCGTTACGCCGTCTCCGGATGTCAGGCGGCCGGAGAACGTGCCGTCGTAAATGCGCCCGCTGCCGCAGCTCGGGCTGCGCTCCTTCAGAACGGCTGCCTTGCAGCCGTACAGCCGGGCCAGATGCAGCGTCTGCTCCGCGCCCCGGCGGTACTGCGCCGTGACATCCGTGCCGCTCTTCATCACAACGGCGCAGCCCTGCCGCTCCGACAGCTCGCGCGGCGTGGGCAGTCCGCCCAGCTGCTCAGGACAGACAGGGACGAGGTGGTAGCGCTCCATGAGCGCAACGGTCTGCATGATGGGCTTCGATTCGCCGTCATACCGGCAGCAGACGCCGAGCAGACAGGCGCTGATCAGAATGTTTTCCATAGTATCGGGTCCTTTCTCCGGCACGTACCGGCGGCAGCTGCGTCGCTTCGCAAAGCGTTTGAGAGTTCCTGTTTCCCTCATTATAGCAGACGCACATTCAAAACACAATCACAGCTTCCGAAGACGGCCCAATTCTGAAGTGCAAAAAGCTCCCCTTGCCAGGCTGCTGCGCGGCAAGGGGAGCGGTATGCTTTTCATCCAATCAGGCTGCAAACCAGATCGGTGTATTCGCCTGCGTTTTCGACCGGCAGACCGGCCATGAGCAGCGCCTGCGTGTAGAGAATCTTCACCAGATCCTCCGCCTTCTTCTCGTCCTGTGCAACTGCGATCTGCAGCTTCGCGAAGATCGGGTGATCGGCGTTCAGCTCAAGAATGCGGTCGGCCTTCATGCCGGCTTCGGGGTTCATGCGCTTGAAATACTTCTCCATTTCAAACGTCATGCCGCCGTCCGGGACGACGCTGACGGGGTGGCTGCCCAGATTGTCGCTCAGGCGCACGTCCTTGATCTTGTCGCCCAGCGTCTTTTTGACGAATTCAAGCGTCTGCTTCGCTTTTTCGCTCTTTTCCTCGGCGGCCTTCTTTTCCTCGTCCGTTTCGAGGCCCAGATCGCCCGCCGTGATGGCCTTGAGCTCCTTGTCCTGATACTTTGCCAGCGTCTGCGGCACGAAACCGTCGACCTCGTCGGTCATGAACAGCACGTCGCAGCCCTTCTGCTGCAGCTTTTCCATCTGCGGCAGCTGGTGCAGCGCCTCGCGGCTCTCGCCGTTGGCATAGTAGATATACTTCTGATCCTCCGGCATGGCGGCGACATATTCCTTGAGCGAGATCAGCTTGCCCTCCTTGCTCGACCAGTAGAGCAGCAGATCCTGCAGCGTTTCCTTCTTCGCGCCGTAATCGGCCAGAACGCCGTATTTGATCTGCGGGCCGAAGGCCGCGAAGAACTTCTCGTATTTCTCGCGGCCGTTGTCCATGAGCTTCTGCAGCTCGGTCTTGATCTTCTTTTCGAGATTGCCCGCGATAAATTTCAGCTGACGGTCATGCTGGAGCATTTCACGGGAGATATTCAGACTCAGATCCTGCGAATCGACCACGCCGCGTACGAAGCGGAAGCAGTCCGGCAGCAGATCAGCGCAGTTTTCCATGATCATCACGCCGGAGGAGTACAGCTGCAGGCCCTTCTTGAAGTCCTTGGTGTAGAAATCATACGGCGCTTTTGCCGGGATAAACAGCAGCGCCTTGTATGTGACCGCGCCCTCGACGTTCGCGTGAATGACGGCCAGCGGGTCTTCAAAGTCGAAGAACTTTTCCTTATAGAAATTGTTGTATTCCTCGTCGGTGACGTCCTTTTTATTCCGGTTCCAGATCGGGACCATGGAGTTGAGCGTCTCGACCTCGGTATAGGTCTCATATTCGGGCTTGTCGCTCTTCTCCGTGCCCTCCTTCATGCGGCTCTTTTCAACCGCCATGCGGATGGGGTAGCGGATGTAATCGGAATACTTGCGCACAAGAGATTGAAGCTCCCAGGTCTTGAGGAAGCGGGAGTATTTTTCGTCGTCCGTGTCGGCCTTCAGCTGCATGATCACGTCCGTACCGGCGGCAGCGCGCTCACACGGGGTCATGGTATAGCCGTCCGCACCCTCGGACTCCCATTTCCATGCTTCGTCAGAGCCGTATTTCTTCGAAATGACGGTCACCTTGTCCGCAACCATGAATGCCGAATAGAAGCCCACGCCGAACTGGCCGATGATGTCGGTGTCGGCGGCCTTCTCCTTGTCGAGCGCCTGCTTGAACTGCAGACTGCCGGAGCGGCAGATCGTGCCGAGGTTGTTTTCCATCTCGTCCTTGTCCATGCCGATGCCGTTGTCGCTGACGGTCAGCGTGCGGGCGGTCTCGTCGGGCTTGAGTTCGATCGCAAAATCGCTGCGGCTGAGGCCGACTTTCTCGTCCGTCAGCGCCTGATAGGCCAGCTTGTCGATGGCGTCGGAGGCGTTGGAAATGATTTCACGCAGGAAAATTTCCTGATGCGTGTAAATGGAGTTTATCATGAGATCCAGCAGACGCTTGGATTCCGCCTTGAACTGTTTCTTTGCCATAGTAAATGTCACGTCCTTTGCAGATTAGCACTCATGCTATCTGAGTGCTAACTGTATTCTAGCACACTTTTCCTCGTTTGCAAGGGGTTTTTGCAAAATTCATAAAGCGTTCACAAGCGGCTGGATAGGGCATGGTCAGGCTGCCCGTGCTTCCCATGCCAGCAAAAGCGATTCCAATTCCGGCGTCAGCCGTCTGCGGCACTCTGCTTTCAGATCCTCCGGCACACCATAGAACGCCTCGGCGATGCTGCCGGTGATGGCGGCCAGCGTGTCGCTGTCTCCGCCGAGGGACACCGCAGTGCGCAGCGCGTCTTCAAAATCCGCGCTTTCCAGAAACGCGGTGATCGCCTGCGGGACTGTCTCCTGACAGCTCTCCACATGATGGTAGTCAGGGCGAATTTCATCGCAGCTGCGGCTGAGGTCGTAGCCGAACTCGCGTTCCACATACGTCCGGATATCCGCTTTGCTGCTGCCGGTGCGGGCGAGGAACATTACCGCGGCGGTCGCCTGTGCGCCCTTGATCCCTTCCGGGTGGTTGTGCGTGACCTCGGCGGTGAGCTTCGCCAGATGCAGCGCCTGCTCCATATCCTCCGCCAGCTCCGCCGCAGCGGAAACCCGCATGGCGCTGCCGTTTCCATAACTGTTGTAGGGATGCGGATCGTCCTCATGCAGCCAGCCGTTGAAGTGCGCGCCATAGCCCCTGCCGGGATAGGCGCGGCCAAGCCGCTGCATCTGGTGCACAAGCGCTGCTTTGATGGCTGCGTCGTCCTGCCCGCACGTGTCCAGCAGCGCCTTTGCCACAGCCAGCGTCATGACCGTATCGTCGGTAAATTCAGAATGCCGGCAAAAGAGCGGAAAGTCCTTCGACTTGTAATTGTTGAAGTCGAATTCATAGGGGCTGCCGATGATATCGCCCAGAATTGCGCCGTACATATTTGATTACCTCCCACGTTTTTTTACATCCGCGTCGATTCGCGCCTTCCATCCGGGGCTGAGCAGTCTGGACGCGCGGACGGTACAGATCGCTTCACTGATCACGTCATAGTTGAGCGCCGTGCCCACCTCGTCGCATTTGTAATCCACCGCACGTTCGGCGCTGATGCCGAAGCGGGCGGCTTCCTTCGCCGCGTCGATGTTCGCGCCGAGGAACAGAAACTCCCAGCCGTATTTTGTCTTCTGCCGCTCGATCATCCGCTGCACCGTCTCGTAGCTGTAGCGGCGGCTGGCGTTTTCATAGCCGTCGGTGGTGATGATGAACAGCGTCTTTTCCGGCACATCCTCCCGCCGGGCGTACTTGTGGACATTGCCGATATGATGGATGGCTTCGCCTACCGCGTCGAGCAGCGCTGTGCAGCCGCGTGCGAAATAGTCCTTCTCCGTCATGGGCGGCACCTTCTCCAGCGGCAGCCGGTCGTGAATGACGGTGCTGTCGCGGTCAAACAGGACCGTGGAGACAAGCGCCTCGCCCGCTTCCTTCTTCTGCTTGGCGATCATGGAGTTGAACCCCCCAATGGTGTCCGCTTCCAGCCCCGCCATAGAGCCGCTGCGATCGAGAATAAAAACCAGTTCTGTCATTATGAATACCCTCCTGTGTTTGTTTGTGTCCTGATTATACCGAACACAAAGGAGGATTTGGTCGCTTGGAAAGCGACATATTTTAAGCTTCGATTTTTTCTGCATGATTTCCAAGTCCTGCGTAGGGGCGGACGACTCTGTCCGCCCGCACAGAATGCAGCATTTTCCGGAAATCTATCATAAACCCGCAAGAACCTGTTTTTTGAATGTAGGGGCCGATGCCCACATCGGCCCGTGAGGAAGTTGCGAATTCGCCGAAGGCTTCCGTAAAAGCGGTGCATTCTGCGCGGGCCGATGTAGGCATCGGCCCCTACAGGCGCGAATTCGGAGGTGTCTGCGAATCACGCCCCCAGCAAGCTCTGGTCAAAGGCGAACAGCGCCTCGTTGATCTCGTAAATGTTGTAGTTCCGCTGGCTGATGAAATACTCGATGATCACGTCGAACTTGCTGCTGCGGCTGAGGGCATAGCCCGCGCGGGCTATGAGATCGCGGGTTTCGTTCAGATCCAGTTCCAGCGCGATGGCAAAGGCGAGGGCCGTGGGCTTGGACGGCCGGTAGTCCGGGTTGCTGCGGATCTTGGAGAACAGCTTGCGGTCGACGTTGGCCCGCTTGTAGATCTCGGAATCCTTTTTGCCGCTGCGGTCGATGCGCGTCAGCAGCGTTTCGGAAAATCCGGCGTCCAGATGCCTCAGCCTGTCGTTCAGACTGCGCGGGGGTCTGGACGCCGGCGAGAACGCCGGGCTGGGGGCCATTTGCGCTTCAACAGGGATCGAAACCGGGCATGGGCGCGAGCGGATAAAATCCGTATGCGCGTCTACATAGTGGTCGTCGATGTACGCAGCAATGTCCGCGAACAGCCGGCTGCTGATCTGGTAGGCGCTGCGGTCGAAAATGACGAGATAGACCGTCATGTCGTGCTCCAGCAAAAACGTGCCGATGGCGTCCATCGCCGTGCGCAGCGCCTGCTCCTTTGGGTACCCGTAAACGCCGGAGGAGATCAGCGGGAACGCCACCGTCTGGCAATGGTGCTTCCTTGCCAGCACAAGGCTCGTCCGGTAGCAGGAAACGAGCTGCTCCTGTTCGCCGTGATCGCCGCCGTGCCACACCGGGCCGACGGTGTGAATGATATATTTGCAGGGCAGGCGGTATCCCCGCGTGAGCTTGGCCTCGCCGGTCCTGCACCCGCCGAGTCGCCGGCATTCAGCCAGCAGCTCCGGCCCGGCAGCCCGGTGGATGCAGCCGTCCACGCCGCCTCCGCCGAGCAAAGACTCGTTGGCTGCATTGACAATGGCGTCCACGCGCATAGTCGTGATGTCGTTTCGAACGATAATAAGCGGCATGACAGCGCACCTGCCTTTGACATATTTCAGGCCCGGAACGCCGCCCGGCCCGATAGAATCTGGATAGCAATATTGTACCAGCTTCGACTGGAAAATGCAAGAAAACACAGGAAGCGCGCAGAGGTTTTCCGGGAAGCACGGTTGCGCGGACTGCGGTTCTCTGCTACAATAAGAAAAACTAAGGGGAGTTCGGATATGAGCAGAACGGAGAATGTAGAGCTGACCGTAGTATGTCTGCTGGAGGACGGCGGCAGGGTGCTGCTCCAGAACCGGAAAAAGGAGGAATGGCACGGCTGGGCGCTGCCGGGCGGCCATGTGGAGCCGGGGGAGTCGTTCGTAGACGCTGTCAGCCGGGAGATGCAGGAGGAAACCGGCCTGACGATCCGGAACCCGAGGCTCGTCGGCGTCAAGCAGTTCCCAATCGAAGCCGGCCGGTACGTCGTGCTGCTGTTCAAGGCCGTGGAATGGTCGGGAACGCTGACCTCGTCGGAGGAAGGAGAAATGGCGTGGATCGAATACAGCAAGCTCCCGTCCCTGCAAACCGTGGACGATCTCGAAGAAATGCTGCACATGATGAACACGCCGGAGCTGACGGAATTCCAATATCTGCTCCGCGGCGATGAATGGATTATGTCGATCAAATAGAGGAGGGCAGTTATGCGGTATCTCACAAAGGACTGGTACATCGCCTGTCAGACAGACCCCATGACGCCGGAGGTGCAGAAGCGGCTGGACGAGATCGATCGGGCGTACTGCGCCGCGCAGACGCGCGAGGCACTGCCGGATGGACTGCTGCGGCGCTTTTTCTTCCATGACGGCGCGGTACGGGAGATCATCACCGGAACGGACCTTACGCTCCGCATCGACAGCCCGTATTCTGAATACCATACCGTGACCTTCCGGAGCGCAAAAATGAAGCAGGAGCCGCCTGTCGTCGGCGCGGTCTGGCTGTACCGGGAGCTTTACCGGCACAAGAGCGGGCGCGGCTACGAGGCGCACATCCTGTTCGAAGCCCCCGCAGGCCCCGTATACCGAAAAATCTGCGCCGCCGCCCTGATCGACACAAGGATCATCTGCGATGAGATCGAATTTGCGTAAAAAACGTGGGTGTCTCAAAAACCACTTTGAGACACCCCCGCGTTCAATTCCCGCCCGCAGGCGGCACGGTCTGCGAAGCAGACCACGCTCGCACCAATAAGGAAAAGACACGCCAAAGCGTGTCTTTTCTTTATTGGTGCGAGAGATGAGACTTGAACTCACACGACTGTTGCCACACGCCCCTCAAACGTGCCTGTCTACCTATTCCAGCACTCTCGCATTCAATTTTCGATTGCTCGGTTATTATAATCACACTTCGCGCGTTTGTCAAGTGTTTTATTTCTTTTTGGCCGGATGTTCCATCACTTTTTTACTTGCGCTTCGTCCCGATATCTGGTATAATACCGGTTGAATGTACACAAGGAAGGCGGGCGAAGGGGTTGCCGAAGTTTTTTGTTTCGCCGGACGCCGTGCGCGGGCGCTTCCTGACGCTTGACGGGGAAAACGCGGCGCACGCGAAGGTCCTACGGCTCAGGCGCGGCGACAGCGTTCTCGTCTGCGACGGCTGCGGGACGGATTACCGATGCACCGTCTCCGATTGCTCCCCGCAGCAGGTGTGTCTGGTCGTAACCAGCACGGAGGAGTCCACTGCGGAGCCGCCGGTCGCCTGCAGCGTCTATATGGCCTACGCAAAGGCCGACAAGCTCGAGCACGTGATCCAGAAGGCAACGGAGCTTGGCGCATACGAGATCGCGGCCTTCCCATCCTCCCGCTGCGTGCTGAAGCTTGATGCAGCCTCGGCGGAGAAGAAGCGCGAGCGCTGGCAGAAGATCGCCGCGTCCGCCGCTGCACAGTCGGGCAGGGGCCGGATCCCGCAGGTGCTCGTGATGCCGTCGTTTGAGGACGCGGTGCGGCGTGCGGCCGGATGCGAGCTGGCGCTGCTTCCGTATGAAAACGAGCACGCGCTTTCTCTGCGCCGCGCCATTGGCAGCGCACAGGCGAAGACCGTCTCGATCATGACCGGGCCGGAGGGCGGCTTTTCCGACGAAGAGGTCCTGCTTGCGCAGCGCGCCGGACTTCAGATCTGTACGCTCGGTCCGCGTATTCTCCGCTGCGAGACTGCGCCGTTGTGCGCGCTCAGCGCCGTCCTGTTCGCCGCCGGCGCGCTGGACTGACGCGATAGATATTAATATAATGTATATTTTTGAATCAAAGGACAGAACAGAATGATGACAAAGAACAAAACTGCTGCAAAAAAGACGGAGGATCAGTCCGTTGTCTATAAAGTCCCCGCCGCATTCGTGCTGATGATCGTTGTAATTTACGCGTTTTGGAAGCTTGGCGGCTATTACAGCACCGTAGAGGGCTTTACGGCGCTTTATCCGATGTTCTGCGTTCAGCGGTATGTGTTTCTGGCGCTGACCGCCGCTGAGCTTGTGCTGTGCGTTCTGCTGAAAAACGGGCTTGCGCGGACGATCTGCCGCTACTGGCTGGCGGCGTTTGCGCTGCTGTTCGTCTCGAGCCTGATTCTGTCCATCTTCTGGACGGGCAACATGATCGTGATCTATCTGCTGCACGCGCTGGTCTACTGCCTGTACATGGTCTGGCAGCTTTACCATTCCGAGTTCTTCACCTTCTCGCTGGTCACGGCCTCCGCTGGCGTTGTATTCTATCTCATTGCCCGCACCTCCTATATGGCCAACCGCATCGCGGGCAGCGCGCTGCTTGCGCTGATCCTGATCGGCACGGCGCTCACCGCGTTCCTGTGCGCGAAAAACCACGGCAAGCTCAACCTTGGCAGCCGGATGCTGCGGCTGTTCCCGGACGGGTTCAATCCGCTGCTGTTCTATTTCATCTGCGTGCTCTGGGCTGTCGTGCTGGCCGCCTGCCTGATCTTCGGCTCCGGCTTCGCGTTCTACGCCATGTTCGCGGCCATCGCTGTTGAGCTGATCGGCGCGGTGTACTATACCTTCCAGCTGAAATAAAAATTTGCATAGATACGCCCTCCGCTCCGTAAACATGGAGCGGAGGGTGATTTTTTGTTTTCTGGCCGTCAGATCCTTAAGAATACGCTGCTGCTGACCGCCGCGGCACTGCTGCTTCGGTTTGCGTCCATGCTGTTTCAGGCGCATCTGGCCGGGCGTATCGGTGCGGAAGGACTGGGCGCGGTGCAGCTGCTGCTGTCCGTGTCCGCGTTTGCCACGACACTGGGGTTGGCCGGGATGCGCGTAGCGGCCTCGTGTCTGTGCGCGCAGGCGCACGGCAGGCGGGAGCCTGCGCAGGTGCAGCTGGCCGCCGCGCACTGCCTCGGCTTCGTGCTCGTGACCAGCACGCTTGCGGCGGCCGGGCTTTATTGGGCCGCGCCGGTTCTGGCCGGGCGCGTGCTGCACGAGCCTGCGGCGGTAGGCAGCCTGCGGCTGCTTGCGGGGCTGCTCCCGGCCGGGTGTGCGGGGTTAGTGCTGGGCGGGTACCTGACCGCTGTGGGAAAGGTTTGGCAGCTGACCGCCATTGACGCGGGCGAGCGTGTTCTGGGGCTTGGATTGAGCCTGCTCCTGCTGCGTTTTGCGCCGCAGACTGTGTCCGGGGCCTGCTTTGCGCTGCTGGGTGGGGAGCTGCTGTCCTCCTGTGCGGCGGACGCGGCGCTTTACGCGCTTTACCGGCAGAGCTGGCGCGGTGTCCGGCAGACGGACGCGCCCGGGATGGCCCGGCGCGTAGGCGCTCTGGCAGCGCCGCTGGCGCTGAACGATCTGCTGCGCGCAGCGCTCCGGGCGCTGGAGCAGTTCCTCATCCCGTGGGGGCTGACGCGGGCTGGTGCGACGCGGCTGGGCGCGATGGCGGCATACGGGACGGTCATGGGCATGGTGTTTCCTACGCTTATGCTGCCGTCGGCGTTTTTGTACGCGCTGGTCGATCTTCTGATCCCGGAGCTTGCCGCCTGCCGCGCACAGGGCCGCCGGGAGCGGCTTGCCTCCGTGACCGGGCAGTGTCTGCGGGCGGGGCTGCTGTTCGCTGGCTTCACGGCAGGACTGCTGTTCGCGCTGGCTGAGCCGCTTACCGCGATTTTATACCAGAGCGAACAGGCTGGTCAGCTTTTGCGCGTGTTCGCGCCGCTGGCGCTGGTCTTGTACATGGATGCGCTGACCGACGGGATGCTGAAGGGACTTTCCGAGCAGGTCGCAAATGTGCGCTATAACACGCTTACCTCGGCGCTGGACGCGGTGCTGCTCGTGCTGCTCTTGCCGCGCTGGGGGCTGGGCGGCTATATTTTCGCGTTCGCCGCGACGCATCTTCTGAACTTCACGCTGAGCCTGCGGCGGCTGCTGATCGTCACCGGCTGTCCGCTTCGACTGGGCGCGGCATTGGGCGTCGGGGCCTGCACCGGGGCCGGCGCGCTTGCGGCGCAGCTGCTGCCGGAGCTGGAAAGCGATCCGGCGGGGCTGCTGCTCCGCGCGGCGGTCTTTTCCGGTGTGTTTATTCTGGCTGCGTGTCTCAGCGGAACGGCGGAGCGCTGTCTGCCGCCGAGTCTGCGGGGGTTGCTGTATCTGCCGGAACGCAGCGAAAAAACGCGCAAATGTCAAGAGTAAATGCGAAAAAAATATAAAAAATTTTATTTCGGGGCGGTGACAAGGGCGGCAAGGTAGGCTTGAAACAGGATTTCGGAGGTCTGCCAGCCTAAAATTTCCCGCGGGTAGTTGTTCACCCACGCTTCCGCTTTCGCCACCTCCGCGTCTGATACCTTGCCGAAATCCGTTCCTTTTGGGAAGCGCCGCCGAATCATTTTGTTTTGGCACTCATTAGAACCGCGTTCAAAAGATGAATACGGGTGGCAAAAATAAACCTTTGTCCGCTTCTTCCCCTTACGCAAGGCGGACCGTTCCAGCCGCTCCACGTCGGAAAACTCTTTTCCGTTGTCAAACGTGATTGTCTGAAATAGCTTTGCGAACAGGTCGGCCCCGAATTTCCGTTCTATACGGTCAAGGGCTTTAATCACGCTTTCCGCGGTCCTGTCCTTTATCCGCATGATAATTTCCCGGCGGGTCAATCGCTCTGTCAGCACAAGCAGGGCTTTTGACCCGTCTTTTTTGCTGTAAACGGTGTCGCCCTCCCAATGCCCGAACGTGTTTCGGTCGTCTACTTCCGGCGGGCGGCGGTCTATGCTATCCCCTGCCGCGGCGCTCTTCGCTTCCCGCACCTTTCTATATTTCCGCTTCCGTTTCGGCTTTTCCGGCAAGTCCGCATTCGTCAAGGTCAGGAAAACGCCCTTTTCTATGTAGCTGTATAAGGTGCTTACACATATCGACGTTTTGAACGTCCGGCCCTCCAGCTTTATGTCAGCAAGAGCGGCGGCGGGCGAACGCGGGTTGTCTTTGTCCAGCATTTTGGCTTCGAGATACTCCACAAGTTCAAAGTCTTTCCCGATTTTCAGCGCCGGACCCTTTGCCGAAAGGTTTTCCCGGTATCGCTTTTCGGCTTCGTCGGGGTTGTATTTGTCAACCTCTTCAAGATCGGTCGTAAGCTGTACCATGCGGGCGCGCTGTATCTCCCGGTATATCGTGCTTACGTGTACGTGTATTTCGTCCGCGATTTCCTGCGGCTTATGCCCTGTATTCAACAATGCTTCGATTTTATAGCGGTCGCGCTTTTGAAGATGACTGAACTTGTGTCCCATGTTATAACCTCCGTTAGTAAATAAGCCCGCCCGTTCCGTAAGGTCTGGGCGGGCTTTAACCGTTATTCTCCCGCGGGGTTCCCGCAATGATATTATAACGGCTTCGCTATACTAACGCAAGTATAAAGTTTTATTCTTCCTGTTCGGTCAGCCATTCCATAGACACGCCCAGCACCTTTGCAAGAACGGCAAGTTCGTAATCGGTGACGAACCGGGTTCCGATTTCGATTCTTGAAACGCTGTCCCGCTCCATTGTCACGCCAGCCACCTGTAATCTTGCGGCAAGGTCGGCTTGCGTAATATTCTTCCGGGCGCGTGCTTCTTTCACCCGGTTTCCGCATAGATTTTTCTGGCCTTTATAGTCGTATATTTTCACGTTGATTCCTCCGCCCTGTGTTAAAGTTCAGCTTCATTCTTGACTTTAACACGCCAACCGTTCATAATTGTGTTAAAGGTCAGAACGCCAGCGTTTTCAGGCGGTCCGGCCCTCAAAAAAACACAAGCCCCCGGCGGGCCGGGCGGCGGAATGGAGGATTCCACATGAAAAAAATTGTTGCTCTTGCGCTTGCGGCGGTCCTGTCCCTCTCCCTTGCGGGTTGCGGTGACGTGCTGGTTAACCTCGACACGCCAAAATCGGAGGAATTGACGGCGCAATATGACTTTTACCCGGATTCTATGAACACGATTCGGGCCGAAATGCAGATCACCCCCGAACAGGCCGATGAAGTTTTCATTGCGCTTGTGTCCTGCGGCCTTGACGGGAAGATCAATACCGTTTCCGAAAGTGACGGGGCCTATAAAGTCCGCTGGGGTACAAACTCCCTTGAAGTCACCATGAACGACGACGGCACGGTTGCGGAAATCGGCGACGGGAAAGACGTTCTTTACCCGGAATACAAGCAATATAACTTTCTGCTTGATTGCGACGTGAAAACAGAGGACGTGAAAAGCGGGTCCGGCGACGTGATCGGTCAGCGCGCATATATCAGCGTTCTAAAGTCCCAGCTTTCGGACCTCACCGCGGAGAACTTCGCGGAATTTGCCGAAAGCGTCGTGAAAGATAGCGGGTACAACTATTTTACTATCAAATGTGACGACGGGACCGGGATTGTTTTTGACGGCTCCGACGTGACAGTTCCCGTTTATGGGACCCTCGACGGCGACGGGCGCGTTGCTGATACTGCCGGATTCATCAAGCAGGGCGCGGACGGTGCTTACACATACGAACAGGCCGAATAATTCCCACAAATAGCAAAACGGCGGGCATTGCGCCCGCCGTTCTTTTATGCCCTGCTTTCCGGCGCGGCCCCTGCCGCCCGGTCAAGCGTCGTTTCTATCCACTCATTCAATGACATTCCCGCCGCTTTCGCCGCGGCAACATAGGTTTCTTTCTTGCCTTTGTGTACCATAGGATAAAGCCGATCATAGCTTTTTTCATTGTACTTTCGTTTCGCGTCCGTTGCGGCCTGTCCGCGGGGCGTTTCAAACTTTCCAGCCATCTTCCCGCTCCCCCTTTCTGCGTCCATTATAGCACGCCGCAAATACTAACGCAAGTATAAAATTTTATCGCCGTATGGCGCGCCGTGCCGCCAAACCTCCCGGCGGCGCAAATTTTTTTATTTATTTTCGTTTTCCCCCTTGACTTTATACTAACGTTAGTATATAATAATAGACAGAAAGGCCGGGACAACGCACTTGACGTTTCCACGGCCAGCGCGTAACATATAGGTGGGCGGTGCAAACCGCCGCCCGCCCCTACAAAAGAAAGGGGAAGTAATCATGGAACACACGATAAAGCTTCATACCCGTGAGAATGGGCGGTTCGTTGAAAAAACCGTTTCAACTGATCGTTATTTCTCCATCGCTCCGTATCAGGAATACGACGACGACATTGACGAAACTTTCGTGCTTTCCGTCGTTGACCTGTATTATATGTGGCTCGAAATGAAAAACGGCGACAAAGTGTGCGGGGAACGCGGCTGGAAGTATCATTTCTACCATCACGAAATCAAGGTTGAACCTAACCGTATGACGGGCAAGCCTGAATTTTTCGATTATGTCACCCCCGGCAAGGTCTACCGCCGCGGGAACAAGGTTTTCTTTAAGGCCGTGTCAGAATAGCGAACTGCTGCCGAAATGCGCCAACACAAAAAGCCCGCCGGGGTCATTCCCCGACGGGCTTTGCTTTGTCCGAATCGGACGGGTTTAATTGTTGTTTTCCGGGTCGCCCTCTGTTTCAACAACGGTCGGGTCAATCCCGATTGCCAGCAGATTTTCCATGATGGCGGGCGTTTCGATGTAGCCTTTCAAGTTTTCGTTCGCGCCCCACGCCTGTTTTGCTTCCGCCAGCACGCTCTCGATCATCTTTTCAATGTCTTTCGCGGTGAAAAGCAGTTTCAGCACCGCCGGGATTCTCTGATAAATCCAGTCGGAAACGGCGGCGAACTTCAAAGAACCCGTGCCGCCGCCGAATTGCTTTTCGGCCTGTGTTACAAGGCTGAAAAGAATGTTTTTCAGCACCTTTGTTTCACCGCGCCGGATAAAAACGACGATCAGCGCAAGGAACACAAGGACAACCAGCACGCTGTCCCAATTCGCAAGCAGAAATTCAAGAATGTTCATGTTTCTTCCCCTTTCTTTTAACCGATGACGGTACAGGCGGATTCAGGGACCCAGCCCAGCCCGTCCACGTGTACGCCGCACTTGCGGCCCGGATAGTAATATTTGACCGTGTACGTTCCGTTCACGGTCTTTCCCCGCCCGTTGCCGTTGCTGTCCCGGTACAGGGGGCCGGAATACTTCACCCGTGCGCCGACGCGCATTTTCGGGGCCGGGGCGCTCCCGCCGCCGGAAACCGCTTGCACGTCCGCCGCGTCAACCCAGCCGTAAACGGTGGACCCGCCGCCGCTCTGCTTGATAAGGTGGTAAGGGTGCTTTGTTCCCTTTGCAATCGCCGTCACCTTTGCCGTTCCGGGCTTGCACGCCGGGCCGCTGGACGCGTTCGCGTTCGTATAGTGACGATTGCCCGTAAAGCGCACCACGTCGCCCACGGAGAACGCAAGCGCGCCGGACGTATCAGGGGCCCCCCCGGACGGTTTCGGCGTTCCTGCGCCGCCCTGTGCGCCCTGCTGGGGGCTTTCCGCGGTGTCATAGGTGATATAGGGCAATTTCCCGTGTTTGGTCCATTTGCGCCCGTTCATGCCGGAAATAGCGCCGATGTTCAAGCACGCCGTCACCTGTACGCAATTCTTGAAAGCCGGGGTGCATTCGATGACCTTTCCGCCGCCGATGTAAACGCCGATATGACCTTTCAGCCACACCGCTTCGCCGGGGACGATCTTTGAAAAGTCGGTCGATACCCCCGAACACTTCGTAATCATGGTATCGGCTCCAATGTCAGGAACGCCGTTGACGGCATAGCCCGCGCCGCCGTAGGTTTTTGACGCGTTGCCGTTCCAGCCCCAAAGCACGCCTTTAATCAGGCACACGCAATCGAACCCGTAAACGGGCGGGTTCTGATTCGCCGCGGCCCGAATCATTGCCGTTCGTGCCGCCTGTTTGTTGTAGCTGTGATTCGTGCAATACCGGGACACGTTGCCCCCGGTCAACGGCGCGCCAAAGCACCCCATGACGTACAGCGTTTTATAATTGTCCACGATGTCTTGCAGTTTCTTGATAAATTCGGAAGCTTTCATTTTGCCCCCTCCTTTCGCGTCTGCCGGGGTTTTGCCCCCGGCGGTGTCATTCTTCCCACCGGACGTTTCGGGCCGTCCTGCGGGCTGTGTGGCGCTTCCTGCGCCGTCGTATGCGGTCAGGCCGTAAGATTCGATAATCTGAATCAGCTTGTCCGCGTATTGCGGGTCCGTGGCATATCCCGCGGCCTTGATCGCCCGGCAAGCGGTTTTATAGTCCCGCTCCCCGATGACGGCTTTATACCGCGCGGCCCCGGTCAGCAACGCCGAATGATCGGCGACGCTCTCCGCCCAGCTTCCGTAAGCCCTGAAAAGGGCCGTCACGGTCGTAAAGGTTGCGCCGTCGTAACACTCTTGCGTTTTCGCGCTGTAAACCCGGCCTTTCCACGATGACCCGGCCTTGATTCCGAAAAGGGCGTTCGCCTTGACCGTCAAGCCGGATTTTCCCCAGCCGCTTTCAAGGATTGCTTGCGCGATAGTCAGGGACGCAAGCACGCCGCTTTTCTGCATATCGGCGGCGGCAAGCTTGCCCACCCGCTCGATGAAAGATTTTTGTTCGTTCGTCATTGCTGTTCCTCCGTCAAGGCTGAATGTTGTTCAGGTCAACGGGCATTCCCTCTGTTTCTTCCGGGTGTGCCTGTTTGATCTTCACGACGTTTTCCGCCTTTGCTTTCCACGAATAGAACCCGATTGCCGTTGCCGTCGGCGTTCCCACGTATGCGAGGAAAACCCCAAGTTGTGAAATGTCGATGACAACGGCCCAAAGCCCCACGCCGAACCCGGCAAAATAGGTCAAGAGGACCCCCGAAAGAATCAGCTTTGAAAACTCAAACTTTCGGGCGGTCCTCTTTTTCCGGCGACGTTTCCGCTCCCGGCTCCTTTCGATCAGCAACACGGCGGCGATTCCTGCAATCAGCCCGGCGGCGGCGCTGAATAGATACGTCATGCCGTGCCGCCTTTCATAGAAAATCGTGTTTTATCAGTCGTTCATCATACACCCGTTTAATGTTCGCCACCGCGTGTGTCGCGCGGTTGTTCTCATATTCCGGGTGTGTGTCGCAATACTTTTCATAGAAATCTATTTCCGCCAAAATCTCTATGAAATCTTCCCGCGTGTGCGGAATGTCCCGCAACAACTCATTGTTGAATTGCAGGATTCTTGAACGGTGCAAGTCGGCGTTCCTTGCGTCGTCCGTTTTGATGTGTTCATCAAGAATCTTCCGTGTTTCGTCTAACTTCGTCAGAACGTCCTTGTTGATTGCCCGGCCTATGGCCTGTGCAAGCGCCGTCCACGGGTTGACCTTGATGGGGGCAATCTGAATCAGCGTCAAGAGGATAAGAAGCGCCCCGCCGCCGCTGGTCAATAGCTGTGCAATCGTCATGTTGCTTTACCTCCACCGCAAGAAATCCCCGTAAACGCTTTTCAGCGAATACGGCTTGATGTCGGGCGGTTTCCCGCTCTTCCCGTACACGGCCCGGTCATACGCCCAAATCAGCCAGCGGGCGGTGTCCTCCGCCCATATCGCAAGGGGCATAATCAAGAACCATAACAGGCCGAACGCCGGGCAAATCTGCCCCAGCACGTTGCCGGGCTGATTGCTGTAATCCCATACCCCCAGCCCCAGCCAAAGGTTCAGGACGCACCCGGCGACGAACTCCACGGCAAGCACGATCACGGCCCCGATCACCGCTTGCACGATGACCGGGGCGTTGTAGAACCGCGGCGCTTGATTGATCGCCCCCACAAGGACCCCGCAAAGCCCGCCGACGATCAGCATTGCCGGGTGGGAATGCCCGCGAAAAACGACTTCGAGGGCAACATAAATCGCCCCCAAAGCCGCCCAAATCGTTAAAATGCGTTTCATTCTGCGCCACCGCCCGCGGCCTTGATGATCTCCGCCATACTTGCGGCAAGGTCGGCGGGCAACTCCGCGCCGTAGGAAATGGAATCCAGTTCGGCGAGGTCGGCCCGCTTTATCCATGCGTTCAGGTGATTGCAGTATGTCCGATGATAGAACACGTGCGCGGTCGCCGCCTGTGCAAGCGCCGTGAACTCTTCCGCCGGGAACATACGGCAAAGTTCCCCGTCGGCGTGATAGGGAACCGCCGCCGCGCCCTCTTTGACAGTCGTAAACTGCGCCATCAATTCGGTTTGGTCGTGTTCGGTCAAGCTGTAATGGGACCCGTTCAGGTCAATTCCGGCGTAAATCGCCGCGGAACACGAAAGGCCGACTTCCGCTTTCTTCGCGGCCCGGACCTGTTCAACGTCGTTCCAGTCGTCGGGCGGCTGGATTCCCAGCCGCTCCAAACGTAAATTGCGAATGCTGTCTTGCTTGTGCTGTACGCTCATTCAAAATTCCCCCCTGCCGAAACAATGAAGCAGTCGCCCGCGGCCCCGTTCCGATTTACCTTGATTCGGAAGTTGAAGCCCCATTTCGCGGCTGTCTTTGTCTTATTCTGTAAGAAGATTTTGTTCCCGGAAATGACGGCTTGCGTCACGTCCTCCCATGTCGGGGAAGCGTCATAGCCGTTATTGCACATTTCAACGGAGAACGTCGCGCCCGCGGGAATCTGCCGGGTGACGCTCATAATCGCCTTTGTCACCATGTCGTCAGCGTCCAGCGGGGCCGAAAGGGTCAATTCAATTTCGGTTTCGTTCTTCGAGAACGTGAACGTCCGGGTGGCGCTTCCGCCGTAGTTGTCCGTCGCGGTGATCGTCAGGGTATGGGACCCGTTCAAAAGCTTCACCCATTCCGCCGCCGTCACGTTGAAAGAATAGTTCTGTCCGCTTGTGGCGTTATAGGACCGCTTTTGCACGCCGTCGATCTTCTCAACAACTGTGATCGTCTGCCCGCTGTCCGGGTCGGTGACGGTGTAGCCCTGATTGAACGGCCCGGTTTTCGTTCCAAGGTTTGAATCTGTGCCGCTGATCGTGGGCGCGGTGTTGTTCACGACGGTTCGGGTCGCGCTGGTCTTGTACGCGGATTCCGCCCCGGCGCTGTCATAGGCTTTTACGCGGTATGCAACATTCGCCCAGCCGAACGTGATTGCGTCGGTGTACGTGCGGTTGATTCCCTTGTAAACCTGTGTCCATGCGCCGCCGTCGTGCTGGCGCTCCAAAATGTACCCGGACAAATTGCCGTCGCTGTCCGTGGACGCTCCCCAGCTTACGGTCAGGCTGGTTCCCCCGCGAACGTCCGTCGGAACGGTGATACTGCCGGGGACCGTCGGGGCCTGATTCCATACGATTGTGTATGCGCCATCCGAATCCGTGGTATCAGATACCAAGATTGAAGATGACAAATTACAAAGCGGGCGCACGCCGCCGTCGCCGCTGTACGCGCGGCTCAGCGCGCCGGAGGAAGCGACGCGGCGGACGTTGTACGAGCTGGACGCGTAAGCGTCGCAAAGCCACCAATACCACGCCTTTGAAGCGGCAAAATTGTTATTTGTGTATTCGCTTTTGCTTACACATTCGGCGGTCGGGTAGGCCAGACGGGAATTGTTGTCGCTGAACAAGGCCAGCTTCGTGCCGCAAGTCGCGTCGCCGGACAAGCCCACTTCCGTACAGGACGCAAAGAAAATCTTGTCAACGCAAGTTTCGGTTCCGCCGCCGTCCGTGCTTGACTTGCCGACGGTGTGCGTTGTGTCCAGCAGGGCCGCGCGGAAGTTCGCGGAGAACCCGGCAAGGAAGCCCGCTTCCTGATCGTATTCGTTGTAATTGCTCCATACGTTGGCATTCGTCGGGGCCGCGTCTGCGCTGTGCTTTGCGCTGTACCATTTACCCGCGGCGGCGGTGCTGTTCAGCCATTGCCGGATATTCGAGTAAATCCAGCGGTTATTGCCGTAAGAACGGCGGTTGCTGTCGCTGTTCCCTGATTCGATAGCGTCAAAGCACTTTAACGAAATGATCTTTTCCGTAATCAGCGTCACGGACCCGGACGGGTAGCCGGAATGCCCCTTGTCGGCAATCTTCCAGACAATAGGCTTGCCGTTGTAAAGCGTCCCGGTGTCTTTGACAAGCGCGCCGACGGCAAGGGAACTTAATGCTTTTGCCATTGTTTTTCACTCTCCTTGAATAGATTTTTGAATGTGCGGTCCATCTCCCGGACAAGGTGATAACAATTCCCCTTGATTGCGTGACTCCGCCAGCTTCCGTAAGATTGTTCGATCTCCGCAAGGGTGATTTTGCCGCCGTCCAGTAAAGCCCGCTGTTTCTTCATCTTCCGTTGTTCGTTACATTTGCTTCCCCTCCTAACTTTCCGAATCACTTTCCCCGAATCGGTCAAATACGTGTGAAAACCTAAAAAGTCAATGCCGTTCCGCAACGGAAAGATGTTCGTTTTATTGTTCAGCTTCAAGCCCAATTCGCCGACGTACCTTTCAATCTCCGCCCGGCAATACCGCAAGTACGCCTTGTCCTCATGTATCAAGTAAAAGTCGTCCATGTACCGCCCATAATAGCGAATGCCCAGCTTCTCTTTTATGAAGTGATCTAACCCCGAAAGGTACATGACGGCGAACCATTGTGAAGTCTGATTGCCGATAGGGATTCCGGGATTTTCGGTGCTGTCAATTATCATGTCAGTAAGCCACAAAACGTCCGGGTCCCGGACGTATGCCCGCACCATTCGTTTCAACGGCTCATGCTGGATTGAATAGAAATACTTTGAAATATCGCACTTCAAAACCCAGCCGTCGGCGTACCCTGCTTCTTTCGGCGGCAATGGCGGCAAGCCCGCTTCCCGGCGCGCCTGTTCCGCTCTGCCTTTCCGGGTGAAGTAATAGGACCGCATAAACGCTTCCAGCCGATATAAGCCGTCGTGCGTCCCTCTGTCTTTCTGCGACGCGTAATTGTCCCGGATAAACCCGCGGGAAAACGCGGGTTCAAGTATGTTGTCGCATAGGGAATGTTGAACCACCTTGTCTTTGAACGCGTTGGTCATCACGATTCGTTCTTTCGGCTCATATACCCGGAACACGAAATAGTCGGACGGCCTGTACGTCTTGTTTTTCAACATTTCCGAAAGCAAACAAAGGGCCTCCAGCAAGTTCGCTTCAAACTTTGCGACGCTTGCTTTGCCCCTCTTGCCCCGGCGGGCTTTCAGGAATCCGGCGTATAGGTTGCCGAAATCATAAACCCGCTCGAAATCTGCGTTTTGCATATAGAAAACTCCTTGCCGTGTATAGATTCCGCCATGCAGGGAACAAAACGCCCCGACGCACGCGCGCCGGGGTTCCTTGTTTCGTTGTGCAATGCTTCATCATCGGACCCCACCACGCGCCCGCGGCGGGACGGAAGCTGGTTTCCGTGGACCTTGCTTCACCAATCTTGTATTTACCGCCGTGCTGTCACCACGACGGAGGGATAAGCCCTCCTTTGTGGGTGGTCCTCTGTTTTCAGCCTTTCGGCTTACTCAATCGCGGTTTTCCACCAAAGCGGGCGCACGCCGTTGTTGCCGTTGTACGCGTTGTTGTTGTTCAGCGCGCCGGAGGAATTGACGTTGCGGACGTTGTACGAGTTGGACGCTTACAGGGCTTACCCCAAAGAAAACCCGCCGGGCGTTACCGCCGGGGCGGGGTTCCTCTCTGCATAGCAACGGCCCGTTCCCGGTCTTTCTTGCGCCAGCTTGCGGTCATGTACTTAACGTCAAGGACGTATTTTGACCACGCGGCGCATTGATCGTCCGAAATCAGGCCGTTTTCAAAAGATAATTCAATCAGGAATAGAACCGTCTTGCACTTCGTCAGGGCCTTTTTCTGTTCGTACCTCCGTTCCCTGTATTCTTGCGGGTCCGCAATATCAAGTTCGTTCGCTTCCTGAATGTGTTGGAAAATATCAATCGTCAGGTCATGCAGACGGTTTACAATCGTGAATCGGTACTTTTTCGGAAAGCGCCGTTCATTCGTCATTAGAAACGTGTGCTTCACAAGGTCTTTCGCCTTTGTGATGATCGCAAATTCCGTTTGCTCCGCCTGTTTCTTTCTGCTCTCCAATTAAGCACCGCCTTTCCCGGATTCGCTCGACTTCCGCCGGGTCCCCGTCAAAGGTGAACCCGAACCGTGTTACGGTAAGAACCGCCCGGCTCCCGGTGTAGGTGGTCCCGCTGATCGTGATTTCGTCAGCGTCCCCGCACCGTTCGCAAGGCGGTTCAATTTCCGTAAACAGATTGCCGATAATGCAGGACAATTCCCGGCGGGTGCAAGCGTATTCCGTCAACATTCGATTCTTTGCCGCTCCACGTTCCAAACGCCCTTGACAAGCGTTATGCCGTCCAGCGCGTCAAAGGAAACAAGAAACGGATTCCCGGTAATGTTGTTGAAAAGGCCATCTTCCACGCGGGCGACGCGGCTTTCAAGGGACGCGGCAAGGTTCAGCGCGTTTGAAGCGTCCGCCGCCGCCTGTTCCGCTTTCTGCGCGCCCGCGGTCCATGCCGAACGCTCCGCCGCGGTAATGTGAATGTCGGCGTTCTCTGTATGCTCGATCAGCCCGGCAATCGCGGTGTCGTAATTGCTGATCTGCGCCGCCGTCACGTGAACGTCGGTGTTGCCGATATGCCCGTACAGGTCGCTTTCCATTGCGCCGACGTTCGGCGCGTCAAGGATATTGCGCCATTTTGTGTACGGGTAATATGCCGTAATGGTCCCCGCCTTTTCCTGAAAGACAAGGACGCAATTTAATTCGGTCATTTCGCTTCCTCCTTTTGGATTTTCCCGCCCTCCGCCCTAACCGCCCCGCGCCATGCGCGAGGGGTTAAGCGGACGGGTTTTCGTCCTCGATAACCTTAATCATCAGGGTGGGAACGGCGGTCGCGTCGGCAACCGTACCCGTGCCGGAAACGATAGCGGAAGCGCCCGCGGCAATGCCGCCCAGCTTCTGCCGCTCCGTCGCGGTCATCATCACCTTTTCGGCGGTGTCGGTAATCATGCTGGCGGGGTGGGTTGCGGGGTGCTGATACACGACGACTTCCGCGCCGTCAACCTTGACGTTGCCGTTCGTGTCGGAATGCTCCACCTTTGTCATGCCGGATTGCAGGGCTTCGACGGCGGTTTTCAGGCCCGCAATATCGGTCGTGAATCCCTGCACCACGTCGCCGTGGGCGGTCAGGTATTCCGCAACCTCTTTCAAGGTGTCATAAGCTTCGTTGACGGTCGCGCCGTCCTCCGCGGTGATACCCATGATCTTGTTGTAAAGCGCGTCGTTCGCGGCCTTGATGTCGGCGGTAACGGTGGTGCTGTCGGCTTTCAGGGCAACGGCGGCGATAATCTCCGCCAGCTTCGTGGAAAGGGCCTTTTGCTGTCCGCCCTCTTCATAGATCACGTTGTCCACGTGGGAACGGGCCATAAGGTCGGTCAGAACGCCGTTTACTTCGTCCTGAAAAATAACCATCTTCATCTTGTCGCTTGTAGTGAATGCCATTGTTTTTTCCTCCATTTTTTAAGTAAGTTTGATTTTTAGCGGCTCTTCGTCCGCTTACTGGGGTTGCTTTTCGGCGTTGTCAACGCTCTTCGTTTCTTCGTCGATCTTTACATACAAATCACTTCCTTGTTTCATGGGTTGTATATCAAGCTGGACGACTTGCGGCCCGTCCGGGTTTTCCGGGTCCGGGTCAACGTCGCCGCCCTGCTGGATAACCTGTAACCACAAAAAAGGCCCGTCCGCCGTCGGTTTCTCCGTTCCCGTATAAATGGGGACAAGGGAATTTTCGACGGCTTCCAGCCGCGGCAAAGCGCCGCCGTGCGCGTCCGGGTCCGCATTGTGATTCTTCAAGTCTGTTTTCGTTGCCGTAACAACGTTCGGGTCAACGGCAATCGTCACGTTTGCGGCGTTTGCCACCTCGATGTGCATTGTCAATTCGACTTCGCCCGCCGCGCCCGTGGTAATGATGACTTTTTCCGTGTCCGGGGTGTTGCAGACGGCAAACATAATGTCGTCGCCCTCTGTCTGCACGCTCATTTCGCGGATTGTAAAGCCGCCCACGGTCGCCGGAATGACCGCCACAATGTCAATCATGTTCGGCGAATCCGGGTTGATCTGCACGCTGTTTACCTCTCCGCGCCATTTCTCATTTTTTAGCGCGGTCATGTCCGCCGACGGCTGGTAATACTGCCCGCCGCCGTCACCGACGGCAAGGTATTTCAATTTGACCTTTTCGCCCCTCATGGTCGCCGCCGTGACAAGGGCAAGGCCAGCGGACGTGACAACGGTTCCGTATGTTCTTTCGGTGTCTGGCATTGCTTTTTACCTCCATTTGTTATAAATTCACGCGGATTCAGGCCGGGCCGTATGCGGGGAAGATTTCAACCTTTGTCCCCGTCTTTACAACCGCGCCCGTGCGGACGGTTGCCCGCTCCGTCATGCTCTTTACAAGAACCGGGAACACTTCAAGCCGCGTTCCCGCTTTCACCGCCGCGGCAACATGAACAGTTCCGGCGGCGGCTATGTCCTTTGCAAGATACGGGTAAACCTCCAGCCGCGTCCCTATGGAATGCACCGCCGCAACATGAATCGTCGTTTCCTTTTTAACCTCATAGCTGATCGCTTCAAGGTGGGAACGTAGGTTTTTATAAAACCGAATGCGGTTCAAAACCTCTGCTTGCCGGGCGGCGGTCAATCCCTCCGTCGTCACGCCGATAATAACCCGGAACGTGTACGGCTTGCCGCCGTACTCGAACCATTCTTGAACCTTTGTGCCGGGGTACACGGCCCCCAGCGCCGTTTCGACGGCGTATTTTGTACCCAGCTTTCGGTGAACCTTTACGCTGTCTTTGATCGTCTGCCGTTTAACCTCTATCGGGTAAGAATAGTCGTACCAATCGACGTGAAGATCATAGGCGAGAACGTCAAGCGTCTGTTCGTCAAGTTCATCAATCCGGGCGTAAATGATGTTCTTTTCGATCTGCCGGGCCGTAACCTGTAATTGCTCCGCAATGGTCCGGGCCAGCGCAATCATTTTCGGGTCGTTTTTCAGAACGGGCGGAAGCGAACGGGTGAAGTCGATTGAATAAATATCGTTGTCATTCATTCTCCGCACCCCCGTTCACAACCGCCGTTTCCCCGATCACCGCAACGGCGTTGTCGGGAACGACTGTATCGACGGGGGACCGTACCTTGACGCGCTTTGCCCCGGCTTGCATAAGCAGGGAAATTAAATAGGACGGGTTCACGTCCCGCCCCATCTTTGCGCCTTGCCATTCCTTGAACGTCCGAACCGCCGCCGCGATATTCTCCGCCACCTTGTCGTCGCTTACCGCGCCGCCCTCTTGCGTCCAGTATGTAAAGTCGATGTCATACGGGACCGTTTCAGGGGCCGCGACGGTGACGTGATCGGTCAGGGGCCGCACCTTGTCGGCGTTCAGAATGTCTAAAACCTCTTTCAAGATTTCTTCCCCCGGCAACTGCCCGCCGGAAAGCAGAACCCGCACGTCAACTTCGCCCGGTTCCGGGGAAGTCGCTTTCACGTCCACGATCAACGCCGACGCGGATTTTGCGTAATACTCATACGCACCCAGCGGCCCGGCGGTTGAAAAGGTTTCGACGCTTTCGCGCATACGCTCATAAAATGCCGCGTCGCTCTCTTCGTCCGCGCCGCCGTCCGATTCGGACACATTTTCGACGGACCCGAAATACGGGAAGATGTCAATTAACTGTGTGATCTGCCCCGGAACAAAGCCGTTCCCGATCTCCCCATCCGTCTGGCACTCCGCTTCCACGTCCCCGAACAGGTCGCCCGCTGGGATTGTCAGGGCTTGCGTTGTCTGAAAGATGATTTCGCCGTCAACGGTCACGCGGGTTCCCACGGGAACGATTGTCGCAACCTCCAACGGAATGGAAAGGGTGAACCGCAACGTCGTTTTCGCCTTTTCCGGCTCCAAACGGTAAGCGTCTTTGAACAGTTCTGCGAGGGAATCCAAATATTCACCCTCTGCATACCGCGGGACGTTCTGCCGGGCCGAAAAGTCGATGTTTACCCGCTCTTGAATGATGATGTCGGCCACCCAAAGAATAAACAGGCGCGCCGGGTCCGCCGGGTACAATGTCCGCCCGGTGAATGCTTCGTAAGACTGAATCAGGGCATTTACAACTGTGTTCGTGTCCGTGTCTACAAAGTGAATATCGGGGTATTCTCTAACTTTCGTCGTCAATTATGTTCACCTCCACAACTGGAATCAGCGTGCCGGGCGTGTCGCCCAATTCATAGGTAACGCCCAGCACTTCCGCCCGCGGTTCGTCCCGCTCCACCGCGTCTAAAACCTCCGAAATAAGAACAGATTGTGCAACCTGTATCGGCCTGTCAACGAACCTTTGCGCCATTCCCAGCCCCCGGTCAAGGGGAACGGAGAATTTCGGCGTTGATATGATGACCGCGACGTTCTGCAAAACCTCTTCTTCCGTCGTTTCCGGGGCAAGATTGATGTTTTTAAGGTCATACGCCTTTATGATGTGCGCCACGCTCTCACCCCCTTAACGGCCCGAATATGATTTCATCGTGACGCTTACTTTCGCAACAAGCAGATTTCCGCGGTTGTCATAGCGCGGCAACGAATTTGAAAGCTTCGTTATAACCCACTTGTTTGTGCCGTAAGCTTTCGGCCCGATGACAAGGCGGTGAACCTCTCCGCGCCGCATTGCTTTAAGCAGTTTTGAAACCTCCGCAATCGGGTTCACTCCCAAAAAAGCGGAAAAGAACATTGTAAACGTCATGCTTTCAACGTCCGTCCCCGTGAACTCTAAAAGGGGTTCTTTCAAATGCCTGTCATGCGTCGAATACTTCGCGCCGCTGTCCCATTTCAGGCCGTCAAACGTCTTGATCTGATTTCTTGAAACGGCAAAGGTGATGTCGCCCCAAGTCCCGATAACTGCCATCTTTTATATCCCTCCTATCACGAACCCGTCGCCGTCGTTCGTCGGGATATAAAGACAAAGCACATAGTCACCCGGCGACGGTAGCCACGGGCTTATTTTGACTTTGTGCGTGTGCGACGCAAAGGACGCGTCGCCGCTTCCGCCTGATTCCGTTTGTGTTTCCTGCACAACGTCTTTTGCCGGAATGAACGGCGGGTTCTGAATCACTTTCAGGGGACCCGAAACAAAGGTTGTCCCCATATCCTTAAAGGTCACGCGGGCGGTTCTGTCTGCGGCATTGACGGAGGAAACCCAGCCCGTGCGAACGATGTTTTTATAAACGCTTGCTTCTCCCATCAATACCCCTCCAATACGCGGCGTAATTTGACGCTGGTTGTGTACCCGCTCGACGAAACGGAATGCGTCGCGCTCTCGACGATGTACTTTCCGTCGAATGCTCCGTACCCTTTCACGGTCACGGTCACGCCTGCAACCAGCCCAGCGTCGCCGACAAGTGTAAAACTGGCGGTGAATTGCTGTCCGTTCTTCTCCCGCAACCGCTTTTCTGCAAGCGTTTTCGCTTCCGCGTTGCTCGAAACCTTTTCTTTGATCTCCAGCACCTGTGCGCTTTCGCTTGTGTCAGCGTCCGGGGCCTTGTATGTCGCTTCATAGGTCGTCCCGCTCGACGGGTCCGTATAGGTCACGTGGCAACTGCTGTATGAAGCGTCGTGAAAGCTTGTGTTGAAGCTGTACCGCTTCACGTCCGCCGCGCCGCGCTTGATCGTGCGGACCGCGCTTTTCTTCTCATACGCCGCCGCGTCGAATAGAACAATCATTTTTGCCGTTACTTTAAGGGAAATCCCCGCGGCCTTGCAAAGCCGTTGCAAAAATGTAATGTCCGATTCCTGCACCTGTTCTTTTCGTGTGTAAAACGGGTCGAACGCCGATTCAAACATACACGTAAGCCCGTTCTTTCCGGCAATTTCGTTCGCAATCCCGGAAAGCTTGATTTTCTCCCATGCTTTTGTCTTTTTCTGCGTTCGTACCGTTGACGTGTAGGGGATAGACCCGCCCTTGATTGTCACTTTCGAGGGCGGGCCGCTCCCGTCCACGCTGTCGATCTGAAACGTGCCGCAATCCAGCACCCGGTCTTTTCCGTCCGAGTTCCAGTTTTTTTGAACGATCACCGCGGCAAGTTCCGCGCCCTTTGACGCGCCGGGCGTGTTCAGCCAATTTCCAAGCCACACGCCCTCCCGGTCGTCAAGGGTTAGTTGTAAATCGTCCGTTTCGTCCTGTTCGTTGTCCGTGTAAGACAAGGATTGCAAATACCTGTTGATGTCTGCGCTTATGTCCACGCCGTCAAAGGTCAGGCGGACGACGGTTCGCCGTGCGTTCATGTCGTCCGCCCCCTTTTCCACGGCGGCAAGTCAGCCGAAACCCGCGCTTCCGCGTCGGGTATATCCAGCGTAATTCCTGCCGGGAAAACGACGGTCCGGCGGTGTTGCGGGTTCGCTTTCATAATCCTGTCGGTGTATGCTTCGTCGCCCAGCGTCTTGTAGGCGATACCGTCCCACATATCCCCGGCAATGGTCGTGTATTTAGTCATACCTCCGCCGCCTTTCATCGTCCTCCCTCTGCTTCATGCGGTCGTCGAACTTGTCTAAAAGTTCTTCGTCCCGCCTGTCTAATATTTCTTCGATGTCCTCCGCTTGCGCTTCGCTCCCCACATGGAAAACGGGCGCGCTGTGAATGACAATGCCCCCGCCTTGCGGTGATTCTGCGGTAACGGTCGGGGCTGAAACTCCGCCCGGACCGACGCGCGCCGCCGAAAGCGCCGCTTGCAGTAACGGCAAGAGGGTAACAACCGTCGTTCCGTCCTGCGCTTCACGGGCCGCGTTGATGTTGTCAAAGATTCGCCCGGTCTGTGCGGCGGTAAATACGGTCCGGCCCCTTGCGTTCGTGATAAGTTCCGCCCCCGCTTCGCCCGCAATGAACGTGTCGGGGGTGTATTTAGAACCCTTTGCAAGCATGGGAATAAGCGGTATATTGATACCCATTCCGCCGATTCCGGGGACCCAATCGGGAATTTTCAGCTTGTTCAAGCCGCCTATAACGGTATTGATAACGGAAATAATGCCGTTTACAACGCCCGTGCAAACGCTCTTGATTGCTTCCCATATCCCGCTGAATATGCTTTTCACGCCCTCCCACGCCTGTTTCCAGTTTCCAGTAAACACGCCTGTAATAAACGTGATAAGCCCTTGCAAAATCTGTGTCAGCCCGTTCAAAATGCCTGAAATTGCGTTGATTGCCGCTCCCAGCACGTTGCTAAACAGTTCCGCAACGGCCTGTATGATCGGCATTAGTGCTTGAAGTAGCGATTGCAGAACGGGCAAGATCGCTTCAACAAGCGGTTGTATTGCTGAAACCACCGTCATAATCAGGTCGATCACGATAGGAAGAATGTTGTCTATGATCTGCTGAATGATCGGCATAAGTGCTTCAAGTAACTGTTGCAGAATCGGAAGCACCGCTTCTATGATCTGCATTACAATGGGAACGAGGGTTTCCACAAGCTGAATCAGCACGGGCAAGATCGCTTCGACAATCTGCCCTATGACGGGCAATAGCTGGGCGATAAGGTCAAACAGGACGGGAAGCACCGTTGCGATTATCTCCCCGATCAGCGGCACGATCTGTTGTATCAGACTTCCGATGACGGGTAGCAGGGAAGTGGCAAGCTGGGCGAATTGATCTAACAGGCCCGGCAAGATTCCCTTTAACTGTTCCACAACGCCGATGATCGAATCAAACACGGCAACGCCCGCTTCTCCGAAATTCTCTTGAAAGAAGTTCCGCGCGTTTCCGATGTTCTCACCGCTGAAAACGCCTTTAATCGCCGCGCCGACGTTCTGAATCACGCCCCACACCTTGTCGAATACGGCAAGTGCGCCGTCGCCGAACGTCTGTTGAATCCAGCCGCGTACCTCTTCAAGATTGCCGGAAATCAGCTTGATTGCAAGGGCAACGCCGCCGATGATACCGACAAGGGGCAAAAGCTTTCCTTTGATACCTCCAAGCCCTGAAAACAGGCCCTTTATACCGCCGGAAGCGTTAAATGCTTTCATCTTCGCAAACGCGCCTTGAATCCCCAATATTCCGCCCTTGATTTCCAAGAACGCAAGCTTTCCCGCTTGCCCCCCGGCCTTTAAGCCTAAAAGGGCCGCGGCAACCTTGACGATTGTTGAAAGCAATTTCGGGTTTTCCTGCGCCCATGCCGAAAACTTCGTCACTAAATCCGCCAACTTTTCCGCCGCGGTCGTGACGTATGGTAAGAACGTATCGCCTAACACAATACCGAGATTCGACAAGGCCGTTTTTGCCTTTTTTATCTTCTCTTCGGTCGTGTTCATCATTTTTTCGTAGGCGGATTGTGCGGCCCCGGTGCTGTCTACCATTGCGGAAACTTCGTCGTTGAATCCCTCAACGCCGTTTGCCATCAGCGTAAGGGCGGCTTTTCCCGCTTCCGCGCTCCCGAACATATCCGCAAGGGTTTTCCCGCTCTTGTCGGCTTCGCCCTGTAAGATGTTCAGAACGTCCGCAAGACTTTTTCCCTCCGCCATCAGTTCGCTGAACCCTTTTCCCGCGGCCTGTCTTAACGCTTTATCTGCCGACGTGCCGCTTTTGCCTAATTCGTTCAACATACTGTTCATGTAAGTTGTCGTTTCGGCGGCGGCAATGCCGCGGGCGGTCATAATGGAGTAGCCCGCGCAAAGCTGTTCCAGCGCGACGTTGTTTGCATTCGCGGTCGGAATCACTTTGCCCATGACCGACGACAATTCCGCGACGGTAACTTTGCCGCGGTTTTGCGTCGTAATCAGCATATTAGAAATTTCTTCCGTTTTCGACGATTCCATACCGTAGGCATTTAGAATCGTCGTTAAAACGTCCAACGCTTGCCCGGTTTCGGCAAAGCCGCCCTTTGCAAGCATGGTCGCTTTTTCCACGAATGAAACCGCGTCGGAGGTTTTCTGCCCGGCGGAAATCGCGTTGTAAACGTCCTCCGCGACGGTGCTTGCGTTGACCCCCAGCGCATTTGACAGATTGATGATTTCTTTCTGCATTTGCGAAAGGGGAACAACGTTCGTGTCGGCAATCGTGCCGACTTTTGCCATCGCGGTCTGAAACTCTATCGACTTTTGAACGGGTCCGGCATAAATCGCCGTACCCAGCGCGGCAATGGTCCCAATCGTCCCGGCAAGCTGTGTTTTTGTCTTTGAAATCGCTTCGCTGTTTTTCTGCTGTGCCTGTCCGATCTTCGCCAGCCGTTCCTGATTCCGGCGGACCTGTTCGTAACTTTCGGCCAGCCGTTCGTTCTCCGCGGTCAAATTGTCTGTGTCAACCCCTGCGTCGCGTAGTTCGTCGCCGAGTTGACCCAGCCGGGCTTCCTGTTCCTGAATCTTTGCGGTGGTTTGCTCAATCTGGCGGGCGTTCCTCTCCATCTTCTGCCGTAAGGCTTCCGACGGCTGTTCCGTTTGGCTCATTTCCCGCTGTAAGCGGTCGTGTTCCTCCGTCAGCTTCGCCAGCTTGTCTTTGTTCGCTTCAAGTGCGGCGCTCTGCTTTTGGAATCCCTCGATCTTCCCGGAAAGCGCGTTGATTTTGGAAAGGTTGCCTTGTAACTGCTTTGACGCGTTCATTGCGCTGTTGAAACTGGAATTAAACCCGCTCCCCAGCGTCGCCTGAAGCTTAAAAAGCAATTCAAATTCTTTTCTTCCCGCCAAAGGCTCACCCCCTTTGCTGTCGTTCTTTCTCCGCGCGTTCCTTATCTTCCGCGGCGGCGGCGTTTATGTCCCTTATCCATTGCACAATTTCCGCCGTTGCCATATCAAGCCAAAACGGAATAGGCGTGTTTGTTGCCTTTGCAAGTCGGTAACACTCCCGCCGCCACCAGCGGGCCGGGCGTTTTAATAGCCCGTAGACAGTAAAAAATCACGCGCGGCGTTCGTAATACGGTTGAAGTCGGGCAACGGCATAGCGTCCAGCACGTCGCTTCCGATACCCGCGGCCCGCGCCGCCATCTTGCTCTGGAAGTTCCGGGAGATTTCAGGCGCAAGGGCGTATTCGTTGTTCATCTGCATTTCAGTTTCGATTGCCACCATGTCGCGCCCGGTCAAACGCTCAAAATTGAACGTCAATTCCTTATAGGTCATGCCGCCGTATTCAAACGGTGTCTTGAACTTGTGCGTATAAACGCCCGCGTTTGCCCCTGTGGGCTTCTCTGTGGCTTCCGGGGTAACTGCCGGGGTAGATGTCGCCGCCGTCCCTGCGGCCTGTTCTGCGCCCTGTGTGGCGGTGTTCTTGATAGCTTCGCTCATTGTCTTTTCCTCCGATTCGTTATTTCAGATTTTTAGATACAGAAAAAAGGGCATAAGAAAGCCCGGCGGGGAAGTCCTGCCGGGTCTTACGCCTTGCCCAACGCCTTGCGAACGTCCGCGAGGTAGTCCACGCCGTTGACAAAGTAAATGAAGTTCAGAATATCAATTTCCATCTTCTTTACTCCGTCGATGTAGGTTGCGAAATAGGTTGCCGCATACTCCCCGGAAGCTTCCGCGGACGCGGCGGGGGCAAGCTTGCCGGGGGCAAACTTCGTCGGCGTGACGATCAAAACGTGTTTGACGGCCTGCTGAACGAACTTGCCCGCGGTGTTGTCCCAATACTGCTGGGCGGCGCGGAGGTCAAGCTGGTGATTTCGCGGCTCCGCAAGCTTGATCGCGTCGGCGGTCACGGAACGGAAATTCAATGTCAGCGTCATAGCTTCGATGTGACCCACGAACGCGCCGTTGAATGCGCCGGAAATGCCCGCGCCCTTGACCTCTTCCGCAATCTGCGAGATTTCGGGAAGCGTAACTTCCGCCATGCCGTAAAATTCGGTTGCGTCCTCATATACGGCAAAGTTAGTTGTACCGTTATCAACTTTCATTGTCTGCACCCTCCTTTACGCCGTCAGCGCCGCGGCGACGTACTCCGCGTCGTACTCCAGCACGAAATTAAGTTCTTTCGCCGGGCTGGGCGGGGTCAAGAACACATGGAAAACGGCCTTGCCCGCCATAAGCGCGGTCGTGCTGTTTTCGTCCTCTCTGAACTCGACGCGTCCGCCCAGCAACTGCTCTTCCGCGACAAGGCCGTTCAGCCAAATATTCACGGAATCAACAATGCTGTCGATCAGTCGCCGGGTCATCTTCTTGTCAACCTTGCTCCAATAGGTCAGAATCAAGGAATTTGCAACCCAGCCGAACATACGGGACACGGCGATAAAGTAATTCTTTACGTCCGTGTCGGCGGGGAAACAGGCGGTTTCATTGCCCCAAAGCACATAGCCGCCGATAAAGTTAAGGGCGGTCACAATGCCGTTGCTGTTCAGGTAGTTAGCGTTCTGCAAGTCAAGCAGAATCACCGTACCGTCGGCAAGAACGGCGCTGTCCATCTGCAAAAGCTTGTTCGACGGGGATTCCGCCGGGCAACCGCCGTTGTCCGAATCGGTCAACCCCATTCGGCCCGCGGCCTGAACGGACAAATGAAAAACACGGTCCCCCAGCTTCACCAAAGGCCAGCAAAGAACCTGTGTTTTCGCGTTGATGTTCTGCGCTTTCTTCCACGCCGGAACGTCGGCGTAATGCTTGACCACTTCCGTGTCAACGTCGATCAGGGCTTTCCCCTCGAAAACGCCGTTGATGTTTGCGGCCTTTGCCGCCATGACCGCGGCAACCTCCGACTTGTCGGACCAGCCGGGGGCAACGATCAGGTCGGCGACGATTCCGTATTTCGGGAAAACCTTGTCAATCAGTTCAAGCCCGGAATACTTCTTCGTGGTAGTGTCGAACCCGCCGATAATGTCCCGCTCCGTGATCGCGGACGGGTCCACCGCGTCAAACGTAATGGTCAGTTCGCCCGTGCTTTCGGGGATTCCGCCGCCCTCCAGCACTTCAAGAATCAGATTCCCGCCGTCATAAAACAGGTCGAAATCTGTTCCGATGTCGTACCCGGTGACTTTCACCGTGTCTTTCAGGGCTTCCAGCGGCAAAAGAACCTTGCCGTCGGTCAGCGGGTAATTTGCTTCCTCGACGGTTTTCTTGTGCTTCGCGGGGTCCAGCACGTTCACGAAAACGACGGGGGACACGCCGTAAAGCTTGAATTGCGAATAGATCGCTTCACAAATGGGGTAATTCTTCCAATCGTCGCTATACCCCAAAGCGGCGACGGCTTCGGCGTAGTTCTGGCACATGATCGGGTCGTTCACCGCGCCGCCGACGGTATGTACCGGGGCCGCGCCGACGATGAATGCAACGCCGGAATCAGCCGTTACGGGCGTTGTTACCGACGTGTCGGCCTGTCTTGTAGATACGCCGTGGTAAAATTCAGCCATTTTTTATACCTCCCTGTTGCCGCGCATTGTCGAAACAATGTCGCTATAATACTTGTGTGCAAGGTTGCCGGGGGTCTTGACCTTGACGGAGAACGCCGCCAGCCTGTTCACGGGGACGATCAGCCGCGCCACCTGCGGGTAAACCTCCAGCACGTCCGCAAGGTAGGCTTTCACGTCCTCAAACGTGCCGCGGAACACGGCGTTTTCTTTCAACCGTCCGCGGGGCAAGGTCGGCCCGGCATAAACGAACAGGTCGTACCCGTCCGGCACGTCCTCTTCGCCCTCTGCGCCGCTCTGTTCGGCGTTTTCGTCCGGGGTGGTATTGTTACCCTCCCCGCCGCTTTCGGCGGTTCCTGCGCCGTCCTGTGCGCCCTCTTCACCGCTTCCGGCGGTGTTGTCGCCGCCGCCCGCGCCAGCGTCGCCCGTGGCGCTCTCTGCGCCGCTCTGCCCGGCGTTTTCGTCCGGGGTGGTATTGTTACCCTCCCCGCCGCTTTCGGCGGCTTCCTGCGCGTTGTGCGCGTCAATAGCGGCGATAATCTTTGCTTTCGTCATGCTGTCGTCAACGTCAATCCCGTTCACAACGGCAAGTTCCAGCAATTCCGGCTTTGTCATTCCGGGTTTGTACTCTACTGCCATACTTTCTGAACCTCACTTTCTACAATCGGCATTCGCCATTCGGTCATCATTTCGCCCAAATAGTAAGGCGGCGTGCTGTCCGGGTAGACGATCATTTCAATGGGTGGTTTCAGCATGAAGCGTTCTGCAATCACGCCGTCGCGCAAAAACGCAATACGAATCCGGGTAAGCAGATTCAGGACGCACAATGCGCCCTCTTCGCCGTCCTCCGAATAGGTGGCGGCAACAATTCGCACCATGCACGAACTTTCCGGCATTTCCCCGGCGGTCTGCGTGTCTGTGCTTTTGATGTACTGCAAAAGAACATACGGAATCCGCTTCGTTTCTGCGTCCTTTGTCGGAAGTCGCATTTTGTAAACCTCCGCGGGCCGCTCTTTCGCTTCTCCGCTCTTCCTGTCCACCCGGACGGGAAGCAAGATGTCTTTTGTGTTTTCTTCGATAAACGCTTTCAAAGCGTCCAGCAGTTCTAACGGTGTCATGTCTTATCCTCCGTACCCGTTCAGAATACGGGTGATTTCCTGTTCAACGCGCTTGTCGATGGTTTCTTGTGCCGCCTGTTCCACCTTGTCAAGCACGTTTTCGTTACCCATCATGTGTGCGGTAGACGGTCCGTAAAGCTGTTGCGACGAATCACGCCGTCGCGTCAGTCGTTCAAACACGCCCACACCGTATTTGCCCAAATCTGCGACGTATGCCGATTCCAGCCGCTTCCCGCCCTCCGCGCGCAATACAGAAACGGAAACCGTGCGTTGCGCGGGGGCGGGCGGCGAAACCTTGAAGCGTTTTAGCGGTATCACCGTTCCGGCAAACTCAATAGAACCCACCAAGTCGCCCGCGGTTGCCCGCTTCATCTTCATGTTTTGGTTTGCGGTAATGTCTGATTGCTTGATGTTGTACGTTTCCCGGATAACCTTTCCCGATTGCGAACGCACCGTACCCAGCGCCCGGTTTATGACGTTGAAAAGCGCCCGGTTCGGCGCGCCTTTGATGTCCCCTAAAAGCAGATTTACCCGCTCGATCTGTTCGTTCGTTATCTCAATCATTCGGTCAACCCCTCCAAATAAAGCACGATTTCCCCGGCTTCCGGGTGAACCTTTGTGATTGTGTAAACGTCGTCGCCGATCTCCACGGTTTCATCTTTTTTCGGGGTCCGTTTCAAAAGGGAAAGAGGGACGTACATTACCAAATCGACAAGAATTAAACCGTCCACGTGATCGGTGGACGGCTTTTTCCTGTCCTGCGCTCCGCCGTCGTCAAGAATGACCGGGCCTTTGTACCGGGTCCCGGAAATCCAAAACTCCAAAACGTCCGCGTGTTCGTTGCTGTTGTGAAAAACGGTCGTCAAGTCCCGCTCGACTTGCGCTTTGAAGTTCATTAAAGAACCTTTGCAACAAACCAGCTATTGACCTCATGCGGCACGGTCAGCGGCTTGCTGTTGATCTGCAAGAAACGGCGGTCCGGGCGGCGCTCCACCCACGTCTGCGGCACTTTGTCGCCCTCGACGGTAACAAAGTTCACGCCGTTGTCGGCAAGCATAGTCACCGCGCCGTAATAGATCGAATAGTCCGCTTCCGTAGAAAGCAGGGCAAGCGTGCCGTCTGGAACAAGCGGCTTGTCCTCCGGCGCGTCGGGGTCGGTCCAGTTATCAAGATACCATTCGTTGTACTGGTAGATGTCCAGCCCCATCTTGTGAACGCTCCCGATGTAGGTAAGGCCGTTCGGAAGCTGGCGGGGCTTGATGACCGCAAGATCATAACCCTTGATGTCCAGCACTTCCTTTACCTTTGCGTTGTTTACAAAGGCGTTTGCAACGTCCTTTGCCATGACGCAAATATTGCAGTTCACAAAGCCGTTTTTCTGCACGGTTTCGTGCCACCGCTCAAGGTCGGCCAGCGGGTCAGCGGTCGGGCTGGTCCATTTCAGCGCGTCGGTGACGATGGTTTCGGTGTTCGTGAAATTGAAGTCGATAACTTCGTTCAGGCCCTCCCCGATAATGGGAATCTGCCCGGTAAAGATAGCGGTTGCCGCCATCCACTCTTCGCGGCGAACGATCATTTCGGTAAGTTCGGCGAAATCCTCCGCCAGCTTCTCAACGGCCCGTTCCGCCGGGGTCCTGCCGCTGTACGGGTTTTCGCCCGCGGCCCGCTCCAGCAGGTCGTCAACGGTCGTGATCTTGTTCGGGGCGACAAGAACGGGGGTGTAACTCTCCGTTCTGTACCCGCTGTTCGGAATAGTCTTGCCGCCGATCTTCGGGTGAACGAACGGGGCCAGCGCGCGGCTCCCTTTCTTGAAATCCACGTCAACGCTCTTCGTCGGGAACGTCTGGCGGTTCTTGAAGAACGTGTCGCGGAAGAACGTATGCACCGGGGGCATACGGCGAATGATTTTCCCCATTGTGCGGGGGGTGTAAATATCAGTCTGAATAGCCATTTTTGATTTCCTCCCTTTACTTCAAAAAGATTCCCAGCTTACGGAAAGCGGGTTTCAGGGTATCGGCGGTCACGCCGTCGGGCAAGGTCAGCGCGTCGGCGAAAAATTCGCCCGTCAGGTAGCACACAACGCCGCCGTCGGTCGAATCGTCCGCGGCGATTCCGTGCAAGTCCGCCAGCCCGTCGGCGGTCGCTTCGCTGATACCGTCAGCGGTTTTGATGACGGGGGCGTATTTGCGAACGGTTGCGCCGCTCTTCACGTCCCCAGCTTCCGTCACAACGGGGAAGTCGCCCGCAAAGAAGTTCACGGGGCTGGTCTGATCTCTGTTGATCTCATACATGGTCTTTTACCTCCTTACTTCGTTTCGGGGAAAAGCTTGTCAAGCGCCGCGTCGATTTCGTCCGCGCCGCTCTTGCCGCCGGTCCCCTCAATTCCTGCGCCCGCTCCGACTTTGCCCGCGCCGCTGTTCTTCGCGTCGTCGTCGCGGTCCTGAATGTACTTGCCGCCCAGCTTGCGCTGTTCCGCGACAATCGCTTTCGCAACGTCGCCCGCGGCAACGGGTTTTGTGAATTTTGCTTCCGCAACGATATTTTCAAAGCCCGGAAGCGCCACGTCCTCGATGTCCTGAATGCGCTTGCGTTCCGCGGCGGTTGCCGCGTCCTCGATCTGCTTTGTCAAGTCGGGGAAAGCCGCTTTCAGGCCGTCAACGGTCTTGATGTCCTTGATTCCGTCCATGATTTCTTCGCTCCTTTTCGGTTCATTTTGATGTTGTATATCTGAAAAACCGTCCGGCGTGTGGGTCGCACAACGGTTTAACAGCGAAACGGGGAGGTTCGGGAAGCGCGAAATATCAAGTGAAACGCTGTTCACGATGACTTTTGCCGTGTTTTCAACGGTCGTGTCTGCTTCCTCGAACATGATCTTGTCGCAAAAACCAGCGTCAACGGCCTGTTTGCCGTCGTACCATGTTTCCGCGCTCATAATCGCGGCGATTTCGTCCGCGTCTTTGCCCGTTTTCAGGGCGTACCCGTTCACGATTGATTGCTTAATCACTTTCAGTTCTTCGCCGACTTTCACAAGGTCGGCTTCGTTGAAGTAACCCAGCAACCCCACGGACGGGTCATGCACCATAAAAACGCCGTTGCCCGGAATCTCAATCACGTCGCCCGCCATTGCAACAATCGTCGCCGCGGACGCGGCCCAGCCGTCGATCTTGACCGTGATTTTCGCCGGGTTGTCTTTCAGCCGGGTATAAATGGCATTTGCGGCGAACACGTCGCCGCCGCCGCTGTTGATTCGCACGACGATTTCGGGGACGGACCCCAGCGCGTTCAATTCCTCCGTAAACTGCCGGGGCGTTACTTCGTCGCCCCACCACGTTTCGGAAGCAATGTCGCCGTACAAAATCAATTCCGGGGCGGCGTTCTCTTCCGCCGCGTCCCGGAAACTCCAAAAGTGCTTATTTTTCGGGTTCTGTGCTTGATTGTCCGGGTTCTTCGCCGGGCCGCTCTTCTTTTTGGCTTCCTGTGCCATCGCCCTTGACCTCCTTTAATAGCTTTTCTTCGCGCCTTAACTGCGCCGCGTTTTGGTAGAAATCGGACCCGTTCATTTCCATTGCTTCACGGTCACGGGTTGAAAAGCCGTTTTGTACGCGCTTTTCCGCCGCGGTGACTTCCTGAACCGGGTTCAAAAGGCCCTGCGCCGGGCCGTTCCACTCCGCCCCGGTGTACGCCTTGCGAATGATCGGGTCGGTAAAAAAGCCGGGCGCGGGGATTCTTCCCTTTGCGACGGCTTCCGCGAACCACTCTTCATAAATGGGCTGGCAAAAATCGTTTGCAAGCCATGTCCGATACATACGAAACATTTTCCATGCTTCCAAAAGCGCGCCGCGTGACGCGCTGTACGACGCGTTGAAGTTCTTTACCAGCAGTTCGTAAGGAATTTCAAGGGCCGCGCCGATCTGTCGGCAAATGGCAATCACGAACCCGTCAAACGCTGTGTTCGGTCTGCCGGGGTTCATGTCGTGCGCCTTTTCGCCCTCGTTCAAGTCCACGATTGCGCCGGGCGCAAGTTCAATCGTGCTGTCGTCGTCCGCGTCCACCTGTGCTTCTTCCGGGATAATTTCACCGAAAGCGCCGTCAGCCGACGCGCTTTCCTTTTCGATGAATACCGTAAACATACCCGAAACGACGGCGGCGACAAGTTCCGCGTCGGTGTATCGTCCTAACTGCTTCAACGCTTCGATGACCGGGGCAAGGAACGGCACGCCGCGGCGCTGTCCGATTCGCTCCCGGTTCATAATGTGAATCACATTGCGCCGCCCGGTCTTTTCGCCCCATGCTTCAACCCGCGTCCACTTCATTTCCGTAAATTCATACGAAAGGGGGTGGTGGGTGCTGATATGGTATGCGACGACTTCGCCCGCGTCGTTCGTTTCAACGCCGCCGACAATGTGCGGGTCGCCTGTGTCCCCGTGCGGGTTGCTTAACCTATCCGCTTCAATCAAGCAGATTCGGAGATCATAGGGCATATTCACCCGGCTTGTCACGGGAAGCGTTGCGATAACGTCCCCGCTCATAAGCCAATTCAGAAAGGCAAGTTGCTGGAGTTCGTAAAAGTTGTCCAGCCGCTCCAAATCGCAAGCGGGGGAATCCGCCCACAAAGCAAATTCCCGTTCGATCTTGCATTCAAGGTCCCGCGCTTCCTCTTCGCTGATTCCCAAAACCTCATAATCGACTTGACTTTTCAGCTTCAAGCCGGACCCGACGACGTTTGTTCGGCACGTTTTCAACGCGCCCGTCGCAAGAGGAACGCCCATGTAAAGATCACGGCAACGCTGGCGGAGAACGGAAAGGTTTTCTTGTATGTCCTCCCGTGCGGACCCGCCGCCGTAAAGCCACCCGGCAAGCGATTTTTTCGTTACCGACGCGCCGTAATTGCTGTACCCGCTGTCAAGTATCTGTAATTTGCGACGCGCCCCAGCCCGTTTCAAGGCTCTTTCGGGCGATACCGCCGCAATTACGCGGTCAAATACATTCAATCCGCTTCACCGTCCTTTCTTACAGGTCCCGCGGAACGGCGCGGAAAACACGGTTTCTTCCGCCGCGCTTTTCGATGTTCTCCAGCCGCGCAACCTGATTTCTCCAATATTCAATCTGCTGTCTGATCTCCGAAAGGTTCGCTTTTGTCAGGCTCCGTGAACCTATCGTATAGCTTTGATGTGTCGTAACCTCCAATTCGGCGGTTAGCCATGCGTCAAGGTGCTTTTTTGCAATTTCAAGGCTGATTCCATTTGCCATTTATATTATCCCTCCGTTTCCTCTGGACCGTCTGCCGCGCTTGCGGGGCGGGGCTGGCGGCGCGTCGCGGTCCGGCTTTTTCAAAACCGGGTTCGCAATCTCCAGCGCGGCGGTTGCGTAGTTCCGAATATCAAGCGGTTCATTCCGCTTGTACCCGCCGTCTTTCAGCGTCCACACGTATTGCGCTTTGCCTTTCTTGTAGGTCATCACCATTTTTTCAGCGGTCAGGCCGCGGAAATACTCTTGCGTGTACCCTCTGTCTTTCTCTTTCGGGAAATGGCAGTAATTCGGCCCCTCTTCCTGAATGCCCAGCCGCTGATACAAGATCGCTTTTCCCGTGTCAACGCCGATTGTGAATAGCGGCGCTTTGACGCTGTTTGCGGTCGATGGGCGGTTGTAATACGGCACGTCCGCTCCGCCCTTGCCCTTGATAGCGAATACCCGGCGGGCCGTCCGCTCTTTGCAAAAGCGGTAAACTTGCGTCGTGAAGTGTCCGCCGGAATCAATGCACGTGCAAATGATTTTCAGCCGCCGCCCGTCGGCGGTCGTGAACGTCTGCGAAAGCACCTTGTCGAGTTCGTCCCAAACGGGCTTTAACTTCAAATCCCCGTATATCGCTTGATACTTGATACCCCAGCTTTCTTTCTCTTCGCCCCAGCCGACAACCTCAACTTCAAAACGGTTGTCCTGAACGTCAACGCCAGCGGTCAGCACCAGCACTTCTTCCGGCACTTCGCAATTATACTTTTCACGGCGCTTGTAAAGGTCGTCCGTTTCGAGTTGTTCGCCCTCTTCCTCCCATGTCTGCCCCATCTCTGTGTTGGTCCAGACTTTGAGAAGTTCAATATTGCCTTTCTTCTTTTCGTCGTTTGCGGTAAGGAACTTTTGCACAATTTCCCGCCATTCGACGAACAGGGAAGCAAGGGCGTTCAGGTGAAAGCCCCGAACCTTTCGTTCCGGGTACTTCGCAATAAACCGCCCGCCGGAAAAGTGTTCTTTCCATTCCGTTTCGGAGGATAGCACGCCGCACGCCGGGCAAACGCACCCGATTTCGTCGAGGTTTTCCCGGTCAAATACGATGTTTGCCCATTCAAGCGGGGTCAGCGCCTTGCACGCGGGGCAAGGAACGTTCCATTCCTCTTGTGTGCTGTGTTCGTATTCGACTTCGATTCGGGAAAGCCCCTTGATTGTCGGGGTTGAAACGTCAACTTCTTTCTTGTTCCAAAAGGTTGTAAGCCGCTTTCCGGCAAGCAAGAGGGGGTCGCCCTCATTGCCCGCCGTCGCCGGGTATCGGTCGATTTCGTCCGCAAGTAATATCCGAATCGGACGGGAAGCAAGGGACGACGGGGAATTTGCGCCCACCATAGTCACATGACCGCCGGGGAAAATCTTTTGCAAGATCGTGTTCCCGCTGTTCCGGGCTTTGTCGTTCACCCGGTCACGTAGAACGGGCGTGTCCCGCAACATAGGGGAAAGGCGGTCTTTGCTGAACGTTTCCGCCATCTGTATGGTCGGCTGTAATACCATGATCGGCGACGGGTCGTAGTGCATGAAATACCCTATCGGGTTCAATATGAACCCGTCCGTCTTGCCGATCTGTGCGGCGCTCATTACAACAACTTTCTGAATGCTTACGTCGCATATTGCGTCCATGATTTCTTTCTGATATGGGGCCTTTGACGTGCGCCAGCGGCCCGGCTCCGCCGATGATTCGGAGGAAAGACGGCGGTATTCGTCCGCCCATTCTGAAATTGTCATGTCCGGGGGCGGGGCAAGAACGGCAAAAATTCGGGTGAAAAGGTCAATCGTCGCTTGTTTCACCGTCGTTCCCCCTTTCTCCGAAAGTCCCGTTGAAGTCCGACAACTCCAACAAGGCTTCGTCGATATGCTCTTTTAGCAGTTTGAAGATTTCCGCCCGGTCCGTTTTCTTGCAAAGGACCGGGGCAAGCTTCGCCGGAATAGCCATAAGCCGCGCTTTGAAGTTCACAAGCATATCTTTCATAACGGCTTCGATGTCCTCCGACGAATGAAGCTTGTTTTCTTTCAACTGCAATTCGTATTCTTCATTTTTCCGCTTCGCCCGGACCAGCTTTGCCCGCTCCGTGTTGTAATCAATCGTTTCTTCGCTTTCCGGGTTCCGCTTGCGTAGGTAGTTTATATAGCGGTGGTTCGTGTCGATCAGGTCATACAGGCCGGGGCGGACCTCTGCAATCACCTTTTCGTCGCGCAACTGCCGCACGCGGCGTTCGGAAACGTCCAAGAACCGCGCAACCGCTTTCACGTCGTAAAGTTTCATGCTTTTTTCACCCCTCTTGACCTCTCTTTTCTCAAATACACCCCCCGGCAACGCATTTCCGGCAAACGCGGAAGCGTTCAAAAAATTTTTTCACCTAAAAAAACGCTGGGCGTCGCCGAACCCGCGGGCTTTCTCCGCCGCCGGAAGAACCTATATTCAGTCGGCGAACACGTCGCCGTCGCCCTCTGTTTCGTCGTTGATCTCTCCCGTTTCGGGGTCAATCTCGAAAGCGCCCGAAAGTTTTTGCTTTGCAAGATTATATTTGCGCTCTTCAAGGCGCACCCGGCGGCTTTCCAGTTCGTACCCCTTGATAGAATCTAACAGTTTGATGATTCGCCCGTGTATCTTGTTCAACTCTGCTTCAAGCTTCATTGCCCGGTCGAATGCGCTGGCCTTTATGACCGTCTGCATTGTGACGTTATATGCGCTCTCTTCCAGTTCACGGGCCTTGTCGCCCGTCGTGTCCTGCAAGGCCGCAATCTCACGTTGTAGGCGTTCCAGCTTCTTTTCCTGCTGTCGTGTCGGCGGCTTGCCGCTCTCTGTGTCCATATCCCAAAGCAACGAATCTTCTTCCCGTTGCAGGGCTTCCAGCTTCTCCATTTGCTGTTTCAAACGCTCTTGACCTTTCGGCGTTCTCATTTCAACAACGCGGTCAATATACAGGGTGTCGGGGTCGGCCCCCTCCAGCGCGGCAATCTTGTTTTGCAAGTCTGCTTCTTTTGCAATCAGCAACCGTAATTCCGTAAGCATATTCGCTTCGGTTTCAAGGGTGATACCCTCGATATACTCCCGCTGTTCCGGGGGAAGATCGGCAACGCGAACGGCGGAATATGCGCCGTGTGTTTCGGCATTCTTATTCCCCATAGGCGCACCCGCTCCCGCGGCGTTCTTATTGCCGGGTTGCCCGCCGCGTTTCCGTGGCGGCTTCTGCGCTTCAAGCGCGGCGTTCCAATCGTCAAGGCTCTTCCATTTTCGGACCTGTTCGGGCTTCGCTCCGACTTTCTCCGCAACCTCCCGCGCCGTCATCGTCCCGCCGGAATCCAGCCAAATCTGCCGGGCCTTGTCCCGTTCGGGGCTTCTATCGCGCGCCATGCGTCCGCACCCCCTTTCGTTTGTTTTTCATTTTCCGCTTCGCGGGTCCGCCCGGAAGCGTGCAAAAAACGGGCCATGTTCAAAACATGGTCCGTTTTCGGTGTCAGGGCCAGCGGGGAGGATTCCGCCGCCCGTTTCGTATCTGTGACTTTTCACAATACCCATTTTAGCAGAAAAAACAGGCAATGGGTGGCAATCTTATTTTTCCGGGAAACGATACCGCGAAATCGCCTTGTTCCGGCTGAACCGCTTTCCCAAAGCGTCCAGCCCGTCGTCGCGTATATTGCGGCATTGCCGCGGGCTGTAATTCAGGCGTTCCGAAATCTGTTCCCATTGTAGACCGTCTATGTAAAACGCCAAAAGCACCGCTTTTTGATGATAATTCAGGGCGTTCAACTCTGAAAGAATATGCCCTTTGATTTCCGCCAGCTTGTGGTTTTCCTGATTCATGCTTGAAATGGTCTGCTGGACGGACGCGGGGACGTTCAGAACAACCCGTTCAACCGGGCTTGACGGCGTGCCTTTCCCGTGTGGCATACCGTCCATGTTGACGGCCCCCAGCGTCGTGTAATACTGATCTTCGAGGTTCTTTATAACCCGCTCGTTCAGCTTGATTGTTTTATCAACGTCCCGGTAAAACCGTAAGATCGTTATAACCTTTTCGCGTTCGCGTTTCATTGCCTGTCCTCCTGTATGCGCGGAAAGGCGGTTAAAAACCGCCGTGCCGCTTTTGCTTACTCTTTTTCACGTTGTAACCGGGAAAGCGCAATGTTCAACGCGTCAACGTCCATTGCCCAAACCCTTGAACCGTCGTCGGTGTCGCTTTCGTTCATGCTCTGGCAATAGTCCCGTAAGCTTTCCAACTGTTCAACGGCCCATGTTGTACCCTCTGCCGGGGCGCGTCTTTCTTCCGCCGCTTTCGGCTGTTCCTGCTGTTCCCGCTCCGCCGGGGGCGTGTTTTCCGCTTCGTCGGTCGGTCCTGCTGCCGAAATCGGCTTTTCCGCGGGCGCGTCCGCCTGTTTCGGCGGCTCTGCGTGGCCCTCTGCGGGTCTTTCCGCGGGCGGGTATGTTTCTTTACGTCCCGGCGCTTCCGGCGGCTGTGTGGCGGTCTGTGGAGCGGGTGGCTGGGTTTCCCGCTCTGTCCTCTCCGCCGGGGGCGGGCTTTTCCGTTCCCGCGCGGCCTTTATGGAGATTTCCCCGGTCCTCTGATACTCCGCAAACGCCGCTTGCTGTTCCTCTGCCGCCAGCCCTGAAAGTTCGTAGGCGGTCGAAACGTTTATACGGTCCTCTTGCAACTCCGCTTTGAAGTCCGGGCAAAGGTTCCGAATGATCGCGTCATACCGCCCGATCTGTGTTGTGCTTGTGTGAAGCACCTTTGCTATGAAATCCCGCGTCCCGTCCGCCTGAACCTCTGCACCGCCGAACGTCTGTGAAACGATCTGTTGAAGCAGGGCGACGAACCGGGGCTTCGTCCGGGCTTTCTCCAGCACTTCCCGCAAATACCGCACTTCTTCGATTTTGTCCCATGCGGTTTTCTCCCTCTGCGAATTTGTCACGATCAACATAAGGCCGTCGCGGACCTCTTGATCTTCCGCCGCTTCTTCGTTCGGTTCCACGTCGCACGGCACGAACTCATATTGCGGTTTTCCCTCTTCAACAAGGGAAATCGACGCAAGGCGGCGGCGGTGTCCGGCAATGACCTTGTATTTCCCGCCGTCGAGCGGGACGACGACAAGGTTTTGAAGCACTTTCCCGGCGATTTCGATTGCCGCTTTCAGTTCTTCGATCTCCCGAATGGAATAGAAATTATCTTCCGACGGCACAAGGTCGTAAACGCTGATTTTCTCCATCCTGCTTTCAGCGGGACGGGGGGTAGGCTCCCCGCCTTTTGCCGCGGCCCGTGAAGCGTCGTTCAAAATCTGATTCAAATTAAACTTTGCCATGATGTAAGCCCCTTTCCGTCCGATTCGGACAATTTACCGATGTACTCCGATTCTTCCGCGCCCCTCTATGGGTCTGAACGCTTCCCGGCACCCGTCCGGGTCGCCGCAACCGGGCCAAAATCCCGCCCGGCAAAATCTCTTGTCCGTGAAGTCGTCCACGTCCAGCACGTCGCATATATCGCATTGATAGGCGCGAATCTTTTTCGGGTTGTTTTTGCAGTATTCGGGAACGGCCTTTTCCTCTCTCATTGCTTGCCCCTCCGCAAATACTCCCGCACAAACGCGATATAGTCCATAGCGGCCCCGCTCCGTCTGCTGTATTCAGCAATGGGGGATTCGGAAAAGGTGCTTTCGGTGACTTTCTCCGAATAGCGAATGTGCGTGTCAAAAACCGGGTATTCCGGCTGGGCTTTCAACCATTCTTCGCCCTGCCTGTCTGCGTCGGTCCTCTGAAAACAGGTGATAAGGCAACCCGCCAGCCGCAAGCGCGGGTTCAGGTCGTCCCGCGTGTCCTCTATCTGTTCTTTCAGTTCCGCCAGCCCGTCAAAGGCGTATTTGTCAATCTTGATCGGAATAATCACGTCGTCAGACGCGACAAGGGCATTTATAGTCGATATGTTGATGTCGGGCGCGTTGTCGATAATGCAGTAATCGTAAAATCCGTCCTTTGCAACGACGTTCAGCGCGTCCCGTAAGCGCGTTTGCTGGGGGCGGGCGCTGTCCATCATCACTTCAAGATTCGCCCGAATCAAGGTCATGTTTGCGGGCAATACGTCGATGTTCTCAAAGCGGGTTTTCCTGATAACCTCCCACGGGTCAAGCCGCCGGGCGGTCAGAATGTCCGAAAGGCTCTTTTCATCGTAGGAATGGACCCCGAATGCCTTTGACGTGTTGCCCTGCTTGTCGTTATCCACAAGCAATACCCGCTTATTGTGGAAAACTGCGAGAACGTGCGCCATGTTGTCAGCGGTCAGCGTCTTTGCAACGCCGCCTTTCAGGTTGATAATTGATATAGTTTTCATCGTGCAAACCTCCTTGTCGTATTTCTCCCGCTCGACGGCGGGGTTTATTGCTTGCAAGCCTCTTCCGTCGGGGCAATAGATACCAGCTTTCCGCTGTTGTCCAGTTCAAACAGGAATTGCACGGCCCCGGTTTTCAGATAGTGCATACACACAATATCGGTGATCGTGTGTACTTCCTCCCGTTCTTCCTGAATTACCTTGATTTTGTCGCCGATCTCATAGGGGCAAACCGCCTTGAACTCTGCATATTTCATTTTTCGCCCTCCGCTTCTTCGTACAATCTTTGAATCAGCCTGTCGGCTTGAATGCCGTTCAGCGTTACGGTGTATCTTGCCGCGCACGGTTCCGGCTTCCTAAAAAGCCGTTTCCGAACTCCGCGGCATTCGTATTTCGCCCGAACCTGATTCCCGGACCAGCCGCGGTCAATGTCAACTTGAACCGGCTGGTTCTCCGCTCCGCAAACCGGGCATTTCAGGTTTAACGCCTTTCCGTTCATCATGTCGTTTCCTCCGTTCCGTCAACCCATTTTTTCAGCGCGCCATATAGCAGGGTAGAACACATTTCCGCGGTGATCTCCCGGTGTTCGCATTCCCGTTTAACTGTCATGTGCGCCGATTCGGGGTAAAACACTATGATTCCGATACCCGGCGGCACAAGGTCTTTCACCTTGTCGTATATCTCAACCGGGACGGCGTAATAATTGCGGTTTCCGTGGAAGTTGTGTCCGTTTTCGCTCTTGAAGTCAGAAACCGTTATTTTCACTTCAAAGCAACTTGTCAAAATTCCCATGTTGTAAACGGGCCGTCTGAAAAAGCACCCGGCGCACGCCTTACACGGAAACGCCTTTCCGGGAATCTTGCACCCCTGCTGGCGGTCGCAATAGCTTTCGTCCCGCTCCACGTAATCTTCAAAGCGGATAACGTCAACAAACCCGGTCGGGGTCTGCACTTCTTCCGCCCACCTGATCGTCCGCATACTGCTGTTGAAAGCCGGGCGGAAATTGTGCAATCGTCGCTTGATTCTCTTTGTCAGGTCTGTTTCCATGCCCCAGCCCTCACTTCCGCCGCCGCTTGTGTTTCCTCTGTTTCGGCTTCGCCGGGGTGGGGTTCGGGTCCGGCGGTAGCGAAATCTCTTCGCAAAGCGTTTCGATCTCTTCCACGTCCGCCGGGTCAAAGGTGAACGCGCTTCCGGGGTCATAGGTCCCCGCCGTCCAATCGGCCTTAAATTTTTCAAAGTCGTTCCGATACGGTCGCATATCTCTAAACGGGTGGTATTGCTCCGCGTAGTAGAAAGCCGTCATCATGCGTTCGTCGTCCGCCGGGTCCCAATTATGCAAATGATAGCTTGCGTGCATATCGTAGGCCCAAAGGGAAAGAAGCAACACAACGCCGTCTAAAACGTCATAGGTTTTCTTGATGTTCTCGAAATCCCGGTAAACCATGCCTTGACCCTTGTTCTTCTCCCGGATTTCCTGAATTGTCTTACCGCCCGTTTTCAGGCGGCAACGAATCACTTTCGGTTGATAATTCATGTATTTTCACCGTCGCTTTCTTCCGCCCGCTCGATTGCGCGAACGGCGGCAAAGAATCCGCTTGCGCCCATAGCTTGCAGGGCCGCGGGCGCGTTGATAAATACGTTGTCGTTGCGGTTGACCCATTCTTTCAGAAATTCCACGGTATAAAGCGGGTCATTCAGCCGCCGAATAATTGCTTCCTGCTTCTCTGTGATCGTGATTTTACCCATGCTTATTTCCTCTCTTTCTTCTTCAACGGGCAGTATCGCGGGGCGGTTTTCCCGTAGAACAGTAACGGCCCCGGCGGTTTGCAATCAGGGTGTTTGCAAAATGCCGCTTCCTGTGCGAAATGCCCGACGTGTGCGCTTGCACCGTTCCCGTTCCGCATATACGTTGAAATTGACGCGTATTCGCATTCCCGGCATTTCATTTCACGCCCTCCCATTCCCACCAGCCCTGTTTTCCACGGGCCGGAATAGGCTTGTCAAACATGACCGGGTTTTGAAGCACCCATGCGAACCGCCCCGGCGAATAGTCGCCCCAAAGCTTTTCTTGCTCCGTCAGCGCGTCCACGATCTCTTCCACGGGGACGCAATCGACAATTTCAACCGTTCCGATCACCGCGCCGTAATCAAGGTGTGCAAACCGATTCCCAACCCCTTGATGTTCTGATAACGCCGCTTCGATCTCCGGCATGATTCCTTTTTCGAGAATGCCGGAACGCCACGCGTCTTTTTTCGCCGCGTGGACCGCGACGCGGCCCCGAATGTTCGTCCGCCGCGGGCGGGTTTCGTAGTGTTTCAGCCCGGCGACGGTGGCGTATGCGTAAGGTTGATACACGGTGTACGCTTTCATGCTTTGTCCTCTCTTTCCTGATAGATTTTGCAAGCCGCCGTTTTCAGGGCTTCCGGCTCTTTCGTTTTCAGCGCCGAATACTTCCGTGAAAAGAACGCGTCGCATTGCGGCTGGTGCTTGCACGTATTACAAGTCCTTTTTCGGTTCCGCCGCGCCCGCTCGTATTCAACCCATGTTTCATACGGGACGCTTAACCAAAGCAGACGGAACAGGCCCGCCGCAAAAAGTCCCAGCAGGACGGCGACAACCGCCGCGCCCGCTATGATAACCGCTTTCACGTTGATTCCTCCTTTTTGCCGTTGTAGATGACCACCATTGACGGGAACGGGGCCGGGGCGTATGCGTTTCCCTCTTCATCGGTGAAGCGTAACCGCCCGCGGATAAATCGAATTTCCGCTTTCCCATATATGTAGTCGTGAAAATACGTCGTGTCCGTCCGGGCCGGAATCAGCAAAACAACGGTTGTCCCGCTCTGTGCTTCTTCGTAGGCTTTGCGAACCCATTTGCCGACTTCCCGCCCGTATGGAGGGTTGCAGAATACAGAACCCCCCCCGCAACATTCCACGGGCTTTTCAGCCCGTCCGTGTCCGGGGTGAAGTATGCGGGGCATTTTGCGCTTTTGTCTGTCGCCGCCGCGTCAAGCGTGAAATGAAATTCCCGGTTCAGTTCGTCGAAAAACGCTTGCGGTGTGCAATAGTCCATCTTCTTACTGCTGAAAAGCGCCGCATTCATACCCCAGCCCCCGTTCCGCTTGTACTGTTTTCGTCCTCCCGGATTCCGCGAATCGCGGCGGCTATGTCCCCGCGGCGCGCTCCGTCAATCTCCATGCGCCAGCGGTCGCCGATCTTGTATGCGCTGATCTTCCGGGCCGGGTGAACGGCCTTGATGATCTCCACCGCCGCTTGCCCGATTGCAAGAATCAGAATAACGGCCCCCAGCCATACCCAAAAGTCTGATAGAACGAATCTGATAATCTCCATGCTTATTTCCTCCTGTCCAGCCTGTCGGCTATGTTCAAAATGCCTGTCATTGCGTCCCGAATGTTGGTGTCGGTCCCCGCTGTGATCGAAAGAATCCGCGCTATGTCCCGCAATTCCTCCGCCGCGGTGACTTCCTCCGCCGACGCTCCCGCCGCTTTCATACATTCAGGGCAAAGCGTCAAGCCCTCCGCGGTCTGCTTCCCGCACCGTTCGCATTGTTGAAGCTTCACCGCCGCCGCCCCCTTTCTCTACACCGGGTAGCCGAATACAAAAGTCGTTCCAGTAATCAGCGCGCCGATCAGGAAAGCAAGCCATACGATCATAAGAACCGCAAGGACGTTTTCAGCCCAGCCCGCTATACGCAAGGCCCATTTTGCCGCCGTCAGCGGCTTTCCCTTTCTTGCTATGGCCTGTGCTTCGTCCGGGGTCGCCCGGTTCAGGTCATAGGCGTTTGCCTTAATTGCCGCCGTCACTTTCGGCGTGAAGTGCTTTCGCACGGTGAAGATGACCCAATAGACGGTTGTTATCAAGAATCCCGCATTCATTCCGCTTCCCCCGTTTCCCGCGCCCAATAGCACCCGGCGCAATCTTCAAGTTCCCCGGTATCAATGGGGCAAGGTTCGTTTTCTGCCCACTCCGGCTTCCCGCATTCGTACTTCATTTCAAGTCCTCCGTTTCAAAAAAGTTTCGTTTGGTCTGCGTAGTCCCATAGGCGAACTTGCGCCATTTCCGCCGCCAGCCGCTCCGACGCTTTCACGTAATAGTCGGGGTCAATCTCGAACCCGACGAACTCGAATCCCATTCGCCAGCACGCAATCAGGCTTGACGCGCTCCCGGCGTGTGTATCAAGAATCCGATCACCGGGGCTGGCGTAGTTCGACAAAAGCCATTCATACAGGCGGACGGGCTTTTGTGTCGGGTGTATCGTGTTTCCGTCCCTCTGCAATTCGGCCCGGTTGATGACGACAACCCGCGTCGGGCGGTCAAAAGACGTGTACGCAAGTTCGCAATCGCTCATTGAAAGCCCGTGTTGTCCCTTATCCCAAACCACCCAGCCCTTTGTGCCGCGGTTCAGCATGGGGACAAAGTAATTCCCGCCCCAAATTATTTGATTTACCGAAACGCGTTCCAGTTCGCGGAAGTATTCGGGCGGCGGCGTTTCCTTGTCCCAGCCCTTGCGGGCGTGAAACTTTCGGTTGTGCTTCGGGTTGTTGTGTACCCTCTGGCGCTGTCCGTCGTGTCCGATTCCGTAAGGCGGGTCGCATATAGCAAGCTGAAAATATTTGTCCGGGATTTCCTGCATTGCTTCCATGCAATCAGCGTTATAAAGGCGGTTCAGGTCAAACACGGGTTATTCCTCCGCCCGGCCCCGCAAGGCCAGCATTTTCTCCCGAACCAGTTTGTCAACCACCCGGCCCGGTGTTTTCTGCCCGCTGATCTGCATAAGCTTTTCAAGATTGAACGCCGTTTGCGGAGTGACCCGGACCGTCAATTTCCGCGTTTTCTGCTTCTTTGCCATTGCTCCCGCTCCTTTCGTGGATATAGTCGAGGAAGAGGACCGAACCGTTGAATCGCACCCGCCACGGTTCGAGGTCCGCCGCCGTCACGTACTTTCGCCCGAAATGCTCTTTCATGTCCCGCCATACGGCCCACGGCACGAAAAAGAACTTGTCGTTGATTCCGGCGCATACGGCGGCAACCGCTCCCCACCGGGCGTGCTTCTCCAGCGCGTCCTGCTGTTCCTGCGTCAGAACGTCCCGCTTCATGCGGTCGGTGCTGGTGTACTTCGCTTCAAAGACGATTGACCGCCCGCCCGCAAGGGTTCCTTGAAAGTCCGGCTGGGCGCGGGCCGTGAACCGTCCCTTGAAAATCCCGTCGCGCAACTTCTCCAGCACCCTGAACGGTTCCGGGGTTTTATCGACTTCCGCCCGCTCCCGCATGGAATACAGGGCGCACGCGGCTTTTATGTAGTCCTCGAAAAAATGCCCCTGCGCGTTATTGACTTTGTTTTGATACTGCTGGCGGGCGCGCCGCTGGTCGATCTGCATTGTTCTTCCTCCGATTTTCCCGAACCCGTGCGTCATGCTCCCGGCACGGGAACGGCTCTGATCTGTAACACTCTTCGCAACATTCGTCGCACGTGACTTCACCCCGGCGGGTGTAGTACGGACAAGGGTGGACCCGCTCGACGGGCTTTCCGCATACGGCGCACTTCATGTTCTGGCCCCGCTTTCAAGCATTTTGCGGCGGGTGTGTTCGTCCATTCCCGCCATCATCATGGAAATTCGCCGTGCTTCTTCAATGTCAGGTTCCGGCGCTTCCGGCAATTCGTCTATTGTATTCGCCGGGAATATGCCGTTCTTGTGCAGGAACGCCGAATAGAACCGTTCAAGTTCCTGTTGCAATGCGGCGTTGTAAAATTCAAAACTGATTTCGATTTCCAGCCGCTCCGCCGCGGTGCATTCAATCCCGATCTGCTTTCTTGTCCGGCCTGTATATCTCCCCACGCACCCGTAAGGAATGCGCCCGGTTACTGTGTAAATAACCTGATTCAAAAGCTTTCGTTCAAGCGGCGTTTTGAACCTGAACCACGCGATTTCCCGGCGTTCCTCTGCAATTTCCGCTTCCGAAATGCCGTATTGCTTCATAAGGCGGTCAAGCAGGGCGGCGGCGGAATCCTTTTCGCCGTCAACGCCGCGTTCCGCCAAAGCTTGAACCCGTTTGACTTTCTCTAAAAGCCGTTCCCGCTCCGTCATGCCTTTTCCCTCCGCTGTTCTTCCTGCGTCGCCCACATATCCGCGGTATGCAGGGCAAGCACAAGAGGGAAGAGGGACAACGCCGCCGAAAGCGTCCGGCTTCCGCCGCGGGCCGCGTCGTCATACGCTCCCATGTGCCAGCGGATTGCAAGGGCTTCTTCGTCGGTCAGATACATAAACCGGGAAATCTGATAAACCGACTTTTCCCCATGCCCGAACGGGAATCGGTCGTTCACGCGATACCCGCCGCCGTCGGTCTGTTCGTAATATTCGGCCTTGCATACGTCGTGAAGCAGGGCGCAAATTGCGCGGCTTTCGGCGCTTGTTCCCGCGGCATAGGGGCTTGAAATCAGGAAGTCATAAACCCGCAAGCTGTGTTCGACAAGCCCGCCGGGGTATGCGCCGTGGTATTTCGTGCTTGCCGGGGCGGTGAAAAAGCCCGCATTTTCAAGCCATTCCAGCAAGTCGTCCGCGCCGGGGCGGTTGACCTGATCTTGAAAAATCGCCTTGAATCTCTCTTCGTTTGTCATGTCTGTAACCTCCGTTTCATAACTCTACAATGCCGCCGATTCGGTCAACGTCGGCCCGTGTGACGGTCCGGCGTTTCAGAATGGACGTTATCACGTCCCCGAACCGCTCCCACCGTCCCGACGTAAGCGTGAAATACCGCAATTCCGGGTTAAGCCGCGCCCGTATCTGTAATTGCTGAACCACGGCCCCGGTGATCTCCGTGTTGATCTTGTAAACCGCTATGCGCCCGGTGTCCTTGTCAACCTCCCGGCACACGGCAACCAGCTTCATTGGCTGGGCTTCCGCCGCGGTTTCTTCCTGTTTCGGGTTCCTGCAATCGCACTTTTCGTTTGCGTCAAGGTGTGCGCCGCAATGTTCGCATACCCTGTAAGGCGTTCCCATGATGACCACCCCTTTCTATTCCAGCTTTCTCAATTTCAGATAGATTGACCACCCCGTGAAGTCGTTGTGTTCGTATGTAACGCCGTACACGTTGTCGGTCAGGGTCCAGCCGGGGTATTTCCGTTCCCAAAACTCCCGGCCCGGCTGTTCCTTTGCTATCCTCTCGATCTGCCTATGATTCCAGCGCCCGTCATTCGTGCGGCTTGTCGGTCGCTCCAAATTGTGGGACGATGACCACCGCTTTTTCCCGGCGGCTTGCTTCACAAGGTAGGTACAAAGGGCCGAAATCCCGTTTTCGTCGGATTGTAGGCGGTCGGCGTTGCAAAACCCGATTCGGTCGCCTTTCTTTTGCCCTTTCCGCTTCCGCTTGCGCCACAACTCTTCCACGGTGTCACGGTCAAGCCCTCCGTTCATAATGATGTGATGATGAATGCGGACGGGCTTTTTTCCGTCCTTGCCTGTGCTGTATGCCGTCACAAGCATATATTTTAGGGGCGGCAACCCCTCTTTCTCCCGGCGATACTGGACCCGGCGCAAGTAGTTTGTAGCTTCCTTTTCCGCTTCCTCTATGGTCGCCGGAAGATACCTTGCGGAATATGTCGCCGACACGTGCAACGCGTCCGGGTCGCTCCCGAAATTCAAGTTCGCTGTCTGTGTGAAATACCGCCGGGCGTTCTTGTCGTTCAGGTTCTTTTGTTTCGGTTCGGATTCCTTGACCTTTTTTGAACGCTTGCCCCTGCCGGAAGCTTTCTTTTGCGCGTCGGTGTAGGAATATATATCAACCTCCCTGTAATGGTCCCCGCAATATATCTTCTTTTCCCGCATGAAACTTCGCACCATGCTTCACCCTCTTTCTGTCGATGATGAAGCGGGCTGTTCTGTTTCCGGCCTTGTGCTTGCCGATCACTTGCAAGGGGGAAGAGGGTTCACACACGCGCCCCCTCCCTCTTCCCCCTTGCAAACCCCCATCACCCTCGGCGGCGCATGGAGAAAAAAGGGAAGAGGGGAAAAGGGCGTGAAACCCCTGTAAAATCCCCCGGTTTCCTGTGTGTGCGTGGACAAGGCTTCGCCGGAACGTTAATACCCATTACAAGCCCGCCACGCCGCTTGAAAACGGCGCTTTTACTTGACTTTTCCGCCGCTTTGTGTTATACTCACGTTAGGTTGATACGTGATGTATTTTCATCGGCGGAAACCGCTTCGCGCTTGTTCTTCCAAAGCAAGCGCGGGGCGGTTTTCTTTATGCTGTTTTCCGTGCGGCGGGGAGGGGTCAACCCTCCGCCGCCCTCTTTGCTTCCTCTTCCTGCATGATCTCTTCCGCGTCCTGCTTCGACTTGAAGAGGGACGACACAACCGCCGCCAGCACGTCGCCCCAAAGGGACACGGCATAGTCGCCCAGCGTTTCCATGACGGCTTCCGCGGCTTCCTCAACCGCCGCGGCCCGGCGCTCCGCCTGATCGTCTGCGTTCTCTTCGCCCGGAACAGATACCAAGATGTCAGATTTCATATTGCAAAGCGGGCGCACGCCGCGGCGCCGTAGTACGCGCCGTCGTTGTCCAGCGCGCCGGAGGAATTGACGCGGCGGACGCGGCACGAGTATTCAGGGTCGCACGTCCACGGGGTCAGGGTCCACCACCAGCACCCGATTTTCGGAATCAGGGCGCGGAACTTGCGGTACAGGCCGTCGGAAATCAAGGCGATTTTGTCCGTCGCGGTCCCGTAGTCGGTCATGCCGTCGTCGGCGGTCAAGTCGGTTTCGAGGTCGAGGAACGCCGCCCGGTCTGCGCCCTCTGCAATCAGCGCGTCAAGGAACGGGCCGTTCAGTTCCCGGCGCAAGGACGACTTGCGCCAATCGTTGCAATTCTCTTCGTCGAAAGCCCGTTCAAAGACGGGTTCGGCGGTAAGGACAAGCGCGCCGCCGTCGGTGTTGTCCAGCTTGACCCATTCCACCCCGGCATAGGTGAAGCGCGCACCGCATTTCAGTTCAGCAAGTTTTTTCATGGTCTTTTCCTCCTTGATGTTTTTTCATATCGGCGACAATATCGCCGACGGCTTGCGAAATGATGTAGTAAAATGCCGGGAGAAACAAGGCGAACACTTCGCCGCCCACCGCGTTGTACCCGCGTTCCGCATAGGCAACCGCCGCGCCCGCTCGAAAAAGCATGATTCCGGCGACGGTCAGCGACGCATAAAGGGCGATTGTTGCCCGGCTTACCTTTGCCCGGCGGCTTGTCCTCCGCCGCGTCCGGGCCTGTCCCGCTCCACGGCGGGCCGTTTTAATCTCTGTCATGTTGCTTCCTCCCATGCGCTGAAATGCGCGATTCTCTCTATGTCAACCGGGTTTATGGCCTTGTCGTCAATGTAAAGGTCTGCATATACCTTTCGCCCGTCGGACGGTTTCAGGCCGATTGTTGCGGCGTATGGGTTCCACGGGTTTTCATTGACCGCGTGAATCGGTATTTTCTGCGCTTTGCAGAACGCCACCGCTTCGTCAAGCAGTTTCCGGGTTCCGTTTTCCCGGCTTGTGTAAAGAATGATCTTTGAACCCTCCGCCGCCAGCTTCCGAACGTAGCCGATGACAACGGGGTTCGGCTCCCCAATTTCCGGGAAAGCGTTGGTGCAAAGTGTCCCGTCGAAATCGACGGCGACAAATTCATATTTCGGCATTGCCTGTCCCCCTTTCGGTTTTGTCGGGGTCGGCGCTCCCTTTCCGGGAAATCTCATATTCCGCCCCGTAACGGCGGCGTTTGCACCGCCAGCACGTGATCTTCATATTTCGCCCGCCGCCGACGCGCTTTATATCGTGCTTTCCGGCCTTTTGCAGTTCGAGGAAGCAGGGCAAACAGAATTGACGTTTCATGTTGTCACCCCCTCCCATGCCGCCGGAAGTCCCCGGCATTCGGGCAAGTTTTCCAATGCGGCACAAATGCAACGGGAAGTTCGCGGCTTTCCTCTTCCGGGCGGGCGCGCCGCCCGACGATCACCGCGCCGTCGTCCGTTACGAAACGGTCGCGCCCGTCGCCCTCAATCACGAAAACGGGTTCAGGGTCAACGGGCATATTCCGTCCCGCCGTGGTCTTTATCCACTCAATTTGAGAACCGCACCCCCGGCAAAGGCTCATACGGCGCACCCCCTTTCGGCATAGGCTTTCGCGGTGATCTCCAGCATTCCGCGAATGAAAAGGTATGTCGCCCGCTCCGTCGGGGCCTGTTCCTCCCATGCCTTGACCTCTTCCGGCTTCAACTTCCGGGCGGTCATGGAACGAACCCCGCACCAATAGTCGCTTGCTTTGATTCCGTATTCCCGGCAATATATCCGCTTCGCCTGATCGCCGGACACGGCCCAAACGTGAAGCTTGCGCCCGCCGGGGCTTTCCACAAGATAAAGATTTTTCGGCTTGTCCATCATTGCACCGCCTTTTCTGCTTCGTATGGGCTTTCAAGGGTCCATTCCCACGTTTCCGCGCTCTTCCAGTCTTTTGTAAAGCTGTTCCGCTCTCCGTCCCCTGTAAAGAAGAGGTATTCCGGCGGAATCACCCGGCCCACGTTTTCTTTTCCCTCTTTTTCTGCGTTGTGCCGGGTCAGCACGTCCGCCGCCAGCGATTTCAGTTCTTCCGTTACCGGGTTATCTTCCGAATATCCGGCGAATTGCGCCGGGGCTTCTATGACCTCCAGCACCGTGTCAGGGAAGCGCGGGTTGTCAACCCGGTTCAGGACCACCCATACGCAAGCCGCCTGTTCCGTTTTTGACGTTACGCCGCGGGCTTCTCCGTAAAGCATTTTTGCGAGGGCTTCAACCTCCGCCGCGGGCGGTATGTATTCATCTTCCGCCGCTTCCGCTGGGGTCCTTTCCGGCATTCTCTCTACTGCAACCGCCGGGCGTTGTCCTCTTGTCCATTCCGCCGCGGCTGGTTCCGGCTCCGCCTTGTCGCACGCCGTCGGAGAAATAAGCGTCATTCCGACAAGCAGGGCAATGGCCACCCGCGTCATCTTCCGTAAAATCACGGTTCCGATCTGCGCCGCGGTCACGATTCCGCCCCCGCTTCGAGGGTCAACCACCAGCCGGGGTTGTTCCTGAACTCTTCGTTCGGGCAAGCGTCGCAATTCTCCGCGTCGCACCCGGCGCAAAACTGTTCGTGAAATCTGTCGTCCCACGGTCCTTCTATCACTGGCAAGCACGCAAGAAACTTCCCCAGCACTTCCGGGCTTTCCGTTATCCTTTCAAATACTTTCACCGTCAAAACCTCCCTTTCAGATTCCCGGACGATCACGCGCCCGCGTTGCTCTCCGCGGTCGTGCGCCCGCGGCGCTTGAAGCTTGCTTGTACCGTCTGCTGGGCAATAACGGGGCTGTATGCCGGGCGCTGGTTGCGGTCAAGAATCACGTTCCCGCTCCCGTCGGTGCTTTCGCCCCTCTTCAACTCCCGGTACACGGTCGCAACTGTTACCCCCAACCGCTCCGCAATGTCCGCCGCCCGCTCTCCGCGCTCGTATGCGGCGGCAAGCGTTCTTCTATCCTGAAATGTTATGTATTTGTATCGCCGCACAAGTTTTCACCCCCGTTCTATTGCCGTTGAATTTCTATTTTTCGGCTTCCGCCTGTTCAATGCGTGCTTTCAGCGATATATACCAGCAATACAGGCTGGCAACGTGCGTTATGATTTTCACTAAATCCGGCTTTGTTGCCGATTTCGTCAGCTTTTCGCTGATTCGGTCCGCCGCCATGCTGTCGTGAAAGGCTCCGTCAATCAAGGAAAGAACCGCCGCCGTCTGGAACGTGTCTGCAATCTTGCCGTATGGATCCCAGCCGTTCAATTTCTCCCATGCTTCCGAAAAGAAAACAAGTTCGTTCGCAAGTTCTCCGTCGTCGCCGTAATCCGCGGGTTCGTCCTGATAGCAATAGTCGCTTACGAACGCTTCAATTTCTTCTATAATCAGTTCACCGCGCCCGCCGTCGATGTCCTCCCATGACAACTGTTCCGGCTTGAAAATGCACCCCATGTTTACCGCCTTTCCGGGCGGGCGCGGCGGCTGTCCGCCGCGCCCTTGCCCCTTATTCGTACACCTGATACAAGTTGCCGTTCGTCCAAAGCCATGTCATGTGGGCGCAATCAAAGCGGATAAACTGCCAATCGGTCGCGTCATAATACGGGGTTCCGATGATACGCACCCGGCTGGCTTCAAAGCCCCATTCTTCGCAAACCTCGACGCGCGCCCGCTCTTCCGAAATTTCCGTTCCGCAATTATTGACCAGCCATTTGCCGGGGGCTTCCTCATAGGCAACGACGGCTTCCGGCTTCCGCAAGCACCATGTATAGACCGCATATTGCATAACGTCGCCGGGGGTCAGCTTCTTTTCCTGAACAAGCCGCACAAGCGTTTCGTACAGCTTCGCCGTGTCCAGCGCCTTGTCCCACTTCACGCGGCTTTTAATCTCCGCGTCGAACTCTTCCGCCGTCACCAAGATTCCGTGGCTGGCTTTCCATGACCGATCATACCCGGCTTTCAATTCCTCTTCCGTGTCGTACAGATACCCGCGGTCAAGAATGAATTTTTCAAAGTCGTTCAGCTTTGAAAAGTCCTGCGTCGTGGTCCTGATCTTGTCCGACAACAATTCGCCGTAACCGGGGACCCGCTCTGTTGTTACGGGGGCGGCGGGGGCTTCTGCCCGCTCGTTTTCGTCGTAAATCCGGCTTTCGGGGTGCTTGTCGCTCCAAAACTCGACGCGCCCGCCGTCGTTTACTTCGTAGAACGTCCCGCGCTCCGTCGTGTAGGTCTTGCGGATTGTGGACCCCTCCAGCGTCGAATCCTCTTTGTACTGAACGCCGCCGATGATTTCGGCTTTCGCGGCTTCGTACTCTTCAAAAGAAACGTGTGTCATTTTTGCGCCCTCCCTTGTATTTTCCGGCCCTTTGTGGTATAAAAAAATAAATGCGTCGGGACCGTTCCGCACCCTTTCGGGTGGGTTCGTGTCCTTTCGCATTTAATAATACAAGCCGCGACGCAGCGAAAAAACGCAGGCAGTTCGTTGACTTTTCTGTCCAAAGGCCCTACAATCAGAATAGAATCTGAAATAAGGACGGGCTTTTCCATGATCTCTTTCCGCAATGATTATTCCGAGGGTGCGCACCCGAAGGTGCTCGCCGCACTTGAGAAAAATAACCTTGTCACGACCTGCGGCTACAGCATGGACGATTTCTGCGCCGAGGCGCGCGGCATCGTCCGTGCGCGCTTTTCCTGCCCGCAGGCGGACGTGCACTTTATGGTCGGCGGCACGATCGCCAACACGACGGTCATCGCCGCCGCGCTTCGCCCGTGGGAGGGCGTGATCGCCGCCGATACCGGCCATATCAACGTCCATGAAACGGGCGCAATTGAAGCCTCCGGCCACAAGGTCTGCGCCATCGAAGCGCCTGGCGGCAAGCTGACGCCGGCGCTCGTGCGCGAGCTTCTGCGCCGCCACTGCGACGGGCAGGACGAGCATATGGTCCTGCCGCGCATGGTCTATATCTCCGACGCGACGGAGCTTGGCACGATCTACACGAAATCAGAGCTTTCCGCGCTGCACGACGTCTGCCGGGAGTATGGGCTGTATCTGTTCCTGGACGGCGCACGCCTGCCCGCCGCGCTGGTCGCGGAGGGAAACGATCTGGCTCCGGCGGATTTTGCAAAGTACTGCGACGTTTTCTACATCGGCGGCACGAAAAACGGCCTGCTGTTCGGCGAAGCGCTTGTCATCACGAATGACAGCCTCAAGCCGCATTTCCGGAATATGATCAAGCAGCGCGGCGGGATGTTCGCCAAGGGCTTTCTGTTCGGAACGCAGTTCAAGGCGTATTTTGAGGACGATCTCTGGCTGACCATGGCGCGCCATGCCGTCACGCAGGCGCAGCGCATTCAGAAAGCAGCGACAGAAAAGGGCTATTCCCTCTACGCCGTCTCGCCCACGAATCAGGTCTTTCTTGTCCTCTCTCACGCGCAGATCGAGCGGCTGAAGCAGAACTTCGCGTTCGAGCTGAACGGGCGCGTGGATGAAGACCACGAGGCCGCGCGATTCGTCTGCTCCTGGGCGACAAAGCCCGAAGCGGTCGACGCACTGATCGCAGCGCTGTGATGGACAGGCTTTCCCATCCGTTTCCGCCGCTCTATGACGCGGAGTCGCGGATCTTGATCTTAGGCTCGTTCCCGTCGGTCAAATCGCGCGAGGCCATGTTTTTCTATGGCCACCCGCAGAACCGCTTCTGGCGCGTCGTTCCGACCGTGCTGGGCTGCGATTGCCCGCGCACAATTGAGGAAAAGCAGCAGATGCTGTACGCGCACCACATCGCGCTCTGGGATGCCATTGCAAGCTGCGAAATAACCGGCTCAAGCGACAGCTCCATCCGTGAGGCTGTTCCGACCGACCTCACGCCGATTTTAAAGACCGCGCCCATCCGGCAGATCTTCTGCAACGGCGCGACCTCCTATCAGCTCTACTGCCGCCATCAGCAAAAGCTGACCGGCCGGGAGGCCGTCAAGCTTCCCTCCACCAGCCCCGCCAACGCCGCCTGGAGCATTGAGCGCCTCACGCAGGCCTGGTCAGTGATTCTGGACGCGCTGGACTGACAACACAAAAATCTGCCTCCCCTTGTCATAGCACTGCATGACAGGGAGAGGCAGATTTTTACGCGCCGCCGGCTTTCCCGGCGGGGATTGTCCTCAAATGAAGCCCGAAACGCATCTGGTTCGCGCAGAGAACGGCAGAAAATCGAATGGAGCTGTCAGGGACGGAGCAGACTTCGCGCCTACCGGCTGCATACGCGTTTCGCTTGGTATGCACGGAATAAAAATTAGCCAATTTTCGATTTTTTGTTCGCAAATTTCGGACAGATATGCTATACTGGGAGCAGAAGGAGGCGAGCGGATGCAGCGGCTGATTTTTCATGTGGATGTCAACAGCGCGTTTTTGTCCTGGGAAGCGGCGCGGCGCGCTGCGGCGGGGGAGGCCGATCTGCGGCTCATCCCGTCCGCCATCGGCGGCGACCGGGACAAGCGCACCGGCATTATTCTGGCAAAATCCATCCCCGCAAAGGCCTTCGGCGTTACGACCGGCGAGCCGGTCGGCATGGCGCTGCGCAAATGCCCGCAGCTGGTGCTGGCTCCGCCGGATTTCCGGCTGTATTCGAAAAACTCCAAAGCGTTCATCGCCGTCTGCCGCCGCTACGCGCCCGTTGTGGAGCAGGTTTCCATCGACGAATGCTTCCTCGACATGACCGGCACGGGGCTGCTCTATCCGGACCCGGTCGCCATCGCGCACATCATCAAAGATACGATCTTCTCCGAGCTGGGCTTCACGGTCAACGTCGGCATCGCGCCCAATAAGCTGTTGGCGAAAATGGCCAGCGACTTTGAAAAGCCGGATAAGGTGCACACGCTTTTTGCGCATGAGATCCCGCAAAAACTCTGGCCGCTGCCAGTCGGTTCGCTGTTTTCCGTCGGGCGGTCCACGGCGGAAAAGCTGACCGCCGCGCGCATCCGCACGATCGGCGATCTGGCGCAGGCGGATCTGGCCTATATTCAGAGGCTTACCGGCGTTAAGCTGGGGAAACTCATTCATGACTACGCCAACGGCATCGACGACGCGCCTGTTCTGGCTGAGCCGGAGGCCGTCAAGGGCTATGGCAATTCTGTCACGCTCGAGCAGGACGTGACGACTCAGGCACAGGCCAACCAGATCCTGCTTGCCCTGTGCGACAGCGTTGCGTCCCGTATGCGCGCAGACTCCAGGCGCTGCGCCTGCGTGACCGTGACGATCCGCGGAAACGACTTTCGGAACCAGTCGCACCAGCGCCGCCTGCCGGAGCCGACGGATGTGACGGCGGAGCTGTACGCCATGTCCCGGACGCTGTTTTCCGAGCTTTGGGACGGCGTGACACCGCTGCGTCTGCTCGGCGTGACGCTGAATGATCTGTGCGGGGACGACGCCGTACAGCTGTCCCTGTTCCGCGACGAGAAAAAGGAACGCGCCCGCAAGCTTGACCAGACCGTCGATCAGCTGCGCGGCAAATTCGGCGTCACAGCGATCTCACGCGGCAGCGTCACGGACGCGTCCCGGCGCGTGGGCCGGAAATACAAGGCAGAGCTCGACCCCGGTCAAAAATAATCAGGCAGACAGGCAAATGCTTTTCAAAAACTCCGCCCAGAGCTCCGGAAACGTGCGGGCCGGAACATCCTCCGGCGCGACGAGCGGAATTTCGGCAAGCAGCCGCTCTCCCGCCGTGGCGGTCATTGTGCCGAGCCGCTGCCCGGCTTCGACAGGGGCCTGCACGGACTCGTCGACCGTAACCGCAGTCTGCACTTGCGAGGCCAGCGCCTTTTCGAGCAGAAGCGGCTCGCTGCGCTCCGGTACGGGCGTGATGGAATCCTGCCGTCCCAGCACGACCGGGACGGGCGGAATGCCGCCCTCCGGCTGCGGCGTGACGAGGGCGTAGCCGGAAAAGCCGTAGTTGAGCAGCGCTTTGGCCGATTCGAACCGGTCGACCGAGGTTTTGCAGTGCAGCACGACCGCGACCAGCTCCATGCCCCCGCGCTCGGCGGAAGCCGACAGGCAGTATCCGGCGGCGGAGGTATAGCCGGTCTTGAGGCCGGTCGTGCCGTCGTAGAAGCGGACAAGCTTGTTGGTATTGGACAGGCCAAACTGGCCGTTTCGCACGGTGTCCATCCAGATGGTCGTATACTCCTTGATCTCCTCGTGCTTCAAAAGCGCACAGGACATGAGGGCGATATCATAGGCCGTCGTCAGATGCGTGTCCGCGTCTGGCCCATCGTCCAGCCCGGTGCAGTTGACAAAATGCGTGTCCGTCATGCCAAGCTCGGCTGCGCGGTCGTTCATGCGCGAAACGAAGGCGGCCTCGCTGCCCGCCACGTGCTCGGCCAGTGCGCAGGCGCAGTCGTTCGCCGACGAGACGACGACGGATTTGAGCATCTCCCGGAGCGGCAGCTGCTCGTTTTCCTCAAGATAGATCTGGCTGCCGCCCTTGGCGGCTGCCGCGGCGGAGGTCGTGACGGTGTCGTCCCAGCCGATAGAGCCGTTGTCCAGCGCCTCCATCACCAGCAGCAGCGTCATGATCTTCGTGACGCTGGCCGGGCGGAGCTTTTCGTGCGCGTTTTCTTCATAGAGGATCTGTCCTATGTCCTTTTCCATCAGGATGCACGACGGTGCGGGCAGCGCCAGATCCTCCGCCTGCGCCGTCAGGCCCAGTCCCACTGTGAAAACAAACGCAAGCGCGATGCAGAGCAGCTTCTTTTTCATAGAAAAACACCCTTCCGTTTCATTTGTACAAGCATATGAAACGAAAGGGTGCGATATCACTTTGTTTATGCGTCCGGGTCGCAGCGGAAATGTGCGATGTCCGCGAGAAAGGGGCCGTCGGCTGCGCGGTCCGGCAGCTCGACCGTAACGGGCGTCTGCAGCGGGAGCGCACAGAGACTCAGAATCGATTTTGCGTCGAGCCGGGAATCCTTGTAATTGAAATGAACCGGGAAAGGCTGGCGGTTTGCAATCGTGGCAAACTGCGCGATCTCGTTCACGGAATGGAACATGATGGTAAACTCTCTCACGGAAAATCCTCCTGCAATGGACTGTACAATCGGCTCGAAATCCAGTATAATCATACTGAAAAAAGAAGAAATGCTGGGATTGGATTCTCTTTTATCCAGTATAATCGAAAACGGTATTTTTTACTATCCACAAAAAACACAAACCTTTTTTGTGCATAATCTCTGATTTTGGTGGTTTTATGAAATTTGCTTGTTATACGCTCGGCTGTAAGGTCAACCAATATGAAACGCAGGCCATGGAGCAGCTGCTCATGCAGAGCGGCCATACGCTCGGCAGCTTTGACGAGATCTGCGACGGCTACATTATCAACACCTGTACCGTCACAGCCGTGTCCGATAAAAAGTCCCGCAACGCCATCCGGCGCGTGCGCAAGCTGAACCCCAACGCCGTGGTCGGCGTGTGCGGCTGCTATGCGCAGAGCAGCCCGGACGAGATCCGCAAGCTCGACGTGGACGTGCTGATCGGCACAGATGGACGGGAGGCTTTCGTCCGACATATGATCGATGCCGCGCAGACGCGGCAGAAATGGGACTGCGTGGACGACGCAGGCGGCCCCCGCGCGTTTGAAATTCTGCCCGCAGGCGGACTTGCCGCGCGCACAAGAGCGCTTTTGAAGGTCGAGGACGGCTGCAACAATTTCTGTACCTACTGCATCATCCCCTACGCGCGGGGCCGCGTGCGCTCCATGCCGCTGAACGCGGCCGTGGAGCAGGCGAAGGCCCTTGCCGCCGAGGGCTACCGCGAGATCGTCATCAACGGCATTGAGATCTCGTCCTGGGGCTGGGAGTGGAAGAACGGCAGCTGCCTGCGGCAGCTGCTGGCCGCGCTGTGCGAGGCTGTGCCGGGCGTGCGCATCCGGCTCGGCTCTCTGGAGCCGCGCACGATCGACGAGGCGTTCTGCAAGACGCTTTCCGGATATGCGAATCTCTGCCCGCAGTTCCACCTGAGCCTGCAATCCGGCTCGGATACCGTCCTGAAGCGGATGCACCGCAAATACGATACGGCCCGGTACCTCGAAAGCGTCCAGCTGCTGCGGAAGTATTTCCCCGGCTGCGCCGTCACGACCGACCTGATCGTCGGCTTCCCCGGCGAGACGGAGGAGGAATTCGCGGAATCGCTGGAATTCCTGAAGACCTGCGGGCTTTCCATGTTTCACATCTTCCCATACTCCCGCCGCAAGGGAACGCCTGCGGCAGATATGCCTGACCAGATCCCGAACGCCGTCAAGGAGCGCCGCGCGGCCGAGGCCGCATCCGCCGCGGCAGAGCTGGAGGCCGCGTACCACGCGTCCATGCTCGGCACGACGCAGCAGGTGCTGTTCGAGCAGGAGGAAAACGGCCTGTATGCCGGTCATGCCATGAATTACGTTAAGGTCTATGTACAGGCGGCGCAGCTGCATAACGAGCTGCGCGCCGTGCGCGTGACGGACCTCTGCCGGGATGGGGTGTTCGGGGAATTAGAATAAGCGGTACTGCGGCAGCGGCTCGCCGAGAGCCAGAAGCCGAAGTCCATCGTCCAGAAGCACTGCCAGCAGCGCAATGAACAGCCACGCGCAGAAATACTGCGGGCAGATCTGCCCGCGAACATTGTGCGGCAGACCGCGGTAGTCCCAGACGGCATACGAGCGGTTGAACAGGGAACCGAACACCAGCTCCGAACCCGTTATGACGCAGGCGCCGAGAAGCGCCTGCGCACTCAGCGGCAGCCCCGGCACCCATTCGTTGAGCATACCGATGAGCGCCGCGCACAGGCCGCTGTCCAGAAACATACTCCAATGGGAGCGGCCGCGCCAGAGAAGCTCTATGCAGACATAGACCGTCCCGCCCGCAAGCACGATCAGGCAGAAATATCGAAGCGTCATTTTATCACCCCGGCGTTAGTATGGAGCAAATACACAGAAAAATTTCTAAAAAAGTGAAAGATTCTGGTTGACAAATCGATCTGAATCCCTTATAATACATCGTGCCCGTGAGATGCGGCGCAAGTAAATATGGCGGCATAGCTCAGTTGGTAGAGCATTCGGTTCATACCCGGAGTGTCATCTGTTCGAGTCAGATTGCCGCTACCAGGCCCGTTGGTCAAAAGGTTAAGACACCGCCCTTTCACGGCGGTAATATGGGTTCGATTCCCGTACGGGTCACCAAAAAAGAAACCATCCATCCGGATGGTTTCTTTTTTGGTGATTCGTATGTCGGACCGAACCCATTGGGTTCGATCGCCCGGCAATTCCATGCGCAAGCATGGCAGCGGTATGCAATGCCGCTGGTTTTGACCTGCGGTCAAAACAAATGCCGAGGCGACACGGAGCCGACGCAGTCGGCGGAGTATTCCCGTACGGGTCAGCAATTGATCTATCGTGTTCGGATACCACAAGAAACCATCCATCCGGATGGTTTCTTTTTTAGGTGATTCGTATGTCGGACCGAACCCATTGGGTTCGATCGCCCGGCAATTCCATG
>ERZ809296.134-NODE-134-length-131168-cov-6.096901_pt1 | contig 131168 bp, 121 predicted proteins | sample MGYA00520511_ERZ809296 | MGnify/ENA primary metagenome ERZ809296 (study PRJEB31576, sample SAMEA3212662) | Homo sapiens | biome: human-gut; feature: human gut; material: fecal | place: Sweden | collected 2012 ... | reverse complement strand
ATGAAACTCCCCTGCGTGCCGCCAAGGAACCTCAGGCACACCTTCGGCACTCTGGCAATCGCTGCGGGAGCCGATATCTCAGTGGTCGCACGACAACTCGGTCACAGCGACATCAAGACAACCGCCCGCTACTATCTCCGCCCCGATTTGTCCGTGCTGAGAAGTCTGCAGCGGGCATGGGAGCGGCTCATTATCGGGGTCGCATAGCTTTCCGTAACCCTCATCAAGGCGAATCCGAATTGGAAAGTGGATTATCGTACCGCGCTGGTAGGCAAGCTGTTGATCGTCGCATTCCACGCAATCCGAGTCCATAGCGACTGGAACGCGGCGAAAGAATGGGAGACATCCACGATTCTCACACTCCCAGCCGGTTTGGAGGCGTCCTTCGAGGTGCATTGCGCCGCCGTGTCCAATTCGAGCGTCGGATTGCATGGCGTCGAAGTGCAGGTGGCGCAGGACGTCATCGCATTGCGCTCTTCCGCGAAGATGAGCATCGGAGCGACTTGGGGATGGGTGGAAGGAGCCATCACAGTGCCGCTCGCCTAGGCGAAAGTCACGCCATCGGGCACTGGGATAATCCTCTGGAAGCATTGGACGATATCGGACGAACCAACGCCTCCGATAAGCGTCACCGACCCGTTAGTGTTCCACCTCGCCTGTTTGCCATACGCGATGCCAGCCACGTTCGCGATGCACCCAAGACCGACCGTTTTGGAGGGCTTCACGCCCTCTTCGAACAGCCAGACAGAGTAATCGCCGACTTTCACGGTGCTTCGGAACGAAGACAGGTCCACGAAAATCAGACCGTCTTTGACCGTGATGGTGTTCGAAGCGCCATAAGAAGCCGGAACGAACGATGCGGTGTCCTGCCATTTCAGTTGGCATGTTTGGGTTACGGAAAACTATTCCGTCATCCAACAGCCGTGCGCCGTGGAGTAAGCGGATTTCGGGTCGCCCAGCATCTGCACCTTCCCGCCACGCTCGACAAGCAGGCTGAAACCGCAGGACGGGAACGCGATGATGCTCATGTCGGCGAGCGGACGGAACGCTTCTGGGATGGTCTCATTCGCCGTCGAGTAGTTCTGCTGTCCACTGCCGGTGAACTTGACGTTGCCGTTAACCGTGACGACGCGTCCGACTCGACATAGAGTGAGGCTGTCGTTCGTGTACGGCGGCTTCCATTGCTGGGTTACGGAAAACTATCCTCATGGGATCGGATAGCAGAGCGAGCCGACGCAACCCTGATTGCTGCCAGCGGCTCCCATGTTCGCGCATCGAATGGTTCCGTTCGGATTGACGACGAGCATTCTCGCCGTCTGCCCGTTCGACACGCACACCATCGCATTGACCTCGATAGGCGGCCGCAGTTCGGCGGGCAGCACGTATTCGCATTGCACTGAATCCCAACTGCCATTACCGATATTGCCGGAGTATTTGACGAGCATCATCATGCCGGTGCGAATGACCGTGAAGCCCTTCGCATTGTACAGGGTTACGGAATCCCACAAAGCCCCCCTCGGCGTGAACAGGCGTACCGGCGTGCCGACCGTGATGCCGTCGAGCGGGATGCGCCACAACGGCATGTATGCGTCAACCGCGCCGGACAATATCTTCCCTGACGGAACCTTCGGGTCAGCGGCGGCAGTCGCATTCGGCGTGCCCTTCAACACGGTCAATTCCACATTCTCATTACCGTTGGAAGCGTTGCGGTGGTAGTGCGCGCAGATGATGTCGTTGCGTTTCATGCCCTGCGACCCGTTGGAGATCGTCACCGATTCCGCCGACGTGATATGCCAGTCCAAGCCTTGAATCGACGCGCAGCCGGTGCCGACCGTCGCCCTGTTGGATGAACTCATCGAGCATTTGAACGAATCGCCCCAGTCGTACACCACGTCAGACTTCGAGAACTTGGCCTGATGGATGATCGCCTTGTCCTCGCTCGAAATATGAGCCGTACCGGCCTTGCCGTCAACCAGTTCGATGGTCACTGTTCAACCTCCTTCAGCCATGCTTCAAACGATTCATCATCCTGCTGCATGAACGTCATGAACGACGAGTTGCATTTGGAGCATAATTCGTAGATGTCGGGCGGCACATCCTCCGCGATGCGGGTCGCCTTGCCAGCCGAATAGCGGCGCACGGTGAACCATTCACGCGCCTCAGTATCGCCAGCGGCGACATAGGCGGTCTTGCCGCACTTGTCGCACACGTATTTCGAGTAACCGTCAGATTTCACTAGCCTATCCTTTCAAAAGTGAAACAACCAAGCGAAGGCAACTGCCTCCACGTGCCGCCGAAATCCACGGAAGGGTTGACACCAGTCGTGTTCTGGACCACGTATCCGATTGGGAACACGATCCGCCCGGAAGCGCCGTCGCCGACATGCGCGCTGATGACGCCGTCAACGCTCACGATCGAGGAACCGTCCACCCTCACGCCACCAAGCACGTCCGTGGACGCTTTAGGCAGCGTGTAGGCGTTCGCGCCCCGTTCGACCGAAGCGAGCTTCGACCGCTCGTCATCGGTCATCATGCCCGATTTGGCATTGTCGGCCACGCTCTTGGCCTCATCGGCGACGTTCTTCGCATCCTCGGCGGTCTGATTCGCCTTGCCGATCTGCGCCGCGAAACCGGAAGCCGTCTTGTTCGCCGACTCGGCGACCTGCCTGACGGAATCCAAATCTTCGGAAGCGACCTCCGCGTTGATCGTGCCGCCTGAAATCGACAGGCCACGGCCAGCCGTCAAAGACACGCCACCACCAGCCGAACCGCCGGAAGACGAAGACGAAGAACCGGAATAGTTCGCATTCGCCGACTGCACCGGCAGTCCGACCTCGAACGTCGAAGTCAAAATCCCGGAATCGATTTTCACGATCCGCTTCGTCACCACGGCGGTGACGTTGACGCCGGAAGCCTGATCCGTCGCAACAATCTTGTCATCCACACGCAGACTATCGCCGACCTCATCGGACAACGTCACCTCGACCGACCCACCGGTCTGCAATTCCTGCAGATGCTTCTTAGTCTCGGATTGCAGCGTGGACAAATCCGCGTTGGAATAGTCGTATGTGGCGCATACTTCATCGGCGCCAACGAGCGTCTGCGTCTGACTCACCACGCCGGTTGCATCCGCGAAATAATTAACCACCAGACGGTTCTTAAGCTCCTGCGAGCCAAGGCCGATAAGATGATTCACCGCGCGACGGTTGGTTTCGGCCTTGAAATCCACAAGGTCGGAATCGATCGTGTTCGTGATGGTCTGCACCGGCACGATACCAAGCAGGATCTTGTTGCCGGACGCTTTGAAATCAAGCCTGCGGCCACATGATGCAAGCAATGTGCGCAAGCCGGTGTAGGCGTCCACATAACGTGGATTCTGGAACATCCAATTCGACAAAGTGGAAGCATCGGAGGAATCGACAGTGAAAACCGTATCCAAACCGATGCGCTTCAAAAGGTTTTTGAGGATGTCAGGCAGCTTGCCGGAGACGGTCAGGTAATCCTGATTCGCGTCCGGCTGCAATATCTTCGCCGCCAACATGCCAGTCCACGATTGGCCGATCCAGGTTGTCGTAGACGTTCCTCCGGCGACGGACACGCGACGATCGACTATTCGGCCTCCCACATCACTTCCGTCAAGCCAGAAATACCAGCCACGTTCAATTTCCGGCGCATCCGGATCATCGATGGTCAGTTCGAAGTCGTTTTCGTCCGTGCCGCAAGCCCAATCCAACGTCACCTGCGATACGCTCGCATGTGGCGTCAGCTTGCCGTCGGCGAGGATAACGTCAGCCAAGGCACACCTCCAGAAACGTCAAACATGGTCAAATCGATGCCATAATTGCCGGAAACCGTCAACAGCGAATCTCCGGCCGGTATCGGCTCGAAAACATACGAGCCGCTTCCACTGCCGTTGCCGCGAACGCCTTTGTCGAAAACATCCGAAACGTCGCCGTTTTCGGCTGTCAGCGTTATCGTCTTCCGTAATCCAGTGGCCGACAGCGACACATGACCGCCTTCCGGCACTGTCACATCGACCGCATAGGTGTTGCCGCCAATCTGAAAAGACGGGTTGACGCAAGGGCCGAAAATGACCGCAGTGAACTCAGCGGACTTGCCGGTCGGATTATGCACCGTCAAGGCGATTTTCGACGGAGCCAAATCGGTCGGCAAGTCCAGTGGAAGGTCAATCTGCGAACCGGTGCCTGCCGTCATCGGAAAGAAATGCTGCACCGGCAGCGCGCGACGCCAGACGCCATCGCAAAGGACAATCGTGTAATCGACTTGCGCGTATTCCGGCCATGGCACGAGACCGAGCGAAGAACCGACGACATAAGCTTGTTGCGTCCATTCGCCATCAACCGTCAACGTGCCAGGCCGGACTGCCTGCACGTCCGAGTCGAAAGCCGTCTGCACCACGTCCAATCTTGACGGATCCGTGGTGCGGACGGTCATTTTCGCCGTCGAAGCGTTTCTGCTCACCGATTTGATGCCGCGAGTGGCCAGCGTGTACGTCCATGCGTATCCGCGCATTTCCTGCAGGTCAGCCACCCACAGATCATCGGCGTTGAGGTCGATGACCGTACCATCATGCGACGTGTATTTAAGCTCGCGCATATTTGCGGATCAACCTCCCCAAGTCGCGGTCGCTTATTGTCGAATCTCCTGCAGCAGTGGAGATGATCGCGCCAAGATCGTTGTGCAGACTTGTGATCGCAGCAACGACGGCACGCGTATCCACCTGCACGGAAACATCCGGCATGCTGTGACTTGTCATGAACGCCTCGCGAGGCACGCGCATCTCGTTGATGGCGCGCATGGTCTCAAGCCCGTAATATTCGACAGCGGCAGCCCTGTGCGTGTACTCGCCTGCGGCGAGACGAGCGTTGAGCAGATACACGCTGTCGCTCAAACCATTGCCAGGCGCCCACGCCGGATCCACGTAGCCGGAGAACATGCCACCTCCGGCGAACTGCTGGAAGGTGCCGTCGGTGAACATTCCACCGGTGTAGCCACCCTCCTTCTTCGTCTTCTCCGTGACGGTGAAGCTCTTGTCCGCGATCTTGAAGTTGTTGATGGAGCGGAGCACCGGAGTCGCTTGGTCGTTGACCGATGCGGTGCTCTTCTTGTCGTTCAGCTTCTTGCGGTTGACAGCGTCGACCTTCGGTCCGGCCTTGTCGGTCGAATCAAGCGTGTTGCGCTTGTTCGCCAGCTTACGCGAATTCGCGCGGGCGACTATCTGCGACGCGATATCGTTTGATGTCAGGGTGTTGCGCTTGTTGGTGAGTTTCTTCGCATTGGCCGCGTTGACCTTGGAAGTCGCATTGTCTTTTGCGTCGAGCTTGGCCGTGGCCTTCCTGCCGTTGAGCTTGCCGACGTTCGCGGAGGCCGTCTTGGCTTTCTTCGACGCCTTATCGGTCGCGTCGATGGTCGCCTTGACATGCTTCCTGTTGAAGTCGTCCATCATCTTCCGCGCCTTCTTGGCGCTGGCCGTGGCCTTCTTCGCGTCGGCGTCGAGCTTGGCCTTCGCTATCTTCTTGCCGAATTTGTCGAGGTTGGTCTCGGAATCCTTGGTCTTCTTCTTGGCCTTGGAATCGTCAACGTCAAGCTTCGCCTTGTTGTTGTCGGCGGTCTTCTTGATGTTGTCGATGGAAGCCTTGATGCTGTCCGAACTCAGTCCCCAACGGTCCGCCAAGGCGTTAGCGGCCTGTTCGCTCATGCCCGAGGCTTCGGCCTGCCGGATGATCGCATCACGTGCGTCCTGCAGCACGCCGTTCGCACGTTCGATCTCGCCGCTGCTGAAATTGGTGCTCTCGCCCTGCTTGAGGATCTTCTCGGCGGCGTTCTGGGCGCTGCTGGCGATGTCCTCCAAGGCCTGCCTGGTCTTGGTGCCCTTCTCGGAAAAGCGATCCAAGAGGTCGCCATTGGCGTTGAAGACGGTGCCGTTGTCCTTGCAAGTGTCGGTCAGCTCACCGATCTTCTGGTTCAGCTGGTCGACAGCCTCGTCTGCGGTCAGATTACCTGACTCCAAACCAAACAGAGACTTCACGAGGTCGTCGATTTCCTCGGACGCGTCCGAGGCGGAAGAGCCAAGCTCCTTGTTTGCATTGGCCTCATCCTTCGTGGATTTCGCCGCGCTATTGGTTTTGCCATCGAGTTCGTCCAACGCCTTGGACTTGTCCTTGGCGCCTTTCGTGCCCTGCTGGTAGGCGGCGGTCAGGGCGGAAAGGCCGTCGCGCAGCGCGGTGGCCTTATGTGACCCGCTGCCAAGGCTGGAGCCGAGCTTGTCCGCCGCCGAGTTGACCTGCTTGATGGCCGTCTTGTTGCCTTCGGCTGCCTTGGTCATGGTGGTGATGCTGATGCCAGCCTCGCTCATCACGTCGGTCAGCTTCTTCGATCCGGTGATGCCCTGCTCGATCGCACTGAGCCATCCCGGTTCGCCATGGAAGGTGCCGACATCCATATTCTGCAGCTGGTTGACCAGCGCCTCGTGGATAGCGCTGGCTCCATTGGCTGCGGCTGACTGCACTTCCTGCACCGCCTGCTTGGTATTCTGCGCGGCCGTCATGAAACCGGTGAGCGCCGTCGTGGCAATGCCCAGGGCGATGCCCCACGGACCTCCCATAAGTGAGATGAGTCCGTCGGCAACAGTGTGGAACCCCTTGGATCGGAGCGTGGCGGAATCCTCCGCAGTGCCGAACGATTCCAACTGCTCCTGCGCGCTCTGACCGCTCGCGCGGAACATCTGGAAAGCGGTCTGCGCGGAAGCCAAAGCGGTCTTGACGCGCTGGATCGGGTCGATGGCCAAGCCGATGTTGTTGGCCATGGTGCTGGTGCTGCCGTTGAGATTGCCGGCGGCCTTGTGCACCGCGCCGAACACGCCCGCAAGTGACGCCATGACCACGAGCGTCTGCTGCACTCCGGACGGCAAACCGGCGAACGCGTCAACCAGCGTATCCAAGCCCTGCACCATCTTGCGCAAAGGCCCCTGAGCGCCCTCGCCGACGGAAATCATCAAGGATTCCATCGAACCACTCAGATTCTCCAGATCACCCTTGAGGTTGTTGTTCTTCGCAGCCGCCTGCTCGGCGGCATAACCGCTTTCGGAGACGGCCTTCGTCCACTTGTTGACACCGGACTCGCCCGCCTCGTAAAGATAATTCGCGGCCTTGATCGCGTAACTGCCGAAGATGGTCGCGTTCGCCTGGTTGCGCTGCTCGTCCGTCAGGTTCTTCTCAGCCTTCTGCAATTGGCCGGCGAACTTCGCCATGCCGACGAAATGGTCTTGAGCGTCATATGCGCTGATGCCCAATTCCTTCATCGTATTGGACGCTTCGGCGGACGGTGCGGCCAGCTTCATCAGCATGCTGTTCAGCTGGGTGCCGGCCTCGGCGCCGATGGTGCCGTTCTGGGCGAAAAGCGCCAGAACGCCGGTGGTCTCCTGGATGTTCATGCCGAAACTGTTCGCCTGCGCGCCGCAATTGTTCAACGCCTCGCCGAAATCGGAGACATTGCCGACGGCCTTGCCGGCGCCAGCCGCCAAAGTATCGGCCACCTGGGAAGCCTGAGACCCCTTCAGGTGGAACATGCTCAACGCGTTGGCCATGTATTCGGCGGCATCCCCCACGGCCATTCCATCGGACGCGGCCAGATTCAAAGCGCCAGACAAGCCGCCGGTGAGAATATCAGTGACGCTCATGCCGGCCTTGCCTAGATCATTGATCGCGTCGGCGGAATCCGAAGCGGAATAAACCGTGGAAGCTCCGGCTTCGATGGCGGCGGCACGCAGCTGGTCCATTTGGGCGCTGGTCGCGCCGGTGTTCGCCTGAACGGTGCTCATCTGCTGGTCGAAGTCTGCGGCCATCTTGACCGCAGCCACGCCGAACGCGGCCACGGCCAATCCGGCAGCGGTCATGCCGCTGGCGATAAGCGCGGACTTGCGGCCGGTGTTCTCCATGCCCGAAGCAACCGTCTTCGCGGTGCTTCCGGCGCGGGTCATCGCCGCCTCATAAGAGGCTGTATCAGCCATCAACCGGATGACGATGTTCTTGTTCTCCGCCAAAGCATCCTCCAAAATGTCAGGTCAAATGCGCCACCAAGGCGTTCGCGGCCGGATTGTCCCTGCCATTCGCATCAGTCCAACGTTTCATGGCCTGCTGCATGTGCGCAGTGGCCCAGCAGACGCTGGTTTCGGCATGCAACGTAAGTTCACCCTTCGGGTCTTGGCAGATCGAGCGAGGCAAACCGCACATGGGACATAATGACTGTTCGTATTCCGCCAACGAACGCATCCAATTACGTTCCGTCTCATCCCACTCGACCTCATCGCCATCACTCGGACGCCAGCCCATGAAACGCTTATAAGAGATGCCGAGCTGGCGGCAGATCTTCAAATCCTCGACTAGTTGCGGAGAACCTGCGAGGCGAGGTCGAATGCCGCTTTTGGGTCCGCTGCTGTGCCGTTCAGTTCGGCGATGGCCTGCCAGATCGGAGTGAACTGGCCATCGGTGAGTTCGTCGAACAGATTGCGCCACGCCTGTTCGGTCTTGTCCTCGTCGGCCACCGGCTTGCCGCCGATGGTCGCGGAATCAAGCATGAGCGGCAACGCCGCAGCGGCGGTGCCGAACATGTCGTTCGTGCCGTTGTCATTGCGGTGCGCGGCCAATGCCTGCGCCCACTTGCTTACCGGCAATGCCCGCAACGTGAGCTTCAATGTCTCCGCATCCGCCTGTTCGCGCAGCTCTTCGATGCGCCGCGCGGTGGCCTTCGCCTGCCGGTTCGTCCCAGCCTCCGTGATTTGTTCGCGCGTGGTCTCCTCGGCCAACGCATCACCCAATTTGGCGATGTCCTCGGCGGTCTGCTGGTTGAGGATGACATCGACCTCGCGCGTGCGCCTGACGACTTTAAGCATTGTTGTTCCTTCGCTCTAATATTCATGTTCCTTTGCCGGAAAAGAGAAAAAAAGAGGGTCCCGCACCGGCGAAAGGGACGAAAGTCCGGTGCGGGAAGAATTAATCAGGCGACCTTCACGTTCTCCGCCCAGCCGGGAGCGCGGACGGAGAAATTGACCTTGCTGCGCAGCACGCTGTTCGCGGCGATCGCCATCTTGGCGCTCATGCCGATGCGGACCGCGTACACGTTCACAATGTCGCCGGCGGTAAAAGTCTTATCCGTCTGCTTGCCGTAGCGACGCACGAAATAGCCCTCCGCGCCCTCGATCAAAGTCTCCATTGCAGCGTTCTGCGTGGAATGCGAAGTGTTGGTGTTGTCGATGACCTCGACGTTCGGGCCGCTGATCTTCTTGCGTCCGGGGTTCTCGTAATCCTGCGCGCTGTTCTCTCGCTGGTCGGAGATGGACTCCTGCGACGGAGTGCAGCTCCACCCGCCTAAGGTGACGTAGTTGGACAGGTCGGTTCCAGCGTTGATCTCTGCAGCGGTCGGCTTCTGGATGTTTTTGATGGACGGCACCCAGATCGTGTTGACCAGACCGTCTGCCGGTGTGGAAGGGACTTCGGTTCCCAGAGTCAAAACCATGACTCCTCCTTAAATATTTGGGGTCACATGCGTGACCAGTTGAATTTGAAAGTCAGAAGACGGCACTGGTAAAGCAGCGCCGTGTCCTCTGCGGTAAGTCCGGCGGCATAGGCGCCGGAATCGGAGAACAGCGTCAGACAGCCGGTGTCGAAACCCTGCGCGATGAACCGTTTGCCAGCAAGCCTCGGAATCATGAGGTCATCGGCCAGCACGTTAACGGAATCGGCCGTAGTGCTCACGATGCGCACTAGCAAAGTGCCGATGCCGCAATGCACCTGCTGCGTTTCGCCGACGATGTGACCGTTGGTCGTGACCGTTTCGATCACCCACGGCGGCTTCTCCGTAGGCTTAGGCGCCGTCTGCCGGTACACGGCCCAGCCAGCCGCCGGCTTCGGAATATGGTCGAGAATCGTGTCGGTCAACGTCATGATCGACGTCATTCAGACCACCTCCACGGCGGCACGCGCCACGTATTCCGCAAGCTTCGGCAATTCTTCCTCGCCATGCTCGTAGAATCGGTGCGTTCCACCGCCCTTCGCGGTGCCGAAGAACGCGATGTTCGCGAGCGAACCCGCTCCGCCCTTGGTGGGGCCGATCTCGGCGGAAATGCGTCCGGGCGTCTCGCTCACCGTGTAGGTGATCGGGATACGCCTGAATGCGGCATTGCCGGAACCGTTCAGGTCGTCGCGAATCGAGTTCTTGACGTTCTGCGCGCCCTTCTTCACCGAAGCGGAGATCAAAGCGCGGCGAGCCACTCCCCTGGCGAGCAGCGCATCACCGAAGGCCGTCAACTGCGAAGCGTCGAACAGTCCGCCCATGAGTCCTCCTTCACATTCCAACGGCAGGCGGTGGCGTGCGTCTTCTCGCTTTGAGGTGAGACGAGCCTGAACCGCCTGCCGACGAGCAGCGGATTAGCGGATTCCGTGACTTCCACCACGTCACCGGCGCGAAGGCCCGGAGTGCCATATGGAAAATGCACGTACAAAGACCAGACCAACGAGACGGCGCCCATCGCCTGCGCCGCACTGCCTTCCACGTTCTCCGACGCAAGGCCACCGGAGGTCTGCACCTTGCAGCTGCCTTCGTACACATGTTCGGTGCCTGTTGTCGACAGTCCGGTGTCCGGATCCGTCACGGATTCGCCCGGGCGCGTGACGGTGCATCGGTCGGTCATCAGGCATTCCGCGTTGGCTCTGGCCTTTGCGAGAAAGGATGCACTGATTCTCATCGGAACACTCCAATCGAACTGACGTTCGCACCGAAGCGATTGCGCAGGCTGCGTCTGGTCGCTTCCGGCAATTCGGTCGCGTCGATCTGGGTGCCATCATGCGTATATCCGACCTGCGCGTCATCAAGCCTCTCGTAGGCGATGCCGGAGTGGGCGCCGGGGCCACCATCCGCGAGCTGATGTAATCCGGCGGCGACATACGAGCAGACCAGTCTGACGATGTCGGCCGGTATCGGATCCCAGCCGCCGCGGAAGGTGACCGTCACGGTCGACGGTATGCCGCCGAAGGTGCTCCATGGCTCCTCCCGATAGAGAGAGGAGCCGAAGAGTTTCCAATCATCGATGGACTGCCCGTCCACGAGTACCTTGGACACGTCGCGCACCGCTCGGCATGGCAGATCGAGTTTCCTGGACTGTTCGCCTGGCAGGTCCACTGTCCATTCGCCGAGCGTGATCGGACACCCGGCAGCCGAGCGGACGGCTTCGGAGACCGAGTCGAGCAGACTGAATGCCGTCTGCTCGTCGGTCACTTCGATGCCGTTACGCTTCAGGTCGTCCAGGGTGGCCAGTGCGGTCATTTCAGCCTCCAATCATCGGACTCGACTACTTGCCACTCTTCTTGCCTGCAGCAGCCTCTTCACCATCGCTGTTTTCGGTAGTATCGCTCACGACGGAGGCCGTCGCAGCCTGCATGGAACGACCGGTGGAGGTGGAGAGGTTCAGTGTGATCTTGGTCAGGCACTCTGGACGGATGACCTTGGCGCCGTACAGGTCGAGGCCGCGCACCATGTCGGCGAAGTCGGTCTGCATGCGCATCGCCTCCACCTTGCTGACCTGCTGCGCGAAGGTCACGGCCGCGTTCGTGCCGGCGAGAATGGACTGGGTGTCCGGACTGGCGGACTTGCGCGGCACATTGTTGGACTTCACTACGGTGAAGCCGCGCACCTGTCCGACCACGCCGTTAAGCAGAGTATTATGGCCCGCTTCGGTGCCTTCGATGAAGCGGGAGTCCTGCAGCAGCAAGGCGTAGAAGTCTGGGCTGACGACAAGCCAGCGGCCCTCGTCGGGCACGTTCTGCACATCGAGCTTGCGTCCGGCTTCCACGACGGCGAGATACGCGTCTGCAGGGGTGCCGACGGCCACGGTCTTCGCCGGAGTGCTGACGGCCGCGTCCATGAGATTGGAGATGTAGTTCTCCACGTTCTTCATCATGTTGTAGGCGGCGGAATTTGTGAACTTTCCGGTCAGATCGGCCTTGGCCTGAGTCTTGTCGAGGTCATTGACCTTGAAAGCGAAATAGTCGGACTTGTCGATCTTGAGCACGGCGGCTTCCTTATCCGTGACGTCATCGACGGTAATCGCTTTGCCGCGCACGTACTCGTGCACTGTCACATCGTTGTATCCGGTGATGTGCACGGTGTCACCGGCCTCACGGATGTCGCCCTCGTAATCGCGGTTGCACAGGCTCGGGAAGACGAGCTTCGCGCGCAGGGCTTCGAGGATGGCGGCGGACCATACCTCGGGGATGAAATTGGTGATTGCCATTGCTGGCCTCCTTACTTACTGCGGCCTGCGAGCAGATCATTCAAACGGCCCTTGCGGCGCGCCTCGTCAATCTGCTTCGGGGTCATGTTCTTCAGATCGTCCCTGGTAAGCTGTCCCGTCTGATGATCGCCATCGCGGACGCCCGACGGTGGGATGATTCCCGCCAGGCCAGCATTGTTCCCGCCTTGCGCGAGATACGGGTGTGCCGTGACCAGGGCGTCGATCTTCTCGCCGATCGCCTGCTGGTCGTATCCTCCCTGATCGTCCGCGGTCAGGTCGGAGAAGTCGATGAGCTTCAATGCGTCGCTTGGATTGATGAGCTTGCCGGTCGCCGCGGCGGTGACGTTCGCCTGGAGCACCCGCTTCTGCAGACCGGCGATGGTAGCCTGCGCGGAGTCGAATTCCTTGCCGCGCTGCTCCCAGTCGGCCACCTGCTTCTCAAGGTCGTCCACTCGGTCGGCCTTCTCACGGGCGGCCTTGAGCTTCGCTTCGAGGTCGGTGTTGACCTTCTTCTGGCCGAGGAACTTGTCGTGCCAGTCGATTGGCGGCTCCTGTGCGCCCTGGGCATTGGTGTTCGGATCCTGCTGCTGTCCATCTGACATGGTGTTTCCTTTCATTCGGTGTATTTTTCGCCGTTGCTGGAGAGCCACCGGCGATACGAGTTCTCGGCCTTTGCCAACACGTCCGGCGTGACCGGCTTGCCAGACTGGTAGGGATTGCGGCCGTCCAAAGCTGCCTCATAGCGGAGCCGCGCATTGAGCAGACGCTTCTGCGCCGCGGTCAGCTCCTCATGCCGCCCTTGGCGGTAGTCGTTGTTGTGAAGCCATTGGCTGCGGCGAAGCTCCGGCACCCGCTCTCGCCATTTGTCCGGCAGGATGTAGCCCTCGCGTTTCAGCAGCTCGATGGTCTGCTCGCGCGGGAGGTTGAAGCTGTAGATGCCTTCCGGCGTGAGCCTGCGCCGTTGCTTCTGGCCATATTCGTATTTTCGGATCATGCGGCTCCAGCCGTATCGACTGGTGCCTTCGGATGTGGTCATACTGATGTTGCCGCGTCCGACCGGCCTCATGCCTCGGTGCGCGTTGACGACCTGGTAGATGTCGGCGCCGTCCCTGATGGCCTGCGCGTCGGAGTGGCCGAAGACCCTGTCCTGCTCCGCCTCGCTCATGCGGTTGAAGCGGTCCATCGGATCAGTGATCCAGCCTTGCTTCTCGGCCTTGTCCCTGCCCTTGCAGGGGATGGTCGTTCCATGGCATTTCGGATGCCGCAGGAAGTTCTGGCTATGCCGGAAGTATTTTCCGGCGAGGATGGCGCATCGTGGGCAGCAGTCGGGTGATTCGACGCGCACGTAGCCGACACCGGAACGCTGGGTGATGCTGACGCCCATCGCGCTGATGGATGTGTCCTCGATGGCCTGCATGGCCATCTGGCGGAGCGTCCGGCGTCCGGACCGCATGGCGTCTATCGGGTCAAGTCCTGATTTGATGGCCGACAATGTGTGCGTGACCGGAATGTCGAAATATGATTCGAGGTCGATGCCGCTCGGCGCGAAACCTGCCCCGAAGGCGAGTGGATTCGCGATGCCGCCATCGGGACGCACGTAATCGCCCTGTTCTGCGAGCATCAACGTGGACGAGTCCATCGCATCGCTCGCCGCACGCGTCTGCAGGGCGGCGAAGAGCGTGATGAAATCGACGTTCGTCCGATTCCAACTGTCACGCACCCGCAGCGGATCCACGCCCTTCCATGCCTTGTCCGCCGCCCTCACGGCCAGCAGGCATAGTCTGGCCAAAGTGTTCCGGCTATCCGACAGGCTCTCCAGCGTCACCGTCATCAGATGCACCTCCGACCTTTAGGCTGCGTGCTATCTCGGCCATCTCAGGGTCATGGCTCTCGTCATCCACCATGCGCATGATGCGTTTGATGTCTTCCGGGCTCTGGCCCATCTGCTCGGCTATCCACTGCAATGGATAGCCGAGCTGCTTGTATTTGAGCATCGCGTCGGCCATCAATGCCTCGCTGCGGTATTGCGGTGTGGCGAACACGACCTTCGAATCATCGAGGATCCGGGCGGATTCCTCGTCGTCCTCGAGCATCATGGCCATCTCGCACAGTTCGCGCACCGGCTGGCGCATGAAGCTGATGCGCTCCAGCGTCTTGCTCACCAATCCAGCTTCGGCGACCTCGTAGCCGGTGGCCGGCACCTCGGCGTTCGTCAGCAGGTAATGCCCGGGCGTACGGGTTTCGGCCGCGATGTGCTCGACGGCCTTCTGGATGATCGGCAGGAAAGCCTGCAGGTTGCTGGCGGTCCACTCGCCAATCGACACATTATCGCCGGTGATCTGCATGATGCGCTCCATGACCTGCTTGTCCAGGTTCGCCGGGCGTTCGCCTACCTGCTCGCCGGTAACCTTATCGAAGACCGGCTCGGACAGCGAATCACCGCCGAGGATCACCCTCGCGGGCATGGACGCGAAATCCAAGGCGTTGAGCGTATACGCCCAGCAGACGTTGACGGCGTCCTGCATCGATTCGACCTGCTCCACATCACTGATCGGCAGATCGTCCAAAAGCATCTGATTGCGGAATTCAACCAACGGGACTCGACCGAGAGGATTCACGCGCGCGGAGTCCGGCACGAACCGCCAGCCCTCCACGCCGGGCGGCAGACGATTCCTCTCATCGTCGCCGCCCGCACGCACCCGCACCACATCGAAGACCATGTCCGGCAGCAGCAAAGTGCCGAACTCGTGCTCCTCGTCGTATCGGACCAGCAGCCCCGCATCGACCTCGCCAGTGAGCGGGTCGTAGTGCACTGCCGCGCTGTCCGGATGCTCGAAGCTGATGCGCGCCCTGCCGTCCGGCATCGACGTGACCAGACCGAACGCACGTCCGGTCGTGGTCATCATCAGCGCCGTCTCCTGCAGTTTGCGGTCGCAGTCGTTCCGTTCCCACACCCGCATCACATGCGAATCCAATTCGCGATCGTCATACGGAATGAATCCCCTGAAATGGATGCGTTCGACCGGTGCCTGCGCGACCGGCAGACACCAGTTGTCGGCGAAGCCGCTGAACCGGTCGGCCATGTAGCGTTTGAACTCGTCGGACGCGAACTTCAAGGTGCCGCGTTTGCCGCGAACATAATCCGTATGCTTCCTGATGTCCGGCCGACGGTTCTCGATCTTTAGAGCGAGCAGATTCGCCATGCGATTCACGTCATCGGCGGTACGAATCATCTCTAGAACCCCCTCGTGGTGGAGCCTGTAAGCAGGTACGCCTTGCGTTTCCTGCCCCAGCCAGCGGCGCGCGCGTCGCAAGCCGCCTCATGGGCGAGCACGCTTGTCACGGCCGCATCGATTTTCCTTGTCTGCTTCGGTTTGCCCAAACCGTAACGCTCGCCCGATTTGGCGAATCTGCGCGCGTTGCGCATGTGCGTGATGGTGATCGGACACCCGTCATGCGTGATCGCATGATGCTGCAGGTCGGATTCGAAGCGTTTCAACGCCTCCCAAACCGCGGTGATGCGGCTCGACCCGCTCATCGCCCAGGGAATGAATTTCTTCGGGCCGTATCTCGTGTCCCACGCCTCGATCTGCGATTCCCACGACACCTCGTCGCGGAAACCCGGATCGCAATAGGCGCGAATAACCTTGTATCGTTCGTTGAGCTCGTCCATGGCGGCATTGACCTCGCTGCGAGGAATGCGCCCTCCCCACGTTTTAGGATTCCAAATCGTCGGACGGCGATCCTCGCCGTACCGTGGCGTGAAGATAAAACCCTCGCGCGTCTCGGCCTTGATGCACGTCCAATCGTCGTTCTCAGATCCGTCGAATCCAAGACACACCTCGGTGCCTTTCGGCGGGTTCTCAAGCCAAAGCTCATGTTCCTGCATAGCAGCTCTCCCAGAGTCCATCATCGAGCCATGCTCCACCGCCCTGCACCATTCGGTTGCCGAAGAAGCGTTCCGCCTGCGCGGGATCCTTCTCCATCAGCGCCTCAGCCTCCGCCTCGACGGAATCCAAAGGCACCCACGGGCTTCCGGCGTAGACCCATTCGAGGATCCGGCGACGTTCGCGCCGGTTGTTGAAGCTGTATGGCGTGCCGTCCTTGTGCCGCAGGTCCGGGTTCAAATCGGGGTTGCGGTAGAAGATCCAAACATCTGATGCCGATGTCTCGAACTGCTGTTGCGCGTAGGAGTTCTCGCCGGGATCGTATGCGTTTGTCCAGAAGTGCGTGCGCCCACCCATACCAGCCGCGCCACGGCGTTGCGTGTCGGCAACGTCGAGCATGCCATTCGACTTGGTGTACAGGCCGGCCTCGTCCTGCTCGGCATCCGAAATTGGATTGCCCAGGCGTGAAGTCGCCGAGGCCGTCACCACATCGATGCGGTCTAGGTCAAGATCGTCATCGTCCAGATTGATTCCAGGACGCAGGATGCGGATGAACCCCTCGCGCACCTTGAGCAGCTGCTTCAATGGTCCAAGCCGGATCATCGCGACCAACGGCCGGTAGGCGTTGCGCACCTGGTCCTCGGAGTTCGCGGTCAGCTGTATCAGCGGCGATGGATGGCGCATGCCCTTCGGCTCGCCCGGATTGTAATGGTAGACCCATCCGCAAGGGCAGCCGTTGTCGGAGCAGCGGTACACGTCGCCGGGCTTCGCCCAACCGGCGAACACGACCGGACCGCAGGCTTCGAGGATGGCGCATGAGGCTTCGGTCGGCCCCTTGCCTGTCTTCTGCGGGCCAATGCAGCCGGTCAGACGGTATTGGAAGGCTTGGTTGAGAACCAGTGGATTGTCCACCGTGACCTCTTCGGGCGGGATGAATTCCGCGCCCTCGCGCACCCTCCAGCGGTGTGCGGCGTACCAGAACTGCCAATCTGACCAGCAGAAGGGCTTGCCGCGGAGAATACCGTCCGGCTGGCGCACGTGACGCCGAACCCACGCATCCTGCAGGTCTGCGAGCGTCGGGAAGTCGATGATCCAATCGTCGGCCATGTCACGCCCTCAAACGGCGCGGGAACTGCACGATCTTGGTGTCCATGCCGCTCTCGGATGCCTCCGCGTCCGCGGCCGGCACCTCGTGGGCGGCCATGTCGACGTTGTCCTCGGAGATCTTCCAGCCGAGCGCCTGCAATCCGGCCTCGGACAGGCCTATCCGGTCCTCGAGCCTGATCTTCACAGCCACGTCAGCCGCCTTGGCCGACGGGCTCTCGCACACCACGCATTCGCGGACATACGAGGCGATCTGGTAATGCAGATACTTCAGCTGTGGCTGTTTCCACGCGCGCGCCTGCGGCAGCCGCCACAACTGCCCCCACAGCTCAGACTCACGCTCGTTCCACGATTCCGAACCGGCCCTATCCTCGACCCATTCCTGCGAGTCCTTGTCGAAATCACGGAGCACATACGGCGGAAGTGGGAACTTCGGCGGACGGCCCTTGTATTCGGTGTTCGGCAGGCTGCGCAGGGTGTATCCCCTGCGTTCGCTGGCACCGCTCGACGGATCTGGCATCGGGCCAGACCTGACGCGTTTTCCTCCTCTTGGCATGGCTCCTCCATCGTCGGACGGCCTTGCGCCGTTCCTTCGCTGTGGGATGCAGGGCCTTTCGCCCGCCCCCTCTGAAACTTTTGAACTCTCCGCACCTCGGAGACAGCTCTCCGGCGGTTCTGCTACCCAAACTGTTAGGGGGTATCCCCGTGGGTGTTTTGATGGTTTGCTTCCGTTTGTTTTGCAACGGTTTTTTGTTTGACTTGCTTGTTGCTGCGATGAGTCGCGAATCGAATCGAGAAGACTTGGTCGTTTTCGTCTTTCGTGCCGTTCGACGTGAGCGGCTGGCGTCGTTGGCTCGGCTTCGATGAAATGTTTTGTTTTGGTGCCGAAGCCTGTGTGTGTCAGCTGAGGTTTTGTCTGTTGTTGAAGCCTGAAGGTTTCGTCCTTGCGGTCTTGCTGTCGTGGCAGCGCTTGCACAGGCCGCGCATGCGTTGCGGGTCGTTGGGGTCCAGGCCTGCTTCGACGAGCTCGATGCGTTCGATCGGCCAATGGTCGGCTATGGTGCTGGGGGCGCCGCATAGGCCATGGTGCCTTCCGCATCCGTCCGGCCCGTCGCCGGGACAGACGCACCGCGGATCCCTTGCCAGCACGCGGGCGCGTGCGAGGCGATGCGCTTTCGACGTGTATGGATTGCGGCCTCGTGTCCGGCGCTTGTCTTTGGCTTTCCTACATTCGTCGCACAGCGAGCCGGAGGAGACCAGGTGTGGGCAACCGGAGGTGGAGCATACCTTGTACATCAATCCCCCACATCGGTAAGAAGTGTCCGGCATGTCTGGGGTACGTCTCCCGCGAAGGTCCCCCAGCTGGCCACCCCCGATTCATGGGCTACCGACACAACGGGTGTCGCCGCCATGGTCGACGTCCTTCGGTGCGACGGCTCCAAGGGTTGCTAGTGGCTCCATGCCGGACAGAGTTGATTATAGCGAATGCAGCTGGATATGAAAAATGGTCCAACCATCTCTGGCGAACCATTTTACAAACATACGACAGTATAGCATTTTAATTGTGACAGTCAAGCATGGCTGTTATTTCTCCGAGGTTGAACACGTACTCTCCTTTGTGTTTTGTCGGCGTGGCGTGGAGTTTGCCTCTGGTGAGCCATTGGCGGATCTGGTCGCTGGTGCAGTGGATGTCCATTTTGGCGAGGTAGCGTGCGACTTCGACTGGTTTTCCGGTGTATTCGAGTTGCCAGAGTTTGTTGTCGCGTTCGGCTTTGATGGCTTGGACTCCGCCTTGCCATTTGCAGGCTGGGCATGTCCATGTTTCGGCTTGTGGCGTGCTGGTGGCTTGGTGGCCGCATTTCGGGCAGGTGCCGATGATGACCATGGCTTCTTCCGGCGTCAGTGCTTGTTCGTTGCGTCGGATGATGTGTTCCAGGGCGGCGTAGTCGTCTGCTGCGGTTGGCATGTTCAACGTCGTGTGCCGGTTGCTGATGATGGCATACCATGCTTTACGCCAATCGTATGCGGCGTATGCGGCGCGTATTTTGCCTGCCTGTTCAGCCAACCATGCCTCGCTGTCTGCGATGAGGTCCTGCGCATGGGTATCGATGGGCAGTGGCGCGGTGCCTTTGTTCGGCGTGTGTGCCGGGGTGCCGATGTGCGCCTGACGGAGCATGATGCTGCGCAGGGTCGGTAGCTGGATGTGTCCGAGCTGGTAAATCATGGCCCAGTAGTCGGCGGTGCATTTGGCGCAGAGCGTGCCGCTGACGGGTTTGCCGCAGTGCTGGCAGTCGGTCAAAGTCGGGTCTCCTTGTCGTGCTGGTGGATGATCGCGGCGACTTCCGCTTTCGGCACTTGCGGCACGAGCGGCGCGATTTCGTCGAGCGCATAGCCGGCCTGATGCCATTTGACGATCATGTCCATGAGGGTTTTCTTGACTTTCATTTCGTTTCCTTCTTTGTTTTGACTGTGAATGCGGCCAGTCCGGTATCGGCATGGAACACCTTGACCGGTTCGCCAGTCCTCAAGGACATGGCCTGCGCGTAGTCGCCAGCATCGTCGATGTCCTCGAACGTTCTGACGCCTTGCCGGGTGACGACGTTGTAGCTCATCTTGCCGGCTCCTTGTCCGCGCCGCTCACATGGTCCCAGTCGCATGACAGGCCGCCCCTCTGGTAGCCCGCGTAGACGACGCAGACCACTTGCCTCGTGTCGGACAGTGTGACGATGCATTCCTTGATGTCGTCGCTGGACCTTTTGGAGCATGTGGTGCCGGTGGCGGCGATGGCGTGGGCTGGGGCCGACGTCTTGGACGCGCTTCCGCATCCCGCGAGCGCGAGGAGGAATACCGGTGTGAGCAGGAGCATGGTGATGGCGGCAAGGCCGATGCCGGCGAGCGCGAGTGGTTTGCGTTTTCTCATTTCGAGTGTTTCCTTCCTTGTCTGGCGGTTGACGTTGTCACTCATTTTTGGACTCCTTAACTGATTGTGAATATGATGATCGGGGCGACGCACAGGCAGACGGTCAGCACGATGCCGAACAGGATTTCAAACGGGTTGTGTTTCATTCGATGGTCTCCTTGTATGGGTTTTCGCTTGTATATTGCGGGAAATCGCATTCCTGGTCTTTCCACCCTGCGGCGTAGCCTTCCTGCCATGCCTTGCGGCGCTCGTGTTCCAACCATTCCAAGCTGTACATGGTTTCCGGTTTATCGTGTTTCATGATTTCTCCTTGTTGAGTCGTTTCGCCATCTGGCAGGCTCGTTGGTCTGGCGTGGCGGTTTCCTTGTCGCGTCCGAGCGCCTGTAGCACGTGTTCGCACTGCCACGTGTGTATGTGTCGTTTCGACGGTGGGATGCCGCTCATGTTGGCGCGGCGTTGGTACCAGCCTTTCCAGAGTCGTGTCCAGTCGTTGACGGAGCGTGTTTCGTTTTGGTGGCGGTCCGCGAATGCGAGCCATGCGGATTCGAGATCGAGGTTCGGATATTCCACGGCCAGCGTCTTGTCGGTTTTGCCGCACTCCCGTGATTCGCCGAAATCCTTCACCCCGATTTCTTTGGAGAAAGAAGAAGAATATTCTTCTTTCTCTTTCTTATCGGGTACGGGTACGGGAACGGGGCATGAGTTTGCCATCGACTTGCCATCGACTTGCCATGCGTTTGCCATAGGTTTGCCATGGCATTTGCCATCGGTTTTGCCATTTTTGCCATTTTCGTCAACGGTTTTCCGGCTCCAACGACGGTCCGCACCCCTCTTGCCCGCTTCGCTCCGCTTCCGGCGCAGAGCGTCCACTTCCTCCCCGTCCGGCTGATAGTCGCTCCAATCATGGAACCAATAGCCATCCCGTTCATCGTCACGCTCCCACAATCCAACATCACACAGTTCACGCACGGAATCATCGGAGCCACGGAACATCGGCACCATGCGGGCGGGAATGAACCCGCCCGTCAATTGCTGCGCCGACCATGAGCCGGAACGGAGCCACAATGCGGTGGCCCCGTCCGACAGCATCGCGGTCTTCGGGTTCGAGAAGAACGAATCATCCACCTTGAACCACATCGCCCGTCAATCCTCTCCTCTTGTGATTCCGTTATGTTCCATCCAGATGGCCTCCTGCCGTGGCGTGGTGCAAGGCAGGCCGTCGAAGTTGAGGTTCGCCCAACCGCTGCCGACGTGCGGCTTGGCCATGATGCCCAATGCTTCCGCGATCTCCACCAAGTCCGGTGGCGGTGTGAGAAGAATCCCGACATCTTCCATCACATGCTCCCGAATCGCTTGTAGAATTCGTCGTCGGCCATGCCATACAGCGGATCCATGCCAGTCGGCTTGCGCGCGGCCAGCCTGTATCCGCAGTACGGGCAGGTCACGTAATATGTGCCGACAACCTCTCCGCAGTGGGCGCATTCCACATACTTGATCGTCTTGCTCATTCGCTTACCGCCTTCCGTGCGATTTCGAGCATTTCCCGAGCGTCCCTGATGTAATTGGCTCGCATCTCCGGCTCGGCCAGAGTCCAGAAGCAGTCCTCACTGGGCATGACGTCTTCCCAGGCTGGCGCCATGTCCCACCACAACAGTTTTTTCGCCACGGCCTCCACCTCGGCATCAGTTGGTGGAGCGGAACGTCCGGCCATGTACGCTGTACCGGCAAGCTCCCGAACCGTCTGAAAAGTCAAATCATCATCCATGCCACGCTCGTAAGCGTTGGCCTCGTCAAGCATGATGCTCAATTAGTCCTCTTTCCGTTCGCTTTGACCATTGCCCAGAGGATTTCGCTTGCCGGACGCCTCCGGTATGACAGGTCGTTGTATGACTGCACGTGGCCGAGAATCAGTTTCGAGCCGGTCGAATCGGGGGTAAGGATCGCGTTCACGCGCTCGGGCACCATCTTCTGCCATACGATCTCGTCGCACAGTTCCTTCGTGCAGACCAGGTAATTCTGATCGCCGTAGAACGTCAGGCCGTTGCCGCTCGTGAAGTCAGCCATGCATGACTTGACCTCGTAGAATCCGAAGCAGCCTTTCTCCACGCTTGCGGGCACTGGCTCGCCGTTGATATTCCACGGTTTGAAGCCCACGTAGTCCACTCGCCTATCGTCAGGCGTACCGCGGTCGAAGTTGACCTCGCTCGCCCAAAACGCGGTCTGATTCTTCAATCTCTTCTCGACCAGCTTGGACAGCATGGCGGTGGTATCAGTCCTGCTCATTCCGTGTCCTTCCAATGGTTTTCACGCCAGTCGGCGATTCTCTGACGGTCTTCGTCGGACAACCCCGCATGGCATTTGTGCATGATGTGACCGAGCGCGAAAGTGTAACCACGGCTCCAAGCCCCCGGACGGTCATGCGTGTAATGGTGTTCCAGGAGGAAACGGCAGTAATCATGCAGTTCGTCAATCGTCATTTCGCATCCTCGATTGGCTTGGTCTCCTTGTCGAATTTCGGGGAGAATATCGAGTCGGCATTGCCTAGCATCTCCCTGCAATGCTTGTATGCCTCGTCGTATGCTTCGAGACGGCCAAGAGCCACGTCATCAATCCATGGCGTGTACTGCTTGTACACCAGTTCCTCACGAGCCTCACGACCCTTCTCGCTGAGCCAATGAGCGAACTCGTACAGGGCTTCGTCACGATCTTTTGACATCATTCCTCGCTTTGATTAGGCACCTCGGACGGCATGGAGCCGGAATAGCCGAGCATGGAACGGCAAAGCTCTAGCATTTCGTGGAATGCGTTAACTTGGCCGTCATAGAAGTCTCGGTCGCTCTTTCTGCGGACATCGAATCTGGAAAGTCCGGCTTCATGACAGCGACTTTTCGCCCAGTCGATGATCTCGTTGAGCGTCTTGTCTTTTTCACTCACGTTCGTAGCCATGGTTAGTGTTCTTCCTCTTCGATTCTGATGGTGATGTGGTAGACGCCTTTTTCGACGCTTGGCTCGCCTAGCCGGTAGTCGGGGCCTATCACATAGTCGGCGTTGTCGTCGGGCCAGTAGCCTGACTGGGTGATGCCGTCGAGTATCGCCTTGACCATGGGTGCAGCGTTTTCGGGGTCGAAGCGTCCGTGGGTCAGTGGGTGGATGATGGCGGTCACGTGCACCGGCCAATGCTCGGGCTTTTGGAGCTTGCCGCCGTTGATTAGGTTTCGGAAGGTGAGCAGGCTCATCGTCTTGACCAGCTTCTTCCTCCGGTAGGGCACCGCCCAGCTGCGGCTTCGGCGGTTCTGTGTCCACCACAGTGGCTTGCTGATGGCGAGGTCAATGTCATGCCGCATGGTCGGCCTCCTGTTCTTCGGCTTCGATTTCGCATTCGGGGCATGGGATGGGGCGCGCCGGATACAGCGCGCACCCATGCCTGGGACATACCGGTTCGACGTCCGGCGGTTCGATCCATTCCATCAGAATTCAGGCTCTACTGGCGCAGCCCACGGGTCGGCTCCCTGCGACTGCTGTTGTGCCTGCTGCGGCTGCTGATAGCCGCCACCATTGGCGTTGCCGCCCTGGTATCCGCCTGACTGCATCTTCTGCACCTGAGCCGTCGCATAACGCAGGGACGGGCCGATCTCGTCAACCTGCAGTTCCATGACGGTTCTGTTGGTGCCGTCCTGTGCCTGGTAGGAATGCTGTTGCAGACGGCCTTGTGCGATTACGCGCATGCCCTTCGCAAGGCTCTGCGCGCAATGAGTGGCGAGGTCGCGCCATGCGGAGCAGCGCATGAACAAAGCCTGGCCGTCTTCGAACTGGTTCGTATTACGGTTCCAGGTGCGCGGGGTGGAGGCGATCGTGAAGCTGGCCACGGATGCGCCGCTGCCAGTGGTACGAATCTCCGGGTCGGCGGTCAGATTGCCGACGATCGTGATAACGGTTTCTCCGGCCATCACTCAGCCTCCTTCACGTCGGCTTCGGTATCCTCCGGCGTATCCGCTTCCATGACTTCGGCGGTCACGTCATCGGCTTCGTCGGCTTCAGTGTCATCGAGCACAGGTTGGAACACGTCGCCGTAATCAGGCGTGATGTCATCGGCGGCGACGGCGGTCTGCGCCTGCACGGTCAAAGGCAGGTACGGGGCGGCACGACGGATGGCGGTCTTCTTCGCCATGGCCTCGTAATCGGTCTTCCACGGGCCGAAATTGCCGCTCTTGCTGCGTGCCCTCGCCTGCTCGATCTCCTGACGGTTCAGCACGAGAAAGTAGTGGCCACCGTCCTTGAAATGCGCGACCATGTACACGTGGGTCAGTTCGCCGGGGTTGGCGCATGGCACGTGGTGCAGCTCCTCGTTCAGACCATACGAGTATGAGAATTCGTCTCCCTGGTGTACGGCGCGGGCGCTGATGTCCACGAGCTGGCCGCTACGTCGCGCCAAGTCGATCATGCCACGGTAGCCCATAATGAACGTGGCTTCCATTCCGCCGGATTTCTTGTTGTAGAAGGGAAGCACGTAGGCTCGTCCCAATCCATCCACGTTGGACGGTTCCAATCCGAGCGCGCTGCAGGTCATGAAGCAGGAGAGCACGCTTTGCGGCGAGCATTCCGCGAGTTTCGGCGTCTTGTTGATAGCTGACACGCACATCTGGTAGAGGCGGTCGGGGCTGATGTTGTTGCCGACGACGCTGGCGATGCGCGGCCAGCTTTTCCGCATCAGCATCTGGAGGTTCTTCTTCGGCGTCATTTCGACCATCTGTCGGCCTTGCGCCTGCTGTGCGATTGCTCCCATGATTTATTGCTCCTTTTCTTCGAGGGATTTGAATGCGAATTTGCGGTATGTTGTGGCTTTGACGACGTATTCCTTGCGGGTCGTCGGCTTGTAGGTGGCTTGCAGGTTGCCGCAGCGCACGCCCGTGTGCGAGCCGATGCGCAGGATGATCTGTTCCTGCAATTCCTTCTGCTCGTTTTTCAGGTCCTTCGCGCGGTTGGACGTGCTCTCGTATCTTGCGAGCAGGTCGTACAGGTCATCGTCGGCGCTTTCGTCCACGATGTCCGTCGTGGGTTCCGGCCACGCCTTCTGCACGTCGCCGCCGGTCAATTGCGGTGGAGTGCCAGAAGTGACGAAACGCCAGAAGTCGGCTGCGGCCTTGTCGATCGCGGCCATATCCTCCACGTCGGCCTCGAACGGGATCCCTACCGGCTCGTCGTCTCCGATGGCCACGTACACGTAGCCCCACGTCCATCCCGTTACAAGCGCGTAGAATTCGACTTGGGCGAGATAGTAGGGTGGAATTCGGAGGTTGCCTTCCTCGTCATGCCAGTCCCCCGCTCGACGGTTGCTCGCCGTTTTGATTTCGAGGATTCCAAAGCTTCCGTCCTCCCCTTGCAGGATGCCGTCAAGGGAAGCCCTCAGATAGGGCTTTTCGCGGCTGATGAATTGCTTGTCGGTGCCGTCCGTGACGAGCATTTCCGGATGATTGGCACGGAAACGCTTACGAAGCTCGTTCTCCAAGGCATTGCCGCGAATGACCGCCCACTTGTCGGAGATGTCCTCCGGTTCCACGCGGCCGGTCTTCTCAAGCCACAGCTCATACGGCGTCTTGAAGGAATTCAGGCCGAGGATCGTGCTCATGTCAGACCCGCCGACACCCGCCTTACGGCTCTTCAGCCATGCGAGATGCCGTTCCGTTTTCTTGCACTGTCGGAACCGTTCCAACGTGTAGCGTTCCGTGTCCTTGAGTGGGATGCGTTTCATTCCTTCGCCACCTTCATTTCTTGGATTTCACCGTTTAAAAAATCGATGATGAGATTGCAGATGGCGGGTGCCGACGTTTTGAGCTGGGTTTTTTCCTCTTCGTTTTCGGCTTTGATGGTGAAAACGCCATCCTTGCTGTTGAAATTGAGTCTCATTTCGCCACGTCCTTCGAGTAGTTGGCCTTCAAGTCCATGAGTTCGCCGTTGAGGAGTTTCGTGGCGAATCCGTAGACGACTTTGTCGTTGGTCTGGAACGCGGTTTTCTGCAGAGCGCTGATGGCGTCGTAGATGTAGACCAGCGCGTCCGTGATGGCGGCGCGTGTATGCTCGCGCTCTTTTTCCGGTGCCATCTCCGCAGTGGGGAGTTTCGCTGTGATGATGTCGGTTGCTGCGATTTTCGATTCGGTAACGTTGTCCGCTGTGATTTTCGATGTGGTGGTCATGGTTTCTTTCTTCTTTCCTGTTGTGGTGGTTTCCCGTGCTTTGCTGCGTGGCGAACGCCTGTCGAAGGCCGGCAGCAGTCCCTCCTTGCGGAGTTGTCCGAGAATGTTGCCGACTGTTTTCTGGCTCATGCCGAGCGCTTCGGCTGTTTCCTTGCCGTCGAACGTTTGTCCTTGGTCGATGCGTTTCCTGCAGTGCGCGAGAATGAGATCGCGTTTCGACGGTTCCGCCGGTTTCTCCGGTAGGCCCTGCGTGAGGAGTCCGGCCTTGCGTAACGCCCGCATTTCGTCGAGTTCGAGACCGGCTTCGCCTGACTCGTCGTAGATTTTTCTCAGTTCGGCGAGTTCTTCGAACGTGTATTCGTGTTTCAACGTTTTCCTTTCCTAAGTCTTTCAATGAGCGTGTGGTTGTCGCGGATGAAAGCGTCCACGTCGATTCCCCGCTGCGTGAGGGTCGGCTTGCCGGTGTCGAAGCGCGCCTTCCCGTCGCTTGTGACGTTCGGGTTGCTTTTAATCCGTGTGCCGGGATGAGCATGCCGTTTTTTCATCTCGCCACCGTCCTTCGGTATTCGTGCGCCTGCGCCCACCGTTCGGCCACGGCACGCTGGTATCTGACTTTGCGCCTGTCCTGATGGCCTTCGGGCGGTTCCACGCCGATTTTCAGATATGGCGGGCCTTTGCCTGTGCTCCGCCAGTTGGCGAGGGTGCGCACGCTCATGCCGAGCATGACGGCCAGTTCAGATGGCGTGAGCAGATCGGTCATGACCTGCCATCCCGAATGTCGCCCATCGGGTCGATGTGGAGGCCTTCGAGCATTTCCACGGTGTCACTGCCGCCGCCGCGTTCGATATGCCTTTTGAGCGCAATGTCGATGGCCTGACATGCGATTCGTGCGGCAAGCGCGGTGAGTTCGCCGAGTCCGTCGCCGGGCAGGTTGACGCTGTACATCTGGTCTTCGGATGCGCCTAGCGGCATGATGAATGTGCCGATGGTCGAGCGGGTGTCGTTCTCATTTCCGATGCATTCGGCCGAGAGTGTGAATCTCAGCGTCCTGCTTTTCTTGCTGCTCATTGCCGTTTTCCTTTGCTTGTTGCCGTTGTGTGCCTCGTCCTGACGAGTGGATGGGGCTGAGTGGCTGGCATCGGAGTCGAACCAGTGCCGTCCTTGGATTCCCGAACGCCCCTTTGCCCGTTGGAACACAGACCTGAACGTGTTCGCGATCGGTGGCGTGGCCGACGGTGACTGGCCGTCAGGCGGACTTGAAAGGGTTTGCAAGCATCGGAATGCCTGCTTCTTGATAGTTAGAGAGAAGAAGATTTGGAATCCGTGGACGGGCGAACCGTCGCCCAGCCGAAGCCACGACAGAGTGATGTGCATGTAAACGCCGTGGCGAATTTGTTGTTTGTCGATATTCAGTTATGTGTCCCCGCCAGCCGACATGGTGAACGTGGATGTCCGCGAAAACATCCCTAATTGGTTTGTTTCGTTGGACTATCGGCTGGTGGGAAGTCTTTAATCTCGTGGGGCGAACCGCACGACCAGCCATAGGCCGGTCAGGATGTAGATTCCGGCGACGAGCCATGCCATGTGCCTGTCGGTCACATGCCATGTGAAGAGCAGTGTCATGCTGCTCACGAATCCGATGATGGCGACTGCGAACTTGACGCGGCGGAGCGTGTAGTTCGGTTTCGTGTTCTCCGCCTGTCCGCCGTCACGGTGGTGGTCATGGCTGGTCATTTGTCTGCCTCCAGTTCCTTGAGGATTCGATTGCATTCATGGCGGACGCGCTGCACCTCGGTCTTGGTGAAGTTGAAGTAGTATTGGCCGGTCGAGGTGTGGAAGCTCATTCGGGCCATCGGCCTGCCGTCCTGGGCGGTGAATGCCTGCATATCGAATCCGCCGTCGTCCATCCAGCTCATCTTGTTGCTCCGATCTTGTTGGAGAGGTTGTAGGCGATGTCTTCGATCTCCGCTGGCGTGAAGTCAGCGAGTGTGATGTCTTGGATGCCGTCCACGAGGCTGGCGCTGCCATCCTCGTGAAGGCGGATGTAGAAGCCGCTTGATGCGAGCAGCAGGCATCCGGTCTCGTGAATTGTCGGCGGTTTAGGCGGGTTCAACAGTTGTTGCTGGCACATGTTCGGCGTTCCTTTAGGCTTTGAATTGTTTGATGCTGTCGATCGGTTGAAGCAGCACCGCAGTGAATTGGAAGAGGGTCATTCCAAACATGTCGGCGATTTTTTCCAGATCGCTTACGGTGAAGTCTTTCTTGCCGGTGAGTTTCTTGTTCGCCAGCGGCCTTTCGCATCCGATCGCTTTGGCTATGTCTTCTTGCGTCATGCCCCTTCGAGCCATCTCCCCTCGGATGTTGGCTCTCATGAGTTCCGTTTCGCTTGTCACCCAACCTCCTTTCTCGTTTCGTTGCTGATTACAGATAGTACTTATTTGGATACTCTTACGAGAGTACTTAATTGATTACTTTACAAAAAGTACACAATTGGGTATTATGGAGCCATGGGAACAAGAGCTAACACTGACGTTACCGCCGGAGCGCGGAGCGTCATGGAATACTGCAAAGCACTGCAATCCATGAGCGGTATGACCGCTACGGATTTCGCCGCGAAATGTGGATTCAGCCGCAACTATTGGTTCGTCCGCGCTCGGTTCGACGCGCCCTTGACGGTATCGGACTGCGAGCGAATCGCCAAGACATGCGGGATGACATTGCGTCAGCTATTCGCAAACGCGCTGGCAGCACAGGAAGAAAAAAGAACCGCCGAAACCCTCAACAAGCTGCAGAGGGGCGACGTGGCCCTTGCGGCGTATCGGGCCGCTGGCAAGCAGGAGGCCATCAATGGAGAGGCTGGGCCGGATTACGACGAGCCTGCCTGACCTGCCGATCGACCGGCGCATGACATACGGCGCCATGCGCCGCGCCATCATCGGCCTGCCCGTCACCGTGTCCAGCGCCATCCTGCCGGACGGACTATGGGGCTGCTACGACGACGAGAATCATGTCATCCTCATAGACCGCAGGCTCACGTATACCGCGAAACGCTGCACCCTCGTGCACGAGCTGCTGCACTGGCGGCATGGAGACACCGGTTGTGCGAACGATCGTTCGAAGCAGGAACGCCGCTGCCGCACGCAGACGGCGCTCCTATTGGTCAATCCCGCCGAACTCGCACTACTCGAACGCATGTACGAGTACGAATCGCAGATCGCGAACGAACTCAACGTGACCACGCAGGTGTTGGAGGATTACCGGAGCACGCTCGCATCGGCGTAGAATCGACTGCATCCCCCTTGTTTGGCGGAAAGAGAGAAGGAACCAATGAGAATCAGACAGAACAATGCGATGCTGGTCAAGCTCAAGGCTTGGCTTGGCAAGGACGTGAAAGTGAAGTCGGCGGTCTGCTCCGGGATCGCCGTCGTATGTGTAGTGGCGTTGGCCGTCGGAGCGGTCACCTATGCCGCCAGCGTGCATTCCGCCGCGGTCAAGGAAGCCGCCGAGACGATCGAAGCCGACAATGCCGACTATTCGAAGCTGATAGACGAATACAACAAGCTTGTGGACGAATACAATTCGCTTTCGGATGATTACGATACCGCCTCGGAGACGATAGACAAGGCTGACGGCATGAAGGCCGACATAAAGAAGATGGAGGCTACGCGGGACAATTTGCAGGCGCAAATCGAATCGTTGACCGGTCAGGTTGATAACGCCAAGAGGACCAGCGCTTCCGATGGCGTGTGGCAGGTCGGCAAGGACATCGACGCCGGAACGTATCGCGCGAACGATTCCGTGACGGACCGCTGTTACTGGGAGGTCTCCGCCGGTGACGACATCGTGCAGAACGACATGCCAGGCGGTGGATATCCGCAGGTGACGGTGAGCGATGGGCAGCAGCTCAAGCTCCAGAATTGCGGCACGTTCACCAAGCAGTGACGCTCTCTTCCATTTGCCCCACATTTGTGGGGCTTTTCTTATATCGCTGCCTTATAAAAAAGAATATTAATAACTAGTACGTCTTGTATATGTATAACGTGGGTAATACCGCAGCAACGGTTTTCTGTTACTTTCGTTATATCCGTTGTATAAATTTGATTATACACTTGAGTGGTGCTATAGTTCAAAACATTAAATAAAAGCCCACGCGGTTGGTCAGAACCACGCGGGCGAGGAAAACCTAGGACGATTCTCCGTGCACCAGAATACCGCGAGGCATGGAGGGAAAGACGATGAAACCAATGGGATACAAGAACACCGACGCCTTCTACGAGCTCGCCGGTAAAGGACGCCTCGCATACCAGCGAGGTGACAACATCGGAGTCTACGCCATGGCACAACTCGTACTCGCATACATGTGCGACCAAACTTACGACTGGGACCGCGAACGCAACCAGCCGCCGGAGAAGCTGCGCAAGGTCAACGCGCCGTGCCGCTACTACACGCTCGGCTGGCGTTCATTCTCCGACGATCATGGAATGGTGATGCTCACTCCGGAGCAGGCCATGAGCGAAGACGCCGACAAAATCATGCGCAAGCGCGAACTCAACGCAAAGAAGCAATTCAGCGACGCCGCCGTATGGCTTCAGGAGCGTGGCGTGATAAAGAAGCTGGAACCCGCTTCGCTCGGCAAGAACGCCGGCTTCCTGCTGCTGCTTGGCGACGACGAGGAGAATCTGGCGGTGGAACGGTGGGCGCGCCAATGCCTCAACCTGCCGATGGTCTGGTGAGCCACGCCCATCCGTGCCCACATTTTGCCCACACTTTTCCGGTAATTGCAGTGAATTGCAGTGATTTGCAGTGATATGCGAACCGTGCGGGAACCGTTGGAAACACTGGGAAAACGGCGGAATAACAACGATATGAAAAACCGAGCGTAAAGGGTTCGAGTCCCTCATCGCCCACCTTTTGTTTCCGCAAAAATAAGCCGTTCCGCCTCTTCTGATATTCCCAACTATCTCGTGCGCGTGTCAGCAAAGTCATGACTTTTGTCAATATAGACAATTTCATGGAAACATCTTCTTCGACTGCTTCCGCAAGCAAAAAAGGCTCGGAATCGTGTGATTCCAAGCCTTTATATGAGCGCCCGACCTTGACCATGCGTGCCAAGGCAGGTAAAACGAATACGATCAGCGGCCTTTGCCGAATGCGCGCAGACGGATGCCGTTCCAGTCACCGCTGACGGTCAGCGGCGTAGCTGCATTCATGCCGGCGGTCTTCGCGGCGGACTGCACGGTGCTTGAACTTGCCGCGCCCGGGCGCCCCGGCTTCGGGGTGAGCACCCACAATGGACCATCGTCTCCAAGGACCGCATACGCATCGACGATGGTGTCAGACAGTTCGTCTTCGTCATCGCCGTCGCGCCACCAGATAATCACGCCATCAACGGCGGAATCATAGTCCTCGTCGACCAGCTCTTCACCGGTCAGCTCCTCGATCTTGGCGCGGATCGAGTCGTCCACATCATCGTCCCACAGCCATTCCTGTACCAGGTCGCCAGCGTGGAAACCGAATTCTTCAGCGTTATCAGATGCCGTTTGATTCACGTTCGTCAATATACCAACACTGCTCGAACATATACGTTACGAACCGTGGAATTGCTCACTTTGCGAGATTGTTTTTTCTTATATCTCGGAATGCGTCACTCTCCCGCGGAGCATTGCGGCAGGGATGCACCCTTGCCGTCTCGGACGGCAATCAGCGCATCGTACGCCTCCTGCAAAGTGGACACCTTCACCACGTTCAAACCTTCCGGAATATGATCCACAACGCTGGAACAATTGGATTCCGGGGCAAGGAACCAAGTTGCTCCGTCGCGTTTCGCTCCGAGCATCTTCAAACGGATGCCTCCGATTTCACCGACTTCACCTTTGTCGTTCATAGTGCCCGTTCCCGCGATGATCTTACCCCCAGAAAGTTTTTCACCGGTCACCTTGTCGATCAGACCAAGCGTGTACATCATGCCCGCCGACGGCCCGCCGATGTCGTCCACATGCATGGACACCTTCATGCCGGACACGTCATAACCATGCTCTTCCAGGAACTTTTTCGCCGCTGCGGTGGCGGAATCCTGCGATGACGTCATCTCCTTGTCGCTGGACTGCTTGTATTCCTCTGCGGTCTGTCCAACAGGAACCACCGCTTCCTGAGGCATCACCGTGGATTTTGAATCGGCCCACGCCACCAATGCCTGCGCGTTCGACACCGGGTACCCTGGCACGCCTGAAGCATTGACCGTGACCAACAGCAGTTGGCCTGAATCCTTATACGTTTTCGCACCGGAAACGGCGATGACCTGCTTGCCGGAAACCTCCCCGAGCACATTCTGTGTCGGGCCGGGCACCTGCACCACATACGCGCTGGGCATAATCAACACCAATACGCACAGTACCGCCACCAACGGCCCTGCAAGATAACGCCATGAACGCGCGGACAGCCAACCTTCCGCGCCTATCAGCCATCGTTTGACACGTCCCGGAGCGCCGCTACGTGTGTTTTTGCCGTGAATTCGTCGTGTTTCCTTCATCTTGGGCATACCTCCCATAACATAGTATGGAACCAACCAAACTTGAAAAAACGCTTAGGAAAAGGCAGGGCCGGCATGGACGAGAACGCGATCCGCCAATGGTTTATCGATTGTTTCGGACCAATTCAAGGCGAGATGGCATGGAACCAGTTTTCCAACATGCCGGAAGAGTTGCGCGACCAGTTGATGAGTCAGGATGTGAGCAAGCTTCCCAAGCCGGCCGAGGTCAGGTCGATGATGCAGGCGTTCACTGCGGGCGGGCTCAACACTTTCGGAGACATCCAGCACATCACCGAGGAAGGTCCAATCAACGTCAAACTGGCGAAATCATTGGCATTGCAGCAGGCCAATGGCGAAGGATCGGAAACCAGTGTGAGCGCGGAGTACGGCGAGATGGCCCGGCGAGCCATCAGCGAGGCGAATCTGTGGCTTGACACCGCTTGCGAATTCAACCCCGCGCAAGGCGAAACGCAGGTGCTTACCCGCGCAGGCTGGGTGGAAGGATGCATCGATTCCTGGGCGCAGTTTGCATCCCCGATTGCCGAGTCGATGAGCGACGCTCTGGCTTCGATTTTGTCACAGCGTTTCGGCGATTCCGAATTCCATACGGAAATTTCCGGCATTTTCGCTGGTCCGGTGCAGATTCCGATTCCCGATGATATGAAAGATCCGGCAAAACTCATGCGTTTCGTCGGCAATACGTCGTTCGCCATGCAGCTGGGACGTGCCGCCGGCGATTTGTCGCATGAGGTGCGCGGCAGTTTCGACCAAAGCATTTCGTTGCTGAAGAATCCGGCTGGAGGCCTGATCGTGCAGAATGTCGTCGAATATGCGAAATCCTTGGAAATCGACGTGAACGAAGTAATGAGCTATCTTGCACTGCAAGAGCTCGCCCATTCGCGCCTGTACGCTTCCGTGCCGTGGCTGATGCCACGCTTCGAGGCGCTGTTGGGCAAGTATGCCCGTGGCACCAGCATCGATTTGGACGCCATGGAGGAGCAGATCCGCGATGCGCAGTCCGTCGACCCGGATTCCATGGCCGACGCGGTGAACATCACCAAGGTGGCGTTCCCTGACACGCCTGAACAACAGCAGGCCATGAAATCGCTGGAGAATCTGCTCGCCTTGGTAGAGGGTTGGGTAGACACCGTAGTGTGGCGCGCCGGCATGGCTCATATTCCGCATATCGAACAGCTTCGTGAGATGCTCCGCCGCGAGCGCGCCATCGGAGGTCCTGCGGAACGCACCTTCGAAAGCCTGATCGGCTTGCAATTACGCCCGAAGCGCATGCGTGAAGCGGCCGCATTGTGGGATAACATCTGCGCTACGGAAGGCGCGCAGGCACGAGACGCGAAATGGTCACATCCCGATCTACTGCCGCAACTGCCGAATGATGACGATGACAACACCTCACAGTCGCAGAACAACGGATCGTCGGAAAACACGGAAAATACGACGTTCGCCGCTTCCAATGCCACCGATATGGCGTCGCAGCCCCTTGGCGACGCCGATGGCATGACCATCGATTGGGATGCCGAACTCAGCAAGCTGCTTGACGAGGAAGAGCACAAGGGCGGCGAATCCGATACCAATGGCAGCGACTCTGACGATTCCGCAGAATCCGGCAGCAACAACGATACCGACGCCGAGTAATCGCGCTATTCCGTTAGCAGTATCAGCGGAAAAAGCGCGACACCCGTCGTGCCCTTTCACCCTCATTGCCTTCACGGGTACGCGCATATGAGACGTCAAGCGTGTCTTCGGCGCGCGTCACGGCCACATACATGAGCCGGCGTTCCTCCTCAAGCACGTCGTCATCCTGCGGCAACCCATACGGTATGAGTCCTTCCGAGCAGCCGATAAGGAACACGTGCTTGAATTCCAAACCTTTGGACGCGTGGATAGTGGAAATGGTCACGCCGCTCAGATCCGCGCCGACGCCCAATGCCTCCAACATGGCCAGTCTGGTCTGCGTGTCGTCGGAAAGTGCGGAATTCTGCCATCCGCTATCCCTGCGCACGCGATATCTCAAATGCTGTTCGGCCAATGCCTTGCACAGGATTTTCTGCTGCGCGTTGACTCTGGTGAGAATCGCGCAATCGGCCGGCGACTCCCCCGCATCCACCAGTTTGCGGATGCGCGCCGCCACACCTTGCGCTTCCTCCCAATCGCTGCCATATATGGTTTCCACGACCCTCCGTCCTTTGCTCCTTTCAGAGCTGAGCTTCAGATAATCGGCCCGCTGCGGCGATGCCGCAAGCACACGATTGGCATAGTTGACGATCTGCGGCGTGGAACGGTAGTCGTTGTTCAGATTGATGTCAGCGGTGAGCGGACCGAATTCCGAATCGAAGTTGAGCAGACTGTAGCTACTTGCGCCCGCGAACGAGTAGATGGTCTGCGCCGGATCGCCCACCACGCAAATATTGCGGTTTGAGCCGAGCCATCGGGTGAGCAGACGGTGCTGCAATGGCGAAACGTCCTGGTACTCGTCGACGGTAAGCCATCTGATGTTGGAGCGGATAGCTGAGGCCACTTCCTCGTCGCTTTCCATCAGATGACAAACGATCAGCAGAATATCGTCGAAATCGATTTCGTTGCGGTTGGTTTTTTCTGCCTCATACGCTTTGTATACGTCTACGAATTGGCTTGGTTCGAGGCCTGATGGCGACTGTCGATGCGTTGCCGCGCAAACCCGCGCGTAATCTTCCGGTGCGATCAGTGAGATTTTGCACCAGTTGATTTCCGCTTGCAAGTTACGTATGGTGTCGTCATCCACTTGGAAGGTGGTGACGCGGCGCAGCGAGCGCTCCACCAGTTCACGTGGATTTCTGGAAATGAACGGCATCGGCCCCTCGCATACGTCCGGCCACACTTGGCGTAGCTGATGGAGGGCCGCGGAGTGGAAGGTGGCTGCTTTGACGTCGGCTGCGACATCGAGTTTCGATAGGCGGCTACGCATTTCCGCCGCCGCTTTGACGGAGAATGTGACTGCGATCGTGCTTCGTGGATTCCACGCTTTGGTGGCGCACGCATAGGCGATTCTGCGGGTAACGGTTCGCGTCTTGCCCGCGCCCGCGCCCGCGATGATGCGCACTGGACCGTCCACGGCCGTCGCGGCCGCCCTTTGCGCCTCATCCAATCCGTCAAGAATCTCTTCCGCTGTTGCACTCATACGTTCCATTGTGGCAGATTGCCGTCGCCATGTGACGATTTGCCCGCGGTTCACCTGCAGTTTTACTGGCAAGTCGGCAACGCTTCGCCCCTATTGTGTATTAAGGTTGGAATTGTGACCGAACGAAGCAAATTTATGATAGCTGCCCTGACGAGTGCGGCGATGCCGAACGCCGCCATTGCGGGCGCGCGTGCCAGCGAACAGACCAACCCGACCGACGAGGGGTACGGCGTCGACCATGCCGTGGTTCAGGATGCAGCGGGCAAGCTGTATGACGTGTTCGCATCCAACACGCCTGAAGGCCGTAAGCGTCTTGCCGGTCGCGTGCGCGCTGCGCAGACGCTCTCGCAAGCCCGCGAATTAGGCGGATTGGGTTTTGCCGTCGATAGCATAGTAGCTTTTTCAAACGGCGATTTGAAGCATTCCGCCACTGGAGATACGTCCGTGCTGGTGGCCACCCACCATGTGGGTCAGGCGCGGCCGTTGGAGCTGCTGACTTTGGATGATTGTTCCAGCGTAGGCACCGCTTTGGGCGCGATTCATCGCCTTCGTCCCGACTTCCTGCAGGAAGCGGGCTATCCGACGTTTGTCACCGGCCAGATTCGCGCTCAGCTGACCGCTTGGATCAAGCGCCTGCGTCAGGCTGGTCATGTTCCGCAGGAGATCACCACTAGTTGGGCGAATATTCTTGAGACCGACGGCCTGTGGTCGTTCTCCACTTGCCCGGTGCATGGCGGGTTGCGTGACGGCGATGTGCTTTTTTCCGGTTCGTCCATCACCGCGGTCACGAATTGGCAGGATATGCAGGTCAACGATCCTGCCCGCGATTTGGCTTGGATTTTCGCCAAGCTTGACGAGAACCACCGCAATGCCTTGCTTTCCGCATACGGTCGCATGTTGGGCAATCGTTTGGATGATCTGATTATGCTGCGGGCCAATCTGTGGCTGCAGATGGAGCAGGTCGGCGATTTTATTTCCGCTTTGAACAAGGCAGACAACGCCAAGATTATGCAATTCAAGGCGCAGGTGGAACGCCTGGCCCACCAGTTGGGTGTCGCCACAGCGAAGAATCGCGTGCAAACTGAAACGAAGCAGGAGTCCAAGGATCGCCCCCAGCGCCCGCCGAGCACAATCACCGTAGGCACGTTGCTGAACGAATCGGAGCGTCGCCGTAACGCGGCCGCACAGCAGAATGATTCCGACACGACCGGCGAACGTCATGTTGACGCTGTGGATATGGATGATTCCACTGGCGATTTCGACGCGACCGGCGATTTCGACGCGACCGGCTCCCAGCCGGTCCGCAAGACGAAGGAAATCGTCAACGACGCGACGGAAGCGTTCGTACCGGCCGGAGCCCAGCCATTACAAGCACCGTCCGGCAATACGAATGAACATGAGGCGACCTCGGTCAGCACTTTCATTCCGGAACATTCCGCAAAAGAACGGCACGAATCCATGCCGTCAAGTTCCACCATGGTAATCAGCAGGCTGGAAACGGCCGACGACAACGACGATACGAACGAGGAATCGATTCCCGCATCGCACAGCGAGGCCGCGACAGTACTCATTCCACTGTTGGAGCGAGATGAGGCGACCATGCAGAAAGCGCAGGCGCAGATCAATCAGTGGGAGGCGGAAGACGCCACCGATGAGAAGCTACGCGTAGAATAGGCGCACATAACCCGTACATACACGTGCGCATGCATTGCGCATTATCACGAAGGAGCATCCATGGATATTGAACTCGGCATTCAGAATGTGGCCCGCACCGTCACCTTCAGCACCGAACAGAGCGCCGATGAGGTCAACGCGGCCATCGCCGACGCCGTGGAGAACGGCAAGACCATCAATCTGACGGACGACAAGGGCCGTCGCATCGTGGTGCCGGCAGGCTCGCTCGGCTACGCCATCATCGGTTCCGAAACCAAGCACGCCGTCGGTTTCGGCAACCTCTGACCCGTTCGCATCACCAGATTTCAGCTTCGAACTGAAACACACGTTTTCGACGTAACAAGAAAAGCCAGACGTTCACGTCTGGCTTTTCCATTTTGGGCGATCAACTCGTTTCTGGTTTCATATCTCAATTACGCGTCGATGATTGCGTTTCGGTTTTTAATTTTCGCCTTCGACGATTCTTTGCTCAAGCGGACGCCTCGATTGATGATTTCCTGAACTGTTTCGTCGCTGGTGAGGTTCTCCCCCAGCGCGTTCGGCTTGCCTTTGCCATGCCAATCGGATCCGCCAGTCACCAGCAGGTCGTGCCGGCGCGCAATGGTGAGCAGACGTTCACGCTGTTCTGATGGATTGCCGCGATGCCACACTTCCAAACCGTCCAAGCCTTCGGTGATGAGAGATTCGATTTGCCGGTCGGTCAGTAATGTCCGATTGCGCCGAGGGTCTCCGGCGTGGGCGATAACCACCACCCCGCCCGCACCCTTGACCGCGGCCACCACGTCGTGCGTGGTCGGTGATGGCGTGGGAATGTAATATTTCGACGTTGCGCTCACCGCATCGGCGAAAGCGTCGGATCGTGTTTCATATACGCCGGCAGCCACCAATGCGTCGGCGATATGCGGCCGGCCTATCGTGGTGCGTTTGCCTTCACGCACCTGCGCGAGCACATCATCCCACGTAATCGGAAAATCCTGCGCCATCAGTTCGACCATGCGCTTGGTTCTACGCAGTCGCGCCTCGCGGGTGGACGCGAACATCTCGCTGATATCGGCGTTCAGCGGATCATATTGGAATGCGAGCATGTGCACGGATACGCTCTCATCGACGGCAGTGATTTCCGTACCGCGTAACAACGGCAATCTGACCTCCCGCGCAGCAGCCAACGCATCCTGCCAACCGGAGGTCGTGTCATGATCGGCAATCGCAACACCATGCAATCGCAATGCTCTCGCTTCCTGCAACAACGCACGCGGCGTTTCCGTACCGTCGGAAAAAACGGTATGGCAGTGAATGTCCCAACCTTCAGCGGGCGGTGCCGCAGTGCCTACGCGAATCATGTATCCATCGTAAGCTGTTTTTGGCGCGACTCGGCACAATACCGCGTAAACTAGGCGATGACAACGTTTGTATTTTGATTCAAGGATGCACGATGAGCGATTTTTCCGGCGAACAGGTTGCCGAAGCCACTCTCGACGATGATTATACGAAGCCGCGCGGTTGGCGGCATACCGCGACATGGACGTATCTAGTCATGCTGATCGCCTCGGCGGTAGCGCTGGTCGTATCGTTCGTGCTTTCCGCCGAGACACTGAAATTGGCGCGCAATCCCGGTCAGAAGCTCAGCTGTGATGTGAATGCCGTGATGTCGTGTTCCACGGTTGCGGAATCGTGGCAGGCTGAGGTTGTGAAGTTCGCCGGTTTGAGTTTCCCGAATGCGTTCTTCGGCATCGCCGCGGAATCAGTGTTCGTAACGATCGCGGTGATCGGTTTGACGAAGGTCGCCGTGCCCCGCTGGTTTGCGTTGTGCACATGGCTGGGTGGATTGGCCGCGCTGGCTTATTCGTATTGGCTGACCTCGCAGTCGTTGTTTGTGATCAACGCGCTATGCCCGTGGTGTCTGTGTCTGATGTTCTCCACCACCGTGCAGTTCATGGCGTTGTCTCATGCCACGGCGGTGGTTCAGGAGATTCCGGCCAAGCGCGAGGGCGTACGCACCTACTACCGTCTTAATTACGATCTGATGGTCGATGCCTTATGGATCGTGACATTGATTGTGATCATTCTCGTCGAAGACGGCCCCCTGCTGTTCAGTTGACGTCAAGTAACGTCCAATCAGCAGTAGGGATTCACTCGCCTACAAGAGAAGCCGACTGGAAACAGCCGGCTTCTTTCTTTTGCGTATCCGCAAATTTCAGTGTTATGCGCAAAACCTTACAGCAGTTCGATTTTGCCGACGATGGTGGCCGATCCGGTGAGTTTCACGTCGTTATCGGTCACGTCGACGCGCAGGGTGCCGCCACGCACGGTGATCGTCCAATGGTCGATGCCGGTTTTGGCACGCAACGTGATGGCGGTGGCGCACAGGCCGGTTCCGCACGACAGGGTTTCGCCGCAGCCGCGTTCGTTGACGCGCATGGTAGCGTTGCCCTCGTTGTCGCCTTCGCTTTGCTCGTCGATGCGCACGAACTCAACATTCTGGTCGCTTTCGATTCGGGGCGCGACCACCGGCTTGGTCACCAAATCAAGCTGTTCCACCGTCGGCAGGCTGGAGAACGCGTCTTCGATGACGGCCACCACATGCGGATTGCCCATGTCCACGAACGTGCCGCGTGCGGAACCGGCCGTGCCGGGAATCGTCACTTCGTATCCATCAAGATCGCCACGCTTCCATGAACCCATCTCAACCTGGAACACGTCCTTGCCAAGAGTCGGCACATCGCCAAGTGAAGTCAGAACCTTCACACCGGCACGGGTGCCGAGACGGAACGGTTCACCGCCCGGCTGACCGGCAATACCCTGCCGTTGCGCGAACAGAGTGATCGCACGCGTGCCGTTGCCGCACATCTCAGCCAACGAACCATCCGCGTTGCGGTAGTCCATGAACCAATCCGCATTGTCGGCAGCACAAACGGCAATCTGCTTGTCGTTCAAATCGGACACCGCCTGCGGATGAGTAAGGCGGATCAAGCCATCGCCACCGATACCGAAATGACGGTCGCACAGGAATCGCACTTCATCGGCGGTAGGCTCGTACGTGCCTTCGGCGTCCAGATACACCACGAAATCGTTGCCGGTGGCGTGCGCTTTGTAAACAATGCTTGGAATGCTCATACCGATTCACTCTACACGCGGTAGGCTATTGAAGAAGTTGGACGCAACACGTGTGCATTATGTTGCAGTATGTTGGCGTGCGGAACAAGGGAGGACGTATGACTTCAACGGCACCAATCGGCGTTTTCGATTCCGGTTTGGGCGGGATTTCCGTGGCGCGCGAAATCCGCCGCGATATGCCGAACGAACGCGTGCTGTATTTTGGCGATTCCGCGAACGCTCCGTACGGAACCAAATCACCTGAACAGGTACGCAAGCTGTCCGACGCCATTGTGAAACGTTTCGTGGAGCAGGGAGTGAAAGCGGTTGTCATCGCTTGCAATACCGCCACTTCCGCCGCAGCCAACGAGTTGCGCGACAAATACGACATTCCGATCATTGGCATGGAACCAGCGCTGAAGGTGGCGTGCGATCGAGGCCATGGCAATCGTCAGCGTGTCATCGTCGCAGCTACTCCCCTGACGTTGCGGGAACGCAAGTTCGCCGTGCTGATGGATCGTTTCAAAACAGACCATACGATCTTTCCGGAACCCTGCCCCGGTTTGGTGGAGATCGTTGAGCACGGCCAACTCGACGATCACGATGTTGTGATGCACACGCTGCACCAGTATTTCGACCAGTATGATTTGTCGACGATCGATTCGGTAGTGCTTGGCTGCACGCATTTCGTGTTTTACCGCGACTATTTCCGCGAACTGCTGCCCGACACAGCGGCAATCATCGACGGCAACGAAGGTACCGTGCGCCATCTTGGCGTAGTGCTCGAATCGTTGGGCAAACTCTCTCCGGAAGACGCGGACGGTGGTATCGAGCTGGCCAATTCCGACACTTCCACACAAATCGCGCAATTAGCGCAATCGCTGCTTGATCGCTGAGCGCGAATGTTCCGATAGACCGCGTAAAGTCGATTGAAACCCGCAAAAACTGCTCAACCGTTATCAGACGTACAACGACGAAGTGGCGCTGGCCAAGGAATACGAGCAGGACGGCCGCGTGCTCATCCTCGCGCCGGAAAGCCTGTACGGCCTGAACACGTTGAGCAAGTCGTTCGAAGGTTTGGAACGCATGTACCGCGCGGGCTATGCGGCAGTCGAGGCCATCCCCGCATTCCTAGAAAGCTGAAGATAACGTCCATATCCAACGCCTGCCAGCGGTTCGTTTTCAAATTGAGACATGACACGAAAATTTTATAAAACTCTCATATTATGTCCTATTGTTTTTTCGTCGACATAATCGGCGGAAAAGTCGACATTAAAGGAGAATGAAATGAAGAACAACACATTCCGGCGTCTGCTGGCCATGGCCGCGGCGGGTGCCATGCTGACGTCGATCGCCGCATGCGGATCGTCTTCCAACGATGACACAGCCTCCAACGGCTCCGATAGCACCTCGCTGATTTCAGTGAACAACAGCGAACCGCAGAACGGTCTAATTCCAAGCGACACCAACGAAATGGGCGGCGGCAGAGTTATTCGATACCTGTTCGAAGGTCTGGTGAGCTTCGACGCAAAGGGCAAGCAACATCTCGAAGTCGCCGAGAGTATCACCCCGAACGAGGATGCCACCAAGTACACAATCAAGTTGAAGAAAGGCTGGAAGTTCACCAACGGCGAGGCGGTAACCGCCCATTCCTTCGCCGACACCTGGAGTTTCGCCGCCAACGTGAAGAACGCGCAGAAGACCGCAAGCCGATTCTCCACCATCAAGGGCTATGACGAACTGCAGGATCCGAACGTCGATCCGAAGGCCACACTTTCCGGTCTTTCCACCCCGGACGACTACACGCTGGTCGTCGAGCTGAACAAGCCTGATTCCGTATTCCCGACCAAGCTCGCGCACCAATCCATGTTCCCGCTGCCAAGCGTGGCATTTAAGGACATCAAGAAGTTCGGCCAGGCTCCGATTGGCAATGGTCCGTACAAGTTCAAGTCCTGGTCCCACGACAAGAACATCATCATCGTACCAAACAGGGATTATAAGGGCAGCCGCAAGGTGTCCAACAAAGGCATCGAATACCGCGTCTATACGAATGAGGATTCCGCTTACTCCGACGTGCTGTCCGGCAACCTCGACGTGATGGATCAGATTCCACAGTCCGCGGTGAAGACCTTCCGCCAGGATTCCAGCGTGATCGCCTACAGCCAGGCAGGATCCTCATTCCAGTCCTTCGTCATTCCGGAACGTCTTGAGCATTTCGGCAACGACGAAGAAGGCCAATTGCGTCGTCAGGCCATTTCCATGGCCATCAACCGCGATCAGGTCGTCAAGAAGGTTTACAACAACACGAAGACCCCGGCCACCGATTTCACTTCACCGCTCGTCCCCGAATACGTGAAGAAACTGGAACAGAACGGCAGCAACCTGAAATACAACGCTTCCAAGGCCAAGGAACTCTGGAAGAAAGCCAATGCCATCAAGCCATGGTCCGGCAACTTCCGAATCGCCTATAACGCCGATGGCGGCCATAAGGAATGGGTCGATGCCGTGTGCAACCAGATCAAGAACACACTCGACATCGACGCCGCTGGCGAGCCGTACGCCACGTTCAGCGACGTGCGTAACCAGGTGACCAACCGCACCATCAAAACCGCGTTCCGTGCCGGCTGGATGCTGGATTACCCATCCGCTGAAGATTATCTCAATCCGCTATATGCCTCCAGCTCCGCTGACGGTCATGGTTCGAACGATGGTGATTACAAGAGCGCGGAATTCGACAAGCTCCTGAACGCCGCACTTGCCCAGACCGACGTAAAGAAGCGAACCGAGGACTTCACCAAGGCGCAGGAAGTGCTGGCCAAGGATCTTCCGGTGATTCCGCTGTGGAACGACAACGTCGCCGCCGCGTCCGCAACGAACGTGAAGAACGTATCGTTCGATTACACCAATCTGCCTACCTACAACACCATCACTAAGTGATGTTTCTGGCCGGCGGACGAACGATTCGCCGGCCATATAGGGAGCTCAAGTACAGTGGGGTTCGAATCCTTCATGGATTCGAACCCCACTGTACTTTTGTGGCTTGTTTGCCGGTTTGCCACTACAGCATCAACTCTGCACGTAGCTACCCTTCGGAGACTTCCAACCGCAGTTCATCATCTCGCTATTGAACACCATTGCGCCTTCACCATGAGCCGGAACGACGATCATACCGCCATCGCCATGATGACGGGCGACACCATCCAGCGCCGCCTTCGCAGCCTCGACCGGCTCTTCCTTGGCGTACAGAACACGATCGGAAACCTGATGCGCAGCGACTTCCTTGACGAACGCCTCACCGATGCCGGTGCAGGAGATCGCGACGGAATCGTTGTTGGCATAGGTACCACAGCCCGGCAGAGGCGAATCGCCGACGCGTCCCGGCATCTGGTTGGTGATGCCACCGGTGGAGGTGCCGGCAGCGATGTTGCCGGACGAGTCACGGGCGACAGCGCCGATGGTGCCATGCTTCTCCCATTCATCGCCGTTGGATTGCGCCTCGCGCAAGGATTCCTGACGTGCTGGAGTGATGAAATATTCACTGTCGCACAGTTCGATTCCCCACTCCTTGAGCAAATCATTACCGGGCTTGGCAAACATGACATGCTTGGTCTTTTCCTTGATGGCACGCGCTACGTTGATCGGATTCTTAGACGTGGTCAGACCGCACGCGGAACCAACCTCGCCATCGACACCAGTCATCAGGCAGGAATCCATGGATACGATGCCTTCACTCGTCAATGCAGCGCCACGACCAGCGTTGAACTCCGGAGCATCCTCCATAACACGGATAGCCGCGCACACGGCATCCTCCGCCGGAGCCCCCTGCTCCAGCAACGCATAGCCAGCTTCAAGAGCCCTGTTCAAATCCTGCTCCACCTGGGCACGACGTTCCGGCGTATCCTTTTTGCCACGATTGCCGGCACCCGCGTGAATCACCAGCAGAATCCCGTCCGGATCAGCTTGGGCGATGTGGACCGTCGACTGAGGCAGTGCAGCTTCGTTCATTGATATCTTCTCCACTCCATTTTTATTGATTATTCGCAGATATCTTACGTCGTCCTTCGATAAGAAATGACCGAACACGCAAAAATACGTCAATTAGACCGCGTAAAGTCGATTGAAACCCGCAAAAGGGACGAACGGCGAAAGGACGGGACGCATATGGCTCACAGGACGGCAATGATCGACGTCGGCGGCGGTTTCCGCGCGATCTACGGTGCGGGCGTGATGGACCGCATGCTTGAGGACGGCATCAGCGTCGACCACTGCTATGGTGTTTCCGCCGGCAGCGCCAACATGGTTTCGTTCATCGCGAAGCAGCATGGGCGCAACCACACGTTCTACACGCAGTACGCGTTCCGCAAGGAATACGCGAGCTTCGACAGCTATGTCAAGAACCATAATTTCGCCAACCTCGATTACGTGTATAGCACGCTCAGCAATCATGATGGCGAAAATCCGGTTGACTACGCGGCTTTCGAAGCCAACCCGACCGGTTTCACCGTGGTTGCGTGCAACGCCGAAGACGGCTCCACGAAGTATTTCGGCAAATCCGACGTGGGCTACGACAATTTCGACATCCTGAAGGCGTCATCAGCGGTGCCGGTAGCTTGCGAACCGTATGCGATCGATGGCATTCCCTATTACGATGGCGGCATCGCCGATCCGATTCCGGTGCAGAAGGCCATCGATGACGGCCACGACCGCATCGTGGTGATACTCACCCGTCCGAAAGACACCGTACGCGAACAGAAGAGGGATATCGGCCCCGCCAGGATTTTGAGGCGCACGCATCCACAAGCCGCGGAAAAACTGCTCAACCGCTACCAGACGTACAACGACGAAGTGGCGCTGGCCAAGGAATACGAGCAGGACGGCCGCGTGCTCATCCTCGCGCCGGAAAGCCTGTACGGCCTGAACACGTTGAGCAAGTCGTTCGAAGGTTTGGAACGCATGTACCGCGCGGGCTATGCGGCGGCCGAGGCCATCCCCGCATTCCTAAAAAGCTGAGCACTACCCTCATATGAACACTCCAGCCGATAGCAACACGCGTGAAAACGCCAACACGAACACCGACATCAGCATCACCGCGAATGCCACGGGATTCAGCACAAAAACACTGAACCCGCAGATTCTGGTGACCTTGTGGAACGTGGAGCGTTTGGGCTCGTTCTCCGCGGTCGCGCGTGAAACCGGATGGTCGCAACCGGCCATCAGCCAGCAGATCCGCAAGATCGAACGTGAACTTGACGCAAAACTCGTGCAGCGCACGTCGCATGGCGTGGAATTGACTCCGATCGGCCGTATTCTGGCACGTCACGGGCAGCTTATCGACAATCGCGTCACCCAAGCCGTCAAAGATGTGGAAGAGTACCAGCGCAACGGATCGACGCATATTCGTTTGGTCGCTCCTCCATCGGTATGTTCGTCGTTCGTGGCACGCGTTCTCGTGCATATCAGCAAAACGTCCGACATTCGCGTGAGCCTCATGCAGATGGAGCCGCCTGAGGCCATGGAGGCGTTGGAACAGGGGCTTGCCGATTGCGCGATCATCTTCCAATACAATTCACTCCCCGCTTTGGCCGGACCGGACGATTTGGAAGTCGCTCCTTTCGGCGTCGATCCGCTGATGCTGCTGATCGGCGCGAACAATGCGATCGCGCGCCAGTACGAAAGCTCGCACCTGCCGGTCCAATTGGTTTCGGCACGCAGCGAACAGTGGATCGCCGGCTGCGAAACCTGCCAGGCGAATCTGGTGTCGTTGGCGCGTGCCGCCGGCTTCACACCGGAAATCACACATTCGACCGACGATTTTTGGGCCACGCAGAATCTGGTGGAAGTTGGCATGGGCGTCTCGATCGTATCTCGCTTAGCCACAACCGCTGGAATCCAACCCGATTTGGCCGCACTGCCAATCGCCGACAACAACGCATTCCGCACAGTCTGTTTCGTCACAAGAAAAGTGGACGACCGACCGGCAGTGGCCCGCGTCAAAGACGAAATCGAAAGGGCGTCACACCAGTATTTGGAAAACATTTGATTCATCGTTTGATATCCGTGCTTATTCGCAATCGCGGAATACTGCAGCAAACAATTGTTTCCAGTATTTTGCTATATCGTCATAATCAGATTAATAATTGAATAGCAAAAGCATCTGATATAAGAAAACTTCATAACAGTCTTTGCTTTCAGTACAAGAACACACTGTTCGTGCAAGCATCGGTACGTCATGCTGGAACCATGGAAGAAATCATGGAAATGAAGCATCGTACCGGTTCCGGCTTTGACGCCGACGCCATCGACCACACCACCGCAGCCGATCTTGCCGCAGTCGGCTCCGACAAGTGGACACGCTACCCCGGCTGCATTGGCGCGTTCATTGCCGAAATGGACTACGGCTTGGCTCCCTGCATTCAGAAAGCCATCGACAACGCCTGCGACCATTGCAAACTCGGCTACATTCCCGAACCCTGGAAACAGCGCGTGGCAGAAGCATGCGCAGGATGGCAACGCTCGCATTACGGATGGGATGTCGATCCGAGCATTATTCGCGTGGTTCCCGACGTACTCGAAGCGTACGAGATTTTCCTGCGTGAACTGGTCGGTGCGGGCAACAGCGTGATCGTGCCGACGCCTGCCTACATGCCGTTTTTGAGCGTTCCGAAACTGTACGACGTTGACGTGATCGAAATCGAAATGCTGCAAAGCGGCGACGCCGAAACCGGAGAGGCGCAATGGGTGTTCGACTTCGACGCCATCGAACGCGCGTTTGCGGCCGGATGCCATGCGTTCGTGCTCTGCAACCCGCACAACCCGATCGGCAAAGTGCTCACCTTGGAGGAGGAGCTGCGTCTGAGCGATCTTGCGGCACAGTATGACGTGCGTATTTTCAATGATGAGATTCATGCGCCGTTCGTGTTTGAGGGCAAGCACATTCCGTTCCCCACCATCAGCGAGCAGGCCGCATTACAGTCGATGACCGCTACCAGCGCGTCGAAATCGTTCAATATTCCGGGCACGAAGTGCGCGCAGGTGCTGCTTACCAATCCTGCGGATCGTGACATGTGGGCGGTCAAGGCGGAGTGGAGCGAACATCAGACCGCCACCATCGGCGCAATCGCCACCACCACCGCATATAACGAAGGCGACCTGTGGTTCCAGGATGCGTTTGCCTATGTGTGCAGGAATTTGGCGTTGTTCGACGAGCAGATGCGTGAAAGGTTCACCGGCGTCGGCTATATCAAACCGCAGGGCACATATATCGCATGGCTTGATTTCTCGCCGCTTGGCATCGACGATCCGGCCGCATACTTTCTTGAGAAGGCGCAAGTGGCGTTGACCGACGGACGTTCATGCGGCGAGACCGGTGCCGGATGCGTGCGCGTGAACATAGCAATGCCGTATCCGCTGCTGGTCGAATGCCTGGACCGCATGTTCAACGCATTGCACGCCGACGGATTATTGTAGGCTTCGCCACATATTCAGTGTTTTCCTCAACCAACGGCAGCATAACGGTGAACGTCATGCCCTTCCCCACTTCGCTGTCCACCGTTATGGTGCCGTTGGAAATCTGCATACTATCGACATGCGATGGGAGGTTGACATGCGTTTGAACGTGAGTACCAGCATTGAGACGGCCGCCTGCGAAATAGCCGGCGATGATCTGCTGTTCTTGGGATTTCATGGATTCAGCAATGATGAAAATGAGATGATCCGCATTATTGATGCGATTTATGATGTTCCGAAGCAAGACGCATCTTCAACGGACAACTCCATTGCTCCTGCCCAGCATCCGAATTATCTGTCGTTCCGAGGCACGTACGAACGTCCTTACATCGGAAGCTACTACTGGTATCCGGATGGATGTTCCGTAGGAGAGCGTCGACGCGAGTGCAGTGCCGTAGGCGACGCCGTCGTACGATTGCTGGATTCGCCCGCATACGCGCATTTCCGCAAGGTACTGATCGGGTTTTCGCAGGGCGGATACCTATCGTATCGCATGGTTGCGGAACATCCCGATGCGTTCGACATGGCGATTCTGATGAGCCCATCATTCAAAGGCGAAACCGCTGAGCCTTTGCCCGCGACCGGACGCACGCGATTCGCACTCTGTTACGGCAGCGAAGACCGCACAATTCCACTATCCGACCAACAGCGTGCGCGCAACAAACTTGCGCAAACCGGCAATCTCACCTACTTCGAATATCCGGGAATGGCTCACGGCATCTGCGATCAGGAAATTCATGACCTACGTGCCTGGCTAAACCAAAGCAACATCCTCTAGCGAAAACATCTCCCAGAGAAAAGAGTACCCTGGATGTCGCCAAACCGGGCGTCAACGAGGGTGCTCACCCCTAGCACATCACACCAACTCTGCAAGATCGCATATATCAACCTTCACTAACCTCTATTTAACAATTTTGACCATTCCTACTTAACAATCTCTACCACCGAGATTTCCTTGAGTCGTTTTCGGCCTTAACAACAGGCAATCCTCAAACCTGATGCCTATTTCCCCAATTCTTGACAGCAATAACGTGAGAGCTCCGTTTGACACGGGCTTTCGATCAAGGCATTTTGCACCCGAAAGACGCACCGTCCGTCAATTGCGGCTGCGCAACCCGAAACTCTTGCTTCAATTTCGAATTGTGCAGACAGCCTGCAAAGCAGCATCTAGGCATACATCAAAATCACAGTCCAGTCACCCTCCATGGGAGGCAACCGCAGACACAGCTGGATGCACGAGTGCCGATAATGCCGGACGTATACGCGACGTTGTGGCGGAAAATCCGGACGTCTATTGGACACTCAGGAAATCTTCTCGTTCTCGCATGTCTCTTACATAACTTATCTACTTGAGTTAAAATGGCTTTCTACGGACAGAAAGGGGAAGACTTATACGCGAAGTGAACTTCTCAACATGTGTCAGATGAGATCCTTGAGCATTTGGATTACGTCATGGTTGATGGCGTAGATTTTCCTGTCGTTCAGCATTTCACCGACCGTCATCCACTTGCACTTCTTGGATCCAATCGCGAACTCACCTTCAGCATCCCAAGCATCAGGAATCCGGATCACCGACGCAAGATACAATCGGTAATCGTAAGTGCGCTCCTCATTATGCGCGGTAGACAACTTTGTACTGGTCGCAGTTCCAACGAATCTCATTTGGAAATCGTCAGACGGAATCTTGAATTCCGACGAAAGATATGACGAAAGCTTTCTTTTGTCTTCCTCATACGAATCAAATGAACGATGGTTCGGAAGAAACCAACAATTCCACTGCTCGTCGTAATACGTCAGATACCGGTTGGACAGCGCGTCCATGCCATCCTTGACCGCAATGAGAGAGCTAGCTCTTCTGTTCATCGATTCGATTTCCTTATATAGTTTTTCGGAAGTGAGTCCCTTGCATACGATACTCGCGACACCCAACGCGATTATCACAACACCCAGCACAGCAAATAAGCATCGTGCCCGCATCGGCAATTCCGCAAACGTCCATGCTGTTGGAATATAGAATAGGCCCGCAACAATGTTGGCGATGCCGTCGCCCTTGGAACCATATCCAATAAGGCTCCTGTGCTCATTGAGCTTCGACCTCAAATCGCGCTCGTCAATTCTCAGCATCATACGCACCAATACTACATTACAAGTAGAAATCCTTTCATCAAGGATGAACTTGGCCACAGAAAATGCCACAATCTACGTCAAATTTGACATAGTTCTCTTGCCCTCCCTGATAGCAGCTATTCCTAATTCAGAAAGCGGCTTCACAAGCCAGGGCGCACAACGACAATCAGAGCCAATAGACTCTCAATGAAGTCCTGAGCTGATTAGCTCAGGAATCGCCAACCACCAGTTCACCATCACGTACTCCGACAATCCTCAATGAAGTCCTGAGCTGATTAGCTCAGGAATCTATCTGAGCCAGTGGCTCGCCAACTATTATCTCTCTCCTCAATGAAGTCCTGAGCTGATTAGCTCAGGAATCGCAACGAACAAGCACTGACGCCGGAAGACGAGCTCTCCTCAATGAAGTCCTGAGCTGATTAGCTCAGGAATGAACCTGGCTTCAGTCTCCGGATTGCCGCCGCGCGCTCCTCAATGAAGTCCTGAGCTGATTAGCTCAGGAATGCGCGCGACGCCAGACGCCATCGCACAAGACGACCGTTCCTCAATGAAGTCCTGAGCTGATTAGCTCAGGAATTTTCCGGTAGAGTCCGTTTGGCTTGCGGTGGTGGCTCCTCAATGAAGTCCTGAGCTGATTAGCTCAGGAATCGCAGGCGGGTGGAGCAGTCCGCAGATGCTCGACTATCCTCAATGAAGTCCTGAGCTGATTAGCTCAGGAATACACGTCGGCGTCCGGTAGCAGCTCGTTAATCAAATCTCCTCAATGAAGTCCTGAGCTGATTAGCTCAGGAATATGCTGAAACCCAAGGAGGCCGCTCTGGTGCTCGCTCCTCAATGAAGTCCTGAGCTGATTAGCTCAGGAATGATTTTTTCGAACACTTCGTAACGTCCGCGACTCATTCCTCAATGAAGTCCTGAGCTGATTAGCTCAGGAATTACGCGAAAACACGCGCGACCACACTCGATGACATTCCTCAATGAAGTCCTGAGCTGATTAGCTCAGGAATGACTGTCGTATGGCAGGCGTTCCGGCCGCACGTGCGCTCCTCAATGAAGTCCTGAGCTGATTAGCTCAGGAATGTGACGAGCACGTTCAGACCTAGAACGAACAGATATCCTCAATGAAGTCCTGAGCTGATTAGCTCAGGAATTCACCCGCCGCCATGCAATCTATCGGTGAAGTATGGTCCTCAATGAAGTCCTGAGCTGATTAGCTCAGGAATTGTCGATGACGATGTAGCCGGGCTGGGGGATGACGGCTCCTCAATGAAGTCCTGAGCTGATTAGCTCAGGAATCGTCCACGTAACCGTCAGTGAGATTGTCACCGCATCCTCAATGAAGTCCTGAGCTGATTAGCTCAGGAATACCTCCTCGACCCGTGGTTCTGACGTAAGAAGGCTCCTCAATGAAGTCCTGAGCTGATTAGCTCAGGAATTTATGACATAGACGGTGGTGCGGTCGATTGGGTCGATCCTCAATGAAGTCCTGAGCTGATTAGCTCAGGAATTGGTGTTCATTGGCGACGCCGATATGCCCGCGTGTCACTCCTCAATGAAGTCCTGAGCTGATTAGCTCAGGAATATTACCGCGGCGGCCTCATTGGTGAACGTTTCGCAGTTCCTCAATGAAGTCCTGAGCTGATTAGCTCAGGAATCCATCCAGTGACGAGCGCATAGAACTCGACTTGAGCGAGTCCTCAATGAAGTCCTGAGCTGATTAGCTCAGGAATTTGAGCGAACGGCACGGGCAGTCTCACGGGTAGTCCTCCTCAATGAAGTCCTGAGCTGATTAGCTCAGGAATTTGCACATAGTAGCCGTACCTTAACCACACTTCGCCATCCTCAATGAAGTCCTGAGCTGATTAGCTCAGGAATCTCCCTTACCCGCTAGTGGTCGAATATTGGACATTATACTCCTCAATGAAGTCCTGAGCTGATTAGCTCAGGAATTGTGGCAAACGCGGTCGGTTCAGCCGTCACCGGCAATTCCTCAATGAAGTCCTGAGCTGATTAGCTCAGGAATTCGCGAACGGATTCGGGGTAATGGAACCACGATGCTTTCCTCAATGAAGTCCTGAGCTGATTAGCTCAGGAATTACATGCTATTGCAGTCAACGTCGATAGCCTTGCCTCCTCAATGAAGTCCTGAGCTGATTAGCTCAGGAATGCCACGTCATTGGGGGTTGATTGCGGGTTATCTGCCATATCCTCAATGAAGTCCTGAGCTGATTAGCTCAGGAATCACTCGGCGCGGACACCACAGCCAACGCCACCGCCATCCTCAATGAAGTCCTGAGCTGATTAGCTCAGGAATCCGTATAGCGTGCGTTGCTATTGTCGTTTCGTTTGCTCCTCAATGAAGTCCTGAGCTGATTAGCTCAGGAATCGTCGATTTTATCCATTGACCCGTTGTATTGGTCAATCCTCAATGAAGTCCTGAGCTGATTAGCTCAGGAATTCGGCGTCCAAAGTCTCCCAAGACGGTGGGCGTTGCGCTCCTCAATGAAGTCCTGAGCTGATTAGCTCAGGAATCGCGCGAATGCTGTTATCCTGCGTCTTCGATCTCTCGTCCTCAATGAAGTCCTGAGCTGATTAGCTCAGGAATTTCATAGTTCTTTCTTTCTGACTTGGTTCATTTTACTCCTCAATGAAGTCCTGAGCTGATTAGCTCAGGAATGTCTGGGAGCATGGCACCGGGCATGGGCACGAAGCCGTCTCCTCAATGAAGTCCTGAGCTGATTAGCTCAGGAATTGGGCTACGGGGATTTTGATGCCGATGGTCACGAGTCCTCAATGAAGTCCTGAGCTGATTAGCTCAGGAATTCGTCGGTCAGCTCGTTGCCGTCCTCGTCGTGCAGGTCTCCTCAATGAAGTCCTGAGCTGATTAGCTCAGGAATGGTCTCATTCTAATCCGCTCTAATGACTAAGCGAATTAAAAACTTTGCGAGAGCGGAACAGATACCTCTCCCTCCAGTCAGTTTATCACCAGAAAAAGAGACATAAACCCTTATATTTCCTCATGCGAGAGGTCATCGCGTGTCGCAGCAATGATTCACCTCTCGTATTCCAAAATTCATAAAAAACCTTTTGAATTATCAAGCCACAATCACATAGGTGAAAGACAATCAGAGAGGTTAAAGTGAAATCAGATAACCGTCGGAATGGTTAAATCACTGTATTCCCGTCGTCCCAAGAATGACATTCCCTCTCTTGCCTGCTCTTCTTTTCCGAGAAAACAGACAACAACTGAATCCGTTGAACCATCGATTTCAACTTCTATTAGATTCTGGACAACCAGCATTTTTGCAGGCCGAATCCGCAGAAAGAACACGCTATACTGCAACCTCTCGCCATAGCACCGTAATATTTTTGCCACGTGATCACGACGTCTATCATCATTGATGTCGTACGCCACAAGATAACTTCGTTTTTCGTCACTCATCATCCGCCTCCCGATATGAAACCGCTTCCACCGTTGCCGCTTCTACCGAATTCGTATCCCCCTGTATTCAGGTTGCGTTCCGTCAAGGTACCCCAGAATCATTCGAGCCTGAATCTCGATAATCCGTCTCCATGATGCCTTGTATTTAAACCATTCGCGAAACGATCTGATCCCGCTTGTACGGCTGCGCATACGATGCGATCACTCGCGTAACCGCATGTCGACGCAAGACACGTACTTGCGGAATGCAAATCAAGTCTGTAAGGCTCGAAAGCCACGTAGTTACTGTAGTCTCATGTTTGAACATCTCATGGTTGATTGTTCAGCACTACTAAAACAGGTCCCGAACTCTTTTGGATTCGAGACCTGCTACGGTTGGCGACCGTTCGCCCGTCTAGTAGTAGCTGGATGTCATCCAGATACGGCTTAGACGACGGGCCGTTCATCAACCTGAATCAACGATCAGTCATCAGCAGCCGTCAGCCCACTCAGGCTTTGGCAACCTCAACGTTCAGCTCATCGCCGGCCGTCACTTCGAAAGAGGTGGCGAGGGTTTCGGAGGAGACGAGCTCCTTGAACTGTTCAACCTTGGACACGTCTTCGGCGGGCACAACGAGCTTCAGTGCGATGCGGTCGGAGATCTGCAGATCGGCGGCCTTACGGGCGTCCTGCACGGCGCGGATCACGTCGCGGGCGTAGCCTTCGGCGATCAGATCATCGTTCAGCTCGGTGTCGAGAATCACGAAGCCACCGGTCGGCAGCGCGGCGGAAACGGAGTTGGCGGCCTCTTCGGCGTTCTTCTCCTCCACGCTGTTGATCAGCTCGTATTCGCCTTCCTCAAGCACGATCTCACCGTTCGGCGTCTCGCAAACCGGAGCGCCATCTGCGTTCACATGCCATGCGCCGGACTTGGAAGCCTTGATGGCGAACTGTACGTCCTTGCGCAGGCGCTTGCCTGCCACGCGAGCGTTCACACGCAGCTCGTTGATGATCTTCAAGCCTTGGGCTTCGGCATCCTCAAGCGTGCACAGTTCAACGTTCTTCACGTTCAGTTCGGATTTCAGAATCTCGTCGTATGCGGCCACGGCATCAGTGTTTTCCACCACCACGGTCAGCTTATGCAGTGGCTGGCGCACGCGGATCTGCTTCGTCTTACGCATCGACAGGGTGCCGGACACGACCTCGCGCACCTTCTCCATCGCGTCAACCAGAGCCGGATCGTCAACGAGCACACGGCCCAGTTCGGTCGCTTCGCCAGTCTGCTCGTCGGCAAGGAACGGCCAGTCGGCCAGATGCACGGATTCGCCACCGGTCAGACCACGCCACACGGCTTCCGCTTCCATCGGAGCGAGCGGTGCGATCACGCGCATGAATGCTTCAAGCACGGTGTACAGCGTGTTGAACGCGTTCGCATCCTCATTCCAGAAACGGTCACGATTGTTGCGGATATACCAGTTGGTGAGCATGTCGATGAAATCAGACACTGCTTCGCAAGCGTCGGAGATCAGGAAGTCATCCAGCGAGCTTTGCGTCTTTTCGATCAGACGGCGGGTACGTGCCAGCAAGTAGCGGTCCATTTCCGGCAGTGCGGCGACCTCATCGGCACGCAACGCACGAGCATCGAAACCGGCACCATTATTGGCGGCGTTCGCATACAGGGTGAAGAAGTAGTACGAGCTCCACACTGGCAGCATGACCTGACGCACGGTGTCGCGAATGCCATCGGCGGTCACGATCAGGTTACCGCCGCGCAGGATCGGCGAGCTCATGAGGAACCAACGCATGGCGTCGGAGCCGAAATCGTTGAACACACCGTTCACATCCGGGTAGTTGCGCAAGTGCTTCGACATCTTCTGACCATCGGAACCGAGCACGATGCCATGGCAGATCACGTTCTTGAACGCCGGCTTGTCGAACAGTGCGGTCGCCATGATGTGCAGCACGTAGAACCAGCCACGGGTCTGGCCGATGTATTCCACGATGTAATCGCACGGGAAATGCTGTTCGAACGTTTCCTTGTTTTCGAACGGGTAATGGTACTGGGCGAAGCTCATGGAACCGGATTCGAACCAGCAGTCCATCACGTCGGTGATGCGGTGCATGTGGCTCTTGCCGGTCGGATCGTCCGGGTTGACGCGGGTCAGCTCGTCGATGTACGGGCGGTGCATGTTGACATTGCCCTCATGGTCGCGCGGATAATCGCCAAAATCAGCCTTCAGCTCGTCCAACGAACCGTACACGTCAACGCGTGGATACTTCGGATCATCGGAAACCCACACCGGAATCGGCGAACCCCAGAAACGGTTGCGGGAGATCGACCAGTCACGGGCGTTGGCCAGCCACTTGCCGAACTGGCCGTCCTTCACATTGCCCGGAATCCAGTTGATTTCCTGGTTCAGTTCGAGCAGACGATCCTTGATCTTGGTGACGGACACGAACCACGAGCTCACCGGCTTGTAGATGAGCGGCGTGGCGCAACGCCAGCAGTGCGGGTAGGAGTGTACGTAGCTCTTCTCCTGGAAGAGGATCGCGCGCTGATCTTCCGGAATGCGCTCCAGCGGGCCGTCGCCGGCACGCAGGTTACGCAGAATCGGCTTGTTCGCATCGAACACGTACATACCCTCGTAATCCGGGCACAGCGAAGTGAACTTGCAGCCCGCGTCGAGCACATCAACACTCTTGATGCCCTTGGCATTGAGCGTATTCATATCGTCTTCACCGTACGGAGCCTGATGCACGAGGCCGGTACCTTCAACGGTATCGACGTAGTCGGCGGTGAAGATCTGATAGCCTTCCGGACCCGGAACCTTGCCCTCGACGGCGTTCTCGTCGCCTGCGAAGTACGGGAACACCGGGTAGTAGCGCCAGCCTTCCATCTCGGCACCCTTGAGTTCGCGCACGATCTCATAGTTGTCGCCGAGTTCCTTGGCGTAGGAGCCGAGCAGTGGCTTGCCCAGGTAGAACTTCTTGCCCGCGAACTTGCCTTCGGTCGGACGCACTTCCACATAGTCGATGTCTGCGCCGACCACGATGGCGAAGTTGGTGGGAACGGTCCACGGCGTGGTGGTCCAGAACACCGCATAGGCGTCTTCCTCGTCGCGCAGCTTCACGGCCACGGACACGGTGGTGTCCTGACGATCCTGATACACGTCGGCGTCCATGCGCAGCTCGTGCGCGGAAAGCGGCGTCTGATCCTTCGGACAGTACGGCAGCACGCGGTAGCCCTGATATGCGAGGCCCTTGTCGTACAGCTGCTTGAACGCCCACATCACGGATTCCATGTATGGAATGTTCAGCGTCTTGTAGCCATGCTCGAAATCGACCCAACGTGCCTGACGGTGCACGTAGTCCTTCCACTCGTTGGTGTACTTGAGCACGGAGGCACGGCAGGCGTCGTTGAACTTGTCGATGCCCATTTCCTTGACCTGATCGACCGAATCGATGCCCAGTTCCTTCTGGGCTTCAAGCTCGGCCGGCAGACCGTGCGTATCCCAACCGAACACACGATTGACCTTGCGGCCCTTCATGGTCTGGTAACGCGGAATCACATCCTTGGCGTAACCGGTCAGCAGGTGGCCGTAATGCGGCAGGCCGTTGGCGAACGGCGGACCGTCGAAGAACACGAATTCGTTCTGGCTGTGATCGCCGGAAGGACGGCGTTCAATGGACTTCTGGAAAGTGGCGTCCTTCTCCCAATAATCAAGGACGGATTCTTCCAGCTTCGGGAAACTGGGGTTCGGCGCTACATTGGCGCTCTGCTCACCCGCAGCTGCCTTCGGATACACGTTGTTTTCGCTCACCGTATCTCCTCGTAGGTTTTGCTATCTATCTCCTACGAGGACGATGGCCGTAACGTCTGCTGGACGCCGCCACCGCGGTACCACCTCGTTTGCCGCACTTTCAAATATACGTGCGACCGCTTGTATGTTCGGCTATTCGGGCCTTCCCGCCGGGTCTAATAAGTCGCTCACGCGACCGTTCTTCCGGAAGCTCCCCGCTGATAACGGATCATCGCTCGCATTTCGGTTGTCACTATAGCATGCAGCGCGAACTATTTTCGCTTGTTTTGCATGATTATGGACGATTCACAATAGCTCTTATGTAGGATTACATACAACAGAAATGCCGATACTGACAGCCCATCAGTATCGGCATTGTAATCGTATTTTCAATATGTATTTTTAGAACATACTATGTTCGATCATTCGGAGATTTCACCGGAAGCAAGCTTGGCTTCGAGCTCTTCGACAATCTCGTCGTGCATCTTCTCGGTGATCTTCACCTTGAAGAGGAACACGAGCAGGCTCAGCACGATGATGCCCAGCGGCACGTAGAATGCGCAGACCTTGAACATGCCGATGTTCGCGGCGGTCATATCCGCGGCGGTTGCGTCACCGATCATGCCTGCGGCTACGGCGATGAAGCCGACGATACCGTTGGAGCATGCGCCTGCGATCTTGTCGAGCATCGGGCGGACGGACAGGGTGACGGCCTCGTTACGCTTGCCGTTCTTGAGCTGACCATATTCGATGGAGTCGGTCAGCGACAGGATGGCGGTCATCTGAATGAAAGTCTGCGGCAGGTAGAAGAAGACCAGACCGACGATGACCATTGCCAGATTGCTGGAGCCGACGGCGAACAGCAGGTAGCCGACGATCATGAGCACCATGCCACCCAAGTACAGGTAGCGGCGCGGAATGCGCTTGTTCAGGATCGGGTACAGCGGAGCCATAACCAAGCCGGTGATGACCGGGATGACGCCCACGATGGAGTATGCGGCGGTGTTGTCGAGGATGTACTTGAACAGGTACATGAGCACGCCGGTGGTGGCCACGTTGGCGATGGCGTACAGCAGGTAGCTCAAGGCAACCCACAGCAGCTGATCGTTCTGGGCCAGAGCCTTGAAGGCCTGCAGCGGGCCGCCGTTGTCTTCGGCCTTGGCACGCAGCGTGGTGGTGCTTTCCTTGGTGCCGAACGCCACGGAGCACACGGTGAGGATGCCGAGGATGGCCACGATGATGGCGAAGCAGGTCCAGCCGGACTGGCTTTCGACGTACTTGCCGGTGAACACCCAGCTGAAGTAGGTGACGATCGGGATGACCACGATGGTCAGACCGTTGTAGCCGATGGAGCCGCCGAAGGAGCCGAGTGCGGTGTAGGTGGAGCGCTCGTGGGAGTCGGAACTCAATGCAGGGATCATACCCCAGTAGGAAATGTCACGCAGCGAGTAGAACACGTCGAGCACAATGAAGGTGATGATGAACAGCACGATGAACAGGGTAGTATTCACGTTCACCAGACCGAACAGACCAGTGTAGACGAGCACCAGCAGGATGGCGGAAACGGTACCACCGATGAGCTGCCACGGCTTGAAGCGACCCCACTTGGTGTTGGTGTTGTCGATGATGTTGCCCAGCAGCGGGTCGATGAAGATTTCTGCGATACGAATCACCACGACCAGGCCGGTGATGATGCCAATCAGCTTGGTGGCGACGCTCTTATCGACGCCAGAGAACAGCGAGCTCGTCACGTAGACGATGAAATAGGTGCTCAGTGCGTTGTAGAACGCGGACTGGCCGACGTTACCGAACGAGTACGCCACGCGAGACAAGAGGTTCCCGCCTTTGGAACCGTTGTTGCCATTTCCCATCTTTGCTTCTCCTTAGAAGTCAGATACAGGTCCTTCCTTGACCTAACTATCAGTATATCCCCTTACCTAAAGTTAGTAAAATTTATCACTGAACATATCGCCTATCGGCGTGTCATATTTTGTGAGCTTCTGCTCGAAAGATAGCCAAAAACGTTATTTTTTCGCCATTTACACAACAAAATAGGCAAACTGTCGCATTATCTTGTGGCAGCTTTTACCAAAATCGATATTTACGATATGCAAAAGCTTCCACGTCGAAACGAAACCAAGCCAATCTGGAAATAGCCCGATTACTATACAGAAGTAAAGAAATAACCGCTATTTTGCCGGCACAAAACTATCGCGCACCACCAGCGACGTCGACAGGTACGCATGCTGACGAATCGTGCGTTTGCCGGAAATGGCATCACCCAACATCAGCGTCGCCACGCGCGCAAGCTCGTTCTGATCGATGGAGAATGTGCTCAACGGCGGCGAGGTCAACTGCGAAATCGTTTGATTGTTAATGCTGATCACGCTGATATCGCGCGGCACCAGCACGCCAACCGCATTGAACGCCTGCAGCACGCCAACCGCAATCACATCGGCAGCTACGATCACGGCATCAGGCAGCACGCCATTATGGTCGCGCACGAATTGCTCCCCCAACGCACGGCCGTTGCTCACGGTGAACAAGCCGTCGGAATACACCAATCCGTCGGATTGAATACCGAAACGCCTTGCCTCACGACGGAAATATGTGGCGCGATTCTCCTCATCGACCTCATAAAAGTTCATCAGGCAGCCCTTGCCTCCGATGAATCCAACGCGCTTCATGCCCTTGGCAGCACAGGCCGCGACCGCATCATGCATGGTCTGCTGCAAATCAGGCTGCACGGAATCGAACAGATTCGGCGCCGGATTCACGTCAATGAACACGCCATACGGCATGGCCCTATGCAGCCGCTCCAAGTCTTCCTCGCTGATCTGGTCGGCGCCTATCGCCATGAACCCGTCGAATTTGGAACTGCGAGCGATCATATCGTCGAGATTGTGGAACACCGTCATTTCCATGCGTTGCTGTTCCGCATTGCATTCGAGCGCCGAACGCAAATCGGTGAAATAGGAGTCCCGCAACGCCTCGTCGGACTTTTCATTGTCAAGCAATGCAACCTCATGAGGGATGACGATGCGCTTGGTCTGCACGCTATAGCCGAGGTCCTCGCTCGCCTGAATGATCTTGCGACGAGTCTCTTCACGCACCGATAGGGTGGGATCACCGTTCAGAAGTCGAGACACCGTAGCCTGAGAAAACCCGGTACGTTGCGCAATCTCTTTAATCGTCGCCATGTCTCGCTCTCCAATTTAGTAAATCGTTTACCCATGAAAGGATAACCTATTATTGACATAACGACAAACCAAGCGAGATTTATGCAACGATTACGCAAGCCAATTATAATCGCTGCTCATGCAGCAGTCTCATGAACGTATGACGGAACCGCCTTCACGGAAGGCGGGCTGGCCGCAGCCGAATACCGTGCATGGCAAAGACAATAAGAAATCCCTTGCTTCAAAATCGCAATTTCAAAGCAAGGGATTTTCCAGAGGATCCGTGCCGTTCAAAGCCACCGGCCATAAGGGCGGTATCAGCCGACAGGGATCGAAGCGCGGCTAGTGTAGAACGCTAGCGTGTGCTCGCATCGCTCCAATTCAGGAGACTATTTAGATTATTCGAGTTCTACGGCACCTGTGTAGAGCTGATAGTACTCGCCCTTCTGCGCGATGAGCTCGTCATGCGAGCCGCGTTCGATGATGCGGCCATGGTCGAGCACCATGATCACGTCGGAGTTGCGCACCGTGGAGAGGCGGTGGGCGATCACGAACACGGTACGCCCCTTCATGAGGTTGTCCATGCCGGCCTGCACCACCTCTTCGGTACGGGTGTCGATGGACGAGGTGGCCTCGTCGAGGATCATGGCCGGCGGATCGGCCACGGCAGCACGTGCGATGGAAATCAACTGGCGCTGGCCCTGGGACAGGCCGGAGCCGTCGCCTTCGAGCACGGTCTGGTAGCCGTTGGGCAGCATGCGGATGAAGCCGTCGGCGTTCGTGAGCTTCGCGGCGGCGATGCATTCCTCATCGGTGGCGTCGAGGCGACCGTAGCGGATGTTGTCCATCACCGTACCGGTGAACAGGTTCACGTCCTGCAGCACCACACCCAGCGAACGACGCAGATCCGGCTTGCGGATGCCCTTGACGGAAATGCCGTCATACAGGATCATGCCGTCCTGAATGTCGTAGAAACGGTTGATCAGATTGGTGACGGTGGTTTTGCCAGCACCGGTTGCGCCCACCAATGCGATCTTCTGTCCGGGCTTGGCGAACCAGGTGATGTCGTGCAGCACCGGTTTGTCGGGGTTATAGCCGAAGTTCACGTCGGTGAAGCGCACATCGCCCTGCAGGAGGGTGAGGCGACCGTCCGGTGAGGTAATGGCGGTTTCACGGGCTTTCATGGCCACTTCGGCGGCACGCGGGCTCAAGGATTGCGCGGCCTTGAGCGAACGGGTGCCGTCATCGCCTTCCTCGCGCTTCCACGCCCAGTGACCGGTTTCATGGTCAACTTCGGTCATGGTGCGTCCATCTTCGCCGAGTTCCACGTTCACCAAGGTCACGGAACCGCCGTCGTCCTCCGGCTGCTCGTCCATAAGCGCGAAGATGCGGGATGCGCCTGCAAGCGCCATCATCACCATGTTGAACTGCATGGACACCTGGCCAAGCGGGTTCACGAAAGAGCGGGACAGCGTCAACAGCGAGATCAGCGTACCCAGGGTGAGCGGGCCAGCACCGGACAATCCGAAGTTGCCAAGTCCGGAAATCGCTGCGGATCCGCCGAAAATAGCCAGCAGAATGTACAGCAGGTAACCCATGTTGCCTACGATTGGCATGGTCACGTTGCCCCACGTGTTCGCTTCGGCGGAAGCTTCGAAGAGTTCTTCGTTCTTCTTGTCGAAGGTGGTTTGGGTGGCGTTCTCATGATTGAAGACCTTGATGACCTTCTGGCCGTTGACCGCTTCTTCTACGAATGCGTTCACATCGCCGATGGCGATCTGCTGCTTGACGAAGTAACGTCCGGAACGGGAAACGACCTTGCGTACCACTATGAACAGGATCACGGTGAATGCGAGCACAAAAATGGTGACGGGCACTGACAGCCATAGCATCGACACGAGCGCCGCAAGCGCGGCCACTGCGGATGAGAACATTTGCGGGAACGATTGGCTGATGGCTTGGCGCAATGTGTCGGTGTCGTTGGTGTAACGGCTCATGATGTCACCGTGTTCGGTGGTATCAAAGTAACGAATCGGCAGGGTCTGCTGGTGAGCGAACATGTCGTCGCGGATCTTCTTCAATGTGCCCTGTTCCACGGCGACGATGATCCACTGCCATAGCCAGCTGCAGAAAATGCCGGCTGCATACAGGCATGCCATGAGTGTCAGCGCACGCAACAGCGGCATCCAGTCAGGGTTGGTGGCACCAACCATGGGCAGAATGTAGGTGTCGATCAGCGACTGCAGGAACAGTGACGATCCGGCCTGCGCTGCGGCTCCGACAAGAATGCACACTACTACGAGCGCCACACGCCACTTGTATTGGAAGATGTAGCCGAAAATACGCTTGGTGGTGCCCGGTGCGGCTTTCTGCATTGGTGGCTTCGGCTGTTTGCTGGCCACGTTGTTGTTTTCCTTGGATTTCAATGCGGAAGTTTGTTCAGTCATCTGTTGCCTCCTTTCACTGCAGTTCCTCAGGTTGAGCCTGATTCTTGGTTTGCGATTCGTAGATGGAACGGTATTCGTCGCAGTTTTCGAGCAGTTGTTCATGCGTGCCGGCTGCCATGATGCGACCGTGGTCCATGACGAGAATCATGTCGGATTCCTGCACAGAGGCCACACGCTGGGCGATGATGATCTTCGTGGTGTCGGGAATCTCATGATGGAATGCGGTACGAATCAGCTGATCGGTTTTGGTGTCGACCGCGGATGTGGAATCGTCGAGGATCAGGATTTTCGGCTTTTTCAGCAACGCACGCGCAATGCACAGACGCTGGCGCTGGCCGCCGGAAACGTTGGTACCGCCCTGTTCGATGTACGTATCGTACTTGTCGGGGAATTCCTGAATGAAGCCGTCAGCCTGCGCAAGCTGGCACGCGTGGCGAATCTCTTCATCAGTGGCGTTTGGATTGCCCCAACGCAGGTTTTCGGCAATGGTTCCGGAGAAGAGCACGTTCTTTTGCAACACCATGGCAACCTGATCACGCAATACTTCCAAATCGTAATCACGCACATCCACGCCGCCGACCTTCAGCGAACCTTCGGTCACGTCATACAAACGTGGCACAAGCTGCACCAGACTGGACTTTGCGGAACCGGTGCCGCCGACGATGCCGATGGTCATACCGGAACGAATCTTCAAATCAATATCGTCAAGCACCGGCTTTTCGGAAGTGGCGGAATAACGGAAGGTGACATGGTCGAAATCGATATCGCCATTCTTCACTTCCTTGACGGGATTAGCCGGATTCGTAACCGTGCTTTCCTCGTTCAGCACCTGGCAGATACGTTCGGCGGAAGCCTGCGAAATAATGCACATCACGAAAATCATGGAAAGCATCATCATAGCCATGAGGATCTGCATGGCGTAGGTGACCAGTGCGGTCAGATCGCCGGTGGTCAAGCCTAGGGCTGCATTGTTGCCGGACGCCACGATCTGCCGGGCGCCCATCCATGCGATGAGCAGCATGGACACGTACACGCACAGCATCATAAGCGGATTGTTGAAGCTCATAATGCGTTCGGCCTTGGTGAAGTCCTTGAAGATGCGCTGCGAAATGCGGTTGAACTTTTCGGTTTCGTGGCTTTCGCGATTGTAGGACTTGACCACGCGGATGCCCTGCAGGTTCTCGTCGACCACGTTGTTGAGCTTGTCGTATGTGTGGAACACACGCTCGAACACCGGGTGCACCAGCACCGCCAGGCCACACAAGCCGATGGCGAGCACCGGAATGCAGGCGAGGAACACCAAAGAGATGGAGGGGCTGATGCGGAAGGAGAAGATCCACGCCACAATCACCATGATCGGAGCGCGCACACCCATGCGGATAATCATCGAATACGCGTTCTGCAGGTTGGTCACATCGGTGGTTAGTCGTGTGATGATCGAGCCGGTGGAGAAACGGTCGATATTGGTGAAGCTGTAGCCTTGCACCTTCTCAAACTGATCGTGACGCAGATTCTTCGCGAATCCGGCACCTGCGATAGCCGAGAACTTTCCAGCCAAAAAGCCGGATGTCAGCGAAACTACCGAGCAAATCAGCAGAATCAAGCCGAATTTCAAAATCGCCGGCATGCTGCCACCGCTGATGCCCTCATCAATCAGCGATGCCATGACAGTCGGAATAAGGATTTCCAGCACGCTTTCCACGGCTACGAATGCCGGGGAGAGCAGACTGACTTTTTTGTATTCGCGCAGGGATTTGCCCAGTGTGCGAATGACATGCTGCTTTGGCTTCGGCGTTGCGGACGCCGTTACGTTTGCCGTTGTCACTACTTGCCCTTTCCTTTTATTTTTACCTATGACGTGTGTTACTTGCGATTGCGCGCGATCGCCATTTCCTGCGATATCCGCAGTACGTGTGAGACGTACTCATCACGAGCATCGCGATTATTCGAGGCATAGTCATCGCATGTTTTTTGCGGAACCTGCGATTCTTGCGGAACTTGCGATTTGCTTGCGTCCTGTTCCTGTATTTCCAAACTTGGATATCGACTTTCGTCTCCGATCAAACCTGTTTTCACCAGATTCGTCTGCATGACGTCGAGCACGTGCATGAATTGGCGGATCTGATCGTCTTCAAGGCCTTCCAGCAGGATTCGTTCCATGTTTTTCGCATTGTCCCGCAAGACTTCGGCGATATGCCTCGATTTGTCCGTCAACACGATTTTTTTCAGTCGTGCGTCACGTTTCACCGGTTCGCGCGCGATCAGGCCCTTCTGCTCCATCAGCCCCAGCACCCGGCATGATGTGGATCGGGTCACGCCGAAGCGTTGCTCGATGTCTTGAGGAAAGATTTCCTCGTTGTCATGCCGTGCGAGATACACGATGACGTCAACGTTGCCGTTGCTGATGTCTTCCGCCGCTTCAGGGCGGGTGACGCGCAGATACCGGTTGACCACGTTGTGCAGCGAGCGAATGGCCACGCTGGGAGGCTTTGCCAAGCCGCTTTCCCAGACTTCGAAGAGTCGTGAGCCAGTCGGTTCCTTGTATTGTTCGTTCGTCACTTCCGTCACAGCATACATAGTAAACCGTTGTATATACAACTGTTGCATATGCAACAATTGGCATGTCGTACGTATCCGTTTGCCCTGAAAATCGTCATAAAGCAACAATCCCAGAGCAACCTTCCAACAATGCAAAGGCCGAGGAATCAGGTCCGCACCGGTTCAGAGTAACGGATCAGATTCCCCGACCTTAAGTCTTGAATCCCGCGAAACTACTTGGTGAGTTCAGCGTATTCGGCAAGCATGTATTCGAAGATCTGCTTGCCATCGGCACCCATCAGCACCGACATGCTGTTGATCGGCATGGAGTCGAGGAATAGACGGGTCATGTCATTGTCGGGCACGATCGGCATACGGCCGGCTTCACCTTCGGCACGCAGCTTCTCGAGCACCTGGGAGCCGAGCGGATCCTTACGCCATTCCATGAAGTTGGACCATTCGGTGAGCTGCTGGGTCTTGCCGTCGCCATCGAGCTCCACTACCGCGGAACCGGCGATGTCACGGCTGGACGTGCCGACCTCGATGGTGTATTCGCCGCTCTCCACGTGCCAGTCATTGAACCTCTCAGACCAGTAGGCAAAGGCGCGATCGTCGAGCTCGAAGGAGACTTCTGCGGATTCGCCAGCCTTGAGGAATACCTTCTTGAAGCCCTTAAGCTCGTGTTTCGGGCGAACTACGTCGGCCTTGCCAGGAGCCACGTACACCTGCACGGTTTCGGCGGCGTCAACGTTCGAGGTGTTCTTGACCACTGCGCTGACGGATGCGGTACAGGCACCGGTCTTGACAGCCTTCACGTCGCTCACTTCGAACGTGGCGTAGCTCAGGCCGAATCCGAACGGGTAGTCGACGGCCTTGTTGTAGGTGTCGTAATAGCGGTAGCCCACGAACACGCCTTCGCCGTAGTCGACATGCCCCTCTTCGCCCGGCCAGTTGATGGTGCTCGGATCGTCGTTGATGTCGAACGGAATGGTCTGCGCGAGCTTGCCGGACGGGCTCACCTTGCCGAACAGCACGTCAGCGAGCGCCGGACCGCCGGACTGGCCGAGCAGCCAGGATTCGAGGATGCCCTTGGCGTTCTTGGCCCATGGCGCCACGGTGACGACGGAGCCGTTGGAGAGCACGACCACAACGTTCTTGTTTTCGGCTGCGACGGCTTCGAGCAGTGCGATCTGCTTGGCCGGCATGTCGAGGGTCTCACGGTCGAAGCCTTCGGATTCGGCTGCTTCGGGGAGCCCCAGGAACATGAGCACCACGTCGGCGCCCTTGGCAGCGTCGACGGCTTCGGCTTCGAGTGCCGGATCGGCCGGTTCGAGATCGAGGGTGAAGCCTGGGGCGAACTTGGCATCCACGCCGCGTTCGGTGAGGGTGTCGAGGAAGCTGGTCATCTTGGTTGGGGTGATGTGCGAGGAGCCGCCGCCCTGGTAGCGCGGAGTGCGTGCGAATTCGCCGATGACCGTGACCTTGGCATCGTTTGCGACCGGCAGGATGGCGTCGTCGTTCTTGAGCAGCACCATGGATTCGATGGCGGCCCGGTGGGCGACTTCGTCGTGGGCTTCGATGTCGAAACGATAGCCTTCGATGCTCATGGCCGCGCGGGTCTTGTTGACCAGGTCGATCATGCCTTGTGCCATGCGGTCGAGCTGTGCCGGCTGGATGCGACCGTCGCGTGCCGCGTAGACGATCTGGTCGTCGGTGTAGCTTGGCGGCATTTCGAGGTTGAGGCCCGCGTTGAGGGAGGCCACGCGATCATGGTCGGCACCCCAGTCACTCATAACGATGCCTTCGAAACCCCATTCGTCGCGCAGCACGTCGGTGAGCAGCCAGTGATCCTGGGCGGCATGCACGCCGTTGATGCAGTTGTATGCGCACATGATGGTCCACGGCTGGGCCTCCTTGACGATGTGCTCGAATGCCGGGAAGTAGATTTCGCGCAGCGCACGCTGGGAGATGTTGGCGCTGATGCGCAGACGGTCGGTTTCCTGGTTGTTGGCGGCGAAGTGCTTGAGCGAAGTGCCCACGCCCTTGGATTGCACGCCGGCGACGATGCCGATGGCTTCATGACCCGCCAGGTACGGGTCTTCGGACCAGTATTCGAAGCAACGGCCGCCAAGCGGGTTGCGCTTGATATTCACGCCCGGGCCGAGGATTACGGCGACCTTCTCCTGAATGCACTCTTCGGCCATGGCTTCGCCAACCTGGTGGATGAGTTCCGGATTCCAGGAGCTGGACAGACCAGCCGCCGGCGGGAAGCAGGTGGCAGGCACGCAGTTGTTCAGGTCGACTTCGCCGGTGGTGGCCGAGTTGGACTTGCGCAGGCCGTGGGGGCCATCGGTGATCATATAGCCGGGAATGCCCTTGGCTTCAACACCCTGCAGATGCCAAGCGTCGCCGCCGGAAGTCAGGGATGCCTTCTCTTCAAGCGTCAGATCATTGATGGAAGGATAGGTTTTTTCGCTCATACGTTCCTCTTTCGCATCGTTTTCTTGAGTTCGTATCGGTTAACCGATCTGCATGAGACCTCAACCCCGAAATCTCTACTAACCGGTTGGTAGGTACTTTATCAAAACCAACACCGCAACACGCCAATCTTCTTTGAAAAATCAATTAACCGACCGTAAAGTAACTGCAGTATTTACAACTTGAGAGAAATGGCGATTCATAAGCATTGCAGCGCACATGAATCGCCACTATGAGTGCAAGAAAGGGAATCATCATGGCCAACGAAGAAGTCGACCGAAGAGCGGAGATTCTCAATGCGGCCGTCGAACTGTTTGGAACGCTCGGCTATTACGGCACTTCCCTGCAAAAAATCGCCGATCGCGTAGGACTCACCAAGGCCGGCGTACTGCATTATGTCGGCAGTAAGGAAGGACTGCTCACAGCCGCGCTGGACGAAGTCTACGATTCCGAAACGGAAGACATTCTTACCGACATAGTACGTGAGCCACGCCCGTTGATTGCCGACATGTGGCGCAGAATCGTGGCTGTGAACGCACGCAGACCGATTCAGGTGCACATGTTTTCCACGTTGAGCGCCGAAGCGATCGACCCGAACCACCCCGCACACGAGTATTTCGCCAACCGCGAACTGCATAATGCCGACACCGCACTCAACATCCGTTGGCAAGTGCCCGAAGGTGTTGATACGCGTCGACTGCTTAATGCGGGATTCGCCATGATGGACGGCGTGCAGCTGCGTTGGCTGCGCACGCCCGGCCAGGATCTGAACTCCATGTGGGCGGAATGCGAAGACGCCCTGTTCCCCCTGCCCATGTGGGAGGGCTACCGCTAAGCCTCTGCCCCGGCACTGCATTACTGTATGGATGCAGACGTAAAAGGAGACATGTATGCGGATTCTGCTGGCACCGGACTCGTTCAAGGAAGCCGCTTCGGCTGAAGCAATCGCACAGGCGATGGCTCGCGGCATTAAGCGTGGCAATCCGCAGGCGGAATGCCGGCTCATGCCTCTTTCCGATGGCGGAGAAGGATTGACACAAGCCTTGGTTCATGCCACCGCCGGCACGTTGCACAATGTTGAGACAGTTGATGCGATCGGCCGCCCGATTACCGCTCAGTTTGGCTTTCTTGGCAATAATTATGCTTCTTGTATTCTCCACACCGCCGTAGTCGAGTTGGCTTCGGCAAGCGGACTTGAACGGGTCTTCCCCGCCGACCGCAATGCGTTGTCTGCTTCCACGTTCGGCACCGGCTTGCTGATTCGTGCTGCGATTGACGCTGGCGCGAATCGTATTGTGCTTGGTTTGGGCGGTAGTGCCACTACAGATGGCGGCACGGGGTTGGCTCGCGCGCTTGGATTTCGTTTTCTTGATACGGCAGGTCATGATATTCCGCTTGGTGGCGGTTCTCTTGTTGATTTGGCGAGGATTGACGATTCGGAAGTTCCCGATTTTGTAAAAAATGTTCCGATTGTTCTCGCCTGCGATGTCATCAATCCTTTGACCGGACCAGAAGGTGCTGCGCATGTGTTCGCTCCGCAAAAAGGCGCGAACACAGCACAGGTCGAACTCCTCGATCAGGGACTTGCGAATCTCGCACACGCAATCATGCAATACAATGGCCGCGATATTGAGCGCATTCCCGGTACAGGCGCCGCGGGCGGTACCGGCGGCGGGATGCTCGGCCTGTTCAATACAACAGTACGGCCGGGAATCGAACTTGTGCTCGATCTTGCGCATGGTCGAGAAGCATGCGCATGGGCCGACGTCATCATCACCGGCGAAGGTTCCATTGACAGTCAGACACCGTACGGCAAAGTGCCGAGTGGCATTGCGAAACTGGCGCAATCGCAAGGAAAACCAACTATCGCCATTGGCGGAACGGTAACCCGCGATCCACACACCATCGAAGCGTTGAACGAGACCGGCATCGTCGCAACGTTCGGCATTGCGCCCGGGCCGGCTGATCTTGCGACGCTGATCGCCAACACGGAACGCAATGTCGAGATCACGTGTGCCGCAATCGCCGGCACATTGCGCATCACCGCAGCTACTTCACCCTGCGAATCAGCATGATGAACACCGCACCCAGCAGCACCGCGACCACAGCGATCGGGAACAGCGCCGCATAACTGCCAGTGGCAAGCACAATCGCACCGACAACCACAGGCGCAAGCACCTGACCAACGGTGTTGGCAAGATTCAGAATGCCCAGATCCTTACCGGCTTCTTCCTGACTTGGCAACACATCGACGTTCAACGCCTGATCGACGGCAATGTAAATGCCATAACCGGCACCGCCGATGCCTGCAAACAGCATCATGCCCAAAGCATTCGACATGAAACACGGAATGGCCACACCAATCGCGATAATCACCGAACCGATCGCCACGATGACCTTGCGGCGCTGCAGACGGTCCGACAGCGGACCCGACACCATGGACGTGACGATCAGCACAACCATGGAAATCACCGACATGGTGGAAATCGTCGCCGCGGAATCCTTTACGCTCAACCCGCAGTATTTCTGCAGAATATACAGCTGATAGCCGGAAATCATGTTCCAACCCAAGATAAGCAGCAATCTGCCCATCAATGCCAAGTAAAAATCTCGGCAATTCTTGGTAGGAGGAATGAACGAACGCAGCAACTGCTTGACGTCGAGCTTTGCGGTGGCATCCGAAGACTCGACGGAAGCCACAGAAGCAGCCGAGGAGCGTTCGCGCGGCCAGATCAGCACGGTCACGATACCGGTGACTGCGAACAGTGCCGCACCGATCGCAAATCCGGTGCCCATGTTTTCAATGAATTTCGATCCAAGGAACGTTCCGGCGGATGATCCGACGATCTGCGCACCACCATAGAATGCGGAGAACGTACCACGCACGTTTTCCGGAATGCGGTCGGACAGCACTGCCACAGCCGGAGCGATCATCATGTTGACGCCGACCTGCACAATGCACCATCCGGCCACAATACCCACCAACTGCGCACTGGAGAAGGCGAGCACATAGCCGGCTGCCGCAATCAGACCACCTGCCACAATCCATGGCGTGCGCTTGCCGAAACGCGAGCGCGTGATGTCGCTTAACGCACCAAAAATCACGTTGGAGAACAGTGCAAATACGCAGCCTACGGAATTCATGGTGCCGAGAATCACTTCGGGCATGCCTATGTTCAGTTCGGTGAATCGTTGCGGCAGCAGCACGGCCGATCCGGAAGTGCCTGCGACCATCCAAATCAGCGAGAAGAGCACGAAGCCGACGCCGAATCGCCATTTTTCGGTGGATGTCAGTTTGCGGCCGCTGTCAGGTGCGATATCACTCAATACTGCGGTGCTTGGCTCGCGTGATGCGTTTGCTGTCATGATTCCCCCTTTGGAAGCATGTTCTTTTTTGAAATATTGAAATGATTTGAAATATACGATGAAGAAAGCTTTTTTCATTTTTGGTATGATCGCAGTCCTGCCGACGCCGACTTTTATTTGGCTTCAGCTTCGGCAGGACTTTCGTTCATACGATTTCACACGATTCCGTACGATTACAGCGCCATCTGCAGATGATGCGTTCCCGCAACAAGATCGACGCGCTCATGGTCGACGATATCCACGAATGCCGTGGTTCCGGCAGGTACCGCAACCGTCAGATCAAGCACATTGTCGTTGACTTCCCATTGCACTTCCGCCTTGCCATATGGGGTGATGTGAGAGGTTTCGGCATGGGTGAGATTTCCCCCGATCACCGGAGCGATACGGAACCGCTTCCAGCCGGGTTCAACGGCTTCAAGGCCGCCGATATGCGCATGCATCCATTCCGCCACCGATCCGAGCGCGTAATGGTTGAACGAGGTCATGCCGCCGGGGTTCAGCGAACCATCGGCCCGCATGGAATCCCAACGTTCCCACGTGGTGGTGGCCCCCATAACCACTTGGTAAAGCCAGCTTGGGCATTCGGTGGAGGTAAGCAGCGCGTAGGCCTCGTCGTTATGGCCGGTCATGGTCAACGCCGGAAGCACGAATGGCGTGCCGGCGAATCCGGTGCTTACCTTGCCGCCGGATTCGCGCACCAGGCAGGCGAGTCGATTGCCGGCCTTCACGCGGCGCACCGGTTCGCCGTCAAGCAGTCCGAAGGCGATGGCGAGCGCGTAGGCGCACTGGGTGTCGGATGTCATGGTGCCGTCAAGGTTGGTGAAACGCTGCAGGAATCCATCAATCACACGGTCACGCAGGGCGGCGAATCGAGTTTCATCATCGGTTTTGCCGAGAATATGCGCGATGTGCGTGCCTTGCATGCAGCTGCGTGCGTAGAACGCGGTGGCGACCAGTTCCTTTTCGGTCATGGCCTGCGTAGGATCTTCCGGAGGCGCGGTCGGATCAAGCCAATCGCCAAGCTGCCCGAGCGGATAGTCCGGCTTGCGATCCCATACGCCATCGGGCGAAAGGTACCCTGCCACTTCATCGATCCAATCACGGATCAGATCGTAGGAATCGGCGAGCACCTGCACGTCCCCGCTTTCCATGTACAGCGTCCACGGCACTTCCACCGCCGAATCGCCCCACGTGGAGATGGCTTGTGGATGCGCCCATACGCCCAACGGCACGAACGGCACGTAGAACGGCACAGTGCCCCACTTGACCTGGTCGGCACGCACGTCTTTCAGCCAGCTTTTCAGGAACCCGTATACGTCATACAAATAAGCCGCGGTAGGCACGAACAGGCAGATGTCTCCCGTCCAACCCATGCGTTCGTCGCGTTGCGGGCAGTCGGTTGGAATGGACACGAAGTTGGAACGCATCGACCATACGGCGTTCTCGTGCAAACGGTTGAGCAGCGGATTCGATGTGGTCAGTTCGCCGGTGCGTTCCATCACGGAATGGTAGACGCGGCAATCCATGTCGGCTGCGGTCAGTTCTCCTGCGAAACCTTCGATCTGTGCATAGCGGAAGCCGTGCATCGCGAATCGTGGCTCCCACCAAGCGTCGGAACCGTTGGAAGTGTACACATCGCACTGCTGGCCTCTGCGCAAGGTTCGCGTGGCGATGGATCCGTCCGGTTCCAACACTTCCACATGACGTAACGTCACGCTTTGTTCTGCTTCAAGATCGCGCATGTGCAGGCGGATGCGCTGCGAACAGTTCTGTCCGAAGTCAACCAGCCATATGCCACGACCATCTTCCGTGTTGCCGATGCGTTCGACGCTGACCGGCTCATGCGATTCATGCGCGCGCACCGGCGATGTTTCAGGATTTTCAATACGTGCCGGGTCATACATGACTTCCGCGACCGGCTGCCAAGAGCTGTCGTCGAATCCTGGTTTCGACCATCCCGGCTGTTCCAGTCGAGCGTCATATCGTTCGCCTTCGCACAGATCCGAGCAGACGATCGGTCCGAGCGTCGCCTTCCATTGGCGGTCCCATGCGTTGGAATATATGTTCTGCATACTGCCGTCGGCATATTCGACCTCAAGTTGCGCGAATACGGCAATACGATCGCCATAGAAGTTGGAGTAACCGCCATCGAAGCCGAGGCGTCCGCGGTACCATCCGTCACCGAGCCAGAATCCCAATGCGTTGGCACCGGACTGCAGTTCGTCGGTCACATCGTAGGTGAAGCATTCCACGCGCTGGTTGTAGTTGCTCCAGCCTGGTACGAGCGCGTCATTGCCGACTTTGACGCCGTTGATTTCGGCTTCCACAAGACCGAGTGCGCTTAGATATAGGCGTGCGCGTTTGGGTTGTTCCTTCAGTTCGACTTCGGTGCGCACTAATGGCAGGTGACGATGGTCAGTTTCGGATTCGCTCCACGATGGTCCGACGAAATCGGCGACATGCTCATGTTCTTCCAATAGTCCGACTTCAAAATGCAGGGTTGCGCTCGGTTTGCCCAATGGCTGGTGACTTGCCGAAACGGCCTGCATGGTGGCGAACACTTCTTCGCGTGAGGCGAGCGGCGCGAACTGCCATGGAATAAGCACGGAAGTGTCAGTGGGCAGGTAGGTGCGTTCTTCCACAGGTTGCCCGCCGGGAACACGTCGTGTCACTTTGAGCAGGATCTGCGCGTCGATTGGCAGCATGCCGGAGCACACCCATGTCATGCGTGGGGCTGCGGTGGCGATGCCGAGCGCATCTCCCGGGTAGTGTTCCACGGTGAAGCTGATGATGTCAAGATCCGAAGCCAGCGTACTGGGCACAATCTGCGGATCAGTAATGGCCATGATGACCCCTTTGTCTACAAAAATAATAGATCACTTATTTGTGATGGTGGGAAGCCAAAGTCCGAGCCATGCCGCAAGGAGAGAGAAACGAACGGCGACGATGGCTGGGACTTTGGCTGGCAATCGCAAGGTATTGCATAACTGACTTGCGATTGGAGATATTGAGTTGTTATGTGATTGCTGTTGCTAATCAGGCTGCGATCTTGCGTGCCTGACGTTCTTCGTCGGTGCCGTACTTCTTCTGAGCACGGATCATGATGGTACCGGCGATGCCTTCGATGATTACGATGCCGAAGAAGCACCACATAGTGGTCTGAATGGTTTCAGGAAGCACCAGAGCTGGGGTGATGAGCGCGAACAGGCCACAGCACAGGCGGGAGAAGCCGTTGATGAAGCCCTGGATGGAGGCGCGAATCTCGATCGGGAAGGATTCCTGGGTCCACACCTTGTACAGTGCTTCGCCTGCCAGCGGGGATCCGAGGTTCATGAAGGCTGTCGCGCCGACGATGACCCATAGGTTCGCACCGCCCATGGCCATGGCGGCCATGGCGATCAGCGAGATCACGATGCCTGCGAAGAACGCCTTGTTACGATATTTGCCGCCTGCGATGGACGCGAACACGATGTTGAGCACGAGCGTCACGAAGTTGAGGATGATGCCCAAGCCGGTGGCCAGGGACTGGGCGGCTCCGGCCTTGGAGAACATGTAGGTCTGGAACTGGCCCCACGTGTTGGCCAGCAGGTTCCAGCCGACGTAGAAGATCACGATGGCAAGGAAGTAGGTGAGCAGCACCTTCTTGTCGGCGCCGAACAGCACCTTGGTCACGGAAACCTTGCCGTTGCCTACAACAGCCGGACGTGCGGCGTCACGAACGTCGGCAGCTTCATGGAAGCGGCGGAAGGTCGGAGAAAGCAGTCGCCACAGCCATGCGATCACAGCGAATACTGCGAGGATGGCGAACACCACACGACCACCGGTGGCACCCTGCATGGCGGAAACCAGGAACGCGCAAATGAAGGAGATGAACACACCCACCTGCCAGAACACCTGGGTGGTGGAGACGAGCTGTGCGGCGGTGGCCTCGTCTGGAGCATCATGGGAGACGATGGTCATGGAAACCGGCAGATCCGCGCCGGAAGCCAAACCTGCAATGATCAGGCCGATCAGCAGTACGGTGAAGTTCGGGGCGAACACGCAGATGGCGGCACCGATGGCGTAGAACAGGTTGATCCAGTTGAAAAACAGCACGCGGCCGATCTTGTCGGCCAAGCGGCCTCCGAACAGCGAGCCGAAGGCGATGGCGAAGGTCAGAATACCGGAAAGCAGGCCGACCTGCGTGGTATCGAGTCCAAGGCCTTCCTGCCAGACCACAATGGTTGCCGACAGACCGACGATGATGCCGGATCCCAGCATCGATCCGATGCCTGCGGCGAAGGCGAGCGGCATGTATTCGCCCAATCCTTTGCCCTTCTTGGTTGAAGTATTCATTGCTCTTTCCTTACTTTTTCATACTTGCATGCGTTTTTTCACACAAGTATGTCCTTCTTTTTTTCAAATGATTTTCACTGCGTTTTCAAATTGCCGAGGCATCTCCTTTGATCTGTCCAGCATTCAGAAAACACTGCGATTCCATTGTTTTATACACCAGAACATCCTGCCGTCCTCAGCAGCACCTCCAGTGATGTTGTAGTTGAAATACTACATTCGTTTTTGAAAATTTCAAAATCGTCGCGCGTTTTTCAATATACAATTTCAAAAGAGAGCGCGTAGACTATTGATACATCAAGGAATAACCGGTTTATGTACGAACAGGAGCAATCTCATGCCAGCATCAAAACGTGTGGGCGTTTCCGACATCGCCAAACATGCCGGCGTCTCCATCGGCACCGTATCCAACTATCTCAACTACCCCGAACGCGTATCGGACACCTTAAAAGAGAAAATCGGCGCAAGCATCAAAGAACTGGGCTACACCCCCCGCAGAAACACGCTTCTCCCCCAGCGAGAGAACGCCGGACCGCGCCTCATCGGCTATATCATGACCGATATCGAACATTCCCTGTTCACCTTCATCCATGAAGGAGCGCAGGAGGTCTGCGAAGAAAACGACCTGCAGCTTATCGCCTTGAACGCATCATCCGACGCGCAACGGCAAAACGAACTGGTGAAAACACTCATCGACATGAACGTGGCCGGAATTCTGCTCAGCACCATATCCGACTCCCCCGAAGACGTGGCCGCGGCACGAGCGGCCAACATTCCCATCATCCTGCTCGACCATACCAATCCCCGTCACGCCGATCAGGTGTGCTGCGTGCTTGAAAACAATATGGCGGCCGGGCAGATCGCAGCCGATGAACTCATTCGCATCGGATGCAGCCGCATCGCGTTCGCCGCACACTCATTTGACTATGAATCCGTACAAGATCGGCAGATGGGCGTCGAAAAAACCATTGCGCGCACGCATGGAAGCACGCAATTGGAACTCATCAATTCCAAAGGTCTGATGTTTGAAGACGGTTACCAGCTCGGCCTGGACATCATCGACACAATGAAGCGTAGCGGCCTGGACGCCATTCCAGACGGCATCATCACCGTCTCGGACGCGCTTGCCGCCGGCGTGCTGTCGGCATTCCATGACCATAACGGCCCACGGGTTCCAGAAGATGTTTGCGTCATCGGCATGGAGGGGGCACGGTTGGAGACCAAATGCCCCATGTCGCTGACCGTAGTGAACGCGCCCGCTATCGACATGGGGCGCAAGGCCATGGCGCAGATGCTCGACTACATCGACAATCCCGCCGCACACGTGCACAGCACCACGCTTATCGAGCCGACTCTAATCCGACGCGAATCCACACGCGCATAATCGCATGCGGAACACTGTTAGCACAGCCCAACTCGACGCAATACAACGGCAAGGTGGGTCTCCTTACCTGGCGAAACCCACCCTTACTACTATTCTGCAGCGTTTGAAAATTTCAAACCATCAGACTGCGGCACGGGACTTGTCTTGCAAGTCACCGAATACCGGTGTGGCCGAACCAAGCCAGTCGCGCTGTTCCTCATTGCCCATGGCATCACCTCCTACCGCCATTCATCGTCGAAGCGGCATATCATTCAGGCTCCGCATCCTCACGGAGCAACCTCACGGAATGATAGACTTTTTGCCCCGAGGGCAAGGTCAACACGAACAGTGAAGCCCACGACAAGGAGACAATACGTGGCCGGCGATGATGACGAGCTGCTGACGATTGGCGAAGTGGCCAAATTGGACGGCATCACCGCCAAGGCGTTGCGCTATTACGATGCGCATAACATCTTGAAACCAGCCGCGGTAGACCCGGCTACCGGCTACCGGCTACCGATACTACACCCCCGATCAAATGCTTGACGTCGATGTGATGCGTATCTGCATCGCCGCCGGCGTGCCATTGGATTCGTTGGAGAAATTCCGTTTCGAAGACGGTTCGCTTGATTGGCGAGCGTTACTTGCCGCAGCGCAGTCGCAGGTGGATGAGCGCATTCAGCAATTACGACGATTGCAGACGTCAATCACCGATTATTCCGGGGAATTGGTATGCAAGGCCTTCTCCCCCGAAGATGGGTTGGTGCGTGCCGATTTGCTGCCGACTTGGCTGGTTGCACAACCTTGCCTCTACGGTAATGTTTGCGATATAAAACGATATTTACGCATAATGACGTCGTTGCGTACCTTGATTCGCGATGCGCAGGCACCGCATTTGCTGCGCAGAGGCATACTGTTGGATTTGGTGGAATGCAAGGCGTTCGCTTTTCAACAGTTCGCGCCAACGCAGCGCATGCTTGATATTTTCCATTCCGGCGATCGTTCGCAAGTAACCTACGATTACCACTTTCCCACTGGAACCGTTGTTATCAATCCTCCCGGAGGTCCTGCGGAAAGTCGCGTAATCGAGCGTGAATCGTTGGCGCAATGCTTTGAGGATGGCATGGCGTTGGCTGAATCGCTCGACGCTGAGGATTGGCCGCATGTCACCATGACTGAGATTTGGGGCAGTCATGCCCCAAATGGTTCGGCTTGCAGGCTACTCCTGAGCACGCTTCACCGAGAAGCGGAACATGAGCAACGCCAGAATCTCACCGCATACGGCCATGCCGAAGAACACCCACATGCTGGTGGAGAAGCCAGCCACATAAGCGTCAGCCTGCTGCATGCCGGCATTCACGTTGGCGGCCGAGAATTCGGAAATCAACGTGGATGCCACAGCCGTGCCGATGGCGCCTGCGAGCTGCTGCATGGTATTCATCACCGCGGAACCGTCGGCGTTCATGGAAGACGGCAACTGGTTCAACGCATGCGTCTGATCGGGCACCAGCACGAATCCGGAAGCGGCCATGAACAGCGCGTATGCCACGGCAATGGCTCCTTCGTGCGAGCCGCCAAGCATCATCGCCACATCCATCACCGCCACGCCAACAAAACCGCAGGCGATGAACTTCGGCGGGAAATGCTCTTTCAACGCGCCGCCGATCAGTGGAGCCGACACCGCGCCAATCACAGCGCCCGGCAGCAAAATCAAAGCGGCCGCCATCGACGTATGCCCCAATCCTCGCTGCAGCAGAATCGGCAGCAAGAAGTTCACACCAAGCACACCGCCGGAAGACATGAGCAGAATCACCATGCCGAGCGTGAATCCCGAATATGCAAACGTACGCACTTCCACCAACGGATGAGCCATACGCAACTGCAATACGGCGAACACCGCCAACACCACAATGGCACCGATAAGCACACTCCAGAATCGCCAATCGCCATTCCATTGCGCGAAGAAACTGGCCGCAACAATAATGCCGGCCAAGCCAACAGCCACCAACAGCAGTGATGGCACCGACAGATAGCCCTTCTCACCGTGACGGATGTCAGGCACGGTAGCCGCGCCAAGCACGAACGAAATCACCAGGAACGGAATCATGGCATAGAAAATCCAATGCCAGTTCAGGAATTCCATCACCAATCCGCCGAACACCGGCCCGATGGCCGGAGCCGCGCACGTCACCAAACTCACCAACCCAAGCATCATGCCGCGCTTGTGGAATGGAGCCTTGTCGAGAATGATGTTGGTCAGCAGCGGCAGGGAAACACCCGTGCCGAGCGCCATGATCAGTCGTGCGGCAAGCAGCATCGGAAAGTTCAATGCGAGCGCGCCGACGAGCGTTCCCACGGAAAAACAGCGCGATGGCCATAACAAACAACGCTTTGGTCGGGAATTTGCGCACCATGAACGGTGACGTCGGAATGGCCACGGAAAGCAACAGCAGATACCCGGTGGTCAGCCATTGCACCACGTCGGCGGAAATCGCAAACTCTTCCATCAACGCCGAATATGCGATGTTCAGCGAAGTTTCCGACAGAATGCCGAGGAAGGCGAGAATGGCGAGCGTCACCACCACGATGGTGAGTTTGCCTTCGCTCATACACTTGTCGTTGATTGCGCCGCTTTGTACGCCGTTGGTGGCGGAAACCGTGCCGTTTTCGGCATGTTCGATGGGTATGTCTGATGGTGCGTTCCTCTTATCCGTAGACACTCTGCTCCTTCGATAGAAAGGTTGTGTAATAGTTTTTGCTTCGAAATTGTCGACGATATTCGCATGCCGGCGCGGCTACAGTTTGCGCCGGCACACACCACACATTACGTAAGGCAGAACATTATGTAAGGCAGAAATGTTACGTGAAATTGCATGAGCCGCCTACGATCAGCATTTCGTAGGCGGCTCATATCAGTCTGGCGTGTCGATTATCGAGTTCTGCGACACGGTTTATTTTGGTTGCTTATGCGACGGTGAAGGTGGTGCGCTTCAGGTCTTCGCGACGGCTGGAATGGCCGATAAGCACTTCGAATTCGCCCGGTTCGACGATTCGGTTGGCTTCCGAATCGACGATGGTGCAATCGGAAACCGGAATGTCGAAGGCAACGGTCTTACTTTTGCCTGGTTCGAGTTCCACGCGCTGGAATGCTTTGAGTTCACGATCAGTCCAGCTGTAGGAGGTCACGATGTCGCCGATGTAGAGCTGCACTACTTCCGTGCCCTTGCGATCGCCCGTATTGGTGAGGGTGATTTCGGCATGCACGGTGTCGGTTTCGGCGAATATGCCGGATTCCGGAACGTTGGTGATGGTCGGATCTCCGTATTCGAACGTGGTGTAGCTCAGACCCTCGCCGAATGCGAATGCCGGATTCTGCGTGAGGTCGGCGTAACGGTTGCCGTGCTGGCCTCGAATCTGGTTGTAGTAGACCGGCAGCTGTCCTGCGTGACGCGGGAAGGTGATCGGCAGGCGTCCGCTCGGTTCGGTTTCGCCGAGAATGATTTCGGCGATGGCCTGGCCGCCCTTCATGCCCGGGCTTGGAGCCCACAGCAGAGCCGAAGTGCCTTCGGCTGGAGTTTCGTCAACAATCACGCCGTTGGTGCCGATCACGGATGCTGGCAGCACTTGCGGCTTGGAGCTGACGAGCACCACCACGAACGGCTTGCCGGGTTCGCGAGCCACGTTCGACAGTGCATCGATCAGCGTATTCTGTCCGCCGAGCAGTTCAAGCGTGGCGGTGGAGCAGCCTTCGCCAATGGCCTGGATCACATCGCCCACCACGGCCACGATCAGGTCGCTTTTGCGTGCGTTTTCCACGGCTTCGTCAAGCAGTGCGCGATCAATCTTGGCGGAAACGCCGATCTTCGGGCGAGGCTGTCCATCCGGGTAGAACTCGCCTTCCGGATCGGGCACCAAATCCACGATGTTGGCACCGCGAGAGTACACGACCTCGCAACCTTCCGGAGCGAGCTGCTTGAAACCATCAAGCACGGTGGTGATCATTTCACGCGGGTGGCCGTCAGGCATCCAGTTGATCTGGCCGGAGCTGCCTGCCCAGTCGCCCAGCTGGGTCTGGGCGTCATCGGCGAGCGGACCAACGACCGCGATACGCTTCGCACCGGCCACGTTGAACGGCAGTGAACCGTCGTTCTTCAGCAATGCCACGGCTTCGCGAGCCACTTCAAGGTTGAGCTGCTGATGCTCTTCGGAACCGATCACTGCATCGATACGCTTCTGGTCGGGCAAGCGTGGATCTTCGAACAGTCCAAGACGGAACTTCAGTGCGAGAATACGAGCCACGGCGGCATCGATCAACGATTCGTCAAGCAGACCGGTCTTCACGGCTTCGATTGCACCCTCGTAGAACTTTGGCGTGGTCATCACCAAGTCGTTGCCGGACTTGACCGCATCGGCAGCAGCCTGCACATAGTCAGGCTTGACCTTCTGTTCCCACACGGAACGGCCGACGTTGTCCCAGTCGGTGATGAGCGTGCCCTGATAGTTCCAAGCGCCACGCAGTTTGTCGGAAAGCAGCCACTTGTTGAAGGTGACTGGCACACCTTCGATGGATTCGTAGCCGAGCATGAAGGTGCCACAGCCTTCCTTGGCTACGCGTTCGAATGGCGGCAGGAACCAAGATTCCAGCTTGCGGTGGCTCAGGTCGGCTTCGGAAGCGTCACGCCCTCCCTGTGTTTCGGAATAGCCTGCGAAATGCTTGGCGCATGCGAGGATCGCGTCTTTGGCGAGCGGCTCGCCCGCCTTGGCTCCACCTTGATAGCCCTTGACAATGGACGATGCCATTTCGCCAATCAGGTACGGATCTTCGCCAAAGGTTTCGCCCACGCGGCCCCAACGGGTATCTCGCGCGATGCACAGCACCGGGGAGAACGTCCAATGCACGCCGGTGGCTGACACTTCCTCGGCGGTGGCACGGCCCGCGGCCTGTACCTTTTCGGAATCCCACGTGGTTGCCATGCCTAGCTGTTCCGGAAAAATGGTGGCTCCCGGCCAGAAGGAATAGCCGTGAATGCAGTCGTCGCCGATCACCAGCGGAATGCCGAGACGGGTTTTGGCGTTCACCGTTTCCACGGCTTTCGGCAGATCGGACGGCGCGGTATGCAGGATGGAACCAACGTGCTTGTTGACGATCAGATCGTCCAAATCGCCGCTTCGCGCGTCAAGCTGCATCATCTGTCCGACTTTTTCCTCAAGAGTCATGCGACCAAGCAGATCGTCGATGCGTTCCTCAGTGGGAAGTTCCGGATTTCTATAGGGCAGATTTACCGTATTTTCAGTGGTTTCGGCCATGGATTGCTCACTTTCTTCATTGAAGCGATTTTCTTTAATTACCAATCGGTAGTTTAGTATATCATATACACATCCACAACTCGACATAACCCCGTCAACGCAAAAGGCGAGGGACCATCAGACCCTCGCCTTTTCGCACGCGCATGCAATGCCAATCTCAACAAGTATTTGAAATCAACGATATGCATCCCACAACGGGGATGGAAACAGCATGTTTTCCATCTGAGCCCACTCTTTGCATAAATCAACTTCAGGTTCGCGCAACCACCATAATTGCACACCATCCATGATTTCCATGGCTTTACGCACCACCGGTCGCATGCTCGACTTCCATGAACCCAATTGCGGAGGAATCAGCCAAGGATATTGCGAATAGTTCTCCCAAATATCGTCCATACGAGCAGTGAATTCATCATGCAACGGATGTTCAGGATTCAACGATTCCACAGAAAGCACGGTAAACTTTGAAACAGACACCCCCAAGTATGCCAAAACCAAGCGTCACTATATGTGGACGCAGTAATGAACAATTCCCCTATGACAACTAGCATGGGGAGACATTATTTGTAAAGCATAAAAGAAGGTCCATTCAAATGGAGAAGCTGAACGATATTAAAAGAGACTCCATATCAGTGAATTACTTTTTGAATACTGCTGCGTACAGCGGTCTCTTCTCCCTTCTTTCGGTTATTCTCACCGGCCAAGTTTCTGCGGCGTCATCGCTATATGTTGGGCTGGCGCTCGGAATTTTATCTCTTTTTTCTAGAGGCAGTACTGTTTTTATAGGTAGCCTGATTGAGCGTTTCTCAACGGTATCCCTCACCGAGGCCGGTTTCGGATTCATGGTTTTTTCACTTTTGCTGCTACAACCGGCAATGGGTGGTTTTATCGGCTTCCTTTTTGCGGATTTGGCTTTGCTGGGACTCGGTCTTTCATTGGTTAATTTTGCCCTACGAGGGCATATCATCGCTACAGTAAAGGATAAAAAAATTCAGGCTTCTTTGTTTGCTTTAGTGACCATGGCAGCCAATCTTGGATCCGCGATTGGACCTCTGGGTTCGAATTACATATATAAGGCTTTCGGACAAACGCTCTTTATTGCAATCATCGTCGGACTCTATGCTTTTTCTGCTTTACTAGCTCCAATAGCGCTGACTCATCATGTCTTCATACGCAATGAGAAAAGCGGCGAGGAAAACACTTCCTCCATCGTGAAGACCATTACAGACTCGCTGAAAAGTCCCGGTACGGTTCTTGCCATCCTGGCGGTGTTCGTGGGCAGTATAATGAATGGTCAGCTTTTTGCCGGAATGGCATTGGAATTCCACTCGTTATCCGATAGTCCAGTCATAAGAGGATTGTTCTATTCCATTGATGCCATATCGGTCATAGCACTGCAAATGCCGGTAAGTAAGATCATCTCGCGCAATATGACCAAAGAACATAATGCCACCTCATTCATAGTCAAAAGCCTGGGGATTTATGGAATTTCCTTCGCACTATTCGCCTGCGGAGTCTCGTCGTACTGGTGGATATGCATCATTTCCTTGGTTGTGTTCTCCATTGCAGAATGCATCTATGCGCCATTAATCAATATTGCTCTGGTAGAGGCACAGCCAGATAAGCCTTTGGTGGACATTCTGAACTATCGGCTGATAATTGCAGCCATTGGTGAATCGGTAGGCTCATTCCTTGGCGGTTGGATCGTTCCGGCACTACGTCCTGCAGGATTGACGGCTTGGTATTGGTGTGCACTGGCGTTAGTGGGAATAATGCCTGCAGTCGTCACTAATCAAATTAGAAAACGTGGACAAAGAATCATTCGTCATTGAAAGAAAAAGTCTTGGTGAGTACACCGGAAGGGGAATGACATGAAAGTATTATTGCTGCAACAGCCCAAATCTTTCTCAAATTATCCTAAATGGATTGAGGAAATCCAAGAACGTTTCGATTGTTTAGAAGTTATGGTCTTCACCTCGAACGATCGAGCCGCACACCATAGTTGGCCGAGCTCCGTCATCAAGGAAATCGAGGTTTCCGATTATTCCTCTGATAGCGCTACCGCAAAATTCTTTGATATTGTCAGGAAATTTAAACCAGATAGGATAGTTTCCAGCTCAGAGGAAGACGTACTGAGGGTTGCAGAGGCGAGAAGTTTATTTGGAATTCCCGGTTTACAGCATGAACTGGCGTTAAGCTGTCGAGATAAAGTCACGATGAAACAATCGGCCCTTGATGCCGGATTAAAGATTATTCCCTATACCACCTGCCAAGGCTTTGGAGATATTATTTCGGCGTTCGATCGTTGGGAGACGGTTGTTCTCAAACCTCGATGGGGCGCAGGGTCTGCAGGCATTACGATATTGCATTCGAAAGATGACCTGCCTGCTTTAGCTACCAAGCCGGAATTCATACGAAACGTGCATTCAAACCAGTATTACTTAGAGGAATATTGTTCCGGTTCCGTCTACCATGTGGATGTAGTCTATATCAATTCCGGTTCGATTCTGATCTCACCATCACGGTACCTTGTCCCGCCACTGGATTTCGAGAAACAAAACACCGGTTCCGTGATGTTGGATGAGAACGGTGCCGACTATTCCGAGCTGCTCCGACTGACAAAGCAATTAATTGCATCTTTCAACGATCAGACGATTCCGAATGTGATGCATATCGAATTCTATAAGAATGAAACCGGTGATTTCGTATTCGGGGAAATGGCGGCACGCAGAGGAGGCGGTCTCATCAAGCAGGAGCTGGCAGCCGCCTATGGCATAGACCAAAGCAAGGCCAACTTCCTATTGGAACTTGGTCTTGTCGATGCGGATGCGAATATTACGCGATCATCTCAGTATGGCATACTGCTGGAAACCGCTGGATTGAACTGGCCAAAGGAAAAAGAAATCCCGGATTGGGCGGTTTTGGAATCTGTGGGCAAGAAAAAAGGTATCGCTCATAACTCTGTTGATTCTGACAGGAAATTTCTTATTTCCGGCAAGAATGAATCTGAGATTATTCAACGTTCTAATTATCTTATAAATAGTCAATATAATGAGTAAAATTAACTTTTTACAGAGGGACAATTGTAACTAATTCTGCAGCAGGTTCTATATATGACGAATTATTATGTAGAATTGGTAATTCTACTGAATCTAGACTCTTCCGTAAAATAATGATACTAGTATCGCTAGGGATGTTGGGAGCCAGCATTGGCGTCTATACGGGAAGCGCAGCAGGTAGTCTGACTGCATCAAAATGGTCGACATCTCAAGAAACCAGCATGTCTCTTTCAGCAAACTTTTCAGGCACTACCACAATAGAAGATAAGCAAAATGAGGGTGGCCGTCAGGTCACCCCCGAACGTATGCGGAACACACATAAAATCAGCGGCATGCATCCCAGAGGGGCGCGGGAAACAGCAGATTCTCCATTTCGGACCATTCCTCACACAAGTCCACTTCCGGTTCGCGCAGCCACCACAGCTGAATGCCATCCATGATTTCCATGGCTTTGCGCACCACTGGCCGCATGCTGCCGGCCCATGCGCCCAATTGCGGCGGAACCACCCACGGGTATTTCGAGTAGTGTTCCCAGATGTCCTCCATGCGTCCCATGAATTCGTCATGCAATGGGTGATCCGGGTTCAGGGATTCCACCGACAGCACGGTGAACAGCTGCACCATCATGCGGCGGCGCGAGTTGTGTTTCACCAGGTAGCGCAGATACGCGGGAAAATGCGGCGCGGACGGGTCGCTGCCCGGCATGCCCGAAGAGAAGAAGTCCTCCGGCGTGCCGGTCTGCCCGTAGTATTCGTCATATACCAGCGCCAGCATTTTGTCTTTGTTGTCGACGTATCGCAACACGCCTTGTTTGGAGATGCCGACCCTGTCGGCCACGTCTTGGATGGAAATGCCATTGAATCCACGCTCACTGATCAGCTGAACAGCCGCATCCAGCACTTCCGCTCGACGCTCCTGCGGTGATTTTCGGATACGTTTCGAAGTCTCTTCCTCTGCCATGATTCCGAGTCTAATGCACCTTGCGTCGATTGCCGTTGATTGACTGCCTATGGCACGTCATCGTGAGAGGTATCCGCCCGAATCCATCCATGACGCCATACGCGAGTCAGATCCCACGCCTCAAGATTGCCGCCGTTGCGAGGATCCCGCGGCGGTTTCCCTTCGCCACTACCCGGTTTCGCGGAGCGCGCAAGCTGGTAGCTCCAATAGATCTGCCCCGCCGACACGTCCCATGCCGCGCGTTGCAATCGTGACACTTGGCGGTATGCAGCCGATCGGTTTTGGCTGTGTAGGGCCCACTGATTCTCCACGCACCACTCGCCCACCAGCACGGGAATACGACGGGCCGCCGAACGGATGGCGATGCCACTCGCGCCCACCAGCATCCGGTACAGCCATGGCAGTCGCCGCGATCGCAGGTACAGCCGGCGTGCCGGTCCCGAAAACAGCGGATCCTCCATCGCGATGAGATACTGATGGGTGTCGAGCATGACGTTGCGCATGCCAGCACGACGGAACCAACCACCCCAGCGGAGCAGTCGGAAACCGTCATGGAATACGATCACGGTTTCCGGACGTAGCACGGCGCGCAACCGGGCGTAAGCGTCGCGGTAGAAGCGCTTCAGAAAACGCAGTGAGACATACGTGCTACCGGAAGCCTCATGAGAGTCTTTCGCCGTGTTCGACGTGCTATGGAACACTGACCAGCTCACTGGTTCGTTGAGTACTTCGATGCCGTGCAGGGCCGGTTCGTCGCGGTATCGGCGAGCCAATCGCTCCAGCACGTTCAGCGTGTACTCCACCAAGTCCGTATTCTGCGCCCATTTGCACACACCCGTCAGACCGCCGTTGTCGAAACCATTCTGCGAGCCGGGCACGGTATGCAGGTCGATCATGATCTTCAGTCCCGTCTCCCGCGCCCAACGGAACGCGCGGTCGAGGTACGTGATGCAGCCCGGATGCCCGGGCCAGTCGCCGAAGATGAAATACGGTATGGGAATGCGTACGAGGTTGATTCCGTGGTCGGCGATGATACGAAAATCCTCCAAGGTGATGTAGGTTTCGCGGTGCCGGCGCAGTTCCTCGGCTAGATTCCGTTCGGACCAGAGGGATACGTGCGTGCGGTGCATCCAGATTTCATCGTCTTCGGCGCTGCGGGTGAACGGTTTCGGATCCATCCATTTCTCCAGCACCAGCCAGTTGCCAAGGTTCACGCCGTCGATTCGCTCGTCGATGCCTAGCACCATGCGTCTCACCGCCCTTACGTTCGGGGGTTGCCCGACTTTTCGTTTCCGCCCATCACAACCCATGGCAAAACCCATTCGGCCCAATGGGCCAAGGAACCGCGCGTCATTCGCAACGTTCCTTGGTCCATTGTATGCGCCCCGCGAGCGGCCACGCGGCCGCTCGGAATCGGATCACAGCCGGATCAGGGTCGTTGAATGATCGTGGTGGCCGGCCGGGCGGGATCAGTCGACGGGCTTCGTCTCGTCCGCCTCGTAGTCGAAGAAGTCGAAGTCGGCGGTCTTCTCGTGCAGAGCGGCGTCGGTGACGGCGATGCCGACCATAGTGCCGGTGAATTCGCCGTACTTGCAGTATTCGTCAGAGAAGGTGGTAGTGTCGAAATCCGGGCCAATCTTGGTCCAGTTCTCGCCATCATAACCCCACTCGAACCAAGTACGACGACCTTCGATATTCAAACGGAAATAGATCGGCTTGTCTTCCACAGCAACGCGAGTGTCAAGCATTTCCGTCTTTTCACCGTTTTCGAGACGCACAATCGAAATCGCGCTGCCGCCAAGCGTCTGTGAATAATACTTGCGCAGGAAAATATTATTCATGTTGTCGTAGTAGATGGTCAAGCCAGCGCTGTGCTGGTAGACTTCCGGCTCGAACTCCATCTTCGTGGTGACGGTGGCGTACACGCTGGTGAGTTTGCGTGCGATCAGGCTCGTGCGGTTGAGCGATGCCAACGATTCCTCGCCGCGGATGCGCAGCCAACCGGGGCGTTCCGTCACGTTGGCGAAGGTGGTCGGCATCTGCCGCGGCGAATAATACCAGTTGCCGATCGCGCCGCCGTCGAAGTCGTCGTGCCCGGGAATCTCCGGCATCGGCGCATCCGGCAGATCCGGCTCTTCGACTTCGAGTTTGGCCAGATTGGAGCCGTCCGCCATGCGCAGCCAGCCGTCATTCGTCCATGTCATCTTCTGAATGGCGGTTTCACGGCCAAGCGTACAACGTAATTCCGGCACAAACGGACGGCTGGTCAGGTGCACAAGATATGTCTCGCCGTTCGGCAGATCCACGTAGGAGCCGTGCCCGGACTTCTGCAGCACGGAATCCGGGTTGAAATAGCGCGGCTTCAAATGATCGTCATCAGCACGCTCGTTTGACTCCTTCGGCTGCGAAGTGACGAGCGGACCATTCGGATCCGGCTCATACGGACCCCACACATTGCGGGAACGGCCCATGGTCACGGCATGGTTGTAGCCAGTGCCACCCTCGGCGCACATAATGTAATACCAGCCGTCACGCTTGGTCAGATGCGGAGCCTCAATGCAGCCACGATCAGTAGCGCCACGCCATATACGCTTCGGATAGCCAACCACATGCTTGGTTTCCGGATCATATTCCACACAGCAGATCACGCCCGGCTTCTCATAGCCTTCACGGGTCTCCCACTCCAAGCTGACGATGTACTTCTTGCCATTGTCATCATGTAAAATGGACGCGTCGAAACCAGAAGATGTCAGATATACCGGCTCGCTCCACGGACCTTCAATGCTCTTTGACTTAATCAGATAATTATTCACGTCGAAATAGCGTGCATTCATGGAGTTCATAACGCCGTAAATCACGTAAAACATGTCCTCTTCCTCACAATACGTGAGACATGGAGCCCAAATGCCCTTAGCGCTCGGCAGCTTGGTGAGGTTCGGCTTCGTATCATCAGTAAGCACGTGGGTGAGCAGCTCCCAATGCTTCATATCCTTCGAATGGTAAATCGGAATACCCGGGAACCATTCGAATGTAGAGACAGCAACATAGTAGTCGTCGCCTTTACGGCAGATGGCCGGATCAGGATTGAAGCCTTTGAAGATCGGATTATGCAGCATTGTCGTTCCTTAATGTTCTTGATATCACGCGTTGCTTTGTACGATTCTTGCGTCCGACGGAATCACTTTTGGACGGGGAACCAGTTTTGGGCGATGCAGCGTCCAAGGTCCCATGCGTCCCAGCCGATCCAGCCGGGAGTGTTGACAGTGTCAGTGAGCAGCTTGTAGTTCCAGTAGTAGAAGCCGCTGCCCTTGCTCCATGCGGCGAGCTGGGATTCGGCTAGGCCCCGGTACAGCGAGCGCTTCTGTTCGGCGGTCAGGGTTTCGACCTGAGCCCCTTCCTCGCCGTTGAGCACGCTTTGGCCGCCGTGGGTGTCCACACCGCAGCCGACGGAGTTGAACAGGCACCACTCCCCCACAATCACCGGGAAGTATTCGCTCATCTCGGCGATCATCGGCGCATAGGTATTCCTCACGAAGTCGTCGTAGCCCTCCGCTGTCTGCGGGCAACCCATCGTTTCGGCGGTCATGAGGTATTGGTGGGTATCGAGGACCACGTTCTTAAACTCGGGCGCGAGCTTGCCGTCGGGGCCGCGCATGAAGTCCTTCCACTGTTCGATGTCGAAACCGTCGTGGAACACCACGACTTTGTCGGTCGGCAACGCGCCCTTGTCAGCGTCGCGCAGACGGTGGTAGGCGGTGATGTAGAAGTTCTTGAGCCAGTCGAATGCGATCGGGCCGGTGCCTTCGGCGAGTTCCGGATCGACCGCCTTGTAGCGTTCGGTCACGTTCGCCATCGGCCAGCAGGTGGTGGTGTTCGGCTCGTTGATGATTTCGATGCCCATCAGCGCCCGACGATGGCCGTACCGCTTGGAGAGGCGTTCGAGCACGGACAGCACGAATTCGACTTCGTCGGGCAGCTGCGCCCACTTGCACACGCCGGAGATGCCGCCGTTGTCGAAGCCGTTTTGGCTCATCGGTGCGGTGTGCAGATCGATAAGGATGGTCAGGCCGTATTTCTCGGCCCAGTTGAAGGCCTTGTCGAGTTCGTCGATGCAGCCGATGAACGGCGCGCGGTCGCCGAAGATGAAGTACGGCACGGGGATGCGCACGGAGTTCAGTCCCCACGATTTGATGGTGGCGAAGTCGCGCTCGTTGATGTATTCGGCGCGGTGGGTCCTGATACGGGCCTCGTAGACGGCCGGATCAAGTTGCGTCGGCAGATAGTATTCGTCATCGGCAGTGGTTCCATCGAATAATGCCGGGTTCATCCACTTTTCCAGAACCAGCCAGTTACCCAGGTTCACGCCCTTGATGTAATTAAGGTCCATATGCACTCCTTCGTACGCTTTCAATCATATTTTTTATTACTTAGTAATTACTAAGTTAGATGATAGTACATTTTTCTCCTCCCCGCAACTCGTCTCGGACATCTCTCCGAACCGCTGTCGCACTATTTCGCATAAAGCACCCTTTGCGAAAATCGTGGGACCGACAATCAAAATCGTGCAGCAATTTCACAGAATCATGCGATTAATCATAAGAAAAAGCCTCTTTCTTGCGGGAAGAAAGAGGCAACCTGCAGCCGGAGAGACGATTACTGCTTATCGCTGGCGAATCGTTACGTGCAAGGCACTCACCGAGGCAGCGGGCAACGTTACCGTCAGCTCGGCACCGCCGGCAGATTCGTGCACGCTCACGGCACTATCCACGTCCACGGCATGAGTGCGCACCAGATCCGAATGCTCCACTGTGTTGCAATCATGCGGATCTTCGGAAGCAAGCGTTTCCATCGAATCAACCTGAGCGCCGCACGGCAAATGCAGCCGCACTTCGGCACCATCGTTCATATGCGCATTGGTGAGATTAATCAGCAGCTGAGTGCCGTCTTCATTGCGTGACGCAAACGTATATACGGCGAATCTTCGGAATCGTTGCGATTCACATCAAGTGCGATCATGCCACGATGCGCCCTGTACATCATGAATACGTCATAGTTAGGCGTAAGGATGGTACGATCGCCTTCAGTCAAAATCAGTGAGTTAAGCACATTGATGGTTTGCGCGTTGCACGCCATGGACACCTTGTCGCAGTTGCGCTGCAGCAGATCCAACGTAAGCGCGGTAGTGATGGCGTCACGCATGGTCACCTGCTGCTTAAGCGCCGGGCGCGCAAAGAACGCGGTCTTATGCCAATTGCCCCACTCACCGATAATCAGATCGACATGCGAAAGCTTGGAATCCATCGCCACTTCCGGCTCATGAATAAGCGCCAAACCATCGTTCATCAAACGCCACTGATCACACAGAATGTCTTCAAGCTCAAGGCAACCCTCAATCACCGTGTTCCAGCCGTCTTCATCGAACTCGGTCGGAGTATCAGCATCGTTATCCACATTCCAGTTGTAGAAATGCAGATCATAACCATCGATTTTCGGCTGACGATATTCGACAAGACCACGGAAGAAGTCCTGGGTCCACTGCACGCGTTCGCGCGGCTTGTTACCGTCAGGACCGCTCGCGATGGCATACATTTCCGTCGGCGCGAACACATCGGTGGTGAAGCTTGGCATAGCGGATGCGAACCTGCGGTATTCGTCAAGGTAGGTTTGCGGCGTCATGGTACCGCCTCCAGCCCACACTTCGTTGCCAATGCCCCAATATTTCACACCGTACGGTGCTTTATGGCCGTTGGTCTCACGTTCCTTGGCCAGATCGGTGGGCTGCTCACGATTGCAGTATTCCATCCAATCCTTCATTTCGGCCACAGTACCGGAAAGCATGTTGATATTGATCCACGGTTCAGCGCCGAGCATTTCACACAAACGCAGGAATTCGTCGGTGCCGAAGCTGTGATCGTCCAGCTCATAGGTGGCGAAATTCTCGTTGAAAGTGGTTTTACGTTCGCTTTGCGGGCCCACACCGTCACGCCAATGGTAGGTATCCGCATAGCATCCGCCCGGCCAGCGAATAACCGGCGGCCTCAATGCACGCAAAGCATCCAATGTGGCCTTGCGGTAGCCACGCTCGTTTTCGATCGGGGAATCCTCTCCCACCCATAGACCTTCATCAATGCATTCGCCAAGGAATTCAATGAATTGGCCATGCAGTTTCGGATCGATACGACCAATCGTACTGTTCGGGTCAATGCAGACAACCATGGTTTGCTCCTTTTGCCGTAGTGCTCACATCTGCAACGTTCGTAATTCGTATGGTTCTTGTAGTTATTGTGCCGCACAATATATGCGAAATGGCCGAAGATTCCAGGAGAGATGATGAAAGAATCTCCGGCCAAGTTATTTTGAAAAGCGCCGATGCTACTTCACCTTTTTAATCATCAGAATGAAGATGCAGGCGAGCGCCACCATAACGATTGCCGTCGGGAACACCAGTCCGTACGAGCCGGTAGCCACCACAATGGCGGAGGTGACAATCGGGCCGACCATCTGACCGAGAGTAGTGGCAATGTTCAAAATGCCCAGATCCTTCCCGGCCTCTTCTTCATTCGGCAGAACGTCAACATTGAGCGCCTGATCGACGGAACCGTACATGCCGTAGCCGAAGCCACCGATGGCGGAGAAGAGAATCATGCCCAACGCGTTGTGCATGAGCCATGGCAGAGCATAACCGATGGCGAGCAGCACGCTTGCGGCCACAACCGGAATCTTACGGCGACCGATTTTGTCGGAAATCGGACCTGCGGAAAGCGCGGAAATCAGGGAGACAACCATCAGCACCAAGCTCATGGTGGAAATGGTGGCCGCGGAATCTTCAACACTTTGACCAATGTAGTCCTGCAGAATATACAGCTGGTAGTTGAGAATCATGTAGTAGCTGAACAGCAGCAGGGAACGGCCGATAAATGCCAGCCAGAAGTCGCGAGCGCCTTTGGTCGGCGGACGGAAGCTCATGATAATACCCTTGAAATCAACCTTTTCCTTAGGCATATCCTTGCTGGACTTTTCCTTCGGCCAGAAGACCACGGCAAGCACACCGGAAAGACCCATAGCCACACCGGACGCGATGAAGCCCGGGAGCTGCAGGGTGATGAACTGCGCACCAACAATCTGACCAAGAGCAGAACCGAACAACGTACCTGCAGAGATAAATGCGGACATGGTGCCGCGCATATCTTCAGGAATACGGTCAGACAGAGATGCGATGACCGGTGCGATCATCATGTTCAGACCGACCATGGAAATGCAGTAGCTGATGCCAATGCTCACACCGTCCGGCAGAATGCCGATGAGGAACAGCGAAATGCCCGCAACAATGCCGCCCGATGCGATCCATGGCGTACGACGTCCGAAGATCGAGCGCGTACGGTCAGACATGTTGCCAACCACGAGGTTGGAAATCAGCGAAGCCAATGCCGTGGCCGAATTCAGCACGCCGAAAATGGCGTCTTTGCTGTCGGGCGCGATATCAGCCAAACGCTGCGGCAGCAGCACTGCAGCAACGATCTGTAACGCCAGCATCCATGCGAATGAGAACACGAAGAACGCTACGCAGAAACGCGTTTTGTCGATTTTGGAAAGCTCGTTGGCATGTTCCGCAGGCCGTGCGTCAGTCATGCTTGTCTCCTTATCTTTCTTTTCAAAGTCAGCCCTCTACGTTTTTTTGCCGAATCTTCAATGATCATGCAAACAACAGGCAAGAGAGGCGTTGTGTTGAAGTCAACTCTCATCGGCTTCGTCAGTTATCTTATATCTTAAAGATATAAGATAACAAATCGGCGTGTCGAACAACGACCTACTTTCAAGCACAGCAATCAACCGCATAACCGCAATATCGAAACCACATGAAAACGCATGTGGACAGCGGCAATAGTATTCTTCAAATCAGTATGGAATCACAGGAAAACACATCAGCAAACAGCATCAAGAGACGCCCAATCAACCAAAGAAAACGACTCTCCCCAGCACAGCGACGCAAACAAATCACACAAGAAGCGGTAACCCTGATCACGCAATACGGGTCATACGGCTTCCCCATGCAAGCATTAGCCGATGCAGTTGGCATGACCCTGCCCGGACTCAACCATTACGTCAAAAACCGAGAAGAATTACTCTCATTGGTCATCGAAACGTTCTACGACTCCGAAGAAGGCAATGCCCACACGACATTGGGCGCAGCCATCAGCCACTGCGACCAAATAGATTCAGCAACCAAAGAACGCCGACATCTGCCCGGTGCATTGCACGAAACCGTGCGCTTCAACGCCAAACGTCCCGAACTTGTCGCACTGTTCATGCGCCTCGCCATCGAAGCGTCCGATCCAGAACACCCAGCCCACGAGTTCTACCAGAACAGACACAATTCGATTTTGATCGACATGACCAGCGTGGACTGGGAACTACCGGAAGAATACCGCGATCCAGAACGCCTGCATGACCTCATCGTCACCGCGTTCTTTGCCATGGACGGCGTGCAAATCCAGTCGTTAACCAATCCCAACGAATCCATGATGCAACTATGGGAACGCGCAGAACACATCCTATTCCCCTCCCCCACATGGGACGGCTACCGCTGAACAGAGCGCAAACAAGCAAAGACACCGCAAACGCAAAAAGGCGTTTGCCTGCGGCGACCGGTAACCGATCACCATAGGCAAACGCCCCGCAACACAACACCGGCTTGCGAAGATGGCAGGAAGAGAAGGGAAACCTGCCATCCGGCATTCAACAAACCGCTGCCACAACCAAGCCGACGCGTTACGCACACATTCGCATCAGCCAGGCAGCTCCCGTCAGTCCAGCACAAACGTGTTGAACGAACGCGGAGCAAGCGTCACCTTGATACCGCGATCGGCATTGCAAGGATCGGCAAATTCAAACGGACGCTCCTCTTCGAGAGCGTTCTGGGCCACCACCACAATGGTGCCATCCGGATTACGGAACGCAATAGCCATCGAATTGAAATGACCCGTAGCGCCAAGCACATGCGCACCCGGCTTGACGAAATGCGAGAAATGACGCATCACATAATATTCCGGATTACGGCGAACCTCATGCGTATCCGCAGTAATGGTGAACAGTGAATTCTGCCACCACCCCCACGTAGAATCCTGATCGTCAAGAATCATATTCCAATAAGTGTAAGCAGTCGCGCCATTACGCAAATAATGGTTGATCAAGTGGAAAATATACTCCGCATATTCCCACGTATTATCGCCCATACCGCATTCGGATTCAGACTGAATCAACTCGATTTCAGGCCAGGATTCATGCGTACGCGCAATACAGTTCTGGCCGGCCCACTGGTAAGCGATGCCCTTGATGTACTTGCGAGCGCCATCGTCGAACAGAATATTGTCGACAAAACGGTTGTAATTATTCAGCTTCATGCCGTAACCGCCGCCCGTCCAGGCCATGTCCTCCGGCCCGTTGAGCGTTCCCAGCCAAATGTCGGTGCTGAGCCCGGCCTCGTCGAATGCCGGCCCGAGGTAATCGCGGATGAACACCTTGAGCGCTTCGGAATCCCACAGGGCGCTCGGGAACTTCTGGTCGGCGAACACCTCGTTCTGCACGTGCAGCTGATTCACGGTGATGCCATGCTCGGCGTAGGCCTGAATGTATTTGACGAAGTACTTGGCGTAGGCTTTGAGGTTCTCCGGGGTCTGCACGAGACGTCCGTAGTTGTAGGCCTTCGGGCGCTTCATCCATGTCGGCGGGCTCCACGGGCTGGAGAACAGTTGCATGTTCGGCTGCCATTCCTGCGCGCGATGAATATACGGAATCAGCGTCCGCTCATCATGCTCGACGGAGAAATGCTCCATCTCATAATCGCCGTCGGTCTCGTTATAGCTATACCAATGATCGGCGAAATCATTGGCACCGACCGGCGCACGATTGAAGGTGAAGTTCATCTCATCCGGGCTGAACAGTTCCTTGATGATCTGATCACGTTCCTCTTCAGTAACCGTCTGCAGAGGAAGCCAGCCAAGCTCGTTGAAGCAGCCGCCGAAGCCACGCAATGCCTGATATTCATTGCCATCAAGCTGCAGATCGGAAGCGGAAGTGGCATGCGTGGATTCAATTTCGGATGATTTGTCGGCAAGCTTGTTGTCTTGCGTTGTCGCGATCCAAGTAGTCATGGAAAGTCCTTAGTATTGTCGCTGATTCTTTGGATTTATATTTATTCGTTTTTTTGAGTTGTTTTTATTTGATTATTGGGATTTAGTTATCGATATTTAGTTTTTGAGATTGAATTATTGAGATTGAATTATCGGCAACGCAATTTCATTTCAGTAAGCGCAAAAACCGTAGGACGCCGCGATAATCTATTCACGACACGCTCCAGGCCGCTCTAGCCAAGTCTTTACGGTCTTAAACAGATTATCGCGGCATCCTGCTCGTAACGCTATGACGTTACGTTTGCACTGTTATTTAGTTTTGCATTGTTGTTCAGTTTTGGAAAACTTCCTATTACCTCTCTTCCTCTCCTCTTTCGAAATTGAGGGGAGGGGGAAGGGATGGGGTTACTTGACCTTCTTGATGGCCATGATGAAGAAGCAGCCGATGATGGCCAAGGCGATGGCGGTCGGGAAGGCGAAGTTGTAGCCGAGGGACACCACGATGGTGGACATGATGACCGGGCCGCACATCTGACCAAGGGTGGTGCCCATGTTCAGAATGCCCAGATCCTTGCCAGCCTCTTCCTTGTTCGGCAGCACATCAACGAGCAGAGCCTGATCGACCGCGGAGTAGACAGCGTAGCCGAGGCCAGCGATGCCAGCGAACAGGTACATGCCCAGGGTGGACGGGATCAGCCACGGCATGGCGATACCGATAGCGAAGAGCACGGAAGCCACGACAACCGGAGCCTTACGACGGCCGATGAGATCGGAAACCGGGCCGGAGATGAAGGAGCCGACCAGAGACATGACCATCATGAGCATGGCAACGACGGACACGGTGACAGCGGATTCCTTGACGGACTGACCAATGTAGTTCTGGATGATGTAGAGCTGGTAGACGTTGATCATCTGGTAGCTCATGAGCATGCAGAAACGGCCGGCGAAAGCCTTGTAGAAGTCGTGGGCGCCAGCGAACTTCGGCGGACGGAAGGATACGAGGACGTCCTTGAAGGAGCCCTCTTCCTTCGGCAGGAAGTCAGCGGACTGTTCCTTCGGCAGGATGATCACGGCGACGATACCGCCGAGGAACATGAGCACGCCTGCGACAGCGAAGCCGGCAGTCAGGTTTTCGATGAAGAATGCGCCGATCATGGTGCCGATCGGAGTACCGATGGTGGAGCCTGCGCCATAGAAGGCGGACATGGTGCCGCGGATGCCAGACGGCACGCGGTCAGACAGCACGGCGACCAGCGGGGCAATCATGCAGTTGAGGCCGAACATGCAGGCGCAGTAGAAGATGGTGAGCAGCACCGCGTTATGCGTGGTGCCGGTCAGGAACAGGGTGACGCCACCGAGCACCGCACCGAAAACAATCCACGGAGTACGACGACCGAACCTGGAGCGGGAACGATCGGAGAAGTTGCCGAACATCAGGTTGGCAACCAAGGATGCCACCGCGGTGAACGCATTGACGATGCCAACGAGAGCGTCCGGATCGGCGCCTTCGATGGTCTTGTAGTGCATCGGCAGCAGCACGGCGGAGACGATGCCAAGGCCCGACATCCACAGCACGCCGAACAGCAGGAAGCCCGCACCGAAACGGATGGTGTTGACCTTGCTCAGTGGCTTGCCGGTTTCAGGAGACAGCTGCGGATCCTTGTCTGCAGCGGCGATGTTGGCGTTATAACGCACCAAACGCTCCTCTTTGCTTGCGATTGCTTCACTCATGAAACTCTCTCCTTCGATTCATGTTTCAGTAGTGTTTTCTGTGATATTCCTGTTTTCCGATAGGGCTTCTCTGCCCAGTCAGCTAACTACCATTTGGTAACTAGCCGGTTTTCATCATAGATGCCCTTTCGAAAGAACGCAAGTCAGACGCGAATTTTTCCGACGGCAGCGTTTTCAAATAGCAATCCACAACGATTCGCCCCATACGGCAACTTCAGTTTTTATTACTTAGTAACTGCTTAGTTAAAGCATATTACAATCTCTTGTATCTGTCATTTTCCGGCGTGTCCCAACGTTTCCAACACACTTCCTCTCCCCCTTCTTGTAACTTAGTAAGCACAAGAAAGGAGAACGCATGCGTCGCCGCACCGAAAGCAAAACCAAGAAACGAATGAGCGCAGAAGACCGCAAGAAAGCGATTCTCGAAACCACGGTCTCTTTCATCTCACAATTCGGATTCTGGGGATTTACCATTCGCGACGTGGCACAAGCTCAGAACATCACCGAAGCAGGCCTCCTTTACTACTTCAAATCCAAAGAACAACTCCTTGAAGCGACACTCAAATACGCCGATCGCACTAACCAAATCGCCATTGCAGAGCATCTTGGCGTCGAAGGCGTGACCGGCGAAGTCTTGCAAGACGGCATCGCATACCATTGCGATCTCGGACTCAAGGCCATCTCCACGGGAACCGTGGAAACCAACGCAGGCCGACCCGAAATGGTTCGCCTCTACACCCTGCTCGAAAGCGAGGCCCTAAGCAAAGACCATCCGGTGCACGAGTATTTCGAACAGCGCGAAATCAATCTGCTGAAGGAATACACGTTCGCAGCCAAACGAGATGGCGTCGCCGATCCGGAACGCACCGCACTGCAGGTGCTATCCGCCATGGAAGGCTTGCAATTGCGGTGGCTCAACGGATCTCACGATATCGATTTCGTTGGAGAATGGAAGGCCCTGATCGACCTTCTCATTCCCTAAACGTTCTCTTCTCGAGTTCTCTTATCGCAGATTTCAGCCGGCGATCACCGCAACATTCCAGCGGCCGATCGTCAACGGATCACCCTGCTTGACGGCTGCACCTTCCTTCAGCACGACTTCAGCATTTGCAACCTCATCAATACTGCCGTCGGTGGCGATGACGACCGGAGCGACCACTACTTCACCCTCAATCGGGCTTGCAACAGTAACTTCGTCGGCGGAATAGTTGAGCAAATACGTCACGTTCTCGCCGAGGGCATTCACACCCTGGCGAACCGCGACCTGTCCCGCGAGCGCGGTTCCAGCGCCCTCGACGCCGGCATGCTCCACGGCCTCTCGCATAACCGCACGAATGGAATCGGCGTCAAGCAGTGTGGCGACCCACTCGGCATCGCCTTTGCCGAATGCGTGACGGGTGACTGCGGCGTAATCCTTCCAAGCGTAGTGTCCATAGGATGCGAGCACCTCAGTATCGGCGTCGGCGTTCAACAGTTCGATCAGCGACTGAGCATCGGTGGACGCGGTTTCGGCGAGCGCACCTGCGAATTCCACGGAAACGTGGCCGTTTGGGCGGGTGAACTGGTTGTACGTCATGCCGAACACGTCGGTGAGGTTGTGCGGCGCGCGGTCGTGCCATACGGTCACCTCGTCGTCGGTCACGAAGGAGCGCATGGTGGAGACGAGGTGTCCGCCGTTTTCAACGAACGCACGCAGGCGATCCGTAGTTTCCTGAGATGCGCAGTAGAGCGCCGGGGTCACGATCATCTCGTATTTGGCGAGACGTTCGGCCGGAGCATCGGACGGCACGAAATCGCATTCGACGTTGAGCTCGAACAGCGCGTCGTAGACATTGCGCACCACGTCGTTGTATTTGAGGGTGCCGCCGAATGGGAAGCCGGCTTCGATGAGGAACCAGTCGAGCGCGGTCAGCGATTCGTTGCTGACCATGATGGCTACTTTGTTGTGCTTCTTCAGGTGGACGAGCCGCTCCCCCACTTCCGGTTTGGCGATCTCGCGACCGAATACGCCGGCTTCGCAGTACGTGGGGTTCGGTTCGAGGTCGTGGCTCAGCAGGCCCTTCCAATATGTTTCAAAGGAATTATGGATGGAGTGCCAGTGCCAGTATTCCACCATGTCGGCGCCGGAGGCGAGGTGGGAGTAGGCCTGCAGGCGCAGCTGGCCGGGGAATGGCACCCAGCCGTGCTGGCCTTGGGCCTCGGTTTCGAGCACCAGGTAGTTCTGGCCGTTCTTGGTGGAGCGGGTCATGTCGCCGCCGAAGGCGATCTCCTTGCCGGTCAGGTCGTCTTCGGTCGGGTGGTAGATGTCCACGCCGGTGATGTCCACTGCGGTCGCGGCCTTGAAGTGGTCGACGGCCGGCTGCACGCCGTAGGAGTATCCGCGCCATTCGAAATCGAAGTTGTGGGTGATGAACTGGTCGTCATGCGCGTATTCGCGCACGATGTCGGCCTGCCACTGCAGGAAGGCGCGCACCTGATCGCGGCGGAACTTGTCGAATTCGCCGCCCAGGGACTCGTTGATGGTGGCAGTCACGTCCGGGAAGTCCTCCCAGGAGTCGATGCGGTTGGACCAGTAGTCGAGGCCGAAGTGGTGGTTGAGCTCGTTCAGATCGCCGTGGAACTTCTCATGCAGATACTTGACGAACAGACGCTGCATGTCGTTGGACACGGAATCGTAGTACTTGGTTTCATTATCGACTTGGTAGCCGATCACCGCCGGATGGTCGGCAACGTGGGAGATCAGCTTGCGGATCACGCGCTCACCGTAGAAACGGTAGGTGGCGTTGACGATGTCCATGATCTGGCGGGCGCCGTACTTGCCTTCGCCGTTCGGAGTGACCGCGAGCACGCTCGGATCGATTTTGACGAGCCAGCTCGGCACCGCGTAGGTTGGAGTGCCGACGATGACATCGATACCGACACGCTGTGCCGCGTCGAGAGCACGATCCACATAGGTGAAGTCGAACGCACCCGGCTGCGGTTCGCAGGTGCTCCATGTGGATTCGGCAATACGGATAACGTTCAGTCCCGCTTCCTTCATCATCCTCATGTCTTCATCGACACGGTCGATGCCTTTCATCATGAGATATTCGTCGTAATATGCGGCACCGAAAAGAATGTGATCTGCCTCGTAACGACCCATGGATCCTCCATCGTCTTCATTGACTTGTTACTGATTGCTACTGTTTCTGCGTCTAAGGCTGTTCTTCTGCGATATCCCTGGGATATATCCTTGGATGCATCCTCGGAACTCTTATATCTAACAACCATTAGATATAAGAAATATAAATCTTCTAGATTCACTTGTCAAGAACCGCAAAATTTCATGGCGTGTCTTACCTAACAACCATTAGATACAGCGTTTCCCCTTGACCAAAACCAACCAATCACCGCACGCCACACAAAATGCTATCCCAGCAGGCAAATCCATCCAGCCACTGGAGGAACCCTCCCGCAAACATGCCTCCAAAAGTCCAGATCCATCCAGCCACTGGAGGAATCACCCCACCCAAAACCTTCCAAAAGTCCTGATTCTTCCAGCGAGTGGAAGAATTGGGACGCGAAAGGCTATAGAAACACAGCCCGCAAGAGAGTTGCACACGGCTTAGCGGTAGCTGTCCCAGACAGGTGAGGGGAAGATCATCTTTTCGAAGGCGAGCCATTCATCGTAGAAATCGATGGGCGGCTTACGCGTCCAACGCAGTTGAATGCCGTCCATCGCTTCCAAGCTTTGACGCACAATCGCACGCATATTCTCCCAACCACCGATTTCAGGCGGCAATTTCCATGTGTACTGGGAATAGTGTTCCCACACGTATTTCGGACGATTCTCGAAATAGTCGTGCAACGGATGGCCCTCGCTGAAAGATTCGGTTTCCAGCACCATGTATAGCTGCAGCAAGCTACGTCGACTCTCATTGTAACGTACCAAAAAACGCAGGTATGCGGGAAACAACATGCCTTCCGGATCACTGCCCGGCAATCCGGATTTTGCAAAATCAGCCGGAGTGCCTTCCTGATCATAATTGTCGGTGACTAGCAGCGACAACAACCGTTCCTTATTGCCGATGTAATGCAGCAGTCCAGGCTGGCTCATGCCGATCGCATCAGCAATGTCTTTCAATGACGTTCCGTAATACCCCTTTTCCCCGATAAGACGGCTCGCCGCAGCGATGATTTCCTTCTTACGTTCCTCAGGTGATTTACGAACACGTTTCTTCCCCTCATTACCCATAAGGAACAGTGTACTATCTACCGTTCATTAGACAGGCAAAATCGTATCGGACCGTTGCATTTCCACTCGCCACACAAAAACGAGCCGATCTTCAACAGACCAGCTCGAAATCACATTCAGTCAGCCTCGACCAACCAAAAATATTCGAAAAGCAATTTTACTTCTGGAACACGTCAGGGTGTTTCGGATCACCAGGTTCGTCGGCGAGGACGCCCTCGAGCCCGAGGAACTCCTGCCAGAATTCCAGCGAATTGCCGTACGGAGCTGCCTGATGGCCGCGCGCCTGCAGGTTCGCCTTCGCCTCGAACACATCCTCCTCGCGGATGCCATCGAAATACGATTCGAGACGCTCACGGTTCGTCGGATCATAGAACAGCGATCCGATGATTTCCGTCAGTCGTTCCGCGCGCGCTACCGGCAGTGAATCCCAGTGACGGAATTCAATGAAGTTCTTCAGACGGACATCGTTGAAATGCGTGGAAATCACATGATTGATTTCGTATGCGTTGAGTTCTCGATCAGGATACACGTCGTTCGCATTCTCATAGAATGCAGGATGATGCAGATCAGTTCCGGGAGTTTCCAACGCTTCCGGAGTGTGCGTCAGATCAGCGAACATCATCGGCGTGCTCAACACGTCGACCGCATAATCTTCCCAACCGAAGCGAGGATCAAACAGTCCCGGAATAACGTTCGTACGCTGGAAATCCAAATAATCCCACATGCGCTGGCGCAGCAGCGGATACGGATTCTCCCGCCCCTCGAAGTACGGAGTGTTACGGAAGAACCATGCAAGAATCGGACCGATCACCGTACCCAAACGCAACTTGGAAATCGCATCCTCTTCCGAAACATAGTCAATGCTGATCTGCGTCGAAGCGGAGCAGCGCATCATGCACGGACCAAACTGGCCGACACGACCCAAATACGCGGTCATCGCCTTGTAACGGTCTTTCGGATTGACGGGAATGTCGGCATAGCCGGACTTCGGCTGGTATCCGTAATTAACCAAGCGGAAGCCAAGCTCGTCAAGCACCGGATCGACTTCGCGGCGGAACGCTCCGTAAATCGTGCGCAGATCCTCCGGCTTGTGCAGAATACCCAGCGAACATTCCAGCTGGCCACCCGGCTCAAGCGACACGGAAATACCTTCGCGCCCAAGGCCAACAAGCCTGCCGTTCTCCCAGTATTCCTTGCTTTCGTCGTAATACGGGCGAATGTGGTTCAGCAACGCCTCGATGCCGTTCTCCTCGTAATAGTTCACGGCGGTATCATCGCTGTTATGCACCGGCAGATGCTCGATTTCCACGCCGAAACCGCCGGTTCCGCGCTCTTGGCAGCCTGATTCGAAGAATTTGACCAGACTTTCCACATGCTTCGGATTCGGCTCAGTAAGCAGGTGTGCGTAAGAAATTCGTGGTGCTGTCATGTTGGCAATCCTACCGAAACTCATTGATGAGCACGGCGCGATTGCTATACGAAAAACTGATAGCCAACTCTTGCGTATCCCGAATCGAGTACACATTTTCAATTACAACAGACATGCTCTGCAAGACCGACCAATAATAATTAACAGCTGTCAATAAAGTCAGAAGCAATTACCACTATTTGGAGAATTGTTTGTATATATCAATAAAAATACCGACGCTGAAGATGTTGTCCGCGCCGGTATTTTGGTCAATTCCAGTCAGTGCTTATTGATTTATCTGTCTATAATCAGGCGACTTTTTTGCTTTGCGTCGTCTCACCCTGTTGCGCGGCCTTGTGAGCCTTCTTGGCGGCTGCGATCATCAGTTTGATGCGGTTGAGCTGGTTCGCTTCGGATGCTCCCGGATCGTAATCGATGGACACGATGTTGGCTTCCGGATGCAGTCGGCGGATCTTGCCGAACATGCCTCGGCCGGTCACGTGGTTCGGCAGGCAGGCGAACGGCTGCGCACAAATCACGTTCGGACAGCCGGATTCGATGAGCTCAAGGATTTCCGCAGTCAGCAGCCAGCCTTCACCAGCCTGCACACCCACGGAAGTGACCTCGTCGGCCTTCTTCACGAGTTCCGGCATCGGCAGGTCCTGGGAGAACTTGCCGTGTGCTAAATCGATCGCCTTGTGCACAGGAGCGTTGTACATGTCAAGCGCCTTGCGCATCAGCGCGTAGCCAAGCTTGTTGCCGCCCATGCCGAGGTAATGCTCGTTCCAGTCGGAAATATACGGGCGGGTGGTCATGAATTCCATGATGCCCGGCACCACAGCCTCGCAATTCTGCGATTCGATCACGTCGACCACATGGTTGTTGGCGTCCGGCTGGTACTTGACGAGAATCTCGCCCACCACGCCGACGCGCACCTTGCGCGGTTCGTCCTTCAACGGCAGTGAGTCGAACGATTTGACGATTTCTTTGACGAGCGTCGAATATGGCAGGTATCCCTTGCCAATGAACTTACTTGCCGTCTTCGAGCGACCGTGGTTCTCGAGCGTTTCACGCACGATGGTGTTCCATGTCTTATACAGCTGATTCGCACTGCCCGGCGTCACCTCGTACGGGCGCACGCGGTACAGACATTTCATCAGCAGGTCGCCGATGATGAGCGCCTTGATGACGCGATGAAGCAATGCCGGCGTCGCTTTGAAGCCCGGATTGTCTTCAATGCCCTGCGTGGAAATGGCGATCACTGGAATCTGCGGATAACCAGCATCGATCAGCGCCTTGCGAATCAGACCGAAATAGTTTGTGGCTCGGCACATGCCGCCGGTCTGCGTGATGGCGAGCGCGGTGTGTTCCGGATCGTATTTGCCATCCAGAATCGCGTCCACGAGCTGGCCGATAACCATGATGGCCGGGTAGCAGGCGTCGTTGTTGACGTATTTGAGGCCGGTTTCCACGTTTTCGCGGCTGGCGTGTTCGAGAATGTCGAACTTGTAGCCGCCGGAGCGGATCACGGATTCCACTAGGGAGAAGTGAATCGGGCTCATCTGCGGAGCCACGATGGTGTAGTCCTTCATGTCTTTGCCGAATGGCACGCGGTTGGCGTATTTCGACATGGTGGCGGAATTGTGTGCGGACTTCTTCGCTTCGCCGATGCCGTTTTCCGCGGCACGCCTGGATGCGGCTTTGACGGCTTCGGTAAGTTTCGGATTGGCTTTCATCACGGTGTCAAGCATGACTTGACGTCCCGGAGTCGGCGCCTCAGACCCGGTCTTGCGGAATTCGCCCTGCTTGTTAGGCGCACTGTCTTGTTTGTTAGGCATGACTGCGGCGATTCCGCGCTGCTTGTTGCGTTCGCGTTCTTCGACGGCTGCCTTGAGCGAGCGCAGTCGGATTTTTGCCGCTCCCAAGTTGGAGACTTCGTCGATCTTCAGCATGGTGTACACGTCGGCCTTGTCGGCGAGGATTTCGCCCACCTGGTCGGTGGTGATGGCGTCGAGACCGCAGCCGAAGGAGTTGAGCTGTACGAGTTCAAGTCCCGGATAGGAGGCCACGAAGTTTGCCGCCGAGTACAGGCGTGCGTGGTAGGCCCACTGATTGGTGACTCGCAACGGCATTTTGGTGACCTTGCGGTCTTCCACATGACGGAAGCCGTCCGCGTTCTTCTTGCGCGGATCGTCTTCGTCCGCGGCGAGGAAATCACTCAGGTTGAGCTTCTCCCCCGGCTGCAGTTCGCAGATCGAATCTTCAGACAATACCACCATGCCGAGCGAGCAGATGGTTTCCGGAATGCCATGGTTGACTTCCGGATCGATGTGGTACGGGCGGCCTGCGAGCACGATGCCTCGGCAGTCGTGTTCCTTCATGTAGGCGAGTGCCTTGAGACCTTCCATCTGCACATCGTGCTTGAAGACTTCGTTTTCGGCATAGGCCGCTTTGACTGCGGTTTCGGCTTCTTCACGGGTCACGTTGGCCCAAGCGAATTCTTCGACGATACGGTCGACCATGAGTTCATGGTTGGCCATGTTGAAGTATGGGCGCATGTAACGGATGCCCTCTTCGCGCAGTTCCGGCATGTTTGCGCCGATGACCACGGGATAGTTGGCTACTACCGGGCAGTTGTAGTGGTTGTCGGTGTTGGGTACCAGGTTCTCTTCGTAGCTGACGCACGGATAGAAGATGGTTTTCACACCCTTGCTCAGCAGCCATTTGATGTGTCCGTGCACAAGTTTGGCCGGATAGCAGATGTTTTCGGATGCGATGGATTCGATGCCTGTTTCGAACAGTTCATGCGAGCTTCGTCCGGAAATCATCACTTTGAAGCCCAGCGAGGTGAGCAGTGTGAACCAGAACGGATAGTTTTCGTACATGTTGAGTACGCGCGGAATGCCGATTTCGCCGCGGGTTGCGTTTTTGTCGGTGAGTCTGCGGTAAGCGAAGCAACGCTTGTACTTGTAATCGTAGAGGTTCGGGCGATCGGAACGCTTCTTTTTCGCGTCTCCGCCTCGTTCGCAGCGGTTGCCGGTCACGTAGCGGGATCCGTCTTGGAAGGTGGTGATGGTGAGCTTGCAGTGGTTTTGGCACAGTTTGCACACGTCTCGTTCGGAGGTCATCGACAGGTTGTCGAGTTCTTCGCCGCTCAAAATGTTCGATGCGGTATGGCATACGCCTGCGATCACCGCCTCTTTGGTGTCGGTGGTATCGACGTCTTCGTCTTCCGCTTCGTCGGCATAGTGCATGCGTGCGGTCAGTGCGGCACCGTATGCGCCCATGAGTCCTGCGATGTTCGGTCGGGTCACTTCACGGTCTGTGAGCAGTTCGAATGCGCGAAGCACGGCGTCGTTGAGGAACGTGCCGCCCTGCACTACCACGGTGTCGCCAAGTTCGCCGGAATCACGCAGCTTGATTACCTTGTAGAGGGCGTTGCGCACTACGGAATAGCACAGGCCTGCGGCGATGTCTTCGATGGACGCGCCTTCCTTTTGCGCCTGCTTCACGGACGAGTTCATGAACACGGTGCATCGGGAGCCCAAATCGACCGGATGGGTGGAGTTGAGCGCCGCTTGGGTGAATTCCTGAATGGTCAGACCCATGGAAATGGCGAACGTTTGCAGGAACGATCCGCAGCCGGACGAGCATGCTTCGTTCACTGCGATGGAGTCGATCACGCCATCGTTGATGGCGAGATATTTCATGTCTTGGCCGCCGATATCGATGACGGCGGTAACGCCCGGGCTGACCATTTCGGCACCGCGATAGTGAGCCATGGTTTCCACTACGCCTTCGTCGAGGTGCAGGCCGGTGGTGATGAGGCCTTCGCCGTAGCCGGTCGCACAGGATCGTGCGATCCATGCGCCTTCAGGTAGTTCGGCTTGGATTTTTTTGACGATTTGCACTGCTGCCGTCAGCGGGCTGCCTTCGTTGGTCGCATAAGAGGACCATACGATTTCTCGATCGTCGTTCACCAACGTCGCTTTGATGGTGGTGGAACCGGCGTCTATGCCCAGGAAGTGCGGTCCTTGGGCTCCTTCGAGCGTGCCTTGATGGATATGCTCGCGATGATGCCGTTCGTTGAATGCGGTGCGATCCGCCTCGGTAGCGAACAGCGGAGGCATGGTCGGAGTGTTGGACGGCAGGTTTTCCAGTTCGTCCAGTCGTGCCAGAAGGTCGGCGCAGGTTCGTGCTTCGTAATGCTTAGTCAAGGTCGTCACCATCCTGATCGGCCTGCAATGCGGCACCGTATGCCACATACAGGTGAGCGTCGGTCGGAACAATGAATTCGTCCACTTTGCCGTCGAGCGCCCGCTTGAACGCGGCTCTCAGTTCGGACATGAAGAACAACGGACCACCCAGGAAGATCACGGTTCCGTGAATCGGGCGTCCGGAGGCAAGGCCTGCAATGGTCTGCGTGGCCACTGCGGTGAAGATCGATGCAGCCAGATCCGGCTTGGCCGCACCATCGTTGATAAGCGGCTGCAAATCGGTTTTGGCGAACACGCCGCAACGTGATGCGATCGGATATAGGGTTTCGTATTGCGTGGCCATTTCGTTCAGGCCAGCGGCGTCGGTGTCGAGCAGTGTTGCCATCTGGTCGATGAATGCGCCGGTACCGCCTGCGCAGGAACCGTTCATACGCTGTTCCGGAGTCGGCTTGAGATACGTGATTTTCGCATCCTCGCCACCAAGTTCGATGATCACGTCGGCCTGCGGATATTCCTTGTCGATGGCTTCGGTTTCGGCGATGACTTCCTGAACGAAGGGCACGTCGAGGCTGTCTGCGAGGGCAAGACCGCCTGAACCGGTGATGGCCAGGCGAATCGGCTCGTCACCTCGGCCGAGCTTTTCCAGCTCCTGGTGGATGTCGGCCAATAGTCCGGCCACGGTGGCGCGCACGTTCGCGTGGTGACGCCGATAATCGGAGAACAGCGCGTCCATGAGCGCGTCGGACTGATCGAGCACCACCGCCTTCACAGTAGTGGAACCGATATCAAGACCTACACGCAACGGCTTTGTGCCGTGCGTTTCGGTCACGGCTTCTGCTGCTTCAACCATGTCTCAACCTCTATCGTTCTATCCGCCGGGCTGCATTCCATGGCAGGCATGGAAGCCCCTACCCCGGGTTATCCAATCATGTAATCGTAGTCTGTGCCCACGCCTAAGTGCTTTGTAAATGCTCGCAATCAGCATAAAATGCACGACACAGCGCACAAATTAGACAACTAATCCAGTCAACGTGCCTAATTATGTATCTGGACGCTCGACGAATGTCGAGATCGCAAACCCTTCCAAGCATTTCCATGTCAGGATGCGCTGCCTTCCCCTGCAGAACGGTCTTTGCCGTATATTTCGGGAATGAATCGTGTTTGATCATGTAGTTTCGGCCAGATCACCACTTGTCCGCTTTCCAGTGATTTCGGCACGTCGATGATACGTTGGTTGCTGCTTCCGCGGAATTGCAGCAGGGAATCATGCAATTCTTTGATATAACGGCCGTCCACTAGAATGTCGATCAGTTCGAGCAGTTCGCGCTTGTCGGGGCTTTCGCCTTCGCGCATGAGTTCTTCCCACGTGTAGCCGGTCCAGCACCAAATATCTTTGGTATCACCGAACCGTTCGCGGATTTTGCGCGCAAGGGGCAACAGCACGCCCGTGTTGAGCAATGGTTCGCCTCCGAGGAAGGTGATGCCTTGCACATACGATTGGCTTAAGTCATCCATGATTTGTGCTTCGAGCTTGTCGTTGTATTCGTGGCCGGCTTGGAAATCCCAGATTGACGTGTTGTAGCATTCCTCGCAATGGAACGGGCAGCCGGACACGTACAGCGAGCATCGGATGCCTTCTCCATCGGTCATGAGGAACCGTTTGTAGTCGGCGATCATATTGCGGCTCATGCGGTTGGTCCATTGCCCTGCTTTGGGATTGTTGGAACGAGTTGTGGGGATGAAAGGCCCGCGATTGGTTTCGTCCGCCGCAAAGTCACGACGTTGAATTGCTGGATTCGCGCTGCTGATCATACGTTGTCCCTTCACGTTTTGCCGTTGCGTCGCGTTTTTGCGATTGCTGCTTGCCTCATGATTGTCACAGAATGAAAGAGGGTGGAAAACCACCCTCTTTCATATTTCGTTTATGTTTGCTGCCGACGCGACCCTTACTTGGCTTCCTCGAACCATTCACGTTCGGAACCGTCGCTCAAGGTGACATGACCGGTTTCGCCGCTCATATGCTTGACGCGGTGCGCGATCTCCTCGTGACGTCCGTGCACCATCGGGCGCTGCACCGGGTTGCCCAAGTAGCCGCAGGTGCGCTTGGTCACGTTGCAGTGGTCCGGATCGGAGTTGCCGCACTCCGGGCACTTGAAGCCTTCCTCAGTGGGCTCGAAGTCGCCTTGGAATCCGCAATCGTAGCAGCGGTCGATCGGCGTGTTCGTGCCCAGGTAGCCGATGCCGATGTTGTAGGCGTAATCCCACACCGCTTCGAGTGCCTTGGGGTTGGACTGCAGGCACGGGAACTCGCAGTAGTTGATGAAGCCGCCGGACGCGTAGTACGGGAAGTCCTTCTCGTAGTTGAGCTTTTCCATTGGGGTTGGCTGCAGCCAGACCGGGTAGTGGAAGGAGTTGGTGTAAAAGTCGTGGTCGGTCACGCCTTCCACGTCGCCGAACTTCTCGTGGTCCATACGGTTGAAGCGATCGGTGAGGGATTCGGCCGGCGTGGAGTACACGGAATAGTGGTAGCCTTCCGCATCGCTCCATTCCTTGCACAGCTCGTTCATGCGCTTGACGATGGACAGTGCGAATTCCTTGCCTTGCGGATCCCAGCCGTGGTCGCGCATCCAGTTCTTGCCGTAGAACACGCTGGTCGCCTCATACAGGCCAATGTAGCCCAGGGAAACGGTGGCACGTTCGTTGCGGAACAGCTGGTCGACGCTGTCGTTGGCGCCGAGGCGACCGAAGGCTCCGAAACGGAACAGGGTCGGCGCATTGACCGGCGCGGCCTGCTTGCAACGCATGATACGGAATTGCAATGCCTGATGAGCCACGGCCATACGCTCGTCGAAGATCTTCCAGAAGCGATCCTTGTCGCCGTGGGATTCCAGTGCGATGCGCGGAACGTTCACGGTGACGACGCCAAGGTTCATGCGTCCGTCTTCCACATCCTTGCCGGTCGCCGGATCAATCCAACCCTGCAAGAAGGAACGGCAGCCCATCGGGGCTTTGAAGGAGCCGGTGATCTTCACGATGTTCTCGTAGAAGATCACGTCCGGATACATGCGCTTGGTGGCGCATTCGAGGGCGAGCTGCTTCAAATCGTAGTTCGGATCGCCCGGATCGGCGTTCACACCATGCTTGATGGTGAACACGAGCTTCGGGAAAATGGCGGTGTGGTGTTCGGAACCGAGGCCGCGGATACGGTTCAGGAAGATGGCACGCTGAATTTCGCGGGCGAACCAGTCGGTACCCAAACCGAAGCCAACGGTCACGAACGGGGTCTGGCCGTTCGACACACGATTGGAGTTGATCTGGTATTCCATGGTCTGCATGGCGTCGTAGATGGCCTTGCGGGTCTGGATTTTCGCCCACACCTCACGCAGCTGCTGCAAACGGCTGGCATCCTTGTTGAACGGCTCGTCCATCGGCAGGGCCGGACGGTCCTTTTCGAAATGCAGACGCTTCGGTTCGACATCCTTGGCCAAGCGCACCTGACGTTCGGCGATTTCGATCGGCAAGTCGTCAGGCATGATCTCATGGGCCTGCTCAAGGAACTTGTCGTAATCCTTGCGCGCGTATTCGACGAAGTGCTCGTCGGCACGGTTGGCGGTCTGGCCACCATACTGGCTGGATGCCACGTCCTTCATGATCTGGGTGATCTGCGTGGCGGCGATGGAAATGCTGTTCGGCGATCCCATCGGCGCGTTGCCGAGAGTGAAACCGTTGGCGAGCATATCCCAGTAGTTCGGCAGAGAGCAGTTGGATTGTGCGGTGAACGGCGAGTAGTCGGCGTCGTGGAAGTGGATGTCACCCTTCATATGGGCGTTGGAGACCGCATCCGGCAGCATGGAGAAGGCGGACGCCTTGGACACCGCGCCCGCCAGCAGATCGCGCTGGGTGGAGTAGACGTTGGAATCCTTGTTGGCGTTCTCGCGCACCAGAGCCTCGTCACGGTTCACCAGACGCTTGACGGCTTCGTTGATGTCGGTGGCCTTGGCACGTTCGATGTCTTTGTTCAGACGGTAGTTGGTGTACGTGCGCGCCACATCGTACAGGTGGTCTTCGATCAGACCGTGCTCAACGAGATTCTGGATGTCTTCGATCTTGGCGGGACCGTTGTAACGATCCTTGATTTCGGCTTCGACCTGATTGGCGATATCACGGATTAGCTGTTCCTCCTGCGGCCCGATCTTCTTATCAAGGTCGGCGAAGGCTGACTTCACCGCGCTGATGATGTTGATCGGATCGAAGTCGACCACACGACCGTCGCGCTTCTCGACGAGCACCTTACCGGTTCCCGTTTTAACGGTTGCGGAGATGGCATTCAGAGCCTGCGTTTCCATTCATCATCCTTTCCGGGTCGGACCCCATCCGACCAGGTTTTCATGCTTTGTTTCGCATGCCATATGTTTTCTACGTCCATAGACTCTACGCCATAGCCATCACTAAATGTAGTGGCGGCACGCCGACGGTAAGACTATATATTCCATTTTTGGCTTGATTCCGCCATTCCTTAACCTGTGTGACAAAGGTAACGGTTTTGCCACGGAGTGTCGCCCGAGTGTCGATTTGACGCAGGCACCGAAGAGGGACTATACAAGGCGGGGTACCCTCACACGATTCGAACATGTGTTTCATTTGTCCGCAAGATGATGGAATCTTGAACTATGACTTGGAACCAGGATTACACACCCCCGGCAGCGCAGCCGAACAGCAAACCGCTGCCGCGACTGGCCGGCGAAACCACCGCTGACAACCCCTGGCCGGTAAGTCTGCTCAGCGAGAAATTCCATATGGCCGTTGAACGGTGGCCATCGGTTTGGGTGGCCGGGCAGATCACGCAGATCAACACCAGACGCCAAGGCAGTGCCTACATCACGTTGCGTGATGACTATCAAGACATTGCGCTGGAGGTCAACGGCTTCGGACAGTTCGCCGCAGCCGCCACGCCTTTCGTGCAGGGCGATCGTGTCATCATCCATGGCAAACCGAATCTGTGGATGAAACGCACCTCCCTGTCTTTACGCGGCGACGCCATTATCGCGGCCGGCGCGGGTGGCAGTCTGAAGGCCATGATCGACGAATTACGCAAGAAGCTTAAAGGCGAAGGATTGTTCGACGCCGACCGCAAGCAGCCTCTGCCGGAGTTTCCGCATTGCATCGGTTTGGTTTGCGCTCCGCAGGCCCGTGCGGAAGGCGATGTCATCACCAATGTGAGATTGCGTTGGCCTGTCGTCGACTTCAAAGTGACGCATGTGCATGTGCAGGGTGAGCAGTGCCCTTCCGATGTGATCAAGGCGATCGCACAGATGGACGCCGATCCCGACGTCGATGTAATCATTGTGGCCCGTGGCGGCGGCGCTTTCGAAGATCTGATCGGATTCTCCGACGAAGGTGTGGTGCGCGCCGCGGCGGCCGCTCATACGCCTCTGATTTCCGCGATCGGTCATGAGGATGATTGGACATTGCTTGATCTGGTCGCCGATTTGCGTGCATCCACGCCGACGGATGCGGCAAAGAAAGTCGTGCCGGATGTGCGCGAGCAGATGCAGCTGATCAATGTGAGCATCGAACGCATGCGCATGCGCATCGACGCCACCGTCAACAATGAAACAAGACTGATCGAAGGCTATGCGAATCGTCCAAGCCTCACGCAGCCGCTCACCATGCTGGAACCGCATCAACGTCTTATCGACGACGCAAGAACCCGCATGAGAATCGGCCTGACACGTATTCTTGACGATGCAAGCCTCACCATCGAAAAAGCGCACGCTTCACTGACTGCGCTCAGCCCGCAATCCACCCTCAACCGAGGCTATGCGGTAGTGCAGGGAGCGGACGGCCATGTAATCGACGATGCGAACGCCGTGAACACCGGCGACCAGCTCACCATGACATTGAAGCACGGCGTAATCGTGTCCGAAGTCACCACCGTAACGAAGGAGTAGCAATGACCAACGAAACCACCCCCGCATCCAGCCTGACCGACAAGGAACGCGAAGACATCGCACAAATGCCGTATGAAGAGGCTCGAGATCAGCTTATCCAGGCCGTGCAGGCACTTGAAGCCGGCGGGCTCAACCTTGACCAGTCCATGCGCCAGTGGGAGCTTGGCGAAGCCCTCGCCAAGCGCGCACAAAGTCTGCTCGGCGAAGTGCGTGCCAAGCTTGACGCGGCACAGGCGGAACAGGCCACTGCGGCCAATACCGCTGGCACGCAAGACAATCTGGCCTGAGCATCTCAAAATACCGTCAATATAGCATTTTCATGACTGTGCGCCACACGTTTTTACGAGACGTTATGTGGCGTACAGTCATACCGAAATTCCAGATTTCTTCGTTTCGATACCACACTCGTCCGGATGGTGTGTAGAATGAAGATTCGTTGCCTCAGTAGCTCAGTGGATAGAGCACTTCTCTCCTAAAGAAGGTGTCGTAGGTTCGATTCCTATCTGGGGCACTTTGTTTTATGCAGATGCGCAGCCGATATGCAGTTGCGCCGATACTCTTCTCACACGTCGAATTGCACGGTTGCCAGCAACGCCTTGTGATCACTTCCATCGATTTTCAACGATTTGACCCGACCGGCCAACATGCCGGGATCCAATACGATATGGTCAATGCCCGCAAACGTCGGCACATAATCGATATTCGCAGGCCACGTGAACACCAATCCCCCGGCCGCTTGTTTGGCCGCATCCGTGAACCGTGTTCCCAAGAAATTACGGAACGGCGTATGGTCGTCGGTCGCGTTGAAATCACCCATGAACACGTACCTGCGAGACGTATCGTACCGGAGTCGACCAAGCTCATCCAATGAACGCTTCCACTGCTGCCAATATCCATCGGTCGGAGACGTGGTATGTACCGAAACGAAACGGATCTGCGTCCGACCATCATTGAATGCAACCGTGGCTCCTGGCATGAACGACGCGCTCGAATCAACATCATCATCAGCCGGATCAACAAGCGGACTCGCCGACCACAAACCATTGCCATACACGCCGTCTGAACTTGCCACCTGCGCATACGGCAGCAAATCGCCAATACCAGCCTTGTTCAACTCGTCCACGAAAGCATCGGTCGTTTCTTGCAATGCCAGCACTTCCACACGCTCGCTACGCACCACATCGACAATTTCCTGCGCGTCGGCACGACCCTTAAACACATTGCATGTCATCAAACGAGCATAATCATCCTGCGTATTGGCGGACGCTCCCGAAACCGCCGCGATCGCGGCACGCGGAAGCTTCGTCTCATTGTAGAAAAACGGATACTGCCACCATACTTGCAACGCGATCGCCGCAATCGCCAGCAATACCGACATTGTTCGTTTCGAGACAATGCCGCAAATCAGCGCAATCACCGCAAGAATCGCAAACCAAGGCACCAACGAAACGATAATGGGAACATACGGCCACGCCTGAATCTCAGCAGGCAGTATGTGCGAAACAGTGCCCAGCAAAGCTGCAATCGACAGAATGCCAGCCAGAAAACCGCATATGATATTGCGCACGCGATGCGACTTAGTTTTCTTCAACGCGCGAATAGGCTTAACAGCCTTCGCCTGCGCCGTACGCGGTTTCGTAGGCGTACCAGACCGTGCCATACATCCTCCAACATGGGCATTGCGTTCCATCAGTCAATACATCAATCATCAAATCAGCCATCAAAACCGAGTTCATGACGAACGCCATCGGCAATAATGCGGCTTCATAGTACCCCAACTTCCACATTCGCTGGCAAATAGTCACAATCGTCTCCATAAATTTAACGAAAAACAATCGAAACACAAAAATCACCATCTTGCCCCAACCATTAAATACTATTACGCTGGGCACATAAGAAATCGTAACTAATGGGGGTACGACGCCTTACGCAAAAGCAATGGCTGCTCATGTATACCGAGAGGGGGCTATACCATGCTGGAACTTGACCACGTGGGGTTTTCGTATGGAAAATGTCTGATTTTAGACAATGCGAGCGCATTATTCGAAGAAGGTTCGACAACGGCAATAATGGGACCTTCCGGCTCAGGAAAGACCACTTTGCTGCGTTTGATGGACGGTTCTTTACAACCAGACACTGGCTCCGTCACCATTGATGGCGCAAATGTCAATTCCATTGATCGAAAAAATCTTCTCGGATCTTTATGCATGCGCATATTTCAGGATTACAGGCTCATTCCATATCTTGACGTGCGAGAAAACATCATGTTGGCGTTTGAAGCGGCGCATAAGAACCTCGGACAAACCAAGATTAAGGAAACTTCCCGCACTGAAAACAACACAATCGATAACTTGCTTGAAGAAGTGCATTTAGCAGGCTATGCAAACCATTTGACTGGCCAATTGTCAGGAGGAGAGCAGCAACGTGTGGCCATCGCACGCGCAATCGCCATGAAACCACGTGTGATTCTCGCGGATGAACCCACCGGCGCGCTTGATGAGGAAAATACGCAGGCAATCGCAACATTGCTTTCAGATATTGCCCACAAAGAGCGATCCATTGTCATAATCGCAACGCATGACGCTACGGTCGCGCAGCACAGTGACCGCATTGTGCGCATTCAGGACCACAAGTTGGTGGAGCAATGAATGGCATGCCTTACCACAGCACTGGAATCACGAGGCACGTTACCTCTGGATATTTGAGATTCCATCCGATGCTCACCATCTCACTCTTTGTGGTGGCATTATTGTCGGCGATGCTACCCGTGGTGGCCTTAAACAGCTTGAATCTATACGTACAGGCCGCCAAAGAAAGCGCAGCAGGTCAATCCGGAGGGTACACGTACCAAATTTCAGGAGGCAGCAACGATGTAGCCGAAGAACTCAGGCAACAAGTCCAAAACGGTAAGGCCATCGGCGTCAAATCCACACAAGGATCAGTAGGCCTCACCTCCGCCAGCGGCTCTTCACGAAACACCATCGCAGACATAACTTTCCTAACAGGCCCCTCACGATATGGCACGCTCATCGAAGGGCATCAGCCGTCGCAAAAAAACGAAATCTCCCTGTCTCGGGCCGCAGCTGAACAAATTGACGCCCAGCTGGGAGATATAGTCACCGTGCAATGTGACGATTCCGCATTATCAAGCGACTATAAGCTCATTGGCATCACCGTCGATGCTGCGAACACCAACACCGTGTACGCAACAGCAGTGTCTTCCAAAGACAATCTCCAAAACATACAAATGTGGCTCACCGACGATGACGCTACTGTAAATCAGGGAGAAGTCGCAAAAGAGAGCGCAACCAACAATGTCAATATCGGATACATCAAATCGACAATACGAAATGCCGAAGAAACGGTTCGTACTCGCGATCTGCCAGGATGCCAATGGTACGGAATAGTTCTGTTTCTTTGCTTGCTGTGCGTACATATCGCAGTAATGACGGCATTCTTCCGAGCAGGTCAATGTTCCGGAGATGCTGTGGTAGAAGCTCTGGTAGCCTGCGGATTCCCCCTCACCGCCAGCAGATGGACAGTGTTTCGAGGATTGCTTATTTGCACAATACCCGGAGCCGCAATTGGCATCGCGGCCGGATATGCGGTATTCGGTCTTAGTTACAGGACCATAGGCAACATATTCGCCCAATATTGGGAATGGCAACCATCAGCAACTTCCCTGCTGTCCATCTTTTTTGTCGCAGCGATTTTGCTGTGCTCGCTATGCTTGACATGGTTGGTTTTGTTCTTCCGCATGTCCTTTAAGCATGACATCACAACCAGAAACGCATTATGGTACATCATTCCCTCCTCGGCCGTTCTGATGTTTTCTTGTGTGGCGATAGAACGTTATCATGCAGCCGTATGGCCGTTTGGCGGATCAGTGGGCTCGGTCATGGGAGCTTGTGCTCTGGGACCTCTGCTCCTTTCACTGCCTTGGCTTTTCCGCACGCCAGCACAATGCAGTGCGATAGAACGTACACGAAGTTTGTCTGCCCCAGTATGCGCATTGGCACTCTTATTGTTAGGTGCCAGCTCATTGTTCAGCGGGCAAATGATGATAGCGACAGGCAATTCGGATAATGGGCTGTTCATCGCCGATTATTTGACTCAGGATGACTTGAACTATCTTGCCGGCAAATATCCCGAGACTCTAGACAAAGCCATCGTGCTCACGGCACCGGATGAATCCCGGTATCTGGTCCGTGCCGCGACTTCCCATGCTTACGATTGCGTCATTCAACATGGTTCCGACGATGCGGATTGCTACTCAGATTCCGATAATGAAACCACTGTCATGCTTGTTGATAGCAACTCGTCTTTAGCCGGTAAAACCAACGACGTTCATATTGCCGAAGGCGGTAACGCTGGTATCATTCTCATCGATCCCGCAACCCAAAAAATAACTCAGGCAGCACAAGTATCCACCGAGGGCACCGACTCGCTGCTCAGTGATTACACCATGCCCGGCGTGGTTCTTGGAATCGACTCACCACAGGCAAAAACGCTTGGCCTTACGCCAAGCAACCGGCATACTCTCATCATGACCGATTTCCCGTCAATCGCTTCCGGCGTTCGCGATTCAATCCGATCCGACATCATTAACCGTTGCGGGTATGCATTCATTACCGAACACGACACCACCTCTTACCGCTCCTACATGGCACGCGCCATTGCCATACCAGCTTTGGCCACAATTATCAGCGGACTGACATTCGCCGCATTGGCCATATCAACACGTCAAACGCAGTCAACATTACGCTGGACGCTTCAAGAATTCGGTGCATCACGATTCCAGCTCATGCGTTTGTTCAGACCTTTGGGAATAACCATGTCGTTGGGATCAACCATAGCCGTATTCCTGGGATGGCTGGGCTCGCATCCTTGGATTATTGCGCCCGCGAACGAATTCGGCACCACTGGCTGGTGGTGGCTCATACCGCTACCTGTCATTTTTATTGAAACGGCATTGTTCTGTTGGTGGTTTTCGCTACCTGAGCGCCGCAATCAGTGACTCTCGGATTCGCCTTCGCACATAATTGGACTTGTGCGAATCGCCTAATGAAAATCCCGAGGAGCGATGCTCGACTCGGGATTCAAAAAAGTTTAAGTGCGGCGACGTGCTACTCTCCCACACCCTCTCGAGTGCAGTACCATCGCCGTGCTAGGCCTTAGCTTCCGGGTTCGGAATGGGACCGGGCGTCTCACCTAGGCTCTGATCACCGCAAGATGAAATAATACGCACACATGCCTCAATCACCAAATCACGGCGTGTCGCAACACATTTGGACACATCAGCCGCGCCGTGCTTTCGGTGCTTGCCTCAGGTTCAGGGCGAGCTCCGGAAGCCGCGTCAACGATGAGCGCGTGTACCAATATCAAGCACTCCGAGTCGTGTGGCATGCGAATGCAAATTGACCATAGCCCCAACATAATAACTTAATCAATTAAGCTGTTGCACGACATGTCATTGACATCCCTTGCATTTTTCTTATCTCAAGTCAGGAAGAAAAAGGTGCTTACCCCCTTATAGGGCGGAAACAACGATTGCAATCAACAGAAAAACATATACAAAAGACGGTTCCACACGATGTTTCCATCGCACGGAACCGTCTTCACCGCAAAAACAACAGTCTCAACAAGCCATGCAGGAATCAGCCACGAAGCTTGCTAACAAAATCGCCAAGCCGCTTCAAGCCCTCACGCAACGCCTCGCGCGAGGCCGCATACGACAGTCGCACATGCGTGTCAGCGGTCGCCTCACCGAAATCACGGCCCGGAGTCAGCGCGATATGCGCTTCCTTCAGCGCACGCTCACAGAACGTCCACGCATCCAAACCAGTGCTGGAAATGTTGAAATACGCGTAGAACGCGCCATTCGGCTCAACCTCCAACGGCAGACCGATCTCAGCCAATCCGTCGACCACAATGCGACGACGCTCCAGCAACTCCTGACGGCGTTCCTCGCACACGGCCAACGTTTCCTGAGTGAAGCACGCGAGTGCCGCATGCTGAGTGGGTGTATGCGCGCACAGGAAGAAGTTGGTGGCGAGATCATCCATGGCTTCGAGCGCGCATTCAGGCACGACCATCCAGCCCAGTCGCCAGCCGGTCATGCCGAAGAACTTGGAGAAGCTGGAACATACGATGGCGTCCGGGTCGCAGGCGAGCACGGATTTCACGTCGGAGCCGTCCGGTTCACGGTCGGCCAAGTCAAGGTAGGTTTCGTCGACGATGCGCCATGCGCCGCGTTCTTTCGCCAGGTCGCACACGGATTTCAAGGTGTCGAAAGCGATGGTGGTACCGGTCGGGTTCGACGGCGAGGTGATCATCACCGCTTTGGTGCGATCCGACCAGTATTCGCGGCACAGTTCCGGTGTGAGATGGAATCGGGTGGCCGCGTTCGTCGGCACGTCCACGACTTTGCCGCCGAACGCGCGGACCAGTTCGCGATTGCACGGGTACGACGGGTCGGCGATCAGCACTTCGTCACCCTCGTTCACCGTCAATGCGGCGGCAAGCAGCAGTGCCGTGGAACCTCCGGCCGTAATCGCGATACGTTTCGGATCGACGTCCACATGGTGGCGTTCCTTGTAGAAATCGGAAATCGCCTGACGTAATTCCGGCAAGCCCATTGCAGCGGTATACGGCAATGAACGGCCATCATACTGTTCGCGCATTGCATCACGCACTGCGGGCGGAGCGCCGAAATCCGGCTCCCCCAAGCTCAACTTGACCACATCGGTACCTGCGGCGATCATCTCGTCGGCCATCGCACCAAACACCATGGCACGGAACGGATTAGCAATCTGGGCGCGGTGCGACATCTGCGGCAGCGCGCTGTTCTCAGCATTTCCCATAGTTCGTTTGTATTCTTCAGACGCGACAAATCGCAAGTACCGTCTCACCGCCATTGCGTATCGTTTCAAAAACAGAAAATCACATGTCATGTAAAGCTGGAACCACGAGCATCATGCGCCAGTGGCAAGAATCACGCTTCGACGATTTCGCAGTACAGTCTCTCCAACCGTTCCTCACGCACTTTTTTGGCGAGCTCGCATTCCCACACCACGATCACTTTCCAGCCCATCGCTTCAAGTTCGGCATGCTGTCTGACATCTCGTTCATGGTTGCGCAGCAGTTTCGCACTCCAGAATTCCACATTCGATTTCGGCACGCGCGTAGCTTTCGGGCAGTTTTCATGCATATGCCAGAAACAGCCGTTGATGAACACCATCGTACGGTATTTCGGCAACACCACGTCGGGATGCCCCGGATACCGCTTGTCGTTTTTGCGGAATCGCAGGCCTTTCGAAAAAAGAAAACTGCGTACCATCATTTCGATAGAGGTGTCTTTGCCTCGGATATGCGACATAATGTAGCTTCTCGTGCCACGCTCGTATTTCTCTTTTTTTGCGGATTTCCGAGGTTTTCCGGTCTTCTTAACGTGTTCCTGCGCTGCCACAGCACACCATTATGGCAAGATCCGGCAAAATACGGCAAATCAGAAAAGCATCCGGACGAACGCGTGCAAGTGAGATACGGATCAACGCGCGTTGCGATCACGCATGGCGTACGCTGGAACTTGCAACGCAGCAATATAAATGAATCAACACTATTCAGGCAGTTTACGAAAGATGGGGGTTGATATGGCTCGTATTCATGTCGCGATTCTCGGCGCAGGTCGGATCGCACAACATATGGCTGACACGTTGGTGAAGATGGCCGCGGACAGCCGTTATGCAGATTTGGTTGAACCGTATGCCGTTGCCGCACGAGATGCGGGACGTGCGGCTGATTTCGCCGCGAAATACGGTTTTCCAGTTTCATACGGTTCATATGAGGAACTTGTGGCCGATCCGAACGTGGACTTGGTGTACATCGCTACGCCGCACAATCTTCATGCGGAACAGGCGATATTGTGCATGAAAGCCGGCAAGGGTGTGCTGGTGGAGAAAGCGTTCGGCGCGAATGCGGCACAGACCCGTGAGATGTTATCCGTTGCAAAAGAAACCGGCATGCTGTGCGCGGAAGCGATTTGGACGCGATACATGCCGTCTCGCGCCATTATCGATAAGATTCTCGTCTCCGGCGCGATTGGTGAAATACAGGCGATCGATGCGAACCTGTGTTACCCCACTACCGCGAAGGCGCGAATCACTGATCCCGCGCTTGCCGGTGGCGCATTGTTGGATGTTGGCGTGTATCCGATCAATTTCATCGACATGATTATGCATAATGCGCCGATCGCTCGCATTGAATCGTCGATGCGAGCGTATGAAACCGGCGTGGATGCGCATAATTCCATGACGTTCTATTACGAGAACGGTGTGATGGCGACCGCGCAAAGTTCGATTCTATGCCATAGCGACCGCATGGGATCCGTGTGGGGAACCGATGGTTATATGGTGTGCCAGAACATTAATAATGTTGAGGCGATTGACGTGTATGACGGCAATCATACGGTTGTTGCACATTACGATGTTCCCGCCCAGCTCACCGGCTATGAATATGAAGTGGCGTCGGCCGCAAAGGCTCTGCTTGAAGGACATACCGAATGCGCGGAGATGCCGCATGCCGATACGATGCGCATTATGGAACTCATGGATTCCCTGCGCCGCGACTGGAACCTCACCTACCCCTTCGAACGTTGAGTTCCAATGAGCTCCGATATTAGTTTCAGCGTCGGCGGATTGTGATTCCGTTCAAACAGCCGACGCTGGAACATTCATCGGCAGCACATATAATTTCTCCTTGCACTGGTTGAGGAGGAGCATTATGGGATTGCTAAGCAAGTTCATGAACGCACTTGGTGGAGAACCGTCTGTCTCCAAACCGGCGACTCATCTCGGACCCAGGCTTGCGCGGCAAAACGTTCCCAAGCCCACGCAACAGCAGACGACGCAACGCAAGTCCACCGCACAATCACGTCAAACACAACAGCTTACGCAACCATCCCAATCATCACAGTTGGCGCGATCGTCATACCGCGCGCAAACACAAACCACAGCTCGCAATACTTCCGTCACAACGAATCGTTCGCGAGCGCAATCTCATGCCAATTCACAACCGGCTCAGAAGCTTATGCCGCAACCGTTGCTTCCCGCCGATCAGATTGCTCGGGCGCGGAATATCATCGGCAAAATCGAAAAGCATGATTTGAGCGACGAGCAAATCAGTGCAATCGCAGGAGCAGGCCACAATACCCTCGTGCTCGCGGGCGCGGGAACAGGCAAAACCACCACCATCATCGGATATATCGCATGGCTGCTCGCCACGAAGCACGCCGCCCCTGAAGAAATTCTCGTACTGTCGTTCACCAAGGCGTCCGCCGACGAAATGTCGAGCCGCATCACGCAAAGCACCGGCAAAGTCATTCGCGCATGCACCTTCCATAGCCTCGGACTGGAAATCTGCCGTTCCTCCACCATTGCCAATCGTCCAATTATTGACGGGCACACGTCAAACAATGTGGTGCGTAACGCATTTGAATACCTGCTTGAACACAATGTTTCCTATCGTCTTCTGGCATTTAAACTTATGTCGCAACAGTTGCTTGATAAATATTCCACAGCTGCACGACTTGAGAATTTCCAGCTTCCAACAGACGATTATGCATTCAATCAATATCGTCAGAATCTTATCGATACCACACAAACTATTATTCAGCACATGCGATCAAACAATATTGACATTGCCGGAATGCAAACCCTTAACGAACGTTATGGCGGTAAAAACATCGGTCGCAATCGTGAGATGCTGCAGCTCATAGAACCGCTTTATCATGCCTATATACAGAATTTCAAAACCAATAATGGCATTGATTTTCCGGGAATGATCGTTGATGCCATCAGTTGCGTCAATAATGGCTCGTACCGGCACCCATATAAATATGTGCTGATTGACGAATATCAGGACATGTCACGACCGCGCTATGAATTAATTCGTGCGCTTCGCTTACAACATGATTTCTCACTATTCTGCGTTGGCGATGATTGGCAGTCGATTTATCGTTTTGCAGGCAGCGACATTCATCTCATTCTCGATTTCGACCGAATTTGGCGCGCCTGGGGTCCGACCTTCATGTTCCAGATCACCACCACACGGCGCTTCCGTCAAAGCCTTATTGACGCAAGCGGAGCATTCGTGATGCGCGATACCAATCTGTATGTCAAACATCTCAATAATCCCAGCGATAAGAAGGATTATTCGTTGAAAGCACTTGGCGGACATACTGAGGAAGAACGATTCAATGTGATTGTCGAGCAGTTGCGCAAACTACCGAAAACCGCGTCCGTACTACTGCTGGGCCGGTATCGCAGCGATATCAATCTCATGATTCGTTGCGATCAAGAAGGTCTGTTCTCCATCGACCAAAGCACTGGAAATATTCGTTTTCTCGAAAAACCGGATATGGATATTCGTTTCATGACCGCTCATGCGTCCAAAGGATTGCAACGCGACTTCGTATTTCTGCTCTGCTGTTCCGGCGGATTGAAAGGCTTTCCAAGCACGATTCCCGAAGAGCCGCTGCTTGGTCTGCTACTGCCGGAAGTGGAGCGATGCCCGCATGCGGAGGAACGGCGACTGTTTTACGTGGCGATGACCCGATGCAAGAAGAAACTGTTCTTCATCGTGGATCAGACCCGTCCGTCGCGATTCATGTATGAACTGCATAGCAAGATCTGTCCGAACATTTTCCGAGGAGTCAAGCTTCCTCCGCAATGCCCGAATTGCGGCGAAGCCCTAAGCTTGCGGCACAATCGCAACGATCCGAACCGCTCATTCTACGGGTGCACCGGCTTCCCAAACTGCCGCTACACCCAACAAGCAAAATAAGCGTGGCATACGTGATGTGAAAGTTTTTTCTTCCAAAGATCATTTCCAGCTCTTCGTCAATGTCTGCATGCCCTATACTGCTATTTTGTTTCAATCTTTTGGGCCTGGCGCGATCGCCCCCGTTGTATCCTGGATCTGATTTTCCGACAAGAGAGGAAGCCGCGATGTCACGTAAGATCATCAATGTTGTGGGCGCGGCCATTATCAAAGATGGCGAAGTATTGTGCGCACGCCGTGGCGAAGGCAAGTCGCTGGCTGGATATTGGGAGTTTCCCGGAGGCAAAATCGAACTTCACGAAAGCGCTTCGTTGCACCGATGATGAGCTTGGATTATTTTCCGGAACGAGTAAAAAGCATGATCGTAAATATGTGTTTGCCACTGTGCAAACCATGTCTCGTCCGGAAATTCTTGCACAATTCAGCAAAGATGATTTCGATTATATTTTGATCGACGAAGTTCACCATGCCGCCGCGGATTCATATAAGAGAATTATCGATTATTTCACTCCTGATTTCATGCTTGGCATGACGGCAACGCCGGAACGTACTGATGGTGCGAATATTTGTGAATTATTTGGCAATAACGTCGCGTATGAGATTCGCTTGCAGCAGGCGCTTGAAGAGGATATGCTCTGCCCGTTCCACTATTACGGGGTTGGCGAATACATTAAGGAAGCGCCGGACGGCAAGTTTATGGGGCAGCAGGTTTCCGCTGATTCCATGACAGACAAGGATCGCACTGAGTTTTCCCGTTGGCTCGAACAGCTCACCGACCCTAATCGCGTGCGCTATATCATCGACAAAATCCAGATTTACAGCGAAGCCGGAACCGATGTGCGCGGTTTGGTGTTCTGTTCTCGCCGTGATGAGGCGAAACGTCTGTCCGCCATGTTCAACGAGCAGGTGAATCAGCAGGCGGAACGACCGTATCGCACGAAAGCCATTACCGGCGAAAACTCGCAAGCTGAACGTGACGAAGCTGTCAAACAGCTGGAAAATGGCGAACTTGACTATATCTTCACCGTTGATTTATTCAATGAAGGTGTGGATATTCCTCATATCAACCAAATTGTTATGCTTCGTCAAACGCAGTCGAGCATTATTTTCACACAGCAGCTCGGCCGAGGTTTACGTAAGGCAAGCGGTAAAGATTCGGTTGTAGTGATTGATTTTATTGGCAATTACGCCAATAATTATTTGATTCCGATCGCATTGTATGGCAATACTGGCGATCGTGATGTGGCCCGTAAGAATCTTCAACGCGAGTCCATCGGCATTTCTTCGATCAGTTTCGATAAAATCGCCCGCGAGCGCGTGCTCGCGTCACTCGATACCGCTGATTTGTCGGATATGAAGCTGCTGAGCAAGCAGTATCAGCAGATGCGCTATGAGTTGGGTCGTATTCCGATGCTGATGGATTTCGCGCATCGCGATGCGTCTTTAGTGTTCACGTTGGCTTCGAAGAATAACGATTATCTGTCGTTCGTGGTCTCTCGTGAGAAGAGTCTGTCGCGCGGCAAGCATGCGTCGGCTTCGTATGTGGAGCAGCTTGAACCGGTGTCAAACGCGCAGTCTGGTGTGCTGAAAATGTTGACTGCGACTCAGTTGCGTGGTTTGCGCCCGCATGAGTCGCTGATTCTTGCGGTGTTGTGCGATTTGGATTGGCGTCGCATCAATCCGGATTGTTCCGACGATGATGCGTCACTGTTTGAACGTTTTTCCACACAGCACAGCTTGAGTTTGTTTGATTTGCAAACATTATTGTCTACGCTGTTTCCGTATGTCGATAATAATATTCAGCAGTGCGGTTCTGCTTTTTCCACATTGAATTATTCGTATTTCACAAGTGCGAATCGCACTCGTTTCGGCAATACTTCTTTGGTTTGTATGTGCGACAATGAATCGTATGCATTGACCCAGGAATGCGAGTCAATGCTGCATCACGCAACATTCCGAACGTTCTTTACAGATACCATCGAAGCCAGCTTGTTCAATGCGCTTGCACTGTCAAGGGAAGCTCGCAAGCGTCGCATCATGCCTGATCATGGGTTCATATATGGCGAGAAATATAGTCTGCCGATGTCATGCGATTGTGCGCGTGGAAGGATGAGCAGATTCCGCAGAATGTGGGCGGATATAAGCTTGACACCTACACGAATTCTTTGCCGATCTTCATTAAATATGAGGCAAGCCAGTATGGCGATCGTTTCTTGAATCCTGGAGAAATTGAATGGTTCAGCAAAAACAATCGTTCTTTGCAATCTCCGGAATTCAAATGGCTGCTTGATGGAACCAAGCATACGTCGGAATGGAAGAATCGTCATTTTGTTCCCATTTTTATTCGACGTAAGGCCGAGGAAAAGGAGAAATCCTACTATTATGTCGGTTCGGCAGTAGCTGTAGACGATGCGCATGAGTCAGTGAATATCGCAGATGACGGAACCCAATCAAAGGTCGTGATTTCCACACTGAAACTCGCGAAACCGGTTGACCCCGAACTCTACCGTCACCTCACCGGCAACCCAGCATTCTAGTTCCAGAAAATTGCTGACGTGGCGGAAAGTCATTGTTGAACCGACGGCCGCCACGCCTCAGACATGGAAAATGTCACCTCATCTGCAAAAAGTGACACAGTGCATCGTCGATGATCGCTCAAGCCTTTTCAAACCACCTTTTCACACGTGCAATCCACCCTACAATCATATGCAGATGTTCGTTCGAACAGAAAAGTAACATGTTTTTGCAGAACAAAAAGAACACGCTCAATGTTACTTTTTACAATGTCATTTTCAAGACCTGCAATCATTGCAACATCAACGATTCTCAGCATCATCAATTGCAAAAACAGTATTTTCCGCGGTATCACAGCTAAAAAAGCGTGCTATCGTTAGTCACGGATACAGCAAGCATCCATCAACAACATGAACCAGACTTCAAGAAATGATGTTCGTTTGCTTATCTAAACGAACATTAAAACGAACACTACTAATGTTCATGACATTATGCGAACACATCGCAGGAAAGGAATTCATCATGGCAGATGAAAAGACCGTCATCAACGTGGATCTGAACATGTTCGGCCAGGACGCGGACGCCAAGACCGCCGCAGCCAACGAGGTTGCCAAGAGCCTCGGCATCAGCGACGAAGCCCTCGCTCAGGTGGAGGAATTCAAGGCAGCCCTCACCGCGCATAACGCTTGGGACCTGCCGTTCATGGGCTACGTGAACGAAGACGGTTACGGCTACGCCTATGTGCCGGACGCAGCCATCACCATGAACCCGTATTGGGATGCGCACAAGGAATTCATGAACCTGCCGGAAGACGTGCAGACCGCTTTCGCCATCCGTATGCTGTTCACCCACCGCCCTGTCGACCGCTACGGCGCCGACATGTTCCTGCACTACCACCGCGGCTTCCAGGTCAACTTCGTCGGCAGCGGCGCCAACAAGTACTGACCGCCCAGAGGACGTTGTATGAGCGCCCCATAGGACATATAACGATTCCCATACCGCCGCGGCGGTACTCTCCAGAAAAAGAAAAGCGCTTGGCTCGAGCCAGAAAAACCAGCTCAAGTCAAGCGCCTTTCGTATGCGCTGAAACGAAACTACCGCGCGTCTCTACAAATCGCCCATATCAGGCGCATCGAATCCCATGCCAGGTCCTTCCGGCCCCGGACCGTCCGGACCTCCGAGGAATTCGCGCGCTGACATGCCATTTTCCTTACGGGATGAGTCCACGGCCTCCTGCATCACCCGGCGAACCTCAAAACCATGCACCACGTTCTTCAGTACCACAACACCGTTGCCGGAAGACTGGTCGCGCGTATCAAGTACCAGCGTGCTCAAACCGAACAGGCGCTGCAGGAACGTGCGCTCCACACTAATATCCACGATGCGGAATAGTTTGATGAGATTGAATTTCTCGTTAAGGATGCCGGTCTTGATGCTCATTTCCTGATCAGTGAGCATGTACACGGTGAACGTGAACGGCGTACGACACCAATTACGCTTGCGCTGATGCCACAGAACATTACCGCTTGCAACCTTCATATCATTCCCTTTTCCTTCGATGGAAAGCCGCCCTGTTGCGGCAACACTGCCATTCTACCGGGCGCCGCCGTACGGCCATGCCGCTCATTCCAAATCATGTTTCACACATCGTTTCACACAGTATTTCGGCATAATCTTTTCGCTCAATCAAAAAGAAATGCAACAGCATTCAAGCGACTATTCAAAATCATCGGCTTTTCGCCGTGAAAAGAGCAAAAAACATGCGCGACAACGGCAGCATGATATAGGCTGAATAAGGATATGTCTTGTTCCACGAAGCACCCGTCGTCAACGCGGCACATGCAATCCATGTTTTTAAAGGAAAGGCATGCAATGAGCAACGAACACGGTAGGATCAACCGTCTGCAGGAAGTCGAGGATCTCACCGAGTACATCAACAATGGATGGCTGCATTCCGGCGAATCCGACGGCCCGACGTTCCTATGGAACGACATGATCCGCGAGGCCAGTCAGGAAGATGCCGAAAACCGCAATAATGTGCCCGTAGCACAGCTTTCCGACGCGGACATGGTAATCAGTATGCCCATGCAATGGTATTTCGATTCCATCGCCGCCATGGTGCCCACAGCCGAACGCACCGATACCGGCGTGGAGATTCCAAGAATCGACATGCCAACGTTCCATCTTGATTCGCAGGCGCTTTCCGGCGTGGACGCGGTGGTCGGCAATGCCATCGTAAGCACACGTTGGCTGGATGCTGTCGGCAATCTCGCCAAGGCAGTGGAAATGACCGCGCGATTCGTTGGCAACGTCGCAGATCGAGACAATGAGGGCTTCGACTATTTGAAAGACCTGATTCAGACCGTGCGCGTGTACATGGACGCCGTGGCCTGCAATGCGAATCCAATGACCGGCGAACAGACGCTGAATATCATCACGCAAGTGGCCTGCAATGAGGATTTCCGTCTTAACGCCATGCAAATGGTTGAACTGCTTTCGTGTGGCCTGTCGTTTGCGCAATGGGACGATACGCGCATGTTCGCTTACGATGCGTTGAATAAGGGCATTGCCACGATGAGTGATTTCGCCACGTCTGCTTCGACGTTGGCAAACTCGGCAGATGATTCCGACAGCCGCGACATGCAAACTGATTCGCAGTCTGTTGCGCAAGTGAAAACCGATTTGGGTTTGTTTGAAGACGCTGATTCCTTATCCGCAGAAGATTTGAATAATCTCGCGATGCTTGATCCTGCTTTGCTTTCAGAAAAGGAGATTGCGCAGGCCGCGCAGAATCAGTTCGATCATGCCGTACAGTTTTTGCGACATGACTTGCTGCGGATTAGTGGTGACATTGATGAGGCTGATCGTTTCCTGCGTGACAATCATACTTCCGAACCGCTCGCCGATGCGTATGCGGCACGTCTGATTGCTGCCGAACGTTGGCAGGATCTGCTCGATTTTGTCGATCTGGTGTTGCGGGACAAACCTAATCAGGTCACGATGATGTTCCCCGAAGAAGTGGTGCCCTACGAGTGGGAGACGATTCGCGAGGCCGCTTTGGAAGCGCTGGGACGCAGCGACGAACTGGTTGCCATGTATCAGGAACGCTTGGATGATACGTATGATCCCAATACCGCGCTCAATCATCTGAAACTCCACGCCTGGTTGAATCAGCAGTAGTCCCGATTCCTCCACTCACTGGAACAATCCTCCCGCCCACGGGCCTTCCGGCGTCCGTTTCCCTCCACCGAATGGAGGAAGACACCCGTGCGCGGGAATAAAAAAGGACCTTCCGGGAACCCCGATGGGGCTCGACCGAAAGGTCCATAAGTTGAATGCGGCGGCGTGCTACTCTCCCACACCCTCTCGAGTGCAGTACCAT
>ERZ809296.128-NODE-128-length-134626-cov-15.288435_pt1 | contig 134626 bp, 136 predicted proteins | sample MGYA00520511_ERZ809296 | MGnify/ENA primary metagenome ERZ809296 (study PRJEB31576, sample SAMEA3212662) | Homo sapiens | biome: human-gut; feature: human gut; material: fecal | place: Sweden | collected 2012 ... | reverse complement strand
ACATCATTGTCCGATAATTGCAAAAAGTTTCTTGGCTTTCCCGCCCGACTTTTGTCACAAAGCCAGTCGATATGGAACTTGTGTGTCATGTGCTGCAGAAGTGGTTGAAAAAATAGTCTTGTGATTACTGTTTGAATATGATAAGATACTGATATACAGGTTCTGTGCAGACAAAAGTCAAACAAAACACAGACGAGAAGGGAGAACCAATGGGATTTTTAACAGGTAAGACAGCCATCATTACAGGAGCAGGACGCGCTGTTTTAAGTGATGGAAGATGCGGTTCCATCGGATACGGAATTGCAACTGCTTATGCAAAAGAGGGAGCAAATCTTGTAATTACAGGACGTAATGTAAAGAAGCTTGAGGACGCGAAGGAAGAATTAGAGCGTCTTTACGGCATCAAGGTTCTGATCATGCAGGCAGACGTTAATGCAGGAGCAGACAATGAGGCTGTTGTAAATAAGGTTGTAGAGGAAACCGTAAAGGAGTTTGGCGGTATTGATGTGTTGATTAACAATGCACAGGCATCTGCATCAGGTGTTTCTATCGCAGATCATACAACTGAGCAGTTTAATCTTGCTATGTACTCTGGTTTGTATGCAGCATTTTACTACATGAAGGCTTGTTATCCATATCTGGCAAAGTCAAAGGGTTCTGTAATCAATTTTGCATCAGGCGCAGGTCTGTTTGGAAATTATGGACAGTGCGCATACGCAGCAGCAAAAGAAGGTATCCGTGGCTTATCTCGTGTAGCAGCTACCGAGTGGGCAAAGGACGGAATCAATGTAAATGTAATCTGCCCGCTTGCATGGACTGCACAGTTAGAGCAGTTTGAGAAGGCATATCCAGACGCATTTAAGGCAAATGTAAAGATGCCGCCGGCAGGTCATTTTGGTGATGCAGAGCTTGAGATCGGTCGTGTTTGTGTACAGTTAGCATCCCCGGATTTCAAGTATATGAATGGTGAGACTCTTACACTTGAGGGTGGTATGGGTCAGAGACCATAATAAGCGAAAAAATATTAGTAACCAAAAGTGCAGCCGCCTAAAAGGTGCTGCACTTTTTTGTAGCCAAAATAAATATTTTGTGGTAGAATCAAGTTAATAGTGCAATAAATAAAAATATGTACCAGAAATGATATACAGCGGAGGAAACAGGTATGGAAGCAGAATATCAGCTGACAGCAGAAGAAGCAGAAAAAGAGATGGAACAGTTAAGAAAAGTATTTACAATTGTTCGTCTTGTAGATGCAAATAGGATTCAGTGTTTGGCATCAGGAAAGCCTTCATCAAAAACTGACTGTTCCTGTTATTGTTTCTGGGGAAAAAACAAGCCTTGCGAGAATTGTATTTCAGCGATTGCCTTTCGTGATAAGGCAGAAAAGACAAAGCTTGAGTTTTTAGACTCTGTGCTTTATCAGGTATTTTCAAAATATGTGGAAATTGATGGTGTTCCATACGTAATTGAAATGCTTAAAAAGTTAGATTTAGAGACACTGATTGATAAAAATGAGAGTGATAAGCTTGTAAATCAGATATTTGGTCTTGATGACAGGATATATCGTGATGTTTTAACAGGTGCATATAATAGACGTTACTACGAGGAAGAATTAAAGACATCCATTGAGATACAGGGTGTTGCGATGATCGATCTGGATGATTTTAAGATTTACAATGATACTTTTGGTCATTCAGCCGGTGATGCTGTTCTTAAGACAGTTGTAAAACAGATTAGAAGCTGTGTTAGAAGTACAGACAGCATAGTGCGTTATGGAGGCGATGAGTTTTTACTTCTGATTCCAGGAATTGATGAGGATACATTTGCCAAGAAGCTTCGAGAAATTAGGGAGCGCGTATTTGCAGCAGATGTTCCAGGCTATTCAACTATACATCTGTCTGTCAGTGTTGGAGGTTTGTTCTGCAACAATGAGATGCTTGAAAAGGTAGTGGAAAAGGCAGATCGTCTGATGTATCAGGCAAAAAATCAAAAAAATACAGTAGTAACGGAAAAAGGAATTGTGGACGACAATGGAAATACTGATCTGTTAAAAAAAGAAAAAGTGCGTCAGCAAATTCTTGTCGTAGACGATTCAGAAATGAACAGAGAGATTCTTTCTGATATGCTCGGTAATGATTTTAGAATTTTAGAGGCTGAAAACGGTGAGGAATGTCTGCAGCTGTTAGATCAGTATGGAACGGGTATTTCTGCTATTCTTTTGGATATTGTTATGCCAAAGATGGATGGCTTTGAAGTGCTTAATGTTATGGAACGTAAGCATTTAATCGAGGATATTCCCGTCATTATGATTTCAAGTGAGGATTCCGATGTGTATGTGCGTCGTGCATATGAGCTTGGCGTATCAGATTATATCAGTCGTCCATTTGATGCAAAGGTTGTTTATCAGCGTGTATTTAATACGATTAAACTCTATGCAAAGCAGCGCAGATTATCTACACTTATCAGTGATCAAATTTATGAGAAAGAAAAGAATAACCACATGATGATTACGATTCTTAGTCATATTGTGGAGTTTAGAAATGGCGAGAGCGGTATGCATGTGCTTCATATAAATCGACTTACAGAAAAGATTCTTGAATGTCTCGTACAAAAGACAGATCGCTATCACTTAAGCTATTCTGATCGATATTTAATTACAACAGCGTCAGCTTTGCATGATATTGGAAAAATCGGTATTGATGATAAGATTTTAAATAAACCAGGAAAGCTTACAAAAGACGAATTTGAGATCATAAAAACGCATACATTGATCGGTGCGCGAATGCTTGAAGATATGGAGATCTATAAAGACGAGCCGCTTGTAAAGATGGCCTATCAGATTTGCCGTTGGCATCATGAGCGCTATGACGGAAAGGGCTACCCAGACGGTTTAAAGGGTGACGATATTCCTATCAGTGCGCAGGTGGTTGCACTTGCTGATGTTTATGATGCACTTGTGAGTGATCGTGTTTATAAAAAAGCATATTCCCATGAGAAAGCTATGGAAATGATTATTGCAGGTGAGTGCGGAACCTTTAATCCACTTCTGTTAGAGTGTTTGACTGATATTCAGGACACACTGCAGGAAGATCTAAATGCGGGGGGGGGTGTAATGCAGACACAAAACAGGACGAAAAATTAGAATAGCAAATGCTTTAGGAATCCTGAAAATTGCAGAAAAACCATTAGACATTTTTTGAAAAAAGAGGTATAATGGCTAGCATACTTCACGACATTCAAGGAGGAGAAAAATGAGAAAAATACAGAAAATGTGTGCAGCATTACTGGCAGGCGTTATGACTGTTGGAACATTTGCACCATCCGTATTTGCAGATGAGGCAGCTAAAGAGCTGACTGATGAGCAGGTAATCAATGTAAGAACAACTGCTTTCGGAAACAACTACGATGTTCAGGACATGGGCTGGAGATGGATGATGGCAGCTTGCTACGAGGGATTATACCGTGATGTAGCAGACGAGAATGGAGATGAGTTCATCTTAGCAGGAGCAGAGAGTGTTGATATTTCTGATGATGGAACTGTTTACACATATCATTTAAGAGAGGATGCAAAGTGGTCTGATGGTGTTCCGGTTACTGCTCATGATTATGAGTATGGCTGGAAGCGTCTGTTAAACCCAGATTATGCATATGACTATGCATCCTTCATTTATAATGTAGTAGGAGCAGAAGAGTACAACTCTGGCGAAGGTTCTGCTGATGACGTTATGGCAGTAGCAGTTGATGATTATACCTTCGAAGTTACATTAAAGGTAGCAGACCCGACATTCGAGTCTAAGTTAGTAGCAACTCCTCTGTATCCGACACGTGAGGATCTGGCTGAGGCAGCTGGCGATAACTGGGGTAAGGATTGGACACTTTGCGTATATAACGGACCATTCTGCATGACTGATATGGTTGTAGATAATAAGATGGTATGGACAAAGAACGCTGAGTACTGGGATGCAGAGAATGTACATCTTGATACAATCAACTGGTACATTGTAGCACAGGAGTCTACAGCAGCTACCATGTTTGAGAATGGTGAGTTAGATCAGTATCAGCCAACTGGTGACTATGCAATTAAGTTTGAAAAGGAAGCAGAAGAAGGCAAGTATCAGTACATGGTAACAGATTATCCGGGAACAATTGGACTTCGTTTCAACTTTATTAACGGTGGTACATCCGGATTGATGAGCAATGTAAAGATTCGCAAGGCAATCTCCTACAGTATTGACCGTGAAGAGATGATCGATGCTGTTTATGGAAGATACAATCCGGCATACAGCTATGTAGCACCGGCTATCACATTCAATGGTTCTTCTTATCGTTCTCAGGTAGGCGAGGTCATTGAGGATGAGTACAATGAGTATGTTGGTGATCCAGATAAGATCGTTGCTTTGTTCCAGGAAGGTCTTGATGAGTTAGGCGTAGAGACTCCAATCGAAGATATCACACTGACTTATCTGACAAGTGGTTCCACAACTGAGGTACAGGCAGAGAGAGAGTACATTCAGCAGTCTCTGGAAGAGACACTTGGACTTACTGTTGAGTTAAGTGTAGCTGGTGATAATTCCCTGTTCATCGCAGACAGAAATGAAGGAAATTATGACTTCTTCCTTGGCGGCTGGTATTCAGATTACAATGATCCGCTTGACTTCTTATATACTAACTATACTGATGCTTACGGTATGTCCTTTGGTGGATACAGCAACACTGATTATGATGCATTAGCAGATCAGCTTGTTGGTGAGACTGATATGGATAAGCGTCTTGATATCTATAAGCAGATGGAGCAGATTCTTTTATTAGATGATTGTGCATTTGCACCAATCTACTATGCTACAAAGCAGGTTCTGCTTCAGAACTGGGTTAAGGATTATCGTACTTCCTCTTTTGGTGCAAGTGCTGAGTTTATCTGGACTTACATCGATGGAAAAAATCAGTAATAGAGCGCAATTAGTAGAAGGTAATGCTTAAAATTACGGTTTTACAAAAGTAAACCCAAAAGTTTGGAGGGGCTCGTTGTTCGGGTCCCTTCCTTTTCGTAATGATAATAAAAAAGAACAGGAGATAAGGCTATGGGTAGATATTTAATCAGGCGTTTTGCTGAGCTGATTTTGACAGTCTTTTTGATTGCAACAGCTACCTTTTTCCTGCTGGAGGCGGTTCCAGGAGATCCGTTAACCCAGAGGGCAGACCATTTGCCGGAACAGACGAGAACTGCTTTGTACCAGCGCTACGGACTGGATAAGCCGGTAATGGAACGTTATTTAATAACAATGAAGAAAATGTGTAAGGGTGATTTGGGTGAATCATTCGTATATGCCGGACAGACAGTAACAGGCTTGTTAAAGACAAAGCTTCCAGTATCTGCAAGACTTGGTATTCAGCAGATGTTACTTGGTGTAACACTTGGTTTATTGCTTGGAATTGTGGCGGCGATGAAGCGAGGAACCTTCATCGATTACTTGATTGTAGGTTTGTCGGTATTGCTTATTTCAGTGCCGCATTTGATATTTGGACTGCTTTTGCAGAAGGTTTTTGCAGGTAATCTTCGATGGTTTCCGACAATCGGATGGCCAGAGGGAAAGGATTTGTGGTTTGGAGGATGGAAGTATACTGTTCTTCCAACTCTGACAGGATGTTTCTCCTATATTGCAACTTACACGAGACTCTTAAAGACCTCTATGCTGGATGTTGTAAATCAGGATTACGTACTCACAGCAGAGTCAAAGGGCTTAAGCAAATCTGCAATCATTCGTAAGCATATCCTGCGGAACTCCTTTATTCCAGTTATGACGCAGCTGCCAATGTCTGTTGCTATGTGTATTACAGGTTCCTTCTTTATTGAGAGTATTTTCTCAATTCCAGGAATCGGACAGTATTATGTAACTGCCGTAAATAATCAGGATTTGTCAATTGTACTTGGTGAAACAGTGCTGCTGTCAATTCTGTATATCGCTGTCATCTTTATTACGGATATCTTATATGTATTTGTCGATCCGAGAATCCAGATGCCAGGCAAAAGAAGTAAATAAGGGAGGAAACATATGCTTACAGCTGATAAATTTAAAAGGGTTGGCTATACAAAAGAAGAAGCAGAGCGTATTGACCGCCCAACTATTTCTTACTGGCAGGATGCATGGAGACGATTGAAGAAAAATCCAGTTGCAATGGCATCACTTGTCGTGCTTGGACTGATTTTAATTATGGTTATTGTTGGACCATATATTAGAGGCTACGATTTTGTTTCAAAGAATGTAAAAGAGAAGAATCAGGGAATGAGCGCAAAGTACTGGTTTGGAACTGATTATCTGGGACGTGACTTGTTCTCGCGTGTTTGGATGGGTGCAAGAGCATCTATCATTATTGCGCTTGTGGCAACAGCATTAAAGCTGATTGTAGGAACACTTTATGGTGCAGCAATGGCACATTTTGGCGGTTGGATCGATGACGTAATGATGCGTATCATCGAGGTAATCAATTCTCTGCCAAGTCTTTTGATCACCATTTTGATCATGATGGTTCTTGGCAACAATTTGTTTGCTCTTCTCGTTGCACTTAGTATTACTGCATGGTGCAGTACTGCCAGACAGGTTCGTGGTATGATTAAGCAGTTAAAGGAATCAGAGTATGTATATGCGGCAGAGGTACTTGGTGCAAAGCCATCACGTATTATCTTAAAGCATTATGTGCCGAATATGCTTGGAATTTTGATCTTAAATATGTCTACCTCCATTCCGGCATTCATCTTCACTGAGGCAGGACTTAGTTTCCTTGGAATTGGTCTGACTGCACCAGAGATCAGTCTTGGCGTTTTGATTTCACAGGGACAGCAGACACTTGATTTCTACCCAACACAGCTGATTTGGCCGTGTGTGATTTTATGTGTAATCGTTATGGCATTTAACCTGCTCGGCGATGGACTGCGTGATGCACTTGACCCGAGACTTCGCCAGTAAGACAAAGGAGAAACTATGAGTGACCAGAAAAATGATAAGATATTAGAAGTGAAAAATTTAAAAGTGTCCTACCATACCTATGCAGGCGAAGTAAAATCCGTGCGTGGTGTTTCCTTTGATTTGAAAGAAGGAGAGGCAATTGCCATTGTAGGTGAGTCTGGCTGTGGAAAATCTGTTACAGCAAAGTCCATTATGGGTCTTATTAAAGGACCACAGGGCGAGATCAAGCAGGGCAGCGAGATTTTATATCACGGTGATAATATACTTAATTATAATAAGAAGCAGTGGCAGGCATATAAGGGTGGTGAGGTTGCAATTATCTTCCAGGATGCACTTGCTTCATTAAATCCAACCATGCGTGTTGGAAAGCAGATCATGGAAAATCTGATGGCACATAAGCATATGACAAAGGATGAGGCAAAGAAGGAAGCAGTAAGAATGCTTCAAAAAGTTGGTATTCCTGAGCCGGAAAAGCGTGTGCGTCAGTATCCGCATGAGTTCTCAGGCGGTATGAGACAGCGTGTTATGATTGCAATTGCGTTTGCCTGTGACCCGAAGATCCTGATTTGTGATGAGCCAACAACAGCGCTTGACGTAACCATACAGGGACAGATCCTTGATATCATTAAGGAACTGCAAAGAGAGCATAACACATCAGTCATCATGATTACACATGATCTTGGTGTTGTAGCAAATATTGCGCAGAAGATTGCTGTTATGTACTCCGGTGTGATTGTAGAGCGCGGAAACTGCGAGGATATTTTCTATCGTCCGAGACATCCGTACACATGGGCATTGATTCGTTCTGTGCCGAGACTTGACCTTGAGAATAAGCAGGTACTTGCATCAATTCCAGGAACACCGCCAGATTTGTTAAACCCGCCAGTTGGATGTCCATTCTGTACAAGATGTGAGTACTGCATGGAAATCTGTAAAGAGCAGATGCCTGAGGTTACAGAGTTTGGTGATGGACATGAGGCGAGCTGTTGGCTGCATCACCCATTAGCACCAAAGGTGGAGATGCCGGGAGAAGCTTGACGTTTCTAAGCTCAAGCATGTCGAAAGGAATATTGAATATGAACAACGAAAAAGAAGTGCTCTTTTCAGTGAGCCACTTAAAGAAATATTTTCAGGTAGGCAAAAATGCTACCTTAAAGGCCGTTGACGATGTTTCCTTTGAGATCTACAAGGGAGAAACGCTCGGCATGGTAGGAGAGTCTGGATGTGGAAAGACCACATGTGGACGAACCTGTATCGGATTGTACAGCAGAACTGATGGAGAAGTTTTGTTTAAAGGAAAGGATCCGCAGAAATTGACTGGAAAGGAAAAACAGAATTACAAAAAGTCTGTTCAGATGGTTTTCCAGGATCCGTATGGCTCTCTTGATCCGCGTATGACAGTTGCTGAGATCATTGGAGAAGGAATTGATATTCATCATTTGGCTAAAAACAAAAAGGAAAGAAATGAGCGCATCTATCATTATTTGGAGCTTGTCGGCTTAAACAGAGAGCATGCGAATCGTTTCGTTCATGAGTTTTCAGGCGGTCAGAGACAGCGTATCGGTATTGCACGCGCGCTTGCAGTAGAGCCAGAGTTTCTTGTACTTGATGAGCCAATTTCAGCGCTTGATGTTTCCATTCAGGCACAGATCGTAAACTTATTGATTGACCTGCAAAAGCGCATGGGATTAACATATTTATTTGTTGCCCATGATCTGTCCATGGTAAAGCATATCTCAGACCGTGTTGCAGTATTGTATTTAGGTACCTTAGTTGAGCTGACCACTTCTGAGGAGCTGTACGCAAATCCGCAGCACCCGTATACACGAGCATTGCTGTCAGCAATTCCGATTCCAGATCCAAAGATCGAGCAGGAAAGAGATGCTAAAAAGATTCGTCTTGAAGGTGAAGTGCCAAGTCCTATCAATTCCCCGGCAGGATGTAAGTTCCAGGGAAGATGTAAATGCGCAATGCCAATCTGCAGACAGGAGATGCCAAAGCTTCGTGATATTGGCGGAGGTCATTTCGTTGCCTGTCATATTTGCGATCCATCAAATGGATGTGAGACAGGAAAATGCGTATGACACTGAGTAGAAAAGAGATGGTAAAGAAGGTCGCATTAGATGTATTAAAGGCATTTATAATCGGAGTTGCAGCCGCAGCAGCCACAGCTGTCATTTTATTTGCATGTGGATTTCTCTTTGGCAGTTTTCAGATAGTAAACGGCTTTGAAGTTGTAAAGGACGGTCTTTTGCTGATTGGTGCAATTGGTCTTTTTCTGGTGGCAGGAATGCTTCTTGCAAAAGGAAAAAAAGAAAATGCAGATGAGAAAAAAGAAGCAAAGAATGGATGGAGACAGCATTTTAGCGTAGTTGGTCTAAAGACAGTTGTTCTGATGATAAGTGCTGCATTTTTACTGATTGCATCGGTGGCAGATTTGATTTTACTTAATCTTTGATGTGTATTTATTGTAGTAAGTCGCTATAGAATATTCCTATAGCGATTTATTACTTTTTTCTTATAGACAATAACCTAGAAAAAAGGTATGATTTAAAGGAATTGTACGAGTAAAATAGTACTAAAAGGTTTAAACTTTTGATATAGAAGGAGATTACGAAAATGGATTATAAATTTGAGACACGATGTATTCACAGAGAGAATGAGCATGAGGAAGGTCATCCATATGGTTCTGTATGCACACCAATCTACCAGACAGCAACTTTTTATCATCCGGGTATTGGACAGACAACGGGCTTTAATTATACAAGAGAGAGCAACCCAACCAGAACGGAGTTAGAGGATATAGTGACTTCTCTTGAGGAAGCAAAAGATACCGTAGCTTGTGCAAATGGTATGGCAGCAATTGTGCTGTGCATGGAACTGTTTGAGTCTGGAGACCATATCGTGTGCTCAGAGGATTTGTATGGTGGATCTGTGCGTATGTTCCAGACAACAGGTGAGAAGCGTGGCTTGACCTTTACTTATGTAAATACAGCAGATGCCGCAGCAACAGAGGCAGCAATAAAGAGCAACACAAAAGCTCTTTACATAGAGACACCAAGCAATCCGACTATGCAGATCACCGACCTTGCAAAGATGAAGAGTCTTGCAGACAAGTACAATATTCTTTTAATCGTAGACAATACCTTCTTATCACCTTATTTTCAGAAGCCAATCCGTTTTGGCGCGGACCTTGTTATTCACAGCGGAACAAAGTTTTTAGGAGGACATAACGATACATTGGCTGGATTTTTATCTACCTCAAGAGATGATCTGGCAGCAAAAATTCGCTATCTGTATAAGACAGTTGGAAGCTGCCTGGCTCCGTTTGACAGCTATCTGTTAATACGTGGCATAAAGACACTGCCAATTCGTATGGAGCGTCAGCAGGAGAATGCACTTGCAATAGCAAAGTGGCTGCAGACACAGAAAAAGATTAAGCAGGTTTACTACATTGGTCTGGAGGATCATCCAGGATATGAAATCAATAAGAAGCAGACGACTGGATTTGGAAGCATGATTTCTATTCGCACCGACAGTGAGGCAACAGCGCGCCGCGTGCTTGAGCGTATTCGTCTTATCACTTACGCAGAGAGTCTTGGCGGAGTTGAGTCATTAATGACATATCCTATGCTTCAAACACACGGCGATGTTCCAGTTGAGACAAGAGAGCGTCTTGGAATCACCGAAGACTTCCTACGTTTTTCAGTTGGAATCGAAAATGTAGATGATTTGATCGCTGATCTTGATCAGGCATTAAATGGAGAAAACTGATATAAAGTGATGATTTGACAAGACAGAGCAGACAAGATGTGGAGGTTTCAATTTGAAATACGATTTTGATAAAATTACAGACCGCAAAGGTACAGACTGTTTAAAATATGATTTTGCAAAAGAGCGTGGCAGACACGAAGGTATTTTACCTCTTTGGGTAGCTGATATGGATTTTCCAACACTGCCACAGGTCAGTGAGCGTCTTAGAAAAATCACTGAGCATGGAATTTATGGCTACAGTGATGCTAAAGAGCCGTATTTTGAGGCACTTTTAGGCTGGTATGAAAAGCATTTTTCATGGAAAATTCAGAAGGAATGGCTGATCAAGACACCAGGTGTTGTCTTTGCACTTGCAGTGGCAGTGCGCGCTTACACAAAGCCGGGTGAGGCAGTTTTATTACAGCAGCCTGTTTACTACCCATTTAGTGAGGTGATTGCAGATAATGAGCGTGTTATAGTAAATAGCCCGCTAAAGCTGATTGACGGCCATTATGAAATTGATTTTGACGATTTTGAACAGAAGATTCGCGATAATAATGTAAAGCTGTTTTTACTGTGCAGTCCGCATAACCCAGTTGGACGCGTATGGAAAAAATGGGAGTTAGAAAAGATTGGAGAAATCTGCATCCGCTATGGAGTAATTGTAGTAAGCGATGAAATTCACAGCGACTTTACATGGGGAGAGAATAAGCATCTGATGTTTGCATCTTTATCTGACGATTTTGCAAACATAAGCATTACATGCACGGCACCTAGTAAGACCTTTAATTTAGCTGGTCTTCAAGTCTCAAACATCTTTATTCCAAACGAGACACTTAGGTTTAAGTTTAAAAAGGCAGTAGATGCAGCTGGCTACAGTCAGGTTAATGTGATGGGCTTAGAGGCGTGTCAGGCAGCTTATGAGTACGGTGAAGAATGGCTGACTCAGCTAAAGGAATATCTGAAAGATAACATTTCATTTGTGCGTGAATTTATTCAGACAAGGCTTCCAAAGCTTACTATGATTGAACCAGAGGGTACTTACCTTTTATGGATTGATTTTCGTGCGCTTGGTCTGACAGAGGCACAAAGGCAGGATTTGATCGAAAATAAGGCAAATCTTTGGCTGGACAGCGGTGCAATGTTTGGACCTGACGGAGAGGGCTTTGAACGCTTTAATGTTGCATGTCCGCGCTCTGTATTAAAACAGGCATTTGAGCAACTAGAGGCGGCTGTAAATAGCTTATAAGGGAAAATTGAGATTTATTATGTAGAAAAGGAATGACAAAAAGTATGGGAAAATTACTCGAACCAAGCCAGAATATTGAACGCAGCATCATGAAGAAATATAGAAAAGAGCTGTGGAATCCATTTATTAAGGCAGTAAAGAATTACGAACTGGTTCAGGAAAATGATAAGATTGCAGTTTGTATATCAGGCGGAAAGGATTCTATGCTGATGGCAAAGCTGATGCAGTTGCTTCAGCGCTATGGCGATGTTCCATTTGAATTAACCTTTCTGGTTATGGATCCGGGATATAATGAAAAAAATCGTAAAAAGATTGAGGAAAATGCAAAGATACTTAATGTTCCAATTACGGTTTTTGAAACGAATATTTTTGATGTTGCAAATAGTGTAGATAAGTCACCATGTTATTTGTGCGCAAGAATGCGCCGTGGTTATTTGTACAGCAAGGCTAAGGAACTTGGATGCAATAAAATTGCGCTAGGTCATCATTTTGATGATGTAATAGAGACAACATTGATAGGCATGTTTTATGCATCGCAGTTAAAGGCAATGATTCCCAAGCTGCACAGCACAAATTTTGAGGGCATGGAGTTGATACGTCCGATGTATTGCATTCATGAGGAAGATATTATTTCATGGATGAATTACAATGGATTAGAATTTATTCAGTGTGCCTGTCGCTTTACAGAAAATTATACTTTAAATAATAATGAAGGCGGAATGTCAAAGCGTCAGGAGATAAAGATGCTGATTCGCCAGTTAAAGAAGGATAATCCACTGATTGACAAAAGTATTTTCAACAGTATCCATGCAGTAAGCCTTGACACGATGCCGGGCTACAAAACACATGGAAAGACATATTCCTTCTTAGATAACTATTATAATAATGAAAGAAGTGAAGAGCAGCTGTAAAAATGGAAGGAAAAAATGGAATACGAACATATTGTGCATTCATTTGAGCCGATTTTTGACAGTGCATCACAGATCTTAATTCTTGGTACGCTGCCATCAGTTAAATCCAGAGAAACTAATTTTTATTATGGACATAAGCAAAATCGCTTTTGGAAGGTTTTGGCAGCATTGTTTCAGGAACCGATACCAGAAACAATAGATGAGAAGAAGCATTTGCTTCTTAGGCATCATATTGCCATATGGGACGTAATTCAAAGCTGTGATATTAAGGGCTCAAGTGACAGCAGTATTAAAAATGTTGAGCCGACAGAGTTAAGAAAGATACTTGATGCATCAAATATAAAACAAATCTATGCAAATGGCAGCAAGGCAGGGCAATTATATAAAAAATATCAGCTTCCACTTACAGGGATGGAAGCTGTTGTTTTGCCATCAACAAGTCCGGCAAATGCAGCATGGTCACTTGAACGGCTGTGTGAAGCATGGAGAAAAATAAAGTGTTAGGAATTTTATTATTATGGATGTTTTTGAATATGGAAATCCGAATGCATCGCTTATTCTTTTGCAGATGATTGGTGATCATGATATTGAAATGATTGATCACGAATTTGATCTGATTCAGAAAGCAGTTTCGGACGAATTATGCCTTATTGCATGTAAAGTGGATGACTGGAATCGGGATTTGTCGCCTTGGAAAGCACCAGCTGTTTTCAAAAGCGAATCTTTTGGAGAAAATGCAGCAAAAACGCTGAGCGAGGTTCTTACATATATAGGAGAAAAGAAACAGCCCTGCATCATTGGCGGATATTCGCTTGCAGGGTTGTTTGCTCTGTGGGCAGCAACAAAGACTGACCGCTTCAGCAAAGTGGCAGCAGCGTCTCCATCCGTCTGGTTTCCGGGGTTTACCGAGTATATAAAAGAAAATAATATAAAAGCAAAAGCAGTTTATCTCAGTCTTGGAGATCGTGAAGAAAAAACAAGAAATCCTGTTATGGCAACAGTAGGCCATGCGATACGCAGTGTACATGAAACTATTTCTGATAGTGGAATCAATACAATTCTTGAGTGGAATCAGGGAAATCACTTTAAAGATGTGGACATAAGGATGGCGAAAGCGCTCACGTGGAGCATTAGAGCTACAGTTCACGGATAAGCTAATATTTTACTTGCATAAACAGAAAAAATACGATATATTGAATATAGAGTAACGACCGTGGTTTTGTAGAAAGGAGAAAAAATATGAAGAGACGATCAAAGCTTTCTATTCAGGTATATCGAGCGATAACAGTGACAGCGATTGGACTTATGATTGGAGCAGCATCTATGCGCGTGATGACGGTGCAGGCACAGGAAACACAGAAAAATCAGGAACAGCAGTCAGATTATCAGAAATTGGACTATAAGGTATTTGAGGACAGTTCAGAGAGACTGCTTGAGTGGTCTGATATTTATATACTGTCAAATGAGGATATTCGAATTGCAAAAAATGAGATATATGCGCGTCATGGACGACGCTTTGCAAGTACAGATCTGCAGTCTTATTTTGATCAGATGGCATGGTACAATGGGACAGTTCAGCCTCAAAATTTTGATTCTGGGTGCCTGAATGCAGTTGAAGTTGCAAATATTAGTTTTTTGGACAGTGAGCAGCAGGCAGGGACAGGATCAGATAACAAGTCTGTTGTAGAAAAAGAGATCAGCCTGCAAAAGCAAGAGAAAGAAATGTACACAGCAAAGATCAATGACAGAATTGGTCTGAGCAGCTTTGCAGATACTGCTGTTGTAAAATACAATGCATCAGATGAACTGACATCTTATGATGCGGAGGCATCAGCCGTGCAGATGGGCGCTTTTTATGAGAAAAATGGCGAAATTTTTGGAAATATCGGATTTGACAAGAGTATTAGCTATGCAAATGAAGGAAGTATATGCGCCTGGTATCAAAATCATGAATACAGACTTGTATGTGAAAACAGTGTGGCAAGCGAAGATTATAGTCAATATGAGGATACGTATGTCATGTATGAAGATGACAGAAGGCTGTTTGAATACAAAAAGATGGATGAGCATATAAGCGGCGGTGCCAGTCCGGGTTATTGGCTTCTGACGCAGGATGCGATTTATGTGGGCAATTATGATGGTCTTTTGGTATTGGACTGGAATGGAACTGTATTGACACAATCTGATCAGTACATATATGCGTTTGATGTGTATGAAAATCAGGTATATATGAGAACAAAAGATGATCATCTGGCCTGTGCAGACGTACAGACGCTTGCTAATGCGCATGAGATACGCTATGCATTTGATGAGGAAAGCGAGCGTTCCTATGAAGCGGATGGGAACTTTATTTATCAGTCGTATGGTGCACTGTGGCGCTACGATATCGGTGAATCGGATGCAAGTGATAATATGAAGGTGCTGGATGTAGACTGTGATTGGGGACAATTGTGTACATCAGATAGCTATGCCTATGGAATCAGCACCACACCAGTTAGAGATGGAGTGGCAATAGAGCGGATTTCTTATTTGACAGGAGAAAAAGAGACAGCTTGTGTGATTAAAAATGTGGGTTTTGCATTCTTAGATCACGCACAAGGCAGCAAACTTTATTTGCAGTTAGGACCAGATAAAAATGACTGGACTGGACAGGGAAGAAACTTTAATATGGTGACAATTGCAATTGACTTTTGGACAGGAACTGTGGAAGTACTTGCCGCAGGATGGTATTCGTGATAGTTTAACATAAAAAAAGCCAAGGAAGCGTCTGGATATATTAGCAGACTTTTCCCTGGCTTAAATTTTAATCTTTCTTTGTTTCCTTGCTTACAAGACGCTTTCCGGAATGGAGTACGATTGTAAGACCAAGGATGATCAGAAGAACTGCGATAATTAACTGAAGTCCTTCAACCATGAATACGGCTGTTCCAGCCTGATATGCATTTACAAGAGCAATGAAACGCTCAACAAGTGCGGTGAAGGTAACACAAAGCATGATGATTAACGGAGGGAACAGAGTCTTGTTTGTGCGGCCTGTAACTTTTAAGAATACGCAAAGAGTAATAAGTACAAGTGCACTTAACAGCTGGTTGGCACTTCCAAACAGCGGCCAAATATTTGTATAGCCAACCTTTGTCAGGATATAGCCAAATACAAGGGTGATAACAGTTGCAAAATATTTATTACAGAATAACTTACGCCATCCCTCTGCATGCTCCATATCATCAACAGAGAACAGTTCCTGGAAGGACATACGGCCGATACGGGCAACAGAATCAAGTGTACTGAGTGCAAGTGCAGATACACACATCGTCATGATACACTGAGCAATGTGAACAGGAATACCAAACATCTCAAGAAATCCGGCAACACCTGCGGAGAAGATCTGGAACGGAGTTCCGGTAGCGGCAGTGCCGTCAGCGGAAGCAGCACCAGCAACGCACAGTGCCAAAACAGCAAGCAAACTCTCAAGAATCATAGCACCATAACCAACTTTTAACATATCCTTCTCATTGGAGATGGTTTTAGAAGATGTACCAGAAGAAACAAGGCTGTGGAAACCGGAAACAGCACCGCAGGCAACAGTTACAAACAAGATTGGGAACATATCGCCAAGCTTTTCATTGTGGAAACCAGTGTAAACTGGAAGCATGTTAAAACGAAGCGCTGTTGTCAAAAAGAAACTAGAAATGGCGCAAATACTAGGATAGAACAACACTTAAAAGGTATCATGTTAGCCCAGATTTGTTCGAAAAACAGGCACAAAAGAACAGTTGAAGAAAAAAATGAAAAAATTTAAAAAAAACTGTTGACAAATCGCTTGTGATGTTATATACTAATAAATGTCTTGAGGAACACGAAAGACAACAACAAAACATCGGGGTGTGGCTCAGCTTGGCTAGAGCGCCTGGTTTGGGACCAGGAGGCCGCAGGTTCGAATCCTGTCACCCCGATCCTTTTTATGGAAAATTGTTTTATACTATGGTGGGTATAGCGCAGTTGGTTAGCGCGCCAGATTGTGGCTCTGGAGGCCTAGGGTTCGAATCCCTATATCCACCCTTGCAGGTTAAGTCCCTGCGACGTTGGGCTATCGCCAAGCGGTAAGGCACAGGACTTTGACTCCTGCATTACGTTGGTTCGAATCCAACTAGCCCAGGATGGGATACTAGCTCAGTCGGTAGAGCACTTGACTTTTAATCAAGGTGTCGCGGGTTCGAATCCCGCGTGTCTCACGATTTTATACCTGAGAAGCAGATGATGCTCCTCAGGTTTTTTTATTACAAAAAATCAGAAGAAAAGAGGTGTGAATTATGTTTAGCCTTTTTAAGAAAAATAAAATCAAATTAACGAGCATATGAAGTATATCTGCTATTAAAAGAAAAAGAAGGTGACGAAAAATCAAAGGAAATTCTGGAACAGTGTGATGATGTCATTTATGAAAATGAAGAGACATTGAACTATATATTAAGAGAATATGCAAATAAGATCGAATTATAATATATAGCCTGTGAATGTTGGGAGAAATTCTGATATTTATAGGCTTCTATTTCTCGAAAAGAATAAAAATATTTTCTTGAGTTTGTAATATGCTTGCACATAATAAAAAAAAACATGTATGATGATATTGTACTGAACTGTGAAACGGAATGATAAAATTTGTGACTTTAGAGAGGAGAAAATGACAATGAGAAGAAAAATTCAGGTAAAAGAAAGACAGCCGCAGTTTTGTGTAGTAACAGGAATCACATTCACACAAGTGGATGCCTGGTTTGGAAACACGATGAGAGATTTAAAGATGGATCTCATCTATCCAAAGGATGCTGGTAAAAAGTATCCATGTGTTGTGTGGATCTGCGGAGGAGCATGGATTCAGATGGATCGTTCTGCGCATTTGGCTTATTTGTCTAACCTTGCACAGCAGGGATTTGTTGTTGCATCGGTAGAATATCGCACAAGCAACGAGGCAAAGTATCCGGCACCGTTGCAGGATGTAAAGGCAGGAATTAGATATTTGCGCGCACATGCAGAACGTTTTTGCATTGATCCAGATCGTATAGGTGTTATGGGAGAGTCGGCAGGCGGCTATTTGACATGTATGGCAGCCCTGGCAGATGACCCGATTTATGATGTTGGAGAAAATTTGGAATATTCAAGTGCCGTACAGGCTGCATGCCCATGGTATCCGCCTACAGATTTTCGCGGATTTTTGTACAGCGATCCAGAGCAGTGTGCAGCAGCACCAGAATCACTTCTTTTAGGAAAAAATGTGATGAGACATCCAGAAGAAGCATTAGCGTGCTGCCCGGTCAGCTTTGTAACAAAAGATGCGCCGCCATTTTTAATTATTCACGGAGATAATGATCATACTGTGCCGTTTGGACAGGGAGAAGAACTTCACGATGAGCTTGAAAAGGCAGGCTGTGATGTGACGCTGCTTTCTATTGAAAATGCAGATCATGCAGATATCCATTTCTTCCAAAAGCAGATATGGGATGAGATTTGTGCTTTCTTTAAGACAAAGCTGTAAACAAAGAAAAAGAGGACTGCTTTTCTTTCGAAAAGCAATCCTCTCGCCCCTGCCAAGGAGTGCAGTTGAGGGGACTTGAACCCCTACCCAAGTACATGGACATGAACCTGAATCATGCGCGTATGCCAATTCCGCCACAACTGCAAATACACTTGTCTGCATTGGTTATTATGAAAACAGTGCGGGCGACAGGACTTGAACCTGCACGTCATTGACACTAGAACCTAAATCTAGCGCGTCTGCCAATTCCGCCACGCCCGCTTGCTATTCACAATCTGACATCGTGACGCTTGCCCCAATGCATGAAGTATAATATCATAACAATATCGTTTTGTCAACAAGAATTTTCAAAACTTTCAAAAAGTTGATAAAAATAGCAATAAGACTTGCAGTTTTACGCATTTCCTGTTACAATAAACTACAGTTATGCCGATGAAAACAAAATTGGACACAATATATAGTGGTACTGTATATTGTGCTTCGTACAAAACAACAGCAGGCAGAATGAGAGGTAGCACAGCCATGATAGAAAAAGAACGTCAAAGTGAATTAATTAGAAAGTTCGTCGTATCACAGGAAATGCCAGATGACGAGATTGCAGATCTGAGCCTGGACGAGCTTACTTATATTTACTTCAACACAGAGATTGCAAAAAAAGATGAGAAATATAAGGCAATTCATTTCCCGATTAAGCAGCAGATTATTTATTGGGGTGTTGTCGATGCGATTAAGAAAGCAGAGACACTGTATGTTGCATTTACAGAAAGACCGAAGTATCCGTATCTTGATCCGGGCAGAAATGTATGGCTGTTTTCAACAGAGGATAACCTGACTAGAGCACTTAAGAAACTTGAGGAAGATCGTGGAATGCATCTGATTTATCAGAAGCTGCCAAATCAGGTAATTGTTCCGTTTTTTGCTCAGCTGTATTATTGGGGCATTGAGCAGGTGATTGTTGACAACATGAATCATCCGATGATCGTAAAGCGTTCTGATGTGATGCCAGAGATGGATCAGAAGAAGGATGAGAAGAAGCAGGATCTTTGCAATGGAAAGCTGCAGGCAGCATTAATTCAGCATGCACAGTTTATGGCACAGAATCCTGATGCATCTGTATTTAAGGATGATAAAGAAAAGTTAAAGGTTTATACGATTTTAGCTAACAATGTATTCTTTGAAGTATGTGACGCTAAATTTATGGCACCGACAGTTATGGAGAAGGATGGAAAGACCTTCCGTGCGGGAGAGGAGATTCCAGAGGGTGCACGCCCTGCAATTGTGTTTATGGGAAAGAAGGATTCTGATCAGAAGGCACTTCCGCTGTTCACTGATATTACAGAGTTCATGAGAGTATATAAGCCGCATGAGATGGGTATTTCAGTTCTGACTTACGAGGCAGCTGAGAAGATGGCAAAGGCAAACAATGCCGAGATTGTAATCAACAGAAATGGAACTGGACTTACTGTAAACGAGCATGTAATGGGTCTGATTGATAAGATCCGTGCAAAGAAGGAAGAAGTAAAGGCGAAAGCTGCTGAGGCAGCAGAAAATGGTGAGGAGTCCGCAAGCAAGCCAACACCTGCACCAGTTTCAAATGTACCAAAGACAGTAATGCCGACTGAGACAAAGACAGAGAGCGCATCTAATGAAGCGCAGGGTGAAGTCACATATGGAGATCTTGTTGATGAACCGGATATGCTGATTGGCGCCTTAAAGAGAACTGCAAAGGCAACAAGACAGGTAAAGCGTATGTGGTTAGCACAGCGTGTACAGGGAAGCAAGGAAGGTTATCTGTTGGTAGCAGAGACTACAAGCAGCTCTGATACCGTTCTTGAGCAGTTAAAGCTTGCTGCAAAGGATTACTTAAACGGAAAAGAAATTGAATGCCGCAGAGCAGATCCGGCAGCGTTAGCAATCGTAGATAATATTAAACCATTTTATAAAAAAGGTATTTTTGGCTAATGCTAAGAATAACGGGCCATTCTGAATCAGGCAGAGTGGCCTTTCCTTTTGATTAATAGGAGGAGCAATGAATATTCTTGATATTATTGGACCAGTTATGGTCGGCCCGTCAAGCTCCCATACAGCGGGAGCTGTTCGAATTGGCCTAGTAGCAGGAAAGCTTTTGGCAGAACCGATCAAAGAGGCACAGATTCATCTACATGGTTCCTTCTGGGCGACTGGAAGCGGCCATGGTACAGATCGGGCAATTGTCGCCGGACTTTTGGGACTTGCAGTAGATGATGCAAGGATTCCACACAGCTTTGAGCTGGCAGATGAGGCTGGAATGAAATTTTCATTTGATCATGTGGAGCTAGTCGATGCACATCCCAATACTGTCAAGCTAAATCTTACAGGTGTAAACGGAAGTGTGCTTGAGGTAGTAGCAGCTTCCATAGGCGGCGGACGCATTCGCGTCTGTGAAATTGATGGCCTTCCAGCTAATTTTGAGGGTGATTATCCGACATTAATCGTGAGAAATATTGACCAGCCAGGACATGTGATGGAGGTTACGGCAATGCTTGGTCACAAGGGTGTCAATATCGCTACGCTTCAGCTGTTTCGTCAGAGCAGAGGAGGACAGGCTGCGATGGTCATTGAGTGCGATCAGGAGGTTCCGGCAGAGTCAATCAAGTGGCTGTCCAGACAGGAAGGAATTGTCAAAGTCACATATTTGAGTCAGGCACAAAGGGAAGATTAAAATGATGCAGTGCGAAAGGATTGAGATATGTATAAATCATTAGAAGAAATTGCGCAGGTGTCAAAACAAAAAAATATACCGTTTTGGCAGGTGATCCTTGAGGATGACTGTAAGGAGCGCATGGTGAGTCCCGAGCAGTCAAAAAAAGAATTGATGGCAATGTATCAGGCGATGAAAGAGGCAGATGCAGCCTATGATGCCAAACAAAAGTCAAGAAGCGGTATGGTAGGCGGAAATGGACAATTGTTTCATGATGCAGTCGTGTCTGGAAAAACAATCTGCGGTCCAGTAATTGCATCGGCAATTGAAAAAGCACTGAAGATGGGTGAGTCAAACGCCTGTATGAAACGTATTGTGGCAGCGCCTACGGCTGGTGCCTGTGGCGTGGTTCCAGCCGTATATCTAACGCTTCAGGAACAGCGCCAGATTGATGATGAGCGTATGCTTGAGGCAATGTATATTGCATCAGGTGTTGGCGGTGTCATTGCAAACCGTGCATTTCTTGCGGGTGCGGCAGGAGGCTGTCAGGCAGAGATTGGTTCTGCAAGTTCCATGGCAGCAGCAGGAGCTGTTTACCTTGCAGGAGGAGACACCGAGGCAATCATCCATGCAGCAGCTATGGCAATGAAAAATCTGCTTGGCCTTGCATGTGATCCTGTAGCCGGTCTTGTGGAGGTGCCTTGTGTGAAGCGAAATGTTGTAGGTGCAGTTAATGCGCTCTCAGCAGCTGATATGGCACTGGCTGGTGTTCGAAGCATCATTCCGCCAGACGAAGTGTTTGATGCGATGAGAAGTGTTGGAATCAGTCTTCCTGAGGCTATTCGTGAGACAGGAAAGGGAGGACTGGCTGCAACAACAACAGGACAAAAGATTGCGCAGGGGCTTCAGCATGAGTAATCAAGTCCATTGCAGACGACCTGTCAGAAACTTAACTTTGACAGGTTGTTTTGCCGCAGTATTAGGCGGGCTCATTTTATTTTTGTGCCTTGTCTGTGTAAGTGTAACTGTTACGCTGAATTTTCGCCCACTCTACTATTTAGATATGAAGCTGCTTCATATCTCAGACAGCAGCGGTTACAGTAATGACGTGATCAGAAAAAACTTTGATGTGTTGATTCGTTACAATAATATCTGGCATACGGGGATACTTAATTTCCCAGATTTTCCAATGTCAGAATCTGGGCGTATTCACTTTGAGGAAGTGAAAAAAGTATTTAGTGTTTTTGAGTATGGAGCATTGATTTTAATTCCACTGTCAGCTGTTGAAATTATAGCGGCAAAGAAAAAGCGTTTTGGAAGTCTTTTTGCAGCAGCGGGAATTATTAGTGTTGGTATACCGGCATCACTTGGTCTTTTGATTGCAGCAAACTGGGAATGGGTATTTATTACATTTCATAAGCTTGTGTTTCAAAATGATTATTGGCTATTTGATCCATATACGGATCCAATTATTACGATTTTGCCAGATGAATTTTTTATGCACTGTGCAGCACTTATTATGCTTCTTGTGCTAGCAGGAAGTCTTGCTTTTTTTGCAGCATGGAAAAAACTGGCAAAGAAAAAGGTAAAATAAATATGTGCCATAGGGCATCAAAGCAAAGGAGAAAAATGGAAACAATTAAGGAAGCAACAGGTGCGGCGATTCGCCCTTTCGATCTTTCATATGAAACAATTCTTTACGCATCCGATTTTGGAGCAGCGCCTAAAAAAAGTGCTGTGGAAAATACTCAGGCGATCAACAAAGCAATTCTGGCAGCATCAAAGCAGGGCGGTGCAACTGTTGTAATTGCAAAAGGAGAGTATCGTACCTATACTATTGAATTAAAAAGTCATGTGCATCTTCATTTCGAGGAAGGCGCAGTAATTCGTGCAGCGAGAACTGATATTAAGCATTCTTATGTCAATCAGGATGGCGAGGGTGGCAATTACCTTGAGCCGGAAATCAATCGTTTTGCAGGTCTGCAGGATCATGGTCACAGCTATTTTGCAAACAGTCTGTTTTATGGTGCAGATCTGTGTGATATCATGATTTCTGGTGATGGACTGATTGATGGAAGCAGCTGGAATGAAGAAGAAAAGTGCCGTGAATATGTGCTTTTAGGCGGTGATCCGTCTGAGCCGGCTTTTAGAAATGAGAAAGGCCATAACGGTGAGTGGTTTGGAAATAAGGCAATTGCACTTGTGCGCTGTAAAAATGTTGTACTGACAGATTTCTCACTTGTAATCGGCGGCCATTTTGCCATTATTGCAGAAGGTGTTGAAAACATGTATGTTGACGGCATTTTGATTGATACAAATAGAGATGCATTTGATGTAGACTGCTGTAAGGATGTGACAGTTAGAAATAGTGTATTCAATTCACTTACAGATGATGGTCTTGTTATGAAAAGCTCCTATGGTGCTGGTATTTTTATGCCGCTTGAAAATGTGCTTATCGAGGATTGCAAGGTATCTGGCTACGATGCAGGAAGCGTCTATGCAAAGACCTACACAAACGAAAAGCTTGTGGCTGAGGATCGCTGTGGCCCGACAGGCCGTGTAAAGCTTGGAACCGAGTCTTCATGTGGCTATCATCAGGTAACAGTGCGCCGTGTTGATTTTGAGCATTCAAGAGGTTTTGCATTAGAAGCAGTAGACGGAAGTGATCTGACAGATATTATTTTTGAAGACAGCCATATGAAGTATATTAGCAGCTCTCCAATTTTTATCCGCGTTGGTGATCGCTGCCGATTCCCTGTGACAGGTATGCAGATGAGTGAGGAGATTCAGGCTAAGGCACCTAATATTCGTCTGGACAACAGGGGCTTTGTTATTCCTGATAATGAGCATTATCCAGTAATTCCGGCAGTGCGTTATACACCGTCCTACAATAAAACAAAGCTTGTAAGTGTGGACGGACGTTCCTTCTTCACAGTTGTGGATGAAGAAAATCCAGTTACGCTGAATCAGGCAAATTTAGTCAAAGAAGATGGCGTAACTTATGGCAAGAAATATGTGGCAGGAGAAGGCTACGTGGCAGACCGCACGAAGGCTCTTGACGCACCAGAGGCAGCATCAAGGGCAAATGGATGCTCAAGACCGCTTGCAAAGGTAAAAAATATTAGAATTGCACGTGTCAACGCAGAGAGTGTTGATCCAAGATACCCGATTCTTCTTGCCGGTCTTGATGGCAGCAATATTGAAAATGTACAGCTGGAAGATATTAAGGTAACTTATCGCGGCGGATTAACGATGGAGCATGCGACAGAGCAGCGTCAGTTAAATACGAACTGGGAGTATACACAATATCAGACAAAGCCGTCCATTCAGAGCCTTCCTTGGCTTGTGAATACATTTTTCCTGAAAAACGAGGGCTTGCTTCCAAGAGTCGATTGGGACGAAAAGACAAAGAGCTGGAAGGATGATCCTTATAATGTGCCAGAGCTTCCTACTTCTTATCCGGAGCCAAGTATTTTTGGTATTTTGCCGGCATACGGATTTTATGCCCGTCATGTAAAAGGATTAGAGGTAAAGGGTCTGTCAATTGGTTTTGAGAAAGAAGATACGCGTCATGCAATTGTTCTTGATGATGTGGCAGATGCAAGCTTTGAAGATCTTTCTCTTCAGACAGCAAAAGAAATGCAGGAAGTAGCTTTTGTAACAAGTATGTATAAGCGTCCGGCAAATCTCGAATATGTACCAGATCAGCCATATCATATGACAACGATTACAAATGTAACGCTGCCAGAAAATATTTCTGTTAAGCTGGCAACAGTTGAGGCACCAGCGCCGGGAACACCAAGAGATTCCTTCTATAGCTTCCCAACACTGCCAATTCCGGAAAATGGCTACCGCTATCAGAAAGAGACAGATGTATATCCATTACCGCTTACTGTTTTTCCGCCGTTTGAAAATCGTACAACTGGAAAGACAAGAAATCCGGCAGAGGAGACGAGCCGTAAAGAGGTGCCGGGCATGATTTATAATGAAGGCCTTGCACAGCGTGAGTACACTGTTTATCGTGATCATGGCAAGCATGTATCTGTTACTATGAAGAAAATGACAAAAGAGCAGGTTGGAGAGATTGCAGCAGTTGAACGTGCATGCTTCCTTCCGGCAGAGGCTGCATCCGAGAAAGATTTTGAGGAGCGTTTTTCAAGTCCGGCGTTTGTTTGCTATGGTGCATACAATGAAGAAGGAGAGCTGATTGGCTTTATTGATGGTGCTTCATATGATAAACCAGAGCTTCCTGATGAGCTTTATCATGATACTACAAAGCTTGTAGAAAATGGTTCATGGCAGACTGTATTTGGTGTTAATGTGATTGCACGTTATCGCAGAATGGGTGTTGCAGGCCAGATGGTACGTCACTATGTCGAGGAGAGTCGTAAGCGTGGACAAGACGGTGTTGTGCTAACATGTAAGGATCATCTGCGTCCTCTTTATGAAAAAGCTGGATTTATCTGGCAGGGTGTATCAGCTTCCACACACGGCGGTGTGAAGTGGAATGATATGCTGCTTCGCTTCCGAAAAGGAGAATAAAAGAAATGAAGAAACTGTTGATTTATTTAAAGGCATACCGTAAGGAGGCATGTCTGGCACCTATTTTTAAGATGCTTGAGGCTGTCTTTGAACTGTTTGTGCCGCTTGTTATTAAGGGAATCATCGACTACGGTATTGCAGCAGAAGACCGCGCATATTGTCTTCGCATGGGACTGCTGCTTTTACTGCTTGCCGTAATCGGTCTTGCAATGGCAACTACAGCGCAGTGGTTTTCTGCAAGAGCGGCAGCAGGCTTTGCAGCGAAAATTAAGCAGGTATTAATGGAGCATATACAAAAGCTTTCTTATACAGAGCTTGATACTATTGGTACATCAACGCTGATCACACGTATGACAAGTGATGTCAATCAGGTTCAGACAGGAACGAATCTGGTGCTTCGTCTGTTCATGCGTTCTCCATTCATTGTATTTGGCTCTATGATTATGGCATTTACTATTGATTTTAAGGCTGCCATGATCTTTGTGATTACAATTCCGCTTTTGTCTGTTGTTGTATTTGGCATTATGCTTTCAAGCATTCCGCTTTATAAAAAGGTACAGTCACAGCTTGACCGAGTACTTGGTATTACAAGAGAAAATCTGACAGGTGTGCGTGTAATTCGTGCATTTAATAAGGAAGAAGAAGAAATCAGCCACTTTAAGACAGAGAATGAGCAGTTTACAAGACTACAGACTTTTGTTGGAAAGATTTCAGCATTGATGAATCCATTAACATTTGTTATCGTTAATTCTGCAATTCTTGTTCTTGTCTGGACTGGTGCTTGGAGAGTAGAGGGAGGCATTTTGACACAGGGTGCAGTTGTAGCTCTTGTCAACTATATGTCTCAGATATTAGTCGAGCTGATTAAATTAGCAGATTTAATTATTAATATTACAAAGGCAGTTGCATGTGGAAACCGTATCCAGAAAGTTTTAGAAGTAGAGCCGTCTATGGAAAATGGAAGTAAAGAGTGCATTGAAGAAAAAAGAACTCCGGCAAATGCCGTTGATTTTAATCATGTATCATTAACGTATTCAGGTGCAGGTGCACCATCTCTTACTGATATTGATCTTCATGTAAAGACAGGTCAGACAATTGGTATTATAGGTGGAACTGGTTCAGGAAAAACATCTGTTGTTAATTTGATTCCTCGTTTCTATGATGCGACACAGGGAAATGTCCTCGTATTTGGAAAGCCTGTAAAAGAACAGGATATGGAATCACTTAGAAGCCAGATTGCTGTAGTGCCTCAAAAGGCAGTGCTGTTTGCCGGAACCATTCGTGAGAACATGAAGTGGGGCAAAGAGGATGCAACAGATGAGGAGATCATGGAAGCACTTACAATTGCTCAGGCAGCTGAGGTAGTACAGAAAAAGGAAGGCGGTCTTGATGCTTTTGTTGAGCAGGGCGGAAAGAATCTTTCTGGCGGTCAGAGACAGCGTCTGACTATTGCGCGTGCACTAGTAAGAAAACCACGCATTTTAATCCTTGATGACAGTGCCTCGGCACTTGACTTTGCGACTGATGCAGCTCTTAGAAAGGCAATTCGAGAGATGAAAAATGCACCAACTGTATTTATTGTATCGCAGAGAACTTCTTCTATCAGATTTGCTGATCAGATTTTAGTGCTTGATGATGGAAAGAGCGTTGGTGTTGGCACGCATGATGAGCTTCTTACAACGTGCAGTGTATATAAAGAAATTTATGATTCTCAGTATAAAAAGACTGATAGCAAAAAGTCAGGAAAGGAGGCGTAATCATGGCAGCGAAGAAAAAATATGATCGTACCAAACAGAAGGAAACACTTGTAAAGGTATTAGAATATATTAAACATTACCGTGCTGTTCTGGTGTTTTCACTAATTTTAGCGGCAGTGACAGTTGCATGTACGCTTTATCTTCCTATTCTGACAGGAGATGCTATCAATTTGATTTTATCACCGGGACAGGTGGATTTTAATGGAATTAAGCCTATTCTTTATAAAGGTGCAGCTGTTATTATTATTGGTGCAGCCGCACAGTGGATTATGAATATCTGCAATAACCGCATTACCTATGCAGTTGTGCGTGATATTCGCCAGGAGGCTTTTGAAAAGATTGAAAGACTTCCATTAAAATATATCGACAGTCATCCATACGGTGATATAGTAAGCCGTATTATTGCCGATGCTGATCAGTTTTCTGATGGTCTGTTAATGGGATTTACTCAGCTTTTTAGCGGTGTTCTTACAATTGCAGGTACACTGATTTTCATGCTTACAATTAATATTCCAATGACAGCAGCAGTTGTTGTTCTGACACCAATTTCATTTTTTGTGGCAGGCTTCATTGCTAAGAAGACATTTCATCTGTTCAAGAAGCAGTCCGAGACTAGAGGTGAGCAGACTACGCTTATTGATGAGATGATTAATAATCAGAAGGTCGTTAAGGCATTTGGTCAGGAAGAAAAGGTAATGGATCGCTTCAATGAGGTCAATGAACGCCTTCGTGACTGCTCTGTAAAGGCTACATTCTTTTCATCTATCACAAACCCGGCAACACGTTTTGTAAACTCTCTTGTATATGCAGCTGTTGCTGTATTTGGAAGCTTTTTCTCTATTGGCGGCGGAATAAATGTCGGTCAGCTGTATAGCTTTTTAAATTATGCAAACCAGTATACAAAGCCGTTTAATTCTATTTCAAGCGTTGTTACGGAGCTTCAGAACGCGCTGGCATGTGCAGGAAGACTTCTTGATCTGATTTATGAAGAGACAGAAGTACCAGATGCAGATAATGCAGAGGTTTTGCAGAATGTTGACGGAGCTGTAAAACTGTCTCACGTAAACTTCTCTTATGATCCTAAACAGAAGCTGATTGAAGATTTAAATCTGTCTGTAAAGCCAGGACAGAGAGTAGCTATTGTTGGTCCAACTGGATGCGGAAAAACTACATTGATAAATCTTCTTATGCGTTTTTATGATACAAATGCTGGTACAATTGAAGTTGACGGTCATAATATTCGCAATGTGACAAGAAAGAGCTTACGAGAAAATTATGGTATGGTGCTTCAGGAGACATGGCTTAAAAGCGGTACCATACGTGAAAATTTGATGATGGGACGCCCAGACGCAACAGAGGAAGAAATGATTCAGGCAGCAAAGGCAGCTCATGCACACAGCTTTATTAAGAGAATGCCAAAGGGATATGATACAGATATAGGACAGGATGGCGGATCTCTTTCTCAGGGACAAAAACAGCTGCTTTGTATTACGCGAGTTATGCTTTGCTTACCACCGATGCTTATTCTTGATGAGGCAACGTCTTCAATTGATACACGTACTGAAATAAAGATTCAGGAAGCATTTAGCCGCATGATGCAAGGACGAACAAGCTTTATCGTGGCACACCGTCTTTCAACTATTCAGGAAGCAGATGTGATTCTTGTTATGAAAGATGGTCATATCATCGAGCAGGGTAACCATGAATCATTGCTTGCAAAGAATGGATTCTATGCGAAGCTGTATAATAGTCAGTTTGCACTGTAACAAAGGGGTACAAACAAAATGAGTTTAGTGGAGTTATTTATTCTGGCAGTGGGTTTGTCTATGGATGCGTTTGCTGTATCAATCTGTAAGGGCTTGTCTTTGGGGAAAATTACAAAAAAGCACATGGCTGTCGCAGGTGCGTGGTTTGGAGGCTTTCAGGCACTGATGCCGCTTATCGGATATTTTCTTGGAAGTTTTTTCGCTGATATGATTACAAAGTATGCGCACTGGATTGCGTTTGCATTGCTTATTATTATTGGTGGAAATATGCTTAAGGAAGCAATGGGAGAGGATGAAAAGGTTGATGCCTGTATGAATGCCAAGGAGATGTTTCTTTTGGCGATTGCAACTAGCATTGATGCACTTGCCGTTGGTGTAACCTTTGCATTTTTAAAGGTACAGATAGTTCCAGCTGTAAGCTTTATTGGTTGTGTAACCTTTGTATATTCTGCAATTGGCGTTAAGATTGGAAGTATATTTGGATCTAAATATCGCTCAAAAGCAGAGTTTTGCGGAGGTGTGATTCTTATTTTAATTGGACTGAAGATTTTACTTAATGGATTAGGAATTATGTAAAAAAGAGAGCAATCACCCAGATGTTAAATGTCTGGATGATTGCTCATTTTTATTAGGTTTCGTCTTGATTGTCAAGCAGCGCAAACCCTGCAACCTGCGTAGTAGGAAGTGAGAATAAAATTGTTCCGGCTTTGCTGTCAGGACCTGCTTTTTTCAGGATAGACTGCATTATAGCTGCTTTTTGGGAAGCTGCTGCAACGATCAGAATCATCTCTTTTTCCTGTGCAATTGTGATGTTATAGAATTTTGGTGCGCCCTTTGCACCAGTTCCTTTTCCGTGAAGGACGGTGCCGCCTCGTGCACCAGCTGCACGTGCCGCATTCATAACCATATCGGTGCAGCCCTGGCTGCAGACGGCAACGATAAGCTCATGCGCATAATTAAGCGAAGGCGTGTAAGCTGCGTTATCTGTTTCTCCATTTAAAAAGGCCACTGTTTTTCCTCCTCCAACACTTTTAATAGGGACAGCAATCACGATTCCATGACCAGGAACCCCAATGTGCATATGGCGTTTTTGCGCCTGAATCAGTTTTTTTGTTTTTTCTTCATTGGCCACGGTAAACACAATACGTCGTTCATTAGATTCTATGCCAAGAAGATCGAGCATACTTTGCACTGCTGTGCCGCGGCCTGCCATTGTAATACTAAGCGGCAGATCGAGCTGATTGCAAAGATCCATCAGAATTGAAAGTGAGTCCGGGTTTATGATTGAGATTATGTAATTCATTTAGCATGTTCTCCTTCCCACAATTCAACAATATCGTAGTCGCCATAGACAACAGTAGTTTCTTTGGTACGTTTTTGCTTGCGCTCATAGAAAAGACCGACAAGCTGAATGGAGACGAGAGGCATCATAGCAACGAGTGCAACAACGCCAAACGCATCTTGGAGTACATTACCGCCAAGTGCGATGCTCGCGCCCATAAAAAACTGAAGCATAAATGTTGCTGTCATCGGACCAGATGCAACACCGCCAGAGTCAAATGCAATAGCTGTGTAGATATCTGGAACGAAGAAGGTTAAAATTAATGCAGTTGTATATCCTGGAATTAAAAACCAGAAAAGAGAAATTCCAGTGAGAACGCGAATCATGGAAAGTCCCATTGCAAGTGCAATTGCAATGGAGAGACTGCGCTTGATTACCTGGCCAGGTATAGCGCCGGCACTGACTGTTTCAATTTGTTTTTCAAGAACTGTAACAGCCGGCTCAGCTGATATGATAAACCAGCCGATTGCCATGGCAAGAGGAACGAGCCACCAGACACTTTTTCCAGAGGAAAGTGCTGCACCAAGTTCTGCGCCAAGAGCAGAAAATCCGATGTTAACGCCGGTCAAAAAGAGTACAAGACCAATATACGTATAAAGTAAGCCAATCATAATCTTTCCGAGATTTCTGCTGTCAAGATGAAGCAGTGTAAATTGAAACAGAAAGAAGATCACGATAATTGGCAGCATAGCAATGGCAGTTTCCTTTAGATAATGTGGAATAGCATGAAGAAAGGCATATCCAATATCTGTGGTAGTGCCATAAGAAGCAGTGCTAAGATCTGCAACGGCGGCATTGTCCTTGTAGAAAAATCCAAGAATCAAAACTGCAAGAACAGGACCAATCGAGCAAAGCGCAACAAGACCAAAGCTGTCGGCTTCGGCGTTTTTATCGCTTCGTACATTAGACACACCAAGTCCAAGTGCAAGGATAAAAGGAACAGTCATTGGTCCGGTTGTAACACCGCCGGAATCAAAAGCAATGCCAAGAAAATTTTTGTCAGCAAAAAAAGCAAGCAAAAAGATTATGGCATAAAAGAAGATCAGCAGCAGGCGAAGGCGCATTCCTGTTAGAATACGCAGCATACATACGCTCATAAAAAAGCCTACTCCGGCACCAACTGTGATAAGCAGTACCGTATTGCTGATATGAGGGACGGTCTGGGCAAGAACCTGGAGATCAGGTTCAGCGATTGTGATCGCAAAGCCCAGAAGAAAACTGACAGCAAGGATCAGCGGGAGATTTTTTGTACGTGTGAGCGCAGTTCCAATTTGGTTTCCAATTGGTGTCATGGATTGCTCAGCTCCCAGTGAGAAAAGGCCCATACCGATAATCAGCATCAGGGCTCCGACAAGAAAGGTCAGGAGAAGATCCGGCAGCATAGGGGAAATGTACAGGCACAGAATAAAGACGATAATAACGATTGGTAAAACAGAAAATAATGATTCTACCACCTTTTCTGTGACTGCGGTGCGTGTTTCTCTCAGATGAATCTGTCTGATAATGATACCTCCTTTAAGATGTTTTCTTTCAGTATACCAGATGGCATTTAATCGCGCAACCCGCAAAAACAATTGACAGAAAGTTAACAGGTGAGTATAGTTGGGAGTGGACAAAAAATGAATTATATATGAAAACAGAGGAGATAAATTTCATGGAAAATAAAATTTTGACAACAAATTTTCATACACATACAACTCGCTGTAACCATGCAGTTGGTGAGGATCGCCAGTATGTAGAGGCGGCAATAAAGGGTGGTCTTAAGGTGCTTGGCTTTTCAGACCATTCACCATATTTCTTTTCAGGTGATTATTACTCTACATTCCGTATGAAAAGAGAGCAGGTGCCAGGATATGTAGATTCTATTTTGGCGCTGAAGAAGGAATATAAGGATGATATTGAGATCAAGCTTGGATTCGAGACAGAGTATTATCCGAAGTATTTCGACAAGCTGTTGGAATTTTACAGCCAGTATCCTATTGATTATATCATTATGGGGCAGCATTTTGTCTTAAACGAGGAAGAGCATATATATAGTGGTGAGCTGCATCATGAGGAAGATATGATGATGCGCTATGTGGATCAGGTGATTGAAGGTCTTGAGACAGGCTGCTTTACTTATCTGGCGCATCCTGATCTGCTTAATTTTGGCGGTTCAAAGGAAAACTATGAAAAGGCAGCAGATAAGCTGTGTGCTTATGCAGCAAAGAATAAGGTGCCGCTTGAAATTAACATGCTTGGTATGAGAGAGCATCGCCATTATCCTAATTTTGAATTTTTTAAGATTGCAGCCAGACATAACTGCGATATTATTTTAGGATGTGATGCGCATGAACCAAAGGGTGTGTGTGATCTTGAATCGGCAAAGACTGCGCTTGAGTGGTGCCGCGAGCTTGGTTTAAATAGGATTGAGTATCCTGAGCTAAAGAAGCCATGCAGAAAGTAGAATGATCAAAATAAAAAGAGCCTGTCAGTGAATTGCGCAAAATAGTACGCACTCCACTGATCAGGCTTTTATTTGTTGCCAAATGAAAGATTACAGTGCAAGTGATCCCATTGGATCCCATGGCTCAAGCATGATTGGCTCCGAATCATACTCTGCGATGTAAGAATCAGGCAGGTATTTTTTATTGACAACGATCTGGTACATGTACTCGTCAAACCATTCGTCGCTCATGACATAATAGCCCTTTTTGCCAGGTGCATCGCCCCAGCTGTTTTCTACGCGCCAGCGGTTTGGCTTGCCTTCTTCATCAAGGTTCACACCCTGAAATACCATTGCATGAGTCATTAAGCTTTCGCCATACTCGAGGCGCTCTGCCTTATTCATGCCAAATGTAACACCAAGAAGCTTGTCAGTCTGATATGTATTAGTATCAAGAAGTCCTTCATCGCGGGAAGAATCCTTACCGACATCACAGCCAAACCATACAGGAGAACCGTCCTTCATCTGTGCGATTGCTGCTTTTTTGAGTTCCTCAATCGGCAGATTTAAGTAGCGAACCGGGCAGCCTTCCTTTACATTTCCAAGGAATTTTACGCTGTAGCTTCTGTGATAGGGCTTATCGGCAGTAGGAGCATTGATTAAGCTGACATAATCATCAAGATTTAAGCCAACATATTTTTCAAAGAATGCAGTTCCGGTAAGATTAGTGTCACGTATAAATTTATCATCCCTATCAGTAACCTCAAGGTCAAAAGTTTTTGGAGGTTCGCCAAGGCAGATGCATAAAACGCGATAAATTTCTTCCATCATAGCTTCCTTCTTTTGGCGAAGCTCGTCTAAAGTGGAACCATCGGCATAAGCCTTGCGCAGACGGCATGCATCCTCACGAAGCTTTCTTGTCAGGGCAGATGTCATTTCACGTGTAGCAGATGAGGAAACTGTTTCAGGCATTGCTTCCTTTGGAACAACACCATATTTGCGGACAAGATTGCACAGCATATCCCACTGTCCGCCATCACCAAGCGGAGCAGACAAAAGGAAGGAGATAAGACGTCCCTGTGTTGGTTCATCGAGTGTCTCAAGAATACTTTCAAGGAAATAGTTAGATTTTTCGAGCTTGTCGTAGAAAAGCGTATAGTTTTGAGATAGTTCAAAAGTCTTTAAATTTAAATTTTTCATTACCTCAAAGCGAAAAGTATTAAGTGCTGCAAACATCCAGCAGCGGCCGCTTTGCTTCTGGTTTGTAATTTCACCCTGCTCAAGAGAAATAGAGTAGGAGTGGCGGCTTTCACGCTGTGCCATTGGATTTTTAGATGCTGCCAGTAATCCGGCAGAGGTAACAGCATTCATAGCAATGCGATTAACTGGATTCGACGAAAATGCAGTGGAAAATTCAGCAAGAACTTCGTTTGTAATATCATGATTCATAATAAAACCCTTCTTTCTGCGTAATGTATACTGCTGTGTTTTGATTGTAGCACCGTCCACGACATTTGTAAAGTGGGGCAAAAAAGAGTAATTTTTTCAATAACATAATTGCATTTTTTTATGATGCACTTTATAATGAAGAGCAAGAAACTATAATAAATATGAATATGCAAGTTTTTTGATTTGGAGGAGAGAAATTGATGAGGAAAACAAAAAGAAATTTGACGGCAGCAGTGTTAGTATTTGCAGCTACGCTTTCTGCAACACCTGTGTTTGCAGCGAAGGAAAAAGAGGAGAGTACTTCTAAAGCAAACACAGAGAGTATTTCGAAAGAGGCATCAGCGAAAGACGATGGCGAGCGCACAATCATTGATCATGCAGGCAATGAGGTTACACTTCCAGAGGAAATAAACAGAATTGTTGTGACTGATACGCTTCCGCTGCCATCTGTATTGTCACTATATTTAGATAGCGCAGAAAAGCTTGTTGGAATCAGTCCAGTCAGCATGAGTGCTGCAAAGGCAGGTCTTCTTGGTGAGCTGTACCCAGAAATTCTTGATGCAGATACTTCATTTTTTGAAAATAATGAGCTTAATATTGAGAGCTTATTAGCATTAGAGCCAGATCTTGTTTTTTATAATGCGCAGAATAAGGAGCTTGGCGAATCTCTTGCATCAGCAGGTTTGACAGCAGTTGCAGTTTCTGTTACCAAGTGGGATTACAATGCAGCAGATACATTTGATGCATGGATGGATCTTTTAGCAGACATTTTCCCGGAGGAAAAAGAAAAGGCAGAAGCTGCCAAGGAATATGGTGAAAAAGTAGAAGAAGAAATTCAGGATAAGACAGATGAGCTTAAAGATGAAGAAAAAAAGAATGTATTTTTCTTATTTAACTATAGTGACACTGCACTTGTGACATCTGGAAAAAATTTCTGGGGACAGTATTGGTGTGATGCAATAAATGCAGTAAATGTAGGCGAGGAAATTGAGGCAGAGCGTTCAAATGCCTCTGTCAATATGGAGCAGGTCTACAGTTGGGATCCTAAAATCATCTTCATCAGCAATTTCACAAAGGCAATGCCGGAAGATCTTTACAATAATACAATCGGTGATAATGACTGGAGCAGCGTTAGTGCTGTAAAAAATGAGCAGGTTTACAAGATGCCGCTTGGAGCCTACAGAAGCTTTACACCAGGTGCAGATACTCCTATGACGCTTATGTGGCTTGCAAAGACAGTTTATCCTGATCTGTTTGAGGATGTTGATATGACTGAGGAAGTCGAGAATTATTATAAGGAAGTGTATAACATTGAGTTGACTGATGATCAGGTCGCACAAATGTATACACCGTCAGCAGATGCGGCAAATGGATATGGAAGCAGCAAATAAAAAAAGAAAATGGAATACAAGGCGCAGTATTGCGGCAGGGGTGATAACCCTTGTCGCATGTGCTGTTTCTTTGGGAATGGGGCGTTATGCAATTGCACCATATGATGTGCTTTGTGCCATTTGTGATTTGTTTACTGGTTCTGATACAGTGAGCGATACTATGCGTCATGTGGTTTGCTTCGTGCGTGTACCACGTATATTTGGTGCTCTTTTGTGCGGAGCAGGTCTTGCGGCAGCAGGAGCAGGGTTTCAGGCAGTATTTGCCAATCCACTTGCTACACCTGATACGCTTGGCGTTGGAAATGCAGCATCATTTGGTGCGGTGGCAGCCATTTTAATGGGAGCTGGGAGGACAGGAATACAAAGCAGTGCACTTTTTTGCGGACTATTTTCCGTATGTCTTGTTTATTTATTTGCAGGAACTGGTGGTGAGAACAGAACACTTCGTCTTGTGCTTTCTGGTATGATTATTGGTTCATTTTTTTCATCAATGGTATCATTTGCAAAGTATGTGGCAGATCCACAGGATGAGCTTCCGTCAATTACATATTGGCTTTTGGGCAGCTTGAAAAATATGAGCTGGCCATTACTTTTATCTGGTGCAGGCTGGATTTTAGCAGGAATTGTGATTCTTCTGCTTTTCAGGTGGAAGCTGGATGCATTGATGCTAAGCGAGGAAGAGGTGAAAAGCTTTGGAATATCAGTGCACGGTTTTCGCTTTATGATGGTGGCAGCTTCATCAGCAATCACAGCAGCAGTCGTCTCTATGTGCGGACAGATTGGCTGGATTGGTCTTTTGATTCCACATTTTTGCCGAATGATTTATGGCGGAAGCAACAAAGACGTAATTCCGTCTTCGATAGTATATGGTGCATTGTTTTTACTTATTACGGACACGGCATCGCGCTGTATTACAGCATCAGAAATTCCGGCAGCGATCCTTACAAGTTTGATTGGAGCGCCATTTTTTTTAATTCTGCTTGCTAAAAATGGAGGGCTTCGCGGATGAAGTTAGAGGTAAAAGACGCTTCAATTGGCTACAAAAAACAAATGTTGTCATCAAATATAAATATGGCGAGTGAGCCGGGAATGGTTACAGCGATTCTCGGACAAAATGGCTGTGGTAAAACAACATTTGTAAAGAGTCTGATGAAGCTTATACCATGGTGCGGCGGAGGCGCATTTTTAGATGGTGTTGATATGAGAAATATTAAAGACAGACAGCTGTGGAGAAAAATGGCATATGTGCCTCAAAAATCGACAAGTGTGCCATATTCTGTGTTAGATATGGTGCTTATTGGCCGCAATCCATACAAATCACTTTTTGCGCAGCCAGATAGTAATGATAGAAAAATGGCAGAGGCAGCATTAGAGCGTGTTGGAATGCTTGAATTTTCTGAATACTCGTATGATAAACTTAGTGCAGGACAGCAGCAGCTTGTAAAGCTTGCACGAGCACTTGTCGCATCGCCATCACTTTTAATTATGGATGAGCCTGAGAGTGGACTTGATTTACGTCACACAGCGCAGTTGATAAAGCTGATAAAGGAATTATGCAAGACAGACAATAAACAGGTTTTATTTATCACGCACAGACCAGAGCATGCGCTCATGATAGCAGATAAGACACTTTTATTTTTGCCAGATAATGAGCTTTTACATACTTCTTTTGTTTTGTGGGGAGATACGAAAAATATATTGTGTCAGGAAAATTTAGAACAAGCTTATGGGATATCGTTTGCTATTGGAGAATACGGTAGAAAGGAGAACATATGCCAAGAAAAAAGACAGCCGTATTTGTGACTGTGATCACAGCACTTCTTGTTGTAATGGTGCTGTCAGTTGCAATGAGCGTGCATCACTATGAGAAAACTGTTTTAATTACGCTGGATGCTGCAGGTGAACAGGCAGCAGAAAATGAGACTGGATTAGCAGAGATTCGACGACAGCTAGAGGCTGATAAGGCAGATGCTTCAACGGGAACCATGTTTTGGAATGGTTCTGTTTGTGTTACAAAGTACCGCGCGTGGGGTGGCAGGACAACAACATATTATGTATGCCCTTATTTAAGTGCAGTATCGACAGAAACAATAGGTGATACACCAAAGGAGTGGACAGTTTCGCTTTCATTTGCCATGTGTGCAACACAGGGAGAGGAACTTGTTAATTTTAATAAAAAATTTGCTGTGCGAGATATCGAATTAAATTGCCGTGCAGGAAAGGATGCAGCAATCTTGTCAGCGGCATATAATGATATGGATATGACAGATATTAATGGAGATCTTCTTTCGTATACATTCCGTGACAAGGAAGAGCTGACAACTGATACAAGTGTTTATGCGAAGCTGATGATGGTATCAAAAAAATCGCTGAATCAAATTGAGGCGGAAGCTAAGGAAGGAACAGATGAGAAAGATAGTGTTATGGTAAACTGGGCATTTCGTCTTGAGGAAGATGGCCGCCTAGTCAATAATTTTGATGGTGTTCAGGTGGAAATTCCGTACACAATGGAGGAAACAAATGATTGATCATGGAACATTACTGTCCATTCCGTTTCTGAAAAAGAGCCGTTTTACCGGGTCAGACAGAGGAATGCGCTACAGCATTTATAAAATAGAAGAAGAGAATGAAACATTTCTCGAGGCAGCCGCCTGTCCAGGACCATTTTCCGTAGATTTTACAAAGCCAGAGCTGTTTACAAAAAAGCGTTTTTCATTTGATGATGAAGGTCGTGCAGCCGCAGTTGACTGGCTCAATGAGCTCTACGAAGAAAAGCGCGAGTTCTTTGAGGATGTTTATAATCATCCGGATAAATATTATAAAGAGCATCATAAAACGGACGAATAAAAGGTTTGTATGGCAAGACACTTGCATATTTATCAAAATGTGGTATGATAGCAAAGGCAAACATTGCAGCTTTTGTTGTTAAGAATTGCAAAGAAAGGGAAAAATTATGAGCAAGCAGAATCTGGCGGTTATTTTTGGAGGACAGTCCTCTGAGCATGAGATTTCATGTATGTCCGCATCTAATATTATTCAGTGCATTGATGCACAGCGTTACAATATCATTTTAGTAGGAATTACAAAGGAAGGTCATTGGGTAGAGGCCGCTGATCTTAATGCAGTTCAGGATGGATCCTGGAGACAGTCAAAGACAAGTATTGTATTGTCACCAGATGCAACTAGAAAAGGCCTTTATCGTATGAGCGAGGACGAAAAGGCACAGTTTGTTCATCTTGATGTGATTTTCCCGGTACTGCATGGTTTATACGGAGAGGACGGAACCGTTCAGGGCTTATTTAAGCTTGCAGGTATTCCGTTTGTTGGATGTGGTCTCTTTGCATCAGCTGCTGGTATGGATAAGCTTTACACAAAGATTATAGTCGATACCCTTGGCATACGTCAGGCAAAGTATGTTCCTGTTTACAAGGAAGAGCTGCCTAAAATGGATGAGGTAGTTGCAAGAGTAGAGAGTGCACTGGAATACCCAGTATTTGTAAAGCCATCAAGAGCAGGATCTTCTAAGGGTGTAAATAAGGCAGCAAACAGAGAGCAGCTTAAGAATGCATTGATTGAAGCAGCAGATAACGACAGAAAAATTCTCGTAGAAGAGACTATTATCGGCCGTGAGGTTGAGTGTGCAGTTCTCGGAAATCTTGATGTAAAGGCATCTGGTGTTGGTGAGATTCTTTCAGCAGATGAGTTCTATGATTTTGATGCAAAGTATTATAATTCCGAGTCTAAAACACTTGTTGACCCGCCGATGCCAGAAAATATGCGTGAGCAGATTCGTGAGGATGCTGTAAAGATCTTTATGGCACTTGATGGAAGAGGACTTTCAAGAGTTGATTTCTTCTTGACTGAGAGTGGTGTTGTGTTTAACGAGATCAATACCCTTCCAGGATTTACTGCAATTAGTATGTATCCAATGCTTTGGGAAGCACAGGGCATCCCGAAGAAAGAGCTTGTTCAGAAGCTGATTGATTTTGCATTCGAACGCTGATTATAGTTGTGCAGGCAGGGTCTATATATAGAAAGGCAAGTGAGAAACATGACAAAGGACGTACTTGTAACGGTGCGCGGACTTCAGATGACACCGGACGGAGACGACACAATCGAGGTGACAACGACTGGAAAGTATTATGAAAAGGATGGAAAACGCTATCTTTTCTATGATGAGATTGGCGACGATACTAACCTGATTGTAAAAAATTCAATCCAGATTACAGAAGAACATGTATCTGTCAGCAAAAAAGGGCTGATCAATGCGCAGATGAATTTTGAGAAGGAAAACAAGCTTGTCAGTGTATATGAGACGCCTTATGGACAGATGGAGATGGGTGTATATACGACTGGTATCTGTCTTGATGAGCGCGATGATTTTTTAGAACTGAAGCTTGAATACTTGCTTGAGATAAACAATCAGCATGTCAGTGATAGTGAAATTTTGCTTCAGATTCGCCCACAGCAAAACTGATCAGACGATAATAATATAAAAAACCGTGTATCAATGCGATACACGGCTTTTTGTTTGCTGCGTTATTTGTTTTTCTTTCCCTTAGATTCTGTTTTTTCAGCAGTTGTATTCTTTGCGCTCTTATCTTTTTTGAAGCGTGCAAAGAAACCTTTCTTCTTTGGCGGTGCCGGGATTGCTCCGCCGCGTACACTCTTAATTTCGGTGATGTAAATACCGCTGACAACAGCCTTGACTTCTTTCTTTACCGGAAGGATTTCATATACCTTCGGGTCGGCAATAAGAGTCATGATTCTAGGACCAACCTTTGCTTTTACAAAAGGCATCTTCATGCGGCGCATGTACTTTGGAGTCTGCTGCAAAACCATATCCGGAAGATTTGCATCCTTAAGTTTCATTTTCTTTTTGTCGATAATCAACATGGACAGCGTTTGTTTCATCGCATCCATCTGCTCTTGAGAAGCGGCCTGTTTTCTCTGCATTTTGGAGCCTACAAAGTAAAGCACAACCAAAAGCACAAGAATTACGGCAAGAATAATTAGCAAAATTTGCCACCAAGTCATTTGGCTTCCTCCTATCTGTTCGTTCTGCCTTCTGCAGAACATTATCAGAAATATTATAACATCTTAATAAATAGGTTGCAACACAAATTTGTCTTGAAATAAGTTATATTTAAAGTAACTGCAGAATAAAATAGATGGGGAAATAGATTTGCTTAGGAAAGGCGGTGCTATAATGAAGGGAAAGATCGTGACATTAGTATTATTATTTTTGGCATCGCTTTTGTTTCCGTATACGATGACGATTCTATGTTTTGATACTGGTCTTATGTCTTATCAGCCAGAAGATTTATATTGCGTGGTTCTTGAAAATGAAGAAACAGTTTCAGCAGAACAGTATCTTGTTGGTATTTTAGCGCAGGAGATAGATCCGTCAATGGAGCAGGAGACATTAAAGGCACAGGCTATTTTAGCAAGAACGTGGCTTTATCGTGCTATGGGAACAAAAACTTCTATTTCAGAGAGTGAGCTTGCCATTCATGCGATGACGCTTTCACAGATGAAATCAGTTTGGGGTGAGGATGAATATTTATATTATGAAAAACTACATGCAGCAGTAGTGGAGACAGCCGAGCAGTGTCTTTATTATGATGATGAGCTTGCAGCACCGCTTTTTCATAAGATCAGCGCAGGGATGACACGCTTTGATCAGACAGGAAGCTGCCCGTATCTTGTTGGTGTTGACTGTGTGTATGATGCTGAATCACCGGGATATCAGACTGTGAAACAATTTACAAAAGAAGAATTTGCAGGACGGCTTAACCAAATTGATAAAGCCAGACAGCTTTCAGCTCCAGTGAATGCAGCAGATGTGGCGCTGACACTTGATGCACAGGGTTATGTTATGAATTTGCAGGTGTCAGAGATTAGTTTTTCAGCAGAGGAAGCAGCATTGGCACTAGGTATTCCATCACTTTGGTTTCGATTAGAAGACTATGCCGATACGATTCGTGTGATCGCAAAGGGAATCGGACATGGATATGGAATGAGCCAATATGGGGCAGACAGGTATGCAGGGGAGGGACGAGATTATAAATGGATTTTACAGCATTATTTTCAGGGATGTGAGGTAAAGGATAATTCCAGTAGATAAAAGCTTTAAATATTTCTTTGCTTTTTCGTATAACCGCACAAATATTGGCAAGAATAGGACTAAAGGGAGCAGGAAAAAGTTCCTGATCGCCTAATATACATTGTGCAGTTGTAATCGCACAGAAATGGAGATCATTATGAGAAAGTGGTATGCGTTTTTATCGGGGAAGAAGATGCTTGGCATTGGACTTGGCGCAGTCGTAGCACTTACTGCACTTTTGGCAGTGAATTTTTATCGTGAGCAAAATGACAGGTATGTGACAACAAATGGGAGTACAGATGAGCTGACGCAGGCAGAACAGGCTAGTAAAACACAATCAGATGGGATGCCATCTGAGGCAAATCAGGTGGCAGAGGAGATGAACCATGAGCTTCCAGTTGGAAGTGAAGTTGGCGAGCAGCAGCTCGCAGAGCAGTCAGGGGAAAGTAAAGAGCTTGCCGCAAATGATGCGTCTGGACAGAATGCAAATCAGGACAGCAGCCAGAATACAGAACAGGCAGCATCAGATGAAGTGGCAGAGGTTGCAGGTCAGACAAGCCTTGTATCTATGAATTTAAATTTTGACGCATCAAAGAAGCTTCAGTGGCCAGTTGCAGGAAGAGAGCTTATCAAGTCATTTTCAATGGACGGACTTGTATATTATCCAACATTAGAGGAATATAAGGTGTGCCCGGCAATTATGGTACAGGCAAAACCAGGTGATGCCGTTTTGGCGCCGGCAGACGGTGTTGTCTCAAAAATTGCGGCGAATGAAGAAATTGGAACGTATCTTTGCGTAACGCTTGGCGATGAATATCAGGCGATTATCGGAAATATGGACAATGTTTCAGTGGCAGAGGGTGATTATGTATTAAAGGGAACTGTGCTTGGCGGACTGGCAGAGCCGACTAAGTATTATGTCACAGAAGGACCGAATTTATATTTTGAACTGCAAAAAAATGGAGAGCCGGTTGATCCGCTCGATTATCTTGAGTGATAGAACCTTGATACCAGATTGCAGGCAAGTTTGCACCGGCTTTGGCTTTATGCCATTTTGACCCAGGTATCTTCAAAAATAAATCATGAAAAAAACGCGCAGGACCTAAATTCTGCGCGTTAAAATTATTGCAGCAATATAAAGCCGCATCTCGATGTTAGATTGTTTCATGTAATTACGGCCGAATGCCCTTTGACATGTTGCTGTTGTGGTAGCGCGGATCAAGAGTTACATCCTCGCCAAACCACTTTGGAGGAATAAAGCTTCTGGCAGCAGATTCATCAGGAAACTCAACCTCAACGAGCAGTACACCGTTTAAAGCACCGTCAAAAATATCTAGCTCGGCAGTCAGATCGTTACCAATCGGGATGCGGTAGCGTGTCTTTGAAATTACAGTGCCGTCAGCTTTTACAATAAGATGCTCATAGGCTTCTTTTGTAAGCGGCAGGTTATATTCCTCACGAACCATCATGCCAGCGCCTTTGTATGTCATATAATAAGAATCACCGTCTCTTCGCACGCGCACGACAGGGGCAGTACACAGATATCCCTGTTCGATGCGTGTGTGTGGATATGATTCCAAATTGTCAGGAAGCTTAACTGGGACAAATTTACGTTCAATTTCCATAATAAATACCAGACCTTTCTATTATTTATTGAAGTTCACGAGAAAAGTTTGCGAACCGTGAACGCCTATAATGATTTTCAGAAATCAGTATATCCCATGTTGACAGATTCATCAAGATTTTTTATACTGAGGTCAAAAAAAGAAAGGCAGGAAAAAAATATGGTTTACGCATTTATGGCAGATGGCTGTGAAGAGGTTGAGGCATTAGCAGTGATTGATCTTCTTAGAAGAGCAGGAGAAGAGGTAGAGCTTGTTTCTATACATAATAAAGATATGACACAGGGCTCTCATGGAATTGGAATTAAAAATGATGTCATGCTAAAAGATATTTTTGTTGATGCAGCAGATACTTTATTTTTGCCGGGCGGCGGTGTTGGAACTAAGAACTTAAAAGCGTGCGAAGAGCTTTCTAAGCTGCTTGTTTCACACAATGCAAAGGGCGGACGTATTGCAGCAATCTGTGCTGCACCGAGTGCACTTGGCATTTTAGGCATTTTGGAAGGAAAGAATGCAACATGTTATCCAGGCTTTGAAGACCAGTTAAAGGGAGCTAAGTTTAAGGCCGTTCCAGTTGTTACCGATGGAAATATTACAACAAGCCGCGGCATGGGTACATCTATATTGCTCGGACTTGAGTTAGTAAAGCTGCTAAAAGATGAGGAAACATCAAAGAAGCTCGCAGAAGCAATTATGATGCCATAATTATCGCTTGCAATTTTGAGGCTTGTGTTGTATAATCGTATATTGCAGACATATGACTAAAATAGATAGTAGTTAGATGTGGCAAGCGTCATATGATAAGGACGAAAGTTTTTTTAGGAGGAACCAGTAATGAGTGTACAGGTAGAAAATCTGGAAAAGAGCATGGCAAAGCTGACAATTGAAGTCAGCGCTGAGCAGTTTGAGGCAGCCATGCAGAAAGCATATATCAAGAACAAGGGCAGAATTCAGCTGCCTGGTTTCCGCAAGGGCAAGGCACCTCGTGCTATGATCGAAAAGATGTACGGCGCAGGTATCTTCTATGAGGACGCGGCAAATGAGATTATTCCAGAGGCTTACGAAGAGGCAGCAAAGGAGAGTGGTTTAGTAATCACTTCTCAGCCAGAGATCGACGTAACACAGATCGAGAAGGGCAAGTCCTTCATCTTTACTGCAACTGTAGCAGTTAAGCCGGAAGTAACTCTTGGCGAGTATAAGGGTCTTGAGTATGAGGCACAGCCGGTAGAAGTTACCGACGAAGAGGTTGAGGAAGAACTGAAGAAGGTTCAGAATCAGCAGGCAAGAACTGTAACTGTAGAGGATCGTCCGGTAGCTGACGGTGACATCGTTACCATCGACTATGAGGGATTTGTTGACGGAACTGCATTTGCAGGCGGCAAGGGTACAGATTATGATCTGACCATCGGTTCTCACAGCTTCATCGATACTTTCGAGGAGCAGTTAGTTGGCAAGAATGCTGGCGAGGAGACTGAGGTTAACGTTACCTTCCCAGAGCAGTATCATGAGGCTAGCCTGGCAGGAAAGCCGGCTACATTTAAGGTAACTGTTAAGGCAATCAAGGCTAAGGAACTGCCAGAGCTTGATGATGAGTTCGCAAGCGAGGTTTCCGATTTCGAGACTCTTGATGAGTACAAGGCTGATTTAAAGGCTAAGGCTTTAGAGCGCAAGGAGAAGGAAGCTAAGACTGCAAAGCAGAACGCTTTAGTAGACAAGGCTGTTGAGAATGCATCCATGGAGATCGCAGACGCTATGATCACTTCTCAGGCACGCAACATGGCAAATGATTTCGCACAGAGACTGCAGATGCAGGGCATGACTGTTGATCAGTATCTTCAGTACACTGGTCTGACAAGAGAGGCTCTTGTTGATCAGATGAAGCCGCAGGCTGAGACTCGTATTAAGAATCGTCTTGTTCTTGAGGCAATTGCTAAGGCTGAGAACATCGAAGTTTCTGACGAAGAGGTTGAGGCTGAGATGCAGAAGATGGCAGACGCATACAAGATGGAACTTGACAAGGTTAAGGAGTATCTTGGTGAGGCTGGCAAGGATAGCTTAAAGGATGATCTGGCTGTACAGAAGGCAGTTGATCTGATCGTAGACAGCGCAAAATAATTTGTAACTATAAACAGAGGCAGCGGCAGAAAGCCGCTGTCTTTTGGAAAGGATATGGTGACATATATGGCATTAGTACCTTATGTGGTGGAGCAGACAAACCGCGGAGAGCGTTCTTATGACATTTATTCCCGTCTTCTCAAAGAGAGAATTATTTTCTTGGGCGAGGAAGTGAATAATGTAACAGCAAACCTGATCGTGGCACAGCTGCTGTTTTTGGAGTCTGAAGATCCAAACAAGGATATCAGCTTTTACATCAACAGCCCGGGTGGTTCCATCAGCGATGGTATGGCAATTTACGATACGATGAAGTACATCAAGTGTGATGTATCTACAATCTGCATCGGTATGGCAGCCAGCATGGGCGCATTCCTTTTATCAGGAGGAACCAAAGGCAAGCGTTATGCGCTTCCAAATGCGGAGATCATGATTCATCAGCCGTCTGGTGGTTCCCAGGGTCAGGCAACTGATATGAAGATCGTTGCTGAACATATTCTGAAAACAAAGGCACGCATGAACAGACTTATGGCAGAGCATACAGGCCAGCCAGTTGAGAAGGTTGAGGCAGATACCGAGAGAGATAACTGGATGACAGCTGAAGAAGCAAAAGCATATGGCTTGATTGATGAGATTATCACGAATCATTGATGATTAAAGGGGATTGACTATGGCAACAAGATCAGAGGATTTACGCTGCTCTTTCTGTGGAAAGTCGCAGAGACAGGTGCGCAAGCTGATTGCGGGATTAAACGGAAGTTACATCTGCGATGAGTGTACTGAGATTTGCTACGAAATTCTTCAGGAAGAAGAAAATGGCGAGGAAGAAGCAGGCGGATATAATCCAGGAGACATTAACCTGTTAAAACCAAAGCAGATCATGGAGCATCTCAACCAATACGTAATTGGACAGGATGAGGCAAAAAAAGCACTGGCAGTAGCTGTGTACAACCATTATAAGCGCATTACCCACATTGAAGAGAGCAGTGACGTTGAGATTCAAAAGAGTAATATTCTCATGCTTGGTCCGACTGGTTCAGGAAAGACTTACATGGCACAGTCGTTGGCGAAGTTACTCAATGTTCCGTTTGCAATTGCAGATGCAACTTCTCTGACAGAGGCCGGTTATGTGGGTGAAGATGTTGAAAACATCCTGTTAAAGCTGATTCAGGCAGCCGATTATAACATCGAGCGTGCAGAATACGGTATCATTTATATTGACGAGATTGATAAGATCACGAAGAAGTCTGAGAATGTATCTATTACCAGAGACGTTTCCGGTGAAGGTGTTCAGCAGGCATTATTAAAGATTTTAGAGGGAACCGTAGCAAGCGTTCCGCCGCAGGGTGGAAGAAAGCATCCGCATCAGGAGCTTTTACAGATTGATACCACCAACATTTTATTTATCTGCGGAGGTGCATTCGACGGTCTTGAAAAGATCGTAGAGAGCCGTCTTGGAAGTGGATCAATTGGATTTGGCGCTGAGATTATTGGAAAGGATGAGCGCAGCATCAGTGAATTGTTTGCGCAGGTGCTTCCAGAAGATTTGGTAAAGTTTGGACTTATACCAGAGTTTATCGGACGTCTTCCTGTTATGGTATCGCTTGAGCAGCTTGACGAGGCAGCTCTTGTAAAGATTCTTACAGAGCCGAAGAATGCGATTACAAAGCAGTACACGAAGCTGTTTGATATTGACGGTGTAAAGCTCACCTTTACAGAAGATGCAGTCAAAGCAGTTGCGAAGAAGGCACAGGAAAGAAAGACCGGTGCAAGAGGCTTACGAGCAATTCTAGAGTCCGTCATGATGGATACCATGTACGAGCTGCCTTCTGATGATACAGTAGGAGAATGTATCATTACTGAGCAGACAGTAGAGGGAACAGAAAAGCCGCAGATCGTGCGCCGCGATATTGAGGTTGTAAAGCGGGAAGAAAGAGCCCGCAGATTCCTGAATAAATCCGGGGAGACTGCCTGACAGTCTCCCCCCTTTCTATTTTTATAAGGGAGAAAAACAGTGCAAAATACATTAATTACAATCGCTCTGCGTGGAATCACCGTATTGCCGCGTATGAGGATTTATCTGGATATGAACAGGCCGATGTCGATTGCAGCGGCGACCAATGCACAGAAGACAAATCAGAATGTATTTCTGGTTGCACAGAAGGATCCGAGTGTGGAAAATCCGGGGCAGGAGCAGCTAGAGCAATTTGGTGTTATTGCGCAGGTAAAACAAATTATTAAGGGGCCCGAAGACAGCTTCCGTGTGCTGGTCACAGGTCTGCAGTCGGCAAAGCTAGAATCAATTGAGGAATATGTGCCAAATTTGATTGCAAGGGTGACTGTTTTTGAGTCAGAAAAAAGCGATGAACAAGAAATACTGGCAGATGATTTAGACAAAGAGGATCAGGAAAAAGAAATTGAGGAAGAGGCTAAAATTCGTGTACTCAAGGATCTGATTGAACAATACTGCCGTGTTCAGCCAAAGGCCAGCAGGGAACTGGCCAATTTGCTGCTGCAGCACATGGATATTGGAGGCTTTTGTGCACTTATCGCATGCAATTTGCCTATGAAGCAGCAGGAACGTCAGAAATATTTGGCCGCATATCCGGATGAGGAAAAACGCTACGAATTTATTTTGGAGTGGCTAAGCAACGAAACGCTTGTAGAGCGATTTCGCGCAGAATACCAGAGCAAGGTGAAAAATGCGCTTGATAAGCAGCAGCGTGACTATATTTTGCGTGAACAAATGCGCCTTATTCGAAAGGAACTTGGTGAGGGAGTAGAATCTGCGGCAGACCGCTACGAAAAACAGCTAAAAGAGCTTAAAGCACCAGAAGAAGTAAAAAAACAGCTTGAAAAAGAAATTAAGCGTCTGCGCGGCAATCCGATGGATGGTCCAGAAAGCAAGGTTAGTCAGAATTATATTGAGACATTGCTTGAGATGCCATGGGAGGAGCGCACCAAAGAGCATATCTCGATACATGTAGCAAGAGAGGAACTTGATAAGGATCATTATGGTCTTGAAAAGGTAAAGGAGCAGGTGTTAGAATTTCTTGCTGTCAGACAGCTGCAAATGAATGCGCAGGAAGCTGATAAAGAGCAGGAAAAAACACAGCCGCGAAAAGGCGGTCGTATTCTTTGCCTTGTAGGACCGCCTGGAACTGGAAAAACATCAATTGCCCGCTCCATTGCTTCTGCATTAAATCGTAAGTATGTGCGCATCAGCCTTGGCGGTGTGCATGATGAGGCTGAGATTCGCGGTCATAGACGAACATACGTCGCAGCGATGCCGGGGCGTATTGCGCAGGCCATCAAAAAGGCAGGTGTTATAAATCCTCTAATGCTTCTTGATGAGCTTGATAAAATGGGAAGCGACAGTTTGCATGGAGATGTATCATCTGCTATGTTAGAGGTACTTGACCCAGAACAGAACGCAACATTTACAGATCACTATCTTGAGGTACCGCTTGATCTTTCCGATGTATTATTTGTCGCAACAGCAAATAATTTACAGACAGTTCCGCAGCCATTACTTGATCGTATGGAGATCATAGAGGTCAGCAGCTATACTGAAAAAGAAAAATATCAGATTGCCAGTCGTTTTCTGCTTCCAAAGCAGATTGAAGAGGCAGCGCTGCCAGAAGGTCTATTAAGAGTGGATCAGAGTGCACTTGAAAAGGTGATAAGCGGATATACAAAAGAGGCGGGTGTTCGTGGACTTGAAAGACAGCTTGCTATTATTTGCCGCAAGGCTGCTCTAAAATATCTTGAGGAAAACTGCGAACAAATTGAAGTCACACCAGACAATTTATCAGATTATTTAGGCAGAGAGCGCTTCCGCAAAGAAGAAATAGCAGCAAAGGGCGAGCCAGGAATTGTCAGAGGTTTGGCATGGACAAGTGTAGGTGGTGTAACTCTTGAAGTTGAAGTAAATGTAACACCGGGTAAGGGTCAGATGAAGCTGACAGGAAAGCTTGGTGATGTCATGAAGGAGTCAGCGCAGGCAGCACTTAGCTGTGTACAGAGTGTGGCAGGTGAGTATGGTATTGAAAGTGATTGGTTTGAAACACATGATATACATATTCATATTCCAGAGGGTGCAGTGCCAAAGGATGGTCCGAGTGCCGGAATTACGATGGCAACGGCAATTCTTTCTGCAGTAACAAATCGTGCAGTGCGGCCGGATGTAGCAATGACTGGTGAGATTACGCTTCGTGGTCGTGTACTTGCGATTGGTGGCTTAAAGGAAAAACTTCTCGCGGCGAAGGCAGCAGGTGCAACGCTTGTATTTGTGCCGGCTGATAACCGTGCAGATTATGAGGAGTTGACAGATGAAGTAACAACAGGGCTGTGTGTGCGCTTTGTAACGCATATGCGCGAAGTTATAAAGGAGGTTTTTGAGGCATGATTATCAAATCAGTCAATCTGGAGACAGTCTGCGGTATAACGAGCAAGCTTCCAGAAAATGAATTTTCAGAATTTGCATTTGCGGGAAAATCAAATGTAGGAAAGTCTTCTTTGATTAACGGTCTGATCAGCCGTAAGGCATATGCGCGTACATCAGCAGAGCCGGGAAAGACACAGACGATTAATTATTATAAGGTCGAGTATCGCGAGAAGTCTCAAAAAGAGATAGAAGCACAAGGCCTTGACGCTTCCTATGCGCAGGAAAAAAGTGTTTATTTTGTTGACCTGCCAGGATACGGCTTTGCAAAGGTTTCAATGGAAACAAAGGAAAAGTGGGGAAAAATGATAGAGAGCTATCTGCACACCTCAAAGCCGTTAAAGGGAGTATTTTTGCTCGTAGATATTCGTCACAAGCCGTCCGCAAATGACTGCCAGATGTTTGACTGGATGGTTAACTCAGGCTTTTCACCAGTTGTCATTGCAACAAAGCTAGATAAGATTAAGAGAAGTCAGCTTTCAGCAAGAGTAAAAGAGATACGAAGTACACTTGGAATGAAATCAAGTGAGGTATTAATCCCGTTTTCTGCTGAGACCAAGCAGGGACGCGAGGAGATCTGGGCGTATATAGATAGTAAGAATAAGGAAGAAGAATAGTTTTTACTTGCAGTTTCTCCACATTTATGTTATACTTCACTGTGAATTATCAGATATTCGAGATAGGAGGATGAAGATATGAAGGAAACTAAGACCTTAACAAGCAAGACTTTGCAGAACACCATGGCAAAGGGTGGCTGTGGCGAGTGCCAGACTTCTTGCCAGTCCGCATGTAAGACTTCCTGTACAGTAGGAAATCAGAGCTGCGAAAACAACAAGTAATTTTTCTGGACTTGGTTGATGGAAAGCCGGGGAGGAAACTCCTCGGTTTTCCATTGTATGCATTTTTATGAAGAAGGATAAAGATAAGAAAGGTTGAATAGTAGTGATACATCAATATAAGAGCCATGGCTACAACATTGTTATGGACGTAAACTCCAGCGCTGTACATGTAGTAGATGACGTGGTATATGATATGATTCCTGTATATGAGAAGCAGGAAGACAAGGAAGCCATTTTTGCTTCTCTTGACAGTTACCCAAGAGAAGAGCTTGAGGCGGCCTACGAAGAGATCACCCGTTTAAAGAATGAGGGAATGCTGTATACAGAAGATATTTATCAGAAGTATATGACAGACTTCAAAAAGAGAAAAACGGTAGTGAAGGCACTTTGCCTGCATATTGCCCATGATTGTAATCTTGCTTGCAAGTATTGTTTTGCTGAGGAAGGTGAGTATCACGGACGTCGTGCACTTATGAGCCTTGAGGTCGGCAAGAAGGCACTCGACTTTTTAGTTGCAAACTCTGGAAACCGCAGAAATCTTGAGGTCGATTTCTTTGGCGGTGAGCCTCTTATGAACTGGGATGTCGTAAAAGAGCTTGTAAAATATGGAAGATCTCTTGAAAAAGAGCATAATAAGCTGTTTCGTTTTACACTGACCACAAACGGTGTGCTTTTAAACGATGAAGTAATGGAATTTTGTAATAAAGAGATGAGCAATGTGGTGCTTAGTCTTGATGGAAGAAAAGAAGTAAATGATAAAATGCGTCCTTTTAGAAACGGAAAGGGAAGCTACGATTTAATCGTTCCAAAATTCCAGAAGTTTGCAGAAAGCCGCAATCAGACAAATTATTATGTCAGAGGAACATTTACAAGAAATAATCTTGATTTTTCAAAGGATGTGCTTCATTATGCTGATCTTGGTTTTAAGCAGATGTCTATGGAGCCGGTTGTTGCATCACCAGAGGATGATTATGCAATTCGCGAAGAAGATCTGCCGCGTATCCTTGAAGAATATGATAAGCTTGCTGATGCTTATTTGGAATATCGTAAAGCTGGAAAGGGATTTAATTTCTTCCACTTTAATATTGATTTGACACAGAGCCCATGCGTAGCAAAGCGTTTGTCAGGCTGTGGCTCTGGAACAGAATATCTGGCTGTCACCCCATGGGGTGACTTCTATCCATGCCATCAGTTTGTTGGACAGGAAGAGTTTTTACTTGGAAATGTTTATGATGGTATTGTAAAGCAGGATATATGCGATGAATTTAAACAGTGCAATGTATATGCAAAGCCAGCCTGTCAGAATTGCTTCGCGAAGTATTATTGCAGCGGCGGCTGTAATGCAAATGCATACAACTTCACAGGTTCTATCACAGGTTCCTATGATGTTGGATGTAAGATGCAGCAGAAGCGTATTGAGTGTGCCATCATGATTAAGGCAGCACTTGCTGACATGGAAGAAGAGACAGGGGCATCTGCTGATGTTGCCGGTGAAATCTCCCACGTGTGTTAACATGAATTAGTACGGATCTTAGATCTGTATGAAAAAGGAGACTATCTTAGACAGCCTCCGAATAGAGAAGGAGATAGAAAGATGAGCAAGAAAAAAGGGATTATCCGTCTGGTTGTGCTTTTGGCAGTCATCGCATTTGTCGTATACACAGCCGTCAGCGGCCTTGGAAGTGATCGTTCAGGAAGTTTAAACGACATCAGCCTTGGTCTTGACCTTAGAGGCGGTGTCAGCATCACCTATGAGGCAGTAGGCGATGTAAACAGCCAGGATATGTCCGACACGAAGGCAAAGCTTGAAAAACGTGTGCAGGATTATTCAACTGAAGCACAGGTTTATTTTGAGGGATCTGACCGTATTACGGTAGACATTCCAGGTGCAACAGATGCAAATGCAGTTTTGCAGGAGCTTGGAAAACCAGGTACCTTGATTTTCTGTACGGATTCAAGTGATCCAGAGGGAACCAAGGTCATGGACGGAAATCAGATCAAGGACGCACAGGCCGGTGCAAGAAGCAATGCAACAACAAATGCAAGAGAGTATGTTGTAAATCTGACGCTGACATCTGATGGTGTCGAGGCATTCTCAAAGGCAACAGAGGAGTTAGCACCTACAAAGGGCAGAATTTACATTATGTATAACGGCGAAGTGTTAAGTGCCCCGACTGTAAATGAGCATATTGCGTCTGATACATGCTCCATCACTGGTATGGGTGATCTTGAGGCAGCACAGACACTTGCTTCCAATATTCGTATCGGAGCACTGCCTGTTCAATTGCAGGAGATGCGTTCTCAGGTAGTTGGTGCAAAATTAGGACAGGATGCAGTTCGTACAAGCCTTATGGCAGGTGTGATCGGTCTGATCTTAGTATTTGCTTTCATGATTATCTACTATCGTATTCCAGGTTTGGCAGCATCTATCGCGCTTGTTATGTATACTGCGTTTGTAATTGTTCTGTTAAGTGCGTTTAATGAGGAAATTACACTGACACTTCCAGGTATTGCCGGTATTATTCTTGGTATTGGTATGGCTGTAGATGCAAACTGTATTATTTTCGCACGTATCCGTGAGGAGATCGGAGCTGGAAAGAGTGTTCGTACAGCAATTGATGCAGGATTTGCTAAGGCATTTTCCGCAATCATCGATGGAAATGTTACTACATTAATCGCAGCAGGTGTTTTGTATTTTATCGGTTCTGGTACAGTAAAGGGCTTTGCTCAGACATTGGCTCTTGGTATCGTTGTATCCATGTTTACAGCACTTGTAATTACAAAGAATATCTTGAAGAGCTTCTATGCAGTTGGTCTGCAGGATGAAAAGCTGTATGGAAAGACTGTTTACACAAAAACATTTAACTTTATTGGAAAAAGAAAGCTGTTCTACAGCGCATCAGGTATTGCTATTGCAATCGGCATTGTTGCGATGGTAGTCAGTGGTGTAAAGGGTCATATCTTCAATTACAGCCTTGACTTTATCGGCGGTGCTTCCACTAGCGTAACCTTTAATGAGAATTACAGTGTTGAGAAGCTCGAAAGTGATGTACAGCCAGTTGTAAGCGAGGTAACAGGTGACAATGATATCCAGATGACACCTGTAACAGGAAGCAACGAGGTTATTATTAAGACAAGAACACTTACTGTAGATGAAAGAGATGCACTTTACAGTAAGCTGTCAGAGACCTTTGGAGTAGATGAGAGTACCATTCAGACTGAAAATATCAGTGCTGCAGTCAGCGGGGAGATGAAGCGTTCTGCAATTTTGTCTGTCATTATTGCAGCAATCTTTATGTTAATTTACGTATGGATTCGTTTCAAGGAGTTTAGCTTTGGTGTAAGCTCTGTTCTTCCGCTTCTTCACGATGTCTTTGTTTTACTGGCATTTTATGCAGTGCTTCGCTGGACTGTAGGAAATACGTTTATTGCTTGTATGCTGACTCTCGTTGGATATTCTATCAATGCGACAATCGTTGTATTTGACCGTATCCGTGAGAATTTGCACACTAACAAGAATTTGGCAGAAGTTGTCAATGTTTCTGTTACACAGACATTGTCACGAAGCATCAATACCTCTTTGACAACTCTTATCATGGTAGTAGTTCTTTATATTCTTGGTGTAACATCCATCAAGGAGTTTGCACTGCCACTTATCGTAGGTGTTATCTGCGGATGCTATTCTTCTGTATGCATCGCAGGCTGCCTGTGGTATGATTTAAAGAACGCTCTTGACAAGCGTAAGGCAAAGAAGGCTTCTAAATAAGGTAAGTAATAATGGAATATGAAATTTTAAAAACAGAGGGACGGGCAAAAAGAGCCCGTGTCTCTACCGTTCATGGAGAAATTCAGACACCTGTATTTATGAATGTTGGTACAGTTGCCGCAATTAAAGGTGCTGTATCAACAATGGATTTAAAGGAAATCCATACACAGGTAGAGCTGTCCAATACGTATCATCTTCATGTAAGAACGGGAGATAAGCTGATCAAGCAGTTTGGCGGTCTGCATAAATTTATGAATTGGGACCGCCCGATTCTAACAGATTCCGGCGGTTTTCAGGTATTTTCTCTTGCCGGAATGAGAAAGATTAAGGAAGAAGGAGTTTACTTCCAGTCTCATATCGATGGCCATCGTATTTTTATGGGGCCAGAGGAGAGTATGCAGATTCAGTCTAATCTTGGTTCTACTATTGCAATGGCATTTGATGAGTGTCCGTCTTCTGTGGCAGACCGCAGCTATATCAAAAACAGCGTAGAGCGTACCACAAGATGGCTTGCACGCTGTAAGACAGAGATGGCACGTTTAAATTCACTTGAGGATACAATAAATCCGCATCAGCTGTTGTTTGGAATTAACCAAGGCGGTGTTTATGAGGATATCCGTATTGAGCATGCAAAACGCATAAGCGAGATGGATCTTGATGGTTATGCAGTCGGCGGACTTGCAGTTGGAGAAAGCCATGAGGAAATGTATCGCATTTTGGATGCAGTGGTACCATATTTGCCAAAGAATAAGCCAACTTATTTAATGGGTGTTGGAACTCCGGCAAATATACTTGAGGGTGTTGACCGCGGAATTGATTTCTTCGACTGTGTATATCCAAGTAGAAACGGCCGTCATGGTCATGTTTATACAAAGCATGGCAAGCTTAATCTGTTTAATGCCCGCTATGAGCTTGATTCAAGACCAATCGAGGAAGGCTGTCAGTGTCCGGCATGCCGTGCTTATAGCAGAGCGTATATTCGTCATCTGTTAAAAGCAAAGGAAATGCTTGGTATGCGTCTGTGCGTTCTTCACAATTTGTATTTTTATAATAATTTAATGACTGAAATCCGTGAAAGCATTGACAACGGATGCTTTGCGGAGTATAAAAAGAATATGCTCGAATCTATGGCTGCCGGTCCACAGGACTAAGTCACATTCACCTCGGGGCATTGCCTTAGAATTTTAGATTCGAATACGAAATTAAAAGCTGCATATGCAGCGGAAATGAGAGGAAACTATGAAGAAGAAGTTAGCAGCTGCAGCGGCAGTTATGACCGCACTGTTTTCTATGACAGGATGTGCGACAACAGCAGACGGTGCCGCAACTGGCGCAAATGGAGCAACTAGCCTGATTATGATCGTTGGCTATATGGTAATCATCATCGGTGTTATGTATTTTGTTGCAATTCGTCCTCAGAAGAAGGAGCAGAAGAAGCAGTCTCAGATGTTATCTGCACTTGAAGTTGGTGATATCGTTTTGACAACTTCCGGTTTTTACGGAACTGTTATCGACATTACAGATGATACAGTAATCGTAGAGTTTGGAAACAATAAAAACTGCCGTATCCCGATGCAGAAGAGTGCAATCGTAGAGTCTGAAAAGCCAGACGCTGAATAATCAAGATATAATAAAAGAGCTACTGACATACTAGAATGTATGCCGGTAGCTCTTTTTTATTTGCGCTTTCGTTCTTCACGTTTTTCTTTTTCAGCAGCTTTTGCTCGTTCATCAGAGGCATCCTGACGTCTTTTTAATTCGTCAATGACACCTGTTACAACCTGTTTTTTCATGTATATATCATAAATCGTCATGCACAGAAACGTAAATAGCTGCAGGTAAGAATCTTGCTCATCATCATCGCAGGAAAAAGTTTCCTTTGAAGTCTCAAATTTATGGCGAAGATCGTCTGCAAGCGGTTTGATGCCATTATCTGCGTATGAAAAAATCTTACTATAAATTTCGGCAAAATTAGGAGAACTGTTTTCATCCCAGAAATGCTGTGTCAATGGCTTTAGCATAGTTTCAATATCGCTGATTGACAGAAAACTTTTCATATAGTAAATAAGAATCAACTGTAGGATATGATTTTCTGTGTATTTTTTTCTGACCGGAGAAGGAAGCAGGTTGTTTTTGGCGTAATTATTGATCATAGTTTTTGTTAAAACCTTATCCTCATCATAGCGCCTTGTAGCACCAAGATGTGTATCCATAAAGGTTGTCACCTGATCCATGTAAAGGTCAATGTTCGGAATCTGATCAGCGTGTATATAGTCAAAAGAGCTGATTTTATCAAGCAGCTGTGAAAAAAGCTCATCGTTAGTCATTTAAAGCCTCCTAAATATTGTGTAGCAATGTTGACGTTCACGGGACGCCCATTCACAAAACCGCACGTTACGTGCGTCGTTGCAAAACGTCTAACTGGATGCGTGAACTGTAATAACTACATTATATCGTTTTCAAAACCAGATAGCAAGAGAAATTTTCAAAATCCTAGTGACAAACACATAAAGATACGATATAATAAAGTTAACAAGTTAACAAACATAGGTTTTTTTAAGGAGGAAATGACTATGGGAGTAATTCAGAGATTTAAAGATATTATGTCAGCTAACATCAATGCTATGCTTGATAAGGCTGAGAATCCGGAAAAAATGATTGATCAGTACATGAGAAACCTTGAGGACGATTTAGGCAAGGTAAAGGCAGAAACAGCGTCAGTAATGGCTGAAGAAGCACGTGCAAAGAGAGCTTATGACGAGGCACTTGCAGAAGTTGAAAAGTATCAGAAATATGCAGAAAAGGCTGTTGCAGCAGGAAACGACAATGATGCAAGAGTATTTTTACAGTCAAAGAAGACAGCACAGTCTAAGCTTGAGGGCTTAAAGCTCACATATGACACGGCAGCAGCAAACGCACAGAAGATGCGTCAGATGCATGATAAGCTTGTAAATGATATTTCAGATTTAAGAGCACGCAAGGAAACGATCAAGGCGAAGGTAGCTGTTGCAAAGGCTCAGGAGCGTGTAAATCAGGTTGGATCATCATTAAGGGGTGTATCAAACAATATGTCAGCATTTGATCGTATGGAGGAAAAGGCAAATAAGATGCTTGATACTGCAAATGCTATGGCACAGTTAAATGAGTCTGCAAATACAAATGTAGATGATCTGGCTCGTAAGTATGATCTTGATGATGTGGCAGGTACATCTGATATTGATGATGAATTAGCGGCACTGAAGGCAAAACTTAACTAACTACAAAAATAAGGAAGGTTGACGCGTATGGGATTATTTGGTGGACAATTCTCCAGTGTTGTAGAGTGGAAAGAATACTCGGATGATATTATTTTCTGGAAGTTTCCAAGCAGCGAGATCAAGAAGGGGAGCCGTCTGATTATTCGTCCGGGACAGGACGCGATCTTTATGTATAATGGAAGAATCGAGGGTATTTTCCGTGAAGAGGGAAACTTTGATATTTCTTCCGATATTATTCCATTTTTATCTACACTGAAAAGTTTTACATTTGGATTTAACACACCGCTGCGTGCAGAGGTGCTGTTTATCAATACAAAGGAATTTACAGTAAAATGGGGCACAAAAAATGCGATTAATCTGCCGGTTCAGGGCTTGCCTGGCGGTATGCCAATCCGTGCATTTGGTACATTTAGCTTCAAGGTTTCTGATGAGCAGGTTTTAATCGACAAAATTGCCGGCATTAAGTCAGAGTTTAACGTAGAGGATATCAAGGAACGTGTAATGTCTATGCTTGATATGCTGATGATGAAGTGGATTTCAAAAGAAGGAAAGGATATGTTTAACCTTCAGGCAAATGCATACGACATCGGCAAGGGTATTGCATCAGATCTTGATATGGAGATGGTAAAGATCGGAATTGCTATTACAAGCTTTACGATTCAGAGCGTTTCCTATCCGGAGGAGGTTGCTAAGATGCAGCAGAAGGCAGCAGCTCAGTCCATGATCGGAAATGTAAATACATATACACAGATGCAGATGGCAGATGCGCTTACACAGCCAAACACAGCAGCCGGCAGCATGGCAGGCAATATGGCTGGTATGCAGATGGGTATGGCAATGGGTCAGATGATGGGCCAGATGATGAACGGTAATATGCAGAATAATGCACAGCAAAATCAGGCAGCTCCAGCTTCAAATGGTACTGTGCCGAAGTTCTGTCCGAACTGTGGAACACCGACAAATGGTGCAAGATTCTGCTCAAACTGCGGTACAAAGCTTGCATAATTACAAAAATATAAAAAGATAATGGAGGGAGACTGTGCGTACAGTCTTTCTTCCATTTTTATGGAGGAAAAACGTGTCCGATATTTTACAGTCATTAAATCCAGTTCAAAAAGAGGCGGCCAGCTGCACTGAGGGGCCGCTTTTGATACTTGCAGGAGCAGGCTCAGGAAAAACGCGTGTGCTGACGCATCGTATTGCATATTTGATTGAGGAAAAGGGAGTAAATCCATGGAATATCATGGCAATTACCTTTACAAATAAGGCAGCGCAGGAGATGCGGGATCGTGTCGACCGCCTGGTTGAGTTCGGGGCAGAGAGCATATGGGTAGCGACATTCCACAGCTCTTGTGTGCGCATTCTGCGAAGATATATAGACCGTCTTGGATATGATAATCATTTTACGATTTACGATACAGATGATCAAAAGAGTGTAATCAGAAAGGCAGTTAAGGAGCTTGACCTTGATCCTAAGCAATATAGGGAAGGACCGCTGCTTGGTGTAATTTCAGCGGCCAAAAATGAAATGATTGAGCCACAGGATTTTGAAACACAGGCTGGCGGAGATTTTCGAATGTGCCAGGAGGCAAAAATCTATAAAGCATACCAGAAAACATTAATTGATAATAACGCAGTTGATTTTGATGATTTGCTTCTTTTGACAGTTCGTCTGCTGCGCGAAAATAGAGATGTTTTAGAAGCTTATCAGGAACGTCTGCGCTACATTATGGTTGACGAGTATCAGGACACTAATTCAGTTCAATTTGAGCTTATTCGCCTGCTTTCTGGAAAATATCATAATTTGTGTGTGGTTGGAGATGACGATCAGTCTATCTATAAATTTAGAGGTGCAGATATTACAAATATTTTAAGCTTTGAGGAGACTTTTCCAGGTGCAAAGGTTGTCAAGCTTGAGCAAAATTATCGTTCCACAAATAATATTCTCGAAGCCGCAAACTCAGTAATTGCAAATAATGCACATCGAAAGGAAAAACATCTTTGGAGTGAAAATGGAGAAGGAAAAGAGGTTTCCTTTATTCACTACGAGACTGCTTATGGTGAGGCAGAAGATGTAATTGACAAGATACAGACGGCAGTTCATATGGGAAAGTATCAGTATCAGGACTGTGCAATTCTTTACCGTACAAATGCACAGTCACGCGCATTTGAAGAGAAATGCATTAAAAAGAGTGTACCGTATCGTCTTGTCGGTGGTGTGAATTTCTACCAGAGACAGGAAATCAAGGATATTTTAGCCTACTTAAAGACAATTGACAGCGGACGTGATGATCTGTCTGTTACGAGAATTGTCAATGTGCCAAAGCGTGGAATTGGGCAAGTGACGTTAAATAAGCTGGCTGTCTATGCTTCTGAGCATGGAATGCGGCTATTTCAGGCAATGGAGCAGGCAGAACAGATTCCAGGAATTGGAAAGGCAGCTGATAAGATAAAAGGCTTTGTCAATCAGATCATGGTATTTCGTGCGCTTGCAAAGGAGCTAGATGCAGCAGAGCTGATTGAAAGCATCTTAGAGCAGACTGGCTACTTAGAAGAGTTAGAAAAGCTTGAGGAAGATAAGGCACAGGCAAAGCAGGAAAATCTTGATGAATTTCAGAATAAAGCAGCTGACTATTATGCAAATCATGATGAAGCAGCGCTTACTGACTTTTTGGAGGAGGTAGCGCTTGTGGCAGATATTGACAACATGGACAGTGAGGCAGACAGTTTAACATTAATGACACTGCATAGTGCAAAGGGACTCGAGTTTCCAGTTGTCTATATGACAGGTATGGAAGAAGGACTTTTCCCAAGCTACATGTCAATGAACAGCGGTGATCCGGGAGATATCGAGGAAGAACGAAGACTTTGCTATGTGGGTATTACAAGAGCAATGCAGCAGCTGACGCTGACAGCAGCAAAGCAGCGTATGGTTCATGGAAATATTCAATACAGTGCAATTTCGCGTTTTGTTAAAGAACTGCCGCAGGAAAAGCTTGACTGGAAGGAAGAGACATTCGGAGGTCTTTTTAAGAAAGGACCATCTATGACTGCAAACTCACTGTCAGGCAGTTTGTTTGGCGGTTCATCTTCTATGTCATCAGGCAGCTCATTTAGTGCATCACAGGGAAGTCAAACGGCAAAAAAGACAAATTATGATAATGTTTTTGATTTAAAGTATGCAAAAGCATTCTCAAGTCCAAAGCCAGATAGTCTTGACTACAAAGAAGGCGATAGAGTTTCCCATATCAAATTTGGAAAGGGAACAGTGCTTGCAGTCGAAGATATGAAAAAAGATTATCAGGTAACAGTTGAGTTTGATACAGCAGGCGTAAAAAAATTGTTTGCAGGATTTGCAAAACTTAAAAAGATTTAATAAAATTTATCTAAAACGACAAAGATAAAGCTAGTAATTTTACAGATCATATGGTATACTATTCTAAGATTGATCTTTAGAAAAAAGAAAGGATGGGTTTTATGGCAAAGTTTGATGATCTGCTGCAGGCAGTAAAGGTTCATGAGGTTCTCAAGTCTAAGGAAGAGAATGAGAAAAAGTGCAAATTTTGTTATGTGATTGCAGCAATCGCTGTAATTGCAGCAATTGCAGGTGCAGCATATGCACTGTACCGTTATCTGAAGCCGGATTATTTAGATGATCTGGATGATGATTTTGATGATGACTTTGACGACGATTTCTTCGATGATGATGACGAAGAAGAGGAGAAAGAAGACGAGGCTAAAGAAGAGGAATCTGATGAGGCTGAGGAAAAATCTGAGGATGAAGAGTCTGATGATGAGGATGAAGACTGATCTGACATCAATAGGTAAGTAAATAAAAATGATATCCCCGCCGCAAAACGGCGGGGATTTTAGTTCAAGAAAAGGAGATGTGTATGAAAAAAGGCGAGATTTATGAGGGCCGCGTGCAGGAGGTCCTTTTTCCAGACAAAGCGATTGTCGTGACAGATGAAGGGGAAACTGCACAGGTAAAATATGGCATCCCAGGTCAAAAATTACGTTTTCGTGTAAAGAAAAAGAGAAAAGAAAAAATAGAAGGAATTTTGCTTGAGATATTAGAAAAGTCAGCTGATGAGACTGCCTGTCTTTGTGAGTGGGCAGGAAAATGCGGTGGATGTCTGTATCAGACGCTTCCATATGAAAAGCAGCTGGCAATTAAAGAAACACAGATTAAGAAAATGCTTGATAATGGCGGCACCGATTATACATTTGAAGGAATAGTGTCTAGTCCTGTTGTAAGCGGATACCGCAATAAGGTAGAGCTGACATTTGGTGATTCTTATATGGGCGGTCCTCTTGCACTTGGTATGCATCAAAGAGGCAGCTTTTATGATATTGCGGGTATTGAAACATGTCAGATTATGACACCTGATATGCGTATGGCTGCAATAGCAGTGCTTGACCATTTTTTAAAGTTGAATATTCCATTTTATCATAGAATGCGCCATGAAGGTGTTCTTCGTCATTTGCTGCTTCGCTCCAGCGCTGCAACGGGAGAACTTTTAGTTGCCGTAGTTGCTTCTTCACAGGCAGATGCGTCTACTATGCAGCTTGCAGAATTGACAGAAAAATTAAAGGCGCTGCCATTAGAAGGTAGCCTTGCAGGTGTTTTACATATTATTAATGATTCACTTGCAGATGTAGTGCAAAGCGATCATACAGAAGTTTTATACGGCAAAGATTGGATTACTGAAAAGTTACTGGGACTTTCATTTTGTGTTACATTGTTTTCATTTTTTCAGACAAATTCAAGAGGTGCCGAGCTTTTATATCAGACAGTAAGAGATTATATTGGAGAAACAAATCAGAAAGTAATCTTTGATCTCTACAGCGGAACTGGCACAATTGCCCAGATTTTAGCACCTGTGGCAAAACATGTGACTGGCGTGGAGATTGTTGAGGAAGCAGTAGAGGCAGCGCGTGTCAATGCCAAATTAAATGGACTTGATAACTGCAGCTTTATAGCAGGTGATGTGTTAAAGGTTGTTGATGATTTGACTGAGAAGCCAGATCTGATAGTGCTTGATCCGCCAAGAGATGGTATTCATCCAAAGGCGCTTCCTAAGATAGCTGCGCACACTAGGGCAAAGAAAATAGTTTATATTTCTTGTAAGCCGACAAGCTTGGTGCGAGATCTTGTAGAGCTTCAGAAATATGGATATAAAATGATTCGGGCGCGTAGCGTTGATATGTTCCCGAATACTGGCCAGATTGAAACCGTCTGCGAGTTGGCCTTGGTAGAAGATCAACAGAACAATCAGCAAAATGACCAGTAAATTGTGACGTCAGCATTTAGGACAACAATTTTATCGATGAGAGAATGGACAAGTCGATGCACGGATTGAAGATCGCCAGACTCGACAACTGATGGGAAAGATTGAAGATTTTCCCAGGCAGTATCAATCACATTAGAAGCTGTAGCAGGATCTAAAGAAAGTAGGTTCTGTTGCAGCTTTTCTTTTTCCTCTCTTAGATCAGACAGGCGAGGGCCAATGTCATCCAGATTAACAAGTCCAGCTTGGTAAAGGTTTAGGAGTCTTGTTATCTGTTTTTCGATTTCGGATATGCGATCCTGAAGCGCAGAGCAATCAATAGAGGGCTTATCGCTGCATCGTTCAACCATTGAGTCAAAGGAGGCCCGGTCAACGGAAAGTTTTTTAATCTCATTGATAACGAGATTATCCAGTTCTTCTACCGTGTAAGGATGGATACGATTCGAGCAATGGTCAGACTTGATCATTGCGGGAGAGGTTCGGGCTACAGAATGGCATACATATTTCTTTTTGCTTTTCGATACTTTTCTGGCGTACATGCGGGCGCCACAATCGCCGCAAAAGAGAAGGCCGGTTAAAAGGTTGTCTCCGCATCCAGAAGTCTTAAGAGCGTAACAATAGGCTCTTTTATCAATGACTTTATTATGCTCCAGAATGGCGGCTGCCATGTACCAGTCCGTCTCGCTTACAAGAGCTTCGTGAACTCCATCATATAATTCTTCATGTAGGCGCACTTTTCCCATATAGACAGGATTGGAGAGGATTCTGCGCACAGCTGTATTTTTCCCCCAGTCATACTGCCCAGGACCATATTTTTCGAGCATATGACGGCCGATGGCAGCGAGACCGGTACCATTTAAGAAAAGCTCAAAGGTTTCTTTTACCATCAAAGATGTGTACGGGTCTACGATCAGCTCATTGCATCCGGTTTTGAATTTATATCCAATAGGAGCATGAGACCCGGAAAAATATCCTTTGCGAATCCTCGCAACGCGTCCCATTGTAGTTCGGATCCGGATGTTTTCGCGCTCCATTTGAGCAAATGCAGCCAAGATTCCGATGATGCAGCGGCCGAACGGAGTAGAGGTATCAAAGTTCTCCATTATAGAGACAAAGTCGCAGCCATTAGCCAGGAAGACGTCTTCCAGAAGGATGAGAGTGTCCTTTTGGGAACGAGAGAGACGATCAAGCTTCCAGACAAGAATCCTTTTGCAGCGTCCCGTACGGACGTCTGCTACAAGCTCCTGTAAGCCAGGACGATCCATAGAGGCACCAGAATAGCCAGGATCGATCAGAACACGGTTTACTACCCAGTTCATGGCTTGACAGTAGGCACGCAGCTTTGATTCCTGAGCTTCAACGCTATAGCCTTCCTCAGCCTGCTCCGTGGTTGACACACGAACATATAAATCAGTTACGTTTTCAAGTGTGGGATGAATTATAGTTTTTTTATTCATAGGTTCCGCCTTTCTAAAAAAGTCAAAAAAAAATACACCTATGCAGGCGTTGAAAACCGTGCTATAATTCAATTTGTTCAGAAAGAATTGCAGCACAGTGATCAGCTCACTGCAATAATTCAGTAAAAGTCCGCTTAGCGCCTCGAACACGCTCGGCGGACTTTTTATTTATTCGTCATCTTCATCATCAGAGGAAGATGTATAACTAGTATCATAGTTTTCATCGCTTGACTGTGATTCCCTAAATTCCTCGGCTGCCATTGTCCGTGTGAACTCAGCAGTCGGATCGATCTCGTTTACGATCTGCTCCAACTCATCAATGGAGGAATAGAAGAATTCTTTACGGAGATTTACTTTATTTACTCGACTCTTATTCAAGCGTTCATGCAGCTTGTTTTCAAGGTCCACGGCATCTTCAGAGAAGATGAAGCTGTGAACATCAAACTTAAATGGAACACTGGCACTTCCAAGCTCATCAATTCGATCTTGTGGATCCAGACGGCGTGTCATACCGATCTTGAAGACATTCTCACCAAAGGAACCAAGGTTGCTAATGATATACACGTTACCGGCCTTACCGTTCTGAAGAGAGGTGATCTCGTCTTTCTTTAAAACGACATCAGACAGGCTGGATTGAAGAGAAAGGATTTGAGACTTTAACTTTTCGATTTCAGAATCTGCGGCAGACTGAAGCTGTGCAGTAATTCGATCAATTTCTTGTTTGTATTTCTGTTCCTCTTTTTCAACTCGCTTTCGTTCCTGTTCCAAAGCTTTTCGTTCCGCTGCCTCCTGGCGCATCTGTTCACGGATTGCCTGTTGTTCTTGGCGGGCCTGTTCTTTTTTCACGTAGTAGTTATATTCGATCTTTACAGCATTCAGAAAAAGATATTCGATCTCACCAATGAATTTTGTAAGCGTTTTTGCAACTGACTGATTTCCATCACCGGCAATTTCAAGATACTTGGCAGTCATTTTCTTTACCTGAGCCTCTGCCTCTTCCAGTTTCTCATATTTCAGATTGTAGATTATGTTTTGCAGCTCGGCACGCAATGCAATAACCATTAGACGGTAGATCGCTCTGTTCGACTTCAACGTATATCTTGACGCGTACAGTTCAAGGATTTTGTCAATTTGCTGATCGTTTTCACGGTAGGCTTTTCGCAGACTCTTAACGTCCATGCAATGCAGCTTCAGGGAGACTGCTGGAGTCAAATCGTCCATGTCATCCTTCATGTCTTTTGGAATCAATACGATCTTGGATTTATTGAGTTCTGGAGCATGGAAAGATTCGATGCTGTACGAGATGGCATTATAGATTTCCTTTGAACGGTCGATCTTGCGAACATTGGTTGCCAGCTGACGCTCTTTCTTGCCAATTTCAGCATTCAAAGAATCAATTCGTTTCTCCTGCTGCTGTTCAACAGATCTGCGTTCTTCAATCTGTTCGTTGATGTAATCCAGTTCTCTTTGCGCTTCTGTGTACTCCGTATACTTGAGCGAATTCAATTTGCTTTGCAGGTTGTCAACTGCCTGCTTCAGATCAGCGTTTTCTCTTTTGATACGCGAGATCCGAAAAATGTCTAGTAATCCCATAAGGCTCTCCTTTTAGTAAAATTTATACGAGAGAACGCTTTTCAGCGCTCCCATTATATTTTCATCCCTTAATTACCAGAAATTACCAGTATATTGTACGATTGTCATCAGCTATAATAAAAAGCGTGCCCAGTCACTCCAGCCAACAAAGGAGGAGTCTCATGAGCAGAAAATACATCTTTCTTAACCGGCAAGACATATATGCGATTTACTATCGCAGTAACAACACCATTTATTATAACTTAAATGCAAAACATACAACAAATGAAGCGCGGATAATTCTGATACGATAAAGGTCAGGAGGACTGGGTACTTTACCCACGTCCCCTTTTTTTGTTTTCGTCTTCCGATTGCAGAAAGTTCTGCTCAAGTTCCTCTGGCGTATAAGGAATGTCTGAGTACCTGTCAGCTTCTTCCAAAGAAGAAACCACATCAGTCATGAACTTGAGAATAGCCTTTCGAGTATCCGCATTTAAGCTTACATACTTTTCGATCAGTACGCGATCAGCAGAGGTAAGACTATATTTTTCAGTTAATACTTTTAATTCGTCTTCAGAATCCTTGACAAACATTTCGCCGCTTCCATTTCGGAGCCATTCTTCATTTACGTGAAACTCCCTACAAATTGCAAAGAGAGTTTGATCAGAAGTGTTGCGACCGTTTTCGATCAAAGCTACACTGTTTCTTTTTATTCCAATTCTATTTCCAAACTCTAATTGCGTAAGGTCAAGTGCTTTGCGCACCTCTTTAATACGCTCGTTTATATTCATCTTATGCCCTCCTTTTCATCATTACCATAGCACAGTAATGTCCTTACGTCAACAAAAAAAGTCTTTGACCGGAAAATAAATGTTGACAAAATATATTTAAGGACATATACTGGTCGTAGAAGCAACAAAATATAAACCAACGAAAGGAGAATCGAGATGGAAGATAAAAAATATACAACTGAGCAGCTTGAAAGCGCTGAGACCCTGATGGTAATGCTCGCAAGAATCCCAAAGGAGAAGAGAGCAGAGGTTGTTAAGGCCACTAATATTTTTATGGCTGGCATGGAAGCTCAGAGAGCAATTGATGAGCCGGTTATGGCCTGATGGAAAGAGAGGCAAGAATGGAAACAGCAAAAAAGAAGATTCGCACATGCCCAGCTTGTGGAGAAAAGATTGAGTTCACAAAGTTGATACTGTATACCATGCATGCAGAGGAATGTACATACCATGCATGGTACGAGTCAGCAAAGTAACGATTTACAACGCATCAGAGTTGTACAAATAAAATTTAATATGATTTGAGGGATGCGGGACCTCTTGAAAAACCCAGGTCTGGTGGAGCCGACGCAGATAAATCCACTCGGCGAGGAAACCGGAGCCTGCGGAGAGTCGTCGTCATAGGGGTGGGAAGCGCAGACCCTAGTAAAACAAGCTCGGCTTGGAGGCAGATGAGAATACCAGAGAGAGAACGTTCGGAGCATGGACTGGTAGGTGCGATTTAATCCCGGACGGTTGGGCATGAGAAACCCAGCACTGCAGGCAGAAGGCAATACGGCTACCCCTAAAAATACTCAGGGAGCATGAGGCGACAGGTTCTCTCCACTAGCAATGGAGAACCTGTCGAAAACTACCGGGCCCAAAAAGCCTAGGGAGCAAAAGCACCTCTCGAAAGGATGTGGATTAATGATAAGGCATGTAATGAGCGATGGAACAAAGAGAGACAGTATAGAGGGTGTAATGATACCTGTAGGGCATCCAGCCTATAGAGTGATCAAGGAGATCGTGAAGGGGATGGCAGAGGCAGGGAAGGATGCAGGCACCCCCACCCTTAACATAGGGAAAGTGCAAAAGAGCGTAAGAGTCTGAAGGGGGAAACGAGGATGAGGAGCGCACAGGCGGTCAGTTGGCCAGAAGGAGTCCTTTCAGGGGAAGCAAGGCACCCTCCATGATAGGAGGAGCGTTGCGAAGGGAGCAGACAGAAGAAAGGACAAAATATGGACGAGGTAAAAGTGACGATTGAAACGGCAGATGGCCAGAAACATGAATTGACAGGAGTGACGGCAATCTGCTTTACGATCAAGGAGATCACAAAGGATCGAGAAGGAAACATGAGCGTGTGTGGAGGTATTGTCAGCATGGGCTATAGAACAACAGTCCGTGAGCTCTCATCCGCACTTGGAGGGCTTGTGAGCAAGCTGATCGAAGGAGAATATGCAAGCAGCCACGCAGCTGCGGCGGTATGTATGCATGATCTTGGAAGGATGTTGCTGAAGAGGAGTGTGAAGGTGCTTAAGAACATTACTCCGCAAGAGTGCGAGGAACACTTTAAAGCAGCGACTCAAGCGATGTGTGAAGATGTTAATCCAGAAGATCCGGATGAATTTGTAAACGAGGCAGTCAGGGAACTGGCACTTTTGCTTGATCTTGGGGGAAAATTATGAAGATGGCATTAACTGACGGAGTTGTCAGGATCATAGAAGCAGATGAAGTTCAAAAGACAATTATCAAAAGCTGGAACCTGATGCGTTGGATTAGGAGCCAGGAAATGTACGAAGGAACGGCAAGTATGGAGCTTTTAAACCGGCTTGCCGCTATTGTGCGTTTACCGAAGCCCATAGAGGATGTAAGAAACGGAATGAATAGCATCCAGCGGGCTGTTGATCAGGAGCGAGTGAAAGAAAACCCAACACCATTCATTGATTATCCAGTTACTAAAAAACTTTATGAACATCAAGTCAGAGCTGCCAATATGGCACTTTTGACTTTTGGATTTGTAGCAGTGCCAAAGAAGGAGGAAGATGAATAATTCAGTGAATAAAGGTTTTGGCCTGCTGTTTGAAATGGGCTGCGGAAAGACGTTGACTGCGATTGCGATCGCTGGCGCTGGATATCAAATGGGAAAGATAGATAGACTTTTGATTGTGGCGCCAACCTCTGTTGTGGCAGTATGGCCGAAGGAGCTAAGGGAATATGCAAAATTCAAGTATACCTGCAAGACGCTTTTAGGCGAGAAGCAGCAGCGAATCAAGCAGATCGACGATCTTCTGAAATTCCCATTTAAGGCATTGAAGATAGCCGTGATCAACTATGAATCGACCTGGCGCCCAGAGATACTGGAAAAGCTCAAAGAGTTCGATGCAGATATGGTAATTGCAGACGAGAGCCAGCGTATAAAGACGTATGATGCAGCTCAGAGCAAAGCCATGCATGAGCTGGGAGACCAGGCCAGATACAAGCTTATTCTTTCAGGAACACCGGTTCAAACGGCTGCTATTGATATCTGGTCGCAGTACCGATTCTTGGACAAGTCAGTATTTGGTGAAAATTTCTTTAAATTCAGAGGACGATACGCCATCATGGGCGGATACGGAAACAAGAAAATCGTCGGGTACAGAGATTTGGAAGGGCTGATAAAAAAAGAACACAGCATCGCATTTAGAGTTACGAAGGACGAAGCATTGGATTTGCCAGAGCAGACCTTTGAAACGAGAAGAATTCAGTTTTCACCTAAAGAAAAGAGCCTGTATGAAAGGCTTAAGAAAGACAGCTATGCAGAACTGGATAATGGCGGCCATATTACCGCAACGACGGTCTTGACGAAGCTGCTTCGCTTGCAGCAGCTCACAGGCGGTTTTCTGGTTCAAGATGAAGCGCAAAAGCCGCAGCTGGTAAGTCGTGCCAAGCTGGATGCGTTGACAGATATTATCGTAGACTATGTGATTGGTTCAGGAAAGAAGCTTGTAGTATTTGCAAGGTTCATTGCGGAAGTAAAGGCTATTATTGACTTAGCGGCTAAAGTCTTGCCGAAAGATTTAAAGCAGGTAGCAATCTATGGTGACGTCAAGAAGGAAGATCGAGGCGATATTGTGAAACAGTTTCAGGAAGATCCTTCGACAGTATTATTCGTTGGCCAGATTGATACCGCTGGAACTGGAATCACATTAACGGCCGCAGATACCTGTGTCTACTACAGCAAGAATTTTAATTATGCTACATACAGTCAGAGCCTTTCTCGTATTCATCGAATCGGCCAGCGAAACTGCTGCACATATATAGATCTTGAGATCGAGGGAACGATTGACGAGCTGATCAGCAGCGCCCTGAGCCGCAAAGAGGATATGGCCAAGACGGTCGTAGATAACTGGAGGGATTTCTTTTGAATAATGACAAATTACAGCAGGCGGGCGAAAAGTTCAGAGAAGCCGCAAGTCTCATAGGCGAATGGTTGTCAGATCAGTTTAGGTCGGCAATTGATGTGTTTAGTACCATGGCAAAAAGCGGAATATCCGCAAACGGTGCCTTAGATGCATTTATGACCGCGCATCGAGCGACCAGCAGAATCCTGGAAGCTCCGAAAGGGAAAAGTAATAACTGGCTTAAGATGCATGGATATCCAATGAAAAGGAAGGTCGCAGGAAGACATGGAAGAAGGTATTCTGGCGGCTGGCCGTCGCGCAAGAGATAGAACCTGCAGGAGGGAGAGAAAATGAAACTGAATGACGTATATACGAAGCCACTGAAAGACGTCGTAGAGGAACTGAACCTCACGGACATGAAGGTTCACACAGACGACGATGGAGAAGTGAGATCCATAGAGCTGAAATATGAGCCGAACAATCGCTTCACGAAAGGAGCTCGGTCATGATATTAAAAGAAATCGGCCGCAAGATAGCTCAGGCATTCAGATTGGTAAAGACCGCGGACAAGAAGGTGGCATCCAGCGTCGTGGCTATGCAGGATGCCAAGGCGGAGCAACTAAGGGAATACGAAAAGAGCTTCGGGCCAGAACCTCCAGAACCGGATTCGCTGATGAAAGCGAATGAATCACTGGCCGCGGCTGGCATTGAATCCAGTGCCGCGGCCACATATGAGCTCCGGAGATTCGCAGAAGCGCCGAGACCGGAGCCGTTGAGTCACTTGGCCAATAATTGGAGAAAGATGCACGGCCTGCCGATGCATCGGAAGTCTGCATCTTTCAAAAGAAGGAGGAAAAACGGTGGAACAGGAAAGCAGAGTAAATAATCCAAAACCATGGATCGCGCAGCTATTCTGCAGACACCATGGCGAATGGTTCAGAAAGCAGGAGCCGTACTTCAACTTAAGCGGCGAGACGCAGTACAAGGTCTGCACGAAGTGTGGAAAGAAACTGGATGAAAGATTCGTCCGGAGTGAGACCGACAATCGAAGAATATAATGCTCAGGAAAGAGAGGAGAAAAGATAGTGGCGCTGGTTGATATGGTAAATGAGTATCAGGAACTCTTGGTAAAGAAAGAATCTCTGGAAAAGGCCGTAGAAGAAAACAACGAGCTGATCAAGGCAAAGAAGCAGGAAATTGTGCAGCAAATGATTGACGATGACTGCCCACGCATTTCAGTGGGTGAGTATATGTTCAGTTTGCAGGTGAAGAATCAGTTTAGCAAGAAGGCAGAGGCTTATCTGGAAGCGCAGGGACTGAATTTCTTTGATGTATTAAGAGAACAGGGATTTGGTGATCTGATCAAGGAGACAGTTAATCCGAGATCACTCCAGAGTGCTATGAAAGAGCTGGTAGAACAGAACGGAGAGCTTCCAGCGGAGCTGGCTGAGGTAATTTCTCAGTATGACCAGACGGACATCTTGCGAAGGAAGCAAATTAGCAGCGCACTGAAAAAGGCGAAGGGAGGAAATTAGAATGGAATATGAGCAATTAGAGTTTGACGTAACTTTAAGCGGAGAACGGAAGCTCAGAGATAATGTTGGAGTAGCCGTAGAGTTTGCCTGCAAGCAGGTGGCGGCGGAAAATCGAAAGATTGTAGAGAGTAACCATGAAGGATATGGTATCGCAGCGGAAGGAAAAGTATCACTAGACGCAGCCATGAAGAAAGTAAGCGATGATATGAAGCTTTTTCTTAAAATCCTGCCAGCGGGGAGCAGCGAGGCGATCAGCGCTGCCAGTGGACTGAAAAACTCAGCTATTGAAGTTGCTTTTGAAGCAGTAAAGCTGGCTGCCAACGCGGATAGAATTATGAATGATCTGTATGCAATGACTCAGGGGGAGCCGACTCCAATTGAAAAATATTTGAATCAGAATGAAGAATTCGAGGAGGCCGAAAGTCAGGATCCAGAGGACGTTGAAGAAATGCAGGAGGAAAATCAGGATGAATAAGGTAAAAATAGAAATTACCTGCGCAGATGGAAAGACAGAAACTGTAGAGTCCAATGCAGTATATGGATGCGCAATGAATGAAGAGAGTGATGGCGTAAGATGCAAAAGCTTTTTCTCAGGAAGTATAAGACCGATATTTATGGGAAAGCCAATGGCAGCCAGCGTAATAAACGTAGTAGAAACTTTGTGCAAAGACTATCCAGGTTTAGGAGTATATGTTCTTAAGGATGTCTTTGATGCGATCGGAGACAAAATTACAGAGTTGGTAAGTGATACAGAAACAGGAGACGATCATGGCGGGAATTAACGTAAGAGAACAGATTATTCAGGAATTTACAGATAGTTTCAACAATAAAATTTGTGAAGGCAATTTTCTTCTAGTCTCTATGGATAGAGGGAAAAAGGAAGAAAATATCCTGTGCATTTTTAAGGGAGCAAAGGGACCGTATTTGGTAACAAGCACGGTAGATGGAAAAACGATGAATCAGTACCGCTTGAATTCTGTAAAGAAGTGTCAGGTGGTTGAGTCAATCAAGTTTAAAGAGGAGGATAGAAAGTAATGGAGACAGAAGTAAAAAAGAGCACAGCATTGGTAACGGTTGATACATTTCAGATCGTGACAGGAACAGAGAATCTGGATGAGGAACTTGTTGCAGAGCTTGAAGATGAAATGGAAGATCTTGATGATGTGAAGGGAATCTCCTGCAAGCATATTAAGATTCCATCTGGTGGCGGAAAAGCTTATGAAATTGAGGGAGATGATCCGGATGATCCAGAGATTGCAAAGGAAATTGAGGCTGTGATTGTCTTTACACATCGAATGAACTCCTACTGGGAAGGCGAGTTCGGAGCAACGGCAGAGGACGGCTCTCCAAATTTTCCAAAATGCAGCAGCATGGATGGAAAGGTTGGTGTGGAGTTTGAATCAGGTGAAGTAAAGAACTGTGAAAATTGCCCTCTTAACCAGTATGCAGAGGATGGATCTGGAAAACAGTGTAAAAACATCCGCCGACTGTATCTGCTCATTTCAGGAAAGCCTGGTATCTATCTTTTGAGTGTGCCGCCGACATCGATCAAGGATGTAAATAAGCAGTTAGCCAAAATTATGGGAATTCAGAAGATTCCGTATTCCAAGATGGTGATTCGCCTGAAGCTGGAAGTAACCAAGAATCGCAACGACATTAAGTATAGCAAGGTTGTGATTGAAAAGGCCGGTATTTTGCCAAAAGAAGTTTGGCCAGTAACTTCGGCTATGAGAAGAGAGCTGAAGGAAAAATACAAGGATGTAGCTATCACATCAGACGACTATGGTCAGTCAGAAAATACAGAGTCAAATTCAGTGGATACAAGCGAGTTTGTAAGCGTAGATGATGCCACTCCGGAAGGGTTGCCGTTTAACTGAGAAATACAATAAACGAGGGGAGAGGCTTAGGGCCTCCCCTTAATTTATAGGAGGACAACATGAATACGGAAGTGGCAGCAAATATCGACAGTATTGTCGACTATAGAAATGAATACAGCATAATCAAGAAAGCAAAGATCACTGGCGACCAGCTGATAGGTCTCTGCCCTTTCCACGATGATAAAAATAATAGCTTTTCAGTAAATTTAAAGACTGGCCAGTGGCACTGCTTTGCGGAAGATCGAGGCGGAAACTTTTTGGATTTCTATGCAGAGCTGCATGGATGCGATACAAAGGAAGCCTACGCACAGATTTTGGAAAAGTATGGAGTGGAAACTGGTGAGCAGAAGCGACTGGAAGCGCAGAAAAAAAGCTATACATTATCACAATATGCATTTGAGAAGAAACTACCAGAGGAATGGCTGGCCAGCGAATGCTCTTTGAGTACTGTAATAGATAAGAGAACCGGCGCCTCCTATATGAAAATTCCATATTTAGATGAAAGTCACAAAGAATCTACATATCGGAAGCGCTTTGCGCATAAGGATTTTCGCTGGAAATATGGATCAGCTGGGAAAATTGGCTTATATGGAGAGTGGCGCCTTCCAGAAATACGAGGTGTAGGCTATGCGGCCATGGTAGAGGGAGAGTCAGATTCACAATCTATGTGGTACATGGGTATCAGTTGCCTGGGCGTTCCAGGAGCAGCCATGTTCAAGCCGCATCAGGCTGCCATGCTACAGGACCTGAAAATTTACTTGCATGTCGAGCCAGATCAGGGCGGAGAGACGTTTCTTCGGAAAATGTTGGCAGGATTAAGAGAGGGCAGATTCATTGGAGAGGTGTACCGCTTTTCTTGCAGCAGGATACAGGGATGTAAGGATCCGTCAGACGTTTATATGAAATTCGGGAAAGAGGAAGCGCAAAAGAAGATCTTAAAGCTGATCCAGAACGCAGAGAAGATTGATCTGGATGCTCCGGAAGAAATTCCAGAAGCTATACAGGGGGCTCCGGTGAATTTACGGCAACCAGAAGGCTGGATTTATTCAGACAAAGGCATTAGCCGTATTGATGAGAAACAATACGCTCCTAAGACGGTTTGCCGAACCCCGATCATATTGACACAACGGCTTAAAAGCATTGAATCTGGAGAGGAAAAGATAGAAATCGCATTTAAGAGGGATGGTTCCTGGCATAGAGCAATCTTCCCACGCTCAACGATTTTTACTGCCAGGGGAATTACTACCCTAGCAGATCTTGGATGCACGGTCACTTCAGAAAATGCAAAACAGGTAGTGCGATTTTTATCGGCATTGGAAGCCGAAAATATCGATGTCATTCAGAGGGCAGACTCAACATCAACTTTTGGATGGCAGCCCGGAAAGCGGTTTATTCCGGGTCGAGAACAGGGGCTTGTACTTGACATTGATCCAAGTCAAAAGGGTACGGCGTTAGCTTACAGCCAGATTGGAGAAATGGAAAAGTGGGTGGAAACTATGAAGCCTCATCGAGATCGGAATAAGTTTCGCTTTATTTTGGCGGCCAGCTTTGCAGCTCCTCTTCTTCGGATCCTGAAGCAGCGAATCTTTTTTGTATATAACTGGGGCGGATCAAAGGGAGGAAAAACCGCAGCACTTAAAGCAGCCTTGTCAGCTTGGGGAGATCCAGAACGCCTCATGGTGAACTTTAATGCTACGCAAGTTGGCTTAGAGCGTACCGCAAGTTTCTTTTGCGATCTTCCACTTGGAATTGATGAAAGGCAGCTAGCCGGAAGGAACCAAGAGGGACTTGAAAAGATAATCTATATGATTGCCTCTGGTACAGGAAAGATTAGAGGTAGCAAAAGTGGAGGGTTGCAAATCACGCATCAGTGGCGAACGATCGCGTTGGCCACGGGAGAGGAGCCATTGTCGACAGAAACAACACAGACTGGTGTCAGTACCCGTGTCCTTGAGATATATGGAGGACCATTTGACGATGAGAAAACGGCCAGCCGTATGCATCAGGATGCAGGAGCAAACTATGGTTGGGCTGGACCGGAGTTCATTGATCATGTGATCAGCGTTTCAGAAAGATCTATCTGCGAGAAATATGAGGAGATAGTGAAGTTTGTTTCCGGGATTGCAAATGGAAAGTCTGGAAGCCATGTGGCAGGAATCAGCGCGGTCGCACTGGCTGATGCTATGATCGATACATGGTTTTTTTGCTCATCTGATGGGGAAAATGTGGATAAGTCAGAGACTAATGTGGATAACTTAGAAATATTGGACTCATCCTGGAAGCGGGCAAAGGAAATGGCAGCAGCTATTCTTCAGGAACAAATGGCAGCCGATACAGGAGATGTAAACGAGAATGCAGTGCAATTTGTTGTGGACTGGGCTCTTCAAAATAAAATTTACTTTGGAGAAAAGGCTATGGGAACATGCTTAGGGGTATTTTCAGAATCAGGGAATACCGTGTATATTTTTCCATCGGCTCTCAACCAAGCTCTCACAAAGGCCGGATATAGCGCCAGGAAAACGCTTAAGTATATGGCGGATAATGGATTGATTACATCGCAAGAGAGATCGGACCATAAAGGGAAGACATATCAGGTGGTAAAACGATTCGATAACAGGCTTTGCAAATTTGTGGAATTCTTTATCGGAAGGATATCTGAAAAAGAAGATGCGTTGGACATTGATGAAGAGGATGAGGTTCAGAGCGAAACCATAAAAAAGCCGCAATATAGCCAAGAAAGCCTGATGGATAGGAACGGTTTTGTTACAGTCAGTGAGGGATATGATCTCCCATTCAACTGATTCCAATGTTACTCCTTTTTTTTAGGAGTAACATTGGAGTAACAAAAGGAGTAACAAAAAAAGCTAGCATTTATGCGGGTTTGAGAAGGATGTTACTCCTGTTACTCCTAAAATAGAGATATATAGTGTTTTTATAGAAATTTGTACCATTTGTACCAAAAAACGGTACACAGGGTACAAATTCTTAAAAAAAACAATGTGTATTAAAAAAAAGGAGTAACAGGAGTAACAATGCTCGAAACCCTAGTAAAATCAAGGGTTTCCGTGTTACTCCTTTTTAAAATCAAAAGGAGTAACAAAAATGGAAAGTGTATGGCAAAAATTCATCGAAAAGCTCAGAATATATAGGAAAAACAAGGAAAATGTGCCATTGGAAGAGCTGCGTACAAAATATGCAAAAGGATATAAAAAACTAATTTCAGATTTGCATGAAATGTCGGCAGAAATTCTAGGTGAATTTGTTCTAAGTGGAATGAAAATTTTACCAGAAGACCAGCCCAAGGCAGGACGAGAACTTATGAAAGCTGTGAGTGCGATTGTAGAGGACCGGAAGCAGGCTGGAGTCATGGATAGAATCGAAAAGGCTATCTTTCAGAATTATGATGCGGAAGAGATGCTGAATATCGTGGCAAGAGAAATTTGGATCCCTGCTTGGTATCAAGTATATGCTCCATACTGGATATCAAAGTGTAAAAGAGACGCGGATGGCCGGATACGATGCAAGTTGCTTCCAGGCTTCCAGTGGGACGAGAATTGTCAAGTATGGGTAAAAGTGGAAAAGGGAGCATGGACATTTACGATCATGCTGCCGCCAACAATTGAATTGATAAAGAGAAGACAGGAGGAAATAAGTAATGAAAAACAAAGAAAGATTTGAAATATTAATGATGGCAGTATCAGATCGGCCAGGATTCGACCGTTTGATGGAATACATTGAAAGGAGTGATTTTTATAAGGCACCAGCAAGCACCAGATTTCATCTCTCCTGCGAAGGAGGACTTTTACAGCATAGCTTGAATGTCTATGATGCGTTGATCGGTAGAATGCAGCTTCAGGAAGATGGAGAATACCATTACATAGTGTCAGGGAAAAGTATAGCATCTTTTAGTCTTGGGACATTAACGGTTGTTGCTTTGCTTCACGATATTTGCAAAACTGGATTTTATGCGATAGAGTATCGAAATAAAAAGGTATATAGTGATACGGGGTCTAGGAGGGACACAGCTGGACGTTTTAATTGGGAGGTTGTGCCAACATATACGATAAATGATAAAAATCCATATGGACATGGCGAAAAGTCTGTAATGATGATTGAAGAATTTGTGAAGCTTTCGATGGAAGAACGCTATGCAATTCGTTGGCATATGGGAATGGCAAATTGTGGCCAAGAGCAGCTTCAAGCATTTAACGCAAGCTGTGAACTCTACCCTCTGGTCCTTCTTCTTCATAACGCTGATCAGGAAGCGAGTCATTTCATGGAAAACGCTGAAGGCCAGGGTGAAATCTTCAGAGAAGCAGCGGAACCGGCAGCAGAATTAGCTAGCCAGAATGTATTAATGGAATGCTAAAAAGGAGGAGAAACGTGTTAGAAAAATACGAACAAAACTTCAACGAGAACGAATTCGTAAAATCTTTTATGGACGCGAGAAATTTCAAAACTAAAAAAGAAGCATTGGCAGCTTTGAGAAAAGAAATTAAAAAAGAATCTTATTATCAGGAAAAAATCAAGAAAGTTTTGAAGACCAAGTATCCAGAGGCATTCATTGTAAAGATTAGCCAGAGTTTATATAGTCAGGCTGGAATTCCGGATATTTTAATGATTCATAATGGGCATTATTTTGGGTTCGAGGTGAAGCGCCCAGTTGTTGGCGTTCCGTCAAAACTTCAAAGAGAAACGATTCGGAGAATCACTGCTGCTGGTGGCACAGCACTTTTCGTGCGCTGGCCAGAAGAGGCAATTCAGGCGGTGGAACAGTATCAGATTGTGGCAGGAATTTATGATGCGATCATGGGAACAGGGGAACATTGATAGAAAATTTTATGGGCTTTTTAAGAGGCAGGAGGTAATACTATGTTAAGTGAATTTGAGGTTAAACAGATAAGTGACTGGTTAAGCAATACTGAAAATATCAGAAGCCTTTCTTCAGAAGCGCAGATGAAGCTTGCGCAGGCAAATAAGGAAATTCAAGATGCACAATTTCAGTTGGAAAGAGCTTATCAGAAAGTAAAAAATATCGTAATGAATGCGATGATGGGACAGCAGAAAACTACATTTCTTTTTAAATTGTAGGAGGATAAACATGAACAGAAACAGAAAAGGCGTCATGCCTGAGATTACCAGAACAATGTATAAAGAAGTTAAGAAATATGATCGGCAACAGTTTACAGGATTCTGCACTGATCTATATGGTTATGGATTCGAGGATGGCAAAGCAGCTGTCCCAGACGTGGATATCAAGGAAGTATATGCTGCCTTAGATCAGGTAAAAGGAATCGGACCGAAGGTGATGGACAGAATTCGCGCTGCCTTGGATCCGCTCTTTCAGGAGGATTAAAATGGAGGCGCTTACATTAGAAGAATTAAGGCAGATGGCAGGCCAGCCGGTGTGGTGTCCGGAAGAAGATGTATACGGAATCATAATGTGTGATAAACAAGGAAAATGGGCTGGCATTCCATTTTTATACGGAGTATGGCAACAGGATGGAATGGGCGTTGCGTTCAACTACAATATCATTGAGCGGAAGCTGAAATGTTTCCGCATTGTTCCTGGTGCGTCCAGAAATTGAAGGGAGAAAAAAGCATGAAAAGAAAGAAAACAAAAGAAGCATTTATTCCGCCACTTAGCCAGACTACATATATGAGAAACTTTCTTCTTCAGATGCCGGTACCTGTGCTTTTGTCAAGCTTAGAAACTACGGTAAGCGTCTTGACGGAGAAGGGCATTGAAATAAAGGATTGGGAAGATAAGGACAGGCATTTGGTGCAATTTAGACAGCTGGGAGGGAAGTGCTACTTCTTCGCGCAGCGGAAAGAGAGGTAAATCCCATGGACAGGGACGAAAAAGAAGATAGAGAAATATTGAAATTCGTTCTGGAACAGATCTATCGGGCGAAGCGTCGCAAGGATCAGTTGGATCGGAGACTTGAAAATGTAAAACATGACATGCAGTCCGCGCCAGGATCTCAGGGACGCGGCCGAAGGTCTATAGGTGATCATGGAGATGGAACGGCTAACTTGGTAGTGAAAAAATCAAGCATTGAGGAAAGAATTGAAAAACAAAAAGACAATGTCAACCTATCAATTGAGAAGACAATGAATTTATTAGATCTGCTGCCAGAAACGTCCCTGGAACGAGAGATTATGGAGCGCAGACATCTGGACATGGAAGACTGGAAGGATATAGCTGATGGCATCTATATGAGCAGGAGTCAATGCAATAAACGCTATAATGCGGGGATAGATTTTCTTTTACATCAGGATGGGGTTGATGAGGTTGTAAATGAAAACAGAGAAAACTATCAAAAATATTTGGCACAAAAAATAGCTCGAAAAAAAATCTGGAAAAAATAATCCTCGAAATATATTTCGGATTTTTTTTCTAAGAAAATATCTTTAAAAATAAAAGCCCGATCTTTTTGGGGCTTTTATTTTTTAGAGTACAATAAGCGCTGCGATCGGTAGTTGCTTAATATAACTATTAAATAGATTTATTTAGATGGAGTATAAAGCAATGGGAGGATATGTCTGCATCAGGGAAAATCAGAGCTAAAAGGATTTTAGGAATCTTTAGGAAAACTATCTTTGAGAAAAAAATAATTGGAAGGAAGAATGAAAGCTGAAAAGAAATTCTATAAAGAAAGCAGTGGAATTTGATTAGGATATGTAATGTAGAAAGGTTTAGGAGGGGGGGAGCAAGACCGGCCTTGGGAATATTGGCGGCCCAGAGGATCAGTAAGGGAATCAGCTGTTTAGCAATTCAATAATAAGGGTGCGCAGAGGGTGATAGCGGCCAGCGCTGTAGCACAGCGAAGAGCAGCTGCATAGCACTGGTGTGATCAAGAGACAAGGCAGCTGTCTCACCTGGAACGGGTGACATAAGGCGTCAGGCTGCGCCAAGTCGCACTAAAGATGAGACACACTGAGACATTCAGGTGTGCTATAGTAGTAACGTGGCAAGAGAGTGAAAGAGGAAGACAAATGCAAGAGAGCCTTTGAAGGAGAAGTTGTAGAGAGAGGTAGTCGAAAGACTATCTCTCTTGCTATTTTGTACTAAAAATTCACGCAAAAACCGGGAAATTGCCGAAAATCGGCGTAGGTACTACCGGCTCCAAAAATGAGCAACGGGGCGGGGAAGGCCCGATGCTTTCTTGGATATGACCTTAATTTTTTTTCACATTTCGTTACGCCCAGCCCGGTACATCAAGGAATTTATAACAGATTGGAGGCAGACCGGATGACAACAGAAATGAAAATGGAGACACGAAGCCTGGCCAGCTTGCGCCCGGCGGAATACAACCCAAGAGTCCAGCTACAGCCAGCCGATCCAGAATATCAGAACATCAAGCGCAGCATTGAAACCTTCGGATATGTGGATCCGATCATCGTAAACCAGGACGGAACCATCATCGGAGGCCATCAGCGCTACAACGTCATGAAGGACCTCGGATACACCGAAGCGCAGGTCGTCGTGGTCGATCTGGACAAGAATAATGAGAAGGCGCTCAATATTGCGCTGAACAAAATCACAGGAGAATGGGATGAGATCAAGCTGAAAGACCTGCTGCTCGACCTCGATCTCAATGATTACGATCTGACAGCGACCGGTTTCAGTTCCAAAGAGGTCGAAGACCTCGTGATCCGACTCGACAAGGACGTGGAAGCCGAAGATGACGACTTCGATGCCGACGCAGACTATGAATCCATCGAGGAGCCGGTCACCCAGCGCGGAGACATCTGGATCCTGGGAGACCACAGACTCATGTGCGGAGATTCCACCGACCTCGGCGACGTCAACACCCTGATGGGCGGCGAGGAAGCAGACCTCGTGATCACGGATCCGCCGTACAACGTCAACTACAAGGACGGATCCATCAAAAACGACAACATGGACGAAGGATCCTTTGAGGATTTCCTTAAGAATGCATTCCTGGCCATGTTCGAGAACATGAGACCAGGAGCCGCAGCGTACGTATTCCACGCAGACAGTGGTGAAGGCCTGGCATTCAGGCGTGCATTCAGAGATGCCGGATTCAAGCTGGCAGAGTGTCTGATATGGGAAAAGAACTCCTTCGTGCTCGGCCGCCAGGATTACCAGTGGCGCCACGAACCAATCCTCTACGGATGGAAAGAAGGCGCTGCGCATTACTTCATCGACGACCGAAGCCAGGACACAATCCTCCTGGAGGATGAACTCGACCTGGAATCCATGAAGAAGGAAGACCTGATCACATATATCAATCAGATTATTGCCCAGTACAAAGACCAGACGACTGTCCTCTTTGAGAAGAAGCCGACAAAGAACGACGTGCATCCAACGATGAAGCCGGTAAGCTTGGTCGGAAGACTGATGCGGAACTCCAGCAAGCCAGAATGGAACGTCCTCGATTTATTCGGAGGCAGCGGATCCACGCTCATGGCAGCAGAGCAGATCGGCCGCCGGGCGTTTCTGATGGAGCTTGATGAGAAGTTCTGCGACGTAATCGTCCACCGATGGGAAGAATTCACAGGAAAGAAGGCTGTAAGAGCCGGGAAGTTGGAGGTGAGCCTATGATGAACCAATATGAAATCATGGCCGAAATTTTGCGGGGGGGGGTACGCTCAGATGAGTGACGGAGAAGTAAAAGGCAGCTTTTATCGGACGGAGATCATCGCGCAGCTATTCGGAGTGACCGTCCGCCGCGTGCAGCAGCTCACCCAGGAAGGCATCATATCCACCACCAAGATCCTGGAAGATGGAAAGAGCGTCCGCAGATATGACCTGGTGCCGACTATTCAAAGCTACATCAAGTACCTGTCTGAAAAGGCGTATGGGAAAGCTGGGCGGTCGGAAAAGGAAGTGGAACTTCGAGAGCAGAAGATGAAAGCGGACGTCGCTCTCAAGGAATCCCAGGGCGAGCTGCACCGGTTAAAAACCGAGATTGCAGCTGGTAAATACATTTCTATCGAGGAAGTAAAGCTCGATTACGCGAAATTTTTCGTTGCTTTTAAAAAGTTCGCAACATCACTCCCGTCCAGAATCATCGGGATGCTTTCAGGTGGCATAGACCCAACGGAAGCCCGCCATCTGGAAAAGGAACTGGCCAGCGAGGTCAATCGGCTCCTGGGCGCCTTCGTAGTTGCTGGCGTCGTGGGTCCGGAAGATGTAGATGGAACTAAAAAGAAAAAGAATTCAGATCCGCAAGTATAGCGTTGCGGAATATCAGAAGGAGGCCATGCGGCAGCTGCAGCCTCCGGAGAACCTCACAGTTTCCGAATGGGCCGAAAAGTACAGAATGCTGGACTCAAAAACATCGGCCATGCCTGGGCCATGGAGAAATGAAAAGACGCCATATCTCCGAGAGATTATGGACGAATTCATTAATTACGACACAGAAGAAATAATTTTCTGCAAGCCCTCCCAGGTCGGAGGAACCGAGGCTATGCAGAACATGCTCGGCTATGTTATCCAGCAGGATCCATCGCCTACGCTTATCGTTTATCCAACAGATACCCTGGCGGAATCAATAAGCAAGAACAGACTGGAACCTATGATCAGAGCCAGCAAACCTCTGCGTAAGCTGTACAACGAAAATGAATCGTCGAAACTGGAGCTTCAGTTCGAAGGAATGTATCTGAGCCTTAACGGTGCCAACAGTCCATCCGCGCTGGCATCGAAGGCTATTAAATATCTTTTTTTAGACGAGGTAGACAAATACCCCGGAGCCAGCAAGAAAGAAGCGGACCCTATAAGGCTGGCCAGAGAGCGTACAAAGACGTTCACTAATCAGAGAAAGATATATATGACAAGTACCCCCACACTGCAGACCGGCCATATCTGGCAGGCCCTTATGGGAGCAGATATCGAAAAGCATTACTTTGTTCCATGTCCACATTGCGGGGAATACATAGAACTGAAATTCAGTAACCTGCGCTTTCCGGACGGAGAAGACCTGGACAATTCGGAGCGTGCCGACATGGCCGTCTATATATGCCAGGAATGTGGATGCAAGATCACAGATCAGGACAGAGACCGCATGATTCGATACGGAGAGTGGAGGGAAGTCAGGAGGAACACCAAAGCAAGTAAGAAAGTCGCGTTCTGGATTAACACTTTGTATTCTCCATTCGTGCGTTTTTCCGAAATAGTGAAAGAGTTCCTCGACAGCAAAGACAATCCTGATCTTCTTCAGAACTTCGTGAACTCCTGGCTGGCAGAACCATGGGAAGACACCAAGCTGAAGACGGATGCCGATATGGTTATGGAAAGGCAGACGGACCTGCCGCAACTCGTAGTTCCGAATTGGGCCAGATATCTGACCGGAGGTGTAGATATCCAGGAAACATGTCTGTACTGGACCATACGTGCCTGGGGGCCGTATATCACAAGTCAAAATATCGCCCATGGCCAGGCCTTATCTTTTCAAGATATCGAGAGCATCATGAATACCCCGTATCTGACAGAATCAGGCGAACAAGTAGTTGTGTCTCTGTGCCTGGTCGATTCAGGATATGATGCAGACAGTACATATGATTTTTGCGCATCAAACTCTGAATGGGCTATGCCCGTTAAGGGTGCCAGTAACCCGATGATGTCCCACTTTAAGACATCAAAAATCAACAAGGCTGATAGCAGAGCTTACGGTATGAATTTGGTTTTGGTTGATGGTGATAAGTACAAGGATATGATTGCATCCAGAATGCGCAAAGAGAATGGGAAAGGCGCTTGGATGGTATATGACGGCTGTGATCAGGAGTATGCCGAGCAGGTAACTTCTGAACATAAGGTCAATGAAAAATCAGGATCCAGAATGATACAGCGCTGGAGGCCAAAGCATTCCCATATAGATAATCATTATCTTGACTGCGAGGTTTACAGTTTGGCTGCTGCGGATATTCTTGGAGTCCGGATGCTTCATCTTCAGGAAGTAGAGCATAAAGAACAGCAACAACGGCAGCCAGAGGAAAAGCAGGAGACTCCAGAAGAAAACTGGATTAGATCAAATGAGTATTGGGTATAAGGAGGAAGAAAATGGAAGGACAGATGACAGCTGCGGAAATGCTACAGCAAGTCAATGAAGCAATAACAAAAGTTTTGATTGGCGGTCAAAGCTATCAGATCGGTAGTCGTAAGCTCACAAGAGCCGATCTTTCCATGCTCCAAACCATGAAGAAAGAGCTGCAAGCAGAAGTGAATGCTGAAGGAAATAGCAGCCTTTTAGATAATACCTATGTTGCATTTTTTGATGGGAGGTAATAATGAACTGGTTAGATTCAGCAATTTCTTTCATATCTCCCAAAATAGGAGCAAAAAGAGCAGCATGGAGGAATTATGCAGATGAGATAAGGAACTATGATGCAGGAAATTATGGCCGGTTAAATGCTGGTTGGAGGGCCACAAACAACTCCGCAGAAGTTACAGATCGGATGAGTCGTGAGACTGTCCGTGCCAGAGCCAGGGATTTAGAAAGAAACTCTGACATTATGAATTCATTGATTTTAGCGTATAAGAGAAATGTTGTTGGTCATGGGTATCAGATTCAAGCAACCACATCCAACAGATCATTGAATAAGCAACTGGAGGAATTTTGGAAGCAGTGGTGCAAGCCTCGCAACTGCGATGTTACCGGAACTCAAAGCATGAATGATATCTTGAGAATGGTTGTTCGCCGAAAGAAGGTGGATGGAGGAATCCTGCTTCTGAAGAGATATACAAAAGATGGCATGATTCCATTTAAACTTCAGGCCCTTGAGGTTGATGAACTGGATACTATGCAGACCTGGGCGAATGAAAAAGGAAACCGAGTGGTCGGTGGCATTGAATATAATCGATACAATCGCCCGGTAGGCTACTGGATCCGACAATATCAGATTGACGGCTATACCATAGCTGATCCGATCTATATTCCGGCAAAGGATATGATTTTTATTTTTGAGAAGAGACGTCCATCACAGATTAGAGAGATGTCTGATATGGCTTGCACTGTTCCGAGAGTGCGAGATACCAATGAATTTATGACAGCTGTATCTGTAAAAGAGCGAATTGCCGCTTGTCTTTCAGTTTTCATTAAAAAACAACTTCCACCAGTCGGCGTAGGTCGTATTGGAAGCAATAGTGGAAATGCGGGCCAAAGAGACTATGATGGAAAGACTCTTACTCCAGGAATGATAAAGGAACTAAATGCGGGCGACGAAGTTCAAGTGGTGAATCCGACTGGACAAGCCACCGATGCGGCCAGCTTTACAAAGCTTCATCAAAGGCTGATTGGAGCGGGACAAGGGCTCAGCTATGAGGCAACGTCCCGGGATATGAGTGAGACAAATTATGCGTCTGCAAGACAGGGAGCGATAGAAGATGAGCTGACTTATGCAGAAGAGGAAGAAAAGCTCATAACAGCTTTGGATGAAATTTATGAAACATTTGTGATCAGCTGTGTGTTGGCAGGACTTGTCCAGATTAAAGATTTTTGGTCAAAGAAGGACGAGTATATGAAACACGAATGGATAAAGCAGCCAAAGAAATGGATCGATCCGCTTAAGGAATCATCAGCAACAAAGACAGCTTTACAAACTGGCCAAAAAACTTTCAAACAGATCGCTGCCGAAAGTGGTCGCGATTGGCGTCGCCAGGTCGACGATATGGCTGAGGTTTTGGACTATGGACACAAAAAAGGAATTGATCTGGAAGGGGTGATATTCAATGCCAAAAGCAAAGAAAAGGATTCGGAAGAAACAAATGGCAAGGCAGCTTCTCATGAAGAGGGAAGCGACACAGCAGGGGGCAATACAACAAAAGAATAAAGGAATCCGTGAGCTTGGAAGTATCAGGGCTATGGAAGGCGACGGAAATGAGCGCCGGTTCATCCTGAGTTTTTCTTCAGAAGAACCGTATACGCGCTGGTTCGGTCCGGAGATTCTGGATCACACAGATGGATGCGTAGACCTGGACAGGCTCAACAGCATCGGATGCCTTTTATTTAATCACAAGCGAGACAGCGTCGTCGGAAAGATTACGAAGGCCTGGATCGAGAATGGCCGAGGCCAGGCAGAGGTCGAGTTTGACGATGACGAAGCCTCGGAAGTTATCTATCAGAAAGTTAAAAGCGGAACCCTTAAAGGGGTCAGCGTTGGCTACATGGTAGATTCATGGGAGGAAGTAATGCCAGGAAAGCAGTCTGCAGATGGTAGATTCACAGGACCATGCAGTATCGCAAGGAAGTGGGCGCCTTACGAAATTAGCATCGTATCTGTACCGGCAGACCCGACCGTCGGAGTAGGACGATCTGAGGGAGAGGGAACCGAAAGAGCCAGCCTGGAGATGTATGAACGGCAGCTTCAAATAAACAAAAATTTAATGGAGGAAGGAACAGATGACAATCAGAGAAATGATTGAAAGACAGCAGCAGCTCATTAATGCCGCAAGAACTGCTAGCCGCAATATGACGGCGGAAGAAACCGCAGAATTTGAGCGCCTGCAGAGAAGCATTGATGCCGCCAGAGCTGCTGCCACACACGGAGCTGGAGCATCCGGCCAGGGATCCTCTGCAACACCTGCTGCAGGATCCAGACAGCAGAACACCGGAGAAGATCCGGACGAAGGCGGAGACACTGGTTCGGAGGGCGACACTCAGAGAGCGGTAGCAGCAGAAAGAGCAAGAATCCAGTCCATCACAGAGATGTGCGCTCAGTTCGGTATGGAATCAAGAGATTACATTCAGAACGGAACCACAGTGGATCAGATGAGAGCTGCAGTCATCGAGCACCTTACAAACGGAGGCGCTCCGGTAAACACAGGAGTCAGAGTCCTGAGATCCGAAGAAGACAAGTACAGAGCAGCAGTCTCCGATGCACTTCTTCAGAGAGGCGGCATAACAGTCGAGAAACCTGCGGAAGGCTCCAGGGACTTCATGGGAATGAGTATCCGTAACCTTGCTGTTGAATGTCTGATCAAAGAAGGCGGGAGTACAGACTTGTACAGAAAGTCCGCTGAGGAAATCTATCAGATGGCAGTCAGAGGATTCTACAATCCAGAATCTGCGTTCCCTGCAATCCTGGATCAGACTATCGAGAAAGCCTACAAGGAAGGATACAACAAAGTAAACGTGACTTTCGATAAGTTCTGCAAAAAAGGAACATTGACAGACTTTAAGAAACACGACAACTACTATGTAGCAGGACCGGTCGGTGAGTTCTACGAGGTACCGGAGAACGGAGAACTGAAACATGATGTATTTAGCGATGCGAAGTTGCCGCAGAGACAGCTGAAAACATACGGTCGCCAGTTCACGCTGTCCAGAAAAGCCTTCGTGGACGATGACATCAGCCTGGTAACATCCATTCCGGCTAGATATGCAGCAGCCTCAAGAAGGACCCAGAACAAACAGGTATTTGAGATCCTTCTGAAGAACCCGGCCATCTACGATGGAGCTCAGCTCTTCGGAACAGCTCACAAGAACCTTGTTAAAACTGGTACCGGTGTCACCCAGGAAGCTATGCAGACAATGATTATGGCACTGGCAAATCAGCGTGACCAGTTCGACCAGGCAATCGTGATCAATCCGCGCACCATCGTCGTTCCTTCTGGTTTGAGCTTCGACATGTACACACTATTCAACAGCCCGTACATCGAAACAAAGGATAATACCCAGGCAGTAAACCCGCTTTACAACTACCGCGGAATGCTGGAAGTCGTAGAGGACCCGACCATCAACGCACTGTGCGGAGGTATGGGAAACATCATGCCATGGTTCCTGCTCGGTAATCCTTCAGACTGCGACGGAATCGAGATCGACTACCTGAATGGCCAGGAAATCCCGACGATCAGAAGAATGGAAGCTCCTGGACAGCTTGGATTTATCTGGGATATCTACCTCGATTGGGGCATCACCGTAATGGATTATCGCTCCATCGTTAAGAACCCAGGCGTCAAAGTCAGCACCAAGCTGGAACTTGCGTAAGAAAGGAGGACGTAGAACATGAGTAAAGCAGCATATTATCAGCGAGGTGAAACGCTTGATTACACAAATACTGGAACCAGCGTAATCGAGGCAGGTACTATCCTGGCAATCGGAAAAAGAATTGGTGTAGCTGCTACGCTAATCCAGCCGAAAACTCGTGGAACTGTAGACGTAGTTGGAGTTTTTGCAATGCCAAAGACCTCTGCAAATGCGATTACCATGGGAACACCAGTATATTTTGATGGAACTGGGATTACGGAAACTGCTTCTACAAATGTGCTGGCAGGTTATGCAGTGGCCGATGCAGCTGCTAGCGATAAAGAAATTTTGGTGAAGATTAACGCATGAAGTTAATCGCAACAACTCCGATCTTATATTTTGCACATCAGTATCAGATTGGAGATGAGCTGCCGCTTCGAGATCAGGTCATGGTTAATGCATGGCTGAATGCAGGAACTGCAAAATGGCTTGATGATAGCCAAGGGCAAGAAGTACCAACGGAGCGGCCAAAAGCAAGAATGGTAACGGCCAGACCTGGACAATTCGGGATGTCTACGCTTGGAAATGAGGAAGACCTTGTTGGTAAAGTCCCAGATTCTCCGGAGCACCATGTATGAGCTTTAAGGATATAATCGCAGAAGATGTGCACCGAACATTCATGAACGCTGAAGAGTTTTCTGACATTCACAATCTGAATGGAGTCAATGTCCCTGTTCAGATTGACTCAAACGAGCAGATTGAGAGAGAAAAAAGGTTCAACCAGCATATAGACGGAATTTATTTGAATCAGAAACTGATCTATGTATCAGCAGAAGATTACAAAAAAGCTCCTGGCCGATCGGGAATGCCGAAGCAGGGAACTGCACTATCACTTGATGGAAAGATCTATCGTGTAGCCGATGCGATTGACGAAGGCGGTGTATATTCCATCACACTGGAGGCGAATAAAGCATGATTACAGTTCAGGTAGACGATGATAGTTTGCAATATGTGAAAAAGCAATTGGGAGCAATGCAGAGTAAGGCTCCTATGGTCATTTCAAGAGCTTTGAATAAGACAGCAGTAAGTGCTAGACAAAGGTTGGCCACAAGAGCACAACAGGCATACACAGTTAAGTCCGGAGGATTTAAAAAAGATATGCAGATAAAAAAGGCGTCATCAGGAAATCTGGTTTCTGAAATCAGGTCTCAAGGACGTCCGCTTAAACTGACAAAGTTTAAGTATTACTCAACCGTGCAATCTGAAGAAAAAGAAGGACTTATTAAGGCAGACGTTACTAAAAGTGGATTGAAGGTTTTAAAGATGGGAAATATCAAAGCTTTCAAATACAATGGACAGATCTTTCAACGTCGATCTGCGGCCAGATTACCAGTTAAGGTTTTATCTTCCAACTCGATTCCAAAGATGATTGGGAACGAAAAGCGTGTGTATGGAATCGTGGCACCCAATATTGAGAGTGATCTTCGAAAGTACATAAAAGCACAGATTAAAGTGCTTGTGGGGTGATTGAATGACAAAAAAGGATTTGCAAGATGCCTTGGTTAAAGAAACTAAGGAAATTTTGAAGGACGTGTGGACTAAGAATTCACTTGGAGAGGACACGCAGGCTCAAGTGTTTCCACAACGTTTGCCGATAATGACTGAAGATGAAGATGACGAAACCAAGTTGTTTCCTTACGCGATTGTTCGTTTAGGGGATGCGAAGACAGCTGGGGATGAAGATCCTTGGCATGTCACAGTTTACTGGCTTTTGGGTGTTTATGACGATGGCCGAAAGGGTCAGGGACATTTGCATGTCCTGACAATGATCGAAAGGATCACAGACCGCTTTATTGAGGAACCCTTGTTGGATAACAGATACAGGGCAGAGCAGGACATGGAAACAGCTCTTCAGGATGAAGATACCTACCCCCTCTATTTTGGAGGGGTGGAAATAACATTTTCAATACCAAAAGTAGGAAGGAGAGATAAATACGCATGAGTGCAACAGAAAAAGCTGCAATGGTTAATGAAGAAACGATTACAACAGTTCAGAATCTATCGTCTGAGACCGAGAATAAGGCACAGAAGCCGCTTATGTACGTCGGCCCTACAATTCCTGGGATTGCCATTCAGAACACTGTATATGAGCCGATTCCAGGAGCAGCAAAGGATGCAGCAAAGGAACTCCCAGTTTTCCTCGATCTTTTTATTCCAATCATGAAATATCCTGATGCGGAACGGCAGATCAGAAAGAAATCTGGACGATTATACAGCGCTTTTGTGAAGGCGCTGGTACTTAGAAATAAAGGAGGAAAAGCAGAATGAGTAATCATGGAATTAGAATTCAGGAAGAGGCTACAGCGTTAACAGTTGCGATTTCTGGAGATTGTTCCGTTCCAGTTGTAATCGGAACCGCTCCGGTAAATATGAGCGAAGATCCCAAAGCAGCTGTCAATGTCCCAATATTAGCTACCTCTGCAACTGAAGCCATCAAAGCATTAGGTTACAGCAAGGATTTTAAAAACTACAGCTTGTGTCAGATGATGTACCTTACATCCAACGTATATCAAGTTTCCCCGGTAGTTTACATTAACGTATTGGATCCTGCGAAACATAACAAGGCGCTTGCAGAGACAGAAGTTCAGGTTAATGATCTTCAGGCAGTGCTTAAAGTAGAAGGAGTTATTGCAGATGGATTGGCAGTAAAAGCAGGGACCGGTAGCACTGCATTGACAAAAGACACAGACTATGCGGTGTCTTTTGATGAGAATGGATATTTGGTAATTAGTCTTACAAGCAATGGAGCTGGAAAAGCAGCAACGACTTTGAAAGTATCTGGAAAGCAGCTGGATCCCTCAAAAGTTACAAAGGATGACATCATTGGAACGTACAGTGAAGGAAAGGAAACTGGTATGCAGTTAATTCGCCAGGTATATCCCAAGCTGAATATTGTTCCAGGTTTGTTAATTGCACCAGGTTGGTCACAGATTCCAGAGGTAGGAGTGGCCTTAATTGCCAAGGCATCTAATATCAACGGCGTCTTCAAGGCAGAGGCTTTGCTGGATCTGGATACTGCAAAAGCAACAAAGTATACAGATTGTAAGCAGGTGAAAGAAAGTTCTGGTTTCACATCTGCATTTTGCGTGCCTATGTGGCCGTGCGACAGAATTGGAGAGTTAATTTTTGCAAAGTCAGCGGTAATGGCAGCAATGATTGCATATCAGGATGCTGCTAACGATAATATCCCGAATCTGTCACCGTCTAATAAGCTATTAGGCGTAACCGGACAGTGTTTGGCAGATGGCACTGAAGTAATTTTAGATCAGGATCAGGGAAATGCAGTTAATTCATACGGCGTTTTAACAGCAATCAACATTAATGGATGGAGAGCCTGGGGTAACTATACAGGTTTATATCCAGCTGGAAATGATGCAAAAGACATTTGGATCGCTGTACGAAGAATGTTTAGTTGGCATGGAAATGCTTTTATTCAGACTTACTATAGCAAAGTAGACGATCCTATGAACACGGTTCTCATCGAAAGTGTAGTAGATTCAGAAAACATCCGCTGCGGAGCATATGCACCAAAATACTGGGCAGGTGCTTCGATTGAGTACAGAAAGGAAGATAATCCCACAACAGATGTATTGGCAGGAAAGATGACTTTCAGACAGAAGATCGCGCCGTATACTCCAGCTCAGGAGATTGTCGATGTATTGAGTTACGATACAGATATGTTAGCAACAGCACTGGGAGGTGAATAAGAATGTCAGGACTTGCTATTCCGGAACTTTTAAATAATTATAACGTGTATAATGATGCGGCCAAAAAGCTCATTGGTGTGTCAGGAGAAGTTGAGCTTCCTGATTTTGAAGCAATTACGGAGACGCTTGAAGGCGCAGGCGTAATGGGAGAAATTGAGGATGCAGCTACTGGCCAGTTTGCGGCGATGTCGATCAAAATCCCGTTTAGTGTTCTTTATGAAGATATGTTTACTCTCGTTAATCCAGCAAAGGGAACGCAAGTAACTTTAAGAGGCTCTATGCAGGTTATGGATCCGACGACTGCTGCGACTGATTATCAGCCAGTTAAGGTGGTAATCAGAGGAAAATGCAAGAAGCATTCCTCAGGAAAAATGGTAAAGGGAAAGAAGATGGACGCAAGTGTAGAATTGGAAATCCTTTACATCAAGATTGAGGTGAACAATAAATCAGTAATTGAGTTGGACAAGTTGAACTTCAAATACTGTGTTAATGGGGAAGATCTTCTTAAGAAGATTAGAAGCCAGTGTTAATTAGGAGGAAAGATAATGAACAAAGAAACAACCAAGATTGTAACTATTGACAAGGCCGAGAAAGATGCGCAGGATAACGATTTTGTAGTCAAATTCACGCGTACATATAACTTTGAAGGTAAAGAAATTGCCGAAGTTGATATGAGTGGTATGGAAGAATTGACAGCCAATGACATGATCAAAGCTAACAAGGTTCTCCAGAACAGTGGAACTGTCAGTGCAATTCCAGAGACGAATTTGGAATATGCATTGGTTATTGCGGCAAGCGCAACTGGTATCCCGGTTGAGTTCTTTAAGGGCCTGAAGCCTCGTGATGCAATAAAGATTAAAACCAAAGTTACTAATTTTTTCTTCGGCGAGGAATAAACCCAAGCAATTTGTCTGATCTCCGTAAGCTGTGCCTCGCATTGGCATTAAATCTCAAAGCGGGTCTGGATTACTTCCTGGGGTTGTCGCTTTTTGAACTTATAGATTTATGCGAGGATCTTCAGGAGGTGAGCAAGCAACATTGAGCGATTACAAGATTAATATTAAAATCGCGGGACAATTAGAAAAATCATTCTCCGCTGCAATGAAGGCTGCGAATGTTGGACTAAAAGGATTAAGTACAATTGGAAAGATCGGAGCAGCAGGTCTTACAGCTGCCAGTACAGCTATTGCAGCTGTAACCGCCGCGAGTGTAAAAGTCGGATCCACATTCGAAGCAGCTATGTCATCGACAGCAGCAACTGCGGGAGCGACAGCAGAAGAGTATGACAAGCTGAAAGCAGCGGCTATGCAAATGGGCCGGGAGACATCTAAAACGGCCACGGAATCAGCACAGGCGCTCGAATATATGAGTCTCGCCGGTTGGACGGTAGATCAATCTATTAAAGGCTTGCCATCCATTTTACGGCTCTCAGAAGCGACTGGATTGGATTTGGCCAGAACGTCTGATTTAGTAACTGACTCTATGTCAGCATGTGGTGTCACAGTTGACGAGTTAGCTGGTTACTTGAATATTTGCGCGAAGGCCAATAATAAATCCAATCAGACCGCCGAACAGCTCATGGAAGCCTATATCGGTGTCGGCGGAACAATGAAAAACCTGAATGTACCGATAACTGAGTCAGCAACGGCTCTTGGAATCCTCGCTAACAGAGGTATCAAGGGAAGTGAAGCCGGAAATGCCTTAAATGCTGTCATGGTTAATTTGACATCAGGAACTGGACAGGCCGGAAAGATGATGGCACATCTTGGCTTGTCTGCATTTGATAGCGCTGGAAACTTCAAGGGTTTAAAGGAAACGCTTGTGGAGTTAAATGCCAGATTATCCGGTATGACACAAGAGGAACGGAACGCAGCCTTGGCAGCTATCGGAGGAAAGCAGCATGTAGATGCGTTAAACGATCTCTTGCAGGGCTTGAATACTACAACTGCAGAGGGCGCTATTGAGTGGGATGCTTTGGCTCAGGAACTTCAAAATGCAGATGGTGCTTTGGAGGAAATGGCTAAAACTAAGCTGGATAACTTAAATGGTGATTTGGCTATACTCGAATCGGCGCTTCAGGATACTGGAATCAAAATTTATGACAACTTAAACAAACCACTTCGAGAAGCGGTTCAGTATGGCACGCAGGAGGTGTACAAGTTATCAGATGCTCTTGTATCTGGCGGTTTTTCTGGCTTTGTTGGAGCCATTGGAGAGTTTTTGGCAGATGGGATTGTTCAAGTTACTTCCTATGGACCTCAAGTGGTCTCCATAGCAGAACAATTGGTAGCAAGTTTTCTTGCTGGAATTCAGAATAATGCCGAAACGATTGCAAGTGGGGCGATGCAAATTGGTGCTTCATTTATCTCAGGAATTATTAGAATTACGCCAGGGATTATTCAAACGGGAGCGCAAATACTTGATGAGCTTCTAAAAGGGGCAGCTACGCAAATGCCGGAGCTTGCAAAGTTGGCTACTGAGGCTATTGATCAGTTTAACAGCGGAACAATTACTGCGTTACCGAGCATTGCAAGTTCAGCTGTGAATATAGCAACAACGTTAGCTCAGGGATTGGGAGATTTTATTCCAGCATTGATCACAGCTGGTGCAGATGCTATTGTCGCCATTGCAGATGGGTTGGCAGGCGGTTCTCCGGAACTAATAACAGCAACAGAAGAGGCTATTAGTAAGATTATGGATGCAGTTGTTCAGGCAGCGCCGAAGCTATTGCAGGCCGGTCTCACTCTTGCACAGTCGATTGGAAAAGGTTTGATGAATGGAGTCAGTAACTTTTTCACAGATCTTGGAAATGGAAACGCAAGTCTTTCTCAGGGAGTAGCAGCATTTGCACCATTGGTTTTAATCGGAGGAAAGATTGCTCCAGTATTCACAAAAGCAGCGAATTCAGTAAGAGCATTTGCCCCAGTATTAAAAAATTTGGGATCAAAAGCAGGAAGCGCTTTTCAAGCGTTAGCAAATTTTCCATCAATAGCGAAGCAATTTGTTGTTGATTCAGGAGGAATGGGAAATGCTATTTCCTCACTTGCTAAAGGTGGACTTAGCAAGATAGGAGGCATGCTTAAGGCGATTGTATCGCCAGCAGGAATTGCAGTAGCAGCAATTGCAGTATTAACAGCGGCATTCTTGCATTTGTGGAATACAAATGAGGGATTTCGGAATGCTATTTCTGGAATTTGGAACCAAATAACTAGCACAATAAGCAACTTTGGACAGAGTATCGTAGCTTCTTTAAATAGCGTAGGATTTAATTTTCAAAATATTACCCAAGTGGCCGCTGCTATTTGGAATGGTTTCTGCTCTTTGCTGGCTCCGGTATTTGTAGGGGCATTCCAAGCAATTGCAAATACTGTCCAAGAAATAACCGGGGTTATCGCAGGAATTATTCAGGTTGTAGCATCAGCTATTAACGGAGATTGGTCCGGAGCTATGCAGGGAATTGAAGAAGTCACATCGTCAGTCTGGAATTTTGTACTTAATACAATTGACACTATTGGCTCTACAATTTGTGGAGTAATTAATGCATTTTTAGGGTTGATCGGAGTTGATTGGCAGGTTTCCTGGGATAACATCAAAAGTGCAGCTGATTCAGTATGGGCAGAAATCGAAACTGTAGTTCAAGGTGGTCTATCGCTGGTTCAAGGCATCTTCTCAGTAGTGATGGATATAATTCACGGAGATTGGTCTGGCGCTTGGCAAACAATTCAAGATGCAGCATCATCGGCGGCCGACGCACTTCCAGGGCTGATAAGTGGCGGATTGAGTTTAATGCAGTCTGTAATATCAGATATTGGAGGCACATTAGGTTCGCTCTTGGATTCAGGCTGGGAACTTCTGAAATCAGCGGCATCGTCAGCAGCTGATGCATTACCTGATGCAGTTTCCGGAGGTCTGAATGCTCTTAGCAGCGTTATTTCTACAGCTGGAAGTGCTCTTGGTTCATTGCTTGATGCAGGATGGGAAGCATTAAAATCAGCTGCCGCATCAGCAGTCGATGCATTACCTGATGCGGTTTCTGGAGGATTGAGTGCTCTCGGCAATGCGCTTTCAACGGCTGGAGAGGCTATTGGGCCACTTTTAGATTCAGGCTGGGAATCCCTAAAGTCAGCAGCATCATCGGCAGCCGACGCACTTCCAGGGCTGGTAAGTGGCGGATTGAGTTTAATGCAGTCTGCAATATCCGATATTGGAGGCACATTAGGTTCGCTCTTGGATTCAGGCTGGGAACTCTTAAAATCAACTGCGTCAGCAGCTGCAGATGCGATGCCTGGACTAATTCAAGAAGGATTTACAGCCATGACAACTTCTATTTCAGGAATTGGAGACGGGCTGGGTTCGCTCTTGGATTCAGGTTGGGAACTTCTGAAATCAGCGGCATCGTCAGCAGCTGATGCAGTGAAAAGCGCTTGGGAAGGTGTAAAAGATTTCTTTGGTGGAATATGGGACGCGATAACTGGCGGTGGGAAATCAACTGAAGTTTCAGCGCCAACTGTTAATGCAGGTAGTGTTCAGGCTCAGCAAATGACAGTCCAAGTTGATGCATCTGCTATTGAAGCAGCTAATGCTGCGGTACAAGCATTGCAGGTAAGTATAGAGTCTACTATCGTTTCTATGGCAGGCATGGAAACTGGATTTTCCAATCTGTCAACGGCGTCGTTACAGTTGACAGATATACAGGCTAACGTTACTGCAAGTACAATATCGTGGAGCGCATCTATCCAAAAAGGAATGATGCTCATGCAGACTGCTACGCGAAGTGGAATCATGGCAATGAAATCAACGTTTCAAAATGGATTCACAAGCATGAGTACAAACACAACAACATCATTTACTTTGATCATAACAACAGTTAAAGCCTGTATGACGCAGAGTAAAGTGGTTGTGTCGTCGACAGTAACAATGATAACTGCAACTATTTCAGCAGGGGTCATTCAGATTCAGTCAGTAGTAGTGGCAGGAATGAGCCAGCTTGTGTCTGCAGTAAGCAGTGGATGCAGTCAAGCGCTCGGAATAGCTCAGAGCACAGCAGGCGGCATCTATGGAACATTTGCGGGGGTTAGTCTCTATGGCACTGGTGTGAATATGATGTCCGGTCTGGTAAATGGTATCAACGCTATGCGTGGAGCCGTTATGGCAGCAGCAGCAAGCGTGGCCAGCGCAGCATCTGCGGCAGTCAACAGTACCTTGAAGATTCACTCTCCGTCAAGGGTCATGGTGGAATCTGGTAAGTTTACTGGACAAGGTCTTGTAATCGGTATGCAGGATATGCGTGGTGCCATTCAGGCAGAAGCACAGCGGTCATTGGCAGTGCCGATTCAGGATGCAGTAGCTCCAGAGGCTAAGAGCCTAGAAATGCCAATATTTAACAAAAGTTCGGTAATTAAAGAGACCATTCAGAACTTTACCGGTGAAAAGAGTAATGGCTTAAAGGAAGGCTCAAAAGAATCGTCTCCAACCTTTGTATTTAGTCCAACCTATCAATTCAACGGAGATGCTCCGAATAAAAAAGATATTCAGGATGCAAACCGTATGAGTCAGAGAGAGTTTGAGAAGCTAATGAAAGAGTACCTAAATAACAAAGGTAGAGTAGCATTTGGATAGGAGAAGAATGATGAACATTTATAAAACGATCCAAGGAGATACATGGGATTTAATTGCATATAAGTTATTCGGAAACGAAAAATACATGGAAAATCTCATTATTGCTAACTGGGAATTTTTAGATGTACTCGTTTTTTCATCCGGCACTACTTTAATAGTGCCGGATCTTCCAGAGGAAATGGATAAAGACCTTCCATTTTGGCGACAAGAGAGCGAGGAAGAGTCTACAGGTTATGAGGATGGTGATGATGAATGAGTAGCCCACGAAGCGTAAACACAGATTTATTCTTTAATGGGAAAAACGTCAATACAAGTTTGTCAGAGTTTTTAAAATCGGTATCCTACACGGATGTTGCGTCTGGATCAAGTGATTCGCTTGATATTGTATTGCATAATATCGCAATGAAATGGTTGGACTCTTGGTATCCACAAATGGGCGATAATATCAAAGCAGAAATACAATTTCTAAATTGGATAAAAGATGGAGACAAGCTATCGCTTTCCTGTGGCGATTTTATCTTAGATACAATCAATTTTTCAGGGGGACCATTGGAAGCTACTTTTAAGGCGCTTGCTATGCCTGCCAATAGATCGTTCAAGACAACAGAACGGTCTAAAACTTGGAAGGATGTTACTATCCAGAATATTGGAGAGGAAATCGCCGGTAGATATGGATTAAAGCTGATGTATGATGGTCCAACCATTAAAATTGCTGTCATTGAACAAGATAAAAAAACAGATTCAGCCTTTTTGTATGATCTTACGAAAGCTTATGGATTGGCAATGAAGGTTTATAGTGGAAAGATAGTGATCTTTGATAAAGGAACTTATGAAAAAAAGAAAGCTATTGCAACAATAAATCGTTCAGATTTTGTGGATGATTCATGGGAATATAGTGATACGTTAGAAGGCACTTATACTGGATGCAGGATTTCATACAAAGATGAAAAAAGTAATGAAGAGATTAATGTTTATTTCGGCCTAGTAGATGAAAACGCAAAAAATAGTCGAGTACTCAGGATTAACGAGCAGTGCTCTGATGCTAACGAGGCAAAGTACAAAGGAGCAGCTCAAGTAAATGAAGCAAATGAAAAAGCAACCACTATATCAGGAACAATTTTTGGAAAGCCTAATATCATGGCAGGGACAACAGTAACTGTAGAAGGTTTTGGAAAAGCCGATGGCAAGTACTTTGTAGACCAGGTAAAAACAAGAGTTTCAGATGGCACTACGACACAAGATGTAGAACTACATAAGTGTCAGAAACGCTTATCGTATATGATAAAAGCTTCATTACCGGTTGAGTCTACAAAGAAGAAAGAGTACAAAGTAGGAGATATCGTAAACTTTCATGGTGGTATGCATTATATATCAAGCTACCCAAAGGCCAGAGGCTATCAAGTTGCGGCTGGAAAAGCCAAAATCACAATAACAAATGGTTCAGGAAAAGCTCATCCATATCATTTGGTTACGCAAAATTGGAGTGAAACACATGTATGGGGATGGGTTGATGAAGGCACATTTGATTAATGGAGAAAAAGATGGCAGATCTAATCAGAATTGGAAAGGTATCGAAAATAAATTATGAGGAAGGAACGGTTGAAGTAACCTATCCGGATAGAGATTCTTCTGTGACGGATGCGCTCCCAGTGTGTACATTTAATGGAATGTACAATATGCCAGAGATTGGAAAAGAAGTTCTTGTCCTTCATCTCTCTAATGGAAGTGCTGCAGGAATTGTAATGGGGCCGTATTGGAATGCTAAAAATAGGCCGCAGGTGTCTGGAAAGGACACATTTCGGCAGGAAATGTCCCAAACACCGGGAACAGCATATACGCAATATAAGGATGGGACAGTAGAACTGAGAGGTCCGGCCGTAAGATTAACTTGTAAATCAGGTTCCATTACGACAGCGCAGATTCTTCAGATGAAGCAGAAACTGGATTCGCTATAAAGAGGTAATGTATGGGGCAAATTGGAAGTTTTGGAAAAACAATTGTATTTGAGGTATCTGGAGATAAAGTATTTACTCCGAACGGAATTCAAAGAAAAGTTGCTGGAAGATGGAAACAACATAATATTTTAGGAAAGACACCCAAGTCGGAATTTTTGGGACCAGATGCGGATGAAACTTCATGCACCATAACACTTTCAGCTGAGCACGGAGTAAAACCCAGAAAAACGATTGAAAGAATCGAGAAGGCAGTAAAGAATGGAGAGATAGAATATCTTGTTATAGGCGGCAAGAAGGTAGGTTCGAGTAAGGCTTATATTTCAAGCATGAGTGAAGAATGGGACACCATCTGGAACAAAGGAGAACTTATAAAAGCCAAAATAAATCTTACGTTTACTGAATATGCGTAAGGAGGTGGTTATCGATGCGGTCTTTTTCAGTTGACCAGCTTGTAGTAGAAGGCAACCTATTAAGTAATGCGGAACTGATAAAAGTGAATAAAAGATTAAAAACACTTGTTCAAGCAATCGAAGGAACGCTTCCAGGAAGTCGAGGATTTGGATTGGATCCAGATATCATAGATAAGGAACAACCCGATGAAGCTTTGAATCTTTTCGTAATGGATTTAGATGAAAAAACTCAAAAATACATTCCAGAGATTTCAATAGCTGGAGCAGATGGGAAGTATAGCTTGGATGGGAGTATGCGGGTGAAAGTATATGTGGAAAGGAGGGATGGAAAATGATTAAAGAGATTGAAAGTTTGCCAGATGTAAGCTTTATAGATAATTTACAGCTTGAAGATGTAGAACTTCAAATGATAAAGGATTATCAAGACAGATATAAAGAGATTACTGGAGAAGATGTAGTTTTATCCAGAGCAGATCCAGATGCGTTGATTTTGTATGCATGTGCTATCCAGATATTTCAGGAATTACTGTATGTAGATAGAGCAGGAAAACAAGATCTACTTAAGTATAGCTATGGAGCATATTTGGATAATTTGGCAGCTATGAAAGGAATCGCAAGAGAGCCAGCCAAAGCGGCAAAAGCAAAGATAAGATTTACCTTATCCGGTCTCAGAACAGAGCCGGTGAGCATTGCAGCTGGAACTAGAGTAACAGATGGCGAAGTGTATTTTGAAACTCTTAACTATGCTGAAATATTAGCCGGTGAAGAAAATGTAGATGTTTTGTGTCAATGTCTAACAGAAGGCAAAACCGGAAATAATTTGCCAGTTGGAACCATTCGAGTCTTGGTAGATCCCATACCATATGTAGCCACAGTAGCAAATACAGAGATCACAAGTGGTGGAACAGATATAGAAGATGATGATAGCTTGAGAGAAAGAGTATACATAGCTCCATCTAAATACTCTGTTGCAGGGCCAGAAAGTGCGTATGAATACTGGGTAAAAACATTCAATTCAAGTATTTCAGACGTATTGGTGCATAGCGAAGATATAGGTTCAGCTCCATATACAGTACAGATTGAATTTATCATGGCTGGCGGGGAACTCCCCAATGAGAGTATGATTATGGGTTTGCAGGATTTCTTATATAATGAGCAAATTAGGCCACTTACTGATAAGGTAATCGTTAAAGCTCCTGATACGGTAGGATATAAGATTGATGTAAAGTATTTTGTCAACAGAAGTGATTCGGGGAAGGCGAGTACGATTCAAGCAGAAGTTGGGGCAGCAATTGATGAGTTCATATCATGGCAGCGGAGCAAAATTGGAAGAGATATTAATCCATCCCGATTGGTTCAGATGATGGTTGCTGCAGGAGCCAAAAGAGTAGAAGTTACATATCCAATCTTCCAGACGATTGGAAAGTCTAATATAGCGAAGTTGATCAGTAAGAATGTATCATATGGAGGTATTGAAGATGATTAGGTTCACAGAAGGTGGACTCGAAGATATTTGGCCTCAAAAAACACCACGAATTCAGGCTATCAGCTATGCGATGCAGCAAGCCATGAAGATGGTGAAAAAGTATGCTGATAAATCCAGATGCTATGCGGCTGTTGACGAACTTTCTGAAGAAATTTTAGATTATTTTGCAGTAGAGATGCGCTCCATGTATTACTCTCAAGAGTTTCCGATCGAGAAGAAAAGGGAGATCGTTAAAAATACGCTTAAGTGGTATACATATGCAGGAACAGCAGCTACAGTAGCTGACATGGTATCAGTTGTGTTTGGAAACGGAAGAGTCGTAGAGTGGTTTAATTATGACGAACCACCACGTACACCAGGAACGTTTGATATTGAGACATCTGGAAGACTCACAGGTGAGTCTTTTGATCAGATCAACGCATTAATTAAAAAATCAAAGAATGTAAGATCACAATTAAGAAGAATCATCATTATTAGAAATGCAAGGGCATCACCAAACGTAGTAGCATTTCAGGTAGCAGTACAGGAATGTACCGTTTTGAATATCATTCGGGAGGACAAAGAGGCCGGACAGGCCGCATACGCAGCCACAGCGGCAGGTACAAGAGACAGAGACAGCTTCGTGCTCAACACGACATCTGGAGATGCGCAGGTAGCCCAAGCAGGACGTCAGGGAGCTATTGGCATCGTGGATAAAGCAAGAGGCACAGAAGTTTATAACACTCTGCAGACAGATGCCGGAATCCAGGCCAGAAATCACCTGGCGGCGTTCGGATCCGTAACAGACAACCGAAGTTGCGTAACAAATGAGACTGCAGGCAATGCTGCAGCACACAGCGCAACCACCGTCGCCCAGAAGGGAGACGCCTACAATATCACATCATTTATCAAGGAGGAAAAACATTAATGTTAATGTGGAATCCCAGTAAATTAACAACCGCAGGAAAAGCCCTCCTGGCAAAAGCCCAGGCAGGACAGACAAGTATTCAGATCACTAAAGCACAGACGGGATCCGGCTCTTATTCTTCCGGAGAAAACATCGAGAGCAGAACAGCTCTGAAGACTCCGAAGCAGACCTTCCCGATTCAGAATAAGGTGATCAGCGATGCAGACAGCACAGTGATTCTGAAGATTGCAATCACAAACAAGAGTGAGTCAGAAACACTGAGCACTGGCTACGATATCACTGAGTTTGGTATCTTCGCCCAGGATCCGCAAAAGGGGGAAATCCTTTATTCTATCGCTACTGCATCCACAAGCGATTATATGCCGGCATACAACGGCGTGCTTCCGTCAGTGATCAACATGAGTTACTATCTGGAAGTTTCAAACGCTGAGAATGTAACGATCAACAGTGCCGGAGCTCTGGCTCTTCAGGCAGACCTGGAAGCTCTGGAAGCGAGAGTAACTACCATCGAGAAAAACAGAGTGGAACTGCTCGGAGTAAGAAGAAAAGTCGACGCCAGCTCTTTCGCATGGGAACGTATCGGAGATGCTGTCGGCATGGTCTGCAAGGCAGCAGTCGGAAACGGAACCGTTCAGAATGACATGATGAGCCACTATCCGTTCAGCGAGATGCGCCCATGTAATCTGGCAGAAGACAGAACTGTCAATGCTTACCTGGGAGACGCAACCTTCCAGTGGGACGGTACGAACGGGGACGTTATGTTGGAAGTGCCGATGACATACACCGGCCGCTGGTTTGAAACCGATGCGGATGGCGTGAAATGGGAATATAGAGCTATATCTTCCGCACAGATCGGACATCTTCATTTGGATCATCTGTTTACAGACGGAGCGGATCGCAGAATCTCTGAAAAGGTATACCTTCCGATCTTCCCTGGCTCTATTGAGCATATAGAGTCATCAACGCAAAGCGAAGAGGTTTCTGTACGATCCGTAGCTGTAGATGTCTTGAGATCCAGAGCTGGATATATGCCAGCACATAATAAGACGTGTGGACAGTTCAGAATCTTATGCAAGACCAAGGGAGATAACTGGTACCTCGACGATGTATGGGCTATGCATTTTCTGGATACCTGCTACATTGTAATGTTTGCAAATACTCATGCACAGGGAACGTTGGGCCCTGGTCGAACAGAATTTCCTGAAGATGGCACAAAGGGACTCGCGCTTCAGGAAAGAACAGGTAATTACATTACTGTTGCTAAGGATTATGGCAATCGTTTTGCAATTGGCCAGGGAATTTCTATTGGAAATGGATTATGGAGTCAGAGTCTGGCAGCAGATCGCCTAGTAACAAAGATCGAAGATTCAACCGAAGTAGAGAATGCAGTATGCGTATACTTTGATGGAGATCCAGTGGCAATCACAACAACTAGCGTTTTGTGGTCTTCTGTGCAGCCAACAGGAGCAACGATTGGAATGGCATCGCCAAACGGCCGCGTAGAAGGCAAAACACCGGGTATGAGTGCAATTCGTTTCCTTTGGATTGAAGATTGGTATGGAAATATTTGGCAATTCAGAGATGGAGATAACATTCAGAAGTACCAGCATTATTACTGTAATGACAGAAGCGCATATGCCGATAAGGTATATAATGGCTCATACTTCAAAGTTGGCTATGTAGCAGGAACCGCCGAAGGCTATGTGAAAACATTCGGATACGATCCGGAATGGCCGGAAATCGAAATCTGCACAGAAAACGGAGCGTCCAGCAACACCTACTTCTGCGATTACTATTATGCCGCCGAAGGCGGAGAAGTGGTCATCTCGGGTGGTCTTGTGAGCAACGGGGCGAGCTCGGGTCCGTTCGGCCGGAACTGCAACCGCTCGGCTGGGACTTCGCTCTGGGCCCTCGGCGGTCGCCCTCAAGCTAGAAAGTGACCATTTCAAGGGGGACCGGGGGACTTTTCTCCCCCGGAGCTTCCGGTAAAGGAACCGTAACACATACATACCGAAAGCCCTCTCCCCTGCGAAATTCTGAAGCCGACACAAATGTCTGTCGCAAATAAAAGTAACTCGTAAACTACATAGGGGATAAAGGAACGCGCGATCGGTGGTCATCTCGGGTGGTAACGTGAACAACGGGACGAACTCGGGTCCGTTCAACCGGAACTGCAACAACTCGGCTGGGAATTCGAACTGGAACATCGGCGGTCGCCCACTTTGTTAATAATCTCATTCTGACATATTTCTCAATTTTTGGTTTTTATAAATATGTCGTTCCTTTATTCGTGGCTATAAAGTCACCGCCATATAAAGTTATGGCGCCGCACCGCTTGGTGAAAATGGGCCGTAAATGGCACCGGTTAGTAGCTTGATCGAAAGCCGGTGAGGCTAACAAAGAGATTAAATATACCAATGATAACTGAACCAATAAAATTCACAAAAAGAATCGGTCATCTCTTTGAGAGAGTGGTAGATCTGGATAATATCAAGTTGGCGATCAAAAATGCGGCGAAGCGTAAAAGTGATCGTCCATCGGTCAGAAGAATTCTGATGGATGTTGACAAATACGCACAGAAGCTACAGGAGATCCTGATCGCAGAGGACTGGGTACCCCATGCATATCACATCCGAGAGATCAACGATGGCATTAAGAAAAAGAAACGCATTATCGCAGTGCCGCGCTTCTTTCCAGATCAGTGCATTCATCATGCATTTGTTCTTGTATTTAAGGAGATCGTGGAACATGGCTCCTACGAGCATAGTTGCGGATGCGTGCCAGGAAAAGGAACTGACGGAGCCCGGAAGGTCGTAGAGCGCTGGATTGTAAATGATCCAAAAGGGACAAGCAAGCTTGCAGCGTTAGATGTTAAACAATGTTATCCAACGCTGCCTCACGAACAGCTTCGTCTGAAGCTGGAAAAACGTATCAAAGACAGGAAATTCCTGCGACTTGCTTTTAAGATCATAGCTAGTTATCAGCAGGCCATGGCAAACAAGACGCAGCTGCTGCCGGAAATTGTCGCAGTTGGAATCCCCGTCGGTTTATATACGTCACCCTGGTTTTTAAATTTTTTCTTCCAGGACCTAGACCACATGATCGCAGAAAAGTGTGGTCTTAGTCATCTTGTAAGATATGTTGATGATATGGTCCTGTTTGATAATTCAAAGAAACGACTACACGCAGCGGTCAGAACAGTTGGAGATTATTTGCAGCGTATGCAGATGCGACTGAAAGATAACTGGCAAGTATATCATTTACGGATTCGCCCACTTGATTTCTTAGGTTTTAAGTTCCATGTGAACGGAAAAGTAACTCTCAGGAAATCAATTCTGTATAGAATATCTCACAAGGCCAGAACAATAGCACGAAAGGGCTACGTTTCAGTAATTAACGCCTCTGGTATGATCAGCTACAAAGGATACATGGATCATTCAGATTCCTCTGGATTCTATGAGAAATGGGTCAAGCCGTTTGTAAATTTTAAAGTTTTGAAAGGAGTTGTAAGTAATGAGAACAGAAAGCAATGTAAAGCCCTCAATGCAGCTTGAAATTGAAGCATTCCCGAAGAAGGAAGGCGCTGCTTGTACTGTAATCCTGTACGACAATATCGCTGGTCCGTTTACAAAAGACAATGGAGCGGACCAGGAGCCGTCCATCTACTTTACCTATGATCGGTACGAGGTAGAAACCTATTACAGAGAAGGATTGAAAGAAAGCGTACAGGAGTCCTTTGGCGCATGGCTCCAGAAGGCAAAGGAAGCTGAAGCTGCTGGAGAACCACTTACTGAAATTGAGATCTTACAGCAGAAAGTGCAGACATTAACTGCGGCGAATAAGGAACTCAGTAGTACTGTAGATAATTTAGTCATTGCGTCTTTAGGAGGTGATCTCTAATGCGTAGCGCTATGTACGAGAGACTTAAAAGGTTATATTTGGATGATCGTCTGACAGATGCAGCTCTTCAGACTGCAGTCAAGAGAGGATGGATCACTGATGAAGAAAAAGAGGAAATCATCGAAGCTAAGAAAGCGACTGCAGAGTAACTTTGTTTGTAGTCATATTGATGAAAAGAATATCTGCAGGCGCTCATATGAATCTTGCGTCAGGGCGTTGTGCCGCTATCATGAATCTTGCGGAGAATGCCGCTATTATTATATTCCGATTAGTCAGGAGCCCTGTAGGAGCTGTGAAAGGAGGAAGAAATGTTTGAAACATTGATCCTGGCAGCTGGGATTCCTTCGGCCGCTATTGGCTTTTGCTTCTGGTTCTTGGAAAAGAAGTTAGAGGCCAGGGCGGCTGCAGAGAAAGAAGAGCGTCAGCGACGGCAGAAAGAATTTGATGAAAGAGAAAAGAAGCAAGAGCAGCTTCAGATTGTTGTGATCAACAGTGTGAATGCATGTATGTCGCTCAGCGAAGCAACGGCCAGAGCCGTACAAAGAATTCCAGATGCTCATTGCAATGGAGATATGCACGCAGCGCTGGAATATGCAACGGAAGTAAAACATAAGCAGAAGAATTTTCTAATGGAGCAGGGTGTAGAGCACATCGTTTAAGGAGGAAGAAATGAAACGTATTGATTGGATAAAAAAATTGACAAGTCGTAAGCTTTGGACGGCGGTCGCATCTTTTGTGTCCATGATGATTGTGGCAACTGGAGGCTCGGAGAATACAGCAACGCAAATCACAGCGTTGATTATGGCCGGAGCGTCTATAGTAGCTTATATCATTGGCGAAGGACTCACAGATGTGGCTAACAGTACCACGGGTACCACGGGTTCTACAGATGATGGTGATGAGGTTTAAGGAAAGCAGGTGAACTAATTTGGTAAGGATAGGGAACGCAAGAATTGATGAAAATGGTCGAGTATCCGGCGGACAGGCCGGCGACCAGACAGGGCTTGAGGTAGCAATCGAGCCATGGTACCTGCACAAGCAAGGCTGGGTTGTGATACGTGCGAAGGACTCAAAAGTCCGTGAACGGATTGCAATCTGCATGGAAGCAGCGTGTGCCAATAATTTCATTGGCTACAATCAGGACGGTTCATGGGAATTATATGACAAATCAAAGCAGTACGGATGGGATTGCTCAAAGGTAAATGTTACTGCAAATACAGATTGCAGCAGCCTTGTTCGTACCTGCGTTGCATTTGCGGCACAGAAGGAGATTGCATGGTTTTCAACGCTGAACGAAGTCACTGTTTTGGACGGAACAAAATTGTTCGATATCTTGACAGATGCAAAGTATACCAAGTCCTCAGACTATCTTCTAAGAGGAGACATACTTTGTACATGCACACAAGGGCATACGGTGGTTGTTCTGGACAACGGCTCTAAAGCCGGACAAACTACCACAGAACCTTCCTCAAACGCAGCGCAAGGCAATACGGCATTATGTGGCAAAGGAATCGGAACGGCTGTTACTAGGCAAGCAATGAACGTGCGAAACGGCGCGGATATCAGCGCAAAGTCCATCGCGGTTATTGGCACAGGTGTAGCTGTGGAGGTCCTTGATATCACAGCTTCCGGCTGGTATCGCATCGTGTGGCCCGGCGAAAGCTGTGGTTATGCATTTACCAAGTCTGGCGCGGCGTACTATACATACACCGGAAAGGCACCAGATCCCATTAAGGTAGGTGATCAGGTACACTTTACAGGCGGTACCCAGTATATTTCTGCATGGGCATCAACTCCTGTTGGAGCAAAATCCGGGAACGCAAAGGTCACACAGATCTGTGAGGGTGGAAAACACCAGTATCATCTGGTAGGCGATAGCGTTTATGGTTGGGTAGACGCGGAGTATATACATAAATAAAAATTAAAAAAAGGGGAGTGGGGAGAACCCCACTCCTTACAAGAAAGCATTGTGCGTCATTCCGGCAGGAACTGAAGTGCATAACTATGGTTACTACACCACATACAACGGAGTGAAGTGGTTATACATCACAGTCACTCTCGACGGTGTTGAGTACATCGGATTCAGTTCAAAGAATTATCTGAAGAAATAAGATGAGAAAGTAAAACTGCACAAAATATTAGTTGTAGTAATTACGCGCAACCTGAAGGAAGTCAACAGACTTCTGAGATAAGATGTTTCCGACATTGATGTTGGAAACATAGACAAAAGCCAGGGAGGTCAAGCCTCTCTGGCTTCTTTTTTGATAGCCTCAGCATCGGCCAGGAAGAATATATCCCACACGTCCTGCGGGGAGAGTTGATACTGGACTGCGATCCGGACTATGTGCTTGCGCTGGAATGGCTGCCGCCCGTTCCAAATCGTTGAGAAATTGGACGTAGTCATGCCCAGGAAGACCGCAAGCGCTTTATTTGTATCGCCATGATCATCCATGGCCTGTTTCAATTTTTCTTTGTCAAACATTTTGATTCATTCCTTTCTAAAAGGATTACCGTGGAGCGCTTCTTCCTGCAAGGCTTCGGACCTGCTTAATACCGGAGCCCTAAGCCTCCTCGCGATAAATTTCTTCGAAATCTTCAACAACGATCGTTCGCTCGGTTCCACCAAGAACCAGCTCGATCTGAACATAATCGCCATCATCGTCGCAGGATACCGTGATGCTTTCACAGTTGGACTCCAGGACTTCAAATCCGTAATGCTTCAGATCCTGGAGCAGATCCTCCATGCTGCCATACCAATCATTCATAATTCCACAAAGTAAAGGTTGTTCATACATAGCCAAGACCTCCTATTTTTCTTCACGAACCCATTTCTCTACGTTTCCAGCTTTACATTCAACAAAGCAATCACAGATATCACGGAAGACTGCGTAGCTTTCCGTTACTCCGCACCACGTGCGTGTTTCAATTCGTACAAAGCGAGCGCTGCGGCTAGCCCAGCCACACCAGTATTTCTTTCCTGCAACTAATTCATTCGCTTTCATTTTCAAAACCTCCGATTCGTTTATTTGCTTTCCTTTAGGTTGTCTGTATATTAGCTCTGATGCCGGTACTATTCAAGTTATTTATAACCGTAATTTGCACAAAGATCTCGGCCGGTTTTTGGTGGTAATTAGTATAATTTATAACTACCTGGAAGCCATGGATCCGTCCGGAAAGAACCGGCGCATCTGGTACCGGCCAGCCCAGGTAAAAGACACCAGAGCCATCTGGCCGGATGCCGCAGCTTCCTGCCTGGCAGCTCGGAAAGCCTGGTCCTGGCTCTGCGTTTCCATATAGAAGCCACCAGCACCGTGCACACGATATATCACATTCATAAAGACACCTCCGTAAATTTACTTTCACTTTTTTATATTGCGGGCTGAACCCCACTCCTTAACTTGATTTTATAAATTAGGCTTTCCTTCAAGTATTTCTTCCATACGACATCCGAGAGCAACAGCTAAATTATATACAATATCAACTCGTGCCTTATTGATATCACGACGTAATTGTTCGTAATTGCCGATGCACTTTAAAGGAACTCCAGAAATTTCAGATAGCTCACTTTGTTTCATTCCTTTCTTTATACGCATGATTTTCAAATTACTTACTCGTATTGTATGTGGGATATTATATCCTTGCATAATAATCTCCTTTATTATATACTAAAAAAGTTGGGTAACACTTTAAACGACATCCTAATAGGCGCGTTGGTTAAGATTATCGCATTTGATGTACCAACAATTGTTTATGTTTCCTGCAAGCCCACAAGTCTTGTGCGTGACAGAGAAGTATTAGAAGCAGCGGGCTATCGTATGGTAAAAGCAAGAGCCGTTGATATGTTCCCGGCTACTGGAGGAATTGAGACAGTCGCATTATTTCTTAAAAAGTAATAAGGAATCGTGCTTGTTTTCAGACACTTGAGATGATATACTATCAACAAGATCAAAAATATAAGAATAAATATAAGGTGAAAGGAGAAAAGTATGGTAAATTATTCAGAAAAACCAGAATTGCAGTATCATATTCAGCTAGGTAAAGGTGATGTAGGCCGCTATGTGCTTCTTCCAGGAGATCCGAAGCGTTGTGAAAAGATTGCAGCTCATTTTGACAATCCAGTGAAGATGGCGGATAGCCGTGAATATGTGACATACACAGGATATCTTGAAGGAGAGAAAGTTAGTGTAACGTCAACTGGTATCGGCGGTGCTTCTGCATCAATTGCAATGGAGGAGCTTGTAAAGATTGGTGCCGATACATTTATTCGTGTCGGAACATGTGGAGGTATGCAGATTCCTGTAAAAAGCGGTGATTTAGTGATTGCAACAGGTGCAATTCGTATGGAAGGGACAAGCCGTGAATATGCACCAATTGAATATCCGGCAGTTGCTGACTTTCATATGGTTCAGGCGCTTGTGCAGGCAGCAGAAAAGGGAAAATATCCGTATCATGTTGGTGTTGTTCAGTGTAAGGATGCATTTTATGGACAGCATGAGCCAGAGACAAAGCCTGTCAGCTATGAGCTTTTAAATAAGTGGGAAGCATGGAAACGCTTAGGATGCCTTGCATCAGAGATGGAGTCAGCGGCATTATTTGTTGTTGGAAATTATCTTCGTGTGCGCGTTGGATCTATCTTTTTGGTTGTGGCAAATCAGGAGCGCGCAAAACTGAACATGGAAAATCCAGTTGTTCACGACACGGAGCTTGCAATTACAACAGCAGTGGAGGCACTAAGAGACATAATAAGAAAGGATAAAGCAAATGAGTAATAACAATATCCTGGTAATCGGAATTGCGGGAGGAACAGGCAGCGGAAAGTCGACACTTACAAAACAGCTTGTAAATCACTTTGGCGATCAGATTACTGTGCTTAAGCATGATGATTATTATAAGGCGCACGATGAAATGACGTATGAGGAAAGAACACATTTAAATTATGATCATCCGAATGCATTTGACACCGATCTTATGCTGCAGCATCTGCGTCAGTTAAAAAAAGGTGAGCCAATCAACTGTCCGATTTATGATTACACAGTTCACAACAGAAGCCGTAATTTTCAGGTGATTTACCCGACAAATGTGATTATTGTTGAGGGAATCCTGATTTTTGAAAACAAAGAGCTATGCAAAGAAATGGATATTAAGATTTTCGTTGATACAGATGCTGATATTCGTATTATCAGAAGAATCCAGCGTGATGTAATTGAGCGTGCGCGTTCATTAGAGTCTGTGATTTCACAGTATATGAATACGGTAAAGCCAATGCACGAGGAATTTGTAGAGCCGAGTAAGAAGAATGCAGATATTATTGTGCTAGAGGGTGGTATGAATCTGGTAGCAATGGATATGATTAAGAATCGCATTCGCCAGCATCTGTCTGCACAAACACAAGTTTAATATTTTTGCTTTCAAATGTAAAATAAAAGAAGAAATTTTGAGAAAAACACGTAAGGTGACTGTTGACGACACAAAAGCAACGTGTTACAATGGACAAGAATCGGAGCGTTATCAAAAAACGCAGCATCTAATAAGGAGGAGTCGACGATGAGAAGGAAACAACTTTTTGCCGTTTTGATGGCAGGTTCTATGGCAGCATCTCTTGCTGCTTGTGGCAAGACTGACACAAAGAAAACTACAGCAGCAACTGAGAAGAAGACAGAGGCAGCTACTGAGAAAAAAACAGAGGTAGCTACTACTGAGGCTAAGACTGAGAAGGCTACTGAGAAGGAAACCGAAGCGGCAACTGAGAAAGAAACAGAGGCAGCAACTGAGGCAAAGACTGAGGAAGCATCCAGCGAGGAAGCAACCGAGGCAAAGACCGAGGAAGCATCAAGCGAAGAGGCATCTTCTGAAGAGGCAAGCAGTGAGGACGTTTCCGCACAGGCAGAGACAGAGGAAGAGTCCAGCGAAGTAGCAACTGAGGCAAAGACCGAGGAAGCATCTAACGAGGAAGTATCTATTGAAGAGGCATCTTCAGAGGAAGCATCCAGTGAGGAAGCATCTAGTGAAGAGGTATCTTCAGAGGAAGCATCCAGTGAGGAAGCATCTAGTGAAGAGGCAACCGAGGCTAAGACAGAGGAAGCATCTAGTGAAGAGGTATCTTCAGAGGAAGCATCCAGTGAGGAAGCATCTAGTGAAGAGGCAACCGAGGCTAAGACAGAGAAAGCATCTAGTGAGGAAGCATCTTCAGAGGAAGAGACCGAAGCAGAGACTGAGGAAGATATCGATGGAACTGGATTTAAGATCGGTATGGTTACTGATGTCGGCGGTGTAAATGATGGTTCCTTCAACCAGTCCGCATGGGAAGGCTTACAGAGAGCAGGCGAGGCATTCGGCTGTGAAGTTAAGTATATTGAGTCTAAGGGTGATGCAGATTATGTTCCGAATATCGAGAGCTTCTTAGATGAGGATTATGATCTTATTGTATGTGTTGGATACATGATGGCTGATGCTGTTCGTGATGCAGCAGAGCTTTACCCGGATCAGAAGTTTGCTATCATTGATGATGCTTCTAATGCAGATCTGGATAATGTAACATGTATGATGTTTGAGCAGGAGCAGGCTTCCTACTTAGTAGGTCTGGCAGCAGGCTATACAACCGAGAGCAATATCGTAGGCTTCGTTACTGGAGCAGCAAATGAGACAATGAACTCCTTCGGTTATGGTTACTGTGCAGGTGTTCTTGATGCAAATCCAGATGCAACTATCCTTCAGTACAATGCAAACAACTTCGGTGATGCAAGTGGTGGAAAGACTGCAGTAAATACCATGGTAACAAAGGGCGCAGATGTAGTATTCCATGCAGCAGGTGGTACTGGTATCGGTGTTATCGATGGATGCAAGGAAAATAAGATCTGGGCAATCGGTGTTGACTCTGACCAGAGTCCACTGGCACCTGAGACTATCCTGACTTCCGCTTTAAAGAGAGTTGATAACGCTTGCTACGATGCAACAAAGAAGACTATTCTTGGAACACTTGAGGGTGGTGTTGAGACATACGACCTGGCAGCAGGCGGTGTTGATATCGCTCCGACCACAGACAACCTGTCTAAGGATGTTCTTGAGAAGATCGAAGATGCAAAGAAGGATATCATTGCTGGTGATTTGGTAGTTCCAAAGAATCAGGAAGAGTTCGAGGAGAAGTACGGCGACGTATACGAGCTGGACTAATTGGTGGATAATGCCATAACGAGGTGGCAGTGACATGGTCACTGCCATCTTTTTTACACAGAACGATAAACAGCCAAAAAGAGGAGAATAGATTATGAGAAAAGTATTTGCATCAATGACAGCAGTTTCAATGGCAGCAGCAGTAATGCTTGCAGGATGTGGTTCAAACAGCAGTGATAAGAAGACTACTACAGCAGCTTCAACAAAGGCAACTGAGGCAGCAACCGAGAAGAAGACTGAGGCAGCAACTGAGAAGAAGACCGAGGCTGCGACTGAGAAAGAGACAGAAAAGGTATCTTCAGAAGAGGCTTCTTCTGAGGAAGTTTCTTCAGAAAAGGCTTCTTCTGAGGAAGCATCTAGCGAGGCAGCTTCTAAGGAAACAGAAGCAAAGGCAGATGAAAATGCAAAAGTTCGTGTTATTGATATTGACCTGACAAGTGAGCAGTATGCATTTGGCGTAGATAAAGAGCAGCCAGAGCTGTTAGAGAAGACAAATGAGTTCATCGCAAAGATCATGGAGGACGGAACATTTGATGAGATCTGTAATCATTACTTTGGCGATGGAGAGCCGGTTATGGTAAAGTCTGCAGAATATGATGAGTCTAAGGATCAGTTAGTCGTAGCAACTAATGCAGGTTTTGAGCCATTTGAGTATATGAAGGGCGAAGATTACTGTGGTATCGATATGGAAATGGCAGCACTTCTTGCTGATTATTTAGGCAAAGAGCTTGTAATTCAGAACATGGATTTTGATGCTGTATGTCTGGCTGTTGGACAGCAAAAGTGTGATATCGCAATGGCAGGACTTACTATTACTGATAGCAGAAAAGATCAGGTAACATTTACTGATTCTTACTATAATGCATCACAGAAGCTGATCGTTGCAGCAGATGATACGACGTTTGACGCATGCAAGACAAAGGAAGATGTAGAAGCTATCTTTAAGACCTTTGACAGCAAGACAAAGGTTGGTGCACAGAATGGAACAACAGCTCAGTTTTATGTTGAGGGAAGTGAAGACCTTGACTTTGCAGGATTTGATATGACTCTGGTTGGATATAAGAATGGTTCCTTAGCTGTACAGGATCTTCTGAATGGAAATCTGGATTATGTTATCATTGACGCAGCACCGGCAGAAAGCATCACTGCAGCAATTAATTCACTGTAAGGAGTAACAGGATGGGAGATTTTGGTCGTAAAATAGACCGTTTTATTGAGATTTTCGTGGAGCAGCGTGGATATGTCCGTGTGCTTGAGGGCCTTCAGAATACTGTTATGATTGCGGTAGTAGGTCTATTAGTTGGTGTTCTGATTGGAACATTGATTGCTTCGGTAAGAGTAATGCCAAAGTATAAGCTTCTACCGCGTGTATTGAATGGCTTTTGTAGCTTTTATGTGGGGCTGTTTCGCGGAACGCCAATGGTTGTGCAGCTTTTGGTGTGCTACTATGTACTGCTTCCTCTTTTGGGAGCGCATATGACAGGTGTGCAGGTATCTATGCTTGTCTTTGGCTTAAACAGTGGAGCTTATATTTCAGAGATGATGCGTGCGGGCATTGAGTCCGTCGATCCGGGACAAATGGAGGCAGGAAGAGCAGTCGGACTTAGTTTTTCGGTCACGATGATCAAAATCGTCATCCCACAGGCTGTAAAAAATATTTTGCCGACACTTGGAAATGAGTTTATCGCACTTGTCAAGGAGACATCAGTTGTAAGCTTTGTTGGAGCTGCCGATCTTTATGTTGCATTCAACTATATCGGAACAAACAGCTACGAGTTTATGGTACCATATCTTGTAATGGCACTTATTTACATTGTGATTGTACTTTTGATCAGCCTTGGTATTAAATTAATGGAAAGGAGCCTGAAGAAGAGTGATAGACGTAATTGATTTGAAGAAAAACTTTCATGATCTTGAGGTTCTCAAGGGAATTAACTTTAAAGTAGAGAAGGGTGATATTGTTGCAGTTATTGGTCCTTCTGGTTCTGGAAAAAGTACATTCTTACGATGCCTGAATTGTATGGAAGATCCAACATCAGGAAAGATCATTTTTAATGGTGTTGATATTGCAGATATGAAGGTAGATATTAATGTTCATCGCCGTCATATGGGTATGGTATTTCAGCATTTTAATTTGTTTAACAATAAGACGGTGTTGGAAAATATTATGCTGGCACCAGAGTATGTACGCTGTAAAGAAGCAAAAAAGCTAAAAACAGGAAAGAGCAAAAAGCAGATCCACGAGGAAGTAAAAAATGAGGCAATGGAGCTTTTAAAGCGCATTGGTCTTGAATCCAAGGCAGATGTGTATCCATCAACACTTTCTGGTGGTCAAAAACAGCGTGTCGCAATTGTGCGTGCACTTGCCATGAATCCGGATGTAATTTTATTTGACGAGCCAACAAGTGCGCTTGATCCAGAGATGGTAGGAGAGGTACTTGATCTTATGAAGAACGTTGCTGCAGAAGGTATGACCATGATCGTTGTCACTCATGAGATGGGCTTTGCAAGAGAAGTTGCAAATCGTGTTATCTTTATGGATGATGGCCGTATTTTAGAGAGTGGTGATCCTAAGGAGTTTTTTGCAAATCCGAAAACACAGCGTGCACGTGAATTTTTATCTAAGGTGCTGTAATATAAGGCAAAGAATCGTCACATGACATAGTGACGGTTCTTTTTTCTTGAAAAAACTCTTTACTAAAAGCAAAAAACAGTATAGAATATAAATGAGAAAGTAGCGTTTAATACTAAACTCTTAAATAGAACAACACTTTAATGCGGCAACAAAAGCAGGCTGTATTAAAGTGTTGTACCAATTTAAGTAAGCTTAAGAAAGGATGGTGCCATTTTGAGACCAATATCAATGGAACGTGTGGAAAACACAAGACAAGAAATATTAAATATTATCACAAGCCGTAAGCTGACACATGAGCAGAAGCTGACTAACCTTGCAGGACAGGCAGACTCTTTGCTTGAGGTACTGGATCTTCCAGACGGACTCGAAGAGCTTCTTGAGCCGATTGAGGGAAAGCAGTGTATCTGTGATCTGTTTGAGGGTCATGCACCGGTAAGACCGAGATACATTGTCCCGGACTATGCAAAGTTTATGAGAGAAGGAAGCAAGTTCTTACAGCTTGAACCGCCGAAGGATATCTACGAGGCAATCAACTCTCTTCTGATTTTCTATAAGAATGTTCCAAGTGTCACCAATTACCCGGTTTATTTAGGAAACATTGATGAGCTGCTTGAGCCATTTATGGATGATGTGGACGAGGCACAGGCAAAGAAGCTGTTTAAGCTATTCTTTACCCATATCGACCGCACTGTTCTCGATTCCTTCTCCCATGCGGACATCGGACCAAAGGCTACCAGAGCAGGACGTTTGATCTTAGAGGTAGAGCGTGAGCTTTTAGATGCAGTTCCAAATATTACGATGAAATATGATATTGATATCACACCGGATGATTTTGGTATCGAGTGTGTGAAAACAGCACTTAAGACGGCTAAGCCGAGCTTTGCAAATCATAAGATGTTCAAAAAAGAACTCGGTGAAAATTATGTCATTGCCAGCTGCTACAATGGTCTTTTATTAGGCGGCGGTTCCTATACGCTGTGCCGTCTGATTCTTGGCAATATCGCAAAGCGTGCAAAAGATAAGAAGGACTTCTTCGAAAATCAGCTTCCATATGTAATGGAGCGCATGGCACTTTATATGGATGAGCGCATTCGCTTTGAGGTGGAGGAGAGCGGCTTTTTCGAGAGCAACTTCCTTGCAAAAGAAGGCTTCATACACAGAGATCGTTTTACCGCAATGTTTGGTATGGTCGGCATGGCAGAGTGTGTCAATATTCTGATGGAGCTTGAGGGCAAAAAGGGCCGCTTTGGTCATGACAAGGAGGCAGATGACCTCGGTGTTGAGATTATGGAGGCAATCAATGCATTTAATAACGCACATGTAAATCCATACTGTGAGGCAACAGGCGGTCATTTTCTCTTACATGCACAGGTCGGCATCGCACAGGATAAGAACATCACTCCTGGAACGAGAATTCCGATTGGTGAGGAGCCGAAGGAGCTGATTGATCAACTGCGCCATTGCAGCCGCTTCCACAAGTACTTCCCATCTGGTACCGGCGATATTTTCCCAGTAGACGTGACAGTACACAAGAATCCACAGTTTGTTCTTGACATCGTAAAGGGGGCATTCCAGGCTGATCTTCGTTACCTGTCCTTCTATGAGAGCGACGGCGATGTAATTCGCGTCACTGGATACTTAGCAAAGCGTTCCGAGATTGAAAAGTATCAAAAGGGTGAGAGTGTGCTGCAAAATACAACGCAGCTTGCAACAGGTGCAACTGAAAATGGTCATGTTCAGGAAAGAAGGATTCGGTAATGATCACTGCACCGGTCAATAAAATTATTCCATTTAGCAGCGTAGATGGTCCGGGAAATCGCACGGCCGTATTTTTTCAGGGCTGTAACTGGGATTGCTGTTATTGCCATAACCCAGAGACAAGAAATATGTGCACAGGCTGTATGGCCTGTGTGCAGGTCTGTCCTGTGGGGGCACTTCAAAATGAAAATGGCAAGGTGCATTTCTTCCCAGAGCGCTGTGTAGGATGCGACACCTGCATCAAAACATGTCGTTTTGGAAGCAGTCCACGTATCTGTAATTTGACGCCAGAAGAAACTTTTGAACAGATCAAAAAGCAGATTCCATTTATCAGCGGCGTCACTGTTTCTGGAGGCGAGTGCAGTCTATATTGTGAGTTTGTCGAATCATTATTTAAGCTTTGCAAAGAAGCTGGTTTAAATACGATGATGGACAGCAACGGCAGCACACCGTTTGATGGAAAAGACGATCTGTTAGCGGTTACAGATGGTGTTATGCTTGACATTAAGGCATTTGGCGAAGAGGATCATTTAAAAGTTACTGCGATGCCAAACAAGAACACGCTTGAGAATGCAGTATTTTTAGCAAAGATGGGAAAACTTTTTGAAATTCGTACCGTCATTGTACCAGGTCTGTTTGACATTGAAAATACAATTATTAAAGCTGGAGAATTGTTAAGGCCATATCAGAGTATTCATCCAGTGCGCTACAAACTCATCTCATACCGTCCTTTTGGCGTCAGGGAAGAGTACAGGACTTATCAGAGTCCGTCAAAGGAGTATATGGAACAGCTAGAAGAGCTTGCTTATAAGAGTGGCTTTGATGATGTTGTTACCACATAAAGAAAAAACATAGTCGAAATAGACAATTGTTTTGAATGCTTATAACAGACGAAGGAGGAGGAAGAGATGGAGAGAATCAGTCATATGGACATGACGAAGCCAGCCATCGAAATGCGTGAAATTGTCAAGAAATTTGGCGATTTTACAGCGAATGACCATGTTAATCTGCTCGTTCACAAGGGTGAGGTTCATGCAATCCTTGGTGAGAATGGAGCTGGAAAGAGTACACTTATGAATGTGCTCTATGGCCTGTATCAGCCAACATCCGGACAGATTTTTGTTGGCGGAAAAGAGGAAGTGATTCACAGTCCAAGCCGTGCTATTGAACTTGGAATTGGTATGGTTCACCAGCATTTTATGCTTGTACAACCATTTTCTGTCACAGAAAACATTATCCTTGGAATGGAGCCGATGAAAGGTCTTACGGTAGATCTAAAGACAGCGCGCAAGAGGGTAGAGGAGATTTCAAAGCGCTACAATATGCAGGTAGATCCGGATGCCAAGATTGAAGATATTTCTGTTGGTATGCAGCAGCGTGTGGAGATTTTAAAGGTTCTCTATCGTGGTGCAGACATCCTGATTTTGGATGAGCCGACTGCATCGTTGACGCCGCAGGAGATCACAGAGCTTATGGAGATTATTTCCAATCTGACAGCCGACGGAAAATCCGTTATTTTGATTACTCATAAACTAAAAGAGATTACAAGCTGTGCTGATTATTGTACGATTATCCGTCAGGGAAAATATATTGATACAGTCAAAGTCAGTGATGTTAATGAAAATGATCTTGCAGCCATGATGGTAGGCCGTAAGGTTGAGTTTAAGGTAGAAAAGAAGGATATTAAGCCGGGAGAGGTTGTTCTTGAAGTGAAGGATATTCATGGAAAGGACTACCGAGGTGTTGAGATTTTAAAGGGACTTAATCTGTCAGTTAGAAGAGGTGAGATTGTAGGTCTTGCCGGTGTCGATGGAAATGGACAGACAGAGCTTGTTGAAATTTTGACAGGATTGAAAAAGGGCGATTCCGGTGAAGTCCTCATTAATGGCAAGAATGTTTTCAACAAAAAACCAAAGGAAATCTTTGAGAGCGGCATCACAAGTATTCCAGCTGACCGCCAAAAGCATGGTCTGGTGCTGGAGTTTTCTGTTGCTGAAAATCTGATTTTGCAAAATTACATGAAGGAGCCGTACTCAAAGAAAGGTGTCTTGAAAAAGGATGCCATTATGGCTCATGCAAAGGATCTTGTAGAGAGGTTTGATATTCGTCCGGCAGGAAGTGAGTCTCGTCCGGCAGGAACGCTTTCAGGCGGAAATCAGCAAAAAGTTATTATTGCAAGAGAGATCACAAATGATAAGGATCTGTTGATTGCTGTTAACCCGACTCGTGGTCTTGACGTTGGTGCTATTGAGTTTGTACATCGCTACTTAGTCGAGCAGCGAAATAAAAATAAGGCTGTGCTTCTCGTTTCTTTTGAGTTGGATGAGATTATGAGTGTATCTGATCGTATCGAGGTTATCTTTGACGGACAGATTACAGGAAGTATGCCGGCGGCAGGTGCAGATGAGAAGACCCTTGGAATTATGATGGCAGGAGGAAAGCAGCATGAAGCATAAGAAAAGTATATTAGAAGGAAATATTATCTATACGCTGTTTGCAATCCTGATCGGATTTTTAACAGGTGCAATTATTCTGGCGATTGCAGGAATGAATCCAGGTGTTATTTACGCAAAGCTGTTTACTGGTATTTTTGCAAAACCGAAGTTTTTAGCGTGGTCAGTTGTCTATGCAACACCTTTAATTTTTACAGGTCTTAGTGTGGCTTTCTCTTTCCGCACAGGTGTATTTAACATTGGTGCAGAGGGCCAGTTTGTAGTGGGAAGTCTTTCAGCGACTGTAATCGGAATGTTTTGTCCGCTTCCGGCAATAATTACAGTTCCGCTTTGTCTGATTGCAGCAGCGGCAGCAGGTGCTGTGTGGTCTGCATTTTGTGGTCTGTTAAAGGTAAAAAAGGGAATCAATGAGGTACTTTCCTTTATTATGATGAACTGGATTGCTTACTATCTCTCTAACTATATTGTAAATCTTCCTGGAATTAAGGCGCCGTCAAAGGAAGCAACCATTGATATTTTGGACAATGCAAAGATGTTGCTGCCGCTGTCAGTGCGTCAGATGACAGGATGTACAACAATAAATTATGGAATTATTATTGCAATCGTTGTTGCCGTGATTATATGGTATATCATCAATAAGACAACGCTTGGATATGAACTTAGAAGCGTTGGATTTAACAGTCATGCTGCTGAGTACGGCGGTATCAATTCTGGTGCATCTGTTATGAAGGCACTTGCTATCTCTGGTGCACTAGCAGGTCTTGGTGGTGCGGTACAGATTCTTGGAAATGCAATGCATATCGCACAGTTTGCCGGACAGGAAGGCTTTGGTTTCCAGGGAATTACAGTTGCGTTAATCGCAAGTTCCAACCCGATAGGCTGTATCTTTGCTGGACTTTTCTACGGTGCAATGAAGTACGGTGGTTCTAAGTTAAACCTTGTTGGTGCACCAAAGGAGGTTCTTGATATTATCATGGGTGCGATCGTTTTAATTATTGCGATCACACATGTATTCAAGGCATTTGCTCAGAAGAAGATGCAGAAGGGAGGAAAGTAAGATGAATGAATTTATAAAAGATTTCGGACTTTTAATTAACGCGATGCTGATCGCAACGCCTCCGCTTCTGTATGCGGCGCTTGGTTCTTGTATTTCAGAGCGAAGCGGTGTTGTAAATATTGGTATTGAGGGAATGATGACAGTAGGTGCATTTACAGGTGCAGCACTTTGCTATTTTATTCCAGGTTCACCATGGCTAGCTTTTGTACTTGCTGGAGTAGCCGGTGCGCTTGTTGCAGTGATTCATGCATTTGCCTGCATCACCTGCAACGCAGATCAGACAATTTCTGGTACTGCCATTAACTTTTTGGCACCTGGTATTGCAATTTTTATCTGTCGTGTATTATTCGCAGACAGTACTGATACACCGGCAATTACTGATGACGCAAGCCGTCTTCCGAAGCTTCTTGACGGTGTATTTCCGTCAGGTTCCTTCTGGAATAATGTATTAAATATCCATGTGGCAGGCTACATTTGTTTTATCTGTGTGGCGATTGTCTGGTTCTTGTTCTACAAGACAAAGTTTGGTCTTCGCCTTCGCGCAGTAGGTGAGCATCCACAGGCTTGTGATACACTTGGAATCAACGTAACAAAGACACGCTATATTGCCGTTATCTTATCGGGCTTTTTCTCAGGTCTTGGCGGTGCCTATATAACTATGGCAACTACAAACCAGTTTAAGCCAGCCGTTATCGTAGGTCAGGGCTTTATGGCAATTTCTGCTGTTATTTTTGGTAAATTTACACCTCACGGCGCCATGCTTGCATGTATGCTGTTTGGTCTTTGCAGCGGTGTAAAGGTTCTGGCAGGAACAAGCAATATTATTTCCCCGAACTTAATTTCCATGATTCCGTATATTGTAACAATTCTGGCACTTGTATTGTTTGTCGGAAAGGCAAGAGTTCCGGCTGCAAACGGAAAGCCATATATCAAATCTAAGTAATAGGAATATGTATATGAATATTGATGCAGAAGTTTTAATTAAGGAAGCAATTGAGGCTAGAAAAATGGCCTATACGCCGTATTCTCATTTTAAGGTAGGCGCTGCGCTTCTTACAGCTGATGGAAAAATTTATCGTGGCTGCAATATTGAAAATGCAGGCTATACGCCGAGCAATTGTGCGGAGCGTACTGCATTCTTTAAAGCTGTCAGTGAGGGAGAACGCTCTTTTGCGGCAATAGCAATTGTAGCAGGTCCAGAAAATGGCGATCTTGTGCTGACTGCACCATGTGGTGTATGCCGTCAGGTTATGATGGAATTTTGTGATTATGAGACCTTCCCAATTATTCTGGGAACCTCACCTAAAGATTATAAAATCATGACCTTAAAAGAAATTCTTCCGCTTGGTTTTGGACCGAAGAATTTAAACATTGAGCTTTAACAAATGAAAAAATTGAAAAATGCTGACCTAGGGGAAAGACTTTAGGTTAGCATTTTTTATTGATTTTTATAACTTATTCAATGAAATTGGTAAAATTGAATTGAATTGTTTGAAATTTTGTGCTATGATAGGTGCAGAAATCACATAGAAAAAGCTGCATGGCAGCGAAAGAGAGGTAACAAATGGCAGAAGAAAAGATGCAGGCAGCAAAGGTTCTGCTTAAAAATCCATACAGACAGGTAATACTTCAGGATTATAATAAGACATTAGAAAGTCATAAATTCCGTAAAAAGGCAGAAGAAATTGAAAATGAGCTTTCATGGTTTACAGGAAAAAGCAGCCAGTACAGAGTAGAGGATCGTCAGGGCTTCTTTAAACATTTTCAGGAGCATTATGCAGGCAAAAAGCATGCACCATTAGCACCTATGTATCGCCCGCTTAGCTCCTACAAGTTTGGCGAGGAACCGCAGATTGTTTATTTTATGATGCTTTTTGTAAAGAAGGATGAGGATTTAAAGCAGTTCCAGAATGATCATCCGAATCGTCAGGAGGTGCTTTCTAGTGATGTGCTTCGTATTCGCTATCTGAAGCTTCGCAATGAATATCGTCTGCTTGGAGCTTTGCTTGACAGCTTAGATAAGGGTGTTGGCGCAATTGAGGTAACTATTGCAGAGCATTTTGTAACTGATTATACTCAGAATATGGATAAGTTAAGCATATCCCAGTTAAACAGCCGTTTCTTCCGCTCATTACGTGCACAAAAGACTGATCAGAGTTTTGCTCTGTTAGAGCTTTTAAAGGAGAAGGATGCACCGGATACAGATTATATGGAGCTGCTTGCAACATATAATGCAAGAGACTTTGAAAAGTTAGTTGAGCTCGCAGATAAGTTCCCGAAGGAAAACAGAAACTATCAGCCAGTTATGGTACTTCGCACAGAGGCACAGGCTCGTCTTGGAAATATTCAGGGATTTATTGACAGCTTTAAGGCAGTTGATGATGAGGTAGTTGATACAGTTCATTTCCTGTTCTTATTACAGGAGTTGATCACTCATGCAGATTATAAGGAACTGGATAATGATGAATTTGATCTTTCTATTCAGGAGCTGTTAAAGAGCAAATTTAAGCAGGTAGAATCCTCCACATTTGCAGGTCCGGTTAGCAGAAACTTTGTAAACTTCCTGCTTGAAGGTCTTCCGATTGCAGAGGAGCTTGCAGCAATTAAGAAGGAAAAGGGTGAGGATGCAATTCCACAGGATCGCTTAGATCGTCTGTATCAGCTGCAGATGGCGCTCGATCTTTATCCAAATGAGGATGTGAGCAGCTTAATTGATATTGAAACTATTGAGGAAAATGGATCTGCAAAGAGCAGAGAGAAGATTGGCCGTCTGGCACTGAGTCTGCTTCTTGAGAAGAGCCAGGATAAGAGCTTTGATAATATTTATCTTGCATTCCAGGCACTGGCACGCATGGGACTTCAGAAGGCATTTGTAAGCAATGTTGAGAACAATTTGCCAGCGCTTGTTCAGTTTGGAAGAAGCGGACAAAGAAGAGCATTTGATCTTATTAAGGCCGCTTATATCGCAAAGAAAGGTGCAGGTCTTGATACAGCAGAGCTTGAGAAGATTCTGACAGAAAATAATATTAGTCTTGAGACTGAAGAGAAATAAATCCGCAGCTATGCTGCCGGAATGCAAAAAGGGGCAGCTGCTTTTTGAGCAGCCGCTCTTTTTGTTACCATGATCTATGGATAAACGCCTTTTGATTCGTTCCCGGGCACGGCAAAAGACGATATGAAGACAGTATGTACAGAATATCTTGTTTTATTCTGTTCGACACGAGATTTTTCACCGGCATTTGTGCCTGAAATAAAAGGCACAGGAAGATATGAGGATTTAAGAATGGAAGAACGATATTTGCAGCTTTTGGCAAGAGAATACCCAAACCGTCAGGCAGCGCTGTGCGAAATCGCAAATTTGACAGCAATGAGCAGCCTGCCAAAAGGAACAGAATATTTTTTTAGTGATCTACATGGGGAGCATAAGGGCTTTTCAGAGCTGATGAACGGTGCATCAGGAGTAATTCGTGAGAAGATTCGTATTCAATTTCAGGATGTACTGACTAATCCACAGCAAAATCAGCTTGCCAATTTGATTTATGATCCGGTTAAGGTACTTAGTTTGATGCATGAGTATGGCAGAGATACAAATGAATGGATGAAGAATACTATTTTTTATCTGACGCAGCTGTGCCGCAGTGTCAGTGCTAAATATTCACGTGTGCATGTGAGAAGCAAAATTCCGCATGAGTATGATTACCTTATGGAAGAACTTTTATATCCAGGTCAGGACGAGGGCCGTTTAGAATATGGAAGCAGCATTATTGAGGCAGTTGTGTCAAGTGGACTTGCAGATACGTTTATTCCCCAGTTTTGCAAGTTGATCCGCAGTCTGACAATGGATTGGATTCATGTAATTGGTGATATTTTTGACAGAGGACCACGCCCAGACAGGATCATGGAGGAATTAATTGAATATGGCGATGTTGATATTCAGTGGGGAAATCATGATATTTCATGGATGGGTGCTGCATGCGGAAACCGCGTATTAATTGCAAATGTTGTGCGCATGGGAATTAGCTATAACAATTTTGACTGCCTTGAAGATGGTTATGGAATCAATTTGCGTCCTTTATCAGATTTTGCATCAGAGGTTTACCGCGATGATTTATGCGAGCGCTTTTTGCCAAAGGTATTAGATGAAAATGTCTATGATAAGGTGGCAAAGAGTCTGTCGGCTAAGATGCATAAAGCGATGGCTGTTATTCAGCTAAAACTCATTGGCCAGATGGTGCACCGTCATCCAGAATATCATATGGAAGACAGAAATTTGCTTGAACATATTGATTACGAGAAAGGACTGTATAAGTATAATGGAATTACGTGCCCGTTAACTGATACGAATTTTCCAACGGTTGATCCACAAAATCCGCTTGAGCTTACACAAAAGGAAGCGCAGCTTATGGATGTGTTAGCTGCATCATTTGCACACAGCGAAGCTTTGCAGCGTCATGTGCGTTTTCTTTACAGCAGCGGAAGCATGTATTTATGTATGAATGGAAATCTGTTGTTTCATGGCTGTATTCCGATGAATGAAGATGGAAGCTTTGAAAGAGTCGAGGTGGATGGAGAAAAATATGCTGGCAGGGCGCTGCTTGATCGTCTTGAGCGGGCAGCGAGAGAAGCCTATTTTCTTCCTAAGGATCACCCGGATAAGCAAAAGAATGTTGACAAGATGTGGCTTTTGTGGTGCAGTGCACAGTCACCTTTATTTGGTAAGAGCCGAATGTCTGCATTTGAACGATATTTTACAAAAGAGAAAGCACTGCATGAGGAGGTATATAATAGCTATTATCGTCTGAGTGCAGATTCACATGTGTGCGAGCAGATTTTAAAGGAATTTGGCGTAGATCCTGTACATGGTCATATTATAAATGGTCATGTTCCTGTTCGTCAAAAAGATGGTGAAAATCCTGTTAAGGCAGATGGAAAGTTATATGTAATTGATGGAGGATTGTCAAAAGCTTATCAGGCCAAAACTGGTATTGCAGGCTACACGCTGATTTTTAATTCACATTATCTTGCACTGGCACAGCATCATGATTATATTTCACATCCATTGTCTAAGCCAGAATCAGATGATATGCCAACTCTTCAGATTACACAGAAAATGGACAAAAGAATACTTGTATCAGACACGGATGCAGGCAAGAAGCTTTCTCAAAGAATTGAAGAACTGCACCTTCTTGTAAAGGCATATGAAAATGGCAGTTTTGTAGAGCGGGCTATCGCTGCATATCCAAAAACGACTCCGAGTCTTCATATGGAAACTATGGAAATTGTACGATAACGTTAAAACAAACACGAATATTCATAGAGATATTGACGAAAAACATAAAAAGGTGTATGATATATCTGTCTATTCGTAATTTCAGAAAAGGTTTTGTAGGAACCGGAAAGGTAAGGAAAGTTATGAAGTACAAGATTATGGAATACGATGATGTGCTGAAGCTTTATGAGGCTGACCTAGATCTGCGCGTCAATGATTATCATAAAAAAAGGGAGGAACTTATTGGCGCAAATGGATCAATTGTGGATTTTGCCAATGGACATGAATATTTTGGTATACACAGAACATCGGAAGGGTGGGTTTACCGTGAGTGGGCACCGGGCGCTTCTAAGATGTATCTGGCAGGTGAGTTCAATGGCTGGAATCACAGAAAACATCCAATGGAGCGTTTAGAAAACGGCGTTTTCGAGATAAAGCTTTCTAAGGATACGCTGTGGAATGGATGTAAGGTCTTAGCAATTGTAGAGCATGATGGTCAGGAGCTTGAAAGAATCCCACTGTATGCACGCAGAGTTGTTCAGGATCCTACAACCTATCTTTGGAGTGCAGAGGTTTATGATCCAGAGACACCATTTGCATGGACGGATCAGGATTTCCATAGTGAACTTCCGCCGTATATTTATGAGTGTCATGTTGGTATGGCTCAGGAGGAGAGAAAAGTTGGTTCTTATCTTGAATTTGCAGATAAGATACTTCCGCGCATACAAAATCTTGGATATAATACTATTCAGATTATGGCTATTATGGAGCATCCTTACTACGGTTCCTTTGGTTATCAGATCGGCAGCTTTTTCGCACCAGCTTCTCGAAGCGGTATGCCAGAAGATCTGAAATATCTTGTAAATAAGGCACATAGTATGGGTATTCGTGTGCTGCTTGATGTTGTACATTCTCATGCGGCAAAGAATACACGTGAGGGAATCAACGAGTTCGATGGAACAGATTACCAGTTCTTCCACAGTGGCGCAAGAGGCTATCATCAGGCTTGGGATACCAGATTGTTTAATTATGGAAAGAATGAAGTTATTCATTTCCTGCTTTCAAATTTAAAGTACTGGATGAAGGAATTCCATTTTGATGGTTTCCGTTTTGATGGTGTTACAAGTATGCTTTATCTTGATCATGGTCTTGGAACAAGCTTTGACAATTATGACAAGTATTTTTCCATGAACACAGATATTGAAGCAATTACTTATCTTACATTGGCAAATGAGCTTATTCATGAGGTAAATCCGAATGCAATGAGTATCGCAGAGGATATGTCAGGTATGCCAGGCATGTGTATTCCAATTGAAGAGGGCGGTATTGGTTTTGATTATCGTCTTGCAATGGGTATTCCAGATATGTGGATCAAGTTCTTAAAGGAATACAAGGATGAAGATTGGGATATGTGGAAGCTTTGGCATGAGCTTACCAGCCACAGACCACATGAGAAGGTAATTGCTTATGCAGAGTCTCATGACCAGGCACTTGTTGGTGATAAGACAATTATGTTCCGTTTATGTGATAAGGAAATGTATTGGTCTATGGAGAAGAATACCCAGAACTACATCATTGACAGAGGTGTGGCACTGCACAAGATGATTCGCTTTATTACCATGACACTTGGCGGCGAGGGCTATTTAAACTTCATGGGCAATGAATTTGGTCATCCAGAGTGGATTGATTTCCCGAGAGAGGGCAATGGCTGGAGTTATCATTATTGCAGACGTCAGTGGAGCTTAGTTGACAATCCAAACTTAAAGTACTGCTGGCTGAATGATTTTGATAAGGCAATGATTTCATTCACAAAAGAGCACCATATCTTAGAAGATGAGAACCCATACAATATGTGGGTACATCAGCAGGATGATATGATGATTTATGAGAAGGGAAATGTTGTATTTGCATTTAACTTCCATCCAAATCGTTCTTTTGAGGGCTATTTTGTTCCAGTATCTAAGGCTGGAAAGTATCATGCTGTATTGACATCAGATGAGAGCAGATTTGGTGGACAGGATCGTATTGCGAAGGACGTTGTCTATAATACGGTTGAACTTCCAGATGGAAGAACAGGCTTCTTTGCTTATCTGCCAAGCCGTACAGCAGCAGCATTTTGCAGAATCGAGGATGCAGTATCAAAAAAAGAGACTGCCGCAGCTAAGGATGCGGTAGAAAAACCAAAGAGAGGCCGTCCGAGAAAAGCAAAGACAGAAGAACTCACAGAGGCAGCAAAGACAACAGAAAAGCCAACTAGATCAAGAAGAGTAAAAAAGGAAGCTGCAGAAGAAGTACCGGCAGAGAAGCCAAAGAGAGGTCGCCCAAGAAAGGTTAAGGAACAAGAACCAGAAGTGACGCCAAAGAAAGAGGCAGCAGAGGTACCAGCAGAAAAACCAAAGAGAGGCCGTCCGAGAAAAAAGCCAGTTGAGGCAGCGGCACCTGAAAAATAATTATTATATAATGATATGAAAAAGAGGAACTGTTTTGCAGTTCCTCTTTTTGATGACAGAATTATCGTTCTGCTTCCATCCAGCCATTAAATTTCATGATCTTAGATTTTTGCAGTCGTTCATCCTGACTGTCACAGCAGCGATATTCTCGTGGTGACATGCCGATCATACGGCTGAAATAACGGTTAAAGCTGGAAATTGAGTGAAAACCAACATCTTCCGATATATTTAATATAGAGTTTTCAGTTGAGCGAAGCAGATAGCACGCTTTATTGATACGTACTGTATTTAAATATTCGAGTGGGCTGCGTCCCATCGCAAGATTGAAAATACGCCTAAAATGCGTTGGGCTTAATCCGCATAGCTCTGCTAAATAATCCATCGAAAAGGTTGTCATATAATTTTGCTTGATATACTCAAGTGCCGGGACGATTGAGAGCGTAGAGGCACTGTCTAACGTTTCTGGTGCAGTTTCCTGCTTAGGAAGAAAATTAACGGCGTCAATCAGTAGTGAAAGAAAATCAGAACGAACCTTTAAGTGATGATTAGAAGGCTTTTCCTGTATTGAGTAGCATATTTGGTTAAAATAAAATGAAACAGAAGGGCTATGACCTGCTGGAATTAAAAAGGCAGAATTTATTTTTCGAAGCAATTCTGATGTTTGCTTAGCATATCCGCCAGTCAATGGGTCAAGAAGCTCCTGCGGATCGACAAACAGGTATGTCCAGAGACTTTGTGTACCAGGTGCACTATATGTTGTGTGAGGAATGTTTCGTGCAATTATGGTAATATCGCCAGCCGAAAAATGGCGGCTTTCTTTTTGGATAATTAGTGTACCTTCTCCTTCGTGACAAAGACCAATTTCAAGACAGTTATGAAAGTGAAGATTGGCACTTGGAACATCAGAAATCCACCACTGGTTTCCTGTCAGTAGCAGAATAGGAAATTCAACACGAAGCGGGTAATTACGAAATTCAGTAATAATATTTTTTTGTTTAGCCATAGTATACTCCATTAATGATAATGATTTTGCATAAAATCATCTGTTAGTGTTACTTCTATTCTAAAGTAACATGTCATCTTTGTCAAATTAAAAAGCAGAGGGCGGCTATCAATACACAAAATATATGAAAAGAGTTGAAATTGCATAGTATATGAAAAGGTTTGATTAGAAAAAATGATAGAGTGTGCTACAATGAAGACAATAAAGGGCAACATATTGCACTATAAAAAAGAGAAAGGAGGAGACAAACTATGGCAAAAGCTACAATTAGCAAGGGCGTAAAGACAAAAACGACCTGGGCAAATGCTTTGAAACGGGACTGGCAGTTATATCTGCTTTTGATGATTCCGGTTGCTTTAGTTGTGATCTTCAATTATGCATCATATGGCGGCATTCGTATGGTATTTATGGACTATAAACCTGCAAAGGGTTATGCCGGCAGTAAATGGGTAGGTTGGGCAACATTCCAGAAGGTATTTAAGGATAAGGATTTTATCCGTGCGTTAAAGAGTTCTATCGTATTTAACCTCTTGGATCTGGCAGTTGGTTTTCCAATGCCAATCATTCTGGCATTGATTTTAAATGAACTTCGTTTTCCACGTTTTAAGAAGGTTACGCAGACTATTCTTTATCTGCCTCATTTCCTTTCTTGGGTTATCGTCGGAAGCGTTGCTTATCAGATGTTCCGTCCAACCACTGGTATGGTAAACGTATTCTTAATGAATGCAGGTATTATCCAGAATGGTATTCCATTTTTGACTGAAAAATGGCACTGGGCAGTAACCTACCTGTTAATCGGTGTATGGCAGGGAATGGGCTGGGGTACCATTATTTATCTGGCAGCAATCACTGGCATTAGTGGTGAGCTTTATGAAGCAGCTATGATCGATGGTGCAAACCGTTGGCAGCGTATGTGGAACATTACGCTTCCTGGTATCAGAGGAACTGTTGTTACATTGCTTATCATGAATCTTGGTAAAGTTATGGGAAGTAACTACGAGCGTCTGGATCAGTTTGGAAATACGCAGGTTAAGGATTTCTCTTATCAGCTTGCTATCTATATTTACGATAAAGGTCTTGCAAGTGCAAAGTTTAGTATGGCAACTGCCGTAGGTTTGTTCCAGTCTCTGGTAGGACTTGTACTTGTTTTGTTATCTGACCGCATTGCAAAGATGCTTGGTGAGGAAGGATTATTATAAGGAGGGTGAATTGTCATGGCAAAGAAAAATAAAGAAAATGACATTGTTACCGACGGTAGCAGAGCCATAACTAAATTTCATGTCAGCGACGTCGTGATGGTGGTCATCCTTGTGATCCTGTGTGCGACTTGTGTAGTTCCATTTATTCACTTGCTGGCAAAGTCTGTTTCAAGTAATACAGCAGTTTTGGCAAAAAGAGTCAGCTTTTGGCCGATTGGCTTTAATCTGGATGCATATACATCCATTTTTGAGGATGGTTCTATGGTTCGTTCATTCCTGTACAGTGTAATAGTTACATTAGTGTTTACCTTAATGGGTATGATCGCTTGTACATGTGCAGCTTATCCACTGTCAAGAAAGAGATTAAAGGGAAGAACGTTCTTTACCTTTATCCTGATGTTTCCTATGTATTTTAGTGCAGGTTTGATTCCTACATATCTGCTGTATTCTGATTTACATATGCTTGATACTGTGTGGGTATTGATCTTACCATTAATTTATGCGCCATACAACATGTTAATTATGAAAACCTACTTCCAGTCCAACATTCCGGACAGCTTAGAGGAGGCAGCATTTCTTGACGGTGCAACGAACTTCCAGATCATCTGGAAAATTGTACTTCCACTGTCAAAGCCAATTTTGGCAACTCTGTCACTGTTCTATGCAGTAGGACGTTGGAACTCTTATGCAGATAATAAATACTATATTCGTTCTGAGGGTTTAAAGATGGTTCAGTATAAGCTGTCACAGCTTGTATCTTCTGCATCAGAGGCGCAGACAGCACAGCTTTCTGGTGAGGTTGTTGTTACAAGTACACCAGAAGTACTTCAGGCAGCATGTATTATGTTCGTAACTATTCCGATCATTTGTGTATATCCGTTCTTACAGAAATATTTTGTAAAGGGTGTTATGATCGGAGCTGTAAAGGGCTGATTGGGATTCAAAAAGATTTTATTACAAATCGTTACGTGAATTATAGAAATGACATAAAAGGAATTTGACAACAAGGGGCAATAAGATACGATATAACGTCGTTGCCTGCTGAAGGCGGCGGCAAAATATATAACGATCTTTATATAAGGAGGAATTTTACTATGAAAAAGAATCTTCGCAAGGTATTCGCCGTATCAATGGCAGGTGCTATGGTAGCAGGATGCATTCCGGCTATGGCAGACGAGGCAGCTTCTACCACAAATTGGGAGCCATTTGCAGAAACCGTGACTCTGAGAGTTCCAGTTTATGACAGAGGTGCAGAAGGTGTTCCGGATGTTTCCAATAACTATTGGACCGGCTGGATTCAGGAGAATTTTGGAGATCAGTACAACATTAAGGTTGAGTACGTTCCGATTACAAGAAGTGATGTTATGACATCATACGCACTGCTTGCAGCAGATCAGAACCTGCCGACAATCCTGATGGAGTATGATTATCCGAAGGTAGCTCAGTGGGCAGATGATGGTTATCTGGCAACCTTTAGCATGGATGATTTTAAAGAGGTAGCTCCTACCTATTATGCATCCATGGAAGAGGGTGGACGTCTGATGTATAGCACACTTGGCGGTGAGACATACTTTGCACTTGCCGAGAGACCATATTATGATACCGTTTATTCTTTCCAGACATTTGTTCGTATGGACTGGTTGGAGCAGGTAGGATATGATCATGTACCGACTAAGCGTTCAGAGTATCTTGATGCTATGAACAAGATCATGGAGGCAGGTCTTTGTGAGCATCCAGGCGGCGGTGCAATGCTGACTGGTGTTGGATCTGACCAGAATCAGGCATACAGAACTTATCCTTGCAACGAGGAAGAGTGGGCTATGTACGGCGATTACAACATTCCAGCACTTGGATGGGAGCCAAACTACAACCTGTTAAAGAGAGCAAATGAGGATTACAATTCTGGTATCACTGATCCAGAATATTACATCATCGACTCTGAGACAGCAAAGGCAAACTTCGTAAATGGCAAGAGCTACAGCTACAGCGGATATGTAAGTGCAAGCACAGATTTCCTGAATGCATTCTATGATCAGAATCCGGATGGAAAGTTAGCAATCACTCCGATCAGCAGTGAAGTAGATGAGTCTGGTGAAGACGGAATCGTAACAGTTCCGGCATGGAGAGCAGAGAACCCATTTGGTATGATCGTTGGATTCTCCAACACTGCAACTGATGATGAGTTAAAGGCTGCATGGATGTACATGGAGTGGTTAAGCCAGCCGGAAAACCTGTACACCTTCCAGTGGGGTATCGAGGGCGAGAACTACAACTTAGATGAAGAAGGCAACCCAGTTACCGTTAGTGATTATAATGGTGATTACAAGCAGGGCTACAACAACAGCAAGGACTACTGGTGTATCGTAAAGGAAAAGAGAACATTTGATACTGTTGAAGAGAATATCAAGGCTGATACTCCGCAGGATCTGCCGCAGAACTTCACAGATGATATCATTCAGTACTACTATGATCGTCTTGCAATCGCTGATCAGTATGGTTTAAGTGACTGCCAGTTCTCAGTAGTAATCGCTGCGCAGTCCGAGTATCAGAACACCTTAGGTGAGCTGTACAAGGAGTTCAGAGATGCGCTGACCATGTGCAAGCCAGAAGAATTTGATGCAATGTATGAGGATTATGCACAGCAGTATGCAGATCAGGGATATCAGGAAGTTGTTGATGAGAGACTTGAAGCATTCCAGGCAGGAAACAGCACAAGACTTCCAGAGAACCAGAAGGCAGCTGACGCTGAATAATTCTGAAAAGTTATTCAAAAATAAATTAAAAGTGAAATAAAAAAGAATCACCCGCTACTGATTTTATGATTGATATGCTACCCTCATATAGGACAATGAAATATAAAAGTCCTATATGGGGGT